>Ga0209257_1000343_pt1 | contig 96876 bp, 95 predicted proteins | sample AraplaCvi_mCL_r2_FD_184277 | JGI IMG/M metagenome (GOLD analysis project Ga0209257, IMG submission 184277) | Arabidopsis root microbial communities from North Carolina, USA - plate scrape MF_Cvi_mCL_r2 (SPAdes) (version 2) | ecosystem: Host-associated > Plants > Roots > Endosphere | place: USA...
TGAACTCGCCGCCGAAACGCTCCGCGCCCACCTTCGTCAGCGCCGCCGTCAGCGTGGTCTTGCCGTGGTCGACGTGACCGATCGTGCCCACGTTCACGTGGGGCTTGGTGCGCTCGAACTTACCCTTGGCCATGACAGTCGACTCTCGCTTAAGGACGGTTTACAGGTGGTGCGTAAAAGATGGTGCTCACGAAAGGAATCGAACCTTCGACCTCCTCCTTACCAAGGAGGTGCTCTACCGACTGAGCTACGTGAGCAAGTTGTTCCAGCAGGTTGGCGTCGCGGCGTTCAATGGAGCGGGAGACGGGAATCGAACCCGCACCATCAGCTTGGAAGGCTGAGGTTCTACCGTTGAACTACTCCCGCGCCGGACAAACCTGCTTGGGTACAGCGCCGATGGTGGTAAGTCACCGGGTATTGCATCCACCAGACCTTGCGACCGGGTTGGAACTGGTGGAGGGAGGTGGATTCGAACCACCGAAGGCGTAAGCCAGCAGATTTACAGTCTGCCCCCGTTGGCCGCTTGGGTATCCCTCCAAAGAGCCCGCAATTTTGGGACTGACCGGCGAGGTTGTCAACGCGTTTCACGAATCAATTTTCACGCGATGCATCCTGCGCCGCCTTCCGCACCACCCTCGCCCGCCGGCGAAGGCGCCAGGGACGGTTACACGTTGAAGCGGAAATGCAGCACGTCGCCTTCCTGGACGCGGTATTCCTTGCCTTCCAGGCGCAGGCGGCCGGCATCGCGCGCGCCAGACTCGCCCTTGTACTTGAGGAAGTCATCGTACGCGATGGTTTCGGCGCGGATGAAGCCCTTCTCGAAGTCGGTATGGATCACCGCCGCGGCCTGCGGCGCGGTCGAACCGGCCTTCACCGTCCAGGCGCGCACTTCCTTTACGCCCGCGGTGAAGTAGGTCTGCAGGCCCAGCAGCTTGTATGCGGCGCGGATGACCCGGTTCAGGCCGGGCTCGTCCAGGCCCAGATCGGTCAGGAACGCGTCACGGTCGGCGTCGTCGAGCTGGCTCAGCTCTTCCTCGATGGCCGCGCACACAGGCACCACTTCGGCGCCTTCAGTTACCGCGCGGGCGCGCACGGCGTCCAGGTGGGGGTTGTTCTCGAACCCGTCCTCGAGCACGTTGGCGACGTACATCACCGGCTTGAGCGTGAGCAGGAACAGGTCGCGCAACACCAGCTTGTCGTCGTCCGACAGGCCCAGCGCGCGCGCCGCCTTGCCGTCGTCCAGGCCAGCGCGGACGCGGCCCAGCACTTCCACGCGGATCTTCGCTTCCTTGTCGCCTGTCTTGGCCGAACGCTCGGCGCGCTGCAGCGCCTTTTCCACCGACTCCAGGTCGGCCAGCGCGAGCTCGGTGTCGATCGTGTCGATGTCGGAAATCGGATCGATTCGGTTACTGACGTGAATCACGTCGTCGTTCTCGAAGCAGCGCACGACGTGCGTGATCGCATCGACTTCGCGGATGTGGGCGAGGAACTTGTTGCCCAGGCCCTCACCGCTCGCCGCGCCGGCGACCAGGCCGGCGATGTCGACGAACTCCACCGCGGTCGGGATGACCTTCTGCGGCTTCACGATGTCCGACAGCGCATTGAGGCGCGGATCTGGCACCGGCACGACGCCGACGTTCGGCTCGATCGTGCAGAACGGGAAGTTGGCCGCGGCGATGCCTGCCTTGGTCAGGGCGTTGAAGAGGGTCGACTTGCCGACGTTCGGCAGGCCGACGATGCCGCATTTGATGCCCATGGCGGTGTTCCGTGATTCGGGATTCGTGATTGGCGACTCGCGCGGCAATGCCGGTTCGAATCATCAATCACCAATCGCGAATCACCTGCTGGTGTGAAGCCGCTTCATGGCTTCGTTGAAATCGCCGGCGACCGCCAGCGGAAGTACGTCGTCGGCATCGCCGATGGCGCGCAGGATCGAGGCTTCATCGTCCGCACCGGGCTTGCCGAGCACCCACGAGGTCACGCGATCCTTGTGGCCCGGGTGACCAATGCCGATGCGCAGGCGGTGGTACTTGCCGTGGCCCAGCAGCTTGGTGATGTCGCGCAGGCCATTCTGGCCACCGTGGCCACCGTCGAACTTCAGGCGTGCCGTGCCGGGTGCGAGGTCCAGTTCGTCATGCACGACGAGCATCTGCTCCGGCTCGATCTTCCAGTAGCGCAGCGCGGCTGCGACCGACTTGCCGGAGAGGTTCATGAACGTGGCCGGCTTGAGCAGCCACAGCGACTGGCCGCCGACGTTGACCTTGGCCGTCTCGCCGAACAGCTTGGATTCGAGCCCGAAGCGGACGCCCTGGCTCTGCGCGAGGGCGTCCACAAACCAGAACCCGGCGTTGTGCCGGGTCCGGAGATGTTCGGCACCGGGATTGCCCAGGCCGACGATGAGGCGCAAACCGTCCATCGTGAAGTCACGCCGAGACCTGCCCGCAAACGCGGGCGGGTCATCGGGACGCGATTACTTCTCGTCCTTCTTGGCGGCCTTGGTGGCCGGCACTTCGGCCGACGGAGCCTCGGTCGTTTCTTCCGACTCGACGCGGCCATGCTTGGCGATCACGACGGCAACGTCGTGTTCCTTGCCCAGCTTCAGTTCCGGCAGCTCGACACCCTTGGGCAGCTTGACGTCCGACAGGTGGACGATGTCGCCGACCTTCAGGCCCGACAGGTCGATCTCGATGAACTCCGGCAGGTCGCGCGGCAGGCAGCTGACGGTGACTTCGTTGAGTTCGTGCGTGATGACCACGTCGGCCGACTTGCCAGCCGGCGAGCCTTCCTGGCCGATGAAGTGCAGCGGCACCGACGCCTTGAGCGCGGCGTTCAGATCAACGCGCTGGAAGTCCAGGTGCATGATGATCTGCTTGAACGGATGGCGCTGGATGTCGCGCAGCAGCACGGCTTCCACGGCACCGTCGATGTCGAGGTTCAGGATCGACGAGTAGAACCACTCGTTCTGCTGGGCCAGCCAGATCTTCTCGTGGTCGAGCTGGATCGCCTTCGGCTCGGACTTGCCGCCGTAGACGATGGCCGGGATGCTGGCGGCGTGGCGAAGGCGGCGGCTCGCACCCTTCCCTTCGACCTTGCGGCCAGTGGCCTTGAGGGTATGTTCGGACATTTTCGTAACTCACTTTGCTTGCAATGGACCCGTCTCGCGACGGGATGAACGCTCACCCGCGACCAGGTGAGCGGTTTCGCGATGCCGGCCGGAGCCGCCATCGCAGATTCTTTCGTCAGTCCACGTACAACGAACTGACCGACTCGCCGAACGCCACGCGCCGGATCGTCTCGGCCAACAGCTCGGCGACGCTGAGCTGGCGGATCTTGCCGCAGGCCTTCGCCGCGTCGGTCAGCTTGATGGTGTCGGTGACCACCAGCTCGTCGAGCTGCGACTTGGTCACGTTGTCCATCGCCGCGCCCGACAGCACCGGATGCGTGCAGTACGCGACCACCTTGGTCGCGCCCTGCGCCTTCAGCGCGTTCGCCGCTGCGCACAAGGTGCCCGCGGTATCGACGATGTCGTCGACCAGCACGCAGGTCTTGCCGGCGACGTCGCCGATGATGTTCATCACCGTGGCGACGTTGGCGCGCGGACGACGCTTGTCGATGATCGCCAGGTCCGCGTCGTCCAGGCGCTTGGCGATCGCTCGCGCGCGCACCACGCCGCCGACGTCGGGCGAGACCACCACCATGTTTTCCGTGCCGTGCGCGCGCCAGATGTCGGCGAGCAGCAGCGGCGAGGCGTACACGTTGTCCACCGGGATGTCGAAGAAACCCTGGATCTGGTCGGCGTGCAGGTCGACCGTCAGAACCCGGTCGGTGCCCACGGCGCTGAACATCTTCGCCGCGACCTTCGCCGTGATCGGCACGCGCGAGGAACGCGGACGGCGATCCTGGCGGGCGTAGCCGAAGTACGGCACCACCGCGGTCACGCTGGCGGCCGAGGCGCGCTTGAGCGCGTCCACCAGCACCAGCAGTTCCATGAAGTTCTCCGCCGTCGGCGCGTTCGTCGGCTGGATGACGAACACCTCCTGGCGACGCACGTTTTCCTCGATCTCCACCTGCACTTCGCCGTCGGAGAAACGGCCGACCAGCGCCTTGCCAAGGCGGATGCCAAGTTCCCTGCACACCGAATCGGCGAGCGGGCGGTTGGCGTTGCCGCTGAAAATCAGCAGGTTGCGATCGTTCTGCATGGTCTGGCCGGTCGGGGGTCAAGGATTCGGGATTGGGGATTCGGCAATGCGAATCTCCAATCCCGAATGCCCGATCCCTCAAGCAATGTCGTACGGATTGAGTTGGCAGGGGCGGTAGGATTCGAACCTACGAATGCCGGGATCAAAACCCGGTGCCTTGGGCCACTTGGCGACGCCCCTGCAGGTGGAGCCCGTCAGGGCGCCGATGTTGCCTGCTTCGTCCAGTCCGCCAATGCACGGTGCAGCGGCGAGGCTTGCGCCCCTTCCGCCACCCAGGCGCGAAGCCCGGTCGGCAATGCGGCCAGCGCCGCCTCGGCGGATTCGCGCGTGGCGAATTCGACGAAGCACCCACTGCCGGAGCCGGTCAGGCGCGGCGAGCCGATCTGCGACAGCACAGCGAAGACAGCCTCGATGGCTGGTTCACGCGCGCGCAACACCGGCTCGAACGCATTCCCGAGCGGCACACCCGAAACGAAGTCGGATATTGTCGCGGCCGGGGCATCACGCGTCAATTCAGGGGCTTTGAACAAAGTCGCCGTCGGCGCATGGACGCCCGGGTCGGCCAGGACGTACCACGCAGGCGGCAGTTCGACAGGCGAAAGCCGCTCGCCCACGCCTTCGGCCCAAGCGTTCTCACCGCGTACAAAGACGGGGACGTCGGCGCCGAGCCGTAGGCCGAGATCCGCCAGCGCGTCCACGCCCAGCCCTGCCCCCCACAGCGCATTCAGCGCCACCAGCACCGTCGCCGCATCGGAAGAACCACCACCGAATCCGCCGCCCGCCGGGACACGCTTGTCGATGACGATATCGACACCTTGGCGACAATTCGCAGCCAACTGCAACGATTTGGCGGCACGAACTGTCAGATCGTCCGCTTCCTCGACGCCCGGCACCGACCGTCCGTGACGGCGGATCTCACCGTCCTCGCGGACGCGGAGCCGCACCGTGTCGCCCCACTCCAGGATCCGGAACAGGGTCTGGAGCAGGTGGTAGCCGTCGTCGCGACGGCCGGTGATCCGCAGGAACAGGTTCAGCTTGGCCGGCGCGGGCCACAGGGTCCACGCCGACGGCGAGACAGCCCCGCTCATGGCGTCGCGCCCGGCGCCCATTCATCCACGATCAGCCGCACCTTCGCCTCGCCCTGCGTCGCCGTAAGCCGCGCTGGAAGCACCGGCCCGGCGCCGGCGGCGGCTTCGGTCTGCCACTGCGCGTAATCGATGGTCCAGCCGGCCTGCGTCAGGCGAACCGGGCGGTTTCCTGCGCCGTAGACGACCCGCGCTTCGCCGAAACGCGCAGGGTCGGCACCCACGCCGCGGACCCAGTCGGCCAGCGCGCGCACGGGAATGTTCCAGCCGGTGGTCTCGCGCAGCAGGGCCTCGATGTCGGCAGCCTCGCGCGGGCCGCCTTCGATGCCATCCAGCCGCCCGACGGAATCGTCGCCGCTCAGGCGCCAGCTCTGGCGGGTCACGGGCGCGCTCAGCGAGACCGTGTAGCGATCACCCGACTGCTGCCAGTCGATGCGCCCGCTACCACCCTGCTTGCCGTTGGATACGGCGATGCGACCCGACAGCGACCAGTCGGTCAGCGCTGCTCGACGTTCGTCCTGCGCACGCGCCTGCGCCTGGTCGACCGGCACTTCCGGCGCGCGCGTGGGTTGCGAGACGCAACCAGTGAGGATCAGCACCGCCACCAGCGGTGCGAAAAAAGCCGCGGACTTCATGCGCCGGTCTTCTCCAGCGCACGCTTGAGCGAGCGGTTGTCCGGATCGATCTTGCGCGCCTGCTCGAAGTACTTGCGCGCCTCGTCCTTGCGGCCCAGCGACCACAGCACCTCGCCGACGTGCGAGGCGATTTCCGCATCCTTCTGCAACGTCAGCGCGCGGCGCAGCTCGACCAGCGCCTCTTCCTTGCGACCCATGCGATAGAGCACCCAGCCGTAGCTGTCGATGATCGCGGCGTTGTCGGGCTCGGCGGTGCGCGCGCGTTCGATCAGCTGCAACGCTTCCTGGTAACGCGTGGTGCGATCGGCCAGCGTGTAGCCAAGCGCGTTCAACGCGGCGACGTTGTCGGGTTCGGCGACGAGGATCTTGCGAAGGTCGGCTTCGGCGCGCGGGATGTCGTCGCGGCGTTCCCAGCTCAGGCCGCGTGCGTAGAGGATTTCCGGATCGTCCGGGAACGCGGCCAGGCCGCGCGCGTAGACCTCCATTTCCCCTGCGGCGTCGCCGTCCTTGTCGCGCAGCGAGGCTTCCAGCAGGTAGGCGTCGCGACGCGCTTCGTCGTCGGCCGCGGCGTCGGCCTGCAGTTCGCGCAGCGACTTGTATGCCTCGTCGTTGCGCTTGAGTTCGTGCAGCACGTTCGCCGCGCGCAGCCGCGCCGACCAGCGCTGGCCGCCGCCCGGCACGCCGCGATACCAGGCCAGCGCCTCGTCGTAACGCTCCAGGAATTCGGCGATCTGACCCAGCAGCAGGCGACGCTGCGGGTCGGGCTCGCTCGAACGCGCACGCAGTTCGTCGTACAGGCGGCCCAGCGCCGTCTTGTCTTCGGCCTGCGCGAGCAGCGCCGCACGCAGCGCATAGTTCTGGTCGTCCTGCGGGCCCTTGGCGAGCACCGCCTCGGCGGCGTTGTAATCACCCAGACGGTGATATTCGTCGGCGATGGCGCGACGAAGGTCAACGTCGTCGCCGGCCTGCGCGGCCAGCGATTCGAGCAGCGCGCGGGCGTCGTCGGTCTTGCCGGCCTCCCGCAACTGGCTGGCGCGCAGCAGGCCGACGCGCGCCTCGCCGGGGAAACGCTCGACGACCTCGGCGACGATGCGCTCGACCAGTTCGGGCTGTTGCAACGCCTGAGCGAGGCCGCCAAAGGCCAGCCACGCCTGCAGCTTGTTCGGGATCTTGCCGCCGTCGACGAGCTTGTCGAGCAGGCGCGCGGCCTGCTTCGGATCGCGCGCGCCGCCGGACAATACGCCCAGCGCCTGCCGCCAGCCGGCATCGCCCGGCGCCTGGAGCAGTTCGGTGAGGTGCTTGCGGGCTTCGCGCTCGTTGCCGCGGCGGATCGCCAGCACCGCTTCGGCAGCGGACAGACTCAGGCCTTCGCCGCCCTGCTTGCGCCACAACTTCAGGGCTTCGGCCGCACGCTTGTCGTCCTTCGCCAACAGGGCGATGCGGGTCGCACGTTCGGCCAGGGCGACATCGTCGGCCTGTCGCGCCGCGTCCAGGTAGGCCTGCGCGGCATCGTCCAGGCGTCCGGACTGCAGCGCGAACTCGCCCGCAAGCAGCGACTCCAGCGAGGCGCTGGTCGGATCGGACGGGGACGGCGGTGGCGCCTTCTCGGCCGCCAGCAGGGGCGCGAAAGCGAAAACAGCGACGAGGGCGAAACAGAGCGTGCGCGAGGCAGCGGGCATTCGAACGGGCCTGAAGGAAGCCGGGACGGGATGGGGCCGGTAGAATGTCGGCCTCCGGGTAGCCAGCAGCTTATCGCAAGCACCTGAACGAAGGTCCGGCGTCAATGAGTTTGTTCGTACTAGGCATCAACCACCAGACGGCGCCGGTCAGCCTGCGCGAACGCGTGGCGTTTTCGGCCGCCACGGTGCCGGCTGCGCTGGATGCCTTGAAGACGCTCCCGCAGGTGCAGGAAGTCGCCCTGCTCTCGACCTGCAACCGGACCGAGCTGTATGCCGTCTCCCACGACGATGGCCAGGCGCTCGCCGACTGGCTTGCCACGCACCCCGACGACATCGGCGACCTGCACGCCTACCTCTACCGCCATCGCGATGCCGATGCCGTCCGGCACCTGTTCCGCGTGGCCACTGGCCTGGACTCGCTGGTCCTGGGCGAGCCGCAGATCCTGGGCCAGGTGAAGGACGCCTGGGCGACAGCGCGCCACGCCGGCACGCTGGGCAGCCAGCTCGACCGCCTGTTCCAGCATGCCTTCACCACCGCGAAGCGTGCGCGCACCGACACGCGCATCGGCGCGAACCCGGTGTCCGTCGCCTCGGCTGCGGTACGCCTGGCGCAGGAGTCGTTCGCCCGGCTCGAAGATTCCACCGTGCTGCTCATCGGCGCGGGCGAAACCATCGAACTGGCCGCGCGCCACCTCATGCAGGCGCGCGCGAAGCGGTTGCTCATCGCCAATCGCACGCTCGCGCATGCGCAGGAACTGGCGAGCCGCCACGGCGGGTTCGCGCTCCCGCTGAACGAGATCGACAAGCACCTGGGCGAAGCCGACGTGGTGATCTCTGCCACCGCCAGCCGCGATCCCATCCTGCAACGCGCGCAGGTCGCCGCCGCGCTCGCCACGCGCAAGCATCGGCCGATGCTGCTGCTCGACCTGGCCGTGCCGCGCGACATCGCGCCCGACGTGGCCGAGCTGAAGGACGTGTTCCTGTACACGGTCGACGACCTGGAACGCGCCATCGAGGACAACCGCCGCAGCCGCCGCGAAGCCGCGACCGAAGCCGAAGCCATCGTCGAGATGCAGGTCGCGCGCTTCACCGAAACGATGGTCGCCAGCACGCGTACCGAGCCGCTCAAGCGCCTGCGCGCGCATGGCGAAGCCGCCAAGGCCGACGTGCTGTCGCGTGCGCAGCAGCAGCTGGCCGCAGGACAGGATCCGGCGCAGGTGCTGAATTTCCTCGCGCACACGTTGACCAACCGCCTGCTGCATGCGCCGACGATCGCGCTGCGCGAAGCCGCGCTCACCGGCAACGCCGACCTTGCGCGAGCCGCGGAAAAGCTCTTTGCGGAAGGCGAAGTGGACCGCAACGGAAGCCGCGTGGACGGAAACGACGATCGGGAAGCCTAGCGACGCCCGCGTCGGCCCTGCTCCGCCCGCTTCCCGTTCCTCCAACCGGTTTCCCGCCCCATGACGCCCAGCCTGCGCCGCAAACTCGAAGCCCTCGCCGAACGACGCGACGAACTCGAACGCCTGCTGTCCGACCCCGGCGTCATCGGCGATGCTGACCGCTTCCGTCGCTTCTCGCGCGAGTTCGCGCAGCTGGAGCCCGTCGCCAGCGCGCTGAAGGCCGAGGCGCAGGCGAAGGACGACCTGTCCGCCGCGCAGGCCATGCGCGAGGACCCGGAACTGGCCGAGCTGGCGCAGGACGAGATCGCCGCCGCACAGGAGCGGCTTGAGCGGCTGGATGCCGAACTTCTCGCGCACCTGATCCCGAAGGATCCGCGCGACGAAGGCGACCTCTACCTGGAAGTGCGCGCAGGCACCGGCGGCGACGAAGCGGCGATCTTCGCCGGCGACCTGTTCCGCATGTACGCGCGTTACGCCGAACGGCAAGGCTGGAAGGTCGAGATCGAGTCGGGCAGTCCCGGCGAGCACGGTGGTTTCAAGGAAGTCATCGCGCGCGTGGAAGGCCGCGGTGCGTACTCGCGGCTGAAGTTCGAGTCGGGCACGCACCGCGTGCAGCGCGTGCCGGAAACCGAATCGCAGGGGCGCATCCACACCTCGGCCGCGACGGTGGCGATCATTCCGCTGGAATCCGACGGCGACCAGCCGATCGAGATCAATCCGGCCGACCTGAAAGTCGACACCTTCCGCTCCAGCGGCGCGGGCGGCCAGCACGTGAACAAGACCGAGTCGGCGATCCGCATCACGCACGTGCCCAGCGGCGTCGTGGTCGAAAGCCAGACCGAACGCAGCCAGCACGCGAACCGCGACAAGGCGATGAAGCGACTGGTTGCGATTCTGGCCGAAGCACAGGCGGCCAAGGCGGCCGCGGCGCAGGCATCGATGCGCAAGCTGCAGGTCGGCAGCGGCGATCGCAGCCAGCGCATCCGCACCTACAACTTCCCGCAGGGCCGCATCACCGACCATCGCGTCGAAGGCCTGACGCTGTACGACCTGCCCAACGTGATCCAGGGCGCCATGGACGAACTCGTCTCCCGGTTGCAGCACGAGCACCAGGCGGACGAACTGGCCCGGTTGACGCAGGAAGGGTGAGAGGGCGCTGCTTGCGAACCACTGGTTCGCGCGTCTTCGAACGCCCGAACGCCATGCGTTAGGGCCGGCAACGCAGCTTCACGCTCGGCAGTGCGAAGAGAACGGCAAAGCTACAATCGGCGCCAGCCCCCGAGCACGGACACGCCCCATGCCCCTCGCGATCAAGCGCGCCACGCTGGACGACCTCGACGCCGTCGTGCCGCTGTTCGACGCCTACCGCCGCTTCTACGAACAGCCGTCCGACGAGGCGCGCGGCCGCGCTTTCCTCCAGGCGCGACTGGGCGCCGGCGAGTCCGTGATCCTGCTCGCCACCGACGATGGCCGCGCCGTCGGTTTCACCCAGCTTTATCCGATGTACTCCTCCGTGCGCACCGGCCGGTTGTGGGTCCTCAACGACCTGTACGTCGACGCCGGCGCACGACGCAGCGGTGCGGGCCGCGCGCTGCTCGACGCGGCGGCCACGTTTGCCCGCGAGGACGGCGCCGTCGGCATCGTGCTGGAAACCACGCGCGACAACGCCACCGCCCGCGCGCTCTATCGCAATGCGGGCTGGGAAGAAGCTGACACGCAGTGGTACGGCCTGTCCTTCACGAACCCTCACGCATGAACCACGCCGCGGATCCGCGCATCGAACTGCGCCGCGCACTGGAGCGCAATCCGGGCGACGGCTTTGCGTGGATCCTGCTGTCCGAACACGAACTCGACCGCGGCGACGCCATCGCCGGCGAAGCCGCCGCACGACGCGCATTGGCGCTGCGACCCGGGCATCCGGAAGCGCTCGCGCGGCTCGGTCGCGCGCAGTCGATGCTGGGACGTCGCGACGACGCGGTCACCAGCCTTCGGGCCGCGGCGGGCAATGCGCCGGACCATCCCGGCATCGCGGTGTGGCTTGCGCACGCGCTGGAAGATGTCGATGAAGCCGAAGCGGCCGCCGATGCGTACGCACGCGCGCATGCGCTGGCGCCGCAGGAGGCGCAGATCGCCGCGTACCTGCTGGCGTGGCGACGCAAGCTGTGCGACTGGCGCGACCTCGACACGCTAGCCGCGCAGGTCCGCGCCGCGGTGAATGAGGGCACGGCGTCGGTCGAGCCCTTCGCCTTCCTCAGCGAAGACGCCAGCGCAACGCAACAGCTGCGTTGCGCGCGCCTCCGGGCCGGCATGCTCGCCCAGCAGGTCCGCCCGATGCCGCCCGCGCCACCACGAACGCACGAACGCCTGCGCGTGGGCTTCCTGTCGAACGGATTCGGCGCGCATCCCACCGGCTTGCTGACCGCGGCGCTGTTCGAGCAATTGCGCCACCTCGACGCGTTCGACGTCCACCTGTTCGCGCTGAACCCCGATGACCGCAGCCCGATCCGCGCGCGGCTGCTGGCCGCCGCGCATACGCTGCACGAGGTGGCGCAGCAATCGCACGTGCGCGTGGCGCAGCGCATCCGCGAGGCCGGCATCGACGTGCTGTTCGACCTGCGCGGCTGGGGCGGCGGCGGCACGCCGGAAGTGCTGGCGATGCGGCCGGCGAACGTCCAGGTGAACTGGCTTGCGTATCCCGGAACGTCGGGCGCGCCGTGGATCGATTTCGTGCTGGCCGACGCCTTCGTCCTGCCCGGGTCGATCGAACGCGATTTCAGCGAGCGCGTCGTCCGGTTGCCGCGCTGCTTCCAGCCGTCCGACACGACGCGCCTCATTCCGCCTGCGCCCTCGCGTGCGCAATGCGGCCTGCCCGACGGCGGCATCGTGCTGTGCTGCTTCAACAACAGCTACAAACTCAACCCGCGCAGCATGGCGCGTGCCTTCGCGGTCCTGCGCGAGGTGCCCGCCAGCGTGCTGTGGCTGCTGTCGGGGCCGGGCAACGCCGATGCGCGACTGCGTGCGGCTGCACAGGCAAGCGGCGTCGACCCGCAGCGCCTGGTGTTCATGCCCAAGCAGCCGCACGCAGCCTACATGGCGCGCCTGCAGCAGGCCGATCTGTTCCTCGACACCGAGCCGTACAACGCGCACACCACCGCGTCCGACGCACTGTGGGCCGGCTGCCCCGTGCTGACGCGACCGGGCGACACGTTCGCCGCGCGCGTCGCAGGCAGCCTGAACCATCATCTGGGCATGGACCAGATGAACGTCGACACGGACGATGCCTTCATCGCGCACGCCGTCGCGTTCTGCCGCGATCCGTCGACGCTTCGCGCGCTTCGCGTCGAGCTGACGCAGCGACGCCGCGACGGCGGCCTGTTCGATATGGCCGGTTTCGCGCGCGATTTCACCGACGCCGTGCAACGCATGGCGGGTTCCCCCTCGCCCAGGAGTACGCTGCCCCCATGACCGCCACCGCCGACCTGATTCCGCTGAACCTGTGCGTGCTCACCGTGTCCGATACGCGCACGCTGGCCGAGGACAGCTCGGGCGATTACCTCGTGCAGTCGCTGACCGACGCCGGCCACCGCCTCGCCGAACGCGCCCTGCTGAAGGACGACCGCTACCAGTTGCGGGCCGTGGTGTCGCGCTGGATCGCCGACGAAGGCGTCGATGGCGTGCTGGTGACCGGCGGCACCGGCTTCACCGGCCGCGATTCCACGCCCGAGGCGCTGCTTCCACTGCTGGACAAGCAGATGGACGGCTTCGGCGAACTGTTCCGCGCGGTGAGCTTCGAGGAGATCGGCACCTCGACGCTGCAATCGCGCGCGTTCGCCGGCCTTTCGAACGGTACGTTCGTCTTCGCGCTGCCCGGTTCCACCTCGGCCTGCCGCACGGCGTGGGAGAAGATCATCCGCGCGCAGCTGGATTCGCGCACGAAACCCTGCAACCTCGCGACCCTGCGTCCGCGCCTGCGCGAGCGCTGACGCGGGCGTCACCGGCGCGGCGTCAACGTTCGCCGTCGTTGCATTCATCCAAGCGGAGTGAAGTCATGTCGCTGGACACCACCCTGCGTTTGCTCGCCAAGGCCAGCGGCATGAGCGCGGCCGACATCGCCACCGCGATTCCCCGCGCGGGTGCCGCCACCGTGAGCGCCTGGCTCCGCGGCGAGAAGCTTCCCGGGCGCGAACAGCTCGATGCGCTCGCCCGCGCGTTCGGCGTCCCTGCCGGTGCGTTGCTGTCGGAACTGGCCAGCACACTGGATCCGGCGCGCACGCAGGGCGAACACGACCTGCTCGCCGCCTACCGGGCGCTCGACACGCGCCAGCAGGGCGCGCTGCTCGAAGTGGCGCGCAGCATGGCCGGCACACGGCGCAGCCCGCGCAAACCGGGCACGCGCAGCGCTTCGCGCGCACGCAGCAGGAGTACGACGTGATGGCCAAGCTCAAGCGCAAGGAATACGAGGCGGAACTGGAACCGCTGCAAATCGAACTGGTCGAGATGGCGCGCTGGCTCATCGACACCGGCAAGCGACTGGTGGTGCTGTTCGAGGGCCGCGACACCGCCGGCAAGGGCGGCGCGATCGAGGCGATCGCCGCGCACCTCAATCCGCGCCAGTGCCGTATCGTCGCGCTGCCCAAGCCGACCGATCGCGAACAGACGCAGTGGTATTTCCAGCGTTACGTATCGCATCTGCCGGCGGCGGGAGAGATCACGCTGTTCGACCGCAGCTGGTACAACCGCGCCGGCGTCGAACAGGTGATGGGCTTCGCCGATGCGGAGCAGGTGCGCACGTTCCTGCGGCAGGCGCCGGCATTCGAACAACAGCTGGTCGACGATGGCGTGCTGCTGTTCAAGTACTGGCTGTGCTGCGACCAGGCCAAGCAGGAAGAGCGGTTCGCCGAGCGCCAGCAAGACCCGCTCAAGCGCTGGAAGCTGTCACCCATCGACGCTGCCTCGCGCGAGCGCTACGAGGACTACACCCGGGCGCGCGAGGCGATGCTGAAGGCCACGCACACCGAACACGCGCCGTGGACGCTGGTGGATTTCAACGACCAGCGTCGCGGGCGACTCGCGCTGATCCGCAACCTGCTCTCGCGCATTCCCGACAAACGCGTGCCCGAACACTGCGTCGAGTTTCCGCCGCTCAAGGGCAAACCGAAGAAGGAGCGCTACACGGTGATCGATCCCATCGTGCCCGACGAGGATTGATGCGGTTCACCAGTTCCACCGGAAACCGAGCTTGCCGTCCCACGCATCGAAGTGGCTCCCGCCGAAGCTGCGCTGGTAGCCCAGGTTCGCGTAGATCGAGGTGTTGCGTCCGATCTGCCGCGTCATGCCGGCATTCAACTGCCACCACGTACCCGAGATATCGGCCTGGAAGGGAATTTCCGAGCTGGCCGAGGAGAACAACGTCAGCGGTTCGCCCTTGAACTCGTGCCAGACATTCGCGCGCAGCCAACCGGTCATGAGGCGCGGTGCACCATCGGCGGTCGGATCCAGCCGCCAGTTCTTCGCCCAGCGCACGCCCAGTCGCGCCGCCAGCGATTCGGCGTCGCGAAAATGCACCTGCGCGGCGGCGTCGCTGCTTTCGAAATCATCCACGCGCTGGTAGACGATCTGGAACTGCGGTTCGAGCAGGCGGTCTTCGCGGTGGAACGGCAGGCCGCCTTCCAGCGACACCGCCCAGCCGAACGTATCGGCCTTCAGTCGCAGACCGCGGATGGAATGCGATTCCAGATCGCTCCATGTGCCCTGCACGACGGCATCGAGATAGCCGCCTTCGGGCCAGAAGTGCGTCCAGTAGCCGCCCAGCGATGAGGCATCGACCTTGTCCTTGCCCACGCGGAGCCGGTTGAAATGGGTGACGTCGCTCTTGATGCGGCCCTGCCCGATGTAGAGGCCGGCCTGGTCGCGATGGTCGTCGTCATGCTGCTCGCGATAGACATCGGCGCCTGCCTGCAACGCGAGCACGTCGAAGTCGTACTTCGGCCCGGTGCCGAGGATGCCGCGCCGGTCGCCTTCGACCTTGCCGTCTTCGCCGATCACGCGCACCCACGCGCCGTTGAACGAGGTGCGCGACTGCAGGTCTTCGCGATCGCGCAGCTGCTCTTCCTCGCCCACGCGTTCGTGCAGGTTGCCCAGCGTCGACCAGCCAAAGCGCAGCGCCATCGCCGGCAATGCGGCGTACAGCGAGACCTCCGCGCGGTAGTTGGGAACCGGCGGCACCGGCGTCGGCGGATCCGGTGGCGTCGGTGTCGGCGGCGTCGGGGGATCCGGCGGCGTGGGCGGCGTCGGCGGCTCCGGGGGGTCGGGCGGCGTCGGCGGCGGATCGGGCGGGTCCGGTGGCGTCGGCGGGTCGGGCGGAGGTGGATCCGGCGGCACGTCGCAGCCGGGATTGGAAGGATCGATCGTGCAGTCGACCGTGGAGCGCAAGTACCAGCTGGACGGACTGGAACCGTCGCGACTGCCGCGCTGCAAGGTGTATTCGTAAGCGCCGGCCAGCACCAGCGTCGACAATGCGAACGAATTGGTGGCGGTCGCGCCGCCGTTGACCGCATCCACCACGAGGATGCCGTCGCCGGCCGTCAGTGCGCCCGGACCACCGGCGTTGGCGATCGACAACGCCGCGCTGCCCGTCGCCTGCCCGCCGTCGATCATCAGCACATCCGACGGCGAGCCATCGCCGCCGAGGTAGGAGTTCATCGCGACCAATCCGCTGCCCGCGATGTAGTTGCGCGTGGACAGCACCTTGAAGTTGCCGCCCACCGGTGGCGCGAACGCCACCACGCCGTGGTTGGTCAGATCGTTGGTGAGCATCGAATCGGAGGTGACGGTCCACTGGCTCGTCGCATCCACCGATACGTCATGGACCCGGTACGCCGCGCCCGTCCATTGCGAGCGATCGACCAGGTCGATGTTCGCTTCCGCCCCCGCGTCTGCGTAGGCGTTGCCGCGCAGCCGGCTCGCACCGGTGGCGTCGAGGTTCAACACGGTCTGCGTTCCACTCGTGCGCGCCACGGCATACAGCAGATAGGCGCCGTCGGTACTGACGCTTGCACCATTGGACATCGCCATGTCGAACAGGCCATCGGCGACGATGGCGGTTCCCAGCTCGCTCGACAGCGTGCCAGCGCTCATCGTCACGCGGTTGAGGTTCGCCGATCCCAGCGCGGTAGATGAAACGCCGCGCGTGCCGGCGCCGGTCGCGCGCACGGTGCTGTTGGTGAGGTTGATCGTGCCCGGTGCGGTGAAGGTTTCCAGCCGCAGCGCCGCGCTTCCGCCGGAGGTGTTCACCGCCGTGCCGTTCGCGGTGATGGTGCCGTTGGAGACCACCATCAGTCCGCGCGACTGGGAGCCGGTTGTGTTGACGGTGTTGTTGTTCAACACGATCCGGCTGTCGCCGGCGCCGTTCTGTCCCGCGTAGGCGCCGATGCCGTTGATGGTCGGCACTGTGATTCTTGTGCCGTTGCTGGTGATGAGCGCCTGCGCGTCGGCCGTGCCGCCGAAGACACCGGTGCTGGCGCGCAATGCCGCATGCGGGGTTCCGAAGCTGTTGGTGAACGACACCGCCAGCGACGGACTGGCGTTGGCGAGCGTCCCGCTCGTCAGGATGCGATAGGCCGGAACGTGCGTTTCGGAGGAACTGACGTAGACATCGCCGAGCGTGATGGTGTTCGTGCCGTTGAGCGTGACCGTCGCATCCGCGCTGGTGCTGCCGTTGCCGAACGTGGCGCCCGAAATCGCCCAGACACCGCCGCCGACGCCTGCGCCCGCCACGGTCAGGTTCTCGAACGTGGCGTTGGCGTTGTTCGCCGCCACGACGCCGATGCTGGAGTTGGCGCCCGTGCTCACCGACGCGGGCAAGGTGTTGAAGTTGAGCGTCAGTCCGCTGGCGAGCGACGCGGTCGTGTTGTCGACCGTCACGCCCACGTTGCCCGTGCCGTAGTGGTTGATCGCCATGCCGGTGGGCAGGTTCACCTGGCCGCCGTCGTGCAGATAGATGCCCATGGCATTCGTTCCGCGCAGCGTGACGATTGCCGGGCCGGTGACGTTGATGGTGCTGTTCGTCCCCGCGCCGAGGCCGACGGCCTGGTTGCCCGCGGTGTCGAGGGCGACGTTGCCCAGCAGGTTGATGGTACCGCCGCTGTCGGCGATGGCGCCCTGCCCGTTCGATGCGCTGGTGGTGTTGTTCGAGTACGCCACGCTGGTCGCATCGATGCGCCCGCCGAGCGCGATCAGTCCGCCTCCGCCGCCGCTGCCCACCAGGTTGCCGCCGTTGAGGAAGATCGTGCCGCCCGCATTGGCCAGCGCCGCGTGCCCGCTGGTGGTGGTCACCGCGAAGTTGCTGCGCGCGTTGATGACGCCGGTGCCACTGGCCTGCAGCGCATTGCCGCTGGCGGTGATGAAGCGGATTAGGGCCGGCGATGCGCCGGCGTTGGAGTCGATGTCGAGGGTGCCGCCGGTGACGTCCGCACCGGGGTTGGACGCGGTGGACGTGACCACGGTGTCGGCCACGACCTGCACCGTGCCGCTGGTGACATTCACCGGTCCTGCGACCGGGCCGGGGCCAATGGCGAACGCCGAGGGGGCAAAGGCCAGGAGCATCGTGCCTGGCAGCACGGTTCCCATCAGCGCCGTCCCTGCCAGCCTCGCCGACCCGAGGGCGGTGCGAATGCCGCATGCCAGGCGATGACGCCGCTTCCACCGTGCAATGCCGTGCCCAGCAGCCTCGTCCATGAGCGATTCCTCGACCCGTGCCGACCTTTCGGCCGTCGCGGTCAGTGTCCGGCAGGAATCGTGAAAGCAGGCGTCACAAACTCGAACGGGCGAGCGTGCTCAGATCGCGCTGAAACCTTCGCCGGCCTCGTCGTCGCGCGCGGGCAGTCGCTCCAGATCGTCCACGCGCGCCATGGGCGGCCCTTCGCGCAGCCAGGCGGCGAGTTCGTCGATCGCCGCATCACTGCCTGCGGCAAGCACTTCGACGCGGCCGTCCGGCAGGTTCTTCGCGAAGCCGCGCAGGCCCAGCGCGTTCGCGCGATCGCGCGCGGACGCGCGGAAGAACACGCCCTGCACCTTGCCGCTCACGACGAAGCGTGCCGCGCTCATGACTGCGGCGCCGCTTGCGGACCGCCGGCCTTGGCGATCGCCGCTTCGATGTCCTTCGCCGTTACCGGGCCGAGGAACTTGTCGGCGATGCGGCCGTCGGGCCCGATGAGATACGTCATCGGCAAGCCGCGCGGCGTGGCGAAATCGGCCGGCGGATTGAACGTGTCGACGACCGCGATCGGGTACACCACCGGGTGCAGTTTCAGGAACACCTTCATGTCATCCGCGGTGATGTCCTCGTACGCCAGGCCAATGACCTCGACGTGTTCGCGCATCGCGTCCAGCGCCGACAGCTCCGGCATTTCCTTCAGGCACGGCTTGCACCACGTCGCCCAGAAATTCACCACGACCCACTTGCCGCGACGTGCGGCGAGGTCGTACTGCTGGCCGTCGACGGTGGCGATGACGAGTTTGGGCACGTCCACGCCGCCTTCGCTGAGCGGGTGGTCCGCCGTCTGCGGCAGCGTGAGCGCACCGGTGTCGGACGGTGTCTGCGGCGCGGCGAGGTCGGTGTCGGCGGGCTTCTGCTTCTGGCACCCGGCGAGCATCACGCCGGCGACGATCACGGCAGCGAGCGCGGCGGCAGGAAGGGAACGCGTGATCGCGCGGCTGGACATGTCAGACCTCGTCGGCTTGGATGGAGGACGCGCGCCGCTTGAGCAGCTCGCGAAGGGGAAGGCGCAGTTCGTCGAGTGCGTCGATGGCCGAGCGGCCGAGCGAGTCGTCGCGGCACGGCAGCACGGCTTCGCCGACCGGGATGCGCAGCTGGCACGCTTCGTACAGCTCGCCCAGCGTGAGTTCGTCCAGGTCGCGCGTGAGCAGCCATTCGCCGGTTTCGGCGCGGCGCACGACGTTGATGGTGTTCAACTGCGCGAGCATCTGCTGCACCAGCGCGTCGGTGAGCATGGGCTCCATCGCCTCGATCTCGTCGCTGTGCAGCCCGCGTCCCTGCTTGCGCACTTCGTTGAACCGCCCGAGCAGGCGCAGCAGTCCGTAGATCTCGAAGCCCAGCGGCAGGCGCATGCCGATGGGCTGGTAGCGGAACTCGGACATCGACGAGGCCAGCGACGCGCCCAGCAGGATGGCGACCCAGCTCAGGTAGATCCACAGCAGGAAGATCGGCACGAACGCGAGGGTGCCGTAGATCTTCGAGTACGAATTGAAGTTGCCCAGGTACAGGCCGATGCCCCACTTCACGATCTCGAACAGCACCGCCGCCAGCGCCGCGCCGGCGAACGCGTGGCGCCAGTGGATCGTGCGGTGCGGGACCACGCGGTAGATCGCCGCGAACGCCAGGAACTCCAGCGTCATCGGCGACAGGCGCAGCATCAGCGTCTGCAGCGTGCGACCGGCGTCGGTCTCGAACATCGACATCGCGAAGAACTTCGCCGACAGCGCCAGGCTGGCCGCGGCCATCAACGCGCCCAGCGTCAGTACCGTCCAGTACACCAGGAAGCGGCCGATGCGCGGCCGCGCCGATTCCACGCGCCAGATGCGGTTGAACGCCGACTCCACGCCGTTGAGCGTGATCAGCAGCGAGATCACCAGTGCCACCACGCCCGCCGTGGTGAGTTGGCCGGCGTTGGCCGAGAACTGCTTCAGGTAGGCCTCGACCGAGCGCGCCGCGCTGGGCACGAAGTTGGAGAAGATGTAATCGCTGAGCCGGTCGCTCCACTCGCCGAACACCGGGAAGGCCGACAGCACGCCGAAGACGACCATCGACAGCGGCACCAGCGCGAACACGGTCGTGTACGCCAGCGCGCCGGAGGCCTGGAACAGGTTGTCCTCGAGGAATCGCCGCGCAAGGAAGCGGAAGAACGTGCCGACACGGGCGCGGTCGCGCGCGCGTTCGCTCCAGCGGTACAGGGAATTCAGCGGCTCCATCCGGCGGAGGGTAACCGATGGGACTGGGCGGCGGAGTCACGTCCGGACACGGCCATTTTTCCCATCGCCCCTCTCTCCCACTATCCTTGCGGCCCAGATAGGAGGACGCGATGCCCGAGATCCTGGTGCTCTATTACAGCCGCGGCGGTTCGGTGGCGCGACTGGCGCGGCAGATCGCACGCGGCATCGGCGAGGTCGAGGGCGTGTCCGCGCGCATCCGCACCGTCCCGCCGGTGGCTGCGGTGACGCAAGCGGCCGCGCCGCCGGTGCCGGAAGATGGCGCGCCTTACGTCGAGGCGCGCGACCTCACCGAATGCGCCGGACTGGCGCTGGGCAGCCCCACCCGCTTCGGCAACATGGCCGCGCCGGTGAAGTTCTGGCTCGATGGCCTGGTCGGCGAATGGACCAGCGGCACGCTGGTGGGCAAGCCGGCCGCGGTGTTCACCTCCACCGCGACGATGCACGGCGGCCAGGAATCCACGCTGCTGACGATGATGGTGCCGCTGCTGCACCACGGCTGCGTGCTGATGGGCATTCCCTATACCGAGCCCGCGCTGAGCACCACGCGCAGCGGCGGCACGCCGTACGGCGCCTCGCACGTGGCCGGCGGTTCCGATGACCCGCAACCGACCGACGAGGAAGCGCAGCTGGCGCGCGCACTCGGCCGCCGGTTGGCGACGCTGGTCGCGAAGGTGTCGGCATGAACGCGCGGCACGTGCTGGTGATCGCGCTGCTGGCGCTGGCGGCGTTGTTCATCGGCTGGTTCGGGCCGAAACCTTCTCCCGTCGCCGAGCTGCTGGTCTTCGCGTTCCCGCCGCTGGCGCTGGCCATGGGCGTGCTGCGCCGTCGGCGCACGGCCCCGTTCTGGGCCGGCGTGCTGGGGCTGGCATGGTTCAGCCATGGCGTGATGGTGGCCTGGTCCCGTCCGGCCGAACGCGGCTTCGCCCTGGCCGAGGTCGTGCTGGCCCTGGTGATCGTGTTCGCCGCGAGCCTGCCTGGACTGCGGGCGCGGTTCGCGAAGAAGAAGGCATAGCCCTACAATTGCGGCGAATTCACAGCGCGCGCACTTCGATGGATCAGCTCTGCATCGTCACCACCGGCGGCACGATCGACAAGATCTACTTCGACGACAAGTCGGACTACCAGATCGGCGAGCCGCAAATCGGCGGCATCCTGCGCGAGCTGGGTGTGGCATTCCGCTTCAACGTGATCCCGATCCTGCGCAAGGATTCGCTGCACATCACCGCCGAGGACCGCGAACTCATCCGCGCGACCATCGCCGCGCAGCCGGCACGCCATGTGCTGCTTACGCACGGCACCGACACGATGGTCGAAACGGCGAAGGTGCTGTCGAGCCTCACCGACAAGACCATCGTGCTGACCGGCGCACTGAGCCCGGCGCGCTTCCGTGGCTCGGATGCCGAATTCAACGTCGGCTGCGCCGTCGGCGCCGTGCAGTCGCTGCCGCCGGGCGTGTACATCGCCATGAACGGTCGTATCTGGGACCCGTCGAAGGTCCGCAAGAACGTCGACGCGAACCGCTTCGAACCCAGCGCCTGACGGCCGGTCCGCCCCACAAGAAAAGCCCCGGCAATGCCGGGGCCGAAGTGTGCCGCGCGGAGATCGCGGCAGCAGGGAGAACGGCGTCCGGGTACGCGCTGCGGCGTACCTTCAGAACGTGATCGACCAGCTGTTGATGTAGCCGGTGTCGCCGGCCGCGTTGTCGTTCACGCGCAGCTTCCACGTGCCGTTGAGCACCTCACTCGACAGGTTCTTCGAATACGTGCCGGTGAGGTTATCGGCGCTGCCGCCGGTGCGGTTGTGGATGTTGTAGAGCGTGCCGTCCGGCGCGACGAGGTCCACCTTCAGGTCGCCGCGATACGTGTGGACGATGTTGACGTTGATCGACGAGGTTGCCGACGCGTTGCCGGTGCGGCCGGACACGGTGACCGGGCTGTCGACGGTGGTGTTGTCGCTGATCGTGTAGTCGGTGGCGTTGCTGTAGGTCTGCGTGCCGCCGCCAGTGCCGCCGCCACGGAACGCGGCCACGGTCGCCTTCGTGTTCACCAGCACGCGCTGGTTGTGGCTGGTGGCGGCGGTGCCCATCGCGACGCCGCCATAGGTGACGTCCGGGTTCGACCAGTAGTTCAGGCGCGGGCAGCCGCTGGTGCAGTCGTAGGCCATGATCGTGCGCCAGGCGTTGTTCGGCGCGCGATAGCCGTGGCCGTACGCGTACGGCGAGGTGCTCGGGTCGGTCGCCGGATCGTGGCGTGCCGACTGCAGGTGGCCGATTTCATGCGCGAAGGAGTAATAGCCCGTCGCGCAATCCCAGTACGCCGTTGCGAACGCCGTCGTCGCGGTGGAGCCGATGCCCGACGCGAGGCCGCACGCCGAACTGTCGTTGCCGATCAGCACGGCGACGTCGGCGCCGGTGCTGTCGCGCAGTGCGTGGATGCTGTCCATGTAGCCGTCGGACGTGCCGCGGAACCGCGACAGGTCGGTGCTCATGCCCAGTTCGCTGTAGGTGACCGCGGTGTAGCCGGCCAGCTCCATGTTGATGCCGACGTTCGAGTTGACGTAGCCCTGGTTCGATTCGGCCACGGCCAGCTGCGCCAGCGCCTGCATGTCGCCGCCGTAGGCGGACACGGCGGCGTTGGTCGCCACGACGAGCACGCGGATGGTGGCCGTCGCACCCGGGTCGATGGCGAGCGCGCCCACCATTCCGGACGGCGGCGCCATGTTGATCTGCGGCAGGTCGCGATACGCAGCCGGGTGATCCGGCGGCATCGCGCGTTCGTTGACTTCGATCACTGCGTGGCTGCCGTCGGGCAGCGGGCGGATGCGGTACAGCTGGCCGTTCACGCGCACGTTGCCGGTGACGCCCTGCCCGTGCCGGACGAGGATCACCGAGTTGTTCTCGTCATGGCGCACTTCGCGCGCGGTCATGGTGCGGGCCTTGCTGGTCTCGCGCACATGGCCGATCCAGGTAAGGCTGCCGTCGGGATTGGCCGTGGCCTTCTCCAGCACGGCAGTGACGTTGTTGAGGCCAAGGTCCAGGCCGATTTCGCTGTTCTGCGCGGCCACGGCGTTCGGATCGGCGCGCAGCGCGCGCAGCGACATGGAAGCCGGACGCGCGGCGAGCTTGCCGGCGGTGGTCGCCGACTCGGCCTGCACCTGGGCGGGGCCGAGGAACAGCGGTTGCGCGGCGAATGCGGCGCCGGATACGAGGAAGGCGCCGGCGGCGATCGCCAGCCGTGCGCGAAGCGAGGCATTGCGGTTCATGGATGCGGTCTCCTGCGTGAATGGGTGTCCTTTCCCGCGGCGCTTCAGCAGGGTGCCCTCACCCCAACCCTCTCCCGCTAGCGGGAGGGGGGCTTCGAAACGTGGCGGCAGAGAGGCCGCTCCCGGGATCCCGGGAGCGGATGTCGCACTTCGATCAACCGATCAGAACGTCACCGACCAGCTGTTGATGTAGCCGGTGTCGCCTGCGGCGTTGTCATTCACGCGCAGCTTCCACGTGCCGTTGAGCGGCTCGCTCGACAGGTTGAACGTCACCGTCTTGTTGACGTTGTCCGCGCTGCCGCCGGTGCGGTTGTGCACGTTGTAGAGGCTGCCGTCGGGCGCGACGAGGTCCACCTTCAGGTCACCCTGGTAGGTATGCACGATGGCGACGGTGACCGACGCGCTGGTCGGCGCGTTGCCGGTGCGGCCGGAGACCGTGATCGGGCTGTCGACCGTGACGTTGTCGCTGATCGTGTAGTCGGTGGCGTTGGTGTAGGTCTGCGTGCCGCCACCACCGCCGGTGGTGTAGCTGCCGGTGAGGCTCAGGCCCGAGAACGTCGAGTAGCCGCGCACCAGCACGTGGTACGTGCCGGCCTGGGCCGTGGCGATGTTGCAGGTCTCGGCGTTGGTGCTGCCTTCGGACTTGCAGTCGTAGCTGGTCGTGGTCGGCGCGCTGCCGAACTTCACGAACAGGTCCGCATCGCCCGTGCCGCCCGCAGTGACGAACTTCAGCCCGGTGGCGCCAGACGGCACGACGAGCGTGTAACGCAGCTCAGTGCCGGCGCTGCCCGACAGCCCGGTCACCGGCGTGCCGTTGGTGAGCGTGCCGGTCGGCGGCGGCGTGGTGCCGTTGGCGGCATCGACCACGGCCTTCGCGTTGAGGATGCCCGGCCCGATCGTCTGCGACGGCGTCGACGGGAACGCAGTGACGTTCGCCTTGATGATCGACTCCACCTGCGCCGGCGTCTTCGGCGTGGTCGCCGCCGCCTGCAGCAACGCGACCACGCCCGCCACGTGCGGCGTCGCCATCGAGGTGCCGTTGTAGGACGCGTAGGTTTCCGCGCCCGGCGTGGTCGAACCGCTGTTGAGCGTGGACAGGATGTTCGAACCCGGTGCGGCGATGTCGATCAGCGCGCCGTAGTTGGAGAAGCTCGAACGCGCGCCGGTGCTGGTGATCGAGGCCACCGCGATGACGTTGTTGCAGTTCGCCGGCGAAGCGTTGGACACGTTGGTGTTGTCGTTTCCGGCGGCGATGACCAGCGTGGTGCCGCGCGAGACAGCGCCGTTGATCGCGGTCTGCGTGGTGGTGCCGCATGCGCCGCTGCCGCCGAGGCTGAGGTTGATGACCTCGGCCGGGTTCGCGTTGGCCGGTACGCCGCTGACGGTGCCGCCGGAGGCCCAGATGATCGCGTCGGCGATGTCGGAGTCGTAACCGCCGCACGTGCCGAGCACGCGCACCGGCACGATCTTCGCGCCGTATGCCACGCCCGCCACGCCCTTGGCGTTGTTGGTCACCGCGGCGATCGTGCCGGCCACGTGCGTGCCGTGCCAGCTCGACGCCTGCGCGGCGTGCGTGCCGCCGCACTGGTTCGCGCTGACCCAGTCGCCCGGATCGCTCGGGTCGCTGTCGCGGCCGTTGCCGTCGTTGGACACGGTGGTGTCGATGATGAAGTCGTAACCGGGCAGCACGTTCGCCGACAGGTCGCTGTGGCTGGTGATGCCGGTATCGAGCACGGCGACGACGGAGCCTGCACCGTTGGTCACGTCCCAGGCCTGGTTGGCCTTGATGCCGTAGGTGCCCGAATAACCCCACTGCTCGGAATAGCGCGTGTCGTTGGGCGTGAGGTAGGCCTTGTTGAGCTTGTCGACCTCGACGTACTCGACGTTCGGATCGCTTGCGATCTGGCGCATCAGCGATTCGGCCTCGACGCGATCGAGCTTGCGGTCGGCGCGTACGACATCGGCGCCGGTGGCGATGCGGCGCACATGCCGCACGCCCAGGGCCTTGCCGACGCCGGCGGTCTTCGCCGCGCTGCTCAGTGCGCTCTGCAGGGTTGCGACGTTCGCGCGCTCGGCGCTGCCGTCCTTGTATTTCACGATGAAGCGGTCGCTTCCGGTCTGGGTGTCCAGCCCCGACAGGTTGACGCGGGCCTGCTGCGCGAGCGCCGGCGCGGCGAGCGCGGACGACAGGGCGATGGCGGTGGCGATCGAAAGCGCATGTGCGCGGATACGACGTTCTTGCTTCGACATCTGATGGAACCCCCGAAGTTGGACTGCGTGATGGAAGGTCCGGACTACCGGCGCGCGAAGGCGCCGTGCGACCGGCCTAGTTCGCGGCCGCCGCATCGAGGCGGTCGACCGTTCTTCCAGCTGACACCCCCGGTGCCGCAGACACTGCGACAGCCCGGCGTCACGCAATCCGGGGTCTCGGCGGTCGCCCGCCCCCTGTTCCGCGACCCTGCCTGCGCAGCTGCCGGGACTTCACCCCCTGCCAGCCCGGTACTGGATGGGGTACGCCTCCGGCCAGAAACCGGATCGCGTCTGAACTCAACGCGAGATGTAGCGGACTCCCCACCGTTCATCGAAGCGGCAATTACTGCAAAGTCGGCAACTGCGGATGCCGTCACCGTTCAGCGACCGGGATGTGAAGGTTGCTACCGATGGACATCAAAAACGCGAACGCCCCGCGGTGCGGGGCGCTTTGCGTTGCAGCATGACGGCGGCGTGAAGGCGGGTCGTCGGGACGCGTTTGAGCGCGTTAGAACATGCCCGTCTCGAGCCGCGCCGCCTCGGACATCATCGTCCGGTTCCACGGCGGGTCGAAGACCAGTTCGACGTCGGCATCGATGACCGTCGGGATCATTTCCAGCTTGTCGCGCACGTCGGCGACCAGGATGTCGCCCATGCCGCAGGCCGGGGCGGTCAGCGTCATGCGGACTTCTACTCGGCGGCGGTCCGGGCTTTCCGGATGGGGAAGGATCCGCGCCTCGTACACCAGTCCCAGATCGACCACGTTGATCGGGATCTCCGGGTCGAAGCAGGTGCGCAGCTGGCGCCACACCATCTGTTCGACGGCGTCGTCATCGGCGCCTTCGGGAAGTTCGAGGGGTTCGGGCACTTCCTTCCCGATGGCGTCGGCGTCGCGGCCGGCCACCCGGAACAGGTTGCCTTCGACAAACACGGTGTAGCTGCCGCCCAGGCCCTGCGTGATGTAACCCACGCTGCCGGCTGGCAAGGTGACCTGTTCGCCCTGGGGCACCATGACGACGGCGCAATCGCGCTCGAATCGGACGGGTTCGCTGCTGCGGGAATACATGCCGGAAAGATTGGGGTGCCGGGCCCCGGCACAAGACCGCGCATTCTACCGGCAGCGCGCGCGTACAGCGCGTACGGCGGCGCGACGCAGCGTGCCGCATGCGGTTCGCGCCGCCTGCGCAGGTGTCCTGCGGCCTTGCCGGCTATGCTGTGCGGCCTGCCCACGCTTGAGTGTTCGATGACCCCAGCCGCCTCGCCCGCCCGCCGCGCCACCTGGTTTTCGTGGCTGCTGTTGCTGCTGGGCGCCTTTGGTTTCACGGCGGTCTGGGTGCTCGCGAGCCTCTACACCGGCCGCCAGCTGGGCTGGATGGCCGTACTGGGCGCACTCGACATCGCCTGGGTGCTACGCCTGGGCGGCTGGCAGCGGGGCCTTGGCCGCATGATCGCCGGCGTCGCGGCGACCGCCGGGATCGTGGTTGCGTCGAACTGGTTCATCACCGCCACGCAGCTGGGCGGCATGCTCGGGCTGGATCCGTGGGACTCGGCGATGCGCCTGGGCTGGCACCACGCGTGGATCCTGATCACCCTGGCCAACCACGCGATGGATGCGGTGTGGATCGCGGTCGGGTTGATCGTGGCGGCGTGGCTGTCGCGCTAGCGCGCATCTGTAGCCCGGGTAAGCGAAGCGCACCCGGGACTCTCAACGTCATCACGACCGATCCCCGGGTGCGGCCCTCGGCCTTACCCGGGCTACACGAGCGCAGTCGCCCGCAAGCCGATCCGCTCCAGTCGCAAGCCGATCCGCTCCGATCGCAAGCCGATCCGACGGGAGCGCAAGCCGATCCGATCCGACCGCAAGCCAATCCGGCTTGCGCGCAACCCGTCCCTGCCCGCACGCGAATCGTTCTGCATCGCGCGCCACCCGCTCCGGTTCGCACGCCCACCGTTCTGCCTTGCGCACGACACGATGCAGTTCGCGCGCGACACGCTCCGCCTTGCGCGCGAACCCATCCAGCTTGCGCGACGCCCGTTTTGCCTTGCGATCGCCTCAGCCCGCGTCGAACTCGTCCAGGCACGTCTCGAACAAGGCCACCGCCTGTTCGATTTCGGCCACCGACAGCCCGCAATACCCCAGCAGCAATCCCGCGCGATCCGGCGGCGCCAGGTAGTACGGCGAGATCGGATACAACCCCAGCCCCAGGCTGCGGGCGCGGGCGATGAAGGCCTCGCCGTCGGCGGCGCTGCGATCGGTGAGCCACACCACCAGGTGCATGCCCGCGTGCGAATCGTTGATCTGCAATCGCCCGCGGCTGCATCGATGCAGGCCGTCCAGCAGCACATCGCGACGTTCCTTCAGCGTCTTCCACGCGCGTCGCAGGTGGCGTTCGAAACCGCCGTCGACGATGAAGCGCGCCAGCGCCGCCTGTTCGATGCCGCATGAACCGAAATCGTCCTGCCACTTCGCGTTGACGTAGTCCCCGCGCAATCCCGCCGGCACGACGAGGTAACCCAGGCGCAGCGACGGGAACATCGCCTTGGAGAACGTGCCCACGTAGATCACCCGATCGCCTTCGTCCAGCGAGCGCAGCGCCGCGAGCGGGCGCGCGTCGTAGCGGAATTCGCCGTCGTAGTCGTCCTCGAGGATCCAGCTGTTGTGCTCGCGCGCGTAGTCGAGCAGTTGCAGCCGTCGGGGGAGTGAAAGCACCGCACCGCTGGGGAACTGGTGCGAGGGCGTCACGCAGATCAGCTTGGGCGGCGTCGATGGCAGTTCGTCCACCTTCAGCCCGTGTTCGTCGACATCCAGCGTGGACACCCGGGCACCGTGGATCTGCAATGCCTCGCGCATCGCCGAATAGTGCGGCTCTTCCAGCAGCACTTCGTCGCCGGGATCGAGCAGGATGCGCGCGGTCAGCGCGACGGCCTGCTGCGTGCCGGCAACGATGACGACGTCCTGCGGCTCGGCCTGGATGCCGCGTCGTCGTGACAGGTAATCGCACACCGCCTCGCGCAGCGCGGGCACGCCCTGGGAGGCCGGATAGTTCGGCGAGGTGTACGCCGCGGCATGGGTCAGTTCGCGCGCCCAGGCGCTGGTCAGCGCGGGATTGATCAGGGGAACGCCGTATTGGAAGGCGTAGCGCACGCCGGGGATCGCCCGGCCGGGAATGCGCAGGTGGTCGTGCACGATGCGCGCGCGCCGGGCGAACTGCGATTGCGCCGGCAGCGGTGAATCCACCGCGTGCAGCGGGCGCGCATCGTGCAGCGGCGGCGTCACGTAACTGCCGGAGCCCACGCGGCCATCGACGAAGCCTTCCGCGCGCAGTTGCTCGTACGCGGCCAGAACGGTGTTGCGGGACACGCCGAGTTCGCGCGCCAGCTGGCGCGTGGCCGGCAGGCGTGCGCCCTCGCTGACGCGGCCGGCGAAGACGGCGCTTTTCAGCGCGCGGGTCAGCTGTGCGTGGAGCGGACCGCGACCATCGAGCTGCAGGTGCATGGCGGGCTCTCCCTGATGAATGCGCCGCAAGCGATTGGCCCCATTCAACCCCCCTGAATTGGCCCTTGCCAGTGCCAATTGTGCGCGGCTTCATAGGGCCATTCGCCCGCCGGAGTGCGTCGATGAAAGCCACCGCCCGCCCGTTCGCCCCGCCCCGCGTCCACGTGGCCCGTTCGCGCCCTGCCCTCTGGGCCTGGATCGCCCTCGGCGGCCTGGCCGTCGGCAGCGCCGACATGCTGTTCGCGATGGCCTGGTGGGCGCAGTCCGACGCTCCACCGGCACGCATCCTGCAGTCGATCTGGGCCTGGTTCGTCGGGCGCGAGGCCGCCTTCGCCGGCGGCGCCCTTACCGCATTCGCTGGCGCGGCCGTGTACTTCGTGCTGATGTCGATGATCGTGGCCATCTACCACGCCGCCGCGCGCGACTACCGCGTGCTGCGCGAACACCCGCTGCTGATGGGCGCGCTTTATGGCGCGGCGTGGTTCGTGCTGTTGCACGTGATCCTGGTGCCGCTGTTTTCCGCCGCGCCGCCCAAGCGCTTCCTGCCGGACTGGAACCTCGCCTGCCTGCTCGCGCACATGCTGCTGATCGGCATTCCCGCCGCATGGATGTCGCGCCGCTGGTATGGCGGCATGCGCTGACGCTGCCCTTGCAGCCCGGGTAAGCCAGGCGCACCCGGTTTCGACGTTTCCGGCCACCGTTCCCTGGTTGCGGCCTTCGGCCTTACCCGGGCTATAGAAGCTCTCGTACCTCATTCGCGCCGCTGCTTGTCGTGGGCGGCGCGCGCCTATGCGTGGCCCGCGCGAATGGCTCCTGCGCCGCGCCATGGATTGGTTCTCCAAACGCGCCGCCAGCGCGACTAGCGTGGGGCCAATGGCGAATCGCCGACCGGGCCCCGACATGACGCTGCATCGCTACGTCCCGCCGTTCTCGCTTCCCTCCAATGGCGACGCACTGCCTGCCGATGGCTGGCATTTCATCGCCGGACGCGGTGCGGCGGCGTTGCAGTTTCCATCGAACTGGTCCTCGTTGTGGCTGCCGATGCGCGGGCGGCTGGTGATGCAGTCACAGGACGCGCACTGGACGCTGATCGGCGGAGAAGCCCAGCTGTGGCGTGCCGGCGTGTTGAACGTGCAGGCGTCGCATGAATCGCGCTGGCTGGCGCTTGTCGCGGCGCCCTCGATGTGGAACGGCGCATTCGCGCAAGCGCGCCTGGATGAAGAGCCGCTGCCGTGGCGAGGCGATCCGGGAGACGGCGTGCACGAGGCGATGGAACAACTCGCGCACACCGATGCCGCGCTCGCGTTGCTGATTCCGGCGCTCATCCAGCGCCAGCGCGATGTCGCCGCGTGCCTGCCGCGTTGTCGCGGCCGCACGCTCGCGCATCGTCGCCAGGCGCTGCTGCGGCTGCTGCATCTTCGCCATCTGATGCACTGCCATGTCGAAGCCGACGACGACGCGAGCATCGACGTGCCATGGCTGGCGGCGCGCGCGCATTACTCGCCCGGGCACCTGATCCGCCTGCATCGCGCCGTGTTCGGTGAAACGCCGAGCGACTACTTCACCCGGCTTCGCCATGCGCGTGCGTGGGAACTGGTGCGCGAAACCGACATGCCGGTGGCGACGATCACGCACCGGCTCGGATTCGAAAGCCAGAGTGCGTTCTGCCGCGCGTTCAAGCACGCCTTCGGCATGACCGCCACGCAGGCGCGCCGGGAGGCCGACACATGCGTGGCATGACGGGGCGTGCACTCGCATGGGGCGTGCTCGGCGGGTTGCTGGCCGGGACGTTCGACATCCTTTACGCGACCAGTTTCTGGGCGCTGCGCGACGTACCGGCGCAACGCATCCTCCAGAGCATCGCCGCCGGCGCGCTGGGGCGTGCGGCCTTCACCGGCGGTTGGCCGACGGCGATGCTCGGGTTGTCGCTGCATTACCTCATCGCCGCCGCGATGGGCCTGGCGTACGCCTTCGCAGCGCGCGACATGCCACCGCTGCGCGATCGCCCCTGGCGTTACGGGGCGCTCTACGGACTGGTGCTGTATGCGTTCATGAACTTCGTCGTCGTGCCGCTTTCGATGTCACCGCGCGGCGGATCGCTGCCGACGTCCTGGACGGTGTGCAGCGTGATCGCGCACGTCGTGCTCGTCGGCTGGCCATGCGCGTGGTTCGCGCGGCGTGGCTGGGACGGGCGATGGTCGAGATCGCCGCCCGTGCCCGCGTTCGTCGCCAGCACCTGAGCCACCCTTCCGTTTCACCCCGCTCGCGCGCGCCACCGAGCCGCGCGGTGCCGTCGTGCGCGCAGACGGCCCGCATCGCATGGAGCAATGCAGATGAAGCGCACCACCACCCCCGCAATGCAGATTGTCCGCACGTCCGTCCTCAAGCCTGCGATGTTGCTGCTGCTGGGCATCGCCGCCGCGCCCGCGATGGCGGGAGACCGCTGCAAGGAGATCCGCGCCGACCTGGATGAGATCCAGTCCTCCACCGGCTGCAATGCCGGCCTGACGTCGTGTTTCCTGGGCGAAGTGCAGGGCGGCCACGGCTTCCGCGGCGTCACGCATTTCGCCGCCGACAGCGCGGTGTCCACCAGCCCGGCCACTTCGCCGAACATGCTGATCTACAGCGGCCCGTTCGAATACCGCACGCGCCGCGGCACGATCATCGCGCGGGAAACCGGCGTGACCACGCGCGGGTCGGAAGGCGTGGTGACCGCGTACCAGGAGATCGTGTCCGGCACCGGCGAATACGCCGGCGCGACGGGCTACTTCTTCGTCAGCGGGCACAAGACCGGCGGAACGGTGGAGACCTTCGTCAACGGCGAGATCTGCACGGCGCGGTGACGCAGGTTCCTTGCCTCACCCACCCCCTCTCCCGCAAGCGGGAGAGGGCTCCACCGCAATGTCGCCTCAGTGCCCGCCGTCGAGCGCCTTCAGCTCGCTCACCAGCGCACTCGCCATCTCCGCGCCATCGCCGTAGAGCATGCGCGTGTTGTCCTGGTAGAACAGCGCGTTCTCGATGCCCGCGAACCCCGTGCCCTTGCCGCGCTTGATCACGATGGTGTTCTTGGAGTTGGACACATCGAGGATGGGCATGCCGTAAATCGGCGAGGCCGGATCGGTCTTCGCCACCGGGTTCACCACGTCGTTCGCGCCGATCACCAGCGACACATCGGTGTTGGGGAACTCGGGGTTGATGTCGTCCATGTCGGCGATGAGGTCGTACGGCACGCCGGCTTCGGCCAGCAGCACGTTCATGTGGCCGGGCATGCGGCCGGCGACGGGATGGATGGCGAACTTCACCTTCACCCCGCGCTCCATCAGCTTCTGCGTGAGTTCCCAGATCTTGTGCTGCGCCTGCGCCACCGCCATGCCGTAACCGGGCACGATCACCACGCGTTCGGCGTAGGCCATCATCGCCGCGACGTCACCGGCTTCGATGGGCTTCTGCGTGCCGCTGATTTCCTGCGCCTGCCCGCCGCCACCGAAGCTGGAGAACAGCACGCCGTGGATCGGCCGGTTCATTGCCTTGGCCATCAGCTGCGTGAGCAGCGTGCCGGCCGCGCCGACCATGGTGCCGGCGATGATCAGCGCCTCGTTGCCCAGCACGTAGCCTTCGAACGCCACCGCAAGGCCGGTGAGCGCGTTGTACAGCGAGATCACCACCGGCATGTCGGCGCCGCCGATGGGCAGCGTCATCAGCACGCCCAGCGCGAGCGCCAGTACGAAGAAGCCGACGATGGCCGGCACCGACAGCGAATGCACGACGATGCCGCCCAGCACCAGCATCGCGACGAACACCGCGAGGTTGAACAGCTGCTGCCCCGGGAACACGACGCGCCTGTCGAGGCGACCGTCGAGCTTGGCCCACGCGATGATCGAACCCGACAGCGAGATGGCGCCGATGGCCGCGCCGATCACGGCCAGCACCAGCGCCGTTGGCGACGGTGCCTGGCCGAGGGAGGAGAACCGCAGCAGTTCGACCGCGCCGATCGCCGCCGCCGAGCCGCCGCCCATGCCGTTGTAGAGCGCGACCATCTGCGGCATGTCGGTGATGGCGACCTTCTTGCCGGAGATCCACGCCGCCGCGGTGCCGATCACCAGCGCGGTCACGATCAGCGGCAGGTTGTGCAGCCCCGGCAGCAGGAAAGTGGCGGCGGTGGCAATCACCATGCCCAGTCCGGCCCAGCGAATGCCGCTGCGCGCGGTCACCGGCGAGGCCATGCGCTGCAGGCCCAGCAGGAAGAGCGTGGCGGCGACGAAATAACTGGCCGAAGCGACCCACACCAGGGCGCTCATGCCTTGCCCCCGGGCTTGCGGCTGGCCTTGAACATTTCCAGCATCCGCTCGGTCACGACGTAGCCGCCGGCGGCGTTGCCCGCGCCCAGCAGCACGGCGATGAAGCCGATGACCTTCTCCAGCGTGGTGTCGGCGTGGCCGAGCACCACCATCGCGCCAATCAGCACGATGCCGTGGATGAAGTTGGAACCCGACATCAGCGGCGTATGCAGGATCACCGGCACGCGGGAGATGATCACGTGGCCGGCGATCGCGGCCAGCATGAAGATGTACAAAGCCACGAACCCGTCGCCCATCAGCCATCCCCATCGAGTTGTCTTCCGCATCATAACCGCGGATGAATGCGGCGCCAGTCGTGTCAACCGCTCCGCACGCGGGGCGTTCTCCTTCCCGCAAGGCCCAGCCGGGCCGGCTCACCAGGAGGCACCCATGAAGCACGCACCACGCAGGCGTTGGCTGATGTCGGGATTCGCGTTGCTCGCACTCGGCGCCGTTTCGGCCGCCAGCGCGGGGGATTTCGGCGACCGGGTGGACCGTCGGATGGACCGCAAGGGCGATCGTGTCGATGCCCGCCTCGACCACAAAGGCGACCGCATCGACCACCGCCTCGATCTTCGCGCCGACCGCCAGGCGGCGCTGGGCCACTGGCGCAACGCTGCGCGGCTGGACCACAAGGGCGACCGCATCGACCGCCGACTGGATCGTCGCGGCGAACTGGCGCAAGCCCGTTGGGACCGCCGCGGCGACCGGTTCGACCGTCGCTGGGACCGTGGACATTGGGACTGAGCCCGAACCCGTATGCTCCGACGCGTGAATCGCGAATCCGAAGATGACGTCCAGGCGGCCTCGCCGGCCGACGCGCACGTCCGCGCCGCTTCCGACCCGGAAGCGGCGCCGGTGCGGCTGCCGGCATCGCTGGAGGAATTCCTGGCGGGCATCGGCACGCGCGCCTTCCGATTCGCCGAACTGGGCCTGCGCAACCGCGACGACGCGCTCGACGCGGTGCAGGACACGATGATGAAGATGCTCGCCTACCGCGAGCGGCCGGCGGCGGAATGGACGCCGTTGTTCTGGAGCATCCTGCGCAGCCGCATCGTCGACGTGCAGCGCCGCCGCACCTTCCGCCTGCGCTGGCTGCTGCCGGCGCCGGAGCGCGAGGACACCGCGCTGGACTGGGCCGACGACGCACCCGACCCCTCGCGCGCGCATGAAGGCCGCGAGGCGTACGGCAAGCTCGCCGATGCGCTGGGCACGCTCCCGGCGCGGCAGCGCGAAGCGTTCACGCTGCGCGTGCTGGAAGAACTCGACGTCGCCACGACCGCGCGGGCGATGGGTTGCAGCGAAGGCGCGGTGAAGACCCATCTGTCGCGCGCACGCGAAGCGCTGCAGCGGCACCTGGAGGATTGGCGATGACATCCCGCGAGCACGACACCATGAACGACCACGACGACCGCTTCGACAACGCCATGCGCGGCCTGCACGCGCAGGCGGTGTCACAGGTGTCTTCGGCAACCCGCGCGCGCCTGCGCGCGGCCCGTCAGGCCGCCGCGCGCCCGAGCGCCGAACGCACGCCGCGACGTGGCTTCGGCTGGGTGCTGGGCAGTGGCCTCGCGGCGGTGTTCGCCGTGGCGATCGGCCTGCAGCTGCGCCCCGCGCAGGCGCCGGTGCCGACCACTTCCGCACCCGCCGCGATCGCGAACGCGGGCACACCGCGCAATCCCACCGCCTTCGACGCCGACACGGCCATCGCCGCGCTCGACGAAAACCCCGACCTGTATCTGTGGCTCGCGTCGAACGACGACGCCGTGCCGTCCCTGGAGCCGTGACATGCGCAACGTCCTGACCTCACTCGCCTTCGCACTGATGATCGCCAGCGCGCCGGTGCTGGCCGATCCGGCCGCTACCGCCGCTCCCGCCGCCAAGCCGCTGCCTGCATGGGAGCAACTGACGCCGGCGCAGCGCGATGCGCTGATCGCACCGATCCGCGACCGCTGGAACACGCAGCCCGACGAACGCACGCGCATGCTCGAACGCGCCCAGCGCTGGCAGCAGATGACGCCCGAACAGCGCCAGCGCGCGCGCCACGGCATGCAGCGGTGGGAAAGCATGAGCCCGGAACAGCGCGAGCAGACCCGCGCCCTGTTCGCGAAGATGCGCACGCTCGACGAAGCGCAGCGCAAGGACTTGAAGGCGAAGTGGCGTGCGATGTCCCCCGAGGAACGCAAGGCCTGGGTGCAGGCCAACCCGGCACCGGCGGACATGCCGCCGGGCCCGCCGCCGCGCGATCGCGATCGCGACTGAGCAACCACGCGGTCCTCCAACAAGCGTGATCGCGGCGAACGCCGGAACCCCGGCCCGCTCGTTCGACGAAGGCCGGTTGCGTGGGTGCGCGGCCTGCCGAAACCTCGCCTGCGCCCCCGCGCCGCGAAACCTTCCGCTACGATGCGGAAAAAACCGGGACGGGGAGCAGCGATGGCGGGCATCACCATTGGCGTGGCAAGCGAAACCGCAAGCGGCGAGCGCCGCGTCGCATTGACGCCCGAAACCTGCAGGAAACTTGTCGCGCGCGGCGCACGCGTGCGCGTGCAACGCGGCGCTGGCCGGCTTGCCTCCTTCACCGATGACGCCTACGCCGAAGCCGGCGCCGAACTCGTCGACGACGCCGCGACCGCGCTGCGCGATGCGGACCTGGTCCTGTGCGTGCAGCCGCCTTCCCCGCAGACGCTGATGGGCCTGCGCGAGGGCACGGCGCTCGTGGGCCTGCTCGCGCCCCAGGCCGATGCCGCGCGCGGAGAAGCGATCAACGCGCGCCACCTGCTCGCCTTCCCGCTCGAACGCCTGCCGCGCACCACGCGCGCGCAGGCGATGGACGTGCTCAGCTCGCAGGCCGGCATGGCCGGTTACAAGGCGGTGCTGATCGCCGCGCAGCTCGCGCCGCGTTTCTTCCCGATGCTCACCACCGCGGCCGGCACGATACGCCCGTCGAAGGTGCTGATCGTCGGCGCGGGCGTCGCGGGTCTGCAGGCGATTGCGACCGCCAAGCGCCTGGGCGCGCAGGTAGAAGGTTTCGACGTGCGACCGGAAACGCGCGAGCAGATCGAATCGCTCGGCGGCCGCTTCCTGGATCTTGGCGTCAGTGCGGCGGGCGAAGGCGGTTACGCGCGTGCACTGACCGACGAGGAGCGCGCCGAACAGCAGCGTCGCCTTGCCGAACACTTGAAGAACATCGACGTGATCGTCTGTACCGCCGCGGTGCCGGGCCGTCCCGCGCCGAAAATCATCACGGCCGCGATGGTCGCCGGCATGCGGCCGGGCAGCGTGATCGTCGACCTCGCCGCGGAGACCGGCGGCAACTGCGAGCTCACGCGGCCCGGTGACAACATCGAGAGTGGTGGCGTGGTCATCGCCGGTCCGCTCAACCTCGCCAGCATGGGCGCAGTGCATGCCAGCGAGATGTACGCGCGCAACGTGCTCAACTTCGTGAGCCTGTTCGTGACCGAACAGGCGTCTGGCGAAGGAGCGCTGGCGCTCGACTGGGACGACGAACTGCTGGCGAAGACGGTTTGGCCGGAGCGCGTCGCCGCGCCGGTGGCGGCTGCGACGTAAACGCAGCCGCGCTTCTGTAGCCCGGGTAAGCGAAGCGCACCCGGGCTACAAGGGAGAGTGGTTCACCTCACCGTAACGCAGGCTCAGCGCGTCGCCGAAGCCCGGTCGAGGTGTCGCTTCACCTGTCGCATCGCTTCGTCGAACGCGGTGCGCTCGGCGCCGATCGTGAGGCGACCCGCGCCGGCCAGCGCGGCCAGGTCCTCGGCCGACGCCACCAGTACGCGCAGGCCTCGGCGGTTCACCAGCAGGTAGCGCGAGCTGAGCGGACTCAGCCAGGCGATCTTGACCGCCGTGCTCTCGCCCTCGGCGTTGGTCAGGCGCAGCCAGTCGCCCAATTCCAGCGTGCGCATGCGCTCAGCGAGCAGCGGATCGTGGCGGACGGCGTCGCTGTCGGCCTCTCCGGCAAGCCACATGCGACGTTCGGCTTCGCCGGCATCGTCTTCCGGCATCGCCAACGGCGAGGCCGGTGGGCGGCGGCGCGGCGTGTCGGGTGTCGCCAGCGCACGCACCAGCCCGGCCATGCCGTGTTGCGCGGCGCTGTCGTCCAGACCGGAGCTGGCCAGGCAGTCGATGATCGCCGGCTGCAAGGCCAACAGCTGGTCGGCCAGTTCGCGACCGCGACCTTCCTCGGCCAGTCGATCGGCCATCACCAGCGCATCGCCGAGCGCGATGGCTTCGGCATGGCGGCGCTGGTCGGTGTTCTCGCGCAGCAGCGTCTGCACGACATGGTGACGCCATGGCATCGCGAGGAAATCCGACACCGCCTGCGTCAACGTGGTCGTATCGCCCAGGCGCTCTTCCAGCGCCGACTCGGCCTGCGCGCGTGCCGCGCCCAGGCGTTCGCGGCCGTAGGTGGCCTTGGCAGCGCGCTGTTCCTGCAGTTCAAAACGCCGGCGCTGCTGCGCCAGCACGGCGTCGAGTTCGGCATGCGCCATCTCGAACACCGCGAGGTCTTCGTTGTAGTCGGCGACGATGCGCTGCGAGATCTCGGTGGCGCGGTCAAGCAGCTCCCGATCCTGCGGCGTTTCGCCGTCGTTGCCTTCGCAGGCCTCGGTGATGGCGTCCAGCAGCCGGCGCGCCGGGTGTTCGCGCTTCACGAACACGGCGTTGTCGGTCAGCGCGACCTTCACGTACGGCAACACCAGGCGCGCGTACAGACGGCGCGCGCGATCCTGCAGGGCGTTGTGGCGGAACAGCGAATCGAACAGCATCGCGACCAGATCGATCGCGTCTTCTTCTTCCGGACTGAAGCACGCCTGGTCGGGGTTGAGCCCGAGGCGGCGCGCGCCATCCTGCAGATGGTCGCGGATGGTCTCGCCGAGGCGACCGGTGACGGCCAGCGCACGCGCGAACGCGTCCGGCGGCTCGGCCTGCAGGAGCGATGCGACGCTGAGGATTTCATCGACGCGCATCTCGCGGCGCTGCATGACCGGACGGTCCGGCGCATGCGTGCCCGCACCGCCTGCGGCCACGTCGCCGCGCGAGATCGAGTCGCGCCAGGCGTGGAGCTGGCCGCGCAGCTGCGCCAGTTCCTGCGCCATCGCGGCGATGTCCTGCTGCGACATCGGCGGACCGGACGGGTGCCCGGTCGGCTCGCCGACCATGCCTGGCCCCGGGCCGAAGCCCGCGGGCGATGCGTAACCGCCGTAGCCGGCCGGGGGCGCGATACCGGCACCAATACCGGCACCGGCACCGACACCGTCGCCACCGCGGCGGACTTCTTCCTGCGGACGCGGCGCGACCGGCGCGCCGTAGCCGGAGCTGCCCAGCAGCGCATTCACGCGCGCATAGAGATCGCCCAGCAGGCGGATCAGCTCGGTTTCGTAATGACGGAACAGGCGGCCCCGCAGCGTGTCGGGCACCTGCGCGTCCTGCAGCGTCTCGGAGAACGCCGTGACGAGGCGTTCCGGGCCGATGGGGTTCATCCCCGCAGGCACGCGCAGCGATTCGGACAGGGCCTGCAGGCGGGTCTGCAACATATCCAGCGGGCGGGCGAAACGCGCCACCAGCGATTCGTTGAGGCGGCCGCTGGCCAGTTCGTATTCCAGTTGCTGCTCGTCGAGCAGGCGCAGCGGGACGTCGCCGCCGCTGCGGATGCGCAGGGCGCGGAAATCGTCGAACGCCTGCGCGACCTGCTGGCGGAACTTCATGACGTGCGTGGCCTGGTGCTGGCGCAGCACCCACAACGCCGCCTGTTCCTCGTAATGGTTGGTCTTGCCATCGCCCTTGAGCATGGCGACCTTGAGGGCGTCTTCCACCGGTCCATACAGCGTGCCCGGCAGGCCGCCGAGGACCTCCAGGGACAAACGCTTGATTTCCTCGAGCACGCGCAATGGATCGGTACGCGAGGCTTGAGCGACGCCGAGCGGGTAGCCGGACACTGCGATGTTCCCCTGTTACTTCGACCGGAACGTGGACCAGACCTGCCGCTTGCCGGCAGTTCCCCGGCGCATAGTGGCAAGATACGACACCGTCTTGCAGGCCCACATTAGATAATTGTGACTGATGTCGCTAAACACTTCTGACTCCCGGCAAATCGACCTGGCCCTGGCCGGGCTGGATGCCCGCCGATCGGTGCCGCCCAAGCAGCTCGGCGAGCCCGCCCCCGACCCCGACACCCTCCTGCGCATGCTCCAGTCGGCCGTCCGCGTGCCTGACCATGGCAAGCGGGTGCCGTTCCGGTTCCTGAGCTTCCGGGGCGAAGCCCGGCATGCGTTCGGCGAGCGTCTGGCCGCCCGCAGTCGCGAGCGCGACCCGGACGCCAGCGAGGCGGTGTTCGAGAAGGACCGGAGCCGATTTTCGCACGCTCCGCTGGTCGTTGCCGTCATCGGCCGGTTCGGTCCGGATGAAAAGATTCCTGAATCCGAGCGCTTTTCCACCGCGTCCTGCGTCTGCTTCGCCCTGCTCCAGGCCGCCCAGGCCCTGGGCTTCGCCGGCATCTGGCTCACCGGCTGGCTGGCCTACGACGAACAGGTCGACCGCTGGCTCGGCCTGGCAGAACACGAGCGCGTGGTCGGCTATATCCATATCGGCACGCCGAAACTGGAGGCGCCCGAGCGCGAGCGCCCCGACGCGCGCGAGCTGTTGAGCGAATGGAAGCCGGCATGAGCACGCCCGCCCCCTCGCCCGCCGGAAGCACCCTCTACCTCGTCGACGCGAGCATGTATGTGTTCCGCGCCTGGCACTCGATGCCCAACGAATTCCACGACACCGAGGGCTGGCCGACCAACGCCGTGCACGGTTTCGCGCGCTTCCTGCTGGAACTGCTCGACCGCACGCGCCCGCAGCACATCGCCATCGCCTTCGACGAGGCGCTGGATTCGTGCTTCCGCAACGCGCTCTATCCGGCCTACAAGGCCAACCGCGAGTCCGCGCCGGAGGAGCTGCGCCGCCAGTTCGTCCACTGCCGCACGCTGTGCGCGGCGCTGGGGCTGGCGGTGCTGGCGCATGGCGAGTACGAGGCCGACGACCTCATCGGCAGCGCCGTGGCGTCTTCGCGCACGCACGGGTTCCGCTCGGTCATCGTGTCGGCCGACAAGGACCTGTCGCAGCTGCTGGGCGATCACGACGAGCAGTGGGACTTCGCCAAGGGCCAGCGCTGGGGCGCGGCGGGCGTGCCGGAACGCCACGGCGTACACGCCCACCAGATCGCCGACTACCTTGCCCTCACTGGCGACGCGGTGGACAACATTCCGGGCGTACCGGGCATCGGCTCCAAGACCGCGGCCGCCCTGCTGGCGCACTTCGGCACGCTCGACGCGCTGCTCGAACGCGTGGAGGAAGTGCCGTTCCTGCGCCTGCGTGGCGCGGCGTCCACCGCGGCGAAGCTGCGCGCGCACCGCGAGCAGGCGCTGCTGTGCCGGCAACTGACGACGATCGCGCTCGATGCGCCGCTGGGCGAAACCTCGCTGCACTTCGCGCGCGGCAACGCGGATGCGGCGATTCTTGGCGCGCTGTGCGATGCCTTGCGCTTCGGCCCGATGACTCGTCGCCGGCTGTACCAGTCGGCCGGGCTCGACTTCGCGCCGTCACAGACCGCGTAATAGCATCCAACGCATCGCATCGAGCATCCGCACCGCATGAACGCAAAGCCCGCCGGCCACGACGAGGAACCGCTGGAAACGCTGTACGACGGCCCGTGGCTGCGCATGCTGCGGCGCGGTCGCTGGGAATACGTCGAACGCACCACCGGCGACGGCATGGCGGTGATCGTCATCGCGGTCACGCCCGAAGACAAACTGCTGTTCGTCGAACAGTTCCGCGTGCCGCTGGGCGCATCCACCATCGAAATGCCCGCCGGCCTGGTCGGCGACGACCATTCCACCGACACGCTGGAATCGGCCGCAGGACGCGAACTCATCGAGGAAACCGGCTGGGCCGCGCAGCGACTGGAAGTGCTGCTGGTCGGCCCGACGTCGGCCGGCCTGACCAGCGAACGCATCGCCTTCGTGCGTGCGCGCGGACTCACGCGCGTAGGTGCCGGCGGCGGCGTGGACAACGAGAACATCACCGTGCATGAAGTCCCGCGCGCGCTGGCGCCGGCGTGGCTCATGCAGAAGCAGCGCGAGGGCTACGAGCTGGACCTCAAGCTCTGGGCCGGGTTGTGGATGCTTGAACACAATCCGGACGGTACGCCGGCCGATTGATCCGCGACGTCCCTCTCCCATCGCGGGAGAGGGACGCGAGGCAGATACCTCGGCCCGTGGCCGCGCGCACGACGGCTACGGCGTTCGAGAAAGAGTCAGCCCGCGAAGCGGTCCGTGGCGCGCACCAGCGCGTCGATGTTCTCCTCTTCGAACGCGGAGTGACCGGACGCCGGCGTGATCTCCAGGTCCGCTTTCGGCCACGCCTTTTTCAGGTCCCACGCGTTCGCGACGGGGCAGACCACGTCGTAGCGGCCGTGCACGATTACGCCCGGAATGTCGGCGATGCGATGCGCGTCGCGGAGCAGTTGATCGTCGACTTCGAAGAATCCGCTGTTGACGAAATAGTGGTTTTCGATACGCGCGAAAGCGAGGGCGAATTGCGGGTCTTCATGGCTCGCCGCGAAATCCGGATCGACGTGCAGGAAGCTGGTCGCGCCTTCCCACACGCTCCATGCCTTGGCCGCGGCAAGGCGCGTGGCTTCGTCGCTGGAGGTCAGGCGGCGGTGGAAGGCGCTGATGAGGTCGTGGCGCTCGACGACCGGAATCGCCGACAGGTAGTGCTCCCATGCATCCGGGAACAAGCGCGAGGCGCCGTCCTGGTAGAACCATTCAAGTTCCCAGCGGCGCAGCATGAAGATGCCGCGCAGTACCAGTTCGGTCACGCGCTGCGGATGCGCCTGCGCGTACGCGAGTGCGAGCGTGGAACCCCACGAACCGCCGAACACCTGCCACGTCGAGATGCAAAGCCTTTCGCGCAACCGTTCGATGTCGGCGACGAGATCCCACGTGGTGTTGTCGACCAGGTCCGCATGCGGTGTGGAGCGCCCGCTGCCGCGCTGGTCGAACAGAATGATGCGATAGCGCGCCGGGTCGTGGAATCGGCGCATCTTCGGGCTGCAGCCCGCACCCGGGCCGCCATGCAGCAGCACCACCGGCTTGCCGTCGGGATTGCCACACTCCTCGTAGTACAGCGTGTGGCGATCATCGACCTGCAACGTGCCGCTGTAGAAGGGTTCGATCTCGGGGTAGAGCGTGCGCATCGCGGGATCTCGCGGAGTCAGTGCGCAAATTCTAGCGCGCGGCGCGTCGATGACTTTTTCTATCCAACGATTTTTTAAGAACCGTCCGATGGGGGGCGCGAAGCGGCGCGGGTTTACTGCGCGACCCGGCGACCGCCGGGCGTCCCCCATGAGAGATACACCCGTGAAGAAGTCCCTGATTGCCCTCGCCCTTGCCGCCGCCCCCTTCCTGGCCAATGCCAGCGAAGCCAACGGCATTGGCTACACCTACGCCCAGCTGGACTACACCCATCAGGACGCCGGCCGCCCGTACCTCAACGGCGGCACGCTGAGCGGTTCCTACGCCTTCAACGACAACGTGTTCGCCACTGCCAGCTACGGCAAGACCAGCGACTCCTACAACGAGTGGTACTCGGGCGCCCGCGTTCGCGCGAAGTCGGAAGCCTGGTCGCTTGGCGTTGGCTTCAACACCGCCATCGGCTCGCGCGCCGACTGGGTCACCCAGGTGGCCTATGTCGACAACGACGTCAGCGCACGCGTGCACCACGACGCGTGCCCGGACTGCAACGCCAGCGTGAACTTCAAGGGCGGCAAGGTCAGCACCGGCGTGCTGGGTCGCGTCACCGACCAGATCACTGCCAATGCATACCTGGGTTACGAGGACTACGACCACGGCTATGAAGGCAACTACTTCGCCGACTTCGGCGTGATCTATGCCTTCAACCCGACCTGGGGCCTGCACGGCGGCCTGACGCTGGCCGACGGCAACGAGACCTGCAACCTCGGCGTTCGCGCCAGCTTCTGATCGCATCGCGATCGCGCGCGATCAAGCCCGCTCCGGCGGGCTTTTTCGTTTGCATCGTCAACCGCGCCGGCCGAGCGTGACGCGGTCGCGCTGTTCCCAGTCGTGCAACGTTTCGACCGCTTCGAATCCAGCGCTTTCGAATATTTCGCGCACCGCCTGCCCCTGGTCCCACCCGTGTTCCACCAGCAGCCAGCCACCCGCATGCAGGTGGTCTGGCGCTCGGGTAGCGATGCGTCGGATGTCGTCCAGCCCGTCGGCACCGGACGCCAGCGCGCTGCGTGGTTCGAACCGCAGGTCGCCCTGGTCCAGGTGAGCGTCTTCTTCGGCGATGTACGGAGGATTGCTGGCGATGAGGTCGAAATGGTCGCCCGCCAGCGGCAAGAGCCAGTCGCCCGCGCGGAATTCCACGTGTGCCAGCCCAAGGGCCTGTGCGTTGGCACGCGCCACCGCGAGCGCGTCGGGACTGGCATCGGTGGCGATGACCTTCGCCAGCGGCCGCTCAAGGGCGATCGCCAGCGCGATGGCGCCCGTGCCGGTGCCCAGGTCGGCCACATGCAGCGGACGGTCGGCCGGCAGGCGCTCCAGCGCCAGTTCGACCAGCCGCTCGGTTTCCGGTCGCGGGATCAGCGTCGCAGGCGTGACTTGCAGGTCGAAACGCCAGAAACCGCGACGTCCGAGCAGGTAGGCGACCGGCTCGCCCGCCAGGCGACGCTCGAGCAGCCGCTCGAAATCCGCCGTCTCGACGGCCGCCGGCACGTCGTCCCGATGGGTGTAGAGCCAGGTCGACCCGACGCCCAGGGCATGGGCAAGCAGTCGCTCGGCCTCGACACGGGCCTCGTCTCCGGGCAACTGGCGGGTCGCCGCGGCCAGCAACTCACCCACGGTGGTCCTCTGGGTGGGGCGGAATTCGGAAGCATCGTCCATCCCCCATTTTCGCGTGCCCAGCCGCCTGCGGCGAGCCGGCCTTGCGGCTGCGCACGCTGCCCGCATGTGGAGGGGCCAATGAGGGCGGATAAACGATAGTTAAAACCTATTGAACCGATTCCATCAATCAACTTGATGGATCAATGCCTCATCCGTAACCTCTCCCTATCGATTTCACCCTCACCCACCCAGCCAAAGGAATCATCCATGTCGCTGATCAACACCGAAGTCCTGCCGTTCAAGGCCACCGCCTATAAGAACGGCGAATTCATTGAAGTCACCAATGCCGACCTGAAGGGCAAGTGGTCGGTGGTGTTCTTCTACCCGGCCGACTTCACCTTCGTCTGCCCGACCGAGCTGGGCGACCTGGCCGACAACTACGCCGAGTTCCAGCGCCTGGGCGTCGAGATCTTTGGCGTGTCCACCGACACCCACTTCACCCACAAGGCCTGGCACGACTCGTCCGAGACGATCGGCAAGATCCAGTACCCGCTGGTGGGCGACCCGACCGGCGTGATCACCCGCAACTTCGGCGTGATGATCGAGGAAGCCGGCCTGGCCGATCGCGGTACGTTCGTGATCGATCCGGAAGGCAAGATCCAGATCGTCGAGATCAACGCCGGCGGCATCGGCCGCGATGCCAGCGAACTGCTGCGCAAGGTCAAGGCCGCCCAGTACGTCGCCTCGCATCCGGGTGAAGTCTGCCCGGCCAAGTGGAAGGAAGGCGAGAAGACCCTGAAGCCGTCGCTGGACCTGGTCGGCAAGATCTGACGACCGCATGCCACGCCCCGTTCGCAGGGCGTGGCCTGGACGGGGCGGGCCGAGTCGGACCCGCCCTGCTCCACCGCCTCCGTGGGAGGCCGTTCCGGTCAGACGCTGACCACCTCTTTCGAATGTCGCGACGTCCGGGTTCTCTCCCTCCCTCCGCCCGGGCGCTCGCGGCGTTCATCCCGAACAAAGCCAATGGAGCCGTCGCATGTTGGATGCCGATCTCAAGACCCAGTTGAAGGCCTACCTCGAAAAGGTCACGCAGCCGATCGAGCTCGTCGCCTCACTCGATGACGGCGAGAAGTCGCGCGAGCTGGAAGGCCTGCTGCAGGACATCGCCTCGCTCTCCGACAAGATCACCTACGCGCGCCGCGACGACGATGCGCGCCGCCCCTCCTTCGCGATCAACCGCGCCGGCACGGACGTGAGCGTGCGTTTCGCCGGCATTCCGATGGGCCACGAGTTCACCTCGCTGGTGCTGGCCCTGCTGCAGGTCGGCGGCCATCCGTCCAAGGCCGCGCCGGAACTGCTGGAACAGGTGCGCGACCTGGAAGGCGAATTCCACTTCGAAACCTATTTCTCGCTCTCGTGCCAGAACTGCCCGGACACCGTGCAGGCGCTGAACCTGATGAGCGTGATCAACCCCAACATCCACCACGTCGCCATCGACGGCGCGCTGTTCCAGGACGAGGTCAACGAGCGCCAGATCATGTCGGTGCCGACCGTGCTGCTCAACGGCCAGCCGTTCGACCAGGGCCGCATGACGATCGAGCAGATCGTGGCCAGGCTCGACACCGGCGCATCCACGCGCGATGCCGAGAAAATCAAGGCGAAGGATGCGTTCGACGTGCTCGTGATCGGCGGCGGTCCTGCCGGTGCGGCCGCGGCCATCTACGCCGCGCGCAAGGGCATCCGCACGGGCGTGGCGGCCGAGCGTTTCGGCGGCCAGGTGCTGGACACGATGGCGATCGAGAACTTCATCTCCGTCACCTACACCGAAGGCCCCAAGCTCGCCAGCGCGCTGGAACAGCACGTGCGCGAGTACGACGTGGACATCATGAACCTGCAGCGCGCGAGCAAGCTCATTCCGGCCAGCGAGCCGGGCGGCCTGATCGAAGTGCAGTTGGAAAACGGCGCCTCGTTGAAGTCGCGCAGCGTCGTGCTGTCGACCGGTGCGCGCTGGCGCCAGATGAACGTGCCCGGCGAGCAGGAATACCGGAACAAGGGCGTGGCCTACTGCCCGCACTGCGATGGCCCGCTGTTCAAGGGCAAGCGCGTTGCCGTGATCGGCGGCGGCAATTCGGGTGTGGAAGCGGCCATCGACCTGGCCGGCATCGTCTCGCACGTCACGCTGATCGAGTTCGATGGCCAGCTGCGCGCCGACGAAGTGCTGCAGCGCAAGCTGCGGTCGATGAAGAACGTCACGGTCATCACCAATGGCCAGACCACCGAAGTGCTGGGCGACGGTCAGCGCGTCACGGGCCTGGTCTACAAGGACCGCGTGTCCGGCGATCCGCTCAACGTCGAGCTGGAAGGCATCTTCGTGCAGATCGGCCTGCTGCCGAACACCGAGTGGCTGAAGGGCGCCGTGGCGCTGTCGCCGCGGGGTGAGATCGAGGTCGATTCGCACGGCCGCACCTCGGTGCCGGGCGTGTTCGCCGCCGGCGATGCCACGACGACGCCGTTCAAGCAGATCGTGATCGCGATGGGCGAGGGCTCCAAGGCCGCGCTGAGCGCCTTCGACCACCTGATCCGCACCAGCGCGCCGGCGCCGGCCTCCGCCGTCGCGGCGTAAGCACCCGCGCCGCTCTCCTGCTTGCAGGGGAGCGGCGCGAGGTTGATGCTTCACCTTCCACGCAGCATCCACGCAGTCTCCGAAGCGAGGGACCCGCCTTGAACCTGCGCGATCTCAAGTACCTGGTGGCCCTGGCCGACCACAAGCACTTCGGTCGCGCCGCCGCGGCCAGCTTCGTCAGCCAGCCGACGCTGTCGACCCAGATCAAGAAACTCGAGGACGAACTCGGCGTCGCGCTGGTCGAACGCGCGCCGCGCCGTGTGATGCTCACGCCGGTGGGGCGCGAGGTCGCCGAACGTGCGCGCAAGGTCATCGCCGATGTCGAGCAGATGGCCGAGATCGCGCGCCGCAGCCAGGATCCGGAAGCCGGAACCGTGCGACTGGGCCTGTTTCCCACGCTCGGGCCATACCTGCTGCCGCACGTCGTGCCGCGCTTGCGGCAGCGCTTCCCGCGCCTGGAACTGCTGCTGATCGAAGAGAAGACCGACCAGATCCTGCAGCGCCTGCGCGACGGGCGCCTCGATGCGGGCCTGCTCGCGCTGCCTATCCACGACGACCAGTTGCACGTGGAAGTGCTGTTCGACGAACCCTTCGTACTGGCCGTGCCGCACCAGCATTCGATGGCCGAACAGGATTCGCTGGAACTCCATGACCTCGACCACCAGCACCTGCTGCTGCTCGAGGAAGGCCACTGTTTGCGCGACCAGGCGCTGGACGTGTGCCACATGGCCGGCGCCGACGAACGCGATGGGTTCCGCGCCACCAGCCTGGAAACGCTGCGGCAGATGGTCGCCGCAGGCGTTGGCATCACGCTGCTGCCAGTGCTCGCCGTGCAGCCGCCGGTGCCCTCCTCGCCCGACATCCACCTGCTGCGTTTCCGTGGGCAGCCGCCGCACCGGCAGATCGCGATGGTGTGGCGGCGCAGCTCGGCGATGGGCGATTTCCTGCTGCAGCTGGCAGGCGAGTTCCGCAAATTGCCCGAGCAGTTGCTGCGTCCACCGCAGCCGGTGCCGTCGCAGGACAGCCGGCTGTGATCCCGTGACGCGGCCGCGTCACTCCAGCCCCGTCTGCCCCAACCGGTAACGCGTCAACAACGTCGTGGTCACCAGCATCGCGATGACCAAGAACGTGCAGACCGCATGCACGCGCCGGTTCGTGCTCCATGCGCACAGCACCATCATGCCGATGCCGAACATCTGCAGCAGGCGGAACGCGATGATCAGCGAACGCAGCCCCATCACCGATTCGATCAGCAGCGCCCACACGCCCGCGGCCGCCAGCAGGCCGAAGAACACGGTGCGCGTGTCGTAATAGTGCTGCTCCGCATCGATGGTGCCGTCCACCAGCTCCGGCAGCAGCACGTGGCTGGCGATCACCAGCGTCGCCGGCCCCAGCAGCACGAAGGCGAAGCCGGTGTAGGTCCATTCCTGGACGCCGCGCATCATCCAGAACGACCACCACATCTGCAGGTGCAGGCCGATCATGAGCAGGATCCACATCGCGCGGAGCCAGTAGAACCTCACCCGGCGGCGCACCTGCACCATGTTGCCGATGCCCGCGAACAGCTGCGTCAGGCCCAGGCCCAGCACCATGGACACCATCACCGACAGGTAGTTGAACGCGTCCATAGACCCGACCCCGCAAGGTTGGCCCGTTGCCAGCGGCGCGACGCCAGCGCGCCGCGCGACTCAGTAGTGCAGCAATGCCTCCAGCGGCACGCCCTGAGGCCAGCGCGAACGTCCGCCCAGCGCATCCAGTTCGATCAGCACGCTCGCGCCGACGAGGTTCGCGCCGAGCTTGCCCACCAGCTCGCGCGCCGCCGCCAGCGTGCCGCCGGTGGCGAGCACGTCGTCGACGATCAGCGTGCGTTCGCCCGCACGCAACGCGTCGTTGCGTGCCTGCAGGCGGTCGGTGCCGTATTCCAGCGCGTAGTCGACTTCCACCAGCGGCGGCGGAAGTTTTCCCGGCTTGCGCAGCGGGACGAAGCCGGCGTGCAGCTTCTGCGCCAGCGCCGCGCCGAAGATGAAACCGCGCGATTCGATGCCGCACACCGCCTGCACTTCGCTGCCCTGCCACGGCTCGGCCATCGCGTCGATGCAGCGGGCGAAACCGCCGGCATCGGCCAGCAGCGGGGTGACGTCACGGAAGGTCACGCCGGGCTTGGGGAAGTCGGCGACGGCGCGGATCAGGGAGTCGAAATCGAAGGACATGGCGCGGGCCTGCCGTGACGGCCGGTCACGATACCCGAAAGGGCCGTTCAGGCCGGGAGCCAGCCGGGGGCGGAATCCGGGGCCTCATCGTCATCGTCGACGTGCTCCACCGGCTGGTTCAGCGGCAGCGCATCCACGATGTCCTTCGCCTGCGGCCAGACCACGTCCGGCACGCACACCAGGATGGTCCCGAACAGCGGCAACTCGCCCATTCCGCCTGTCAGCGCCTCACCCTGCAGGAAGACGGGAATTTCCTCGGCTTCCAGCGCGTGCCGCACCAGGTGGGCGTCGATCAGGTTCGCGGCTTGGTAGACGACTTTCATGGCGGCTCCGGGGGAAGAGGCTTCCGGACAGCATACGCCGGGCCTGAACGCGGATGACGGCGGGGATCGGCCGCACCGGCTAAACTTGACGGTCTTTCCCGCCCACGGCTTCAAGCATGTCCGCTACGCCCCACCACGCCGCCCCCGCCACTTCGTCCGCCCCCGAGTCCGCCGCGCCCGCGAAGCAGGACTTCATCCGGCAGATCGTTCGCGAGGACCTGGCCAGCGGCAAGCACCAGGCGATCCGCACGCGCTTCCCGCCCGAGCCCAACGGCTACCTGCACATCGGCCATGCCAAGGCGATCTGCCTGGACTTCGGCATCGCCGCCGAATTCGGAGGCGACTGCAACCTGCGTCTGGACGATACCAACCCGGTGAAGGAAGACCCCGAGTATGTGCGCGCCATCCAGGACGACGTGCGCTGGCTCGGTTTCGAATGGCACGACCTGCGCCACGCCTCGGACTACTTCGGCGTGCTGTACCTGGCCGGCGAAAAACTGATCCGCGACGGCCACGCCTTCGTGTGCGACCTCACCGCCGAGCAGGTGCGCGAATACCGCGGCACGCTGACCGAGCCGGGCCGCGAATCGCCGTTCCGCAATCGCAGCGTCGAGGAAAACCTCGACCTGTTCCGCCGCATGCGCGCCGGTGAATTCCCCGACGGTGCCCGCACGCTGCGCGCGAAGATCGACATGGCCAGCGGCAACATGAACCTGCGCGATCCCGCGCTGTACCGCATCAAGCACGTCGAGCACCAGAACACCGGCCACGAATGGCCGATCTACCCGATGTACGACTTCGCCCATTCGCTCAGCGACGCGGTCGAAGGCATCACGCATTCGCTGTGCACGCTGGAATTCGAGGACCATCGCCCGCTGTATGACTGGTGCGTGGACAAGGTGGACCTGGCGAACTCGCCGGAGTTGCTGGAGCCGGTGCTGTCGAAGGGATACCCGAAGGAAGCCAGCAAGCCGCGCCAGATCGAGTTCTCGCGCCTGAACTTCAACTACCTGGTGATGAGCAAGCGCAAGCTGCTCGCGCTGGTGAACGAAGGCCTGGTGGACGGCTGGGACGATCCGCGCATGCCGACGCTGCAGGGCATCCGCCGTCGCGGCTACACCCCGAGCGCGCTGCGCCTGATGGTCGATCGCGTCGGCATCAGCAAGCAGAACTCGCTGCTGGACATCTCCATCCTGGAAGGCGCGCTGCGCGACGACCTCGACGCCGCGGCGCAGCGCCGCATGGCGGTGATCGATCCGCTGAAGCTGGTCATCACCAACCTGCCAGCGTCGCACGAAGAATCGCTGACGTTCCCGAACCATCCCAAGGACGAAAGCGCCGGCACGCGCAGCGTCCCGTTCTCCAGCGAGCTGTGGATCGAGCGCGAGGATTTCGAGGAAGTGCCGCCGAAGGGCTTCAAGCGGCTGATCCCGGGCGGCGAAGTGCGCCTGCGCGGCGCCGGCATCTTCCGCTGCGATGAAGTGATCAAGGACGGCGAGAAGGTCGTGGAGATCCGCGGCGAGCTCGATCCCGAATCGCGTCCCGGCATGGCCGGCGCCGATCGCAAGATCAAGGGCACCATCCACTGGGTCAGCGCGAAGCACGCAGTGAAGGCGGAAGTGCGCCTGTATGACCGTCTGTTCCTCGTGCCCGACCCGGACAACGACGACGACGGCAAGACGTACAAGGACCACCTCAATCCCGAATCGCGCCGCACCGTCACCGGTTACGTCGAGCCGGCCGCGGCGAATGCGAACCCGGAGCAGTCGTTCCAGTTCGAACGCATCGGCTACTTCGTCGCCGACCGCCTCGACCACCGCGGCGACGCGCCGGTGTTCAACCGCAGCGTCACGCTGCGCGACACCTGGGCCACGAAGGGCTGACGCCCGAAGGAGCACGCCATGCGCCGCCTGCTGACCGCACTGCTGGTTTCGTCGCTGCTCGCATTGGGTGCGTGCGCCGCGCCTGCGCCCGAGAGCGCCCAGGCGGCCACGCCGCCGGCGGGCGAGGTGCGAAGCGCGACGCCGGCGCCGGACGACGCGGCTGCGCAACCGACGCGCGTGCGTGCTCCGGAACCGGCACCGAAGGAACGCCAGGCCGATTCCACCACCACACCGGTCAAGCTCGATTTCGCCTGCAAGACCGACGCCGATTGCGCCGTGAAGAACGTCGGCAACTGCTGTGGCGCCAAGCCCGCATGCGTGAACGCGAACAGCCCGACCGATCCGGAAGGCGTCAAGGCCGAATGTGCGCGCAAGGGCATGATGTCGATGTGCGGTTTCAAGGCCATCGAGGGGTGCCAGTGCGTGCAGGGGCAATGCAAAGACAAGATCGCCGAAGTGGAAGCGGTGCACTGATGCTCTACGCGCAGGTCCACCTCACCCTGCCGGCGTGGGTGCACGAGTCGGTCGACACGCAGCGCCTGTACGTCGGCGACGCCGCCAAGGTCGAACTCGCCATCGCGTTGTCGCGCATGAACATCGAAGCTGGAAGCGGCGGCCCGTTCGGCGCGGCGGTGTTCGGGCCGGACGAGCGGATCATCTCCATCGGCGTGAACCGCGTGCTGCCGCACACGTGCTCGCTCGCGCATGCCGAAACGATGGCGTACATGCTCGCCCAGCAGCGCACGCAGCGCGCGCGGTTGAACGAAGACGCCATCGGCGAGCACCTGGGGCCGATCACGCTGGCGACCTCGTCGCAGCCGTGCTGCCAGTGCTATGGCGCGACGATCTGGGCCGGTATCGACCGCCTGCTCATTGGCGCGCGCAGCGAAGACGTCGAGACACTGACCGAATTCGACGAAGGCCCGCTGCCGGCGGACTGGATCGGCGAACTCGAGCGCCGCGGCATCGAGGTCGTGCGCGACGTGCATCGCGACCTCGCGCGTGACGTGCTGCGTGCGTATGGCGAATCCGGCGGCGAGCGGTACTGATCCTCGACATGACACCCGGCGACGCCCTCCTCTGCTATTGCCGCCCCGGCTTCGAGCCCGAACTCGCGGGCGAGTTGAGCGAACGCGCGGCGCTCGCCGGCCATCCCGGCTACGCGCGCACCGAGCGCAACAGCGGCTTCGTCGAGTTCCTCGGCGTTGAAGCCGGCGCGCTGTCCCGCGCGCTTCCCTTCGACTCGCTGATCTTCGCGCGGCAGAAACTGGTCCGCTTCGCGGAACTTCGGGGATTGGATCCGAAAGACCGCATCACGCCGATCGTGCGCGCCCTCGAAACCACGCTGGGCAACGCGTACACATTCGGCGAACTGTGGGTCGAACACCCCGATTCGGACGAAGCCAAGCCGCTGGCGGGCCTGGCGCGCAGCTTCGGCAATGCGCTGCGCCCCGTGCTGCGCAAGGGCGGCTGGCTCACGCGTTTCGACGACAACCGCAAGTCCAGGCTGCACGTGGTGTTCCTGGCCGGCGACCACGTGATGCTCGCCATTGGCGAAGCCGGCGACAGCGCGCCGTGGCCGCTGGGCATTCCGCGCCTGCGCATGCATGCCGATGCACCGAGTCGTTCCGCGCTGAAGCTCGAAGAAGCGCTGATGGTGCTGATGAGCGAGAAGGAGCGCGAGCGCCTGTTCCGCGACGGCATGCGCGGCGCGGACCTCGGTGCGGCGCCCGGCGGCTGGAGCTGGGTGCTGATGCGCCAGGGATTGCGCGTCATCAGCGTCGACAACGGCCCGCTGCAGGAAAAACTGATGGAAAGCGGGCGCGTCGAGCATCTGCGCGAGGACGGTTTCCACTGGCATCCGCGCACGCCGCTGGACTGGATGGTCTGCGACATGGTCGAACAGCCGAGACGCGTCGCCGAACGCATGGGCACCTGGTTCCGCGAAGGATGGTGCAGGCACGCGGTCTTCAACCTCAAGCTGCCGATGAAGAAGCGCTGGGACGAAACGCGGCTGTGCCTGTCGCTGTTCGAGGACCGTGCCGGAAAATCGCTACAGGTGCGCGCGCGCCAGCTCTATCACGACCGCGAAGAGATCACCGTTTTCGCTACGTCGAAATAACACCGCCCTCACCTGCGTGAATGCTTGGCATCGTGAAAACGTTGTCCGTGCGCGAATTGACCTGCGGTTGATCGTCCCGGGATTAGCGTCGGCCCGTCCCAACAGCGAGGTCGACCGACATGAAGTCCACGATCAATTCCACCCGCACGCTGCTTGCCGTCGCGCTGCTGGCAGCGCTCGGCATCGCCGGTCCCGCCGCCGCACAACGCACGCAGGGCGAACCGGCCAAGTCCAAGATCCAGGCCGAAGCCTCCGCGGAGGTTGCGTCCCAGCAGGCCGAGGCAGCGCGCGCCAGCGCGCAGACCGCGCGAGATGCCACGGGCGTCAGCGGCGGCGTCTATACCACGATCAACCAGCAGGCCGACGCCGCCAACAAGGCCGCCAATGACGCGGTCAACGCCGCGCACGACGCGCGCAGCGCGCAGAGTACCGCGCAGAGTTCGGCCAATCCGAAGCAGGGCGCGGCCGACGCACGCGAGGCGGCTTCGGCCGCCACCAACGCGAGCCTGCAGGCGCAGGCCTCCGCCGACAGCGCGGTGCAGCAGGCCTATCCGGAACCGGCGCCGGCACCCGCCCCGGCGTACAACGCGGGCGTGCAGCCGAAGCAGGAAGTCCATGCGACGTCCAGCCCGCCCAATTCGACGCTCACCAACAAGGTGGATTTCGAGGCGCTCGATGCCAATCGCGACGGCTCGCTGAGCAAGGCCGAAGTGAGCAGCGAATCGATGATCTCGGCCGACTTCAACAAGATCGATGCCAACCACGACGGCCGCATCACCAAGGCGGAGCTTGCCGGCGGTAAGTGATTCACTGAAACCGCTGGTGACGGCGAACCCCTCCCTGGCCGGGAGGGGTTCGCTTTACTGGCCGGCGGCGTGGCGCCAGAACGCGTGCGCCAGCGGCGGCAGTTTTCCGGCCAGCCCCAGCAGCGGGCCGCGCAGCAAGGTCGCGGCGATATTGTCGTTCGAGAACAGGCGATTGATTCCGTCGAAGGCATGCGCGGACAGCGCATTCTCGCTGCGCTGCGCGCGCGCCCAGCGCGGCAGCCGTGCCGCAAGGTCGAAGCCGCGCGAACGCGCATCGAGCAGCGTGCGACGCAAGGTCGCGACATCGCGCAATCCCAGGTTCACGCCCTGCCCCGCCAGCGGATGCACCGCGTGCGCGGCATCGCCGATCACCGCGACGCGTCCGGTCGCGAGCGATTGCGCCAGCTGCAGGCGCAGCGGGAACGCCGCGCGTCTGGACACACGCACCGAGGAGCCCAGCGTGCCGGCGAACGCGTTGTCCAGCTCCCGCAGGAACGTGGCGCCGTCGACGTCAAGCAGACGCTGCGCTTCGGCCTCCGGCAAGGTCCACACGATGGAACTGACGTTGCCGTCATCGAATGGCAGGAACGCCAGCGGACCGGTCGGCAGGAACCGTTGCCAGCACGTCGCCTGGTGCGGACGCTCGCTTTCGACGAATGCCACCAGCCCGCGCTGGCCGTAGTCATGGCGCGGTGCCTCGATGCCGGCGAGCGAACGCAGCTTCGACTCGGCGCCATCGGCGGCGACCACGATCTTCGAGCGCAACGACATACCGCTTTCCAGCACCACGGTCGCGCCGCTTTCGTCCTGCTCCAGCGCCACGACGCTGTCGGGGCAATGCAACTGCACGCCGGCGCCGGGAAGCGCATTCCAGAGGCGATCGACCAGCAGCGCATGCTCGACGATCCAGCCCAGTTCGCGTCGCCCGAACCTGTCGGCGTCGAACGCGAGCTCACCGCCGCCGGCCGCGTCCCACACGCGCATCGCGCGGTACGGCTGCAGGCGCGCGGCGGCGACATCGCGCCAGACACCCAGGCTTTCGAGCAGCGCGGCGTTGTCCGGCGCGAAGGCGTAGACGCGAAGGTCGATGCGGTCGGCATCGACAGGCAGTGCCTGCCACGCCGGCGGCTGGCGGGTTTCCACCAGCGCCACGTGCAGGCCGTCGCGCGCGAACGCCAGTGCCGCGGCAGCGCCGACGACTCCCGCACCGACGACCACCACATCCAGTCCGGATCCACGGCGGCTCATGCGCGCACCTCGCGGCAGAGTCCCGGCACGTCGCCGCGATAGCCCATCGCGCCGCCCACCAGGAACGATTGCACCGACGCCATGCGGTCCACCGCGAACAGGCCAAGGCTGCGCAGCGGGCGCAGCAGTGGCGTGTCGTTCGCCGTCAGGCGCGCGAGACCGTCGGAGAAACCAATGGTGCGTTCGCGGTCATCGCGTCGGCGCGCGACATAGGCCTGCAACAGGGCATCGCTCCCGCAGTCGGCCTGCGCATCCAGCGCGCGTGCATCGCCAATGAGTTCAGCCAACGTAAGTGCATCGCGCAGGCCGAGATTGAAACCCTGCGCACCGATCGGATGGATCGTCTGCGCGGCATTGCCCACCAGCACCGCCCGCGTCGCAACGGTGCGCTGCGCGACCACGCGGATCGCCGCATGCGAACTGCGCGGGCCGCACGAAAGCAGGCGCCCCGCACGCCAACCGAACACTTCCTGCGCACGCGCGAGGAAGCCGGCGTCGTCCAGCGCGGCCACTGCGTCCGCGTCTTCGCGTGCGACGGCGTGGATCAGGCCGTAGTGGCGATCGCCGCGCGGCAGCAGTGCCGTCGGGCCGTCGCGGGTGAGGCGTTCGTATGCGGTGCCATCCGGCGCACGCGAACCGCGCACGCGCGTGACGAAAAGCGTCTGCGCGTAATCATGTTCGTCCACGCCGATGCCCAGCGCCTCGCGCACGCCGCTGCGCGTGCCGTCGGCGGCGACCACCAGCCGGGCATGCAGCAGGCGTTCGCCGTCGGCATCGGCGACGCGGATCGAACGCACGTCCGCGCCGCTTTCGGCGAACCCGAGGAAACGCACCGGGCGGTAGCGCAGCAGGTTCTTCGCGTCGCCCAGCCGCGCTTCGAGCGCCTCGCCGAAATCGCGCGCGACCACGACACGGCCGAATTCGCTGCGTCCGTAACGCGAAGCTTCGAGCAGGCCGCGTCCGAAATCGCCGCGACGGCTGATGTGGATCCGCGCGATCGCGCCGGTGGGCGCACGCAGCTTCTGCATCACGCCCAACGCGGTCAGCGCGTTGAGGGTGGCTTCGGCGAAGCTCAGGTTGCGCTCGTCGAACACCGCCGGCAGCGCGCCGGGCGGCGTGGCCTCGACCAGGCCCACGCGCAGGCCCAGGCGCTCCAGCGCGATCGCCAGACTGGCGCCGACCAGACCGCCGCCCACGACGAGGACGTCGTGGAGTTCACGCTCCGGACCTTGGGAAGGGGAGTCTCCGGGCGCGCCGGAGGGCGGATTTGAGGGGGCCGCGACAGGCATTGCGCTATGCTAGCGGTTCCTGAAGGCCGTGACCTTCTCAAGACCCGAACACGATGAACCGTCCTGCTTCCGCCTCGCCTGCCGCCCAAGATCGTTCCGCTTCCGGCCTGTTCGCGCCCGGTCCGCTGGTGCTCATCGGCATGATCGTGATCGCCGCGCTCACGCGCCTGCTGCCGCACCCGCCGAATTTCTCGCCGGTCGAGGCGGTCGCGCTGTTCGGAGGCGCCTATTTCGCTTCGCGCACGCTGGCCATCGCCGTTCCGCTGGTGGCGATGCTGGTGTCGGACCTGATCCTGGGCATGACGCTGGGCGGGACCTACTTCGAGCATTTCACCCGCCCGGCGTACCTTGCGACGTGGCTGTCGGTGTACGTATGCATCGCGCTGTCGGCTGCGCTGGGCTTCGGCCTGCGCGGCCGCGTCAGCGGCGCGCGCGTGCTGGGCTACTCGCTCATGGGCTCGGTGCTGTTCTTCGTGGTGACCAACTTCGCCGTGTGGGCGACGGCCACGCCGATGACGGCGCATCCGGCCTGCATGACCGGCCTCGCCCCGTGCTACGTCGCCGCACTGCCGTTCTTCCAGTGGACGGTGCTGGGCACGCTGTTCTACGCGGCAGTGCTGTTCGGCGGCTTCGCCCTGCTGCGTCGCCGCGTTCCGGCGCTGCGCGCGCAGACGGTGTAAGCGGCCTCGCCGCGTGGGCAATCGCCTTTCGAAGATCTATACCCGTACCGGCGATGACGGTACGACCGGGCTTGGCGACGGCAGCCGCGTCGCCAAGGACTCCAACCGCGTCGCCGCCTACGGCACGGTGGACGAAGCCAATTCGTGCATCGGCCTGGTGCTGGCCGCTGAACTCCCCGACGATGTCCGCGCCCTGCTGACCACCGTGCAGCACCAGATGTTCGACCTAGGCGGCGAGTTGTGCATTCCGGGCCACGCGGCGATTTTCGACGCCGATATCGAACGCCTGGAACAGCACCTGGACGCGTTCAACGAACCGCTTCCGCCGCTGAAGGATTTCATCCTGCCCGGCGGTGGCGAAGCGGCGGCACGCTGCCACGTCGCGCGCACCGTCGTGCGTCGCGCGGAACGCGAAGCCGTGTCGCTTTCGCGCATCGAGGACGTCCGCCCGGAAGCGGTGCGCTACCTCAACCGGCTGTCCGACCTGCTGTTCGTGCTGGCCCGCGTGCTCGCGCGCGCCAGCGGCCACGGCGAAGTGCTGTGGAACCACGAGCGGCGCAAGGCCTGACGCGCCGCGCGCCATGCACATCTATACCCATCCTGCCTGCACGCGGCACGATCCCGGCCCCGGCCACGCGGAACGTCCGCTGCGCCTGGTCGCGGTAACGGAAGCGCTGCGCGAGTCGTTCCCCGATCTGGACTGGCATGAAGCGCCGCGCGCGAGTCGCGGCCAGTTGCTGCGCGTGCACGACGACGCGCTGCTGGCGCTGGTACTCGACACGCCCGTCGACGGCCCCATGGCGCTGGATCCCGACACCGTGCTCGCGCCCGGTTCCGCCGAAGCCGCCTTGCGCGCCGCCGGTGCCGGCATCGCCGCGGTGGATGCGGTGATGCACGACGAGGTCCGCCGCGCGTTCTGCGCGGTGCGTCCGCCCGGACACCATGCCACGCCGTCGGCGGCGATGGGCTTCTGCCTGTTCAACAACATCGCCGTCGCCGCCGCGCATGCGTGCGACAAGCATGGCCTCTCGCGTGTGGCCGTGATCGACTTCGACGTGCACCACGGCAACGGTACGCAGGCGATCTTCGACACCGATCCGCGCGTGATGTACCTGTCCTCGCACCAGATGCCGCTGTATCCGGATACCGGTTACGCGAACGAGCGCGGCGTGGGCAACATCGTCAACGCACCGCTGCCGCCCGGCTGCGACGGCGAGGCGTTCCGCTGTATCTGGCGCGAACGGATGCTGCCGACGCTGGACTCCTTCCGCCCGCAACTGGTCTTCATCTCCGCCGGCTTCGATGCGCACAAGCGCGACCCGCTCGCGCAGGTCGAACTGGAAGGCGAAGACTTCGGCTGGATCACGCGGGAACTGGTCGCCATCGCACGCAGGCATGGCAATGGGCGCATCGTATCGATGCTGGAAGGTGGCTACGACCTGGCCGCGCTGCGCGAAGCCAGCGTCGCTCATGTGGGCGCGCTGCTCGAAGGCTGAGCGACGCCGGAACGCTCACGCGTCCGGCACGAACTCCAGCGACGCCGAGTTGATGCAGTAACGCAGGCCGGTCGGCGGCGGGCCGTCGGGGAACACATGGCCCAGGTGCGAATCGCAACTCGCGCACTTGATCTCGACGCGACGCATGCCGTGGCTCTCGTCCACGTGCTCGGTGACGGCGTCCTTCGAAACCGGTTCCCAATAGCTCGGCCAGCCGCTGCCGGAGTCGTACTTCGCTTTCGACGAGAACAACGCCGCGCCGCAGGCGACGCAGGTATAGGTGCCGGCTTCCTTGTGGTTCCAGAAGCGGCCGGTGAAGGCGCGTTCGGTGGCCGAGCAGCGGCACACGGCGAACTGTTCCGGACTCAGGCGTTCACGCCACTCGTCGTCGGTCCGGCAGACCGGTGCATTGTCGGTTGAAGGCTGCTGGGACATGGGCCTCTCCTGTCTTGACGCGGAAATGAACAGTGCCGGGAGCAAGATGGTGCTCGCGTTGCCCCCTTGCAAGGGATACGGCAAGCTAGCGACCCCGTTTTCCTGAACGCCGACGACCACGGTTCCCGAGTGCACCGACCCCTCCGATTGCTCCCGTTGTCGCTGTGCATCGCGCTGGCCCTGCCGGCGTACGCTGCCGACGGCGACCAGGACGACTGGGGCCTGTGCCCGATCATCGACGTGGTGCCCGTGTTCGAAGATGCGCCCGCTCCGGTGGGTGGCATCGAGAATCGCGGCAGCGAGCCGACCGACATCGACGGCGGCCAGCTCGAACGCGCGGGCACGGCGGAGGACATCGTCGTCCAGGACAACGTGCGCCTGAATCGAGGCGACCAGTTCCTGGGAACCGACAAGCTCTCCTACAACGCCGAGACCGGCCGCTACAGCGCCATCGGCAACGTGCGCTACCAGGACAGCGGCATGCGCATCCTCGCCGGCAGCGCCGAAGGTGACCAGAACGCCGACCGCCACCGCATCGAGGACGTGCAGTACCAGCTGACCCAGCGCCGCGGCAACGGCGCCGCCGAGCGCATCGAACTGGAAGGTCCGCGCGGCCGCCTGATCGGCTCCACCTATTCCACCTGCGCACCGAACCAGCGTGCGTGGGAACTGCGCGCCAACAGGATCGAGATCGACACCGCCAAGGGCATGGGCGTGGCGCGCAACGCCACCGTGCGCATCGGCAACGTTCCGGTGCTGTACGTGCCGTGGTTCATGTTCCCGGTCGACGACCAGCGCCGCACCGGCCTGCTGTATCCGCAGCTGTCGCTGTCGGGTCGCAACGGTTTCGACTACAAGCAGCCGATCTACCTCAACCTCGCCCCCAACTACGACGCCACGCTATACCCGCGGATCATGAGCGACCGTGGCGGCCTGCTCGGCGCCGAGTTCCGCTGGCTGTACGAGCGCGGCAAGGGCGAGGTCTACGCCAACTGGATGCCGAGCGACAAGCTGCCCGGCGACGAACCCGACCGCTACCTCAACCCGGAAGTCGGTTTCCCGGTGTCGAGCCTGCCGGAAGACAATCGCGGCCAGTTCGCGCTGACGGCAACGCACAACATCAACAGCGCCTGGTACGCCAGCACCACGCTGGGCTGGGTGAGCGACACCCATTACTTCGAGGACTTCAGCAGCAGCCTGTACGGCATTTCCCAGTATTCGATCCGCAGCGACGCGGGCGTCTACGGGCGTGGGCGCTACTGGTCCGGCGGCGTGATGGCCGACCACTACCAGCTGGCCGACTACACGCTCACCGAATCCAACCTCGCCTTCGACCGGCTGCCGCGCGCCTACGTCAGCTGGGCGCAGCCGTTCACTCCGTGGCTGCAGGCCGGCGTGGACGCCGAAGGCGCGCGCTTCGAGCACCAGGAATTCCTCGGCGGCACGCGAATCGACGTGAAGCCGTTCGTGACCATGCCGCTGGAAGGCGCGAGCTGGTTCATCCGCCCGAAGCTGGCGTGGCGATACACGGCGTACCAGCTGGATGGCAATGCCGACTCCCGCGCGCTTGAGTACGTTACGCGCAACGGCGGCACGGCCGACCCGGCGCAGTTCCGGGACAGCAACCTGACGCGCAGCCTGCCCATCGCCTCGGTCGATGCGGGCATGTACTTCGACCGCAACACCACGTTCCGCGGCACGAGTTACCTGCACACGCTGGAACCGCGCCTGTACTACCTGAACATCCCGTACCGGAACCAGGACAGTTTCCCGGTCTTCGATACCGGCCCGATGACCTTCAGCTGGGGCCAGCTGTTCCGCGACAACCGCTACACCGGCGCGGACCGGCAGATGGACGCAAACCAGCTCACCGCGGCCCTGACCACGCGCTTCATCAGCGAAGAAGACGGTCGCGAACGCCTGGCCGCGAGCATCGGCCAGATCCAGTACTTCGACGACAGCCGCGTCACGCTGCCGAACCAGTCGGTGATTGAGTCGGGCAAGTCGGCGTGGGTCGCCGATGCCAGCGTCTCGCCGAACGACCGCTGGAACCTCGGCGCCACCTACATCTGGAACCCGAAGTACCGGGGCGAGGACTTCGTCAGCGCGCGCGTGCGCTACCTGTTCGACCGCGGCGGCATCGTCAACTTCGGCTACCGCTACCGCCGCAACGCCGCCTTCCGCCAGGGCATCGACCCGCCGGAACTGCGCGATCAGCTCGAGCAGGCGGATTTCTCCTTCCTGTACCCGATCAACGAGACCTGGAGCGTCGTCGGACGCTACTACTACTCGATCCTGGACAAGAAGGAACTGGAGACCATCGCCGGTGTCCAATGGGAAAGCTGCTGCCTGGCCGCGCGCCTGGTCGGCCGCCGATACCTGCGTAATCGCGACGGTGAACTGGACACCCGGATCATGTTCGAATTCGAGCTGAAGGGCCTTGGCTCCGCAGGCCAGAACACGGAGCGCGTGCTACGCCGTGGTATCCTCGGCTACGACCGCGACGACCTCTATCTCGTGCCGCCCACTTCCACGCAACGCCTGAACAACGGCGGCGGCCAAGTCGAAACCACCCCCGACCCGACCCTATGAAGAAACTACTCGCGTCCGCCCTCGCCGTCGCGGTGCTCTCCGGCACCCTCCTGCCCGGCGCGACCGCCCTGGCCCAGACCGCGGCCACCGTCCAGCCGATCGACGGCATCGCTGCCATCGTCGACGAGGACGTGATCCTCAAGACCGAGCTGGATCGCGCGGTGAACAACATCCTGGCCCAGTACGCAGGACGCGAGAACCAGCTGCCGCCGCGCGACGTGCTGCAGCGCCAGGTGCTCGAGCGCCTGGTGCTGGTCAAGCTGCAGGTCGCCCGCGCCCAGGGCACCGGCGTGCGCGTGACCGACCAGGAAGTCGAGCAGGCCATCGCCGGCATCGCCCAGCAGAACCGGGTCTCGCCCGAGCAACTGCGCCAGCAGCTGGCGCACGAAGGCACGCCGTACACCGATTTCCGCAATTCGATCCGCGACGAACTGCTGATCCAGCGTCTGCGCCAGCGTTTCGCGCAGAGCCGCATTTCGGTCAGCGACGCCGAGGTCGATGCCGCCATGGCCGCGCAGGCCAACCAGGGCGCCCAGTTCCACCTGGCGCACATCCTCGTTGCCCTGCCTGAAGGCGCGACCGCCGAGCAGATCGCCACCGCGCAGAAGAAGGTCGAAGGAGTGAAGGCGCTGCTCGACAAGGGCGAGATGGACTTCTCCGCCGCGGCCGTGCGCTACTCCGACAGCCCCAACGCGCTGGAAGGCGGCGACCTGGGCTGGCGCAGCCCCGATGAAATCCCGAACGCGTTCGCCTCGCTGATGCGCAACATGTCGCCGGGGCAGGTCACCGCACCGATCCGCGGCCCCAGCGGCTTCCAGCTGCTCAAGCTCGTCGAGGTGCGCGATGCCTCACAGGCGGGTCCGAACCTGGTGACGCAGTACCAGGCGCGCCACATCCTGGTCCGCGTGAGCGACTCGGTCGATGACGCCAAGGCCAAGGCCCAGGTGCAGACGCTGCAGGCGCGCCTGATGGGCGGCGCCGATTTTGCCCTCCTCGCGCAGGAGAACTCGCAGGACCAGAGCTCCGCTTCGAAGGGCGGCGAGCTGGGCTGGTTCACGCGCGACGAATTCGGCCCCGAGTTCGGCAACGCCGTGGCCGGCCTCCAGCCGAACCAGGTGTCCCAGCCGATCCGCACCCAGGCCGGTTATCACCTGATCAAGCTGGAAGGCACGCGCGAAACCGACGTGGGCGACCGCAACCGTCGTGCGCAGGTGCAGGAAACCATCGGCCGCCGCAAGCTGGAAGACGAGTGGAACCGCTTCCTGCGCGAGATGCGCGGCGAAGCCTTCGTCGACGTGCGCGTCGGCAAGGCCGCCGAAGCCGCGCCGGAGACGGCGCCTGCTCCGGCAGGTCCGCCCACGGGTGCGAGGCCCAGCAGCCCGCCGCCCCCGAGCCGCCACGGCGGCTGAGTCGACCCGGCGATGACCCCGGCACGGCTCGCGCTGGTTCCGGGCGAGCCGGCGGGTATCGGTCCCGAGCTCTGCGTCCGACTGGCGCAGCGCGCACGGGATTTCTCCCTGACGACGTTTGCCGACGCACGCACCCTGCGCGCGGCGGCGCAGGCGCTTTCGCTCCCGCTGCGCCTGCTCGGTGCCGATGAGGTCGCCACGGAGCCCGGCGAGCTGGCACTGGTCGATATCCCGAATGCCAGCGTGCCCGAGTTCGGCCAACCCGATCCGCGCAACGCACAGGCCGTAATCCGCGCCCTGTGCGATGCCGCGCAAGGCTGCCTTGACGGCCGATTCGATGGCATCGTCACCGGCCCCGTGCACAAGGCGGTCATCAACGAAGGCGGCATCGCCTACTCCGGCACGACCGAACTGCTGGCCGACCAGGCTCGCCGCGAGGTCGTGATGATGCTCGCCAACGACGTCGTGCGCGTGGCGCTGGTCACCACGCATCTGCCGCTGCGCGAGGTCGCCGATGCGATCACCGCGCCCGCGCTCGAACGCACGCTCCACATCACGCATGAAGCACTGCGCCGCGACTTCGGAATCACTGATCCGGTGATCGCCGTGCTCGGCCTGAACCCGCATGCAGGAGAGGCGGGGCACCTGGGGCGCGAGGAAATAGAGGTCATCGAACCGACGCTGGCCGCGTTGCGCGCGACGGGCATGCGCCTGGTGGGGCCGTTGCCGGCCGATACCGCCTTCCTGCCGGCCAAGCTGCGCGGCTTCGATGCAGTGGTCGCGATGTACCACGACCAGGGACTGCCGGTGCTCAAGTTCAGCGGTTTCGAACGCGCGGTGAACCTGACCCTCGGCCTGCCCTACCCGCGCGTCGCGGTCGACCACGGCACCGCGCTGGAACTGGCCGGCCGCGGCATCGCCGATCCTTCCAGCCTGTTCGCTGCGGCCGACACCTGTGCCTGCCTCGCACGGTCCCGAATCCACACCTCCCGCCTTCCCGGCATGATGCCCGCATGACCACGCGCAGCCCCCATTTCACCGAGCCGGCCAAGAAGCACCTCGGCCAGCACTTCCTGACCGACCGCGGGATCATCGACAACATCGTGCGCGCGGTGGATCCCCGGCCCGGCGACCGCCTCGTCGAGATCGGCCCCGGCCAGGGCGCGATCACCTTCCCGCTGCTCGACCGCCATAAGGAACTGACGGTCATCGAGTTCGACCGCGACCTCATCTTCCCGCTGACCGAAGCGGCGCGCGCGCACGGCACGCTGGAAGTGATCCATCGCGACGTGCTCACCGTCGACTTCACCGCACTGGCGCGCAATGCCGGCGACGAGGGCGGGCAGATCCGCCTGGTCGGCAACCTGCCCTACAACCTGTCCTCGCCGATCCTGTTCCACGCGCTGGAACATGCACCGGCGATCCGCGACATGCACTTCATGCTGCAAAAGGAAGTCGTCGACCGCATGGCGGCGGGCCCCGGCAGCAAGGTGTACGGACGCCTCGGCGTGATGCTCCAGGCGTACTGCCACGTCACTGCGTTGTTCGATGTTCCACCGGGCGCATTCCGTCCGCCGCCGAAGGTGGACTCGGCCGTGGCGCGGCTGGTGCCGCGCGCGCCTGAAACGATCGGCATCGACGATCCGGCCCTGTATTCGGCCGTGGTGCGCGATGCCTTCGGCCAACGCCGCAAAACGCTGCGCAACGCGCTGTCCAACCAGTGCGATGCCGCCGCGATAGAAGCCGCCGGCGTGCGCCCCGACGCGCGCGCCGAGCAGATCGAAGTCGCCGATTTCGTCCGATTGGCCAATTGCCTCGCACGACAGCGCAACGCGTGAACGCCCGCGTCCAGATCAACGCTGTGTCACGACGCGTTGACCTATCGTGCACACCAGCCCCTACACTGTCCGCATGAACCGCAGTACCGACTACGCCTTCGACATCACCGTGGCGACGCGCTATCTCGACTCCCAGTCCGAGCCGGGCCAGGACCGTTACGTCTTCGCCTACACCATCAGCATCCGCAACAGCGGCAACGAGCCCGCGCGCCTCACGCGCCGCCATTGGTTCATCACCGACGGCAACGGAAAGGTGCAGGAAGTCGAAGGCGAAGGCGTCATCGGCGAGCAGCCCTGGCTACGTCCGGGCGACGATTTCGAATACACCTCCGGCGCCGTGCTGGAAACCACGCACGGAATGATGGAAGGCAGCTACACGATGGTGGGCGACGACGGTACGCCGTTCGAAACACCGATCCCCGCCTTCACGCTTTCCGTGCCTCGCACGCTGCACTGACGGGCACGCCATGAGCATCTGGGCCATCGGCGACCTGCAGGGCTGTTACGACGCGACGCAGCGCCTGCTTGAACGCATCAACTTCGACCCGGCGCGCGACCGGCTGTGGTTCTGCGGCGACCTGGTGAATCGCGGCGGCCAGTCGCTGGAGACGCTGCGCCTGGTGCACTCGCTGCGCGAGAACAGCGTGGTGGTGCTGGGCAACCACGATCTTTCGCTGCTGGCCATCGGCGAGCGCCGCGAGGACGAGCAGCGCAAGGTCAATCCCGACCTGCAACGCATCGTGCTGGCCGAGGATCGCGACGTGCTGCTGGACTGGCTGCGCATGCAGAAGCTCGTGCACGTGGACCGCTCGCTCGGCTGGATGATGGTGCACGCCGCGCTCGCGCCGTCGTGGACCACGCAGATGGCCGAGCGTTTCGCGCGCGAGATCGAAGAGCGCCTGCACGGCGACCAGTTCCGCCGCCTGCTGAAGAACATGTACGGCGACAAGCCGGCGTGGCATCCCAAGCTCGCGGGCATCGACCGCCATCGCGCGATCATCAATATCTTCACTCGCATGCGTTACTGCACTCCGCGCGGTCGCATTTCATTCGAAGACAAGGGTGCGCCCGGCACGCAGCCGGTCGGCCTGTATCCCTGGTACGAAGTGCCGGGCCGGGTGGAGCGCGACCTGAAGATCGTGTGCGGCCACTGGTCTACGCTGGGGCTGTTCATCGGGCACGGCGTGCATGCGATCGATACCGGCGCGGTGTGGGGTGGCAAGCTCACGGCGTTGCAGCTGGACACCGACGAAATCCGCCTCGTGCAGGTGCCGGGCCGCGACGTTCCCGCACAACCGCCGCGCCCGCGTCCGCCCTACCGCGGCGGCGACGATCGCCCGCAACGTCCGCGCCCAAACCCGAACCAGCAGGGCCACCAGCGTCGTCAGAACGGGCGGCCGCATCCGAATGCGTCGCAGGGCCCACGCAATGAAGCGCCGGCGCCGAAGGCGACCACGGAGCAGGATCACGATTGAGCGGAGCGGTGGCGTCTGCGAAAGGCGCTCACGCCCCGGGCATCAGGCCCGCACGTAATCCACGAATCCGAACGCGAACGCATGTTTCGCGTCGGCCTCGTGATGTTGGCGCGACACCACGCGCCACTGCGCCGGATCGAACGACGGGAAGAACGCTTCGGCACCGTCGACCTGCGTCTCCACATGCGTGAGGAACAGATGCGTCGCCACCGGCAGCGTCAGCGCGTACACCTCGCCGCCGCCGATCACGCACAACTCATCCGCGCCGTCCGCTTCCGCCAGACGCAGCGCTTCGTCGATCGACGCCACGGCCTGCATGCCCTCGAACGGCACGAGGCCCGAACGCGTCAGCACCAGGTTGCGACGCCCCGGCAGCGCGCGCCCGAGCGAGAGCGCCGTCTTGCGCCCCATCAGCACCGGCTTGCCCAGAGTGAGTGCCTTGAAACGCTTGAGATCGTCCGGCAGGCGCCATGGCAGATCGTTGTCGCGGCCGATCGCATGGTTGCGATCGAGCGCGGCGATGAGGCTTACCTTCATCGTCACACCGCCACCGGCGCCTTGATGGCCGGCAGCGGGTCGTAGTGCTCGATGGCGATGTCGTCGAAGGTGAAGCCGAAGATGTCCTGCACCTGAGGATTGAGCCGCAGCTGCGGCAGCGCGCGCGGCGTACGCGAGAGCTGCTCACGCGCCTGTTCGAAGTGGTTCGAGTACAGGTGCGCATCGCCCAGCGTGTGCACGAAATCACCCACGCCCAGCCCGCACACCTGCGCGACCATGTGCGTGAGCAGCGCATAGCTGGCGATGTTGAAAGGCACGCCGAGGAAGATGTCGCCGCTGCGCTGGTACAGCTGGCAGCTGAGCTTTCCGTTCGCGACGTAGAACTGGAACATCGTGTGGCATGGCATCAGCGCCATGCGCGGCAGATCGGCGACATTCCACGCCGAGACGATCAGGCGGCGCGAGTCGGGGTTGCGCTTGATCTCGTCGACAACCCAGCGGATCTGGTCGATTTCGCGACCGTCCGCGCCCGCCCAGCTGCGCCACTGCTTGCCGTACACGGGGCCGAGTTCGCCCTGCGCATCGGCCCATTCGTCCCAGATGGAAACCTTGTTGTCCTTCAGATACGCGATGTTCGTCTCGCCCTGAAGGAACCACAGCAACTCATGCACGATCGAGCGCAGGTGCAGCTTCTTCGTGGTGACCAGCGGGAATCCTTCGGACAGGTCGAAGCGCATCTGCCAGCCGAACACGCTGCGCGTGCCGGTGCCGGTGCGGTCGGACTTGTCGGCGCCGTGTTCCAGCACGTGGCGCAGCAGGTCGAGGTACTGCTTCATCGCGATGCCTCCGGCTTACTTCACGGATACGAACGGCTGCGGTTCCAGCGTCGGCTGCCGACGCGACCACACGAACAGCCAGAACAGGCCCAGCGCGATCAGCGGCAGGCTCAGCACCTGGCCCATCGTCAGCCAGCCGAAGGCGAGGTAGCCGATCTGCGCGTCCGGCACGCGGACGAACTCGACGATGAAGCGGAAGCAGCCGTACAGCAGCGCGAACAGCCCCGACACCGCATAGCGCGGGCGCGGCTTGCTGGAGAACCACCACAGCAGCGCGAACATCGTCAGGCCTTCCAGCGCTGCCTGGTACAGCTGCGACGGATGGCGCGCGAAGCGGTCCAGCGCGCCGGTCGCGAACTGCGCCTGCAACTGCTGCAGGTTCATGCCGGCGAATTCGGCCTCGGCCCGCGGGAAGATGACGCCCCAGCCGGCCTGCGTGTACTTGCCCCACAACTCGCCGCCGATGTAGTTCCCCAAGCGGCCGAAGCCCAGGCCCGGCGGGACCAGCGGCGCGAGGAAATCGACGGTGTCCATCAGGTGCAGTCTGTGCTTCCACGACCACCACCAGGCCGCGGCGACCACGCCGATCAGGCCGCCGTGGAAGCTCATGCCGCCTTCCCAGATGCGGAAGAGCATCAGCGGATCACGAAGCAGGTCGCTGAAGGAATAGAAGAAGACGTAGCCCAGCCGTCCACCCAGCACGACACCGAGCATCGCGTAGAACAGCAGGTCGCCGTAGGACTGCTCGTTGACGCCGGGCAGGCGGCCGGCGCGCACGCGCATCCGGCCCAGCCACCACGCCGCGCCGAAGCCAAGCAGGTACATGATCCCGTACCAGTGCACCTGCAGCGGGCCGAGGTGGAAGGCGATCGGGTCGATCTGGTGCAGGACGGTCATTCGGTGGCTCGGGAAGGCGTCGCCGTATTGTGCCGCAGGCCGGTGCGCGGCGGATTGCCGGAAGGCAACCAGAGCCGGCGTTCAAAGCACGTACGGCAGATCCGGCAACTCGTTGACGTCGCTCGCCCCTTCCTCGCGCGGGAAATGCTCGACCAGGATGTCCGTCAGCGCCGCCACGCCGGCCATCACGCCCGCTTCGGCCTCGCCCGCGCGCAGGCGCTCCTCGATCAGCTGGCACACGCCACGCCACTGCTCGTCACTGACGCGGCCGATGAAGCCACGGTCGGCAACGATCTCGATCCGGTGATCGGCGAGCAGCAGGTACAGCAGGACGCCGTTGTTGGCGTGGGTGTCCCACACGCGCAGCTGGGCGAAGGCTTCATGCGCGCGGTCGCGGGCCTGCGCGCCGGACATCACCGCGCGCGGATGCAGGGACGGCTCGACCGCGAAGCAGATTTCGCCGGAATGATGGCGCTCGCTTTCGGCGATCGCGTCGGTGATGCGCTTGAGGGCGTCGCCGGGGAACAGGCGTTTGGCCGAAGGCGCGAACAGGTGCTTGAAGAGCCTCATCGCGTGCGCCTCACCAGCTGCCGGAGGCGCCACCGCCTCCGCTCATGCCGCCGCCACCGCCCCAGCCGCCACCGCCGCCGAAGCCCCCACCGCCACCGAAACCGCCGCCTCCCCAGCCTCCGCCGCCGCCCCAGCCGCCGAAACCGCGATCGCGCGCGTAGCGGCCGGTGGGCATGGAGGCCAGACCGAAGAAGAAGCCGATCAGGGCGCCAATCCCTCCCACGACCAGCAGCGAGGAAAGCAGCCACGCGATGCCGCCTGCCGCCGCGCCGCCGAGGATGCCGCGCAGAAACGACGGCGCGCGACCGAAGATCCCGCGCACTACCTGCGCGACGATGAAGGCGACGAACAACGCGACCAGCCAGCCGCTGCCGCCGCCCTGCCCGCGTTCGGGCCGGTGGTCGGCCATCGGCGCGGGCAAGGGTTCGCCGTCGATCAGCTTGACCAGCGCGGCCGTGGCATCGGTGATGCCGCCAGCGTAATCGCCGGCACGGAACTTCGGCACCAGGTATTCCTGGATCACGCGCGCCGAGGTCGCATCCGGAATCGCGCCTTCCAGCCCGTAACCCACTTCGATGCGCACGCGCCGGTCGTTCTTGGCCACGACCAGCAGCACGCCGTCGTCCACGCCCTTGCGGCCGATCTTCCACTGTTCGAACGCGCGCACGCCGTACTCGGCGATGTCTTCCGGCTCCGTGGTCGGAACGACGAGCACCTGCAACTGGCTGCCTTTACGCTGCTGCAACGCGAGCGCCTGCGACTGCAGTTGCTGCTTCGTCGCGGCATCGAGCGTGCCGGTGGTGTCGATGACCGGCGAATCCAGCGGCGGGATGGGCGCGAGTTCCTGCGCCTGCGCGATCGCGCAGAACAGGGCCAGCACGATCATTGCGAACAGGCGCCGCCATGCGGACGGCGCCTTGTTCGCGGTGGGACTGCGATGCATCGACATCACGACCGGCCCGTGTCGCCGGTCAACCGTTCGACGGCGCCGGCTGCTGCTGCGGTTGCTGCTGAGGCGGTTGCTGCTGCGGCTGCGCCGGTGCGTTGAAATCGACCTTCGGCGCTTCCTGGATCTGCGCCTCGTTCTCGACCGTGAAGTTCGGGCGCGTCTTGTGGCCGAACACCATCGCCGTGAGGTTCACCGGGAACTGGCGGATATAGGTGTTGTAGTCCTGCACGGCCTTGATGAAACGCTGGCGTGCGACGGTGATGCGGTTCTCGGTACCTTCGATCTGCGCCTGGAGCTGCAGGAAGTTCTGGTCGGCCTTGAGCTGCGGGTAGTTCTCGCTGACCACCAGCAGGCGGCTGATCGCGCTCTGCAGTTCACCCTGCGCCTGCTGGAACTGCGCGAGCGAGGCCGGATCGTTGGCATTGACGTTGATGCTGCCCACGCGCGAACGCGCTTCGGTCACCTGCGTCAGCACCTGCTGCTCGTGGCTGGCGTAGCCCTTCACGGTCGCGACGAGGTTGGGCACCAGGTCGGCGCGGCGCTTGTAGTTGTTGAGCACCTCGGACCAGGCGGCGTTCACCGCTTCGTCCTTCTGCTGGATGGTGTTGTAGCCGCAGCCGCTGAGTGTGGCGACCATCACCAACAGCACGAACGCTTGCACCAGACGGACCATGGGGGAACTCCTTCCTGACGTTGGCCGGCATTGCATCACCGCGACCGTGGATGCGCAATGAGGCCGCGTCGCGCCCTTTCCGGCATTGCCGGCGCAAGCGTTAGGGAGTCGTTAGCGCCACAACGGAAAACGGCCTCCCCGAAGGCAGGCCGTTCTCGTGAAGACGCCGGGCGCCGAGGCCCGCGGACGCGGCTTACTCCGGCTGCAGGCGGCGCTGCGCGCGACGCTTCGCCCAGAGGTTCAGGCATTCCACCAGCGCCGAGAACGCCATCGCGCCGTAGATGTAGCCCTTCGGGACATGCAGCTCGAAGCCGTCGGCGACCAGATACACGCCGACCAGCACGATGAAGGCCAGCGCCAGCATCTTGATCGTCGGGTTGTGGTCGATGAACTGGCCCAGCGGCTTGGACGCCAGCAGCATCACGGCCACGGCGAGCAGGATGGCCGCCACCATCACCGGTGTGTGGTTCGCCATGCCGACGGCGGCGATGACCGAGTCGAGCGAGAAGACGATGTCGATGACCGCGATCTGCGCGATCACGGCCATGAACGAGGCCTTGGGCTTGGTGTGGATGTCCTCTTCCTCGGATTCTCCGACGATGAGGTCGCGGATCTCCATGGTGCCCTTCACCAGCAGGAAGGCGCCGCCGAGGATCAGCACCAGGTCGCGCACCGAAATGCCCTGGCCCAGCACGTTGAACAGATCGTTCGTCAGGCCCGCCAGCCACGCCAGCGTCAGCAGCAGCGCGATTCGCGTGATGCATGCCACCGCGATGCCGAACTTGCGCGCCTTCTCGCGCTGCGCGTACGGCAGCTTGCTGACCGCGATGGAGATGAAGACGAGGTTGTCGATACCCAGCACGATCTCGATCGCGCTCAGCGTCACCAGGGTGAGCCACACATGGGGGTCGGTCAGCAGTTCGATCACTTTCGATTTCCTACCTGATCAGAGCAACCGGGGCAGCACGATCGCGCCCCAGGTCAGCAGTACGTTCATCATCACCACGAACACCGCCGCCGAACCCATGTCCTTGGCGCGGCCGGCCAGCTCATGGAATTCCGGGCCGTAGCGTTCGATCACCGCTTCCACCGCGGAGTTGAGCAACTCCACGCTCAGCACCAGCAGCATCGAGCCGATCAGCAGCACGCGCTCCACCGGCGTCTGCCCGAGCCACCAGCCGACCGGGGCCAGCACCACGAACAGGTAGACCTCCAGTCGGAAGGAGGACTCGTGCAGCCATGCGGCGCGCAGGCCCTGCATCGACCATTGGGTGGCTTTGGCTATCCGCGCGGGGCCGCGCGGAAGGTGTCCGAATTCGTCGGCCATGCGTTGGACTCAGGCTGCCAGCCGTGCGCGGGCGCAGGCCGCCACGACGACGGCGCGGCGGGGAATCCCGGCGGGCGCGCACACGGCGTGGAGCGGATCGGCGATCGGCATGGGTGGCGGTCGTGGACGGAAAAGGTCGCGGACGGGCCGCGGCAGGGGGCCGATTTTGCCACAAACCCCTGAACCGACCCGGGCCGTTGGTTGGGTCCGGGGCGTGTCATGGGCCGGTAGCAGGTTTTTCGCGCCCTGTTAGCGGGGGCGGCCGTAGGCTGATCGACCCGCCCGGAGGTGCGCCCATGTCCCGCTGCGCGTTGCTGGCCCGCCTGGAGGCCAAACCCGGCAAGGAAGAGGAAGTCGAGCGGTTCCTGCGCGGCGCCCTGCCGCTGGCCGAAGCCGAACCCGGCACACGGACCTGGTTCGCGCTGCGCTTCGGGCCGACCTCCTTCGGCATCTACGACACCTTCGACACCGAGGCCGGCCGCCAGGCGCACCTGGACGGCCCGATCGCCGCCGCGCTGATGGAACGCGCCGGCGACCTGCTCGCCAGCCCGCCGCAGATCGACCGTGTCGACCTGCTGGCGAGCAAGCTGCCGCACTGACGTCGCGGCTTCGACGCCTTTGGTTCCCGCCGGCGCGGATCGCCGCCCATCTCCATGGAGGTCGTAATGAGTGTCCCCACCACTCCGCAGGGTTATCACAGCGTCACGCCGTACCTGATCGTCGACGATGCCGTTGCCGCGCTCGATTTCTACCGCAATGCGCTCGACGCCGAGGAAGTGTTCCGGCTGCCGATGGGCGACAAGGTCGGCCACGCCGAAATCCGCATTGGCGATTCGATGCTGATGCTGTCGGACGAATGGCCCGACATGGACGCCCTGGGACCCAAACGCCGTGGCGGTGCGACGGCGACGTTCGTGATCTACGTGCCGGACGTGGATGCCTCGTTCGAGCGCGCGGTGAAGGCCGGCGCGAAGGTCGATCGCCCGCTGGAGAACCAGGCCTGGGGCGATCGCATGGGCACCGTGATCGATCCGTTCGGCCACAAGTGGAGCCTGGCCACGCATGTCGAGGACGTGGATCCGGACGAGCTCAAGCGCCGCATGGACGAGTGGCAGAAACAGCAGGCGGGATTGACGGCGTAAGTGCGTTCGATCAGTTCCTTCAACGCAGCTTCCGGGACGCGAACGCGCTCGTTGGCTTCGACCTCGTCGATCGACGGGAAGTCGTTCGCCGGCAGGCTGGAGAGCGTGAAGCGCGAACGTCCGGCCTGCACGGTGATCTTTTCCGCCGACTGCGAGACGGTGACCTTGCTGCCGTCGGGCAGTGCTCGAACGATCTCGAACAGCTTGCGTGCGGGGCTCAGCGAGTGACCGCGGTGGCCGACGATCGCCGCGCGGCTTCAAGCCCCTCTCCCGTCGGGAGAGGGGTTGGGGTGAGGGGAAACGAAGCGGAAGTGGTGAACCACAGTTGTGCCAGGGCGCTGCGCGATTGCTTCGCCTCACCCGTGCGTGCAGAACCCGGAATTGTTTCCAGCTGTCGCTGGAATGACGAGACACCTTTGACGACGTGACGGCCCAGGTCCCGGCGTTCGCCGGCATGCCCGCTGTTTCATCCATTACCGGAGCTGCAAATCCCTCACTCCCCCTCGTGGATGGCCGTCCCGCGGCTGCCATCGGGCTTGATCCATCCGCGGAACATGCTGCCGCTGTTGAACGGCATCGCGATGTTGCCCTGCCGGTCCAGCGCGATCGCGCCGCCGTCGCCGCCGGCCTTCGTCACGATCTTGTTGACCACTTCGTTCGCCGCGACTTCCAGCGAATCGCCGCGATACGCCACGCGTGCGCAGATGTCGTGCGCGACCGCGTTGCGGATGTAGAACTCGCCCCAGCCGGTGCCCGAGACACCGCAGTTCTCGTCGGCCCAGGTGCCGGCGCCGATGATCGGCGCATCGCCGACCCGGCCCCACTTCTTGTTGGTCATGCCGCCAGTGCTGGTGGCCGCCGCGATGTGGCCCTGCGAGTCGAGTGCGACTGCGCCGACCGTGCCCAGGTACGTCGGCGGATCCAGCGTGCCGTCGAAGGCCTGGCGCTTGCCGTCGGCGGCCTCCTTGGCTTCCTTCGCCTGCGCACGCTTGAGCTGCTCAAGGCGCTTTTCGGTATCGAAATAGCTGTTGGGAACGCGCTCGATCTCGCGATGTTCGTCGGCGAACGCCTCGGCGCCCTCGCCGGCCAGCATCACGTGCGGGCTCTTCTCCATCACCGTGCGCGCGAGCTTGATCGGGTTCTTGATGGTCGTGACGCCGGCGATCGCACCGGCGCGGCGCGTGTGGCCTTCCATGATCGCCGCATCCAGCTCGTGCCCGCCCTTGGCGTTGAACACCGCGCCCTTGCCCGCGTTGAACTGCGGCGCGTCTTCCAGCACCACCACCGCCGCAGTCACCGCATCCAGTGCGGAGCCGCCACGGGTGAGCACGGCGTTGCCGGCGTCCAGCGCGCGGTTCAGGGCCTCGTGGTAGGCCTTGCGCTCGCTGGGCGTGATCGACTGCATCGGCACGAATCCGGCGCCGCCGTGGATGACCAGCGCCGTCTTGCCGGTGGCCGGGGCTTCGGCCGCAGAAAGGTTGAAGGACATGGCGAACAGGACGGCAAGCGGGAGGCAAAGGCGCATGGCAGGGCCGGGTGGGAACTCCGGCCGAGCATAGCGACTTTTTCCCATGCGACAGAGTCGCAATCTGGCGAACGTGGACCGGGGTGGCTTGCGACGCCGCCGGCCCTCACTGCTGCCGCAACGCCTCGATCGGATCCAGCTGCGATGCCTTGCGCGCCGGGTAATAACCGAAGAACAGACCGGTCATGATCGAGAACGTCGCTGCCAGCGCGATCACCTGCCCGTTCAGCGCCACCGGCAGTTCGCTGAAGCGACCGACCACGAGCGCGCCGACCACGCCGATCACGATGCCCAGCACGCCGCCGCCCAGCGAGAGCAGCATCGCCTCGGCGAGGAACTGCCGTCGAACGTCCGACGGCCCGGCGCCCACTGCCATTCGCAGGCCGATCTCGCGGATGCGCTCGGTCACCGACACCAGCATGATGTTCATGATCCCGATGCCGCCGACGATCAGCGAGATCGTCGCCACCGCGCCCAGCAGCAGCGACATCAACCGCGTCGTCGCGGTGCGCGTGGCGACGATCTCGGAAATGTTGCGCACGTTGAAGTCGTCCTCATCGCCCGGCTTGATGCGATGGCGCTGGCGCAGCAATGCTTCGACTTCGCCCTGCGCGTAGGACAGGTCCTTCGCATCGCCCACAGTCAGCGCGATCTGCATCACCGCACCGGCCGGCAGGCCCATCGCGCCCATCAGGCGACGACGAGCGGTTTCCAGCGGCACCATCACCACGTCGTCCTGGTCCTGGCCGAAACCGCCCTGCCCCTTCGGGCTGAGCGTGCCCACCACCGTGAACGGCACGCGCCCCAGGCGGATCGTCTGCCCCACGCCGGCGTCGTCGCCGAACAGCGTACGGCGCACCGTCTCGCCGATGATCACCGACTTGCCCGCGCTGGTGTAATCCTGCGCCTGGAATCCCTCGCCGTTGGCGATGGTCCAGCCGTTGATGTCGAAGAAGTCCGCCTGCACGCCCTGCCAGCTCGTGGAGGCGTTGTTCTCGGCGTAGACGACCTGCGTGTTTCCGCGCAATGCGCCCGCGACGTACTGCACTTCGGGAATTTCGTTGCGGATGGCGTCGACGTCGCTTTCGTTGAGCGTGAAGAAGCTCGACGAACTCATGCGCACGCCGCCACCGCCGCGGCGCGCGCCGGGGCTGATGTCCAGCCGCTGCGAGCCCAGGCCCGACACCATCTTGTCGATTTCCTGCTGCGTGCCCTGCCCCACCGACACCATCACGATCACTGCCGCGATGCCGATGATCACGCCCAGCGACGTCAGCGCGCTGCGCATCCAGTTGCCGCGCAGCGCGTATATGGCGGTGCGCAGGATGTCGGAGAAGTTCATGCCGCGCCCTCCGGATGCAGTTCGCCATCGCGCATCACGTACGTACGGTCGGCGTGCGCGGCGACATCGGCGTCGTGCGTGATCAGCACCACGGTGTGGTCGTCGTCACGCAGGCGCTTGAACAGCGACAGGATTTCCTCGCCGGTCTTGCTGTCCAGCGCTCCGGTGGGTTCATCCGCAAGCAGGATCGGCGGGCGGTTGATCAGGGCTCGCGCGATCGCCACGCGCTGCTGCTGGCCGCCGGACAGCTCGGTGGGCTTGTGGCCCACGCGTTCGCCCAGCCCCACCGACACCAGCGCTTCGCGCGCGCGCTCGATGCGTTCGTGCGGCGGCACGCGCGCATAGCCCAGCGGCATGGCGACGTTGTCCAGCGCGCTCATGCGCGGCAGCAGGTTGAAGCCCTGGAAGACGAAGCCGATCTTGTCGCGCCGCAGCGCCGCGAGGTCTTCGGCATCGAGCGTGGACACGTCCACGCCATCGCATTCGTAGGTACCGGAAGTGGGTGTGTCCAGGCAGCCGATGAGGTTCATGAGCGTGGATTTGCCCGAACCCGACGGCCCCATGATCGCGACGAACTCGCCGCGGCCGATGCGCAGGTCCACGCCGATCAGCGCGTGCACTTCCGCTTCCGTGTGCGCGGAGTACGTCTTGCTCAGCGCGCGGGTGAGGATCACCGGCACGTCGTTCGCATCATGTGCGGGCGCGCTCATCCGCGCGCCCTTTCGCCCGTCACGATCGGATCGCCGGCCTTCAGGCCGCCGCCGGAGATTTCGGTGTCGGTGCCGTCGCTCGCGCCCAGGCGCACCATCACTGCCTGCGGCTTGCCGTCGACGAGCTTGTAGATCTGCACGCGCTTGGCGTTGACCAGGTTGGAAACGGCGGCATCCCACTGCTTCTTCTGAGCATCGTCTAGCGAGGCGCGGAAGGTGGAGAAGTCTTCCTTGAATCGATCGGCCATGCGCTGGCGCATCTGCGCCTGCATGTTGCCGGCACCCGCACCGCCCATCATCACCGGGCCGCCTGGACCACCCGGACCGCCGCGACCGCCACCGCCGAACAGTGCGCTGCCGCCGCCCTGCTGCGCCTGGGCCTGTCGCGCCGCCTGTCGTGCGCGCACGGCTTCGGCCGCGGTATCGAACGCCGCCTGCTGGTCCGCGTTCAACTTCATCGACGTGGCCGTGCGCGTCAGGTCATCGAGCATGCCCGAGCCGCCGCGCCCGCCACCGGGCGGTGCGGTCGCCGTCGCGGTGCCCTGCGCGTCATCGGCCGGCTTGAAGCGCAGCGCGGCGTTGGAGATCTTCAACACGTCCTCGCGCTTGCTGACTTCGATTTCCGCATTGACGGTGAGGCCCGGCAACAAGGTGCCGTCGCTGTTGTCGACGGTGACCACGACCGGATAGGTCACGACGTTGTTGGTGGTGGTGGCGGACAGGCGCACCTGTTCGACGGTGCCGCGGAACTGGCGGTCGGGGAACGCATCGACGGTGAAGGATACGTTCTGGCCGGTGCGCACCTGGCCGATGTCGGATTCGTCCACGGCCAGTTCGATCTTCATCTTCGCCAGGTCTTCGGCGATGGTGAACAGCTCCGGCGCCTGCAGGCTGGCGGCCACGGTCTGGCCCGGCTCGATGCTGCGCGTGAGCACGACGCCGTCCACCGGCGAGCGGATGACCGTGCGATCCAGGTTCACCTGCGTGGTCTGCGTGGAGGCCGCCTGCTGGCGGATCGACGCCTGCGCCGCGTTGACCTGCGCGCGTGCCTGGTCGAGCGCCGCTTTCGCCAGATCCACGTCGCTGCGCGCGACGAGCTGGCGCGCGCCGAGGTCGGCCTTGCGCTTGTAGTCGAGTTCGGCATTGAGCAGCGTGGCCTGGGCCTGGCTGAGCGATGCGCGGGCGCTGGCGACCTGGGCGTTGCCCTGCGCGATCTGCGCCTCGTACGTCTTCGGGTCGATGCGCGCGATGACCTGGCCCTTCGTCACCGGGTCGTTGAAGTCGACCAGCACGTCGGTGACCTGGCCGGATACCTGGCTGCCGACGGTGACGGTGGAAATCGCGCTGAGCGTGCCGGTGGAGGAGATCGCCACGCGGATGTCGCCGCGTTCGACCTGCGCGGTGCGGAACGCCCCTTCGGCCGCCTCGCTTCCACGCTTGCGATAGAAGTAGATGCCGCCCGCGACCAGGGCGATCGCCACCGCGGCGACGATGCCGTGGCGGATCCAGGGCGTGGGCTTGCGTGCATTGCGGGACGACGGACGGGCTGCGCTCATGGGGCTCGATCGAAGGGTTATGCCGGCACAACGCACCAGCGGCGTGTGCGTTGACAACGACGAGGTGGAATCGTTCAGCCCGGATGGACTGTGCGCGGAAGCCTACCGCGCGAACCGGATCACCGCCGTCGTTCCCTGCCCCGGCGCGCTGGCCAGGCTCACCGGCCAGCCGAAGCGCTCGCCCAGGCGCCGCACGATCGACAGGCCCATGCCCTTGCCATCGCTGTCGGCCGAATCGGCGCGGAAGAACGGGTCGAATGCCTTGGCGAGGATTTCCGGCGACATGCCGATGCCGCTGTCGCGGATCACCACGCGATCGGGCATCAGGCGGACCTCGATCTCGCCCGATTCGGTAAAACGCGCCGCGTTGCCCAGCAGGTTGCCGACCATCACCCGCAGCACGTGCGGCGGTGCGACCAGGCGTGGCGCGCCTTCGTCATGCAGGCTCACGGTGACCGGGCGATCGCCCAGCAGCGGCCGGATGCGATCGACTTCGGCGGTGACGATGTCGCGCACCTCGAACTCCTCGCTCTGCGGCGCCACGTCGGCTTCGCGCGCGAGGATCAGGAACGCTTCGATCACCGCTTCCATGTCGCGCCCAGCCTGCTGGATGCGCGAGAGCGAGCGGCGCGTGCGCGAGCTGTTCTCGGTGTCGGCCAGCATCAGGTCGGTCGCCACGCGGATGACGGTGAGCGGCGTGCGCAGCTCGTGGCTGGCGTCGCGGGTGAAGTTGCGCTCGCGCTGGACGAAGTCGCCCACGCGTTGCGACAGCCCGGTGAGCGCACGCGACAACTTGCGCACTTCGTCGCCGGCTTCGGCGGGCAGATGCGCGGAGGCGATCGCGCTGGCGTCGGGGTCGCGCGGGTCCCAGTGCGCGACCTGGTTGGCCAGCCAGCTCACCGGCGTGACCAGGCGCTTGGAGGTGCGGTAGGTCATCCAGATCAGCGCACCGCTGGTGACCAGCGACAGGACCAGCGACACCAGGCCCGTCAGCAGCACCGACTGGTCGGCAAGCCATGCGGAAAAGATGATGTAGAGCGTGCCCTGCGCACGACGGTCGACGTAGACCAGTCGCCCGCTGTCGGGCAGGCGCTGCACGCCGCTGCCGGTGATGGTGCGCAGTTCCGCCGGCAACGGCGGTTCCAGGTTGCCGGGAACGACGAGGTAGCTCGACATCGTCGAACTTCCGGGCAGGCGGTGCGAGGGATCCTGCGCGTATGCCTGCCAGAATGCCTGCGCTTCCTGCGCGACGCGCTGCTCGACGACTTTCTGGCGCACGACGATGCCGGTGAGCAGGATGCCCACCGTGATCACGATGCTGCCGATCAACGCCTGCGTGATGAACGCGAGTTTGATCCTGCGCGGAAGTCCGTGCGCCATGGTGCTTCGCGTTACTCCGGTGGCTGCGAGATATCGGCCACGCGATAGCCTGCGCTCTGCACGGTGTGCAGCAGTTGCTTGTCGAAAGGCTTGTCGATGGTCTTGCGCAGGTTGTACAGGTGGCTGCGCAGCGTGTCCGAATCCGGCAGGCCGTTGCCCCAGATCTCGCGCTCGATTTCCTGTCGGCTCACCACGCGCGGCGATTCGCGCATGAGGATCGTCAGCAGGCGCAGGCCGATGGGCGAAAGCTGCAGCTCGCTGCCACCGCGCGTCACGCGCAGGCTGGCCGGGTCGAGCACGAGGTCGGCGACTTTCAGCACTTCCCCGCCCACCTGGCGGCGCTCGCGACGGATCAGCGCACGCAGGCGCGCTTCCAGTTCCTGGATCGCGAACGGCTTGGTGAGATAATCGTCGGCGCCGGCGCCCAGGCCGGTGAGCTTCTCGTCGAGCGTGTCGCGCGCGGTGAGCATCAGCACCGGCGTCGACTTGCGCGCCTCCTCGCGCAGCTTCTTGCACAGCTCCACGCCATCCATGCGGGGAAGCATCAGATCCAGCACGATGACGTCGTAGTTGTTTTCCGTCGCCAATCGATAACCGTCGAGGCCGTCGCTCGCATAGTCGACTTCGAAACCACGGCCTTCGAGGTATTCACCGACCATCTCGGAGATGTTGCGGTTGTCCTCGACAATGAGGACCAGGCCGCCATCTCGTGTTCCGGTACCCTGCATGCAAAACCTCCCGACGCTTCAGCTTTGTGAAGGCTGCCGGGCCGCAGGTGGAGAGGCCGTGAAGGCCCCCCACACAAACTGAACGAAACCCTAGCGAAACCTTGCCATGCCCCTGGAACGCATCCTTCCCATCGCCCTGCTGCTGGGCTCGAACGTCTTCATGACCTTCGCCTGGTACGGCCACCTGAAGTACAAGTCCGCGCCGCTGATGGTGGCGATCTTCGCCAGCTGGGGCATCGCGTTCTTCGAGTACTGCCTGATGGTCCCGGCCAACCGGATGGGCAGTTCAGTCTACTCGGCGCCCCAGCTCAAGGGCATGCAGGAGGTCATCACCCTGCTGGTCTTCGCGGGCTTCTCGACCTGGTACCTGGGCCAGCCGCTGAAATGGAACCACTGGGCGGGGTTCGCGATGATCGTGGTGGCGGCGTGGCTGATCTTCCTGGACTGAGCCGCTGGCAGCGCGGCACCGCTTCCTAGAACCGGATCTTCCCGCTGAGGATGTCCTTGAACATCACCCAGTCGCCCACGAACGAATAGAACGGGTGCTTGAACGTCGCGGGCCGGTTCTTCTCGAAGAAGAAGTGCCCCACCCACGCGAAGCCATACCCGCATACCAGCGCCGCAAGCAGCCACCACGCATTGCCCTGCACGATCGCCAGCACGATCAGTGCCAGTACGCCGCAACTGCCGATGAAATGCAGCCGCCGACTGGTGCGATGGCTGTGTTCGCTCAGGTAGAACGGATAGAACTCGCGGAAGCTGGCGAAACGCGGCATCGGTTCCTCTCCGAAGGCAGGGCGCTCAGGCCTTTTCAGCGGCCTTGGCGTGGTTCCACAGGCGATCCTGCGCTTCGAGCGGCAGCTCGGCAAGGCAGGTTCCGTCGGCCTGCGCCATCGCCTCCATCGCACGGAAACGGCGTTCGAACTTGAGGTTCGCGCGGCGCATCGCGGCGCCCACGTCCACCTGCGCATGACGCGCCAGGTTCGCGCAGACGAACAACACGTCGCCGATCTCGTCTTCCAGCCGGTCGCGTGCGGCGGCATCGTCCGGGTTCGCCTCGAGTGCCGACATTTCCACGCGCACCTCGTCCAGTTCCTCGTGCAGCTTGGCGAATACAGGCGTCACGTCCGGCCAGTCGAAGCCCACGCGTGCCGCGCGTTTCTGCAGCTTCGTGGCGCGCTGCCATTCGGGCAACCCGCGCGCGATGCCGGCAAGCGCGGAGGTGTCTTCGTGTCCGCCCGCCTCGCGCTCCCGGCGCTTCTGTTCTTCCCACGCGACCGTCTGCGCATCGGCGTCTTCCACCGACGCATCGGCGAACACGTGCGGATGCCGGCGCACCATCTTGTCGCAGATGGCCGCGACCACGTCGCCGAACGCGAACGCGCCCTGCTCGGATGCCATCTGCGCATGGAAAACGACCTGCAGCAGCAGGTCGCCCAGCTCGTCCTTCAGGTCGGCCAGATCGCCACGGTCGATCGCGTCGGCGACTTCGTAGGCTTCCTCGATCGTGTACGGCGCAATGGTCGCGAAGTTCTGCTCCAGGTCCCACGGGCAGCCGCCGTCGGGATCGCGCAGGCGGGCCATCACCGTGAGCAGTGTCGCGATGTCGCGAGGGTTACCGATGTCACTCATGTCGCATGCCTTTCCGATCAGCCCGCCATCCACTGCCGCCACGGCAACCCGACATCGCCCAGCCCGATGAAATCCCCATTGAGGATCCGCTCGCGCTGGTTGTAGCGGAACGGCCGTCCCTGCGGGTCGAGTACGGCACCGCCCGCGCCTTCCAGCACGCACTGGCCGGCGGCGGTGTCCCACTCGCTGGTCGGACCGAATCGCGGATACACGTCGAGCGTGCCTTCGGCGAGCTTGCAGAACTTCAGCGAAGAACCCAGCCCCACCGGCTCGGTTTCGCCCATGCGATCGATGAACGCCTGCGTGCGCGTATCGCGATGCGAACGGCTCGCCGCCACGCGCAGCGGAGCGGTCGCAGGCGAGCGTACGCGCAGCGCGATCTCGCGCGATCCGTCGCGGCGGAATGCGCCCAGCCCCGCGCCGCCATGCCACGACTCGCCCGTCACCGGCGCCTGCACGACGCCCCACACCGCCACGCCATCCACGATCAACGCGATGTTCACGGTGAACTCGCCGTTGCGCTTGACGAACTCGCGCGTACCGTCGAGCGGATCGACCAGCCACAGACGCGACCATTGCCGGCGCATCGCGGTGGGCACTTCGTGCGCGGATTCCTCCGAGAGCACGGGAATATCGGGCGTGATGCGCGCCAGCCCATCGACGATGCAGCGGTGCGCGGCGAGGTCGGCCGCGGTGAGCGGCGAATCGTCGTCCTTGTGCTGCACGGCGAATTCGCTGTCGTAGATGCCCAGGATCGCGGCGGCCGCGTCGCTGGCCAGCGCGATCACGTCCTCGCGGATCGCGGCATCGGGAAGCGCGGCATCTTGGAGCGTGGACGACATCATCGGGATTGCATCCTCAGCCACTCACGGGCAATGAACAGGGCGGCGATGCTGCGGCCTTCGGAGAAGTCTTCGCGCAGGATCAGCTCGTGCAGCGCGTCCAGCTTCCAGGGCACCACTTCCAGCTCTTCCGGCTCGTCGCCGGCAAGCCGCTCCGGGTAAAGATCGCGCGCGATCACCAGGTGCGCCTCGTGGCTCATGTAGGTCGGCGCGAGCGTGAGCGCGCGCAGCACGTGCACGTCGCGTGCGCCGTAGCCGGCCTCTTCCTTCAGCTCGCGGTCGGCGGCCTGCTCGGGCGTCTCGCCGGCATCGATGCGGCCTTTCACCAGACCCAGCTCGTAACGGTGCACGCCGGCCGCGTACTCGCGCACCAGCAGGACCGTGTCGTCATCGATCATCGGCACCACCACCACCGCACCGTGGCCGCGCCCGTGCAGGCGCTCGTAATGGCGGCGCTCGCCGTTGGCGAATTCCAGGTCGAGGCGTTCCAGCCGGTACGGGCCGGCATCGTGTTCGGTGATGCGATGGATGGTGGGCAGGCGACGCGACATGCGGGCTCCGGACAGACACCATCCTGATGAGCGCGTGCGGCGGCTGTGGACGGCCCGGCCCGGTCGCGCGGCTAGAATGGCGGGATGCAGCGATTGGACGACATCATAGCGCGCACCGACGAGGCGGCCGCCTGGCGCGAGCGCGACCTCGCCGTGCTCTGGCACCCGTGCACGCAGATGCGCGAACACCTCGATCCGGCCGGCACCCTGCCCCTGCTGCCTGTCGAGCGCGGCGAAGGCGCATGGCTGATCGGCCGCGACGGGCGCCGTTACCTCGACGCCATCAGCAGCTGGTGGACCAACCTGTTCGGGCACGCCGAGCCGCGCATCGCCGCGGCCATCGCCAGGCAGGCGACGACGCTGGAGCACGTGATCCTGGCCGGCGTCTCGCATGCGCCGGCGGTGGAACTGGCGGAGAAGCTGCTGTCCATCGCACCGCGCGAAACGGGCCGCGAACCGCTGGCGAAAGTGTTCTATGCCGACAACGGCTCGGCCGGCGTGGAAGTCGCGCTGAAGATGGCGTTCCACTGGTTCCGCAATCGCGGCATCATCGGTCGCACCAAGTTCATCGCGCTGGACAACGGCTATCACGGCGAGACGCTGGGCGCGCTCGCGGTGGGCGACATCCCGCTGTATCGCCGCGTGTACGCGCCGCTGCTGGCCGAGGCGATGTTCGCGCCGTCGCCCGATGCATACCTGTGCGAAGACGGCGAAACGCCGGCCGGGCGCGCGCACCGCGCAGCCGATGCGCTGGCCGGCCTGCTCGAACGCCACGCGGGCGAAGTCTGCGCGCTGATCCTCGAACCGCGCGTGCAGTGCGCCGGCGGCATGCGCATGCACGACCCGGCCTACCTCAAACGCGCACGCGAACTGTGCGATGCGCACGGCGTGTTCCTGATCTGCGACGAGATCGCCGTCGGGTTCGGCCGCACCGGCACGCTGTTCGCCTCCGAACAATCCGGCGTGCAGCCCGACCTGCTGTGCCTGTCGAAGGGGCTCACCGGCGGTGCCTTGCCGCTCGCGGCGGTGCTGGCGACGCAGTCCATCTACGACGGGTTCCTCGACGAATCCCGTGAGAAGGCCTTCCTGCATTCGCACAGCTACACCGGCAACCCGCTCGCATGCGCGGCGGCGCTGGCGTCGATGGCGATCCTCGAGCAGGACGACGTCATCGTGCGCAATCGCGCCACATCGGAGGCGATGGCGCGCCTGGCCGCACCGTTCGTCGATCATCCGCACGTGGCCGATGTGCGCCAGGCCGGCATGATCGTGGCGTTCGAACTCACTCGCGGCGGCGACAAGCGCACTGCGTTCGACGCGTCCGCGCGCATCGGCCTGCGCGCGTATCGCGCCGCACTGCAACGCGGCGTGCTGCTGCGCCCGCTCGGCGACGTGCTCTACTGGATGCCGCCGTACTGTGTCGATGAGGACGCACTGCAGCTGCTGGCAAACACGACGCGCGAAGCGATCGACCACGCCATCGAGGAGGCCGCATGCGCCTGACCCGCATCCATGTCGATGAACCGCTGAGCGCGGGCCGCGAGATCACGCTGCACGAAAGCGCCGCAGCGCACCTGGTACGCGTGTTGCGGCTCGGCGTCGGCGATGCATGCGTTCTGTTCAACGGCGACGGCCACGATTACGCCGCGCGGATCACGCTTTCGACCAAACGTGAGCTGCGCGTCGCGGTCGAATCGGCGGCGCCCGTGTCGCGCGAATCGGCACTGAAACTCGTGCTGCTGCAAGGCGTGGCGCGGGGCGAGAAGATGGACCTGATCCTGCAGAAGGCCACCGAGCTGGGCGCGACCGCGTTCCACCCACTGTGGTCGCAGCGCAGCGAAGTGAAGCTGGACGAAGCGCGCACCGAAAAGCGCCTGGCGCACTGGCGCAGCGTGGTGTCTTCGGCATGCGAGCAGAGCGGGCGCGCGTTCGTGCCCGACGTCGCCGCACCGGTGTCGCTGGCCGCGGCGTTGTCGGCGCTCCCGGCGGGCGGGCTTCGCCTGATCATGGATCCCGAAGGCGAGTTGTCGTTCGGCACGCTCGCGCTCGACATCGCGCAGCCGGTGTACCTGGCCATCGGCCCGGAAGGTGGCTGGTCCGACCTCGACCGCACGCAACTGCGCGCGGCGGGCTTTGGCGGACTGAAGCTCGGCCCGCGCATCCTGCGCACGGAAACGGCAGGGTTGGCGGCGCTTGCGGCGTTGCAGGCTCGGTTTGGGGACTTGGCCTGACATCCGGCCGCCTGCCTTCCGGCATCCTTCAGCTTGCAGTGCGCACCACGACGAGCATCAACAATGCAAACAGCACGAACACCGTAACCGCGATGGTCGTCGCCCAGCGCGTGAGCAGCGAAGTATCCTCGTGTACGAGCATCGCTTCGAACTCCTCGGCATTCACCCTGAACGCCGGTTCGTGGCCGGGGTCCTGAAGCAGGCCCCTTACGTCGTCAGCCTGCTCGTTGATGCAGGCGAACAGCGCCCACTGCTCTCCCATCCTCTTTCCTTCCACGCGCGGCGCGAAGGTCGGGATGCCCTTGGAAGACATGAGTTCGCGCACGCGACGGAGTTCGTCGCCGTCGTGGAAGCGACAGATGAATTCCATGATCGTCACCACTCCCCGATTCAGATCTTGAAATAGATCTTCCGCGCATCCAGCACGCGCACCACGATCCACCACACGAGCACGAACGCGACGGCATACGCCAGCGACGGCACGTAGCCGCCGAAGCGCGGCGTCATCCAGCCGGCGAAGGCGTACTGGTACAGCGGGTCGAACCATCCGAACGCGACCAGCGCGTAGAGCATGAACGCCGATCCGGCGTATGCCGCGATGGCATTCACGCCGAAAGCGCGGCCCAGCGGCGGCCAGCCGCGCAGGTCGATGAGCCAGTGGAACAGCGCGAGGATCCAGCACGACAGGCCGCCGGTCCACAGCACGTAGGACGGCGTCCACAGGTTCTTGTTGAGCGGCTGCCACAGCGACCACGCCAGGCCCGCTGCAACCGCAACTGCGCCAGCGATCAGCAGCGAGCGTCGGTCGCCACGACGCAGCCAGTCGCCCGCGCGCAGGCCGAGCAGCGTGGTGGCCAATGCGCCAAGCGTGCTGACGAGGCCTTCCGGATCGTGTCCGCGGCCGGTCGCCGGATCGAGCTGGTACACGTGCACGCCAAGCAGCGCATGGTCGATGCGGCTGGCGATGTTCACGAACGGCTCGAGCGTTCCGCCTGCCGCGAGCAGCACGCCATAGCCGACCAGCAGCGCACAGAAGGCGATCCACTGCGTGCGCGGCCGCGCATGCAGCGCGATCAGGCCCGCGACGGCGAAGCACAAGCCGATGCGTTGCAGCACGCCTGGTACGCGGTAGTGCGGAAGGTCGAAGGCGAACAGCGCGATCAGATGCAACGCAAGGCCCAGGCCGAGGATCCGCGCGCCGCGCACCAGCACGGTCTTCGTCAGCACGCCAAGGTTGTCGCCGCGTTCGACGCGCGGCATCAGCGCCAGCGCGATCGACACGCCGACGATGAACAGGAACATCGGGAAGATCAGGTCGGTCGGCGTGAAGCCGTTCCACGCGGCGTGTTCGAGGGGCGCGTACACATGCCCCCAGTCGCCCGGATTGTTGACCAGCAGCATCGCCGCGACGGTGAGGCCGCGCAGTGCATCGACCGAGGCATAACGCGGCGCGCTACCGCGCGGCGCGGCGACGGTGTTCGCGTCGTTCAAGCCGCCTGCGCCAGCGCGAGGCCGATCTGGTCTTCGATGGCGCCAAGGTCAGGCAGGAACGCGTCGTCTTCGTTGAGCAGCACGCGCGCCTGCACACCGTTGGGCAGTGCGTTGTGGTCGTCGACGGTCATCAGCGTGTCGCGCGACACGGTGACCAGTCGCGGGAAGCCCTGCGTCAGCAGCGCGAAGTACGGTGTACGGCGCCCTTCGACGGGCGTGCTGCCGCCCAGCGCGCGCAGCACCAGCACCTTGCTGCCGAGGCCACCGCGCTCGTTCGCCAGGCCCGAGAAGCGGCCGAAGGCGATCAGCGGCAATTGCCAGCCGCGCCAGCGCATGCGGCCCAGCAGCCAGTCCGGCGCGCCGGCGACGGCGTCGGGTTCGGCGTAGGACAGCACCTCGGCGATGGTCGCGTTGGGCAGGAGCAGACGGCCGCCGGCGATCTGGATCAGCACGCCGCGGATGTCGTTTTCGGCGGCGCCGGAATGTTGGGGAGCGTGTTCGATGGCCATCTCGTGTTCCTTCTCGCTCAACGCCAGCGTTCGGCGAGCTTCGCCGACAGTTCGGCAGGCTGTCCCGACTGCGCGCCGCGCGCGGCAAGCGCCGACGCTGCGGCTGCATCGTAGCAGCCGTCCGCTGCCTGTCCGGCGACCAGCGCGCCCGACCACGACAGGTTCATTGCCGCATCGACCTGCGCGGGGTCGGCGCCGCTCAACATCAGCACCGCCGAGTCGCCGGCCGGCAGCATCGCGAGCACGTCGTCGCTGCCTTCGACGAAGCGCATGCCCGACTCGCTCACCGCGATGGAGACATCGGCCGGGAGGATGTAGATCGTGCCGGCCATGGCGATGAGGCCCGGCTCGGCCAGGCGCACCTGCAATGGCGTGGCACGCTGCATCTGCGCGACGAGGCGGTCGTAGCGGCCGCCATCGAGGCGCTGCTGCACCAGCACGGGACGCGGGAATGCCTCCGGCAGGCCGCCGAGCAGCTGGCGCACCGCATCGGGGCCGCCGATACCGGCGAGCACGAGGATCGCGCCGCCCAGTTGCGTGGCAGTGCGCTCCTCGACCAGTTCGAGCGAGGAAATGCGGCGTTCGATGTCGCCCAGGTCGCGCTGGAACTTGTGGTTCGGATCCGCGTCGCGCACCACCGACTCACCGGCACCGGTCGTGTCGTCGGTGAACGACCAGTCGGGCGCGGCCGGCGTGGCGGCCTTCGGCGCTGCCGCCGCGGACGTGCCCTCGCGGCTGGCCTCGAACATCAACACCGGTTCGGCGGTCGCGTCGGACCCTTGAACCGAAGCGACCTCGACCACGTCCGGGAGGGCGGATTCGAACACCGGCGTTTCAAGCACCGGCGTCGGCGTGTCGGACACCTCAAAGTCGAAACTCGACTCGAACGGCTCGACCACCAGTTCGGCGGACAGCTCGATGGCGTCGGCCGTCACCGCCGGTGCGTCGGCGGCAAACGTCAGTTCGATGTCGGCCAGCGCCGGCGGCAGTTCGACGGCGTCGGCAAGCTCAAAGGTGGCTTCGGCGGCGACCGGATCGAACGGGCTGTAGCTGGCTTCGTGCGTGTACTGGACCTGCGGCGCTTCGATTGCCAGTTCCAGCGCCGGCCCGGCGACGGCGACCAGTTCGACGGCTGCCTGTGCGACCGGAGCGGGCGCGACGAATGCTTCGGTAACCGGCGCAGGCGCAGGTGTTTCGATCGGTGCCAGTTCCATCACCGGCGCCGCACGCGGCACTTCGACGGGCGCAGCGGCTTCGACCGCACGCGGCGCGGCGGTCGGCGGTTCCGGCGGTTCCATCCCCTCCGGCTCGTGGCCCGGCGGCAGGACGTCGCCGTGGCCGTGCAGCTTCGCGGCCAGGTGGCGCATCCAGCGCGCCAGGTCCCAGCCTTCGCGCGTGGCGGCCAGCGCGGCTTCTTCGTAGATCACCTCGACCGACGGATCGGCGAGCACCGGATCGAACTTCTCGATCACGTCTTCGGTGACCGGGTCGAGCGCGACGACGATCACCTGCGGCGCGACCTGCCCCAATGCTTCGAGTTGAAGTGTGGTCGGATCGGCTTCGAGCACTACATGGGCGCCTGCGTCGGACAGCGCCGAACGCAGGCGTTCACAGGCTGCGCCCGGTCGCGCCAGAAGGACCGCGCGACGGGAGGACTCACTCATTCCGCGTGGCCCCCGCATCGATGCCGAGGAGGTCGTACACGTTTCGCATCAGTTCCGGCTCCTGGTACGGCTTGCCCAGGTAGCGCTCGACGCCGATCTCGAACGCGCGCTGGCGATGCTTGTCGCCGGTACGCGAGGTGATCATCACGATCGGCACGCCGCGCAGGCGCGGATCGCCCTTCATCGCGGTGGCGAGCTCGTAGCCGTCCATGCGCGGCATTTCGATGTCGAGCAGCATCAGGTCGGGCACGCGCTCGACCATGCGTTCCAGCGCGTCCACGCCGTCCTTCGCGGTGAGCACCTCGAAGTTGTGGCGTTCCAGCACGCGGCCGGTGACCTTGCGCATCGTGACCGAGTCGTCGACGACCATGACCAGCGGGACGCGGCGCGTCTCGACCGGTGCGGCCGGCGCGACGACGTGGTCGCGCGGGAGCAGCGCCTGGCGGCGCACCAGCGGTGCGACGTCGAGGATCACGACCACGCGGCCGTCGCCCATGATGGTCGCGCCGAAGATGCCCGGCACCGACGCCACCTGCGGACCGACCGGCTTCACCACGATTTCGCGGTTGCCGACCACCTGGTCGACGCACACCGCGGCGCGCAGGTCGCCCGAGCGGATCAGCAGCAGCGGCATCTGCAGCGCGCCTTCGGCCTTGGCGGTGCCATGGCCGACCAGCGTGCCCAGGTCGTGCACTTCGTAGTCTTCGCCGCCGTAGCGGTAGGTCGAATCGACCATGTCCAGGCGGTCGCGGGCGATGCGGCCCACGCCGCGCACCGAGGCGATCGGCACGGCGAAGGTGGTCTCGCCGATGCGCACGAACACGGCCTGCGTGACCGCCAGCGTCTGCGGCAGGCGCAGCGTGAAGGTGACGCCCTTGCCGGGGACGGAGCGGATATCCAGCGTGCCGCCGAGCTGGCGCACTTCGCTGGCGACCACGTCCATGCCCACGCCGCGGCCGGCCAGTCGGCTGACCGATTCGGCGGTGGAGAAGCCCGGTTCCAGGATCAGCGCGTCGATCGCGGCGTCGGACAGCGTGGCGCCGTCCGGCACCAGCCCGCGTTCCAGGCCGCGACGCAGGATCGCTTCGCGATTCAGGCCCGCGCCGTCGTCGCCGACTTCCAGCACGACTTCCGAACCTTCGCGGCGCACCGCGATGCGGATCGTGCCTTCGTCGGTCTTGCCGGCCTTCTTGCGCTTGTCCGGCGTTTCCAGGCCGTGCGCGACCGCGTTGCGGAGCATGTGCTCCAGCGGTGCGGTCATGCGCTCGAGCACGTTGCGGTCGAGTTCGCCCTGCGTGCCGTCGAGCTTGAGCGCGACATGCTTGCCCAGCTCGCCCGAGGCCTGGCGCACGACGCGGCGCAGGCGCGGCAGCAGGCCGTCGAACGGCACCATGCGCGTGCGCATGAGGCCTTCCTGCAGTTCCGAGCTCACGCGCGACTGCTGCAGAAGCAGCGTTTCGTACTGGCGCGTCAGGTCATCCAGCGTGGTCTGCAGGCTGACCTGGTCGGCCGCCGATTCGGCGAGCGCGCGGGACAGCTGCTGCAGCGTGGAGAAGCGGTCGAGCTCCAGCGGATCGAATGCCTGCTCGCCGTCGTCGCCTTCGCGCTGGTAGCGCGCGACGATCTGCGCTTCGGTTTCGATTTCCAGGCGACGCAGCTGGTCGCGCATACGCGTGTTCGTCGCCGCCATTTCGGCGATGGCGCCACGGAATGCACCCAGCTGCTGTTCCAGGCGTGCGCGATAGATCGCGACTTCACCGGCGTAGTTGACGAGGCGGTCGAGCAGGTCGGCGCGGATGCGCACCTGTTCCTGCGGCGCACGCACGCCGATGTCGTCGTCGTCGGTCAGCGGCTGATCGCTGATCGGCGCGGACAGCGGCTTGAGGTCGGCATGAAGCTCGTCGTGCGCGACTTCGGCGACGACCGGCGCGACCGGTGCGGCCTGCTTCGGCGCGGCGACGGCCTTGGCGGCAGAGGCGGCGAGATCGCCCAGCGTCGTCTGGCCGCGCGAACGCGCGTCGAACTCGGCGATGAGCGCTTCAGGCATGGCGATCGCGCGGCGTTCGCCGACGCGGGTGACCATCGCGTGCAACCGGTCGAAACCGCGTTCGAGCAGCGGCACGCCATCGCGGCCGAGTTCGCAGCGGTTCTCGACCACGGCTTCCAGCAGCGATTCCATCGCGTGGCCGAGTTCGCCCACGGCCATGATGCCGGCCATGCGCGCGCCACCCTTGATGGTGTGCAGGTCGCGCTGCAGGCCCACCAGCGTTTCGCGTTCGGTCGGCGCCTCGCGCAGCTGCGCGAGCAGGCCGTCGGAATGGTCGAGCAGGTCGCTGGCTTCCTCGACGAAGATGTCGACCAGCTCCGGATCGAGTTCGCTCAGGTCCAGCGCTTCGTCCGGATCGTCGGCACCGGCCAGTGCCTGCGCGATGAGCGCGGCCACGGCCGGCTCCTGCGCTTCGATGGACGGAACCGAGGCGAAGTCGTTGACCGCATCGGCGACCGGCGCCTCGGCCAGCGCGTCCTGCGCGAGTTCCTCGACGTCGGGCAGTTCGTCGCGCATGTCGCCGATGGACGGCGCGTCGACGAAGGCGTGGCTGACGGACGCGGCTTCGACGGCCGCGGCTTCCAGCGTGGCGGCTTCGACGGCGGCGTGCTGTTCGCGCGTGACGCGTTCGGCTTCGGCGTACTCGGCTTCGAGGCGGGCGTATTCGGCTTCCTCGTCGGCGATGCGTGCCGCTTCCAGGCGCTCTGTTTCCAGGCGCTCGGTGGCAAGACGCTCCGCTTCCAGCAACTGCGCTTCGATGCGCTGCTGTTCGGCAAGCGCGGCGGCGCGTTCGGCCATCGCGGCTTCGACCGCCGCCTGATGCGCGGCTTCGGCGGCAAGGCGTTCGGCGCGCTCTTCGGCAGCACGCTCTTCGGCAGCACGTTCTGCAGCGGCGCGCTCGGCAGCGTTACGTTCCGCTTCGGCCTGTTCGGCGGCCACGCGTTCGGCTTCGGCGCGCTGTGCGGCTTCGTGCTGTTCGGCGGCGATGCGCGCGGCTTCTTCGGCAGCGGCCCGCTCGACGGCGGCCTGCTCGGCAGCGACACGTTCTGCTTCAGCACGCTCCGCTTCGGCCGCTTCGGCGGCGAGCAGTTCGGCTTCGCGGCGCTCGGCGTCGGCGCGTGCGTCTTCCTCGCGCCTGATCAGCGCAAGGCGCTCGGCTTCGCGCTGCTGTTCTTCCAGCGCGAAACGCTCCGCTTCCAGGCGCTCGACTTCGATGCGCTGCGTGTTGGCGTGTTCGATCGCTTCGCGTTCGTCCTCGATGCGGCGGGCTTCGGCCAGCTCGGCTTCGATGCGCTGCGCGTGTTCCGGATCGGACAGGTAGTCCGGGCCGACGTCGGCGGCCAGGTCGGTGAACTCGCTCAGGTCGATCGCGCTGAACGACGGCTCCAGCTCGGCCGGTTCGTGCGGCATCGGCTGGCGCGCGTCCGGCAGGCTGTCGCGCAACGCACGCATGCGATCGGCGAGGCCGGCAAAAACCGGGATACGCGGCGACGGCGTCTTGAGCGTCGCCAGCGTGCGGCGGATCGCGTCGGCGACCTCGCCCATCGCGGACACGCCTTCGGCGCTGGCGGGCTGGCCGGAGGCCAGCAGACGCTTGACGTACACCTCGGTCGGACCGGTGATCTCGGTGATCACCGGCACTTCGGTCATCGCGAAGGCGCCGTTGAGCGTGTGGAACGCGCGCTGCAGGCCGTCGTCGGCCGGGCGCGGCTGCACCTGCGAGGCGGCGAGCCATTCCTCGATGGTGGCCAGGTGGCCACTGACTTCGGCGTCCAGGATTTCCAGCAGCACCGAGTCGACCGAGGCCGGCACGCCCGGTTCGGGCTCCAGCACCGGCGCGACGTCGGCCAGCATTTCCGGTTCGGGCACGTCGTCGAAGCTGATTTCCTCGACTTCGTAGGCGCCTTCCAGAGGGTTCTGGATCGAAGCGCCGTCCAGGCCGTCGAAGCTGACGGCTTCCAGCGTGATGTCTTCGATTTCCGGCGCGAAATCCGTCGCGACGACGGGCTCCACTTCCGGCTCGACCACCGGCTCGAACGCCTCCACCACCGCTTCCACCTTGGGCGCGGGCGTGTAGAGCGTTTCGTCGCCTTCGGCCAGGCGTTCCGCGTGGGCTTCCATCGCCGCCAGGTCGGCGGTGATGGCGCCTTCGTTACGCAGCGCGGCGTGCAGCTGCGGCAGCGTGGCGTAGGCGTGGCCGACCAGGCCGATCACCGCCGGGCTCGCCGGACGGGTGCCGTCGAGCACGCGGTTGAGCAGGTTCTCGATGCGCCAGCTGAACTCGCCCAGCGTCTTGGCGCCAACCAGTCGGCCCGAACCCTTCAGCGTGTGGAACACGCGGCGGATCGGACGCAGGCGCTCGCTGTCTTCCGGCAGCGCGTGCCATTCCGGCAGCAGGTCGCCGAGGTGGCGGATTTCCTCGTCGAGTTCCTCGAGGAAGACCTCGCGGATCTCGTCGTCGATGTCGTCGCTGTGTTCGAAACCGCCGGCTGCGATCTGCGCAGGCGTGCTCGCGACCGGTGCGGGTGCGGGTGCGGCCGGAGCGGCGGCGACCTGCGCGACGGGCACTTCGGCGGCCAGGGTGGCCGACGGCTCCAGCGCGCTGGCGTCGAACGCCTTCGCGGCCGGTGTGCCCAGCGTGATCTCGTCGGTGAGTTCGAAGTCCGGAACGCGCGCCAGTTCCTCGCGGCTGATCGGCGAGGTCGGCGCCATCGTCGCGGCGATGTCGAACTCCGGCAGCGGCCAGTAACGCAGCGCTTCCAGGCTCTGGCGCGTGATGTCCAGGATGTGGTTGCGGTTCGGGCGCTGCTCGCGCAGCGCTTCGAGGTAGTACTCGAGGCTGGCGAGCGCGTCGGCGAGCGTGTCCAGCTGCTGGCCGTTGGGCACGCGCTTGCGGCCGATCAGCTCCACTTCGGTGTAGCGCTTCACGCCGCTGAGGTAATCGGCCGGCTGCGGCAGTTCGAGCATGCGCAGCGCGCCGCCGACTTCGTCCAGCACGCGCGGGACCTCGGCCAGTTCGGCGTGGTCCCAGTTGGTTTCCACGAACGCGACGAACGCCTGGCGCGCATCGCCGAAGTTGGCGATGGCTTCGCGCACGAGCACGTCGAGGACCTTGCGCGCCTCACCGGCGAGCAGGTCGTCTTCGGCGCCGGCATCGGGCAGGCCCAGGCGCGAGACCTGGTCGTCCAGCGAGGCATCGACGTAAAGCAATGCGCCTGCGACATCCAGCAGCGCGCCTTCGTCGGCCGGACGCTTGCCGGAGACGATGTCGTGCATCGCATCGCGCTGCTGCAGCACGACGGTGCGGGCGACGCCCAGGCCCATCATGCCCAGCGTGTCGCTGACGCGGCCGAGCGCTTCCACCTGCGGCTTGAGTTCGGCGACGTCGGTCTGGCCGGTGCGCAGGTGCAGGTCGAGCGCGTCCTTGACGCGCAGCAGGTCTTCCTTGATCGCCGCGGCGACGGTGTCCAGCAGCGCGCGGTTGCGACCAGACAGCGAGCCGCGTGCGTGTTCGAGTTCGGACTCGCTGGGCAGGTGCGCGGCGAGTTCGAAGGTGTGGCGCAGGTCGTCCAGCGCCGGGTGGCGGCCGTCGCTGTGGGCGACGTGGTACAGCAGCTGGCGGGTGGGTTCGGCGGCCGGTTCGGAGCGGTGCGCACCGAAGCCGTCGTCGGCCAGCATCAGGCGCGCTTCGCGCTCGACACCGCCGAAGGCCTGGCGCAGGGCGCGCGTGGCCGGCAGCGCGCCGTCGCGCAGGGCGCCGGCGACGCTGGCGGCGACCCACAACATGCGGCGCACGGGTTCCAGTACGACTTCGCCGAGCAGGCCATCGATCGCGGCGGAGAGCTTCTCCGGCTGCGACGGATTGCCTTCTTCCGGCCAGTTCGCCAGCGCATCGCGCAGCGCGGCCAGGTGCGGCGAAGTGGCACCGCGCGTGGGCGCGGCCGCCGGCAGCGCGCTGGGCAGGTTCGCCGGCAGCGGACGGTCCAGGTCGGGCGCGAACAGCACGCTTTCGTTGAGGCCCGCCTCGCCGCGCGTGGCGCGCAGTTCGTTAAGCAGCGGCAGCAGCACGATCGGAATATCGCGATGGCCGCCCTGCAGGCGTTCCAGGTAATCGGGCAGCAGCACGACGCCGCGCATCAGCGCAGCGCAGGCCTCGTCGCGGTCGGCGACCTTGCCCTGCTGCAGCGCGAGCGCCAGGCGCTCCATTTCCTCGGCGACCATCGCCGGGGCGTACAGCTCGACCATGCGCAGCGTGCCGTGCACCTGGTGCAGCTGATCGGCGCACAGGCGCATGCGGCTGGCGTCGGCCGGATTCTCGGCGTACGCCTCGATCTCCTGCTGCGCCAGGCGCAGGGTTTCGTCCAGCTCCGGCTTGATCCAGCCGAGCGTGGTGGTGTCGATGGCCTCGCGCATCACGGTCATCGCTCACCTCGCATGCATGCAAGGCGGCGCGACCGGCGGCGCCATCCGGGGCTGAAGCTGTTCATCGTGACCCGACCTTGTTCCGATCCGCCCGTCAGGCCGGCAGCTTGAAGTCGGCGACCGAACGACGCAGGTCGGCGGCCAGTTGCGCCAGGTTTCCAATCGACGCCGCCGTCTGGTTCGCACCCTGCGAGGTCTGCGCGGTAATCGACTGGATGGTGTTCATCGTCGCGGTGATGTTCGATGCAGCGCTGGACTGCTGCTGCGCGGCGCTCGAGATGCCCTGAATGAGGTTGGACAGGTCGGACGACACCTTTTCGATCTCGCCCAGCGCGGTACCCGCGTCCTCGGCCAGTCGCGCACCGGCGACCACTTCGGAGGTCGTCTGTTCCATCGAGGACACCGCTTCGTTGGTGTCGGACTGAATCGTCTGCACCAGCGTTTCGATTCGCTTGGTGGCGTTCGATGCGCGTTCTGCCAGTCGCTGCACTTCGTCCGCGACGACCGCGAAGCCGCGGCCCGCTTCACCGGCCGAGGCCGCCTGGATTGCCGCGTTCAGCGCCAGGATGTTCGTCTGTTCCGAGATGTCGTTGATCAGTTCCACGATCGAGCCGATTTCCTGCGACGACTCACCCAGTCGCTTGATTCGCTTCGAGGTTTCCTGGATCTGGT
>Ga0209257_1000348_pt1 | contig 95101 bp, 81 predicted proteins | sample AraplaCvi_mCL_r2_FD_184277 | JGI IMG/M metagenome (GOLD analysis project Ga0209257, IMG submission 184277) | Arabidopsis root microbial communities from North Carolina, USA - plate scrape MF_Cvi_mCL_r2 (SPAdes) (version 2) | ecosystem: Host-associated > Plants > Roots > Endosphere | place: USA...
GCAGAATTGGGGACGGCGCTCAACTCGCTTCGCTCAAACAGGCGCGCCTCTTCGCCCCAATTCTGCTCCGGTGCTCGGCGTGCTTTACGGCTCGAAGATCAAGGGCGAGAAGCAAAATCACGGCAACGGCAACGGCAACGGCAACGGCAACGGCAACGGCAACGGCAAAAGCAACAGCAACGGCAACGGCAACGGCAAAAGCAACAGCAACAGCAACAGCAAGGGCAACGGCAAAAGCAACAGCAACGGCAACAGGGAGGCACGCATCAAGTGTGATCGTGGCTCCCGCGAAAGCTGCGGCGTTATCCCAGCAACAGCATCGCGCCGCGATTGAGCAGGTAGCCGCCACCCATCAACAGCAGCCACAGGATCGCCGCCAACAGCAGCGGCCGAGCCCCGGCCTGCCGGATCGCGGCCCAGTGCGTGCGCAGGCCCAGCGCCGCCATGGCCATGGCCAGCAGCAGCGTGTCCAGCATCAGCAGCGCATCGACCACGGGCCTGGGCAACAGGTGCAGGGAATTGAAGCCGGCGACCAGCACGAACAGCAGCGCGAACCAGGGAATGGTCAGCCTCGCAGGCGCCTCGGCGCGCGCGCAGGCGCGGCGACGCAGCCACGCGCCCAACAGCAGCAGGAAAGGCGCCAGCAGCATCACCCGCAACATCTTCTCGATCACCGCCGACGCGGCGGCCTCCGTCCCGACCGCCTGGCCAGCGACCACGACCTGGGCCACCTCGTGCAGGGTGGAGCCGGCATACAGGCCATAGCCATGCGCATCCAGCCCCAGGTGGGGATACAGCCACGGATACAGGAACATGCCCAGCGTGCCGAACACCACCACCGTCGAAACGGCAACGGCGACCTTGTGGGCTGGCGCCCTGAGCACCGGCTCGGTGGCGAGCACCGCTGCCGCGCCGCAGATCGCGCTGCCTGCGCCAATCAGCATGGAGGTCTGGCGATCCAGTCCAAGCATGCGCGTGCCGATCCAGGTCGCCATGCTAAACACGGCGGTGACCACGACCAGGTCGATCGCAAGGCCCGCCAGGCCCACCCCCGCCAGGTCCTGGAAGGTCACCCGGAAGCCGTAGAGCACGATGCCCAGCCGCAACAGCGTACCCTTGGCCATGTCCACGCCTGAGCCCGTGCGCGAGGCCAGCGTTGGAAACACGCTGTTGCCCATCGCCATGCCGATGACGATGGCCAGCGTCAATGCGCCCAGGCCTGCGGCTTGTGCCGCTGGCCATTGCGCCAGCGCGATGGCCATGCCCGCGATCAGCAGCACCAGCGCCAGCCCGGGCCAGCGAGTGGGCGTAGTCGCGCGGCGGGAATGATGCTGGACAGTGCTGGACATGGGAGCGTTGCGGCGAAGGCGTAGGCGCCATGCTCCGCGCCCCCCCTACAATGCGTCCAATACATCTTTTTCCCAAATCCATGAATCTGGCTCATGGCTTGAACCTGCACCTGTTGCGCGTGTTCTGCGCGGTGGTGGAGCAGCACGGCTTCACCCGCGCGGCGGAGGTCCTGTTCGTCAGCCAGTCGGCGGTGTCCAAGGCCCTGCGCGAGCTGGAGACGCAGCTGGACCTTCCGCTGCTGGATCGCTCGCAAGGACGCGGCGTGCGGCTGACCGAGGGCGGGCAGGCCCTGTATCGGCATGCGCGGGGGATCTTCGCGCTGGAGCGCGCGGCGATGGAGGAGATCCGCGAACGCGTCGGCCTGCGCCGTGGCGGCCTGCGGATCGGCGCCAGCACCACGGTGGCGGCCTACTGGCTGGCCGAGGCCTTTGCCCGGCACGCCGCGCGTCATCCGCAGCTGGACAGCGCACTGACGGTCGGCAACACCGAAGAGATCTCCGCGGCGCTGATCGACTGCCGCATCGACGTGGGGTTCGTCGAAGGCCCGGCGCACGACGAGCGGATTCTCGCCACGCCCTGGCGCGATGAGCCCCTGCAGGCGGTGGTGGCCGCGGATGCGGCGCTGGGCGCGCAACGTCGCGCCAGCGCCAGGCAGCTGTCCGGGCAGCGCTGGCTGCTGCGTGAGCCCGGCTCGGGCACGCGCGAGGTCGCGCGCTTGCTGCTGGAGGCGCGCGGGATCGCCATGACCCACACCCTGGAGATCGGCAGCAACGAAGCCATTGCCCGCGCCGTGGCCGCCGGTGCCGGCGTGGCGATCCTGCCCGCGGCGGTGGTGGCCGACCTGATCGCGGTGGGGCGCCTGCGCGCCTTCGCCTTGCCGCCCGGTCCACCGCTGCAGCGCCCGCTCTATCGCCTGGAACTGATGAGCCGCCCGCGCTCGCCCGCGCTGGCGGCGTTCCTGGAATCGCTGGAGTGAGGGGTTGGAAACGAGGAGTGAGGGCTAGAAGCGAGGAGTGAGGAGTGAGGAGTGAGCTGGGGATTCGAGAGCTGGGCCGAGTCGATTTTTGTAAGAGCGGCCCTTGGCCACCTGGAGCCGCTCCCACGAAGGGCGATGGCTACAACAGCGGTGCCGGGGAGCGCATCGTCGGTTCCTTAGGTCGCCGCGCCTCCCATTTCGAGGTGGAGGACGCCCAGCCAGCCTCTACCCACGTGCGGCCGCAATCGCGGCAATCCGCGCCTTGCGCAGCGCCTCGCCGATCTGGGGGCCCTGCAGGCCTTCTTCGGCCAGATCGCGCGCGTTGATGGACAGCGCGGCCGCGTGCAGCCGCTGAAGCAGCTCGCCCTGCGGATAGGCGTCTCCGGCGCTGCCCAGGCGGCCGCGCTTGTCGGCCTCGCATACCAGCGCCAGCTGCGCGATCCGCGCCGGTTTCCGGAAAGCGTCGCAGCGCGCCAACAGGTCATGCACCGTGGCATCGCGCAGCTCGGCCAGCCGATGCACGTTGAGATGCTCACGGCAGGCGATCACGGCCAGCTCGCGATGCTCCGCCGGGATCTTCAGGCGGGCACACAGCGCCTGCAGCGGCTTGAGACCGGCCTGCTCGTGGCCGATGTGCTTGGGCAGCACGTGCGAGGGCGTCAGCGCTTTGCCCAAATCGTGGGTCAGCGCGGCAAAGCCGATCGCATCATCGCCCGGCGCCAGCTGCGCGGCCATGTCGCTGACCAGCTCCTGGTGCACGCCGGTATCGACCTCGGGGTGGTACTCGGCGCGTTGCGGCACGCCGTACAAGGCCTCGATCTCCGGCAGCACGGCCCGCAGGGCGTGGGCATCGTGCAGCGTGCGCAGGAAGGCGCTGGGCTGCCGGGACGCCAGTGCCCGGCGCAGTTCCTGCCACACCCGCTCGGGGACCAGCGTGTCCAGCTCGCCGCTGTCGGCCATCTGCCGCATCAGCGCCAGCGTCTCCGGGGCCAGGGTGAAGCCCAGCGGCGCCAGCCGCGCCATGAAGCGTGCCGCGCGCAGCACGCGCAAAGGGTCTTCCACGAAGGCCGGGCCGACGTGCCGCAGCACGCGTGCGGCGATGTCGCGCGCGCCGCCGTAGGGATCGACCAGTGTGCCGTCCTCGTCCTGGGCGATCGCATTGAGGGTGAAATCGCGCCGCAGCAGGTCTTCCTCCAGCGTGACCGAGGGATCGGCATCGACCACGAAGCCGCGATACCCGCGCCCGGACTTGCGCTCGGTGCGCGCCAGCGCGTACTCCTCCTGCGTGCGCGGATGCAGAAACACCGGGAAGTCCTTGCCGACCGCGCGAAAGCCCTGCGCCTCCATCTGCGCCTGGGTGGCGCCAACCACGACCCAGTCGCGGTCTCCTGGTGTGAGTCCCAGCAGTTGATCGCGGACCGCGCCGCCGACGAGATAGGTCTTCATGCAGCACATGATCGCCGATCGTCGAGGCAATGGCCGCATGCCGCTGCCCAGACCGAACGCGTCCGTCCCAACGCTCCTGCAGGTCAAAGCGCCGGGTGGAATGCGCGAGCGCGTCTGTTCCCGCGCGCGTCCATGGATGGCGGAGGCCGTGCGTTGCGCAGTCGGTTCTTTCTGCCTGCGGTTGGCCGCGCTCGCCGTTGTCTTCCAGGAACGCCCCGCACGCCTGTCTTTCAGCGCCTCAACGCGCCGCGATAGGCTCCGCGTGCGCGTGTTCGCCCGTGCGCGCCAGTGCCCGGTAGGCGTCGCGCTCGCCGGGCGAGAACGCCGCGGCCTTGCCGCGCGGGCGGTCGGGGCCTTCGGCCTTGTCCAGGATGAGCGTCACCCCCAGCCCCGCGTAGAGATAGCGCTGCCCATAGGCGGCCTGCAGGGCGGCGAAGGTGGCCTCGCCGGTGCAGTGGCCCGGTGCGATGAAATCGATCTTGAACGGCTGCAGCGCCTGGATCACATTGGCAATGGCCGCATCGTCGGCGTTGACGTAGTGGAAGCCGCCGATCACCAGGTGCAGGTGCGGATCGAGCTTGGCCGCTTCGGCCACGATCAGCGGCAGCCCGGGGTGCGAGCAGCCAACCACCAGCAGCAGGCCCTGCGGCGTGCGTACCGCCAGCGACAGCTCGCGCAGCTCGCGCGTGCCGGGCACATCGGAGGTGGTGATGATGGCCCACACGCCGGGCGCGATCTCGGTGGTCTTGGCCAGGGGATTGAAATGCGCATCCGGCCAGGCGCTGCCGAGGACCAGTGTCTGCGGCGGATTCCCATCGAAGTAGCGCTGGCGTGCCGGCAACGCGGCGTCCTTGCGATAGAAGCTGGAGGGCAGCGACGAGCCGAACAGGCCGAAGCCTTCCTGCGGCGCGTGGATCACCACATCGGGATTGGTCGCCAGCACCGCCGCCAGCCCGGCGGTATGGTCCGAGTGCCGGTGCGAGAGCACCACCGAATCCAGGCGCGACAGGTCCACGCCAGCGGTTTTGACGTTGTGCGCGAACACCTCGGCATCGTTGCCGGTATCGAACAGGATGCGCTTGCCGTCGACCTCGATCAGCGCGGCAAAGCCCCAGTCCTTGCGCAGCGGGCCGGGGTCGCCGAAAGCGTCGTAGAGCACGGTGATCTTCGGTGCCGACGCTGGCGAGGCGGCACGTGCGCCCGGGGCCAGCCCCAGCGCGGACAGCACCAGCAGCAACAAGACGTTCGAAACGCGCATGGCCATGGCTCTAGGGCGGGAGCCCGCAGGCTAGCGTGGCCGGGCGCAACTGGCGCCCCGCGGGCAATGGCGCGATGGCATATCGACATGCCCTGCCGGCATGTGTGCCAGGGCAGGGGCATCGAAGCTGACGCGGCGGTCAGCCTTCCTCGTTGCCGCCTTGCGCACCGGCGCAGACGAAGGACTTGCGCTGGCCGTCGATGCGGCCGGTCATGCGGTCGCTCAGCGACAGCGCGTCCTTGTTGAGGCGCCAGTCGTAGATCACGCTGAAGGCCAATACCCGCGCCACGTACTCGCGGGTTTCCTTGTAGCTGATGGTCTCGATCCAGAAATCCGGGTCCATGCCCGGGCGCTGGGACTGCCAGCGCGCGGTGGGCGTGGGCCCGGCGTTGTAGGCGGCGATGGTCACGTAGGGCGCGCCGTACTTGTCCAGCAGCTCGCGCAGGTAGGCTGTGCCGATGGCGATGTTGGTGTCCGAGTCGTACAGGCTGGAGGCACCGCCATAGGCGATGCCGCGGCGCCTGGCCACGGCCGTGCCGGTGCCGGGCAGCACCTGCATCAGGCCCATGGCGTTGGCCGGCGAGCGCGCCTTGGGGTTGAAGATGCTCTCGGCGCGGATCTCGGCGGCGACCCAGGCCGGATCGATCGCATTGTTGGCCGCCTCGCGCCGGATCGTGGCGTCGTGATGCAGCGGGAAGCGCAGCGAATAGAGCTGCAGCTCGCCGGGCTTCTTGCCCAGCGAGAACACCGCGCGATCGAACCAGCCGTTGTCGCGCGCCACTTCCACGGCGATGCGACGCTGCTCGTCGCTGAACCTGGCCACGGCCGCATTCCACTCGGCCGTGGCCCAGGCCGGGCGCTCGAGCTGCCACAGCGCCATGGCGCGCACCAGGCCGGGGTCGCGTGCCACCGCCGCGCGCGCCTGCGGGCTGTCGCTGGGCTCGGCCGGGCATAGCGCGTAGGGCTGGTTGAGGCGGTCGGCGGCGAGGAAGCCGTGGAAGGTCGCGGTGCGGGCGGCCTCGGCGTACAGGCGCCTGGCTTCGCCGGACTCACCCTGCTTTTCGGCCAGGCGCGCCTCGAAGTAACGCCAGCGTGGGTCGTTGCGCTGGTCCGGGCCCATCTTGCGGATCGCCGCCAGCGCGCTGCGCCAGTCGCCGCGGGCCATGGCTTCGCGCGCGCGCCACTCGTGCAGGCGCGGGTCGTAGGCCGCCTCGGGGACCTCGTTGAGGCGGCGGGCCGAATCCGGCTCGTAGGAGGCCACCGTCCACAGCGCGGCCTGGTACTTCACCTGCGCCTGCTCGCCGGCGCTCATGCCCAGGGCCTGCGCGTACTGCGGCAGCTGCGCTTCTGCGGCGGCCGGCGCGGACTTGGCCAGCTTGGACAGGCCGACGGTGGCGGCCTTGCGGCTGCGCTCGGTCCGGGGCCAGTTCAGCGCGCGGGTGTGGATGGCGTCGATGAAGGCCGCGTAGTCCAGGGCGAGGGCGCGCTCCTCGGCGGGCAGGCCCGCGGCGATGCCGCGCACGATGCCGGTCTGCTGCGCGTCCATGGCCAGGTCGATGCGCTGCCAGCGCAGCGCCGGGGTCAGCACGCCGCGCTGGGCCAGGGTGGCGAAGACCGCATCGCAGTTGTCCGGCAGCGCCTTGCCGGTGGACAGCCACAGCGCCTTGGCATCGCTGTCCCAGCGTGCATCCAGGGCGCCGGTCTCCTGCCGCGCGGTGAGTTCGGCGCATTGCAGGCCGACGTTGTTCGGCTGCGGGGTCCAGTTCGCGCGCAGCGCGGTCCAGTCCTTGCGGCGCGACAGCGCCGGCAGCCACACCGCACGGAAGGCATCGGCCACCGGTTCGCCGCGATAGCGCGAGAGAAAGTCCAGCGCGCGTGCATCGGAGACGCTGTCGATGTTGCGCTTCAGGTGGGCCAGCTCGATCCAGCGCCAGGCCGGCGAGCTGGACAGCGCGGCGTACTGGCTGGCATCGAAACGGCCGGCCTCGGCGGCCTGCAGCGCCTGCACCAGGGCATCGCGCTGCGGCAACGGCGCCACCTGCGCGCGTGCGGTGGAGGTCAGGCCAGCGGCCGCCGCCAGGGCGGCAAGAACGATCATCAAGGGACGGACATGCATGGGCCAGATGATACGAGCGCCTGCATGAATCCGGTTTTTCACCACCAGCGGCGCGCAGGACCGACACCAACAATAGCCCCTTCTGGCGCAGCCCTGGGGAGGTGTTGTGGAAGGCCTTGTGGAAGCGGCTCTAGGTGGCCTAGGGCCATCAGCCGCGAAGAGGCTTTCCCGGTAAAGCCCTTCGCGGCTCAAGCCGCTCCCACAACGACTCCCACAGTGTTGCAGCGGCCATCACAGCGCATCATCTCGCTCACTCCTCACTCCTCACTCCTCACTCCTCACTCCTCACTCCTCACTCCTCACTCCTCACTCCTCACTCCTCACTCCTCACTTCTCACTTCTCACTTCTCACCGACAGACGCGGAGGCGCCGCAACCCCGATACTGGCGCCAGCCGCGCCGCGCGGCACTGGACTGGAGAAGAACGCTGTTGGACGGATGGGTCGCTGGGTTCTGGGTGTTTCCGCTGCTGGGATTGGTTGCCGGGCTGATGGCCGGCCTGCTGGGCATCGGCGGTGGATTGATCCTGATGGGGGCGCTGGTCTGGATGCTGCCGAGCCTGGGGATCCCGCAGGCGCAGGTGATGCACGTGGCCCTGGCCAGCGCCATGGCCAGCATCGTGGCCACCGGCATTTCCTCCTCGCTGGCGCACCATCGCCGCGGCAGCGTGCTGTGGCCGACGGTGGGCTGGATGATCCCCGGCCTGCTGCTGGGCGGCTGGCTGGGCAGCGGGCTGGCGGTGCTGCTGGACGAGCAGGTCCTGCGCTGGGTGGTGGCGGTGTACTGCGTGCTGGCCGCGATCCAGCTGCAGTTCGGCAAGGTGCGCCAGCGCCCGGTCGATGGCGCCGAGCCGGTGCCGCGGGGTTGGCCGATGAGCGTGGCCGGCACCGCGATCGGCGTGCTCTCGGCGGTGGTCGGCATCGGCGGCGGCAGCATGACCGTGCCGCTGCTGGTCTGGCGCGGGGTATTGCCGGTGCGCGCGGTGGGCTCGTCCAGCGCCGCCGGCGTGGTGGTGGCCGTGGCCAGCGCCGCCGGCTTCGTCCTGCATGCGCCGCAGGACCTGCAGCTGCCGCATTCGGTGGGCTACATCTACCTGCCGGCGGCGATCGGCGTGTCGGTGGCGTCCATGTTCGCCGCGCCCTGGGGCACGCGCCTGGCGCACAGGCTCAGCCCACGCGCACTGCGCGCGGTGTTCGCGTGCTTCATGGTGGTGATCGGCACCAGCCTGGTGCTGGGGCGCTGACGCCGGCTCGCGTCGCGGCGCGCGAGCGCGCGCTCAGCCCACCGTGCGCAGGGCCTGGTCCGGCACGTGGATATCCAGCGCCAGGGCCAGGTGATCGGAGAAGGCGGCGGGCAGGGCGCGGGCGTTCTCGTGGCGCAGATCCTCGCTGACCAGGATGTGGTCGATAGCGCGCTTGGGCTTCCAGCTGGGGAAGGTGGGCACGCAGAAGCTCGGCGGGCGCAGATAGGTGCGCTTGTACAGCAGCTCCATCTCCGGCACGTCCGGCACGCAGTTGAAGTCGCCCATCAGCACCGCGTGGCGATACGGCGCCAGCACCTCGCCGATGAAGCCCAGCTGCAGCAGACGCGAGCCGGCCCCCAGGGACAGGTGCGCCACGGCCACCACCAGGCCGTCATCGCCTTCGCCGAAGCGCGCCACCAGCACCCCACGCCCACCCAGGCGGCCGGGCAGGGCGTGGTTCTCGATGGACACCGGCTCCACCCGGCTCAGCAGCCCCAATGCGCTGCCGGCCACGCGGGCCACCATGCGGTTGGGTTGGTGGGTCCAGTAGTTGAACCCGGCCCGCTCGGCCACGTAGTGCGTCTGGTTGGTGAAGCCCGAGCGCAGGCTGCCGGGATCGGCCTCCTGCAGGCCCACCAGGTCGTGCGCGCCGGCCAGCTGCGCGATCGCGTCCAGGCTGCTGCGCTTGGCCCCCAGCGGCAGGGCATGCGACCAGCTGCGCATGACGTAGTCGCTGTAGCGGCGGGTGCTGGAGCCGGCCTGGATATTGGCGCTCAGCATCCGCAGCGTGCGGGTCTGCGACATCGGACTGCTTACTTGGCGGCACCGGCCGCGCGCTCGCGCGCGATCAGGTGGTCGGTGATGCGCAGCATGTCCTCCCAGCCCTTGCCCTTGACCAGGTACTTGCCGGCCACCACGATCGCCGGCGTGCCGGGGATCTGGCTGCGCACGGCGAACTGGCTGGCCTTCTGCAGGCGGCTGTTGACGCCAAAGCTCTTCATCGTCGAGGCGAACTGGTCGGCGCTCACGCCGTACTGGGTGTAGAACTGGGCGATCTGCTGCTCGTCGATCCGCTGGCCCTCGCCCGGCAGCTTGCCGTCCTGGTGCACGGCCTTGTAGACCGCGTCGTGGCTCTTGGCGGCGATGCCCAGGGCGTCGGCGGCGTAATAGGCACGCGCGTAGATGGCGAAATCCGGGCGGAACGCGGCCGGCACGTAGGTCACGCGCACATCGGCCGGCAGCTTGGCCTTCCAGTTCTGCAGCATCGGATCGAAGGCGTTGCAGGCCGGGCAGATGTAGTTGAAGAACTCCACCACCTCGATCTTGCCGTCAGCCGGCTCGAACGGCTGGCCGTTGGCGATTTCGACGTAGTCGGTGCCGGCCACCGGCTCGGGCCCCTGCGGCGGCACGATGGGGTTGTTGTTCGGCGCGCTGCCTTCCACTGCCGCGCCGCCATCGGCCGGCGCGGTGGCCGAGGCATCGGCCGTGGCCGTGGCCGGGGCTGCCGAATCCGGGTTGGCCGCGGCCTGGGTGGTGCCGGCAGCGGTCGGCGCGGGCTCCTTGGAACAGGCACCCAGCAGCGGCAACAGCAGGGACAGCATCAGCGCGTGACGGGACTTCATCTTGAAACTCCTTGGGAAGGGGAACCGGCCAGGCCGGCCACTATGCCGGGGCCGGCCCGGCTTTCACAGTATCGAGCGGCGGCTGCAACGCCGTGTCACGGCCGCCGCAGGGGCGCTTCAGGGCTTGCGGGCCGCGTCGCGTTCGCGGGCGATCAGCCAGTCCACGGTGCGCAGGGTCTTCTCGAAGCCGCCGGCGCCGGGGGTGACGGTGTAGCGGCCGTTGACCACCACCGAAGGGGTGTATTCGATCTGCGCGGCCTTGGCGAAATCGCCGGCGACGGCCATCTTCTTGTCCACGCTGGCCGAGCCCATCACGTCGGCGAACTGCTGGGCGGTGATGCCGTACTGGCTGTAGAAGGTGCCGATCTCCAGCGCCGAGGCGTTCTGGATCGGCAGCTCGCGGGTCTCATGCAGCGCCTTGAACACCGCCTCGTGCGAGCGGTTGAGCAGGTTCAGCTGCTGGGCGGCGAAGAAGGCCCGCGCGTAAGGCAGCCAGTAACCGCCGAATGGCGCCGGCAGCTGGCTGACCCGCACGTCCTTGGGCTGCTTGGCCTTCCAGGCCTGGAACAGCGGATCGAAATGCGCGCAGTGCGGGCAGGTGTAGCCGAAGACTTCCACCACCTCGATGGTGCCGGCTGGCGCGTTCCAGCGCTTGCCCTGCGGGTTGACCTGGTAGTCGGTGCCCTCCACGGGGGCATCGGCGGCGAAGGCTGCCAGCGGCAGCAGGCAGAACAGCAACAGAGCGAAGCGAAGACGCATGCGGTGGGTACCCTCTGGGCGCGGATGGGACAGGAAGCGCCGGACGGGCATGATCGACCGGCCCGGATGAATCCTGGCTGGGGAGTGTAGGCGCGATGCAGGGCGCGGCGCCCATGGGGGCGCCAGATGCGTGGCCCGACGGTGGCCGGGACGGGACCGGCGGTCGGCCGGTCAGGACTGCTTGGGCGCGGCCGCGGGGGGTTCGGCGGCTGCGGCTGCCGGGGCCGGGGCCGCGGCCTTGGCCGCTGGCGCCATCGCTTCGGCGGCTTCGTCGTCGGCGCGGTTGTGCAGGCCTTGCAGGTAGGTCGCCAGGCCGCGAATCTCCTGCTCGGTCAGCGGCTTGGCCACCTTGGCCATGATGTTGAACAGCTTGGGGTCGGTCTCGTTGGTGACACCTGCCTGGTACTCGGTCAGGCGGCGGGCCACGTACTCCTCGTACTGACCGCCCACGTGCGGATAGGCCGGGCCGGGGTTGCCGGCGCCGCTGGCGCCATGGCAGGCCATGCAGGCCGGGATCCCGCGCGCCGGGTCGCCGCCGCGGTAGAGCTTCTGCCCGACCTCGTAGAACTTCATGTCCTTGTAGGGGCCGTCGGCGATGACGCTGTCGTCGGCAATGCCGGCGCCGCCCTTCTGGGTGGCGAAGTAGGCGCCCAGGTCGCGCATGTCCTGCGCGGTCAGGCCCTGCACGAAGGGCACCATGGCCGCCACCGCGCCGGAGGTGCGCTGGCCGGTAGCGATCAGGGCGATCTGGTGAGCGACGTAGCGCTCGCTCTGGCCGGCGATGCGCGGGTACAGCGGGATCGGCGAGTTGCCGTCCACGCCATGGCAGGCGGCGCAAGTGGCGGCCTTTTCCTGGCCGGCCTTGGGGTCGCCCCAGGTGGTCTTGGCCAGGTCGATCTCCAGCGGCTGCGCCTGGGCAGGCGCGGTATCCGGTAGAGGAACCACCGTGGTCTGGGCATAAGCCACAGCGCCTGCCGCGGCAGCCAGCAATCCGGCGAGTCCCAAAACGCGAGCGTGGCGCATGCTAGAGCTCCGTTGACGATCGTGCGCCGCCGTGGAACGACGGGCGAGCGCCGGATTATCGGCACGCGCGCGCAACCGGGTCAATTTGCTTCGATGCCGCAGTGCGGCATGTCCGGCGGCGAAAAATGCGCTCGGCACTGGCGTGATCAAGCCGATCCCACCTGCTTGCCCGGACTGGCCCGTGCGCGTCCGGCCGCAGGCAAAAGTGGGGAAATCCCTGGGAAAACCGCCCCCATCGCCCCGACGCGGGGCGCACCGGCCCTGGCGCCCATGCGATCCTATGCCCATGGCCAACCCCACCCAGACGCTGTCCAACCAGCTCAATTCCGCCCGCTATCTACTTTCGGCGCATAACGCCCGCCAGCTGCCGGAGGACGTCGGCCTGGAGGTCGCCTTCGCCGGCCGCTCCAACGCCGGCAAGTCCAGCGCGCTCAACGCCCTGGCTGGCCACAACGCCCTGGCGCGGGTCTCCAAGACCCCCGGCCGCACCCAGCAGCTGGTGTTTTTCGAGACCAGGCCGCAGCGCTACCTGGTGGATCTGCCCGGCTACGGCTACGCCAAGGTGCCGCAGGACCTGCAGGCGCACTGGCAGGCGTTCCTGGATGGCTACTTCGGCACGCGCAACGCGCTACGCGGACTGGTGGTGGTAATGGACATCCGTCATCCGCTCAAGGACTACGACCTGCAGATGATCGATTACGCCGCCCAGCGCGGCCTGCCGGCGCACGCGCTGCTGACCAAGGCCGACAAGCTGGGCCGTGGGCAGCAGTCCCAGACCCTGGCCAAGGTGCGCAAGCAGCTGTCCTCGGCCTACGGCGACACGGTCAGCGTGCAGGCGTTTTCCGGCGAGTCCAAGCAGGGCGTGGAGCAGGCGCGCGAGGTGGTGATGCGCTGGCTGGAGCTGCTGCCGGCGCCGACACCGGACGCCGCCGCAGGCTGAGGCGGCCGCGCCCTGACGCTGCGCGCGCGGCTCAGCCCCCTGCAGCGCCGCAGCTGTCGGCGCTGCGCACCAGCGGAATCCCCGGCGCGGTGCCGCCGCAGGCGCGGCCACCAGGACCGGTGGCGCAGCCGCTGGCGCTGGTGCGGATCAACGCGCCATCCTCGGTCGTCTCGATGGTGTAGCTGCCGCTGTAGTCCATCTTGATCGAGCCGATGACGGTCAGCCAGCGGTAGCGGCCGTGGCGGTCGTCGCTGGGCTCGAAGCTCATGGTGGACCTGGCCTGGTTGCAGTCGCCACCCTTGCCCTGGAAGGAGAACGGCTTGCGCAGGTCGCAGACCTCGCCGCTGCCGTGGAAGCCGGGGCAGCCGGGAAACAGCGTGATGCGATAGCCACCTTGCATCGTGTCGAAATCCAGCGTGGCTTTGCCCACCCCGCGCTTGCTGCGCGACTCAAAGGCAATGCTGGCGCGCTGGTCGCGCTTGTCCGGGTTGGCGTAGTCGAAGCGCGCATCGGCCTTCACCTTGCCTGTCGGGTTGAGCGTGCTGGCGCCACTGAGGCTGGCGCTGACCGTGCCGCGCGCTGGCGCCTTGTCCGACCTGGCGCGCGGGATGGCCATGAGGGTGTAGGCGGTGTTGGGGCGAGCGCCGCTGCGCTTGGCCGGGTCGCTGGTGACGTCCAGCTGGACGCAGCGGCCCGACTCCCAGGGCGCCTGGCGCAGCAGCGATTCGGAGGTGATGTACAGCAGCATCATCGCGCTCTTGAGCAGGTCGCCGGCATGGGCCATTTCGTCGGGGCGGAAGATGCTGAAGCCGTCCTGGCCGTGCTCGGTGGTGCGGGTCTGCCCGTCGCGGCCGGTGCTGAGGCTGATATCGGCGCTCTGGGTCTGGCCGTGCTCCGAGCCGCTCATGGCGATGTGCATCTCACTGGCGCTGCCGTCCTGGGTCTGGATCAGCCGGGCGTCGTCGTCGAGCCAGCGTTCGAGCTTGAACTGGGTGTCGACGAACCCGCCGATGCCGTCCTTCTCCGACAGGGCCAGGTTGGATTTCACGCTCAGATCGGCCGTGACCTTGCCCTGCGGATCCGGACAGAGGTCCACGCGGGCCCTGACCTTGAGCGAGCCCATCAGTCCCTGCTCGCCGACCGTGTACTCCATGGTCTGCTCGATGCTGTCCTGGCCGACCTTGATGTCCATCGAGTTGCCCTGGCTGCCGAGCTTGAGCGGCCCCTGGCTGGCCAGTTCGGCGATCTGCGCTTCGGACATCTGCCCGACCATGCCGGTGGTGACCCCGCCGAGCATCATCATGCCCAGGCTGGCCATGCCCAGCCCGGCGAATCCTGCGTCCATGCCCTCGCCGGTGAAGGCGGCAGGCCGCCACGTCGGTGGACGCGCCACCAGGGCTTCGGCCTTGCGCTGGTAGGCATTGCCAATGGCCTGCAGTGCGTCCAGCGCCTGCTGCTGGCCGCCCAGGGCCTTCACCATGCCGGTGGATTCCATCAGCCGGTAATGCAGCACGTAGTCCGCCGGCGCCGCGCGCCGCGCGGTGGCGACCGGCCCGTCGGCACGCAGCCGGTGCAGCTCGGCCTGGGTCACGGCCGGCGCCTGGTGCGCAAGGGTTGCGTCGGTGCCGCCGTCGGAAGCGCGGCCACAGCCACCGAGGGCGAACAGCGCAGCGACTGCCAGGGCGGTCAAGGCGCGAGCGCGTGGGCGGAGAAAGGCGTGCGTGGCCGGTCCCTGCATGAGCGATGTCCTGTTGTCGGTGGAGGGCTTGGCGGGCGACTCCATCGAGTGCGCGCCTAGAGCGCGCGCGCCCCGGTGGCGAAATAGCCTGCGACCGTGTCGTAGCTGATCGAGGCACTGGCGTTGAACAGCGTGGCCAGCGTCTGGCACTCGATCGCGGTGAGGGTGACCTGCGTGCTCGTGCTGGATCCTTCCAGCGTGTAGTACATCCAGTAGGTCTTGTCGGCGGGCTTGAAGCCGAAGCTATAGCTGATCACTTTCTTCCAGCGCATGCGTGGGTTCCTTGGCGGTTGGGGGGCGGGGTGGGTCCGCGCGCTGCCGGGCGTCCCGGAGCGCGCTGACATCTCGGTGCGTGTCTGCATGCGGGGTTTCCACGCTTCAAAAGCGCCAGGTGTAGCGCAGGCTGGCCTGGTGCGCGGCCTGGCCGCCGCCGGCGGTGGCCGCGTACGCCAGCGACAGTGCGCTGTTGCGTCCCAGCGCGTAGTCCAGGTCCACGCGCCCGACCACGGCGTCATTGCCGGTGCGCGGGGCCAGGACCTGGAAGCTGTCGCCGCCATCGAACCGCGCCTGCATCGCCGGGGCGGCATCGCCACCGAAACGGTGGCGCATTCCCAGGCGCGCATCGATGTGCAGGCGCTGGTCGGCCGAGGGCACGTCCAGCACCAGCCACGCGCCGACCGTGTCGGCCTCGCTGGTGGCACTGGCCACGCCGAGTGCTGCGCTGCCGCCGCGTTCGCTGAAGGCATCGGTGCGCACCTGCACGTGCGCCAGCTCCAGTTGCGCGCCCAGCACATGGGTGAAAGCGAACCTGGCGCTGGCAAAGCCCTGCCACAGCTGCGCGTCGTAGTCCGCGCGCAGGCCCTGCGCGCCCCAGCCGGGGATGGCGGCCGTGCGGCGACTGTCCAGCCGGTAGTCGGAATAGTCCAGCCCGGCACGCAGGTCGAAGCGGCCTGCCCGCACGCCGCCGTGCACGCCCAGGTGGCGGCCGCGCACATCCATCGACGACGCGCGCGCCTGGTTGCGCAGACTGCCGTCGGTATAGCCGGCCAGCGCGCCGAGGCTGCCCGCCTCGCCGATCGGAAGGTCGGCACCGACGGCCATGCCCTGGTGATCCTCCTTCACCAGCGCCGCATTGCCATCGCCCTTGAGATGGCCCCAGGCCCCCAGCGCCTGCGCCCACACGCCGCGGGCGTCGGTGGGGCGACGGTCCAGCACCTGGCGCAGCTCGGTGGATTGCAGCAGCAGGCTGGCGTGGGCGTCGGCGTGCAACTCGCCGGACAAGGCGTCGAAAGCCGCCCGCGCGCTGGCCTGGTCGGGCAGGCTGGCCACCGCGGCGTACAGCGCGCCATCGCCCAGGCTTTCGATGCCACCGCCGGCGCCGCACTGGTTGGCAGTGGAGGCCACCTCGCAGAACGCCACCGCATTGCGCGCCACCTCCAGCAGGACATCGTTGGCGCCGTAGCGCAGCGACAGGTCGACGAAGGGCAGGTCCTGGGTGAGCGCGTCGAAGCGGCCGCTCACGCCGCCGGCGGCGGAGAGGATGTCGTAGGACGTCCCCGGCAGATAGGTGCCGGCGGCCTTGGTGACGGCGACCGTGCCGCCCTGCAGCGTCGCGCTGCCGGACACCGCGATGCGGTCGTTGGCGCCGCTGGGATCGATCTCCACCGCATAGGTCGTGCCGGCCTGCTGCACGTAGTTGCCGTTGACGCTCAGTGTGCCGATGGAATTGCCCGGCGCGATGGTCGCGCCGGCCTGCACGGTGGTGGCGCCGACGCTGCCGTTGCCCTGCAGGCGCGCACCGGCGCCGACCGCCAGGCTGCCGCCCAGGCGGCCATCGACCGCCAGCGTGCCGGCACGCACCTGAGTGGCGCCACTGAAGGCGGACGAGTCGCCCGTCAGCCGCAGCGTGCCGCCGCCGGCCTGCGCCAGCGTGCCCGCGCCACTGATCGCGCCAGCGAAGTCCACTGCGTCGCTGCGATTGAATGCCAGCGTGCCCGCGTTGGCGACATCGCCGGTGATTGCGCCGGCCGTGCCGCCATCGCCGATCTGCAAGGTACCGTTGCGCACCACGGTGCCGTGTTGCCAGCTGCCGTTGCCGGTCAGCACCAGCGTGCCCAGGTCGTCCTTCACCAAGGTGGCATCGCCGCGGATGTCGCTGGCGATGGTGGCGCTGGAGGCGGCGCCGCCCGCGCTACCGTCGCCCACCCGGATCATGACCGCCCCGCCGGAGCCGGCCAGGTTCAGCGCCGCATCCTCCAGGCGCCAGCCGCTGCCGACGAACTGCAGGCCGGTGGCGGACACATCGCCATCGCTGCGATCCAGCGTCACCGTGCCCGGCGCGCCCTGGAACACCGCGAACTGCCCGTTCCACGCCCGCGACGCAGTGCCGTTCGCATTGCTCCAGTTGGTGCGCGCACCGGCGCTCCAGGTGCCGCTGCCGCCGGCCACCGTGCCGGTGGGCGAGAGCGTGTCGCCGTTCCAGAAGCTCAGCGAGGTGTCGTCGCCGGCCGCGGTCACCACCAGGCTCACCCGCTGCGCGATGCTGGTCTGGACCTGGCTGGCCAGGTTGCTGGGCAGGCCGTAGATGTCCAGGCCGTTATCGGTCAGCGCACCGCCGTAGTCGATCAAGCGGTAGACGCCGGCGCCCATGTCCTGGGTCGCGCTCAGCGCCAGGCCGCCGTCGAGGACCAGGTCGCCGCCCACGGTGAGCCGCGCCTGCGACGCAAGCGGGCTGCCGGGCGCACCGAGGATGGCGTTGAGGCGGCTGTTCGCGCCCAGCCGCAGCGCACCGCCGATATGGAACTGGCTGTCGCTGCCCCAGCCGAGCTGCAAGGCGCCGTCCTGCGCATCCACACTGCCCGTGACCGTGCCGGAACCGCCCAGATGACCGCCATTGGTCAGCGTGACCGCGCCCCCCAGCACGCCGTCTTGCACCCAGAGGAAGCCGCCGCCGCCGTCCACGCGGGCGCTGCCGCCGAAAGCCGAGTTGTCGCCATACAGGGTTAGGTCGCCGCGGTTGACCTCCAGCGCCTGCATCTGTGCCAGCCGCAGGTCGGGGGCGAGGGAGGCGTTGACCACCAGGGTGCCGCCCTGCAGCGTGGTGGCCGCCAGCGTTCCGGCCTGGTTGTCCTGCAGATTGTCCATCTCATCGCCGAACACCACCCGCCCGGTTGCCGACTGCCGGAACACCGCCGTGCCGTCGCCGGCCTGGAGGGTGCCGGCGTTGCGCAGCTGCACCGTGCCGTCGTTGATGAAGGTGTCCGGGAGCTGCAGGGTGCCGGCGTCGATCTCGACACGGCCGCGATTGGTCAGCGCGGCATCGAAGGCCGTGGTGCCGGAGATGAACTTGCGGATCTTGCCGTCATTGGTCACCGGCCCGCCGCCGAGCAACTCGCCGTTGGACACACCGATCAGCCCGCCCGTTGCGACATGGATCGCGCCCTGGCCCTGCAGCCGGGTGAGGCCGATCAGATTGAGCGTGGCGCCGTTGCCGACCTCCAGGTCGCCCACGATGTTGCCGTTGTTGGTGTACAGGGTGCCGCCGTCCAGCGTCCAGCTGCCCACCAGATTCGCCGAGTTACGCAGCCAGGCCTCGCTGCCCACGAGTACCGCGCCGTTGCCCCAGAACAGGCCGCCATCGAACATCAGGCTGGCATCGATGGCCGTGGTGGTGCCGCTGAAGGTCGCGCCACCCGCGAAGGACACCACGCCCTGCCCGGCGCCGGTATCGATCACGCCACCGTCGTTGAATGCCGGCCCGCCCTGGCTGTCGCCGTCGAACTGCAGGGTGCCGGCCAGCACGCGCACCGTGCCGCTGTTGACGAAGTGGACCCCGCCGATCTGCGCGGTGCCGGTGCCGGCACTCTTCAGCAGCTCACCCTGGTTATCGAACTGACCGCCGCTGTTGCTGTTGTCGCCGGTGATCGACACATTGCCTTGCAGGTCGTAGCGGCCCTGGTTAGTCAGCACGCTGCCCGTGGTGCCGAACAGCAGGTTGCCTGCAGCGTGCGCGACCGTGGCGCCGGCGCCGATCAGCAGGTCCTGCCGCCCATCGCAGTTAGGGCCCAGGGGCGCGCAGCCCAGCTGTTTGTCGGCGCCGCTGCTCAGCGTAAGCAGATCGCCCGCGCCCAGGGTGGTGGGCGCCACGCTGCTGGAGTTGGCCGCATCGGTGTACCAGCCGGAGGTCCAGGTGTAGTCGGCGGCCACGGCCGGGCCAGCCAGCCCGGCCAGCCCGGCCAGGCTCAGCGCCACCAGGCAGGGCAGGCGGGCGCGGCTTACGCGGGCGTCGCGCGCCGACGTGCCGGTTGCGCGGCTGCCGGCCAGCTCGGAGGCCACCTGTGGCACGCCCAAGGCGCGGTTGTAGACAAGACGGTAGATGCGATTCATGCGGTGGCCCCAGGCGCAAGGAAGGTGGTCTGGACGGCTATGCGCAAGACGGCGGCCAGGCAGGACATGGCGCGCGTGCCAGGGTGCGGCGGCATGTGAGAGGATGCGGCAGGGACGATCCGTGCCGACGCGGCCGGACATGGGGCCACGATCGAGGACAGGCATGGGGACCGAGGCGGTACCGGTGACCGAACTGCTGCAGCAAGCGCGGGCGGGCGATGGCCGCGCGGCCGATGCGATCTTTGCGAGCGTCTATGCCGAACTCAAGCGCGCCGCGCGGCTGCAGCTGCGCCGCCATCGCGATGCGCTGGATACCACCGTGCTGGTGCACGAGGCCTACCTGAAACTTTCCGCCGGGGCACACCTGGCGGCCAACGACCGCAGCCACCTGCTCGCCCTGTCGGCACGCGCCATGCGCCAGGTGCTGGTGGACCAGGCCCGCGTGGCGCACGCGCAGAAGCGCGGCGGCGGGGTCGCCGCAGTGACCCTGACCGCGCGCATCGGCTCGGAGGAGCGCGCCGTGGTCGAGGTGCTGGCCCTGGACGAGCTGCTGGGCGCGCTGCATGAGGCCGACGCGCGCGCCGCGCAGATCGTCGAGCTGCGCTACTTCGGCGGCTATGAGGAGAGCGAGATCGCGCAGATGCTGGACATCAGCGTGCGCACCGTGCGCCGTGACTGGCGCGCCGCGCGCGCCTTCCTGCTGGCGGAGCTGGAGAAGTGAGCCAGGCCGAACGCCGTCGGCGCGCATTGGCGCTGTTCCCTGGTGCGGTCGATCTGCCGGCCGGGCAGCACGATGACGACCCCGGGCAGGCCTCCGTTGCGCACGCCCGAGGACGCGGCAATGTGGCCGCACTGGTGCTGCCCGTGCGTACTGGCTTCTAGGGGCGTGCGCTGATCGAGGGGCTGGCGCTTGAAGCGCGGCCTTGCAATGCATGAGTCCGGCGCGGAGGTCTTCCTGATGAGGGAGTTGGACAAATGAGCGAGGCCGAACGCCGTCGTCTTGCCTTGTTGCTGTTCCGCGAGGCGGTCGAACTGCCGCCCGAGCAGCGGCAGGCGTGGCTGGACCTGCAAGGTGAGCATGATGCCGAGCTCATCGCCCAGGTGCGGGCAATGCTGGCCGCCGATGACGACGACCACGAGCCTTTCGATGGCGATGCGCGTGCCTGGAGCCTGGCGCTGCAGGCAGGCGTGGGAGGGCCGGACAACGAGGCGATGCAGGGCCGGCAGCTCGGCGCCTGGCGGGTGGCGGGCGTGCTCGGCCATGGCGGCATGGGCGCGGTGTATCGGGTCGAGCGCGACGACGGCACCTATTCCCAGCAGGCCGCGCTCAAGCTGATCCGCGCCAACACCGATTCGCCGGCCGCGCGCGAACGCTTCCTGCGCGAACGCCAGATCCTGGCCGGGCTGCACCATCCCAACATCGCCACGCTGCTCGACGGCGGCATCTCCGCCCAGGGCGAGCCGTACTTCGTCATGGAGCTGATCGATGGCGCGCCGATCGATCGCTGGTGCGATGCGCGCAGCCTGGACCTGCGCGCGCGCGTGGTGCTGTTCCTGCAGGTACTCGACGCCGTGCGCTACGCCCACCGCAACCTGGTGGTGCATCGCGACCTCAAGCCCTCCAACCTGCTGGTGGATGCGGAGGGCAAGGTCAAGCTGCTGGACTTCGGCATCGCCAAGCAGCTGGAAGGCAGCGCCGTCACCGCCACCCACGACCGCGCCCTGACCTTCGAGTACGCCTCGCCCGAGCAGCTGCACGATGCGCCGATCACCACCGCCACCGATCTGTGGCAGCTGGGCGTGGTGCTGCATCGCCTGCTGTCCGGCGCCCATCCCTTCGGGCTCACCCACGACACCCCGGTCGCCAGCCAGCTGCACCAGCTCGAGCGCGACCCCGAGCCGCTCACCCGCGCCGCCGCCAAGCTGCCGCCCGAACAAGCCGCGCAGCGGGGTGGGCATACGCCGGCCTCGCTGTCGCGCGCGCTGCGCGGCAGCTTGTCGGCGATCGTGCAGACCTGCCTGCGCCGCGATCCGGAAGCGCGCTACGCCTCGGCCGATGCGCTGGCCAACGACCTGCGGGCGTGGCTGGACGACCGACCGATCGCTGCGGCTCCATTGCCGCGGCGGCAGCGACTGCGGCTGTGGGGGCGTCGCAATCGCGCCCTGGCCGCCTCGGTCGCCGCCGTGGCGCTCGCGCTGCTTGCCGGTACCGGCGTGGCGCTCTGGCAGGCGCAGGAAGCCCGCACCCAGGCACGCATCGCCGAACACGAGAGCGCCAGCGCGCGCGCCTCGCTGGCCTTCCTGACCGACACGCTGGCCGCCGCCTCGCCGGAGCAGGCGATGCGCCGCGATGTCAGCGTGCGCGAGCTGCTGGATCAGGCACGCAAACAGCTGGATGAAAAGAAGCTGGAGCCGCAGGTGCGGCAGGCGGTGCAGCGGATGCTAGGGCGGCTGTATCGGTCGCGTGGAGAGAATGCCATGGCGGCTCAGCTCCTGGCCGACGGAACTCGAGGGATTGCGCCTAACGAACGCGAGCAAGCCCTTGCGTTCGCCGACGATTTGGTGATCTATGCCGATGCCTTAAGCAGTCTTGAGCGATTTCCCGACGCCTTGGAGACCGCTGAACGTGCGGTGGCGCTGCGCCAGCGCTTCGCCCCGGACGACCCCGAGCAGCAGTTGCGTGGATTAGCCCATCTGACCCTGGGTCACCTGGACAAGTATGGTCTGGACTGGTGTCGCAAGCGGGCCGAGGCTGCGCTGGCACTGTCCAAGCGCATGACCTCGCCGCCCGTCGACGTCGTGCTGGAGGTGTACTCGAACCTCGCCGAGCTTGCCAGCTTCCAGCAAGATCGCATACGCACGCTTGAGATCAGTCGAGAAGGCCAGGCTTTTGCGGATGCGCACCAGGTCGCGCCTGGTTCGCCGCTACGGCTCCCTTTGCTCAGGTCTGAGGTTGAAGGCCTCATCATCAACGGACGTGCTGATGAAGCCGAAAGCCTGTTAAAGCGCGCGTTGGCGATGGGTGAGGAGACAGGCGGATATGGGCCGGCCAGTCTCAGCGTGCTGAGTCAGAACTTGGGCGACATCCTGATGCAGCAAGGTCGCTACCGGGAAGCGCGTGAGGCGCTGGTACGAAGTCTCGAATCCTCGATTCAGGCTGGGGAAGGCGTACGCAGCCTGGCGATGGTGCTGTCCAATACGGCGATATTGGAGGTTCGTTTCGGCGATTACGCCAGCGCATTGGAGCATGCCCGGCAGGCGATGCAGCGTCTGCATGAGGACAAGATTCCCGAGGACGACACCTTCTATCGCACCATGCGTCGACTTCATGCGCGTGTGCTGGCCGCCAATGGCGAGGGCGTCGAGGCAGTGCAGCAGTTGCAACAGCTGCTGGCAGATTGCCGGCGGTTGGACGGCGAGCAGTCGGAAGAATACGCATCGCTGTTGGCAGAGCAGCTCATGATCTATCTGCAGCTTGGCGATCATGAGCACGGCTTGCCACTGCTGGCTCAGGTCCGGGACCTCTTCCGAAAGCGAGGCTTTCCGCCTGAGCACGAGCAGTTCGCGAAGCTGTTCGGCGTAGAAGCGGGCTTTGACCGGCTACGTGGCGATTCGCTTGCGGCCGAACAGCATCAGCGTATCGCGCTGCAAGGGTTGCAGTCCAATGGCAACGCCGTCGATGTCGCCATCTCCAAGGCGCTGCTGGCGGGCGATCTGATCAAGCGCGACAAGGCCCAGGCGCGTCGCCTCCTTGCTGAGGCACTGCCGGTCCTGGAGGCATCGCTCATGCCCTCCGAGCGCATCCTTGTCAAAGCGAAGGGCTGGGCCGACAAGTTGTAGGCGATGTTTCCAGGGCCTGGGATGTTGCGGGTCGCCGGAGGCTCACCACCGCTGGCGCCACGATCGATTGAGCCCGACATTGTTGCCCGACCACCCCGACCACCCCGACCAGGATCTCGTGCCGCTGGAGAGGGAACGCCTTCAGGCAATGTGTCGCCGATCAGGGCTCCTGTCGATGGCGGATGCGGCGGTGAAAGCAACTCAGAGCTTGCGCAGCAAGCCGCGCAGCAGCTTCTTGGTGCCGCTTTCCTCTTCCTTGGGCGGGGCATCGGCCTCGGGCGTTTCCGTGGACGAGGCGTCGGTCAGGTCCATGCCCAGCATGGCGGTGCTGGTGGACTTGGTGCGCACGCGCACGTTCCATTCCGGATGCCAGGGCAGCTTGGGATCGGCCGGCTTGGGCGGCCAGACCAAGTTGGTCTCCGGGCCGTAGGCGATCATGCTCAGCGAGGCCACGCCGGTGCGGTCGCGCTGGCCGCCCTGCGACTTGAAGATGCCTTGCGGAATCGCGCACCGCGTCGTCGTGGTGGGCAGCAGCACCTTCTGCGCCAGCCAGCGCTCGATGTTGCCGCCGCCGAGGTAGTCGAGCAGTTCCGGCCCGGCGCCCGGCACTTCCGCGCTGCTCCACATCACCAGGGTGCGCGGGTCCTGCGCGCCGCTGGCGAACAGGAAATAGCCGCGCGCGCGCTCCACTGCTGGCCACTGCAGCTGGATGCTGTCGGCCAGGCTGCCGCGTGCCTCCAGCATGAGCTTGGGCATGAAGTCGGCATTGCGGTCCAGCTGGAACTGCAGCGATTCGGGCACCCCCGCACCGGTGATGCGGTGCTGGCCGACCAGCGAGCTGCGCTCGGAGACCCGCGCACGGTTGCGCTGATTGGGCCACAGCGCGTAGCGCGCGTCCTCGTGCACGTCGCGGTCCGGGACGAACAGGCTCTTGGCCAGCTCGCCCTGGGTCTGCACCTGGCCCTGCGAGGCCTTGATGGTGATCTGTTTGGGCTGGCCAGGCCGCACCTGATCGCCGCAGCCCCAGTACTGACGGATGGTGACCTCCACGTCTTCCTCCTTGCCCGGCACCGACTCGCTCTTGCTGGGCGGAACTTCGGGCGGCAGCAAGGGCAACGCATCGCCCATGTCCATGCCGGCGGGAATCAGCTGGCTTGCCGGCGTGCCGGGCTGGCGCTGGTTGAGCATGGCGATGTCCAGCAGCCGACCCGGCATGCCGGGAACGCCGCGCGACTGCGGGTACAACCGCGGGGCGCCGTCCTTGCCTGCCATGCGGCTGGCCAGGCCCCCCATGAAGCCCAGATCCGGCATGCCGGCCATGGTGTGGGTAGCCACGTCGATCCATACCTGGGTCTGGGGCGCCTGGCTCGGCGCGCTGCTGGCAGGCAGGCTGGCCAGCACGGTGGCGGCAAGGGCAAGGGTCAGGGGGCGGGTGGGCAGCTGCATGTCGAGGCTCGTGTGCTTGGGTCATCGGGTATGCGCGAAAGCGCCCGCGCAGCGGACATGGCCGGCCGCCGCGTTGCCAGGCGCCCACGAATGGAAAACTCAGGACGCGCTGGCGACGACGTTGCACCACGGAGGGCCCGCTATCATGCGTGTCTGTGCTGGTCCGCCCGCGGCGCCAGTCCCCCCACGCTTCGTTGTGAGCCCCCCGTGTCCAGTCCCAGCCACGTTGCCGAGTCCCCCATCACCGACCGCTTCCAGCTCATCGAGCCGCTGGTGGAAGGGGAGAAGCCCGCGCAGGCCTGGCGCATCGGCACCGAGCACGAGAAGTTCGGGTTCCGTCTGGACGACCTGCGTCCGCCGACCTTCGATGGCCCGCAGGGCATCGAGGCCCTGCTCAAGGGGCTGGTGCAGTTCGGCTGGAGTCCGGTGGAGGAGAAGGGCCGGGTGATCGCCCTGCTGCGCGGCAATGCCTCGGTCACGCTGGAACCGGCGGGCCAGCTGGAACTGTCCGGCGCGGCGCTGGAGGACCTGCATGCCACCGACGAGGAAACCCGCACTCATCTGCGCGAAGTCGCCACCGTGGCCGAGTCGCTGCAGTTGGGCTTCCTGGGCATGGGCTTCCAGCCCAAGTGGGCGCGGGCGGACATGCCGTGGATGCCCAAGGGCCGCTACCAGATCATGAAGTCCTACATGCCCAAGGTCGGCCAGCTCGGCCTGGACATGATGACCCGCACCTGCACGGTGCAGGTCAACCTGGATTACGCCTCCGAAGCGGACATGGTGAAGAAGTTCCGCGTGTCGCTGGCGCTGCAGCCCATCGCCACGGCGTTGTTCGCCGATTCGCCGTTCACCGAAGGCCAGCCCAACGGCTACCTGAGCTACCGCTCGCACATCTGGACCGACACCGACGCCGACCGCACCGGCATGCTGGACTTCGTGTTCGAGGACGGCTTCGGCTACGAGCGCTACGTCGATTACCTGCTCGATGTGCCCATGTACTTCTCCTACCGCCAAGGCGTCTATCACGATGCCAGCGGGCAGAGCTTCCGCGATTTCCTCAAGGGCCGCCTGCCGGCGCTGCCGGGGGCGCTGCCCACGCAGCGCGACTGGTCCGACCACATGACCACCGCGTTTCCGGAAGTGCGCCTGAAGAAGTACCTGGAGATGCGCGGCGCCGATGGCGGCCCGGTCGAGCGACTGGTCGCGCTGCCGGCGTTCTGGGTGGGCCTGCTGTACGACGATGCCGCGCTGGACGCGGCCTGGGACCTGGTCAAAAACTTCAGCCTGGCCGAGCGCCACGCCCTGCGCGATGGCGTGCCGCGCCAGGCCCTGAACCTGCCGTTCCGCGGCGGCACGGTGCGCGCGTTGGCCGCGCAGGCGGTGGAGATCGCTGTCGCAGGCTTGCAGCGCCGTGCACGCAGCGATGCCAACGGCCGCGACGAGTCGGTCTACCTGGCGCCGCTGCAGGCGATCCTCGCCTCCGGTCGCACCGCCGCCGAGGACAAGCTGGCCCTGTTCGAAGGCGCCTGGGGCCTCAGCGTGGACCCGCTCTTTGCCGAGTTCGCCTACCGCTGAGCCGCACGCGCCTGGGTGGACAAGCTTCGCGTTGTCCACCCTATGTGGGGTGGATGGCGCTTTTCCATCCACCATCGCCGCGAAACGGGCAACGTGGGCACGGCGGCACGCGAGCTCCGGTCCGCGCGGCGCCCCGGTGGACAAGCTTCGCGTTGTCCACCCTACGTGGGTTGGATGGCGCTTTTCCATCCACCATCGCCGCGGAACGGGCAATGCGGGCATGGCGGCACCCGAGCTTTGGTCCGCGCGGACGCCTTGGTGGACAAGCTTCGCGTTGTCCACCCTACGTGGGGTGGATGGCGCTTTTCCATCCACCATCGCCGCGGAACGGGCAATGCGGGCATGGCGGCACCCGAGCTTTGGCCTGCGCGGAGGCCCCGGTGGACAAGCTTCGCGTTGTCCACCCTACGTGGGGCGGATGGCGCGCTTTCTTCCACCGGTGCGAGGTCAGAGCCGGTCGGTCAGCGCCTTGAGCAGCTTCCTGGCCTTCTCGGCTTTCGGCGCAGGTGGTGCGGCCTGCGGGGTTTCGGCATCGCCTGCGGACTCGCTCCTCGACGCGGCGGGCTGTGCGCGGGCGGCACGCTCTGCCTCTTCCAGCCGGGCCTTTTCCGCCCTGCCGGCTTCCAGGTCGGCCCGGCTGGGCTGCCAGGGCACCATGACGGTCGGCCCGGTGTTGCCGCCCTCCATCGTGTTGTTACGATCGTCGTTGCCCTTGCCGCATTCGACGTTGCCGCCCCTGACCCACTTGCCAAGGCCAGGCCGCGGTGCCACCCGGTCCAGGTGGGCCTGGTAGGCCATCTCGATTTCCTGGGTCGACATGCCAGCGGTGTCCTTGAAGTGCGCAACCAGGCGCGTGTCCCTCGTCTTGCCCAGGCACCAGCCTTCGGCGTGGGCGGCGGCGGGCAGGCCAGCAGCGAACGGCAACAGGACCAGCAACAGGGATCGGGTTCGGCGGCGCATCGGGTGTTTCTCCTGATTGGGATGGAAGAGCAGGGGCTGCAAACGGTCCACATCCGCGGAAGGCGTGCTGTGGTTCAAGTGCGGCCAGGTGAGAGCGAGCCTCCGCACTTATCGATGTGTTCTGGCGCGGTGCGGCGAGTCGGCGCAGCCGAGTGCGGCGCCAATGGCGCAGGGCAAGGAGCGGGTCCAACAGCGCAGGCGATGGTCATGAGGCGTTCGCGGACGGAAAGCTTTCCTGCAATGCGCAGGATGGGCGCTGGACAGGACACGGCAGCCGCGGCGAAGCGATGGGGGCGGACACGGGGACCCTGCAAGAGCTTGGGCCAGCATGAGGCGAGGCCGCTGCCAGCCAGGTCGCGACGATAGGGCTCGGTCAGCGCGCGGTGTTACCTGAGACGGTCTAGCTCAGCGACAAGCGCCCCACGAGAACCACGAATAACCTCGCTTCCTCACGAGCGGTCCGCATGCGCATTGCCCTGTGGAAGCGGCTTCAGCCGTGAAAGGGATGCACCGGGAAAGCTCCTTCGCGGCTTAAGCCGATCCCACAGGATGCTCTTGGTACCACTCAAACGCTTTGCAGCGCGTGTCGGCTGCGTCAGCCTTCGCCGCGGGCGCGCGGCAGGGTCACCCAGGCCTGCAGGCCGCCGCGTTGCAGGTTGGACAGGCCGATCTCGCCGCCATGGCGCAGCACGATCGCGCGCGCGGCGGCCAGGCCCAGGCCGATGCCGCCGGTTTCCTTGTTGCGCGAGTTCTCGCCGCGGAAGAACGGCATGAACAGCTTGTCGCCCAGGGCCATGTCGATGCCGGGGCCATCGTCCTCGATCTCCAGCCGGGCGTGATCGTCCATGGCACGGATCCGCACGCGCGCGCGCAGCCCGTACTTGACCGCGTTGCCGATCAGGTTGCCGACCACGCGGCGCAGGGCCAGCGGGTCGGCATCGATCATCACCGGCTCGCTGTCCGGGGCCAGGGTCACGTCCTGGCCGATGTCGGCCGCATCGTCGACCACGCTCTCCACCAGGTCGCGGAAATCCAGCCGTTCGCGCGGTCCACGGAAGGACTGGTCGCGCAGGAACTCCAGCGCGACGGTGATCATGTGCTTCATCTCGTCGATGTCGGCCGCCGCGCGCTCGCGCAGCGGCGAGTCGATGTCGTCCAGCCGGAAGGCCAGCCGCGCCAGCGGCGTGCGCAGGTCGTGGGCGATGGCCCCGACCATGTGCGTGCGCTCGGCGACCATGCGGCTCAGCCGCGCCTGCATGGCGTTGAACGAATCGGTGGCCCGCAGCAGCTCGGGCGGTCCGCTGCGCGGCAGCGGCGGCGCGTCGGGATTGCGGCCCAGCTGGTCGGCGGCATCGGCGAAGCGGCGGATGGGCGCGGACAGCGCGCGCGAGAACCACCAGGCCAGCGGCAGCATCAGCAGCAGGCCGATGCCGAACAGCATCGCCACCTGCAGCTTGAAGGCCGCCGACAGCGAGCGATCGGCCGCCTGCACCACGCGCCAGCGTCCGTCGGGTTGCTGCAGGGCGGCGGTGAAGCGCCCGCGCATGGGCGGGCCGGCATCCACGCCCTGCGGAATCGGCGTGGGCATCGTGTTGGCGGCGGGCCGCTGGGCGCCCATCCAGGGCGGCGCGCCGGTGCCTGGCTGCCGGCCGAAGTGCTCGCTGCTTTGCCGGCGCACCTCCGCCGACGGCATTGGCATTTCGGGAAACGGATTGCCCGCCTCGCCGCTGTCCTCTGGCGGGGCGCGATAGAAGCGCACCTGCACGCGTTCCACCTCCAGCCAGCGCGCCAGCAAGGTCTCGATGAAGCGGTCGCGGACCTGGTCGGTCGGTGCGGCAGGCGGGTGCTTCAGCTCGGACACGCGCAGGCCATGGCTGCTGGCGGGAATGCGTGAGGTCAGCAGCGCGATGACTTCCGGCGGCCGCACCGGCGGCTCGTAGATCGGCGTGCGGGTCACCAGCAACGCCACGCCCACGCTCTGCGCCAGCACCAGCGCCACGGCCAGCAGCAGGAAGGTGCGGATGAAAATGGACGCGCCGCCGCGGCGCAGCGCTCCGATCACGGCGGGATTACAGCCGGACCACCGGAGGCAGCAACATGTAGCCTTCGTTGCGCACCGTGCGGATCAGCTCGGCGTGGCCACGCTCGTTGAGCTTGCGGCGCAGGCGGCTGATCTGGCTGTCGATGGCGCGGTCGTAGACCTCGCTGCCGCGGCCGCGGGCATAGTCCAGCAGCTGGTCGCGGCTGAGCACGCGCTGCGGATGCTCGACGAAGGTGCGCAGCAGCGCGAACTCGCCATCGGACAGGTTGATATAGCTGCCGCCCGGATCGCGCAGGTCCCGGCGCACCACGTCCAGGCGCCAGCCGCCGAACTCGTACTGGCTGCCACGCACTTCCGGGGCGCTGGCGAAGGCCCTCTGCCGACGCAGCAGCGCACGCACCCGGGCCAGCAGCTCGCGCGGGTTGCAGGGCTTGGGCAGGTAGTCGTCCGCGCCCACTTCCAGGCCGACGATGCGATCGGTGTCGTTGCCCAGTGCGCTGAGCATCAGGATCGCCGGGGCGCTGCCGCCGGAGGTCAGGCGCCGGGCCACGCTCAGGCCGTCCTCGCCGGGCATCATCACATCCAGCACCACCAGGTCGGGGCGACGGTCCTCCATCCGCTTCCACATGTCCGTGGCGTTGGCGGCGGTGTCCACCTCGTAGCCGTGGTCGGCCAGGAAGTCGGCGGTGAGTTTGCGCAGGTCCTCGTCGTCGTCCACGACCAGGATGCGCGATTCGATGTCCATGACGGGCGTGAGCATATTCATGGCGGAAGGAATACCGCGGCAGTGTAGGCGCCGTTTGTCAGCCGGGCAAAGAAGCTGACACACATGAACCGAAGGCCCTCGGTGGCTGAACGCGCGGCGGCCAAGGCTGGCGCTGCCTGTGTCAAAGCCTGATGCAGCCCGGCAAAGGCATGACACGACGGCTGGGCAGGCTGGCGTGGCAGCCGACGCCCGTGGGGGAACTTGCCTGGGCCGGCTGACCTGACCACGCATGCGAACGGGAGATGCCATGCACACCGAAGACCGAAAGCCGCACCGCCTCGCCGGCGCCTGCGCGCTGTTGCTGGCCGCGCTGGGAGGCGTGGCCTGGGCGGGACAGCAGCCCGCGCCAGCCCCGCCGCCTCCAGGGCCCCAAGGTCCGCAGGACCCCGCGTTCAGGGCCGCCTTCGCGCACTGCCTGGGCGAGCAGGGCCTGAGCCCGCCGGCGCCTGGCGTCCGGCCGCCCCAGGACGCCAAGCGTCCAGACCACGAAAAGCTGGCTTCCTGCCTGTCCAGCAGGGGCATCGAGCCGCCGGCACACGGACCAGGCATGCATCCGCCCGGGCCACCGCCGATGCCGGAAGATCCCCGGCTGCGCCAGGCGCTAGAAGCCTGCGCGGCGGAACAGGGGCTGCCGCCGCCGCCGGCGCCGGGCGTTGGACCGCAGGGACGGCCTGTGGCGGGTCCGCGGCCCGACAGGGACCGGCTCGATGCCTGCCTCAGGGCCAAGAACGTGGACCTTCCGCCGCCGCCCGCACCGCCACCGATGCCCGAAGATCCCAAGCGCCGCCAGGCGTTGGAGGCCTGCGTGGCCGAACTGGGTCTGCCACCTCCGCCTCCAACACCACCTGCGCCAGGCGCCGGGCCGCAACCCGGGCCCGCGGGTGTCGAAGGGCCAGACAAGGGCAGACTCGATGCCTGCCTCAAGGCCAAGGGCGTGGACCTGCCACCGCCGCCACTTCCCCCCGCGACCCCACCGGCGCAACGCTGACCCGATCTGCGGTGTCCTCCACCCGGCGCCACGCGGCGTGCAGTCGCCGGGCCTCTGGATCGCCCGACCATCGGCCTTGACAGGGTCTTGGAGCCTGCCTAATACGTTCGCGACCCGGAACGCACCAGGCAGGCTGCCATGCTCAGGCTCTACTACCATCCGCTCTCCTCGTACTGCTGGAAGGCGCTGATCGCGATCGACGTGCTTGGCGCCGACGTCGAACTGCACGCGGTGGACCCGTCGGACGCGGAAGAGCGCGCCCTGCTGGCCAGCCTGTCGCCGTTCGGGAAGATCCCCTTGCTGGTCGAGCAGGGCCGCCCGCTCCTGGAGACCAGCATCCTCATCGAGCATCTGCAACTGCACCATGCCCGCAGCGCCGCGCGACTGATCCCCGAGCAGGCCGCTGGGGCTTTGGAGGTGCGGCTGTGGGATCGACTGATGGACCAATACGTCATGACGCCGATGCAGGCGCTGACCTCGGATCTACTGCGACCGGAAGCACAACGCGATCCGGTGGCAGTGGTCCGGGCAAGAGACCTGCTGGCCACAAGCTATGGGGTGTTGGAGCGACAGCTTGAGGGCCGGACGTGGCTGGCGAGCGAGGACTTCAGCCTTGCCGATTGTGCGGCCGCGCCGGCGCTGTTTTATGCCAACGCCTACGTGCCGTTCGGAACCGGGCATCCGCGCATCGCTGCTTACCTCGAGCGATTGCTGGAGCACCCGGCCATTGCAGGCGTCATCCGCAATGCCGCGCCTTTCTTCAGGTACTTCCCGGGCCACGCAGGGCTGGCGCCGCGCTTTCTCGAACAGCAGGGGTGAGAGGGCGCTCGTGTTGCCCCCGGCGCGTGACGACGGGCCCGCACGCGCGTCCGTCATCGCAATCGGCATGACTGCCGTCATCCTCGGCCATCCCAGAAGGGCGATGCGCACAGGACCGTCGGGGTTGGCCACGGTCCTGCGTTCGGTGTGCTGCGCAGGGGCAGGGCACTGTCGCCGCCAGCCATGCCATCGCCCGGCGCTTCCTGACGTGCGCTGACAGGCCAGCCGCGGTGCCGCTCGGGCTGGCGCGCGCGCGCCGTTGTGATATACTCTACCCCAGTATAGTTACGCGACCCGCCATGCCGCATTCCCCGGAAGAGAAGAAGCGCGTGCTTGCGCGGGTGCGACGCATCCGTGGCCAGACCGATGCGCTGGAGCGCGCGCTGGAGGCTGGTGCGGACTGCGCGCCGGTGCTGCAGCAGATCGCGGCCATCCGCGGCGCGGTCAACGGGCTGATGTCCGAGGTGATGGAAGCCCACATCCGCGAAGAATTCGGCACCCCAGCCGCCGACGAGCGCCAGCGCGCCGCGCGCGTGCAGGAAATGGCGCTGTTGGTGCGTTCCTACCTGAAGTAATCCGTTCACCGCCGACGCGCGCAACGCGTGTGGCCTCTCTTACACCCCTCGCAGGAGCCGCCTCCATGAAATCCCGTGCCGCCGTTGCCTTCGGTCCCGGCCAGCCGCTCAAGATCGTCGAGATCGACGTCGCCCCGCCCAAGGCGGGCGAGGTGCTGGTCAGGATCACCCACACTGGTGTCTGCCACACCGATGCCTTCACCTTGAGCGGCGATGATCCGGAAGGCCTGTTCCCGGCGGTGCTGGGCCATGAAGGCGCCGGCATCGTGGTCGAGGTGGGCGAGGGTGTGACCAGCGTGGCCCCGGGCGATCATGTGATCCCGCTGTACACCGCCGAATGCGGCGAGTGCCTGTTCTGCAAGTCCGGCAAGACCAACCTGTGCGTGGCCGTGCGTGCAACGCAGGGCAAGGGCGTGATGCCCGACGGCACCAGTCGCTTCTCCTACAACGGCGAGCCGATCTACCACTACATGGGCTGCTCGACCTTCAGCGAGTACACGGTCGTGGCCGCGGTCTCGCTGGCCAAGATCAATCCGGAGGCCAACCCCGAGCATGTCTGCCTGCTCGGCTGCGGCGTCACCACCGGCATCGGCGCGGTGCACAACACCGCCAAGGTGCAGGAAGGCGATTCGGTGGCCGTGTTCGGCCTGGGCGGCATCGGCCTGGCGGTGATCCAGGGCGCCAGGCAGGCCAAGGCCGGGCGCATCATCGCGGTGGACACCAATCCGTCCAAGTTCGAGCTGGCCCGCCAATTCGGCGCCACCGACTGCGTCAACCCGAAAGACCACGACACGCCGATCCAGCAGGTGATCGTGGAGATGACTGGCTGGGGCGTGGACCATTCCTTCGAGTGCATCGGCAACACCCAGGTGATGCGCGCGGCGCTGGAATGCGCGCACCGCGGCTGGGGCCAGAGCGTGATCATCGGCGTGGCCGGCGCCGGCCAGGAAATCTCCACCCGCCCGTTCCAGCTGGTCACCGGACGCCGCTGGCTGGGCACCGCCTTCGGCGGGGTCAAGGGTCGCACGCAGCTGCCGGGCATGGTCGAGGACGCGATGAAGGGCGAGATCGAGCTGGCGCCGTTCGTCACCCACACCATGGGTCTGGAAGCCATCAACGAAGCCTTCGATCTGATGCACGAAGGCAAGTCGATCCGCTCGGTGGTGCATTACTGAGATGAGCACGATGTCGAACAAATCCGCCCTGCAGGCGGCGCTTGAGAATGTGGACCTGGGAGACGAGGCGCGCGAGGCGATCGCGCGCTTGGACGCGCGGGACCTGGCGCAGATCGACCAGGCGATCCTGGCCGCGCTGGACCGCAGCTGGAAGAAGACCGGCTTCATTGCCGCCGGGGTAATGATCGCCGCGCCCGATGAGCACGAAGACCTGCCCGAAGCGTTCTATGTCACCCGCATCCGCGCGCTGGCGCAGGCCGCGCGCATCGAGGTCAAGGGCGACCTGGATGCATTGAAGACCAGCGAGATCCGCCTTGCCGCCTGAAGGAGGCCAGCACATGAGCATCGAGCGTATCGAACACCGCGCCGTCAGCGGCGGCTGGCAGGACGTCTACCGCCAGACCTCCACAGCGCTGGGCTGCGAGATGAACTTCGCGATCTACCTGCCGCCGCAGGCGGCCACGCAACGGCTGCCGGTGTTGTACTGGCTGAGCGGCCTGACCTGCACCGAGCAGAACTTCATCACCAAGGCCGGTGCGCAGCGTTATGCGGCCGAGCATGGGGTGATCCTGGTCGCCCCGGACACCAGTCCGCGCGGCGATGCAGTGGCCGACGCGGAGGGTTACGACCTGGGCAAGGGCGCGGGCTTCTACGTCAACGCCACCCGGCAGCCATGGGCGGCGCACTACCGCATGTACGACTACATCGTCCAGGAGCTGCCGGCGCTGATCGAGGCGAACTTCCCGGTGACCGATGCGCGCGCAATCTCCGGGCACTCGATGGGCGGGCACGGTGCACTGGTAATCGCGCTGCGCAACCCGCAGCGCTATCGCAGCGTCTCGGCGTTCTCGCCGATCGTGGCGCCCACGCAGGTGCCGTGGGGCGAGAAAGCCTTCAGTGCCTACCTGGGGCCGGACCGTGATGCCTGGAAGGCCTACGACGCGACCGAACTGGTGCAGACCTCCGCACCGCCGCTGCCGTTGCTGATCGACCAGGGCGATGCCGATGAGTTCCTGGACGCGCAGCTCAGGCCGCAGCTGTTCGAACAGGCCGCCGAACAGGCCGGCTATCCGATCACCCTGCGCATGCAGCCGGGCTACGACCACAGCTACTACTTCATGGCCAGCTTCATCGGCGAGCACATCGCCCACCACGCGCGGGCACTGAAGGCATGAGGATCTGGCTGGGCGGCGCCGGCCTGTTGCTGGCGCTGTCGGCCTGCAATGCCGACGGTCCGCAGATCCGGCAGGTGGGTGGGGGCGTGCTGGATGTCTCGCGCGCCGAGGGGATGCAATTGCTGCATGCGGCAGAGGACTACTGCGCAAGACGCGGCGCGCAGTGGGTCGCAAGGCCGGTCTCGCTGCAACCCGGCGATGCAAACGCGCAGGACGCGACGCACTGGGGCAGCCGCGCCGCCCACCTGCAGTTCCGTTGCGTCAGCCAGCCGGACCAGGCCAGCGCCGGGCAGGGCGAGGCGGATCAGGACAGCGCGTAATCGGTGTAGGCAAAGCGCGCCTGACGCAGCACGGTCTGGCCACGCGCCAATGCCAGCGGTCGGTCGAACATCGGCCCCTCCCGCACGCAGGTGTGGAACTCGCCACGCTCGCCGCAGGGATCGACCTGCGTGGGCAGGTCGTTGAGCAGGGCGTGGTCGAACTCGCGCCCGGCAAAGCCAGCATCCAGCTGGGTCGTATCCACGCAGCACAGCGCCGCGCGCAGCCCGCCCTGCAGCATCGTGCGCGCCAGCGCAGCGGTGTCCGTGCCGAACAGCGGCGTCTCCACCTCCCAGCCCAGCGCCGAGAGCCGCTGCACCCGGTAGTCGCGGATGTCCTGCAGGAACAGGTCGCCGAAGGCGGCCGTGCGCAACGCCGGCCAGCACGCCTGCGCGCGCTGCAGCGCATCGGCCATGGCCGCGTCGTAGCCGGCGTTGTCGCCACCGGCGCGAATCTCCTGTTCGATCAACGGCAGGCCAGCGGCCTGCGCCTGCGCGCGGACTACCTGGCGGCGCACGCCCTGCATCGAGGACCGCTCGTACTCGGCGGTGAAGGTGGTCAGCAGCGCGACCACCTCCACGTCCGCGCGCTGGCGCAGGACATGCAGCGCCCAGGCCGAATCCTTGCCGCCGCTCCAGGCCAGCAAGGCCTGGCGGCGCGCGGGCGGCGTGTGCGTGGGCATTACTGCCGGGCCCCTGGCTGCCGGGCCGCCAGCCTGCCGAGCTGGCGCATGGCCTTGTCCAGGCGCGCGTCCCAGGGCAGGCCGCAGCTCAGGCGCACGCAGTCGCCATAGTCGCCGCGGCTGGAGAACAGCACCCCGGGCGAGATGCCGATCCCCGCGGCTCGTGCGGCATCGAACAGCGCCAGGCCATCGCCTCCCGGCAGCAGCTGCAGCCACAGCGACAGTCCGCCGGCAGGCGCGCTGCAGCGAGTGCCGGCGGGCCAGTGGCGCGCGATGGCATCGCGCATGCGCTGGCCGTTGTCGGCCACGGCACGGCGCAGCCGGCGCAGGTGGCGCTCCAGGCCGTGGCGCGCCAGGTAATCGCCCACCGCCAGCTGCGGCAGGCTGGCGTTGCTCGAACTGGAAAAGTACTTGGCGCGCGCCAGCGCCTCGGTCCAGGCGGCGCCGGCCAGCCAGCCCACGCGCAGGCCCGGTGCCAGCGTCTTGGAGAACGAGCCACAGGTGATGACGTTGCCGCCGGTGTCCCAGTGCCGCAGCGGCAGCGGCCGCTGGCCCGACCAGGCCAGCTCGCCGTAGATGTCGTCCTCGATCACCATCGTGCCGTGGCGCGCGCAGCTGGCCAGCAGCGCCTGCTTGTCCGCATCGCAGGTCAAGCTGCCCGTGGGGTTGTTGAAGTTGGGCACGAGGATCGCCGCGCGCACCGGCGTGTGCTGCAGCAGGCGATCCAGCCGCGCCACGTCGATGCCGTGCTCCAGCCGGTTGGGGACTTCCAGCACCTTCAATCCCAGCGCCGCCACCGCCTGCAGGATGCCGTAGTAGGTCGGTGTTTCCACCAGCACCACGTCGCCGGGCGCGGTGACCACACGCAAGGCCAGGGTCAGCGCTTCGGTCGCGCCGGCGGTGATGACGATCTCCTCGGCGGTCATCGCAGTGCCGGTGTGTTCGTAGCGCTGCGCGATCTGCCGACGCAGCGCCGGATCGCCTTGGGACGGGGCATAGTCCATCGCCGCCGTCGCCCGTCGCCGCGTCGTGCGCGCCAGCGCCGCGCCCAGGGGCGCATGCGGCAACAGCGAGGCGTCGGGCACCGCCGCGTGCAGCATCAGCAAGCCGGGGCGTTGCGGAAGCTCCAGCAGACCCTGCAGCGCCGGGTTGGCGACCTGCCCGGGCGCGCGTCGTCGCACGATCGGCGCGGACGGAAGGCCCGAGGGCGCGGCACGCACGAAGTAGCCCGAGCGTGGGCGCGCATCCACCAGACCCTCGCGTTCCAGCTGCAGGCAGGCCTGCACCGCCGTGGCGGGACTGATCTGGTGCGCCAGTGCCAGCTGCCGCACCGAGGGCAGCCGTTCGCCGCCGCGAAGCGTGCCCTGGGCGATCTGCCGGCGCAGGCCGGTGGCGATGGATTCGTAGAGCAGCATGCGCGCTGGATCTGTATTGGCCTGGTTTCAGGATAGCCGAGTCTGTATCGCCCGCATGCCTCGATGCTGGTCCATTCGTGGTCGGCCTCGGCAGACCGGCACCGCTACGCTGGCGCCATGCCAAAGATGAGCGCGGTCCACGCCGCGTGATCGCCTGACATCTGCCCGTGCAGTATGCATGCACCGCAGCGCCTCCCCGGATCTGTATTGGTCGAATTAGCCCGGATCTGATCCTGTACCGGTCATGCCGTGGCCGCTTAGGCTGGCGTGCCCGGCATCACGCCGGCTTGGCCGCCAGGACCTGGACATGAGACTGCCGATCAGCGTCGTCGATGCCTTCACCCGCACGCGTTTCGGTGGCAATCCCGCGGCCGTGGTGGTGCTGTCGCACTGGCTTGCGCCGGCGCAGATGCAGGCGATCGCCGCGGAGAACAACCTGTCCGAGACCGCCTTCGTGCTGCGCGAGCCGGATGGCGCGTTCTCGATCCGCTGGTTCTCGCCGACGACCGAGATCGCCTTCTGCGGCCATGCCACGCTGGCCAGTGCCCATGTCATTGCGCAGCGGGCGCTGGCACCGTTCCCGATCGTGGTGCGCGCGCCAGCGGTGGGCCAGATGCGGATCGCGCGCAGCGCCGACGGGCACGGCTTCGAAATGGACTTTCCGCTGCGGCGCGCGCAGCCCGTCGAGGCGCCGCCGGCGCTGCTGGCCGGCCTGTCGATCGCGCCGCGGCAGGTGCTGCGCAACGTCCAGGCCTGGATCGCGGTCTATGCCCAGGAGCGTGAAGTGCGTGAGGTGATGCCGGACCTGGAACGGCTCAAGACGCTGGGGCCGTTGGACGTGGCGGTGACCGCGCCGGGCGATCGCCATGACTTCGTCTCGCGCTATTTCTGGCCGGCCAACGGCGGCACCGAGGACCCGGTCACCGGCGCGATTCACACCGCGCTGGCGCCGTACTGGGCCGAGCGCCTGGGCCGCAGCGACCTGCGCGCCCTGCAAGCCTCCTGGCGCTCGGGCGAACTGCGCTGTCGGGTGGCCGGCGAGCGCGTCCATATCGCCGGCGACACCGTGCAGTACCTGGACGGCCACATCGAGATCTGAGCGCACTGGCTCGCACATCAGGAGTTTCACGATGGAGACTTACGAACACGGCGCCGCGCGCCGTGCGCTGTGGCAACTGCTGGTCGCCGAGGTGCTGATCGGCTCGGTCGGCGTGTTCGTGCGAGAGAGCGGCCAGGATCCGGTCACCGCGGTGTTCTACCGTTGCCTGTTCGGCGCGTTGTTCCTGTTGGCCTGGGGCCTGGCGCGCGGACACCTGCGCGGCGTGCTGGGCGATCGCGTGCTGCTGCGCGGGGCGGTGATCTCCGGGGTGCTGCTGGTGCTCAACTGGGTGGCGCTGTTTGCCGGCATGGCGCGCTCCTCGATCGGCGTGGCGACCATGGTCTATCACTGCTTCCCGTTCGTGATGCTGATCCTGGCCGCGCTGGTCCTTGGCGAACGCACGCGGCCGGCGGACTGGGCCTGGACCGCGCTGGCCTTCCTCGGCGTGGCGTGCTCGGCCGATCCGCTGCGGCTGCTGGGGCAGGTCGATGCCACCTACCTGTCCGGCATCGGTCTGACGCTGCTGGCGGCGGTACTGTGCGGGGCCTCGCTGCTGATGTCGCGCAGCGTCGGGCGCCAGCGACCGTTCGCGGTGGTCACCGTGCAGTGCTGCGTCGGCGCGGCGATGTTGGCGGGGTTTTCCTCCAGCGCCACGCTGCACCCGGGCGCGCACTGGTGGTGGCTGATCGGCCTGGGCGTGATTCACAGCGGCATCGTCTACGTGCTGTTCTATTCGTCCTACCGCCACCTGTCGGTGGCCACGATCGCGGTGGTCGCCTTCGTTTATCCGCTGGTGACGCTGCTACTGGATTACGCGCTCTATGGCCATCGGCTGCATGCCGTGCAGCTGCTGGGTCTGGCGCTGATCGTGCTGGGCACGCTGGGCGTGAGCCTGAAATGGCGCCTGCCCATGCGCAGGGCGCGCGCGCTGGACGCCACGGGCTGAGCGTGGCGCGCCGAGGCACGGATGGCCGCGGAGGCGCGTGTCGCTCTTCGCCCAAGCGCTCACGACCTACAGCAGACAGGCGTGGAGTGGAGGAGGGGAAATGTCACCTTGGAGCCACGCTCCAGTTTGGTTGATTTGCAGCGATGGTGGATGGAGGAGCGTCATCCACCCTACGGCGCACGTGTTCTGTGGTTACGCAGGTGGCGGGGCTAATGCCCATCACGTAGGGTGGACAACGCGAAGCTTGTCCACCAGGGCGCGCGTGGGCCTCAGCGCACGTCGCGCAGCTGCCAGCCGCTGCCAGCCAGCCAGCGCAGGCGCTGCTTGAGGATCTCGCTGGGCAGGCTGGTGCTGACCACCAGGTCCACGTGCAGGTCGTCCTGCTGGCCGGTGACGCTGGCGCCAGGGTCGGTGGCGCCCAGGGCAGGGTCCACCTCGTCGGGGTCGGCCTGCTGCCCGCGCCAGCGCTCGAACAGCGTCGGGGTCCGCAGGGCATCCTGCAACTGCTCGGCGAAGCCTTCCGCTCCGTGTGCGCTGAAGCTCAGCGCGCTGTCGCTACCGCGGGCCTTGGCGGGGTCGGGCAGGCTGATGAAGTAACGCACGGCCATCGGGTGTTTCCTCGCGTTGGATGCGGCGCAGCCTAGCCAGGAGCAGGTGATTGCGTCGTCGAAACCTGTCGCGTGATTCAGGCGAAGTTATGCGGTTCGGCGGCAAAGGCCACCGCCAGCGCGCCCTTGCCGACGTTGACCATGCCGGTCAGGCTCATCACCGACTCGAACACCTCCACCTGCTGCTCGGCGCAGATCTCGCGCAGGCGCGCGTAACCGGGAAGCTTGCGCAGCTCTTCCAGTTCCCCGCCATAGCCCACGCTCAGGGTGGGGGTCAGCAAGCCCTTGCGCACCTGCTTGCCGGCGAACTCGAACAGCTTCTGCGCCGACGGCTCGAAGCCCTTGAGCTTGGCCACCGGCTCGGTCACCCCGCGATGGGCGCGCAGCACCGGCTTGATGTCCAGCGCGCTGCCCAGCGCGGCGCTCAGCAGGCCCACGCTGCGGTCGCCCTTGGTGCGGGCGCGGGCGCGCAGGTAGTACAGGTCGCGCGGGATCATGTACCCATAGGTCTGCTCGGCCAGCGCTTCCAGGCGCGCACGGATCTGAGCCACCGAGGCATCGGCCGCGCGCATGCGCACCGCCTCCACCGCGGTGATGGCCTGCCCGGCGAACAGATTCAGGGTGTCGATCACACGCAGTGCGAACGGCGAGGTGTGGCCCGCGGCCTGGCGCACCGGCTTGTAGTCGTTGAGGATCGCGAAGCTGGCCTGCATCGCGTTGTCGTGGATCTGGCTGCGCAGCTTGGAAATGGTCAGGCAGAACACGTGGTCGTAGTCGATCACCAGGCGCTGCAGGAACAGGTCGCGGATCTGGTTGACGGTGAACGGCGTGGTCTCGGCCTCGTGGCCGCGCTCGGCCACATGCGCCTGCAGGAAGCTCAGCGTGGCCTCCTCGTCGCGGTGGTCGGCCAGCACGGCCTCGCCGATCCGCACGGTGATCGGCAGCACGACGATGTTGTTCCGCTCGATGAAATCGGCCGGCAGATCGCAGGCCGAGTCGACAACGATACCGATACGCATGGTGTCCCCCCTGGCGCGGCCGGACATGGCGGCCGCTTCTCCCCGAATGTGCGCGGACGCTAGCGCATCGGCGCGCCCGCGCCAAGGCTTATGCAGGAGTGAGTGTTGAAGCGAGAAGTGAGCAAACAAGCGTAGCCCCGCTTTCGCCCACTCCTCACTCCTCGCCCCATCACTCACTCCTCGCCTCAAGGCGCGTAAGCGCGCGGCAGCGGGCCGGCCGCGCGAAGGTAGCGGTCGCGCAGCTCGGTCTGGCGCGAGCGCATCGGAATGGCGCGTCCGCCCAGCCACAGCTGCTGGGCGGTGTTGATCACGTCCAGCGGATCGCCTGACCACAATGTCATGTCCGCGGTCTTGCCCACCTCCAGGGTGCCGATGCGGTCGGCCACGCCCAGCACCTGCGCCGGCACCCGGGTCAGGCCGGCCAGGGCGTCTTCCCAGGGCAGGCCGTTGGCCACCGCGATGCCGGCGCCTTGGCGCAGCTTGCGCGCGTTGGGCGTGGAATCGCCGCCGAGCATGAAGCTGACCTCCACCCCGGCCTGGCGCAGGCGCGCGGCGTTCTCCAGGGTGGCGCCGATCTGGTCGAAGTCCGCCGGCAGGTCGGCGAAGGCATCGACGAACACCGGCACCTTGGCGCTGGCCAGCTCGGGCCCGACGCGCCAGCCTTCGGCCGCCCCGGCGATGGCGATGCGCACCTTCTCCCTGGCCGCCCAGCGCAGCAGGCGGCGGATGTCGGCCGCGCGATTCACCAGCACCACGATGCGGCCCTGTCCGCCCAGGTAGCGCGCCAGCACCGCACGGCCTGTGGGCGTGAGCAGCGCATGCGGGGAGTCGGCCGGCACGCGGCCGCGCGCCTCGGCCACCAGCTGGTCCAGCAGCATCCACTGCGCCGCGCGCGAGGTGCCGCTGAACTTGGTGGCATCGGTGCCCAGGCGCACGAACAGCGCGTGCGGGCCGAGCGGATCGGCGCTGCCGTCCAGCCGCATCACCCCGCCCTGGCCGGCGATGAAGGACGCGCCGGTGGTGGCGGCCACCAGGGTGAAGCCGATGCCTTCCACGCGCGCCACCGGGATCACCACCGAGTCGGGGTTGAAGGCCAGGGTGACGTCGAACTCCGGACGGATCGGCTGGTCGTGTTCCAGGCTCACCGCGCTGTCCACGGTGGACTCCTCGCCGGAGACTTCCTCCACGCCGATCTCGCTGATGCCGCCGAACAAGGCTGGCGTCAGCGGCTTGCCGGCGGCTTCCACCACCGTGGCGCCGGCCGGTGCGGCAAGACCACTGCCGATGGCGCGGATGACGCCGCCCTGCACTAGTACGTCGGTGTCCCGCAGGGTGCCGCGGTTGCCGGCCGTGTGCACGGTGGCCTGGCGGATCAGCACATCCTGGGCAGCCACAGGCGAGGCGGCCACGCCCAGTACGGCGGCCAGCAGCAGCTTCCTGCGCAGCAGGCGGGCGCGGATCATGGCGCACCTCCCTGGCCCAGCATGAAGTCCGATACCGGTTGCCTGCTGCGGTCGTGGCGGTCGTACACGCGCGCCCCGTCGATATAGACCTGCTCGGCCTGCGCATAGACGCTGAAGGGGTTGCGGTTCCACAGCACCACATCGCCCATCTTGCCCGGCTCCAGGGTGCCGGTGACGGTGGAGATGCCCATGGCCTTGGCCGGGTTGGCGGTCAGCCAGGTAATGGCGTGTTCGGGGCTGATGTCCATGCCGATCTTGCGCGCGTTGGCGATCACCTTGGCCGCCTCCTGGTTGAGTCGCTGGATGCCTTCCTCCGAATCCGAATGCACGATGGCGCAGCCGCCCGGGGCACGGTCGACGATGGCGATGTTCTCCTGGATGCCGTCGAAGCTTTCCATCTTGAAACCCCACCAGTCGGCCCACAGCGCGCCGCAGATGCCTTCCTGGGCCAGCCGGTCGGCGACCTTGTAGGCCTCCACGCCGTGGTGGAACGCGGCGATCTTGAAGCCGAACTCCTTGGCCAGGTCCATCATGATGTTCATCTCGTCGGCGCGGTAGCAGTGGATGTGCACCAGGATGTCGCCGTTGATCGCCCCGGCCAGCGTGTCCAGCTTGAGGTCGCGCTTGCCGCCGGTATCGCCGCCGCTGTCGTTGCCCTCACCACCGGAAGCGCGCGAGAACCAGCGCTTCTTCTTCGGCTGCTGGTCCTTGGGCTGGTTCTTGCTGCGGTACTCGGCCGCATCGATGAAGGCCGCGCGGTAGCCGGCGACATTGCCCATGCGTGTGGCCGGGCCGCCCTTGCCGCCGTAGACGCGCTTGGGGTTCTCGCCGCAGGCCATCTTCAGGCCCCAGGGCGCGCCGGGGAACTTCATCGCCTGGTAGCTGGTGGCGGCCACGTTCTTCAGGGTCACCCCGCGTCCACCGACCAGGTTGGCCGAGCCCGGCAGCACCTGCAGCGAGGTCACCCCGCCGGCCAGGGCCATGCCGAAGCCTGGATCCTGGGGCCATACCGAGTGCTCGGCCCAGACATTGGCGGTGACCGGTGCGGTCATCTCGTTGCCGTCGCTGTGCGCGCGCACGCCGGGGCTGGGGTACACGCCCAGGTGGGAGTGCACGTCGATGATGCCCGGGGTCACCCACTTGCCCGTGCCGTCCACACGGATGGCCTCGGCCGGAGCCTGCAGGCGCTGGCCCACGGCCGAGACCTTGCCGTCCACCAGCAACACGTCGGCATCGTCCAGCCGCGTGCCGGTGCCGGTCAGCACGGTGGCGTGCTCGATCAGCACCGGGCCGGAGGCAATAGCCTTGTAGGTGCTGGGGTAGGGGTCGTCGGTGAACCGCGACTTGGCGGCCACCGGGGCGCAGCAGCACAGCAGGCCGGCCATGGCCAGCAAGGTAGGACGCATCAGGTGTCTCCCCGGTCTGAATCGTTTCAAGCTAACCGCTGCGCATGCCTGTTAACAAGCGCGGGATCGCACAGGCTGACATCGCCGATGCGCGCGCCTGACTACCCTGCACGGACGTTCCACTCCAAGGACTGCACCCATGAGCTCATCCGAATCCAGCTTGCCGAGCGCGCACGAGGTGGTGCAGTTCTGGCAGGACGCCGGCCCGCAGGCCTGGTTCGAGAAGAACCCCGCCTTCGATACCGCCTTTGCCCAGCGCTTCCTGCCCGCCCACCACGCCGCGGCGCGGCGCGCGCTGGAGCACTGGCTGGACACGCCGGAAGGCGCGCTGGCGCTGATGATCCTGCTGGACCAGCTGCCGCGTAACGCCTTCCGCGACAGCGCGCACAGCTACGCCACCGATCCCCTGGCGCTGCACTATGCGCAGCGCGCCGTGGCGGCCGGCCACGACGTGCAAATCGTGCCGGCGCTGCGGGCCTTCCTGTACCTGCCGTTCGAGCACTCGGAAGACCCGGCGATGCAGGCGCGCTCGGTCGAACTGTTCACCGCCCTGGGCGAGGCCGAAGTGCTCGAGTACGCCCTCGCACACCAGCAGGTCATCGCCCGCTTCGGTCGCTTCCCGCACCGCAACCGTGCGCTGGGCCGTGAGAACACGGTGGAAGAACAGGCGTGGCTGGACGCCGGTGGCGGCTTTTGAGCGCCCGCTCGTGACTAGGCCTGCCAGCTCGCGCAGCCCGCGGCGGCCAAGGCCGCCTTCTCCATCCCACCGCGATGGTGGATGAACAAGCGTCATCCACCCTACGGCCGGCTTGATCTACCGCGGTGCTCACGTTTCGATTTCACGGAGCTGGTGAATAAAGGAGCCTCACCCACCCACGTAGGGTGGACAACGCGAAGCTTGTCCACCAAGGGGCCGGCTGCGACGGCGCTTGATACACCGACATACCCGCGCCGACGCTTTACCGAGGTGGTGGATGAAAGAGCGGCATCCACCCTACGGTGCGCGTGCATGCCGGCTGGGGTTTGAAGGCGATGTCCCACGAAAAAGCCGGCCACGTGGGCCGGCTTTTTCGTGATGCGTGGGCGCGGGCGGATCAATAACGCGCCACGTTCGGATCCACGTCGGTGGACCAGGCGTCGATGCCGCCGGTGACGTTGAACACCTTGGTGAAGCCCAGGGCCAGGAACTCCTCGGCCGCCTGCTGGCTGCGACCACCGTGGTGGCACAGGAAGGCCAGCGAGGTGTCCTTGGGCAGGGCTTCCAGTTCGGCGCGGCCATTGCCGTCGAAGGTTTTGAACGGCACGTTGACCGAGGCAATGGCGCGCTCCTCGGCCGGGCGCACGTCCACCAGCAGCAGCTTGTCCGCGCGCACGTGCGCGTCGGCGTCGGTCACGCTCAGGGCCTGCACCGGCTTGGGCGCCAGCGGCAGGTCGATCGCCAGGCCCTTGCCGCGGATGTCGTCCACCCAGTCGATCACCGCGCCTTCGGCCCGGCGCGCGCTGGCCAGGTCGAACTGGATGCGCACGCCGTTGGATTCGGCGGCGATCGCATTGGGGTCGTGGGCCCCGATCTGGAAATTCGGCTGGAACTGCGGGCTGACCGCCAGCACCAGGGCCGCGCCGCGGCCGGCGTCCTCCACGGCGTTGAGCAGCATCTCTGCCGCCGTCGGGGTCACGGTGATCTGCGGCGGGCTGCGGTCGGGCATCTGCACGCCCAGCAGGCCGGCCAGCTCACCTGAGTTGGTCATCTGCTCGATGATGTCGCTACCGCCAACCAGTTCCCCGTCGATGTACAGCTGCGGGATGGTCGGCCAGTCGCCGTAGACCTTGATGCCCTCGCGGATCTCCTGGTCGGCCAGCACGTTGACGTGGGCGAAGTCCACGCCCAGCGTCGACAGCGCGCCGACCGCCTTGGCCGAGAACCCGCACTGCGGCATGCTCGGCTGGCCTTTCATGAACAGCACGACGCGGTTGGACTGCAGCAGGGATTCGATACGCGAACGCAGGGCGGGGTCGAGGGACATCGGGCTCACCAGCTCAATAAGAAAGGAAATTCTACGCGCGTGGCATCATGCGCGGCATGTCGCCGGACGCAACGCTGAATCGTGTGCCACGCCGACCCCATCTGAGGTTGGGGCTGCTGGCCGCATCGCAAGTGGGGGTGCTGCTGCTGTGGTGGCAGGCCGGCTGGGAAGTGGGCCTGCCCGCCCTGCTGGCCACGCACCTGGCGGTGGTGTGGTCCACGCTCAATCCGCGCTCGCAGCTGTTCTGTCCGGCGCTGTCGCGGCTGGACCCGGCCGGCCAGGCGGTGTGGCTGACCATCGACGACGGCCCCTCGCACGACACCCCGGCGATCCTGGACCTGCTGGACGCGCACCAGGCCAAGGCGACCTTCTTCGTGGTCGGGCAGCGCGCCCGCGCGCACCCTGAGCTGGTGCGGGAAATCCTGCGGCGCGGGCATGAGCTGGGCAATCACAGCGACAGCCATCCGCAAACCGCCTTCTGGCGGCTGGGCCCGGGCCAGCTGGAACGCGAGGTCGCCGCCAACCAGCGCACCCTGACTGAGCTGGCCGGCCGCCCGCCGCGCTGGTTCCGCTCGGTGGTGGGCCACACCAACCCCTTCATCGCCCCGGTGCTGGCGCGCCACCGGCTGACCCGGGTGGCCTGGAGCGCGCGCGGCTTCGATGGCGTGGACTGCACCCCGGAGCAGGTGCTGGCGCGGATCGAGCGCGACCTGCGCCCCGGCGCCATCGTGCTGCTGCACGAAGGCGCCCGCCACGGCCACAACGTCCAGATCCTGCAGGGCGTGCTGGAACTGGCCGCCGCCCGCGGGCTGGCCGCGCGTCTGCCGGGCGGTTGAGCGGCAAGCCCCGTCCCTGCGATCCCCAAGGTCGTTGCGCCTGACATTGTTGACAGCGTGTTGCGGTGCCACCAACATGCGCGCCCAGCAAGCCCGCGTGCCTACCGCACCCCAGCGCCAGCCGGCCGTCGATGACGGCATCCGACCCTTCGGCTCATGAGGCGCTTTCGATGTCTACCCGCTCCGTCGACGCGCAAGCGCGCGTTGCAGCACGTCCGCTGCGTTGTCCTCCGACGTTGCGCCGTTCGCTGCTGGCGCTGGCCTGCATGGCGCCAGGCGCGGTGCTTGCCCAGACCAGCGGCAACGCGCCGGTCGAGCTGGACCATCTGCGCGTGGAAGGCCATCGCGATGCCAGCACCGAGGGCAGCGACTCCTACACTGCCGGTGTGGCCCGCAGCTCGGCCAAGCTGGACCTGTCGCTGCGCGATACGCCGCAATCGGTGGTGGTGATCAGCCGCCAGCAGATCGTCGACCGCAACCTCCAGTCCTTCCAGGACGTGACCGACACGGTAGCCGGCTTCAACTCGCCGACCTGGGATACCGAGCGCACCTACATCAGCGCACGCGGCTTTGAAATCGACTACTACCGCGTCGACGGGATCCCCACCGAATACACCGGCGACGTGCAGCAGAATCTGGCCATCTACGATCGAGTGGAGATCGTGCGCGGCGCCAACGGCCTGACCACCGGCGCCGGCAGCCCGGCCGCGTCGGTCGATCTGATCCGCAAGCACGCCAACCGCGATGCATTCACCGGCTCGCTCAGCCTGTCCGCCGGCAGCTGGGACCGCTACCGCGGCACGGTGGACGTGCAGTCGCCGCTCAATGCCGCCGGCAACGTGCGCGGGCGCGTGGTTGCCAGCTACGAGGACAAGGATTCGTTCCGCGACTACTACAGCAGGAGCTCGGGCCTGCTCTACGGCATCGTCGATGCCGACTTCGGCGCTGCGACCAGCGGCTACGCCGGCGTCAGCAAGCAGCGCAACGATGGCCGCGGCACCACCTGGGGCGGCGTGCCGGCGTGGTTCAGCGATGGCACGCGCACGCGTTTTTCGCGCTCGGACTCCTTCGCCCCACGCTGGGCCCGCGGCGTGGCCGACACCACCAATGCCTTCGCGGGCCTGACCCACCGTTTCGACAGCGGTGCGCAGCTACATGTCGAGTATGCGCGCCAGCGTTTCGAGACCGACTGGAAGTCGGTGCTGTACGGCTATTTCAGCTATCCGGACAGGACCACCGGCCTGGGCCTGGACAACAACTACGGCGGCGACTATCCCACCTACACCCTGCAGGACAGCCTGGATGCTTATGCCAGCATTCCTATGTCGTTCTGGGGGCACGAGCACGAAGTGGTGGTGGGTGCGACCTGGATGGATCGCAACGTCCGCAGTTGGTACAACGGCACCTCCGAGCCGTTGACGCCCGAAAGCGTCTACGACTGGACCGGCACCATGCCGCAGCCGGCCTGGACGCCGCTGGTGAAGGGCAGCGAGAACGACATCCGCCAGGTGGCCGTCTACGCCGCTGGCCGCTTCAATCTGCGCGATGACCTGAAGGCGATCCTCGGCGCCCGCGTCAGCGACTGGAAGAACAGCGACCGCATCACTCCGAGCAGCTCTTATGGCAAGCATGGCCGCACCACGCCCTATGCCGGCCTGATCTTTGACCTGGATGAGCACCACGCGCTGTATGCCAGCTACACCAGCATCTTCAGCCCGCAGGCCAATCGCGACCGCAACGGCCGCTATCTGGCCCCGCGCGAAGGCAACAACTACGAGATCGGCGCCAAGGGCGAGTATTTCGGCGGCGCGCTCAACGCGGGGCTGACGCTGTTTCGCATCGAGCAGGACAACGTGGCCGTGGCCGACCCCGGACAGGTCGTGCCGGGCACCACCGACCAGGCCTATCGCGCAGCCAGGGGCACGGTCAGCCAGGGCGTGGAATTCCAGCTGGACGGCGAACTGTCCGAGCAGTGGCGCATCAGCTTGGGCTGGGCGCAGTTCGATGCCAACGATGCCGACGGGGCGGACGTCAATCCCACCAGTCCGCGCCGGGAGGGCACGCTATTCACCACCTGGCAGACCGGGCCGCTGCGCCTGGGCGGCGGCGTGAGCTGGCAATCCTCCTTCTACGAGCGCGGCGTGGCCCCCGATGGCAACACCGCGCGGCTGGAGCAGGGCAGCGTGCTGCTGGGCAACCTGATGGCGCGCTACGACATCAGCCAGGCGCTTTCCGCACAGCTCAACGTGCGCAACCTGTTCGACCGCCGCTACTACGCCAACGTCACCTACCAGACCCAGTGGATCTACGGCGATCCGCGCGATGTGGAGCTGACGCTGTCCTGGCGATTCTAGGCAGGGGACCCAGCGGCGGCGCGCAGGGCGTCGCCGTCTGGCCGTGAGTGCATCAGCCGCGCTCGGCCACGATCAGCCAGTTGTTGAAGGGCGTGTTGCCATACAGCGGCGAGAACTCAGCACGCAGGCCGGCATCGGCCAGCATCGTCTCCAGGCCCTCGCGCGTGGGATAGGTCTTGGGCACTTCCTGCATCCAGCCGGCCAAATGCGCCAGCAGGTCGGTGACCTTGGTGGTGCGGCCACGGCGGCTGTCATCGCCCAGGCCGCTGCGGATCACCAGCCGGGCGCCGGGCGTGAGCATCCCGGCCACGTGCTGGAGCATGCCGGCCTGCACCTCGTGCGAGAGGTACTGCAGCACATCGAGGATGGCCACGCTGCCCTGGTGTGTGGGCCAGCGCGCGCCCAGGTCCACCACCTCGAAACGGGCGCCGGCAATCCCGCTGCGCGCGGCGATCTGCTGCCCGCGGCGGATCTTGTCCGCATCGATGTCCACCCCGTAGTAGGCCAGCGTCTGGCCATCGGCGTGCAGCGCGTGGGCCAGCAGCCCCAGCCCGCAGCCCAGGTCCAGCACCGGCGCGGTGGTGCCGCGCAGCGCGGCCAGCACGCCCGGATACAGCGGGTCGGTGCGCAGCTTGGTCTGGGTGTTGTAGTAGTCGTAGCGGTTGCCCCAGGGCCGCTTGGGCAGGAAGGCGCGCGCGATGGACAGGGCCTGTTCGCGCGGCATGGGGCGGGTGGCGTCGCTCAACGTCGGTCCTTGGCGAAACTGCGAGTGCGCATGATAGGCCGTGCGGCGCGGGTTGCGCCCGCTGCGCGTGCTTGCCGTGCTGTCAGCCCAGCGCCTGGCGCGCGGCCGGCAGGGCGCGCGCGGTCCAGTGCGCATACATGGCCGCCGACGGATGCAAGCCGTCCTCGACCAGCATGCGCGCATCGGCGCCGTGTTCGCGGCTGACCGGGGTGATGTCGATGAAGGCCACGCCGCGTGCCTGGCAGGCTTCCCGGGCCACCGCATTGAAGCGGTCGATCTCATCGGCGATCCGCGCCGCATCGCGCCGCTGGCTGGTGGCGAACGGCGTCACGCCCCAGTCGGGGATGGACAGCACCAAGACATGGCCGGCAGCGCCACCGGCATAGCCGATCGCCTGTTCCAGCAGCTGGCCGAACTGCACGCGGTACTCGTCCAGCGGGCGGCCGCGGTACTGGTTGTTGACGCCGATCAGCAGGCTCACCAACGCGAACGGGCCCTGTGGTGCGGCCTCGGCGATGCCGGCGGCCAGCTCGTCGGTGGTCCACCCGGTGGTGGCGATCAGCTGCGGGTCTTCCAGCGCCAGCCCCTGCGCGCGCAGCGCATGGGCCAGCTGCACCGGCCAGCGGTCGGCCGCCTGCACGCCCTCGCCGATGGTGTAGGAATCGCCCAGGGCCAGATAGCGGGCGCCGTGCGCAGCGTCGGTCATCGCGTGTCGCTGATCCTGGCGTCAGGCCGCGGCGTTGCGCGCGGCCGGCTTGATCGGCACGACCTTGGTCACCGCCTCGGCATGCCGCGACAGCGCCCGGTCGATGCGGCTGAACACCTCACGCATGCTGGCCGCCTCGGGCATCAGGGTGACCCGGAAGTGGTGGCGGTAGGGCACGTTGAAGCTCGAGCCCGGCACCACCAGCACGCCCTCGGTTTCCATCAGGTCCAGCGCGAAGCGGTAGTCGTCGAACTGCCTGGCCGCATCGCCGACGATGGCCGGGAAGGCATACAGCGCGCCGGCCGGCGCCACCAGTTGCAGGTGCTCGCTGGCCTGGCAGGCCTCGATTACCGCGCGGCGGGTTTCGTACAGGCGGCCGCCGGGCGTGCACAGCGCGGTGATGGTGTCCGGGCCGTTGAGCGCGGCGTCCACCGCGTACTGGCCGGGCACGTTGGCGCACAGGCGCAGGGCGCCCAGCAGGTCCATGGCCTGGTGCAGCGGCGTGATCAGCTCGGTGGCCCCGGACAGCAGCGCCCAGCCCACGCGCCAGCCGCAGGCGCGGTGCACCTTGGACAGGCCGGAGAAGGTGATGCACGGCACGTCGCCGGCCAGCGGCGCCAGCGGCTCGAACCTGGCGCCGTCGTAGAGGATCTGGTCGTAGATCTCATCCACCAGCAGCAGCAGGCGGTGCTTGGCGGCGATGGCCACGATCCGCTGCAGCAGCTCGCGCGAGTAGGTCGCGCCGGTGGGGTTGTTGGGGTTGATCAGCACGATGGCGCGGGTTCGGCTGGACACCAGCGTCTCGATCTCGGAAGGATCGGGCTGGAAGCCGTTGGCCGCATCGCACTGGTAATACACCGGGCGCCCATCGTTGAGGATGGTGGCCGCCGACCACAGCGGGTAGTCCGGCGAGGGCACCAGCACCTCGTCGCCCGGATTGAGCAGTGCGCGCAGCGACAGGTCGATCAGCTCGGACACGCCATTGCCGATGAACACCCGGTCCGGGTGCGCATGCGGCATGTTGCGGCGGGCGTAGTAGGCGGCCACGGCCTCGCGCGCGGCCGGCAGGCCCTGCTGGTGGGTGTAGGGGTCGGTGCGATCCATGTCGTCGGCGATCGCGTGCTGCAGGTGATCCGGCGCGCGGAAGCCGAAGGCCCCGGGGTTGCCGATGTTGAGCTTGATCAGCTTGCGGCCCTGCGCTTCCAGCTCACGCGCTCGACGGGCCAGCTCGCCACGGATCTCGTAACGGACTTCTGACAGGCGCTCGCGGGTGGCGAGGGGCTTGCTGGGCACGGAGGACATGGCACGCGGGGCTAGGGGAGGAAACGGCACCAGCATACGCCGGAAAGCCCTGGCCTGCGGGCGTTGCAGCCGAAACCATCAAGGAGGCAGACAGGCGCCGCGAAGCCCTGCGGACCCTGGCGCCGAACGCGGGCGTTGACCGCCACCCCGTAGAATCGCGGCCATGACAGAAGCGTTCGACGACGATGCCGCGCTGCGGGCGATTGGCTGGCCCTGGCCGGGCGCAGCGGAAGATGCCGCGTGGCAGGCGCTGTGCCAGGCCCACCCGCAGGCCGTGCCGGCGCGGGTGATCGAACAGCATCGCTCCGGGTACGTGGTGTGCCGTGGACCGGATGACGCCCTGCGGCCGGAGTCGCTGCCCGAATGGCAACGCCCGCGCTTTCCGGCGCACGAGCGCCCGGCGGTGGGCGACTGGGTGCTGGTGGAGGAGGCCAAGCGCATCGTCGCGCTGCTGCCGCGGCACACCGCCATCAAGCGTGCCGCGGCCGGCGAGCATTATCACCAGCAGGTGATCGCGGCCAATGTCGATGTGGTGTTCATCGTCTGCGGGCTGGATGCGGACTTCAACCCGCGCCGGATCGAGCGCTACCTGATGCTGGTGGGTGGCGGTGGCGCCGAGCCGGTGGTGGTGCTGACCAAGGCTGACCAGACCGAGTACGCCGCCGATGCCCTGGAAGTCCTGGCCGACCTGGCCGCGCAGCGCATCCCGCTGCGCACGGTCAACGCCAAGGACGCCGAGAGCGTGGCGCAGCTGCACGCGTGGCTCGGCCCGGGCCGCACCGCGGTGCTGGTGGGCTCTTCTGGCGCCGGCAAGTCCACCCTGACCAATACCCTGCTGGGCAGCGAGCGCATGAAGACCGGCGCGGTGCGCCAGACCGACTCGCGTGGCCGGCACACCACCACCCACCGCGCGCTGATCCCGCTGCCGTCCGGCGCCTGTCTGATCGACACCCCCGGCATGCGCGAGCTCAAGCCCACCGGCGAGGAGGACCTGGCCGAAGGCGGCTTTGCCGACATCGAGGAGCTGGCCACCCATTGCCGCTTTCGCGATTGCTCCCACCAGGGCGATCCGGGCTGCGCGGTGCAGGCTGCGATCGATGCCGATGAACTCGACCCGGGCCGGCTGGCCAACTACCTCAAGCTGCAGGAAGAAGTCGCCACTGCCGCGGCCAAGCTGGCCAAGCGCGTGGCGGAGCAGCAGGGGAAGGTGGGGCGCCGGCCTAGGAAGAGGTGAGGGGTAGGGCGAGGAGTGAGGAGTGAGCTGGATCGAGGAGTGAGTGGTGGGGCGAGGAGTGAGTGGTGGGGCGAGGAGTGAGGAGTGAGCTGGATCGAGGCGTGAGTGGTACAACGAGGAGTGAGGAGTGAGCGAAAAGCAGAGCAGGCTTGCGCGGGCTGCTTTCAAGCGCTCAGCCGCTCCCACAGAAGCAGTCTTAGCCAAGGCGGTGTCTGAGGTGACGCTCTCGGACCCAGCGGCCAAAGAAAGCGCTGTGCCCTTACTCACTCCTCACTCCTCCGCGCTCACTCCTGCTCTACTCATCGCTCCGAATCCCCGCCCTCATCATGGTCGCGCGGATGAAACAGGTCCGGCCGGATCAGCCCGATGAAGGCGCGTGCCTGCGGTGAGAGGAACTTGCCCCGCCGCACCACCACCCCGTAGCTGCGCGAGGGGAAGTACTCGGCCAGCGAGCGCGCGGCCAGCTTGTCCTGGTCGGCCTCGGTCAGGCAGATCGAGCTGACGATGGACACGCCCATGCCCATGGCCACGTACTGCTTGATCACCTCCCAGCCACCGACTTCCAGCACCACCGTGTAGGGCACGCGCGCCTGCTGGAACACCAGGTCCACCAGCCGGTAGGTGACCTGCCGGCGTGGGGGCAGGATCAGGCCGTGCGGGGAGATGTCCTGCAGCGTCAGCTTCTTCTTCACCGCCAGTGGGTGATCGCGCGGGGTGATCAGCATCGGTTCGAACTGGTAGACCGGTTCGTAGCTGAGGTCGCCGGGCACATCCAGCATCGAGCCCACCGCCAGGTCCACGGTGTCCGCGCGCAGCAGGTCGGTGCCGTCGGCGCTGATGGCCGGGTGCAGGGTCAGGCGGACATCGGGGTGGTGCCGGCGGAAGGCGTCGACGATGGGCGGCAGCAGATAGAGGATGGTCGAGCTGTTGGCCGCGATGTTGAGCTCGCCGGCATCCAGCCCGCTGACCTTGTCGCGAAACGCCACCGGTAGGGCGTCCAGGCCCTCCACCAGCGGCTGGGCCAGCTCGTAGAGCACTTCGCCCTCGCGGGTGGGCAGCAGGCGGCGACCGCTGCGCTCGAACAGCGGCGTGCCCAGCTCCCGTTCCAGTGCCTGCAACTGCAGGCTGATGGCCGGCTGGCTGACGTACAGCGCCTCGGCCGCGCGCGAGACCGAGCCCAGCCGCACGGTCTGGCAGAACGCCCGCAGTGGCTTGAGCCTGTCGGATTTGTAGGGGAATCGCGGGGTTATGGGATCTGTCACGATCGGGCGGAGCTAATTATGAGGCTGGCTTATACGTTTCATTGATAAAACTGCTTTGTCAAATAAGTCGCTGGGCGCGCACCTTGGAACCCTGCCATCGCAGGAGATAACGCCCATGTCCGCCCCCGCTTTCGCCGTCCCCGCCCGTGCAACCCTGCCGGGGCGCCCCACTCCGGGGATCGCGCTCACCGCCGCCGCGCCCGGCCAGGATGCGCTGCTGCCACCGGCGGCGCTGGCCCTGTTGACTACGTTGCACCGGGCCATCGAGCCGCTGCGGCAGGCGCGGCTGGCTGCCCGGGTGCAGCGCCAGGCGTTCTTCGACGGCGGCGGACTGCCCGACTTCCGCGCCGACACCCGCGAGATCCGCGAAGGCGACTGGCGCGTGGCGCCGATCCCGGCGGCGCTGCTGGATCGCCGGGTGGAGATCACCGGGCCGACCGATCCGAAGATGGTCATCAACGCCCTGAACTCCGGCGCCAAGGTGTTCATGGCCGACTTCGAGGATTCCACGTCCCCGACCTGGGCCAACCTGCTGGCCGGCCAGCGCGCGCTGGCCGAGGCGGTGGCCGGCACGCTGCAGTTCGACGCGTCCGCCAGCGGCGATAAACCGGGCAAGCATTACGCACTCAAGCCCGAAGGCGAGCGGGCGGTGCTGATCGTGCGCCCGCGCGGCTGGCACCTGGACGAAAAGCACGTGCTGGTGGACGGCGCGCCGCTCTCCGGTGCGCTGTTCGATGCGGCGCTGTTCGCCTTCCACAACGCCCGCACCCTGCAGGCCAAGGATCGCGGCCCGTACCTCTACCTGCCCAAGCTGCAGTCGATGGAGGAGGCCGCGCTGTGGGAGACCGCGCTGTCGCACCTGGAGGCCAGCCTGGGCCTGCCGCTGGGACAGATGAAGGTCACCGTGCTGATCGAGACGCTGCCGGCGGTGTTCGAGATGCACGAGATCCTGCACGCGCTGCGCAACCGCATCGTCGGGCTGAACTGCGGGCGCTGGGACTACATCTTTTCCTACATCAAGACTTTCCGCGCGCACCCGGACAAGGTGCTGCCCGAGCGCGGCCAGGTGACCATGACCCAGCCGTTCCTGAAGGCCTACTCCGAGCTGCTGATCCAGACCTGCCACCGCCGCGGTGCCCATGCCATGGGCGGCATGGCCGCGCAGATCCCGATCAATCACGACGAGGCCGCCAACGAACAGGCCATGGCCCGCGTGCGCGCGGACAAGTTGCGCGAGGTCACGGCCGGACACGATGGCACCTGGGTGGCGCATCCGGCGCTGATCCCGGTGGCCCAGGCCTTGTTCGATGCGCACATGCCGCAGCCCAACCAGCACCAGGTGCTGCGCGAGGACGTCCAGGTGGGCCGCGACGAGCTGATTCGCCCGCCGGCCGGCACCATCACCCGGGCAGGCTTCGAAGGCAACGTCGAGGTCTGCGTGCGTTACCTGGCGGCCTGGCTGGACGGCAACGGCTGCGTGCCGATCCACTGGCTGATGGAGGACGCGGCCACCGCGGAAATCTCGCGCGCCCAGCTGTGGCAGTGGCTGCACACGCCCGGCCTGCACCTGGACGATGGCACGGCGATCGACCTGCGCCTGCTGGAGGCGGCCCTGCGCAAGCTGCCGGCCACGCTGGGCGATCGCGGCAAGCTGCCCGGTGGCGCCAAGCTCGACGCGGCCATCGCCCTGCTCGACCGGCTGAGCCGCAGCGACACGCTGGCCGAGTTCCTCACCCTGCCAGCCTATGCCTTGATCGACTGACGGCCGGCCACCGGGCCCTCCCTCGCAACTGCCTTCAAGCGCCCGCGTTGCAGGCGCTGGGGCACCGCTTTGCCTCACGCCACCCCTCACCGACACCACGGAGAACCACCATGCGCACCACGCTGCCGACCGCTGAACAGATCCAGCAGGACTGGGACACCAACCCGCGCTGGAAGGGCATCACCCGCAACTACACCGCCGCCGATGTGGTGCGCCTGCGTGGCACCGTGGCGGTGGAGCACTCGGTGGCCAGGATCGGCGCCGACAAGCTGTGGGGCTATCTGCAGAACGAGGACTTCATCAACGCCCTGGGTGCGCTGACCGGCAACCAGGCCATGCAGCAGGTCAAGGCCGGCCTGAAGGCGATCTACCTGTCCGGCTGGCAGGTGGCCGCCGATGCCAACCTGGCCGGGCAGATGTATCCGGACCAGTCGCTGTACCCGGCCGACTCGGTGCCGGCCGTGGTCAGGCGCATCAACAACACGCTGCTGCGCGCCGACCAGCTGTACCACGCCGAAGGCGACGACAGCATCGACTTCCTGCAGCCCATCGTGGCCGATGCCGAGGCGGGCTTCGGCGGCGTGCTGAACGCCTTCGAGCTGATGAAGGCGATGATCGAGGCCGGCGCGGCCGGCGTGCATTTCGAGGACCAGCTGGCCTCGGTCAAGAAGTGCGGGCACATGGGCGGCAAGGTGCTGGTGCCCAGCCGCGAGGCGGTGGAGAAGTTGAACGCCGCGCGCCTGGCGGCCGACGTGATGGGCGTGCCGACCCTGCTGATCGCCCGCACCGATGCCGAGGCCGCCGACCTGCTGACCAGCGATGTCGACCCGGTCGATCAGCCCTTCACCACCGGCGAGCGCACGGTCGAGGGCTTCTACAAGACCCGCAAGGGCCTGGAGCAGGCCATCAGCCGCGGCCTGGCCTATGCGCCGTATGCCGACCTGATCTGGTGCGAGACCGGCAAGCCGGACCTGGAGTTCGCGCGCAAGTTCGCCGAGGCCATCCACGCCAGGTTCCCGGGCAAGCTGCTGGCCTACAACTGCTCGCCCAGCTTCAACTGGAAGAAGAACCTTGACGACGCCACCATCGCCCGCTTCCAGCGCGAAATCGCCGGCTACGGCTACAAGTTCCAGTTCATCACCCTGGCCGGCTTCCACAGCCTGAACTACTCCATGTTCAATCTGGCCCACGGCTATGCGCGCAACCAGATGAGCGCCTTCGTGGAGCTGCAGGAGGCCGAGTTCGCCGCCGCGTCCAAGGGCTTCACTGCGGTCAAGCACCAGCGCGAGGTGGGCACGGGCTACTTCGACCAGGTGACCCAGGCCATCCAGCAGGGCCAGTCCTCGACCACCGCGCTGACCGGGTCCACCGAGGAGGAGCAGTTCGCCCCCAACGCTGCGGTGAGCCGGGCAGCCTGAGGCTGGTGCGGAAAGCGGCGATGCGCGATCCCTTCTCCTGCGCGCGGGGGAGGGGGCCTGATCGGGGATGGGAGAAAGCGCCCGCGCATGGCCGGGAGCAGTGGCCTGGCTGGCCAGGCCACTGCTGTCGAAGCACAGCCCGAATCCCGTGATGCTGAAGGCACGCGAGGGCGGCGTGCCAGACGTTCTTGCGTGCGGGAGAAGGGAGTGGGTGAGCAGTCTCGATGTGGCGAATGCGCATCGCATCTGGGATGACCTGCTTGTGTGAGCAGGCGTTGATCAGGAAGGCAGCCGCCAGGTGTCTGTGGCCCCTTGGTGCCCCTCCGAAGCGCGGGTCCGCGGGGCCGTGGCGCAGGACAGTCAACGAAAGCGTATCCCGATCTGCACCCACAGACCGGTCCCGCGCCGCCCGCATCCCGCGGGCTGCAGAGGGAACCGTGCTGGCTGCTTGGCCGCATCCTGTCATCCCTCGCTGCGATTCCACGGCATGGGATTGCCGCCATGTCCGTGACGCGCCAGCGCTGGCACGCCGCGATGGCGCTGCCTAGCATGCGGTTCCTTTCGATGCGGAATGGCGGGCGTGGCAGCACAGGTGCGGATGTGACGGACAAGGCCAGGCTGAAGCGGCTGGGCGATGGCACGTTGATCGCCTACGCAAGCGCGGGCGGCGGTTCGCCCGTGGTCTGCGTGCATGGCGCGCTGTGCGACTTCCGCTACTGGGAGCCGCAGCTACGCGGCCTGGCCGACCGCCATGAAGTGCTGGCGCCCAGCCTTGCCCACTACCACCCGCCGCTGCCCGACACACAGCTGCCCGCCTTCGGCTGGCGCCAGCACGCGCAGCAGGTGCTGGACTTCATCCAAGCCTGCGGCTTGGACCGCGCGCACCTAGTTGGCCATTCGCGCGGGGCGGCGGTGGCCTGGCAGGCCGCGATCGCCCAGCCGCAGCGGGTGCGCAGCCTGACCCTGCTGGACCCGGGTGCGCCCCAGGAGGCCGGGCTGCCGGCGGAGGCCGAGGCGCTGCGCGCCCAGGCGCTGGCGCTGCTGGACGCTGGCGAGCAGGACGCCGGGCTGGCGTGCTTCGTCGATTCGGTCAGCCAGCCCGGTTCGTGGAAGCGCAGCAGCGAAGCCTTCCGCAACATGGTGCGCGACAACGCCGCCACCCTGGCACCGCAGCTGGCCGACGCGCTGCCGCCATTCCGACAGGCCGATGCGCGCGCGCTGGAGCTGCCGGTGCTGCTGCTGGACGGCGCGCTCAGTCCTGCGCAATACCGCGACAACGCCGCGGCCCTGTCGGCCTGGCTGCCCGATGCGCGCCGCCACACCATCGCCGGCGCCTCGCACGGTATGACCTTCACCCACCCGCGCCGCTGCAATGCCTTGATCGGCCAGTTCCTGGCAGAGCACGAAGGCTGAGGCTGCTGGAGCTTCTGGCTTGCCATTGCGCTTGCTCGCGACACTGCACGAGCGCGATCGCCACTTGCCACTGCCGCCATCAGCGGGAAAAGGCTCAGACGCCAGCGCTGTTCCTCGGCGCCCTACGCCGCCTGCGCCTCCCCCCGCTGGTCGATGCGGCGATAGCCCAGGGCTTCGGCCAGGTGCGATGTGTCGATCTGCGCTGCGCCGGCCAGGTCGGCGATGGTGCGCGAGACCCGCAGGATGCGCTGCATGGTGCGCGCGGAGAGCTGCAGGCGGTCGATCGCGCGTTCCAGCAACTCCTGGTCGCCCGGGGCCAGGCGGCAGCTGGCGAAGGTCTCGGATTGGCTCAGGTGCGCATTGAGCGCGCCGGCGCGCGCCAGCTGGCGTTGCCGCGCCAGGACCACGCGGGCGCGGATGGCTGCGCTGTCCTCGCCGGCGGGCGCGTCGGGCCGCAGCGCCTGCGAAGGCAGACGTGGGACCTCGATCTGCAGGTCGATGCGGTCCAGCAGCGGCCCGGAGATGCGGCTGCGGTAGCGGTTGATCGCATCGCGGCTGCAGCGGCAGCGTCCGTTGGCATCGCCGGCCCAGCCACAGGGGCAGGGGTTCATCGCGGCCACCAGCTGGAAGCGCGCGGGAAACTCCGCGCTGCGCGCCGCGCGCGAGACGGTGACCGTGCCCGACTCCAGCGGCTCGCGCAGCACTTCCAGCGCGCGGCGATCCCACTCGGTGAGCTCATCCAGGAACAACACGCCGTTGTGGGCCAGCGAGATCTCGCCCGGACGCGGTTGCGCGCCCCCGCCCACCAGGGACACCGCGCTGGCGGTGTGGTGCGGCGCGCGGTAGGGCCGCTGTCGCCAGCGCGCCGGGTCCAGCCCCTGTCCGCTGACCGAGGCGATGGCCGCCGACTCCAGCGCTTCGTCCTCGCTGGCTTCGGGCAGGATGCCGGGCAGGCGCGAGGCCAGCAGGGTCTTGCCGCAGCCGGGGCTGCCGACGAACAGCAGGTGGTGCCCGCCGGCCGCGGCCACTTCCAGCGCACGGCGCGCCTGCGCCTGCCCGCGCACATCGGCCATGTCCGGCAGCGGCACGGGTTGGACCGATTGCGGCTGGGCCGGCACGGGCTCGCGGGTGCCGTTGAGCGTGGCGCAGACCTCCAGCAGGGTGCGCGAGGTGCAGGCGTTGCCCTCCCGCGCCAGCGCCGCTTCGGCGCCGCTTTTGGCCGGCACCATCAGCCGTCGCTGGGCCGCCGCCGCTGCCAGGGCGGCAGGCAACACGCCATCGACCGCGCGCAGCTGGCCGGTCAGCCCCAGCTCGCCGATGAATTCCCACTCGGCCAGCGCCTGCCGGTCGATCTGCCCGCTGGCGGCCAGGATGCCCAGGGCGATGGGCAGGTCGAAGCGGCCGCCTTCCTTGGGCAGGTCGGCGGGCGCCAGGTTGACCGTGATGCGGCGGGCGGGAAACTCGAACTGCGCGCACAGGATCGCCGCACGCACGCGGTCGCGCGACTCACGCACGGCCGCCTCGGGCAGGCCGACGATCTGCGTGCAGGGCAGACCACCGGACAGGTGCACTTCCACCCGGACCGCAGGTGCGCGCACGCCGGCCCGTGCACGGCTGTGCACCAGGGCAAGACTCATGGGGGAAGCTCCGCTTAGGGGGCGGAGGGATCGCGCGCAGGCGCGCTGCGCTCGGCTTCCAGCGCGGCGACGGTCTTCTCCAGCGCTTCGAGCTTCTCGCGGGTGCGCAGCAGCACCGCGCGTTGCACGTCGAATTCCTCGCGGGTGACCAGGTCCAGCTTGCCCAGTCCGCTCTGCAGGGCGGCCTTGAAGGTCTGCTGCAGCTCCTCGCGCGATTCGCGCAGGCCCGGCGGGACCAGGCTGGACAGGCGGCGGGCGAGCTCGTCGATGGGGTTCAGGTCGATCATGTTCGGGTCCTCTGGCGGTGTCCTTGAGCCTGGGCCAGGCCGGATCGGCAGGCCATCAGCGCAGGGCATGGCGCCGTGTCGGAAAACGCCGCATGTCCAGTGCGGCATTGAAGCCCACGCGCTGCATGCATGCAAGCGCGGTATCCTTCGCCGCAGACGTATCCAAGGGGAACGCGATGAAGATGGTCATGGCCATCATCAAGCCCTTCAAGCTCGACGATGTGCGCCAGGCCCTGGCCGAGGTCGGCATGACCGGCATCACCGTCACCGAGGTGAAGGGCTTCGGCCGGCAGAAGGGACACACCGAGCTGTACCGCGGTGCGGAGTACATCGTCGATTTCCTGCCCAAGACCAAGCTGGAGATCGCCGTGCCCGACGAGCAGGTCGAGCGCGTGGTGGAGGCGATCGTCAAGGCCGCCGGCACCGGGAAGATCGGCGATGGCAAGGTGTTCGTCTACGCCCTGGACCAGGTCATCCGCATCCGCACCGGCGAGCTGGGCAACGACGCGCTCTAGGGCCGTCTGGACCCGACCGCGCCGGTTGCCGGCGCACACACGGGCGGCGCAGGGCGCCGCCGGCAGCGTTCAGGCCTTGGCCCAGCGATAGAACCGCTTCCAGCGCTCGCGCGTGGCGCTGACCCAGGCGGGCGGGGCCAGCAGCTCGGCGCGCGCACCGCCGAAGTGGCGGCCGGTCAGGCGCTTCTGGATGCGCAGGGCATTGGCCAGGTCGGCGCGACGGAACTCGCGCAACAACGGCAGGCGCAGCATCCAGCGCGGCAGGCGCAGGGCCGAGGCGTAGTCCAGCAGCACCAGGGTGCCGCCGGCGAGCATGAAGTTGGAGGTGTGCAGATCGTTGTGCAGGATGCCGTCGGCATGCAGCCGCGCGACCACCCCGCGTAGCTGGCGGAACAGGGACTCGGTGAGCATCTCGGCCTCGCCGCTGAGGGCGCTGCCGGCGACGAACTCCATGCCCAGCAGCAGGCCGGCCGAACCCAGCAACACCGGCGCATGCCGCCAGCCGCGCAGGCGCCGCAGGATGCGGGCTTCGCGCCAGACCAGCAGGCGGGCAGGCAAGGCCATCGGCGTGCCGCGATAGCGGCGGTAGTCCTTCACCACCACGGGCTGGCCCTGGTAAGGGGTGACATAGACGTCCGGTTCCAGGACGCGTTCGCCGCGCTTGAGCATGCGGGCGGAGATCGGAAGGTAGGACCCTTGGCGGGTCGGGATCAAAGAGGCGTTCATCACTGCTGTCCGGCCTGAAGATGACAGGTCAATTACTAAACCGTTTGTCTCGGCAACTAATTTTAACGGTTTTCCGACAGTCCGGGCGAGCGGTTGGCTGGACGGAGCGTTCTATTCATCGGGCGGGTCGGCGCTGAGCTCTCCGCAGAAACGAGGAACGAGAAACGAGGACCGAGGAACGAGGAACGAGGAACGAGTGAGAGCAGCCAGGCGCGCGCTTGTCTCGTTCCTCGTTCCTCTCCACTCGTTCCTGGCCCCAAGCGGACGCAAAAAAGCCGCGGTCCTGCCGGACCGCGGCTCAAGCAAGCCGCCTCAGACCGGGCGCCTGCCGCCCTAGAACTCTGCCGACAGGGTCAAGAACACCTGCCGCGGCGCGCTGGCATGGATGGCGTAGCGGGTCCCGGCCGGGTCGGTCGGCGCGAACGAGCTCAGCTGGCCGGCGTAGCGCTTGTCGGTCAGGTTGGTCACGTTCAGGGCCACGCGCAGGTTCTGCAGGCCCAGGCCGGCGCCGAAGTCGTAGCCGGTGCCGAAGTCGAAAGTGGTCACGCCCGGCACCGACTGGTCGTTGGTGTAGGTGTAGTAGCGCTTGCCGGTGTACTTGCCGCGCAGGCTCACGTTCCAGCCGCCCTGGCGCCAGCTCAGCTCGCTGGAAGCCATCTGTTGCGGCGTGTCCACGGTGATCTTGCCGGCCACCGGCACCACCTCGCCGCCGGAGACATAGTCGTCCTCGTAGGTGGTCTTGTTCCAGGACAGCGCGTTGTACCACTCAAGCCCCTGGACCGGCTTGAGGATGAAGGTCAGCTCCGCGCCATTGCTCTTGACCGAGCCGACGTTGATGAAGCGGGTGACGCACTCCGGACGCGTGCCGACCTCGATGCTGGCGCAGGGATTGAGCGAGAGCAGCCGGTTGTCGAACAGCACGTGGTAGGCCGCGAGCGAGGCCTGGTAGGTCTCGCCGAACACGCGCCAGCCGGCTTCGAAGGTGCGCGACTTCTCCGGCTGCAGTCCGGCGCTGGCGGCGAAGGACGCGGGGGAGACCTGCAGCGGGCCGCCGCTGCCACCGCCGACGAAGGCAGCGATGTTCTCCGCATAAGAGGCGAACACTTCCTGGCCCGCCGAAAGCTTGAAGCCCACGCCGGCCTGCGGCAGCACGTTCTCCTTGGCGATCAGGGTGCCGCTGGCGTATTGGGTCTCGGTACCGGGCTTGGCGAAGGCGGTCATCTCCGTGCGCGGGCTCTTCAGGCCGACATCGACGGTGAGGCGCTCATCCAGGAAGCGCATGCGGTCCTGCACGAAGAACTGCCGCGTGCGGATGTCGAAATCCTGGTCGAACAGGCGCCGGTCGGGATGGTTGAGATAGCCATCGTCCAGGAACGGACCATCGATCCAGTAGAAGTTGCGCTCGACGTTGTGGTCGTTGCGCTCGTACCACAGCCCGGCCTGCAGCTCGTGGATGCCCCACTGCCAATTCAAGGCCGCGGTCAGGCCCTGGCGGTTGATGGAATAGTTGGTGGAGCGGATGGAGATCGGCAGCTCCTGCGGCGTGCCCGGGTTGGAGCGCTGGCCCGGCGCCCACCAGTGGCCCTGGCCGCGGTTCTCGTGGTGGTAGCCGAGCAGCTTGAGGTGGCTGGTCTGGCCCAGGGCGATGTCCGCATCCAGCGCGTACAGGTTGTCATCGCGCAGGGCGCGCGACTGGTAGTAGGCATCGTCGATGCTGTTCACGCCGCCGCTGAAGGCGCAGCGCGTCGCGTCGTAGGTGGCGGGCGCGCAGTAGGCGGCGGCCACGGCGCGGTTCCAGTCCGGCGCATAGATGTTCCAGTCCCAGCCCAGGCCGCGCGCCAGCATGCTCTTGGACAGGTAGGCGTAGTTGGCCTGGCTCACGCGCGAGGTGGCGGCGAAGGCGCCGAAGCGATGCTCGCCCACGTTCCACACCGCCTTGGCGTTGAACTGCCTGGTGGTCTGGTTCTGGTGAGGCGCGGCCCACATGTCCGCATCCTGGTGCACGCCGGAGACGTAGGCGGCAAAGCCATTCAGATCGCCGGTGTCCACGCGCAGGAAGGTGCGGTTCTGGCTGTCGCTGCCCACGGTCTGGGCGATGCGCCCGCCGAAGGTGCTGGCCGGGTCCTGCGAGAAATACTGGATGGTGCCGCCGAGGTTGCTGGTGGACGCCACGCCCAGCGAGCCGATGCCCTCGGACAGCTCCACACCGGCCAGGTTCTCGGCAATCAACGCGCGGGCGATGCTCAGGCCGTTGTAGTTGCCGTAGGCGTTGTCGCCCAGCGGGATGCCATCGAGCGTATAGCCCAGGCGGCTCTTGTCGAAGCCGCGCAGGCTGATGGTCTGCGACTCTTCATTGGCGCCGAACGGGTCGTTGGACTGCACCGACACGCCGGGCAGGCGGTCCAGGATCTTCTGTCCGCTGGTGCCGGGCGGCAGGACCTGCTTGTCCACCTCGGTGATGCGCTGGACCTGGCGGGTTTCGCCGGCGCCGATGACCGAGACCGCGTCCAGCGTGCGCGCGCTGTCGCTGCCATCGGGCGTGTTGGTGGATGCATCCTGCGCATGGGCGTGGGCGGCGCTCAGGGCGAGCGCCACGGCGAGTGACAGCGGGCGAATGTGCATGGTGTTGGGGAGGAGCAGTGGGGGGAAGTGGCGATGCGCCGACAGCGCAGCGCTCGCGATCCCCTCACCATGCAGGCCGAATATGAAATGCTTTTGACACCGCGCCGCAATCTGCCGCGCGGCTGCCCGCTAACGCCCGTCGACGGCCTTGCGCCCCAGCGCCGGGTCATCGGTGAAAAAGCCATCCACGCCCGCGTCGATAAAGGCGCGCATCTCCTTGACCGAGCCGTCCGCGTTGCGCGCAGCCTGGTCCTGGCCATGCTGCAGGTCCTTGGGCAGGAAGGCGTTCTCCGGACGGAACGTATACGGCTGCACCTGCAGCCCGGCGGCATGGGCGGCTGCGATGATCTCGTTGGGCTGGCCCAGCCTGCCCTGCGCATCCAGCGGCAGCAGCGTGCGCGTGGCCGGCCCCAGGATCTGCGCGTACTGGGCGATGGTCTTCAGGCCAGCCGGCGTGAGCATCTGGGCGTAGGTGGTCTTGCCGCCCGCGGCCATGACATCGCCGGGGCGCTCATCCGGCGCGCTGATCAGCTGCAGGAGGCGGATGTTGGGATGCGCGTTGCCCAGCAGCGCGTGCAGGCGCTTGAGGTTGTCCACCTCGAAGGACTGGATGACCACCGGCGCGCTGCGCGTGTACGCATGCGCCTGCAGCGTGGCCAGCAGCTTGGCCTCCATCGCCAGGCCCTGCTGCTGGAAATACGTCGGATGCTTGATCTCGGGAATCAGGCCGATCACCCGGCCGCGCGCAGTCGCTTCGGCCGCGGTGAAGTCGATGAGCTCCTCCAGCGTCACAATCTGGAACTGGCCGTCGTAGGCGGTGCCGCGCAGCTGCGGCAGCCGCTCGCGTGCGCGCAGGGTCTTCAGCTCGGCCAGCGTGAAGTCCTCGGTGAACCAGCCGGTGATGGCATGGCCGTCGATGGTCTTGGTGGTGCGACGCGAAGCGAATTCCGGGTGGTCGGCCACATCGGTGGTGCCGCCGATCTCGTTCTCGTGTCGCGAGACCAGCACGCCGTCGCGGGTCGAGACCAGGTCGGGCTCGATGAAGTCGGCGCCATCCTCGATGGCCTTGGCGTAGGCGGCCAGCGTGTGCTCCGGGCGCAGCGCGCTGGCGCCGCGGTGGCCGATCACCAGCGGTCGGTCGGTCGGCAAGGGTTTCAGCGGGGCGGACTGGGCCATGGCGGAAAAGGACAGGGTCAGGGCCATGCAGGCCGTCAGGAACAGGCTCGATCGCAACATGCAGCACTCCGGAAGCGGGCGCCCGCGCGTCGCCGACGGGGCGGGTCATGACCTTGCAGCTTCGCGCCGGCCGGTGGCAAGTGCATGACAGGCATGGCGGTCACCTGCCGAGAAGACATGCAAACAGCAGGGGAGAGCGGCCTGATGGAACCTCGAACATGCGTGATCCGCTTCGCGGAGATGGTGGATGAAAGAGCGTCATCCACCCTACATCCGTTGGATGAAAGAAGCGCCGTCCACCCCATGTAGGGTGGACAACGCGAAGCTTGTCCACCAAGGCGGCTTTGAGCTGACACCGAAATGCCGCCATGCGCCTCGAACGCATCCCGTGGGAGCGGCTCCAGCCGCGAAGGGGCTAGCCTGTGAACGCATCTTCTCGGCTGAGGGCCCCAGCACCACCTCGAGCCGCTTCAACAGAGCAATGCACGCGGCTGATTGTGGCGAAGCGGTGCAAGCGCGTGGCCTTCGCATGCTCCCACGGCGCACAAATAAAGCCGCGCGGCGCACACCGGGCGGCTTTGGTTTATCGCAGCCAGGCAGCGGGCCGAACTCAGCCTTCGCCCAACGCCTTGGCCATGAATGGCGGGGACACCAGCACGCCGGTGTGCAGCGGCGCGGTGTAGTACAGCGTCTGAAAACCCTTGGCCGCCGCATCGGCTTGGCGGAAGGCGAAATCCGCGCCGGCATCCTTCGATGCGATGGTCACGCTCCACCAGCCGGTGGGATAGCACGGCTGCGGGAAGGGCAGGGTCTTGAACGACTGGAAGCCGGCCTTGCCCATCTCCGCGCGCATGTCGCCGATCAGGTCCAGCAGCGCCAGCGGCGACTCGGACTGCTGCACCAGCAGGCCATCGGGCTTGAGCGCCTTGAAGCAGCTCTCGAAGAAGGCCTTGTTGAACAGGCCCTCGGCCGGGCCGACCGGATCGGTCGAATCGACGATCACCACGTCCACGCTGCCGGCCGGCAGGTTGGCCATGTAGGCCACGCCATCGTCGAACAGCAGCTCGGCGCGCGCATCGCCGTTGGACTCGCACAGCTCCGGGAAGTACTTCTCGGCCATGCGCGTGACCTGCTCGTCGATGTCGCACTGGGTCGCGCTCTGAACGCCCGGGTGCTTGAGCACCTCGCGCAGCGTGCCGCAGTCGCCGCCGCCGATGATCACCACCCGCTTCGGGTCCGGGTGGGTGAACAGCACCGGGTGGCTGATCATCTCGTGGTAGAAGAAGTTGTCCTTGGTGGTCAGCATCATCGCCCCGTCGATCACCATCAACTTGCCCCAGTCGGTGCTGTCGTAGATCTCGATCTTCTGGAACGGCGACTGCACCTGGTCCAGCTTGCCCTTCAGCCGGAAGCCAATGGCCGAGCCGGTGGGCTGGAAGTGTTCGATAAACCAGGAGTCTTGGGCGCTCATCGGCGGCGGTCCAGGTGAAAAAGGGGGCGCAATTGTAGCCCACGCCCTGTTGCGGTCCTGGGGCATTGGCTTAGCATCCACGGCCGGGGAGGTTCACGACAGGGGTGCAGGATGCAGTCTGTGGAAGCACGTCGGGCGCTGGTGGAGCGCCTGCAGCGCCGCGCTGTGGAGGCGCCGGTGTGGTATCGGATCCAACTGGCCGCCTTGGCCTTGCTGGGGTTTTCGGTGCTTGCCGGCTCGCTGATCGGCGCATTCGGAATGTCGGTGGGACTGATCGTGGCGCTGGCCGCGCTCAAGCCGGCACTGCTGGCCCATTTGTTCAAGCTGGTGCTGATTCCACTGATCTTCGGGTATTCGGTGCTGCGCGCGCTGTGGGTGCGGATCGAGCCACCGGACGGCTACCGGCTCGCGCCCGGCGAGGCACCGGAACTGCAGGCCGAGGTGGAGCGCATTCGCCGCGCGGCGGGGGCGCCGCCGCTGGCGGGCATCGTCATCGACACCGAGCTCAACGCCGCCGCGGCCAGCGTGCCGCGCCTGCTGGGCTTGCTGGGGCATCGCCATTTCCTGGTGCTGGGCCTGCCGCTGATGCAGGCCCTGAGCCGCGAGCAGCTGGCGGCGGTGATCGCCCACGAGTTCGGCCACCTCGGTGGCGGCCACGGACGCTTCGGCGCCTGGATCTACCGGGTCAGACTCAGCTGGTTCCGCCTGCTGCAGGCGCTGGAGGCGCGTCAGGCCTGGGCCTCGGGCATGTTCCAGCGCTTCTTCGGCTGGTACGCGCCGTACTTCAATGCCTACAGCTTCGTGCTGGCACGCGAGAACGAGCTGGCTGCGGACCGCGTCGCGGCACGGGTGTCCGGCGGCGGGCAGGCGCTGGCCGATGCGCTGGCCCGGACCTGCGTGCTGGATGGGCGTCTGCACCAGGGCTTCTTTCCGGCCCTGGACCAGGCCGCGGAGCAGCAGCCGCAGCCGCCCGAGCGGCTGTATCGGGACATCGGCGCGGCCCTGCGCCATGCCCACACCGACGACGCGCAGTGGCTGGACCGCGCGCTGGACCGCGACCTGGGGCTGGAGGACACCCATCCGCCGCTTCGCATCCGCTTGCAGGCGCTGAAGGCGCAGCCGATGCCGCTGGACGAACCGGCGCAGTCGGCCGCCGAGCGCCTGCTGGGGCCGCTGCTGCCACGGCTGGAGCAGGTCTTCAGCGAACGCTGGCGGGCGGGCGTGCAGGAGCAGTGGACGGCGCGCTACCAGCAGCGCCAGGCGCAGCGCGATCGCATCGCCGTGCTGGCGCAGGCTGAGCGATCGCCCGAACAGGAGCTGGAGTATCTGCTGCTGGCAGGGAACTTCCAGCCTGGGGACCAGGACCAGTTGCCCGAACTCCAGGCCGCCGTGGCGCGCGCCCCGCAGCTGCTGGAAGGACACCTGCGGCTGGGCGCGAGCCTGCTGGACCGGGACGATCCGGCAGGCGAGGCCCACCTGCGTCGGGCCATGGCGCTGGAGGCCGCATGCACCGGTGCGGTGCTGGAGCGGCTGTACGGCTTTCACCAGGCGCGAGGCGAGCACCAGGCCGCCGAGCAGGTGCAAGCCGAGTTCCTTGCCTGGCAGGACGCACAACGCGAGCTCGACGCGCATCGCTTCAGGCTGTCCTCCGACGACAGCTTCCTCCCGCATGGCTTGTCCGATCAGGCGCTGGCGTCGCTGCGACACGCCCTGGCCAGTGTCGGCAACGTGCGTCGTGCGTGGCTGGTGCGCAAGGTTCTCGGTGCCGGAGCCCAGGGCGATCATTACCTGATGCTTGTACAGTGGCGTGGCCTCGTGTTCAGCCGCAGCCGGGCCTTGCAGCGGTTGGTTGATGCCATCGAACTGCCCGGATCTTTCCAGGTCCTCGACAGCGGCGACCGCCGCCGCTACGCCAGCGCTCTGCGCCGCCAGGCGGGCATGCCGGTGTGGACCCGGGGCCGCTGACACGGCGCGGAAAGGAGGGGGGCGATAGAATGCCCGCCCCCTCATGTTGCCAGGCACCCCGATGACGCAGTGGTCCACCGACCAGGCCCGCAAGACCTATTCGATCCCGCACTGGGCCGATGGGTATTTCGACGTGGACGCGGCCGGCCGCATCGTCGTGCGCCCCAAGGGCGAGGCCGGGCCGACCGTGGTGTTGCCCGAAGTGGTGGACGCCGCGCGCGCCAATGGCGCCAAGCTGCCCATGCTGGTGCGCTTCCCGGACATCCTGGGCCAGCGCCTGGGCAAGTTGCAGGCCGCCTTCCAGCAGGCCCAGGCCGACTGGAACTACGCCGGCGGCTACACCGCGGTGTACCCGATCAAGGTCAACCAGCACCGCGGCGTGGCCGGCACCCTGGCCCAGCACCACGGCGAAGGCTTCGGCCTGGAGGCCGGCAGCAAGCCCGAGCTGATGGCGGTGCTGGCGCTCTCGCGCCCGGGCGGGCTGATCGTCTGCAACGGCTACAAGGACCGCGAGTACATCCGCCTGGCGCTGATCGGCCGCAAACTGGGCCTTGAGACCTTCATCGTCATCGAGAAGCCCTCCGAGCTGAAGCTGGTGCTGGAAGAAGCCAAGGCGCTGGACGTCATGCCGGGCCTGGGCGTGCGCATGCGCCTGGCCTCGCTGGGCGCTGGCAAGTGGCAGAACAGCGGTGGCGACAAGGCCAAGTTCGGCCTGTCCCCGCGCCAGGTGCTGGACCTGTGGAAGGCGCTGCGCGACACCGAGTACGCGCCGTGCCTGAGCCTGCTGCATTTCCACATGGGCTCGCAGATCTCCAACGTGCGCGACATCGCCAACGGCATGCGCGAGGCGGTGCGCTACTTCGTCGAGCTCTCGCGCCTGGGCGCGAAGATCAGCCATGTCGATGTCGGCGGCGGCCTGGGCATCGACTACGAAGGTACGCGCTCGCGCAGCTACTACTCGATCAACTACGGGCTGGGTTCCTACGCCGGCAACATCGTCCAGCCGCTGGCCGAGGCCTGCGAAGAGCACGGCCTGGCGCCGCCGCGCATCGTCACCGAGTGCGGCCGCGCGATGACCGCCCACCACGCGGTGCTGATCGCCAACGTGTCCGAGGTCGAGGAAGCGCCGGAAGGGCGCGTGCCCGACGCGCACGAGGACGAGCCGGCGGCGGTGCGCCACCTGCGCGAGATCCACGAAGAGCTGGACGTGCGTCCGGCGGTGGAACTGTTCCAGGAAGCGCAGCATTTCCACGCCGAGGGCCTGAGCGCCTATGCGCTGGGCCAGATCGACCTGACCTCGCGGGCGCGCATCGACGACTTGTTCTACGCCATCGCCCACGGCGTGCGCGCGCGTTTGAGCCACGAGGAAAAGAGCCACCGCCCGATCCTGGACGAGCTCAACGACCGTCTGGTGGATAAGTACTTCGTCAACTTCAGCGTGTTCGAATCCATCCCGGACGTGTGGGCCATCGACCAGGTGTTTCCCATCGTGCCGATCGAGCGGCTGGACGAGGCGCCCACGCGCCGCGGCATCATCGCCGATATGACCTGCGACTCGGACGGCATGGTCAAGACCTATGTCGAGAACGAGAGCCTGGACAGCTCGCTGCCGCTGCATGCGCTCAAGCACGGCGATTCCTACCGCATCGGGTTCTTCCTGGTCGGTGCCTACCAGGAGATTCTGGGCGACATCCACAACCTGTTCGGCGACACCGATGCGGTGGAAGTGGCCTGCGATGACCAGGGCTACCAGCTCACCCAGCAGCGCCGGGGCGACACCACCGACGTGATGCTGGACTACGTCGGTTACGCCCTGGCCGACCTGCGCAGCGCCTACGCCCAGCGCGTGGCCGCCGCCGACCTGTCGCCCGAGCGCGCCCAGGAGCTGTCCCAGGCGCTGGAAGCCGGCCTGACCGGCTACACCTACCTGAGCGATGAGCCGCTGCAGTAAACGCATCGGCCGCCGCAGGGCGGCGCTGTCGCCGGTTGCCATGGCCTGTCTCCCGGGCGCGCATCGGCAAGAACACGGGTAGCATCGGCGCGTCCAAGGAGAGGAGTCTGCGTTGCGCTACCCCGGACTGGATCTGCTGCGTGCCCTGGCCATCGTGTGGGTGATGCTGTTCCACAGCTACCAGGTCGGTGGACTGGGGCCCTGGGGCGATGCCCTGGCCCGGCATGGCTGGGTGGGCGTGGACCTGTTCTTCGTGCTCAGTGGATTCCTCGTGGGGCAGCAGGTGCTGGCGCCGATCGCGCGCGGGGAGCGCCTGCGCATCGGCGACTTCTACCTGCGCCGCGCGCTGCGCATCCTGCCGGCGTACTGGCTGGTGTTGGCCCTGTACCTGCTGTGGCCTGGCTTCCGCGAACGGCCGGACATGGAGCCCTGGTGGAAGTTCGTGTTCTTCCTGTTCAACCTGACCCACACGCTGCAACGTGACGCCTTCGCCCAGGCCTGGTCGCTGTGCGTGGAGGAGCACTTCTACCTGGTGCTGCCGCTGCTGGCCGCGGCGCTGGCGGGCCGCATCGACCGGCGCGGCTTCGTGGCCCTGTGCGTGTTCCTGGTCAGCGCGGGGGTGATCCTGCGGGGGGCCATCTGGCTGCATGAGGCGCGGGCGCAGGTCGCCGCCGGGGTCGACGCGGTGACCTGGTATGGCCGCGCGCTCTATTACCCAACCTGGAACCGCCTGGACGGCCTGCTGGCGGGGCTGTGCCTGGCGATGCTGCGGGTCTTCCGCCCCGATCACTGGGTGCGGTGGCAGCAGCGCGCCAACCTCATGTTGATGCTGGGGCTGGTGCTGCTGGGCCTGGCGATTGCCAGCTTCTGGTCGCGGATCAGTCCGGTGGGCAACACCGTGGGTTGGCCGCTGCTATCGGCCGCGATGGCGCTATTGGTCTTTGCCGCTGCCTCCCGGCACAGCTGGATCGGCGCGCGCGCTCTGCCCGGTGTCGGCTGGCTGGCGGCCGTGTCCTACAGTCTGTATCTCACGCACACGGCGGTGGCCGCGCTGGTGCACCGGCACCTGGGCCACTGGCTGGACGGGCACGGGTTGATCACTTTCACCGGCTACGCCCTGGCCGTCCTGGCAGCCGGCGCCGTGCTGCACTACGCCGTGGAGCGCCCGGGCCTGATGCTGCGCGAGCGCTGGCTGTCCAGGCACCGGCCGCCGGTCGGCGCAGCCCCAACGGCCAGCGGCCCGCCTGCGGTGTCCGGGCGGGACTGAGCCTTCCGCGGACAAGCGGGGTGGGTCGGTTGATCGCGCCAGCGCTCGGCGCGCCGTTCGGCGCATCCGGGGCACGGTTGAACGCACGCCAGCCCGCTGCCTGTGGCGCCACGGGCCGGCGCATGGGCTAATGGCGCCCTCATCCTGGGCCACCGCTCTCATGGCGATCATTTCCAAGGCAGCGCTGCTGTTGGCGCTTGTGACCACGGCCATGCACCCGGCGATGGCGGCGCATGACCGTGCGCGCGAGCGCCTGGCAATCCGGCAAGTCGTCGAGGCTTTCCGGACTGCCATCATCGACAAGGACAAGGCCCGCTTCACCGCGCTGTTCTTTTCCGGGGACCCCGCACGCGTGACCTGGCAGTTCGTCAACGACGATGCGCGCCTGGCGCGCTTGCGGGCGGCCAAGCCAGATGCGAGCAAGGCCCGCGACATTCCCCAGTCCAACTACCTGAGCTTCATCGATTCGATCGTGGCCGATGCGAACACCAGCGAGGAGGTGTTCTCCGACGTCAGCATCGACACCGACGGTGAGATCGCGGCGGTCGCCTTCGACTACGCCTACCTGGAAGCGGGCCAGCAAACCAACCACGGCAGGGAGATGTGGCAACTGGTGCGGACCGAGCAGGGCTGGAAGATCGTCTCGGTCCTCTGGACCATGCGCGATCCCGCTCCCGCCCGGTGAGGAGGATGGCGGTAGACGCGTCGATTGCCACACCGCCGCCGTGGCGGGTGTCGCTGATGGCGGCCCTGCCGATCGGCCTGTGCCTGCTGGTGATGGCGGTACCGGCGGTCGGACACGGGCATGCCCTGGCCTATCGCAGCCTGTACCTGCTGGCCTACCTGGCGTGGGCGCCGGTGTTGATCTGGCTCCAGCGCGGGCTCTGGCGTGCCGGCTGGTCGCCCTGGCGGACAGTCCCGCTGTTGCTGCTGGTCACCTACCTGATGGCGGTGGTCAACAACGTGCTGGGATTCCTGCTGCCCCAGGCGATGGGGTGGGTAGGGGCGTCGCCACCGCGCTGGTCGCGGGTGTTCTTCGGCGTGGACGACTGCTGGCTGGCGTTGATCGCCTACTGCGCGGCCAACGCCCTGGTCGGGCATTACCACGCGCTGAAGGAATCGCAGCGCCACCGGGCCGAGGCGCTGCTGGCCGCGCGCGATGCCGAACTGCGCGCCTTGCGCTACCAGCTCAATCCCCACTTCCTGTTCAACACCCTCAACGGCGTGTCCTCGCTGGTGGCGCAGGCGCGCGGCGATGAGGCGCGCACCATGCTCACGCGGCTGGGCGGTTTCCTGCGGGCCACCCTGGAGCGGCCGTCCCATGAGGTCTCCGTGGCCGAAGAGCTGGCCATGACCGAGACCTACCTGGCCATCGAGCAGGTGCGGCTGGGCGAGCGCCTGCGCATGGAGTGGGACATCGGGCCCGGCGTGCTAGACGCCGGACTGCCCTCGCTGCTGCTGCAACCCCTGGTGGAAAACGCGATCCGTCACGGCATTGCCAGGCGCAGTGCGCCGGGCCGGCTATCCATCGCGATTCATGCCGGCGCCGGGCAGTTGCGATTGCGCGTGGTCAACGAGCTGGCAGCGGACATCCAGGCGCGGGGCGGGCCCACGCTGGGCCATGAAAACGTGCGCCAGCGCCTGGCCTGGCTATATCCGCAGCGTCACACATTCGTGGCCGCCGTGGAGGATGGCCACTACGTGGTCGCCATCGCCATCCCATTGCGGCGCCAGGACGCGCAAGGCGGCGCCGCGTGATCCGGATCGCAGTGATCGATGACGAACCCCTGGCCCGCAGCGGCGTGATCGCCGGCCTGGCACGCCACGACGATGTCCAGATCGTGGGCGAATACGGCGACGGCCATGCCGCCCTATCCGGCATCGGGCGATGTGCCCCCGATGTGCTGATCCTGGACATCCAGATGCCCGGCCTGGATGGCATCGCGCTGCTCCAGGCGCTGGAGCCGCCAGCGCGCCCGCTGGTGATCCTGTTGACCGCGCATGCCGAGTTCGCGGTGCCTGCATTCGCGCTGGAGGTCCTGGACTATCTGCTCAAGCCGCTGGACGAGGAACGCCTGGCCGATGCCCTGGCCCGCGTACGCCGGCGGCTGCGAATCAGCGCTCCGGTTCCTGGCGCCCTGTCGGTCGAGCCGCCGCCACCGCGGCTCACGCGCTTTGAAGTCCGCATGGGACGGCGCATCGTGTTCGTGCCGGCCGAGCAGGTCGAGTATCTCCAGGCCGATGGCGACTACGTCACCCTGCACGTCGGGTCCAGGCAATACCTGCTGCGCGATGCGCTGCAGCGCCTGCAGCTACAGCTCGATCCGGCCCGCTTCGTGCGGATCCATCGCTCGACCATGGTCAGGCTGGACTGCGTGGCCGAACTGCAGCCGCTGTCGAACAAGGATGCGCTGCTGCGCCTGCACAACGGCGTGCCCCTGCGCGTCAGCCGCACCTATGTCGATGCGCTGCGCGCCCAGCTCGGCGGCGCCGCGCGCTGAGGTGTGCTGGCGCGCCCTGGCGCGGGCTGGGCACGGCCTGGCGCAAGGGTGGCGCCAGGCGCTGCATGCACGCATAGACTTTCCGCCTTCCCACTTTCCCGCATTCCCGGCCTGGCCCGATGATCCTCCCCGAATCGCGTTATCCCGGCCTGGACCTGCTGCGCGCCGTCGCCATCGTGTGGGTGATGTTCTTTCACGCCTGGGTGGTGGGCGGGCTGCCGCCGGAGTGGACCTGGCTCTCGCGCTATGGCTGGATGGGCGTGGACCTGTTCTTCGTGCTCAGCGGCTTCCTCATTGGCGGGCAGGTGGTGACGCCGCTGGCACGTGGCGAGCCCCTGCGCTTTGGCGATTTCTACCTGCGCCGCGCGTTCCGCATCCTCCCGGCGTACTGGGTGGTGCTGGCGCTGTACTTCTGTGTGCCGGTCTGGCGGGAAGCGCCGCTGCTGGAGCCGCTGTGGAAGTTCCTGCTGATGGTGGTCAACCTGGGCAACGACTACAGCCGCTCGGCGTTCTCCCATGCCTGGTCGCTCTGCGTGGAAGAGCACTTCTATCTGGTCTTTCCGCTGATGGCCTGGTGGCTGATGCGCAAGCCCGCCGCCTGGAAGGTGGTCACGCTGGCCGCGGTGGTGATGCTGGGTGGCATCGCGCTGCGTGCAGGCATCTGGCTGCACGGCAGCGCCCTCGAAGCGGCCGGCGCAATGCAGCGCAACTGGTTCGTGGAGGATCTCTATTACCCCACGTGGAATCGCCTGGACGGATTGCTGTGCGGGGTGCTGCTGGCGACCGTGAAGACCTTCAGGCCGGCGCAATGGGCGCGCATGCAACGGCACGCCAATCTCGCGCTGTTCCTGGGGATCGCGGTGATGGCCCTGGCGCTATGGCTGTTCCGCGATCGGGTCGGCCTGCTCGGCAATGCCGTGGGCTGGCCGGTGCTGTCCATCGGCCTGGCGCTGCTGGTATTCGCAGGTGCCGGGCGTGCCAGCCTGATCGGGCGCCGGGCGGTTCCGGGCGCGACGTGGCTGGCCGCCATCTCCTACAGCCTCTATCTGGTCCACAAGGCCGTGTACAAGCTGGTGCAGCTGCATCTGGGCGATGCCATCGCAGGCTGGGGGCTGGCCCAGGTGCTGGTCTACGGCGGCGCCTCACTGCTGGCGGCGGTGCTGCTGCACCACGCGGTGGAGCGGCCCGGCCTGCGCCTGCGTGCACGGCTGTTGCACAGGCCGCCTGCCACGCAGGCGCAAGGGATGCCGGGCTGAAGGCGCGCTAGGCGTACTTGAGCCCGGTGTCGCACAGCACGGTGACCACCGAGGGCGCCGGGCCCAGGCCGCCGGCCTCGATCAGCCGGACGCAGGCGCAGACGTTGGCCGCCGCCGAATAGCCCACATGCAGGCCTTCCTCGTGCGCCAGCCGGCGCTTGTAGCTGAGCGCCTCGTCATCGGACACGGCCAGCAAGGCATCGGCCAGAGCCGGCTCCCAGTGCGGCGGGACGCTGCCGTAGCCGGTGCCCTGCAGCAGATGCCGCGGCTTGACCACGGCCTGGCCCGCCAGCACCTGCGCACCGGCCGGCTCGACCGCCACGCAGCGGATCGCGGCCGAATGCCGCTTGAGGCTGCGTGCGGTGCCGACGAAGGTGCCGCTGCTGCCCACCGTGGCCACGAACGCATCGATGCGCCCGTCGGTGTCGCGCAGGATCTCAGGGCCGGTGCCGTGCTCGTGGGCAGCGATGCTGCCAGGGTTGTTGAACTGGTCGACGTAGTAAGCGTCGTGGTCGCGGGCAAAGGCCATCGCCTGCGCGGTGGCCGCGGCGATGTCCGCGCCGGTGACCTGCCCGGGCGCGCCATCGACCTGATCCACCAGCAGCACCTGCGCGCCCAGCGACTGGAGCATGCGCACGCGCTCGGGACTGTTGCCGCGCGACATCGCCACCACCAGCCCATGCCCGAGCACGGCGCAGACCACCGCCAGTCCGGCGCCCATGTTGCCGCTGCTCATTTCCACCACCGGCTGGCCCGGGCGCAGCTGGCCGCTGGCGCGGGCCGCCTGCAGGATCGCCAGCGCCGGCCGGTCCTTGATGCTGCCGCCGGGGTTCAGGAACTCGGCCTTGGCCCAGATCGTGCTGCCCGGCGGGCTGAGCCGCGTCAGCGCCAGCAGCGGCGTGTCGCCGATCAAGTCCAGCGCATTGCGGTGTCTCATGCGCGCATCAAGATGCGTTGCGTGCGACCTGGAACCCGGCGAAGGACTGGCTGACCGGCATCAGCTCGATGCGGTTGATGTTCAGGTGCCTGGGCAGCGAGGCCACGTAGAAGATCGTCTCGGCGATGTCCTCGCCGGTCATCGGCGTGGCCCCGCTGTACAGCGTGTCCGATGCGGCCTGGTCGCCGCTGGTGCGCACCAGGGTGAACTCGGTCTCGGCCATGCCCGGCTCGATGCTGGTCACGCGCACGCCGGTACCGTGCAGATCGCTGCGCAGGCCCAGCGAGAACTGCGCCACGAAGGCCTTGGTGCCGCCGTACACGTTGCCGCCCGGGTAAGGGTAGGTGGCGGCCACCGAGCTGATGTTGATCACCGCGCCCTTGCGCGCGATCAGCGTCGGCAACACGCGGTGGGTCAGGGTCACCAGCGCGGTGATGTTGGTGTCGATCATCTGCTGCCACTGCGCCAGGTCCGACTGCTGAGCCGGCTTGGTGCCCAGGGCCAGGCCGGCGTTGTTCACCAGCAGGTCGATGTCGGAAAACGCGGCCGGTAGCGCGTCGATGGCGGCATTGAGCGCGGCGCTGTCGCGCATGTCGAAGGCGGCCACGTGAACGCGCCCGCTGCCGAACTCATCGACCAGCGGCTGCAGGCGCTCGGCCCGGCGGCCGGTGGCGATGACCTTCCAGCCAGCGGTGAGGAAACGCCGCGCGGCGGCAGCGCCGAAGCCGGAAGTGGCACCGGTGATGAGGGCAGTCTGGGTCATGCGGGCGGACTCATGCGGAAGGGGAGGGACGGGTGCGTTGTCGCAGCCAGGCGCCCAGCCAGGCGCCGGCCGCGGCGGCCAACAGGGTCAGCACGATGCCTGCCAGGTTGTCGCGGACAATCTGCCCCAGGGCGGCGCTTTGGCCGGGCATCGCGCCGGGCAATCCGGCAAGGGCGAGCATCGCGATGATGCCGGCCCACATCAGCAGGCTCAGGGCTGCGGCCAACGGCACGAAGGCGCGCCCGCCCAGCCAGCCGCCTACGGCCATTGCCAGGACGGTCACCAGTTCGCTGATCGGGTCGATAAAGCCGATCCGGGTCGGAAGCAGGAGGGTCTGCCCGGCGGGCAGGGCCAGGCTCAGCAGCCCGGATGCGGCCAGCTGCAGGCCGATGGCGGCTGCGGCCGCCAGGATCAGGCGCTGTGCGGCCGTCTCCGGTGCCTTCATCGTGCCTTGATGGCCATCGCCTGCAGGCCGCTGCCGGCCAGCTTCTGCTTGGCTTCGGCCAGTTCGCTGGCGGTTCCGTAGGGGCCCATGCGGACGCGGTAGACCGTCTTGCCGTTGATGTCGGCCGATTCCACGCGCGCGCCCAGCCCCATCATCGCCAGCTTGGCCTTGGTCTGCTCGGCATCGCCGGAGGCGCCGAAGGAGCCGGCCTGCAGGATGTAGCGCGCATCGCCGCCAGTGGCAGGCGCGGCCATTGCCGAGGCGCTCCCAACAGCGGCGGGGGTGGCTGCCGGGGTGGCGGCGGCCACCGCGGGGCGGGCCGATTCGTCCAGCGGCTGCGGGCCGGCGGCGAGCGGGGTCGGGTCGGGATTGGCGCTGGCCGGCGGCGGGGTACGGCCTTCCAGGGCGGCCTGCGCGCGCGCGGCTTCCAGCTGCTGCTGCGCCTTCTGCTGGGCCTTCTGCTCGGCTTCGGCGCTGGCGGCCAGCTCGGCATCGGACATCTGCACTTCGCGGCCAGGCAGCAGCGTGTAGAAGTCGTACTGCGTTTCCTTGTGCTTCTCGGCCGCGGCGTCCGCCGGCGCCTGCGACGGCGCTTCGGCCTGCTCGGCGCTGTCGTCCTCGGCCACCGGGGCGGGTTTGGCGTCCGGGTTGGGCTTGGGACGGAAGAAGCCGTCGCCTTCCTTCTTCATCAGCCCGGGCACGATGAAGAACAGCGCCGCGCCCAGTACCAGCCCGGACAACAGCCACACCCAGCCGGGCGTGCTGTTGCCGCTGTTGCGCGTGGCCTGCTTCTTGTTGCGTCGTGCCGCCATCTTCTCGGGAGCTCTCTGATCGGGTCTGCGATTACATGCGCTCGGGCGCGCTGACGCCCAGCAGGTCCAGGCCGTTGGCCAGCGCCTGACGGGTGGCCATCGCCAGGGCCAGTCGCGCGTTGCGTGCGGCGGCATCTTCCACCAGCACCGGCGTGGCGCCGTACCACGTGTGGAAAGCATAGGCCAGTTCCCGCAGGTATTGCGCGATGGCATGTGGCTCCAGCGACTGGCCGGCCGCTTCCACCACTTCCGGATAGCGGGACAGTTCCACCATCAGCGCCAGCGAGGCGGCATCGTCCAGACCCGAAAGTCCCTCGATGCCCGCGCCCTGGTCGTAGGCCGACAGGCCCTTCTCGGCCAGCTGGCGCAGCAGGCTGCAGATGCGCGCGTGCGCGTACTGCACGTAGAACACCGGATTGTCGTTGCTCTGCTGGCGGGCCAGGTCGATGTCGAAGGTCAGCTGCGAATCCGGCTTGCGCGCGATCAGGAACCAGCGCGTGGCATCGGCGCCGGCTTCCTCGATCAGGTCGCGCAAGGTCAGGTAGCTGCCGGCGCGCTTGGACAGCTTCACTTCCTCGCCGCCGCGCATCACCGTGACCATCTGGTGCAGCACGTACTCCGGCCAGCCCTGGGGGATGCCCACGTCCAGCGCCTGCAGCCCGGCGCGCACGCGCGCCAGCGACCCATGGTGGTCGGCGCCCAGCTCGGTGATGGCGCGCTGGTAGCCGCGCTGCCACTTGGACAGGTGGTAGGCCACGTCGGGCAGGAAATAGGTGTAGGTGCCGTCGGACTTGCGCATGACGCGGTCCTTGTCGTCACCGAAGTCGGTCGAGCGCAGCCACAGCGCGCCGCCCTCCTCGTAGGTATGGCCCGAGGCATTGAGCCTGGCCACGGTTTCCTCGACCTTGCCGTCCTGGTACAGCGAGCTCTCCAGGAAATACACATCGAAGCCGACGCCGAAAGCGGCCAGGTCGGCGTTCTGCTCGCGACGCAGATAGGCCACGGCGAAGCGGCGGATCGCATCGAGATCCTCGATATCGCCGCTGCCGGTCACGGTCTGGCCTTCGAGCTCGATGGCATCGCCGCGCAGGTAGGCCGCGGCGACATCGGCGATGTAGTCGCCGTTGTAGGCGGCCTCCGGCCATTGCGCATCGCCCGGCTTGAGCCCGTGCAGGCGCGCGAAGGTGGACTTGGCCAGGTTCTCGATCTGCACGCCGGCGTCGTTGTAGTAAAACTCGCGCTTGACGTCCCAGCCGTTGGCGGCCAGCACCCGGCCCAGGCAGTCACCGATCACCGCGGCGCGACCGTGGCCCACGTGCAGCGGCCCGGTGGGATTGGCCGAGACGTATTCCACGCCCACGGTCTTGCCCGCGCCGCTGTCGTTGCGCCCGTAGCCGGCGCCCTGCGCCAGCACGTTGGCGGCCTCGCGCTGGTAGGCGGCGGCGCTGAAGTGGAAGTTGATGAAGCCCGGGCCTGCGATCTCGACCTTGGCGATGTCCGCATTGGCGGGCATCGCATCCAGCAGCGCCTGCGCCACCGCGCGCGGATTGCTGCGCGCGGCCTTGGCCAGCAGCATGGCGGCATTGGTGGCGAAATCGCCGTGTTCACGGGTCTTGGGCCGCTCGACCACGAAGTCCGGCGTGGCCGCATCGGCCGGCAGGGTGCCGTTCTGGCGCAGGGCATCGATGCCTTGCAGGATCAAGGCGCGTAGGGGGGATTTCACAGGGATGGGTCGCTGGCTGACAACGCGGACCGGCGATTTTAGCCCACCGCGCCCGTTGCACGACCGAATGCGCCCGATCGCTGCCCCATCCGCCTACAGCTCACCCCGTGCGGCCATGGACACGGGCATGCCGTCGCCGATCACCACATGGTCCAGCAGACGCACATCCACCAGGGCCAGCGCCTGCTTGAGCCGCGCGGTGATGGCGCGGTCCGCCGCCGAAGGCTCGCTGCAGCCGGAAGGGTGGTTATGGCCCACGATCACGGCGGCGGCATTGTGCGACAGCGCCCGCCGCACCACTTCGCGCGGATGGACCTCGGCGCTGTCCACGGTGCCGGTGAACAGCTCCTCGAAGCCCAGCGCGCGATGCCGGCTGTCCAGAAACAGCGCGGCGAAGACCTCGTGCGGTCGCCCGCGCAGGCGCTGGCTGAAGTAGCGGCCGGCCGCGTGCGGGTCGGCCAGGGCCTGGCCGCGCTCCAGCTCGGCGGCCAGATGTCGCTGGCTCAGCTCAAGGGCGGCGCACAGCGCGCTGGCGCGCGCCGGGCCCAGGCCCGGCAGCTTGGCCAGGGCCTTGGCGGAGCAGTCCAGCAGCCGGCGCAGCGGGCCGTGCTGCCGCAACAGATCGCGCGCGGTCTGCACCGCATCCCGACCGGGCAGGCCCGAGCCGAGGAAGATCGCCAGCAGTTCGGCGTCGGAGAGCACGGCGGCGCCGCGCAGCAGCAGTTTTTCTCGGGGGCGTTCGCCGGCGGGCCAGTCGCGGATGTGCATGCAGGGGTCCTCGGGGTCGGCGCATCGGCGCGCCGACATGGCGCGGCCCTGGCGCATGTGACGAATGTGCATCGGCACATGCTTCGCTGGCATCAGGGGCGCGCGGGGCATCGGGTAAGCTAGCGGCCTGTTGGCAAGTCGGAACTTTCCCACGTGAACCAAGCGCTGCTGGGACAACGTGTGTTGCTGTGCGTGGGTGGCGGCATCGCCGCTTACAAGTCGCTGGACCTGGTGCGCCGTCTGCGCGATGCCGGGGCGCAGGTGCAGGTCGCCATGACCGCCGGTGCCCAGCAATTCGTCACCCCACTGACCTTCCAGGCCCTGTCCGGCCATCCCACCCGCACCACGCTGTGGGACAGCCACGCCGAGGCCTCGATGGGGCATATCGAGCTGGCCCGCTGGGCCGACCGGGTGCTGATCGCCCCGGCCACCGCCGATCTGCTGGCGCACCTGGCCCAGGGCCTGGCCGACGATCTGGTCACCACCCTGTGCCTGGCCACCACCGCGCCGATCACCGTGTGCCCGGCGATGAACCACGTGATGTGGGCGCACCCGGCCACCCAGGCCAACGTGCAGCTGCTCAGGCAGCGCGGGGTGCAGGTCATCGGCCCGGAAGACGGCCCGCTGGCCGAGGGCGAGTCCGGCCCGGGCCGCCTGACCGAACCGACCGCGATCGTCGCGGCCCTGTCCCGCACGGCCGAGCAGGCCGCGCCGGCCCTGGCGCAGACCCTGGCCGGCGAGCGCGTGGTGGTCAGCGCCGGACCCACCTACGAGGACCTGGACCCGGTGCGTTACCTGGGCAATCGCAGCAGCGGCAAGATGGGGTTTGCCATCGCCGCCGCCGCCGCGCGCCGCGGCGCCGAGGTGCTGCTGGTGGCCGGCCCGGTCAGCCTGCCCACCCCGGTCGGGGTGAGCCGGATCGACGTGCGCTCAGCGGTGCAGATGCGCCAGGCCGTGCTGGGCGCGCTGCCGGCGGACATCTACATCGGCGCGGCCGCCGTGGCCGACTACACCCCACGCACGCAGATGGCCAACAAGATCAAGAAATCCAGCGAGCGGCTGGACCTGGACCTGGTGCGCACGCCGGACATCCTGGCCGAGGTGGCCGCCTCCGAGCAGGCCCTGAAGCTGGTCGTGGGATTCGCCGCCGAAACCGAGAACGTGGCCGAGTACGCCCGCGGCAAGCTGCTGGCCAAGCGCCTGGACATGATCGTGGCCAATCGCGTGGGCATCCCCGATGGCGGCTTCGAGAGCGACCGCAATGCGATGACCGCCTACTGGAAGGACGGCGAGCGCGACTTCTCCTCCGCCCCCAAGACCGAACTGGCCGACCGGCTGGTCGATCTGATCGTCGAGCGATTGAACGCATGAGCCACGCCCTGCAGCTGAAACTGCTCGATCCCCGCTACGGCGACGAATGGCCGCTGCCGGCCTACGCCACCGAGGCCAGCGCCGGGCTGGACCTGCGCGCGGCGATCGAGGCGCCGATGACCCTGGCCGGCGGCGAGAGCGCGCTGATTCCCAGCGGCATCTCCATCCACATCGGCGACCCGGCGCTGTGCGGCATCATCCTGCCGCGCTCGGGTCTGGGCCACAGGCACGGCATCGTGCTGGGCAACGGCACCGGCCTGATCGATGCCGACTACCAGGGGCCGCTGCTGATCAGCACCTGGAACCGTTCCGGGGAGCCGTTCACGATTCAGCCCGGCGATCGCATCGCCCAGTTGGTGATCCAGCCCATCACCCGCGTAAGCTTGCAGGTCGTGGATTCATTTACCGGAAGCACGCGTGGCGAGGGGGGCTTTGGCCACACGGGTGTGCGCTGACAGGGGGCTGTGACGCATGGCGGGGAAAAAGAAGGGCTTGGAGTTGAATCTGCAGGACAGGCGGCAATCGCTGCCGCTGCTGGCCGTGGTGCTGGTGCTGCTGGCGGCCTGGTTCGGCTGGGGCGGCTGGAGCCTGCTGAGTTCCGAGCGGCATGAGCAGCAGGCCCTGGCGGCGCGCGAGGAGGCCGTGGCTGCGATGCAGCAGGTGCTGGCCACCCAGGGCAGCCAGCTGGCCCAACGCGTGGCCAAGCCCGAAGTCGGCGCCGCGCTGGCCGCGGGCGACACCGCCGCGGCCGCGCAGGCCGTGCGTGCGGGCTGGCAGGACGTCAAGGATGTCCAGGTGCTGGAGGCAGCCCTGGAAGCCGGTTACGCCGATGCCGCCACCTTCGGCTACGCCAAGCTGGCGCTGCTGGAACGCGCGCTCGAGCAGGCCCAGCCGCAGGCGGGCATCGCGCTGGAGCACAAGCAGCCGGTGCTGGGCGTGGCCGCCGCCGCAGGGGGCCATGTGGTCTATGCCGTGTTGCCGGCCACCGCGGTGACCGCGGCGGTCAGTAACGCCGCCCTGCCCGAAGGGGCGTATCTGGCTTTGCGTCAGGGCAGCCACACGGTGGCCGAATCGGGCGATGCCAGCCTGTCGGCCAGCGCCGATTCCGGTGGCCGCCCCGTGGGCACCAGCGGCCTGCGCGTGGTCGAGGCCACGCCTGCGATCAGCGAAGGGCCGATGGGCCTGGGCGCGGTGCAGTGCCTGATCGTGGCCGGCCTGCTGCTGCTGGTGGCCGCCCTGAGCGTGCTGCTGGCCTTCCAGCGCCTGCGCGTGCCGACCCTGGCCCTGGCGCGCAAGCGCGAGCCGGGCGCGGTCGCCCACGGCAGCGATGTCACCTTCGGCGAGGCGATCAAGCGCGAAGCGCCCCCTGTGCCGGCGCGAACCGAGACCAGCGAGGCACCGGCGAAGAAAGCAGTGGGCAGCGCTGCGGGCGGCCATGTCGATCCGGGAATCTTCCGCGCCTACGACATCCGCGGCGTGGTGGGCGGCAGCCTCACCGTGCGCACCGCCGAGTTGATCGGCCAGGCCATCGGCTCGGTGATGTCCGAGGCCGGCTTCAACAACGTGGTGGTGGGGCGCGACGGCCGACTGTCCGGGCCTGAGCTGTCCGCGGGCCTGATCGAAGGACTGCGCCGGGCCGGCATCGACGTCATCGACATCGGCCTGGCGCCCACGCCGGTGTGCTACTTCGCCGCCTATCACCTGCAGACCGGTAGCTGCGTGGCGGTCACCGGCAGCCACAACCCGCCGGACTACAACGGGTTCAAGATCGTCATCGGCGGCGAGACGCTATCGGGCGAGGCCATCACCGCGCTGTACACCCGCATCACCGAAGGCCAGCTGATCTCCACCGACAAGGGCAGCCTGGAGGCCCGCGACGTGGCCCAGGATTACCTGGAGCGCATCGCCGGCGACGTGCAGCTGGCGCGTCCGCTCAAGGTGGTGATCGACGCAGGCAACGGCGTGGCCGGCGAGTTCGCCCCCGCCCTGATGGAGGCCATTGGCGCCGAGGCCATCCCGCTGTACTGCGATGTCGATGGCACCTTCCCCAACCATCACCCCGACCCCAGCGAACCGCACAACCTTCAGGACCTGATCCAGACGGTGCAGCGCTTCAACGCCGACATCGGCCTGGCTTTCGACGGCGATGGCGACCGCCTGGGCGTGGTCACGCGCGAAGGCGAGATCATCTATGCCGACCGCCTGCTGATGCTGTTCGCCGGCGACGTGCTGGAGCGCAACCCGGGCGCGATGGTGATCTACGACGTCAAGTGCACCGGCAAGCTGCAGGGCTGGGTGCTGCGCCACGGTGGCACGCCGATGATGTGGCGGACCGGGCATTCGCTGATCAAGGGTCGCATGCGCGAGACCGGCGCCGAGCTGGCCGGCGAGATGAGCGGCCACTTCTTCTTCCAGGAGCGCTGGTACGGCTTCGACGACGGCCTGTATGCCGCCGCGCGCCTGCTGGAGATCCTGGCCGCCAGTGAGGAGGCCCCCAGCGATACGCTGGCGGCCCTGCCCAACGGCGTGTCCACGCCGGAGCTGAAGGTGGCCGTGGGCGAGGCCTCGCCGCATGAGATCGTCGAGCGCTTCGTCGAGGTGACGCAGTTCGAAGGTGCGCGCCTGTCGACCATCGATGGCCTGCGCGCGGACTGGGACGATGGCTGGGGCCTGCTGCGGGCTTCCAACACCACCCCGGTGCTGGTGCTGCGCTTCGAGGCCGACGACCAGGCCGCACTGGATCGCATCCGCGACGCCTTCCGCGGCACGCTGCAGCAGGTGGCGCCGGAGCTGACGCTGACGTTCTAAACGCGGAGCGTCGAGAACACTGCGGCGTGACTGATCTACGCCGCCATACGGCGATAGGGCCTAGTAGACGTCGTGCACCAGGCTGGCGCCTAGCGTTCCAATGCGCAACAGCATGTGCGGTGCAAGCTCAATGGCGAAATTCCGGTCGCTCTGAGTGCTGGCCCAGATCTCGACCCGACCATCCTGGGCGATCCCACGCAAGTAGTCCCGATGCGGCTCCAGAAACGACACCAACTCTTCCAGGCCATCCTCGACTGTCGCTTCGGGACTTTCTCTCCAGCCATAGCCGAAAGGATCGGTCGTCCAGTAGCCGCTAGACCGTGTGCCCTTGAGCAAGGTCCCCTTGGGCGTTTTGCGAGGCTCGCCAGCTTTCCAGGTGACCTCTGGAGTCAGCCCTAGCGTGCGGGTCACGAGGTCCGGATCCAGGGCGGAGTGTGAGATCCGAATGGAAAGGATGTGCGAATAGATCTGCATAGATCCCGGGTCACGCGCCCGGCGCGTCCGGCTGTTTCATCTGCCGATAGCGCTCCAGGGTCTCGGTGATGTCATCGTCCAGCGACGCGCGTTGGGTCTCGAAGCGCGTGGCCATGCGCTGCTGCTCCAGCAGCACCCGATGGCGCTCGGCAATTTCACCCGCCAGCTTGGCGTCCACCGGCTTGCCGCCCAGCTCGCGCTCACCGGCCCTCTGCAACAGCATGACCAGGCCCTCGCGCAGGCTGGCGATGTTGTAGCGCGCGGTCTTGACGTTGTTGTCCAGCAACGCGGTGCGCTCGCCGAACACGCGCCGGAGATCGTCCTCGCTGGCGTAGGAGGTCAGCATCGCCTGCTCGGTGCGGCGCTTGGTCTCGGCGGCCGCCGCGTCGGCTTGTTCCTGCGCGGCTACCAGGGCGGCGTTGGCGCGCTCCTCGTCGGTCATCGCCGCCGCCACCGAGCTGGTCCGCGCGCCGCTGTTGGCGCTGAACTCCTGGCGCGCGTTGTTGACCTGCTCCGGTGGCAGCGCATCACTGCACACGCGGGTGCCGCGGTCGTTCCAGCAATACAGCTTCTTCTGCGGGGCCGGGGCGTCCTGCGCGGCCACGGCCAGGGGCCACAGCAAGCCCGCCAGGGCGCAATGGGCGATGGTGCGAGGCTTGAACATCAACAGCCCCCTGCTGTCATGTGTCCGAGTGGCCGCTGCCGTAGCGCGCCCGGTAGGCGAGCAGCTGGTCGCGGTGGCGCACAAGGTCGGCGTTTTCCCCGGCGAATGCAAGCAGGTCGGACAGGGTCGCGACCGCGGTCACGGGAACGCCGGTCTCCTCGGCCACGGCCTGCGCCGCCGAGCGCCGCGCCTGGCCGCTGGCCGGATCGCCCAGCATCTCCTGGCGGTCCAGGGCCACCGCGATGCCCGCCGGCTCACCGCCGCCAGCGCGGATCAGGCCCAGCGCCTCGCGGATGGCGGTGCCGGCGGTGATCACGTCATCCACGATCAGCACCCGGCGCTCTTCCAGCGGCGCGCCGATCAGCATGCCGCCCTCGCCGTGGTCCTTGGCCTCCTTGCGGTTGAAGGCGATCGGCAGGTCGCGGCCACGGCGGGCGAACTCCACGCCCAGCGCCGACGCCAGCGGTATGCCCTTGTAGGCCGGGCCGAACAGCAGGTCGAACTGGACCCCGGAGGCTTCGATCGCATCGGCGTAGCAGGTCGCCAGCGTCGCCAGCGCCTGGCCGCGGTCGAAGCGCCCGGCATTGAAGAAGTACGGGCTGATGCGACCGGACTTGAGGGTGAATTCGCCAAAGCGCAGGGCGTTGGCATGCAGGGCCAGCTGCAGGAAACGGGAGCGGTAGTCGTTCACGGGGCTCGGGTGGGGGCGTGCAGGGAAGGACAGCGTAGCAACCCGCGGGGCCGATGGCAGGCCTGTCGTCGGCCGCGGCGGTATGCTGGGCGCCGGTTTCGCTCACGCACGGCACGCAATGCGCATCATCAGCTTCAACGCCAACGGGCTTCGCTCCGCCGCCACCAAGGGCTTCTTCGACTGGTTCAGCCAGCAGGACGCCGACGTGCTGTGCATCCAGGAGACCAAGGCCCAGGAGCACCAGCTCACCGGTCCGACCTTCCTGCCCGAGGGCTACAAGGCCTGGTTCCGCGATGCCACCACGAAGAAGGGCTATAGCGGTGTGGCGATCTACAGCAGGCGCGAGCCGGACGAGGTGCGCACGGCGCTGGGCTGGGCCGAGTTCGACGAGGAAGGCCGCTACATCGAGGCGCGCTACGGCAACCTGAGTGTGGTGTCCTTCTACATCCCCTCCGGCTCTTCCGGCGAGATCCGGCAGGAGTACAAGTTCAGGGTCATGGCCTGGCTACGGCCGATTCTGGAGCAGTGGCTGGCCAGCGGCCGCCAGTACGTGCTGTGCGGCGACTGGAACATCGTGCGCAGCGCGCTGGACATCAAGAACTGGAAATCCAACCAGAAGAACTCCGGCTGCCTGCCCCCCGAGCGCGACTGGCTCAACGGCCTGTGCGCCGACGTGCTTGAGGATGCCGATGCCGGCAGTGGCCGTGGCTGGGTCGATGCCTACCGCGTGCTGCATCCGCAGGGCCAGGACTACACCTGGTGGTCCAACCGCGGCGCGGCGCGGGCCAACGACGTGGGGTGGCGCATCGACTACCAGTTCGTCACCCCGGGCCTGCGCGATCGCCTGCAACGCTGCGCGATCTACCGCGAGCAGCGCTTCTCCGACCACGCGCCGTTCACCGTGGACTACGCCGAGTGAGTGCACCGGTCGCGTCGACGCAGGCGCCGTCCTACAAGGGCTGGCAAGGCATCCGTCGCGCCTTCGCCACGCCGGCGGCACTGACGATGGCGCTGCTGGGCTTCGGCAGCGGCCTGCCGTTCCTGTTGATCGCATCGCAAACGCTGTCCACGCGCTTGCGCGATGTCGGCCTGGACCTGGGCAGCATCGGGCTGATCAGCCTGGCGAGCTTCTTCTACCTGCTGAAGTTCGTGTGGGCGCCGTTGATCGACCGCTTCGCTTTTCCCGGACTGGGCGCGATGGGCCGCCGCCGTTCCTGGCTGCTGTTCTCGCAGGTCACCGTGCTGGTCGGGCTGTTCGCCATCGGCGCCACGCACCCTGAGCAAGGCGTGTGGTGGCTGGTGGTCTGGGTGCTGGTCGCTTCGTTTGCCGGCGCCACCCAGGACTCGGTGGTCGATGCCTACCGCATCGAGATCGCCCCGAAGAACGCGCAGGCCGCGCTGGCCGCCACCTACACCCTCGGCTATCGCATCGGGCTGATCCTGGGCGGGGCCGGGGCGCTGTACGTGGCCGATTTCGTCGACTGGCAGTGGGCATATGCCGCGATGGCCGGACTGATGCTGCTGCCCATCCTGACCACGCTGCTGTGCCGTGAACCGCCGCGGCCCGAGGGCGAGCAGATCCGCCGGGTCGATGCCGCGCAGGCGTTCTGGGAGCCGATCAGCAGCTTCTTCTCTAGCCATGGTGTGGCCTTTTCCATCGTGGTGCTCGTGTTCGTCGGTATCTACAAGTTCCCCGATCAGGTCATCGGCGTGATGGCCGGGCCCTTCTATCTGGACAGCGGCTACACCAAGGCCGAGATCGCCACGGTGGCCAAGGTCTTCGGGATCTGGATGGGCATCCTCGGGGCGTTCCTCGGCGGTGGCGCGGTGGCGTACTTCGGCTATCGCAAGATGCTGTTGGTGGCGGCGCTGGGCGTGGCTTTCTCGAACCTGGCCTTCCTGCTGATGGCGCACAATCCCGGCCAGCTGTGGGCGTTCTACCTGGCCATCAGCGCCGACAACCTGTGCCAGGGCTTCGCCGGCACGGTCATCGTCGCCTTCATGTCGTCCCTGACCGACCGCAACTTCACCGCTACCCAGTTCGCCCTGCTGGTGTCCTTGGCCAATCTGCCGGGCAAGTTCAGCGGCAGCTTCTCCGGTTACCTGGTGGAAGCCACCTCCTACAGCACCTTCTTCTTCCTCAGCGCGATGACCATCGTGCCGGCGCTGGCCTTGCTTGCCTGGCTTTGGCGTCATATCAAGGAAGCCGAACCCGCAAGCACAACGGACACGCCATGACTTCAGTTGCCCAGACGCTGGACCCGCTGCTCAAGGACCGTATCGCGCGCATCGCCGAAGCCCGTGGCTGGGCCATGGAGGAAACGCTCACCGCGGTGATCGAGCAGGGCCTGTTCGTCCTGGAGAGCCAGGTCCGCGGCGGCCTGGAGAGCGGGGAGGTCCACGCCCTGTCCGAAGCCATCGCCGCGCTCAGGCAGCTGCCGCAGGGCCAGGGTTTCTGACGGAGGGGCCTGGCGCCCTGCCGCGCCGGGCCACTTGCTCGCCGGACAGCGCTGACACTGGGCCGTCCGCGACTGGCGACCTTTTCAGCGCGGGCTTGCCTGGCATGGCGTGGCCTGCAGTGGGGATGTGCAGCGACTTGTGCCGCGAGTCCGTCCGACACTGGCTCGCGCAATGCCTGCGAAGCAGCGCGTCGCATCAAGGGACCGACAACTTCTGCTACGCCGTGTCGAAAGCGATGTTGCCCGATGCCAAGCGCATCGACCCGTCGCCCCAGTTCACGGCGCGTCGTCCAGCATGTCGCTCATCGCGCGAGATCTGAAGAAGCACGCGCGAGGCGCTCCGCTGCCATGCCGGTCCAACGACCGAAGACGCACGCGTGATACACAGGGTTGACGCGCAAGGGCCGCACGACTGCACGCGCATCCGCAGCCCTGCGTTACCCTCCACGGCCCGCGGCGCCCCGCATCCCCAACGAGACCTCCCATGGCATTCACCACCGAGCAGCAGCCCGGCGTGCACGCGCCCACCGCCGACAGCGAGGGCTTCGTCCTCAACCACACCATGCTGCGGGTGAAGGACCCGGCGGTTTCGCTGGCCTTCTACACGCGCGTGTTCGGCATGTCGCTGCTGCGCAAGCTGGACTTCCCCGAGATGGCCTTCTCGCTGTTCTTCCTGGCCAAGCTGGACACGCACGAGCAGGTGCCGGAAGACATCGGCGCGCGCACGGTCTGGACCTTCGGCCAGCGTGGCCTGCTGGAGCTGACCCACAACTGGGGGACCGAGGAACAGGCCGACTTCAAGTACCACGATGGCAACGCCCAGCCGCAGGGTTTCGGCCACATCTGCTTCGCCGTCCCGGACCTGGCCAAGGCCGTGGCCTGGTTCGATGCGAATGAGGTGACCTTCGTCAAGCGCCCGGACCAGGGCAAAATGAAGGACGTGGCCTTCGTGAAGGACCCGGACGGCTACTGGATCGAGATCGTGCAGCCGGAGCTCAACGCCAACCTCGGCCGTTGAGCGCCTGAAGGGTCGCGCAATGTCCCGCGCCCGACCCGCTGCGCCGACGCATCAGCGCCCGGCCGGGGTCACGCCGGATGGATGGCGCCCAGCACCCGCGGCCCCGCCGCGCCGGTGACCGAGGGCAGGTTGCCGGGCCGCCCGGCCAGGGTTTCCCGCGCCAGCCAGGCGAACCCCATGGCTTCCACGTAATCCGGGTCCAGCCCGTGCACCGCGGTTGATTCGACGACCACCTCGGGCAGGTGCGCCGCGATGCGATCCAGCAGCCGCGGGTTGTGGACCCCGCCGCCACAGACCAGCACGCGCCGTGTGCCCGGCTGGGTCGCCTTCAGCGCATCAGTCACTGTTTGCGCACTCAGTTCCAGCAGCGTGGCCTGGACGTCGGCGGGCGACACCGCCAGCGCCTGCAGTGCCGCCTCGACCCAATCCAGATGGAACTGCTCGCGCCCGGTGCTTTTCGGCGGAGGCAGCGCGAACCACGCATCGTCCAGCAGCCGCTGCAGCAGACCGGCGTGCACCTGGCCGCTGGCGGCAAACGCGCCGGACGCGTCGAAGGCCTGCCCGGTGTGACGCTCGCACCAGGCGTCCATCAGGGCATTGGCCGGGCCGGTGTCGAAGCCCAGGACCTGCCCGCTCGTCGGTAGCAGGGTGAAGTTGCCGATGCCACCCAGGTTCAGCACCGCCCGGTCCTCGGTCTGCGCGTGCAGCATGGCCGCATGGAAGGCCGGCATCAGCGGCGCGCCCTGGCCCCCGGCGGCGACGTCGCGGCGGCGGAAGTCGGCCACCGTGGTGATGCCGCACCGCTCGGCCAGCACGCTGGCATCGCCCATCTGCCAGGTGAAGGGGTGCCGGGCAGCGGGCCGATGGCGCACGGTCTGGCCGTGCGAACCGATCGCCCGCACCGAGGCCGGGGCGACCTCCGCTTCCCGCAGCAGGGCATTGGCCGCCTCGGCGAAGGCCAGGCCGATCCGCGTCTCCAGCTCGCCCAGCGCATCCAACGAAGTCACATCCCCGCCCTGGCCCAGCGCGACCAGCTGCGCACGCAGCTCAGGGATCCACGGGTAGGTGCGTGCAGCCACCAACTGCGGTGTCGCCTCGAAGCGCACCAGTGCCGCATCGATGCCGTCGGCACTGGTGCCGGACATCAGGCCAAGGAACAACTCGGACATGCGCTTTCCTTCCACCCAAAGCCGTCAATGAAAAGGGCGCCGCCGGATGGCTGCGCCCTGGATCTGCGATGCGGGCCGCTGCGGCCCGCCGTGCTCAGCCGCGCTTCTTGCGCGTGCCCGCTTTCTTCTTGCCGCCCTTCTTCTGGCCCTTGGCCGGGGTGGCGTCAGCGACCTCGGTGACCGCGGCGCGATCGACCTTGCTCTCCACCGGCGTTCCCGGCTCCAGGTCCGCGTAGATGGCGCTTTCCACCGTGTGGATGCGCGCCAGGGCATCGCGGGTCTGGGTCTTGAACGAGGCCAGCTGCGCCCCGCCCAGCGGCTCGGGCGGCGGCATGGTGATCGACAGCGGATTGCGGTGCGCACCGTTGACGCGGAATTCGTAGTGCAAATGCGGCCCGGTCGCCAGTCCGGTCGAGCCGACGTAGCCGATCACCGTGCCCTGTGCGATGCGCTGGCCCGGACGCACCTTGCCGATGCGCGACATGTGTCCGTACAGCGTGGTGTAGCCGCGGCCGTGGTCCAGGATCACCACGTTGCCGTAGCCGCGCTGCACGCCGGCGAACTGCACCTTGGCATCGCCCGCGGCCATGATCGGCGTGCCGGTCACCGCGGCGTAGTCCACGCCCTTGTGCATGCGCATGGTGCCCAACACCGGATGCTTGCGCGCGCCGAACTTGGAACTCAGGCGGGCATAGGGAATCGGCATGCGGATGAAGCTCTTCTTCAGCGGCCGTCCCTGCGCGGTGAAGTATTCGGCCGTGCTGCCCGGGCGCGCGTAGCGGAAGCCGGAGTGCAGCTTTCCGTCGACGGTGAAGGTCGCCGCCTCGATCGGCCCGGTGGCCACCAGCTCGCCCTCGCGCCAGGTCTGCTGGACCACCACGCTGAAGCGGTCGTCGCTGTCCAGGTCGGAGTTGAAGTCGATGTCGTACTTGAAGATGTCGTCGGTCAGCGCGTTGATGTTGGCGGCGGTCAGCCCTGCCTTGCGCGCCGAGCGGTTGAGCGAGCTGCCGACCTTGCCGCTGAGCACGACGGTACGGGTCGTGGTCTCGCGCGGGATCACCTTCTCCACCACCTTCTCGCCCTTGAGCGAGAGCACCACCCGGCTGGACAGGTCGCGGTCGTAACGCAGGGCCCGCAGCGTGCCGCCCACGGGCATGTCGAAACTGATTTCGGTGCCAGGCTTCAAGCGACGCATCAGCGCCTTGAAGTCGTCGTTGGCCAGGAACTGGTGCATCGTCGTGGCCGGGATTTCCAGCTCCTCGAACAAGCCGCCCAAGGTTTGCCCCGGCTTGATGCGCAAGGTCTGCCAGCTATCGCCGGCATGGTCCTGCGCGGCATCGCCTTCCAGCTCGGGCAGCTCCAGCGCCAGCGTGGCGTGGGTGGCCTTCGGCGCGGGGATGGCGGAGGAAAAACCCGGGATGATGGTGGCCACCATGATGCCGATGGTGGTGAACAGGCTGGCGTGGATCCACTGCCGCCGCGTCCAGCCGCCCGAAGGCAGGTGGCGGCGCACGTGGCGATGAAGTTCGGAGTCTCGGAGGACCTCCAGGCGTTCACGGAACCGTTGCTTGCGGCGGTTGCCGTCCCCGTTCGTCTGCATGCTGTCGTTCACCCCGGGCCCAGGCAGCGAGCCCAATCGTCGTACCATAGTCACGTGAAAACCCTGCGTCAAACCATTGAGTGGATTCGAAATTTCGGCTGCCGGACGGTTTAATGAAGCTTTAACTGCAGGTTCACCTTTGTCATTCCCTCACGCGTATTCAGATCAAAAGATGACCACGTCCCACGCAGAAGCACTCCAACTTATCGGCCGCGGTGCCGATGAACTTTTGAAATCCGAGGAACTGCAGGCCCGGCTGGCACTGGGGCGCCCCTTGCGGATCAAGGCAGGCTTCGATCCCACCGCGCCGGACCTGCACCTGGGCCATACGGTGCTGTTGAACAAGCTGCGGCAGTTCCAGCTGCTCGGGCATCAGGTGATCTTCCTGATCGGCGACTTCACCGGAATGATCGGCGACCCCAGCGGCAAGAACGTCACCCGCAAGCCGCTCACGCGCGAAGACGTGCTGGCCAACGCCAGGACCTACGAGGAGCAGGTCTTCAAGGTGCTGGACCGCGACAAGACCGAAGTCCGTTTCAATAGTGAGTGGTTCGGCAAGATGGCGGCGGCCGACATGATCCGTCTGGCCGGCCAGCACACCGTGGCCCGCATGCTGGAGCGCGACGATTTCGCCAAGCGCTACGCCGCCCAGCAGTCCATCGCGCTGCATGAGTTCCTCTATCCGCTGGTGCAGGGCTACGACTCGGTGGCGCTGGAGGCCGACGTCGAACTCGGAGGCACCGACCAGAAGTTCAACCTGCTGATGGGGCGCGGCCTGCAGGAACACTACGGCCAGCGGCCGCAGATCGTGCTGACCATGCCGTTGCTGGAGGGCCTGGACGGCATCAACAAGATGTCCAAGTCGCTGGGCAACTACATCGGCATCAGCGAGCCGGCCATCGACATCGTCACCAAGACCATGAAGATCAGCGACGAGCTCACCTGGCGCTGGATCGATCTGCTGAGCTTCGATATCTCCATCGAAGAGGCCAAGCACCTGAAGGCCGGGTGGCAGCGGGTCGGTTTGAATCCGCGCGAAGTGAAGCTGCGCTTGGCGCGCGAGCTGGCCACCCGCTTCCATGACGCGGCAGCCGCTGACCAGGCCGTGGCCGGATGGGAGGCGGTCGTGCGCGGTGAGGGCAACGCAGAACTGCTGGAACTGCAGGACGTGGTGGTTCCTGCAGAAGGCGTGCGCATGGCCGCCCTGCTCACCGCCGCCGGACTGACGCCCAGCAATTCGGAAGCCAATCGCAAGCTCAAGGAGCGCGCGGTGCGGGTGGATGGCGAAGTCTTCGAAGATCTCCAGCGCGTCTTCGTCCCGGGCTTCGAAGGCATTCTTCAGGTCGGCAAGCGCAACTTCAGCCGCGTTCGTCTGGTCGCTGCCTGATCGAACTCGCAGTGGTCCAAGCCGAACCGCCTGCCCTGCGGGCGTTTCGGCGCCGCGGCAGGGCAGGTCCGAAAAAAAAATGTCGTAACCCCTTCACAAGATCGTCATCACCTCCCATACTTCGCGCCCCGCTTCACCGGCGGCCTGGTTCGAGTGTTGAACCGGGGCAAGGTGAGGGAGTGTTGCAGGGCAGGACGCTTCGAAAATTTCTTCGAAAAGAAGTTGACGAAGTTGTGAAGGCCTCGCATAATTTCCTGCTCCCGACGGCGGATTGCTTCGCTGGCGGGGACGAGCTGAAAAGCGCGGTGTTGACGGTTTGATCACGGCCAGTTAGAATGGCCGACCCGGTTGGAGAGATTCACTTCACTCCGCCGGAACGAACCGAAAACGAAGTGTTGACGGTTCAAGAT
>Ga0209257_1000350_pt1 | contig 95008 bp, 78 predicted proteins | sample AraplaCvi_mCL_r2_FD_184277 | JGI IMG/M metagenome (GOLD analysis project Ga0209257, IMG submission 184277) | Arabidopsis root microbial communities from North Carolina, USA - plate scrape MF_Cvi_mCL_r2 (SPAdes) (version 2) | ecosystem: Host-associated > Plants > Roots > Endosphere | place: USA...
CCGCCCTGACCATGCCCTACATCTACAAGCGCGGCATGCGCCCCGTCGAAGAAACCATCGCCGAGGTCCAGGCCGCCGCCGCCGCAATCTCCCGCGAAATGCAAGGCGTCACCTGACCCGGGCCGGCCCTATGGGAAACAGGCGTGAGAGCCCTGTCGCCTCACAGCGGATCCACCGTCATTGGGCCGACGGATGACACATCCGGCTGATCGGATTGGAGCCGGTCGCGGTCAGCAGGCCCAGACGGTAGGGCAACTGGATGTACTCCGTGCCAGGCGGGTGGGACGCCAGGCCTTGATAAAGAAACTGCAGGGGCTTGCAGGGATCGATGGTCAGCGTCTGGTCATGACCGCTGCGCACCAGTTCGCCATGGGAAACGCCTTCGGACCAGGCCGGCCCGTCGAAGGTGACGTTGTCAGAGCCAGCGAACGAATTCGAAGCGCTGACGGCGAGCGGCCGCCACTCGCCGTCGAGCCTGTCGCTGATCCATGAGCGGAAGTAGCGTCCGCGTGGGCCGATGGCCTCGATGGCGGTGAGGTAGCTGTTCGTGCCGGCGATCTTGTAGTGCATGCTGGCTTCGAAGATGTCGTCGCGAGCACCGGTCAGGACGAGCTTGGTGTCGGCGAAGCCCTCGGGAAAGCGGCCAATGGGCGTCTGCGACCGGAACAGGTGGCCGTTGTCGTCCGTGTTGAAGAGATGGCAGTTGGCGTCATCGCAGATGACCCAGAAATCGAGCCACGACGCCTCGCCGGCGGCGTTTTTGACGGCCGCCGGCGTTTCCGTGAAGAAGGGTTTCGGCGCGCTCCAGGACATCGGGTCTTCGATGTTCGTCGTCGTCGAATAGAGGGGCGGCCCGCCCTGATAGACCATGTACCAAAGCTTTTGCGGCGCGAAGTAGAACACCTGCGGGGCCGCGCGATAGCCGGGGCCGATGCCCGACGCCTTCAGACTAACGATGGTGGCTTTCGACGCCTCGGACCAGTCCTTGAATCGAGCGTACGCCATGTTCCACCCGTCTGGCGCGGCGGTGGTCATGAAGACGTGATAGGCGCCGTTCACGTAGACGATCGAAGGGTCCTTGAGGCCGGAATAGATCTGGGCTCCCGCGTTTGAGGGGGTGATCAACGGCGCGGACGAGCGCCATCCGAAACGCGCCTTCCCGCCCTCGCCGGCTTGGGCGTGTGTCGCGCCGGCCGCGGAAACAGCGCCGAGAATGGCGGCCGCGACGCAGGTCCAGGTCCGGTGTTTGGTGATCGCCATGGCGTCAATCCTGTTTGAAATCGAAAGGGAAGTTGGATCGGACGCGGCTGGTCAGCCCGGCGTCCGCAAGCGACGCCCGGCCAGCAGCTTGCCGCCCAGCCAGCGCCGCGCGGGCTCGTCGTAGAACTTGAGGCAGGCATAGGCGATGGCGATCGCGGCCACGAACACCCCCGCCCCGACCAGCGCGCCCTGCCCGGCCGGAACCTTCCTGTCCACGACCCAGCCGGTGTAGATGTAGATCAGCGGGTAGTGGGTGATGTAGAGCGGATAGGACAGATCGCCGAAGAAGCGGGCGATCCGCACCGACGGGCCGTCCACCTCCATCTCGCCGGCGCCGATCATGACGATCAGCGGAAACAGCACGATCACGCAGAGCGCTTCATAGAGGCCGTTGAGCCACAGCCGCTCCGTTCCGCCGAAACGGGGCAGCGCCAGGGCGACGATCAGCAGCAGGCTGCAGACGGCGAAGGCGCCGCCGACCTTGATCCGCTTGCCCAGCCGCATGAGCAGCACCCCCGCGAAGAATGGGAAGAGCACTCGCGTGAGCCCGATGCGGAGTCCGCTGGCGTCGAGCGCCCAGCCGCCGATGACGTCGCCCCGCGGACCGAACACCAGCATGTGGACGAGCGCCAGCGCCGCCAGCGCCGCGAAGACGCCCAGCGTCCGGTTCGACAGCTTCCGCAGCCCCACCGCGTAGAGAATGTTGGCGACATACTCGTAGAACAGCGACCAAGCCGGCCCGTTGAGCGGATAGATCTCGGTCCATCCGCGGATCTCGGCCGACGGCGTCAGCGGAATCATCAGGCAGCCCAGCAACATGACCGCCGCGACCTGCCAGACCGAGGCGGCCTCCAGCTTGGGAAAGATGGAGAAGTGTTGAAAGCCGACCATGGCCGCGCCGATCAGGCTGCCCATGATGATCATCGGCTGGAGCCGGACCAGGCGGCGCTTGTAGAACTCCCATTGGCTCATCCCTCCCGCCCAGCGATCGTCATAGGCGTAGGCGACCACGAAACCCGACAGCAGGAAAAAGAAGTCCACCGCCAGATAGCCGTGATTGATGATCTGCTTCTGCGGATTGCCCCCCGCGAAGGCCTCGAAAAGATGGAAGAGGACCACCATCAGGGACGCCACGCCGCGCAGGCCGTCCAGGACGACGTAGTGGTCCTTCGCGGGCGTGACGGCGCCGGTCGACGTCGCCGCGTCCGACGCGGGCATCGCGAGCACTTGGGTCTGCTGGGTCATAGGTCCTCCCGAAGCGGCGCGCCGCGCGACGCCCAAGGTCGTTGTGATCTTGCAAGTGCGGTCTTCGCGCCGATCCAGCGCTAGCGGACCGGCTTGATGGCGATCGCCGCGCCGCCGCCCGCGCTCATCCGAAGATGCAGAACGTCGCGGCTGGAGGTCGATTTGACGACGTGTTCGACGTCATTGGCCCCTGCCCCGTCCTGCCAGATATCGGCCTTGAACCGCCCTGGCCCCAGGAAGGCGAGCGGTATCGTGACCGAGCGCGGTTGTTGGTTCGTCATGGCGCCGACGTACCAGGTGTCGCCCTTGCGTCGCGCCAGCACGACGTGGCTCTCCGGCGTTCCGTCGATGAACCGCGTCTCGTCCCAAGCGGTCGGAACCTCCTTGAGAAACTCGAAGCCCGGCGCATTGGCATAGGCGGCAGGGTCGTCGGAGATCATCTGCAGCGGGCTGTCGAACACCACGTACTGCGCCAGGGCCTGGCCCCGCGTCGTGCGGGTCATCGGCATGACTTCCCGAGCGACATAGGTCTCGGGCGTGCTGTTGCGGAAGCCGCCCGGCGTGTAGTCCATTGGCCCCAGCAGCATGCGGGTGTAGGCGAGTTTGACGTTGTACCCGGGCGTGACCTGTCCCCAGGCGAACTTGTTGTATTCCAGCCCCATCACGCCTTCCTGGGTGATGTAGTTGGGATAGGTGCGCGCCAAACCGGCCGGCGGAAACGCGCCGTGCATGTCCAGCAGCAGATGGCGTTTGGCGGTCTCCTGGGCCAGCCGGACGTAGAACTGGACCATCTCCTGATCGTCCCGCTCCATGAAGTCGACCTTCACGCCCTTGATCCCCCAGCGCTGGTAGGTGTCGAGGACCTCCGCCATCCTGGGCTCGACATGCTTCCAGTGCGCCCACAGGATGAGCCCCACGCCCTTTGAGTCCGCATATTTCACGAGGGCCGGCATATCGATCGCCGGATTGCTCTGGGTGATGTCCGTCTTCGGATCCGCGTCGCAGCACGGAGTGGCGTTGAGGGGCCATCCCGCGTCGATAAGAAAATAGGGGAAGCCGGACTCGGCCGCGAAATCGATGAAGCGGCGGAACCGCTCCATAGTCGGCTTCTCGCCCGCCGTCGGTCCGGACCACCAGTCCCAGGCCGCCTTTCCGGGCTTCACCCACGAAAAGTCGCCGCTCGCCTGCGTCGCCAGGTTTCCGATCAAGGGCGATTCGATCAGATCGCCGGCGCGATCCCCCATCATGATCACCCGCCAAGCGCTGGTCAGGCCGGCGGCGGAGTCGACGGCGATCTCCTTGCGGTCCGGGCGAGGCGTCACCCTGACCTTCAGCCCGCCATCGACCGGGACCAGGCTTGAGCCCGCATAGGTCTCGATCCCCGACTGCGCGATCGCATAGTGGGTGCGGCCGGACGTCGACGAACAGGCCACAGGAACGTCATAGAGCTTGGCCCGGTCCAGCTCGGAGATCTTCTTCAGGACCCATGTGTTCTCGTGAGAACCCGAATATTCGGTGACTTCGCATGAGGGGTCGCCTGGAAGCCGGTACGCCGTCTTTTCCCCCTTGAGCACGACGGCCGCCGCTTTCGGCAACCGATAGCGAAACGCGACTCCGTCATTGGCGGCTCGCGCCTCCACCGACAGCGTACGGCGGGCCCCGGCCTTTTCGCGGAAGGTGATGACGGCGCCGTTGTACCAGTCGCGCGCCGCCTTTGACTTCGTCGCCGTCAGCGGAATGTCGCGCCGCTGGCTCTGCTTTTTGACGTCGATCACCTCCAACTCCGAGAAGTCGGGCGCGTTCGAAAGCTCCAGGCCCATCGGGGAAGCCGACACGATCGGCTCGCCCTTGCGGTAGACCGAGTAACTCGCCCCGTCGGCGGCTATTCTGACCTCGGCCTCTTTGTCCGGCGAGGTCACGATGATTTGCGACGCGGCGAGCGCCATCACGATACTGAACAACGAAGGACTCCTTTGGAGTGCGAGTTCGAAAGAGGCGACGGCGCCGCTACTGCAGCAGCTCGACGCCGTACGGCTTCAGATCGATCTTTCCGGCATAGGTCTGGTGCGTGAGCACGCTCGATTTCGAGCCTGAGAAGGTCACGGTCACCGGGGCGTTGTTGGTGTTCACATACATCGTCCGCCCGTCGACCACGCGCGCGACGACGCCCTTGGGCGTTTCTGGGCCGCGCTCGATCCCGAGCTGCGGGTAGAGCGAACGCAGCAGAGGGCCGATGAGGCTGGGCTGGGCGGCGGTGGCGAGATAGATCGCCTGCCCCTTGCCGAAGCGGTTGATCGAGATGGCCGCGCTCTTGTCGGGCGTGTTTTCGAACACCGCCAAGGGTTTGGCGGCGCCGAGTTCGAGCACCTCGTAATAGTTGTCGGCCCCCGTCAGGGTTTCGCCGTTAAGCTGAACTTTCAGCGGTTCCCAGTGCCGATAGAAGGCGTTGGTGCGCAGGCCGAACACGTCGGCCAGGCGCCCCGGCAATGGCGTCTCGAACCATTTTCCGGTTTCGTCGACCTTCGCCGAATAACCCGTCATGACGACCGTGCCGCCGTCGGCGACGTATTTGCGCACCGCCGCCGCGGTCTGCGCGTCCATCACATAGGCGCTCGACAGCACGATCAGCTTGTACTTGTCGAGCCGGTCGTGTCCGAAGTCGATCACCGCCGCGTCGATATTGTCCTCGAACAACGGCTGATAGGCCGCCTTCACCTGCTCGGTGTAGTTGCCCTTGAAGTACTCCTGCATCGTGTTCGGACCCGGGGGCGGACTGGTCAGCCACATGGTGTCGAACGAATAGTTCACCGCCACCTGGGGCTGGCGGTCGCGCGGGAAACCCATGCTCTGGAGAACCTTGAATTCGCTGGCGATCCGACCGAACTCGTCGACCTTCCAGGAGGGGCGGCCGTCATGATCGACCAAGCCGAAAAGCGCCTGTTCCTCGCCGCCGATATGCGAATTGAACGTCCAGGCCAGGAAGGTCTGCCCGTAGTAAAGCAGGCCGAAATAGGCCCACATCCGTGACCGCCCGGGGTCGCCATAGAAGCCACCGCCCCCGGCCGTGAATTCGTTGAACCACACCGGCGTCTGGTGCGCGGCCCGGTTCATCATCACCTCGAAGCCCGCGCCCAGGGGGTCGCCGGGATAGAAACCCTGAGCGCCATAGGTCGAAACCTCGTCCCACGACCGCAGATAGTCGAACCCCTTGCCCCAGGCCGTCGGCCAGAAGTTGGAGGCCACCGGCAGGTTGGACGCGTACTGTTTGCGGACCGCCTCCAGATCCTTGAGCGCGCCGACCGTGTCGTCGGACCAGTATCGGCGCAGGTCGAGATAGCGCTCGTTCGGCCCCGGCCCGCGGATATACGGCAGGTCGACCTGGTCCCAGCTGTTGATCCGCCGCGACCAGCGCTGCGTCGCCCAGGCCTTGTTGAGCGCCTCGATCGTCCCGTACTTCTTCTGCAGCCAGGCGACGAAGCGCTCGCGGTCCGCGGCCGAATAGGAGACTTGGCCGTTGCCAATCTCGTTGTCGTACCCGACGGCGACTACCGCCGGGTTTTTCGCGTAGCGCTCCATCATCTTCTGCCCGAGCCGCTTGGCCAGGCGGCGATAGTCGGGGTCGCTGATATTGTCCCAGTAGCGCGTGGCCGCGTTCAGCTTGACGCCGTCCTGGTTGACCACGTCGACACCGGGATAGCGCTTGTGCAGCCAGATCGGGGCGGGCTGCCCCGGGATGTCGACGATCACCTTGATCCCCGCCGCGTGCATCTGGGCGATCACCTGGTCGAACCACTCGAAGGTGAAGCGGCCCTCCTCCGGCTCAAAGGAGTCCCAGGACAGGTCGCCCATGCGGACCAGGTTGAACCCGGCCGCCTTCATGATCGCGATGTCCTGGCGGATCTGCCCGGGCGACCGGTCGATCGGCTGGTAGCATGTGCCGACGAACAGTTGACCCTTGCCGGGCCACTCAGGATGTCCCACGGCGCTTTGCGCCTGGGCGGGCGCCGGCTGGACGGCAAGCGGAATTGCGGTCGCCAGCATCAGCGCCAAGGTGGCGCCCGCCAGGCGGACTGAGTGCTTTCGCATCGGCCTCAAAGTCCTCGTTGAACTGGATCGTTTTCTTTTCGGTCGCGCAATGCGTCAGGCGAAGCTGATCTTGAAGACGCTGGCATGCCGCGTCGGCGCGCGCGCCGGGACGTCAATCGACAGCGCGCCGGCGCCCTGGCGGAACCTGAGCGGCTGGCGGAGACCCAACATCTCCACCCGTCGGATGCGCCGACGCTCATGGGGATTGTTTGCGGCCAGCGCGGCGATCTCGGTGGACCCCGACGGCTCTCCCAGCGTGATCGCGTAAAGCGTATCGCCCTTGGTCGTGAAGCGGATGTCCCGCGCGGTATAGGCCGCGCTCTCCTGGAACGCGCCGCTCGCGGCTTCGGTGGGCCCTTCGCCGAACACCTTCCACGGCCGCGTCCCGTGAATGGCTTCGGCGTTGACCGCCATCCACGGCGCCAGCTCTTCCAGAAGCAGCTGCGATTCCGGCGGCAGGCTGCCGTCCGGATACTGCACCACGTTCAGCAGCAGGTTGCCGTTCTTGCTGACGATGTCGGCCAGCATGGCGATCACTTCCGACGTGGTCTTGTACTTGAAGCCGTCGCTGTAGAACCAGTCGCCGTTGGAGGTGTCGGTCTGCCACGGCAGCGGGTTGATGCCCTTCAGGACCCCGCGCTCGACGTCCTGCACGCAGGATTCCCGGTAGAATTCACCGGATCCGAAGTCCTTGCAATTATAGACGGCCTCAAGCTTGCCGCTGCGCGCGATGCTGCTGTTGTACATGTGCGCGACAAGGCTTCGCCCGACCTCGCCGAACGGCAGCCCGCCGTCCGAATACAGAAGATCCGGCTCGTACGTGTCGATCAGGTCGCGCATGCGGTCGAACCAGATCTGATGGAACCTCGGGTCCTTCGTGTACCAGGTGTCGGCGGAGCCCCGGTAAGGCTCGTTGTGCAGCGGATGGTAGAGGTCGGCGTACTTGGGGTCCGCGCCGTCATAGGCCACGCCGTTCTCGGGCCAGGTCTGGTTATAGAGATGGCTGGGATGCCACCAGTTGTGGCTGGCGCCCAAATGCTCCGACACGCCGAAACGCAGCTTGCGCTTGCGCGCCGCGGCTCGCCAGGCGCCGACGATGTCGCGCTTGGGTCCCATGGCCGTGGCGTTCCACCGGTGATGCTTGGAGTTCCAGAGGTCGAAGTTGTCATGGTGCACGCCCATGCTGACGAAGTACTTCGCGCCGGCGGCGGCGTACTTGTCCATCAGGCCCTCGGGATCGAACTTCTCCGCCGTCCACAGGGGAATGATGTCCTTGTAGCCGGCCTTGGAAGGCTGGCCGTAGGTCTTCAGATGATGGTCGTAGTGCGGATGCCCGGGGACGTACATGTTCCGGGCGTACCAGTCGCCCTGGCGCGGCACGGCCTGCGGCCCCCAGTGCGCCCAGATCCCGAACTTGGCGTCCCGGAACCAGTCGGGTGTCTGGTAGGTCTTCAGCGAGTCGGGTTCTGGACGGAACGGGCCCTTGGCCATGGGCAGCCGATAGTCCGGCGGCGGCAGCTTGGCGCAGACGTCCGCGGACTGCTCATCCTTCGCCTGCGCGGCTCCGGCCAGGCCCAGCGCCGCGAGCGCCGGGACCCCCAGAAAGGCTCGCTTGTTCAAGGTCACCATGTTCATTCTCCAATACTTTCAACTAATGTCGCCCGATAACGCAGGATATCGGTGCCTTTCATCCAACTATAAAGTTCCCTTACTACGCGCCTGAGCTCAGTACGCGACCAAAGAACGGCAGAACGTTATTCTGAAAACGGCTGCCCACGCGATTTCCGTGGTCCCCGGGATAGATTTCGAAGGTGTTCTTGATGTCGAAAGCGTCCATCCGCTCATGCAGCGCCTGGGCGTCGACGCGAAAGCCGTCCTGGTCGCCGACGTCGATGGCGATCGCCTGATATCGCCGTAGATTGAAGACATACTGGTCGAGCATGCTCAGGGGCGCGTTGGCGGCCCAACGCGCCAGCACCGACCGATCGACGACGCCCTCCGAGGTCGGCAGGTCGAGATAGAAGGGCGGCTTCTTCGGGTTCGGCGACCAGGCGGCGGCGATGGCGAAGGTCGCGCGTCCTAGAAAGTCGAGCTTGGTCGCCTCTTCCGGCGTCTTGACGGCTTCGACCGCCGCGACCGTCGCCGGAGGCGGGGCGTCGCGCGCCGGGAGACAGCACGGACTCATGATGTACAGCGCGCCGAAGGTCTCGGGATATTTCATGCCGATCCTCGTGGCGCCGTAGCCGCCCATCGAGTGGCCGACCAGGCCGCGGCTCCGGCGATCCGGAATGGTGCGGTAGTGAGCATCGACATAGGCGACAAGGTCGCGGGTAAGGAAACCCTCCCAATCGCCCGTCGTCACCGAGCTCGAATACATGGAACCGTTGTGCAGGGTCTGGGTGTCCGGCAGGACGATGATCATGCCGGGCGCGCCCGCGGCGAAAGCGCCCTCGACGGTTTTCGGGGCCTGAAGCAATCCCGCGAACCCGTCGACGGTCAGGGCGTATCCGTGCAGCGCATAGACGACCGGATAGCGGCGCGCCTTGTCGGCGGCATAGCCGGGCGGGAGATAGACCACGACGTCCCGGTCGGGCGAATCGCCTTCGAGATTGCCCTCCAGCGCCGCGCCGTGGACCTTGATGCGCTCGACGGTCACGGCTTTGGCGCTCGCCGCGGACGGCGGGGGCGAGGCCGCCTGCAGGTCCGTGCTCGACGCCGCCAACAGGATGGCTATCGCCATCGAGGCCCAAACTGCCTTCATGTCCTTCCCCGCCTCCTTCATGGGTGAAAGTCCAATCGCTCCACCGCTTCTGCTTTCTCGCACCCCCTGTTCCGGGGCTTGGCCGACGATCAGTTCGGGTTGCCGACCGGAATGATCGCCGCGGCCTGGGTGGTTCCGAACTTGATCCGCAGGGCCTGTTGCCGATCGACCAGGTTGAGGCCGTAGTCGGTCTGGTCGCCGTTCCAGACGCGCCTGAAGATCCATTTGCCGTTCTCGAACCGGCCTTCTTCGACACGGAGCATCTGGCCGCTTTCGGGCTTGGTCGGCTCGAACCGCACCCGGGTGTTGAAGCCGGTCAGCAGGTAGTCCCCCGGACCAAGCTCGGCGATCGCCGCCCCGCCCACGGGCTGGGGATTGCCGGTCGGCTTGTCCATCCCGAACTGCCATTGGCCGAAGGTGGCGACGGCGCGATAGGGGCCGAGTTCCATGACCTGGGTGTGGTTGGCCTTGGGGTCGGTCGGCTCGGAAACGCCCCAGGTCTTGCCCGCGAACGCCAGGGCCGCCCATTCGCGCGCCATGGGCCCGAACAGGCTGTAGTTGCGCGCGAAGAGCTTGAGCTTGGCCTCGTCGAAGTCCTTGGCGCCGAGCGGGTAGTTGTAATAGCCGGTGTCGTCCATGCCGAACGGCGAGAAGCCGATCGCCCCCTTGCCGACGGCCGCGAAGAAATAGCGGGCGAACTCGGTGTCGTTGCCGGTCTCGGGCACGAAGAGCGCGTTGTCGGGCCGGGCGTAGTAGTCCAGATAGGCCAGGTACGCGGCATGGTCGCGGACATAGATGTCGGGCGCGACGAGATCGATCGACGGCGCGGCGGCCTTGTAGACGTCGATCACGTGGTGCACCGGACCGCCGCTGGCATAGGTCGCGGCCGGCTGCCGGCCGAAGGCCGAGGCCAGGGCTGCGTTCATGTACATGGGCAGCGGCTTGACCGCCTTGCCGGCCTTGGCGATCTCCTCGACATAGGCGGCGAACGACCAGGCGTTGAAATACTCGTCCGCGTCGGCCCCGAAGACGGTCTTCCAGGTTCCCGGCGACTTGCCCAGGCGCTTGAGGAGCGCGGCGGGGACCGGCCCGTCGAACAGCTTCTGGGCCGCCGGCGAGAAGTCCCGGACACTGCCGTAGGAGCCGACCTCGTTCTCCGGCTGGATCATGATGATCGTGTTCTGGGGGTCGATCCGCTTGATGTGCTCCATCAACTTGACGAAGGCGCGCTTGTCGGCCTCGAGGGTGGTCCGGCTGTGCGGCGATGGGACATAGTGGGGCTGGCCGCTGGCGGTGATCATCCGCGGGAAGCGCTTGGTGTCGAGCTTGACCCACGACGGCGCATAGGCGGGCCCGGTGTTCTTCCAGGTGCCGAACCACAACAAGACCAGCCGCACCTTGTTGGCGCGAGCTTGGTCCACCAGCGTGTCGACGAACGAGAAGTCGAACTGGCCCTCGATGGGCTCGATCTGCTCCCAGGCGACCGGGACTTCGACGGTGTTGGCGTGGATGGCCTTGATCGTGGGCCACACCTCCGGCAGGACGTCCGGGTAGTTGCTGCTGTTGTTGACCTGGGCGCCCAGCATCAGGAACGGCGCGCCGTCGACGAACAGGGCGTGGCGACCGTCGCGCGTCACGATGCGAGGTATGGAGTTGGTCGCCGGCGCGTCGGCGGCGGTCGCCACCCCGCCGCCGAGGGCCAGGACCAGCGCCGCCAGGCCGCCCACTAGGCGCGGCGACCGGCCGCCATAGATCGAAGTCCACATGTTCGGAAATAACTCCTTGGGCCGCCCGAACGGCGAGCTCGACATTGGGGATGAGGGTTTGACCGGACGCCCCGGCCTCCGGGCGGCGTTCAATTGCGTTCCTCGACGATCACCGCGGCGCCCATGCCGAACGGTTGACCGGGCGCGACGGTCATCAGCACCGCCACGGTCCGTTCCCCCTCTTTCGCGACCAGCGGCGCGGTCAAGGCGCCGGGCGCTGCGTCGGCCTTGGCCGCGACCTTGACGCCATCGACATAGACCTCGGCCGGGCCGGTCAGGCGGCCGAACACCAGCTTTCCACCCGCTCGCCGCACCGTTCCCCGAGGCGTGAAGGCCAGGCGATAGAGGACGAAGCCGCCCTTGGGATCGGCGTCCTGCAGCGAACCGGGCTTGGCCCAGGTCCACGAGTTCATGTCGTTGTCAGCCGGCCTGGTCGATGGGTCAGGGCGTGTCGGCGCCATCGGCGACAGTCGCCAATCGGACAGGATCGAGACTGGCGGAGTCTTCGGCTCTGCCGGCAGCGCCCCTGGCTGGACAGTCAGTTGGACCTGCGCGGACCTCAGCCCCGGCGTCGACGCCGTCAGGCGCATGACGCCGCTGGACCCGCGCCGGCTCTGGACGATCACCTGGGCCAGGCCGTTGAACAGGCTACGCGCGTCGCCCTTCTCCGGTTCGTGGCAGTTGGGATCGCCATTGCCCAGGCCGATGATCCGTCCGTTGTCGATCGCGAACGTCACCGGCAGATTGGCCGTGGGGACCGGCCGCCCGGCCCCGTCCAGCGCCTCGACGGTGATCGGCGCGGCGTCGGCGCCGTCGCCGGTCAGGACGGTCCGATCCGGCGTCAGGCGCAGGGCGACCGGCGGACCGGCGGTCTCGACGATCGCCTTCGACACCGGCTTGCCGCCGACATAGCCGATCGCCTCCAGTCGGCCGGGCGCATAGGGCACGGTCCAGGACGGCATGACGAAGGGATCGACCGCTTGGCGCGAGACGAGCTTACCGTTGAGACGCAGCTCGACCGTCTCGGCGTTAGTCAGCGCCATCACCTTGATCGGCTGGCCCTCCTTGCCTGGCCAGGTCCAGTGCGGCGCCAGGTCCAGCAGCGGCCGGTCCTGGATCCACTGGGCCCGGTGCAGGAAGAACGCCATCTTCGGGAAGCCGCACAGGTCCATGGCCCCGAAGAACGAACTGGCCGACGGCCATTCGAACGGGGTCGGTTCGCCGCGATAGTCGAAGCCCGACCACAGGAAGGCGCCGGCCACGAACGGACGCTTGGCGATCGCCTCCCAGCCCTTGCGGTGGGTCGTCCCCCAGGACGACGGCTCCTCGTCATTCTCGGCCAGGATGTTGCGCGCGCGATCGGTGAACCACTCGCCCCGGGTCATGAACGCGGAGGTGTCTTCCGAACTGATCATCGGCAGATCCGGATGTTCGGCGTGGAACCGATCGTAGCTGCCGGACTGGTAGTTGAAGCCGACCACGTCCACGGCCTGCGAGACGTTGATCGGCGCGAACATGCCGTCGTTCATGGCGGCGGTGACCGGTCGGCTGTCGTCCAGGCGTTTGACGGCGGCCGCCATCCGCCGGACCATCTGATAGCCCGCCTCCGTGCCCTGCATGGGTTCTTCGTTGAACACCGACCAGAGGAAGACGCTGGGATGGTTGCGGTCGCGGCGGATCAGCCATTCCAGCTGGCGCATGTAGTCCGGGCTGGGATTGAAGTTACGGTTCTCGTCGAGGATCAGGACGCCCAGGCGGTCGGCCGCCTCGAGCATTTCGGGGGCCGGGGCGTTGTGGGCGCAACGGACGGCGTTGGCGCCCATCGCCTTGACCCGACGCAGCCGGAAATCCCACAGGCTGTCGGGCACGGCCACGCCAACCCCCGCGTGGTCCTGGTGCAGGCAGACACCGTGGATCTTCAGCGGCCGGTCGTTGAGAAAGAAGCCCTGGGCGGCGTCGAACCGAAGCGTGCGAAAACCGGTCGAGGTGATCGCCTCGTCGACCACCTTGCCGGCCTGCAAGATGCGGGTGCGCACCGTATAGAGGGCCGGGTCGTCGACCGACCACAGGCGCGGGGCGGCGACGTCCAGGACGAGACGCGCCTCGCCCTGGTCCAGCGACGGCGCCTCGGCGGCGACGCGGCCCGCGCCCACCACCTTGCCCCACGGATCGACCAGCTGGGCCTCGACCTCGATCGCCTCGGCCTTGGGCCCGATATTGCCCAGGGTGGCGACGACCGGCAGAGTCCAGCGTCCCTCCCCGTCCCGGCGCGGGTCGGCGTGGACGCCGTCGTCGACGATGTGCACGGCCGCGCGCTTGGTCAGCCAGACGTGGCGATAGATGCCGCCGCCCTCGTACCACCAGCCCTCCATCGGATCGGCGTCGACCCGCACGGCGATGCTGTTGAGTTCGTCGCCGTAGCGGGCGAACGGCGTGATATCGATCTGCAGGGCGTTGTAGCCGCTCCAGTTGTGGGCCACGACGCTGCCGTTGAACCAGACCGTCGCATTCGTGGCGATGGCGCCAAACGCGATGGAGAGATGCTTGCCGCGATCGGCGGGATCCAGCCGCAGGGCGCGGCGATACCAGGCCTTGCCGCGCGGGCGGTAACCCTGGGACAGGTTCTCGTCCTTGTCGAACGGCCCCTCGACCACCCAGTCGTGCGGCAGGTCCAGTTCGCGCCAGTCGCTGTCGTCGTATTCGGATGAGGCCGCGCCCTGGGCGTTGCCGGCCTTGGCGTTGGCGTAGGACCAGCCATGACCTCTGATCTTCGGAAACGGCACGTCGCCGAGATGGAAGCGCCAGTCCTGGTCCAGCGAGATCCTCTCGCCGGGCGCCTTGAGCTGCGGTCTGGGATAGGATCGCTCGGGGACCGAGGCGGCCGCCCAACCCAAGGCAGGCGACGCGCTGGCCAGGGCGATGGCCGAACTCGCCCAGAGGAACCGGCGCCGATCCATACTCATGTTACTCATCCTGATGTCCGTCCGTCAGCCGATCACATCGCGCATGGCGGCGGCGGCGGCGGCCTCGTCACCATCCCGGATCGCGCCGAAGACGCGGCGCATCGCCTTGACTCGAGCCGCCGCCGATCCGTGTCCGCGGCGGGCGTCAAACAGCAGTTGAGCCTCGATCAGGCCCGACAGGGAGCGCATCACCGGTCGGTCGGACGCCGCGCAGATCGTCAGCCTGAAAGCACGCTGAAGAGCGCGGGCCCCCGCATCGGATGGCTCCGTCGCAAGATCATTCAAGCATCGCTGCAAGGTCTCCAGGTCGTCGACCGAACGCCGTTTGGCCGCGCGGCGCGCCGCCTCGCACTCAAGGCCCAGGCACATCGCGCGAAGGTCTTCGCCAAACACGGGATTTTCGCCCGCGCCCAGGCGCCATCTCAGGACATCCCGATCAAAATGGCTCCAGTGCTCGGCTCTGCGGACGGTGGCTCCGACCCTCGTCTTGACGCTCAAGAACCCCTTTGCGGTCAGCCCCCGAATGACCTCGCGCAGGAAGGAGCGCGAGACCTGGAAGCGATGCAGCAGCGCCGTCTCGCTTGGAAAGCCGGTCACATCGTAGACGCCGTCCATGATTTCCAGAGCCAGGACGCGCAGCATCTGGTCATGGGCCGAACGCGGACGCTCCAGCCCCAAGCCCGGCCAGCTTGACGATCCACCATCCTCGGCGCGTCGTCCGTTCCGCCGCCCGGGCGGCATCAAGGTCGCCTCCTCGGGCGGCTGCCCCTTTTCAGCGCCGCGACGATCGCCCCCTGCGAGACCGCCAAGCCGATCGACGAACAACGCCTCGCCCGCCTCTTGCCTGCGTGATGGCGCCCCCCCGCCGCTCATCAGCCGGCCGCCTGGTGCGCTGCTACGGCGGCCAGACCTTCCGGAAACTTCGCATCGGGCGAATGGACATGGCCGTTGCCGGTCCGGCGCGGGAACGGGATGCGCACCACGCGCTTCACCCAGTCCCGCATGTTAGGTTCAGATTTCTGCTTCATTTTGCCATGCTCCCCCTTCAACCCTCGCCGAAGCCGCGTCGTTGAGCCAACTCGATCAGGTCGCGGTGGGTTGGAAGGTTCTGGCAGGCATGGTCGGCCTGCTCGAGAATATCCGCGAACGCCGCGCGCGCTTCGTTGAAGTGGCGATAGGCGCCAGCCTTGGGGCCCAGGTCGGTTTGGTAGCCCATGCCGTAGAGCACGTACCGCCAGCTGGTTTCGGTGAAGATGTCGACATTCGGATCGATGTCGATCGCGTCCGGCGGCCGGAACCGCCAGCGGTCCAGAAGCTCATGCAGACTGTCGGGAATGGTCGAGGCCTCGACGTTGTCACGCCAGAAGGCCGTATCCCGCCGTTCGCTGATGCAATAGTGCAGCTTGATGAAGTCCAAGGCGCGCTCGTAGCGGCGACGCATCAGCGTGTTGTACTGCCGCGCGGCCGTTTCCATCTCGCCGCCCCAGGGAAACAGCGTGGCCAGCATGACCGCCGCCGCCTCGGCGAAAACGATGCCGGTGGCCTCGAGCGGTTCGAAGAAACCGCTGGAGAGGCCGATGGCGACGCAATTCTTGACCCAGTTGGTCTCGCGATAGCCGGTCTCGAACTTGACGTGACGAACGCCCAACCCCTCTCCGGCCTCGCCCACATAGTCGCGCAGGACCCGCTCGGCGGTCTCGGCGTCGGTGTGATCGGACGAGAACACGTGGCCAACGCCGCGCCGGCTGTCCAAGCCGATGTCCCAGGTCCAGCCGCCCTTTTGCGCGGTCGAGATCGTATAGCTGGCGATCGGCGCGTCTGGACGCTCATAGGGGACCTGCATGGTCAGGGCGCTGTCGCAGAACAGCACCGAGCGACACGATTTGTACGGCGACTTCAGCGCCTGGCCGATCAGTTTGGCTCGGACGCCGGTGCAGTCGACATAGAGATCGGCCGTCATCGGCCCGGAGGCGCGGCCACGCACGGCGTGGATTGCGCCGTCCTCGGTCAGCGACACTTCGTCGATGGTATCCACCAAATGCCGCACGCCCAGGCCCGTGGCGGCGTCGCGCAACACGCCGGCCAGCTTGGCGGCGTCAAAGTGGTAGGCGTGGTTGAGCGGGGCAACATAATCGGGGTGGGTGATCAGCTTCGGCCCGCATCCAGCGTCGGCCGCGATCTTTTGCGGCGTGTTGACCTGGCTCCATTCGCTCTCCCCCGCGGCGCCCAGCAGCCAGTAGGGAAGCAGATCCAGACCCGACGGTTCTTGCGGGACCTGGAACGAATGCAGGTAATGATCGGGCTGGCCCGCTCCGGGCTCGAAGCGCCAGTGAGCGAACCTCGCGCCCTGCTTGAAGGTCGCGCTGGCTTCCCGGATCAGAGTGGCCTCATCGATACCGATGCAGCGCAAGGTCCTGCGAATAGTCGGGAGGGCGCCCTCGCCAAGGCCAACGCCAAGGATGCCGGTCTCCGCGGACTCCACCAAGGTGATCTCGATGCCGCCGGGAGATTGCGCGCCCAAGGTTCGAGCCAGGTAACCCGCCGTCAGCCACCCGTCCGTTCCGCCGCCGACGATCAGGATTCGCTTACTCAAAGCCTCCTCCGCCCTCGGCGGAAGATCCATCCGGATCGCCCCCGAACCTGACGATCGCCACGCCTTCAAGGACGCTTGAACCGGCGCCTTGCGCCCCCTCTTGCGCCAACGCCTGGCCTCTAGCCGCCATGACGCATACCGCCCAAGCCGGCGCGCTCCGTAACGAGAAGGTATTTTGAATGTTCCGCCCGCCAAGCATTTTTTACCCCCCATTTGCCTGCCAGCGTTCCGGCGCTCTATGGGCACCGCTTGAACCGGGTTGATCGACAGACAAATGGCAACGTTGTCATAGTCCCTATCGACGTACCTCATCGCGGCAAATTAGCAAGTTAATTCCTCAGACAAATAAACCGCAACTTTCAAAATTCGTGGCAATTCCGCTGACACCGGTAGCATTTCCAGGCAGGGTAGGCCCCTCGCGGAGTAAGACTCGGAACGACCACTCACAAAAAATAACGCTGAAACTGCCGAATTTTTCTAGGGGCCTAGCGAATTCATCCGGACGCTAGTTGCCGACAATTATAAATCTCAAAGAAAAATAATTAATCAGACATTTTGGCTTATTGTGCTGCTGCCGTCGCCACAGCGAGCATAGGTCTGCGCCGACGCTCGATGGAGCGCCCCATCCTCTCGGCGGCGCTCCCGCGCGCGAGCCTGATGCGGACCAAGAGGGTAAATTTACCCCAGGCTATCCGAGAATTTTATTTATGCAAAGTTTTTTATAACTGAGCGTGCTGATGAAGCTTCACACGGGCTGGCCTTCCAGTCCTCGGCGGCTTCCAGAGGCGATCCTGGAAGACGAAGTTCCAAGAAAAGAAAACGCTCGCTGAGCCGCCCTCCGCCCAGGAACACGACGGTGGGGAGCTCGATGCCTCCCATGTCGCCAAGGCGGCTTGCGGGACGCCGAGGGATGGTCGAGAAAACCCTATTCGTTTTATAGAGTTTTCCCATGCACCCCAATCCAGCACCTGTCATCGCCGTCGTCGGCGCGGGGTTCAGCGGGGTGATGACGGCTCTGAACATCCTCAAGCGATCGGCCGAGGCGAAGGTGATCCTGTTCGAGCGACGTACCCCGTTCGGCCTCGGGGCGGCCTACGCCACACACAATCCGGATCATCGTTTGAACGTGCGGGCGGGCAATATGAGCGCTTGGCCGGACGATCCCGGGCACTTCGTCAGATGGCTGAGCCGCGAGAGGTTCGCCCTTGGCCCGGCGGACTTCGCCACGCGTGCGGACTATGGTCGCTACATCCAGCAGCAGGTCGTCGAGATCGCCGAAGGAGCCGCCGGCGCGGGCCGTCTGGTGGTCACGCCGGACGCGGTGGTCGGGATCGAGCCGGGCGGCGACGGCTGGCGGCTGCAGTGCTCCATGGGACGAGCGGTCACGGCCCATGCCGTCGTCCTGGCCCTGGGCAATCCGCCGCCAGCGCGACCGCCTGGGGTCGACGAGGCGTTCGCCGCCTCGGAAGCCTATGTCGCAGATCCCTGGCGTTGGGACGCGGCCGCGCTGCCGGCGGGGCCGGTGTTGTTGATCGGCGCCGGCCTGACCATGGTCGACGTCGCGCTGTCGCTGCACGACGCGCAACCGGGCCGCCCCATGCTGGCGCTGTCTCGGCGCGGCCTGACGCCGCTGGAGCACGACGGCGCGCCGCCGCTAGTCCTGCCCACGCCGCCGGCCAATGATCTCTCGCCGCTGGAGGCGTTCAGCTGGCTGCGCACGGCGTCCACCGAGCATGGCTGGCGCACCGCGATCGACGCCATTCGGCCGGCGACCCAGGCCTTGTGGCGCGGCTGGTCCGCGGCGCAGAAGCAAGCCTTCCTGCGTCACGCCCGTCCGTTCTGGGACGTCCACCGCCACCGCCTGGCCCCGCTGGTCGCCCGTCGGATCGGCGCCCTGCGCGCCACCGGCCAACTGGTCCTGACGGCCGGCAAGATCCGCGGCCTGAGGCTGGAAGCCGACGGCTTCGCCCTATGCCGCTGGCGCGGGCGTGGTCAGGACACCGGTTACGCCTTCCGCGCCGTCAGGGTCATCAACTGCACCGGTCCGACCGGGGACGTGCTGACCTCGTCCGATCCCTTGATCCAGGACTTGGTTCGACGCGGCCTCGCTCGACCCGATCCGCTGCGGCTTGGCTTCGATGTCGACGACGACAACCGGGTGCGCGACCTCTCCGGCGAAGCCTCGCCAACCCTGCTGGCCGTCGGTCCGGCGACGCGCGGAACCTCGTGGGAGACCACCGCCGTGCCGGACATCCGCATCCAGGCCGCCGCGGTGGCCGAGATGGTGCTGGCGGCGCTGAGCTAGAGATCCAGCGCCGCGGCGTGGATCAGTTGCCCCAGCTTGACGATGGATGCGTGCGGCGTGTCGTTGATCCGCTGGACATAGGCCACGTCGGGCAGCGATGGCAGGCGGTTGCTGGCCAGCGGCGCGCGCTCGGGCAGGAACAGGGCGGTGCGGCAGGTGACCGCCAGGCCCGCCTGCACCGCCGCGCGCAACGCCGACAGGCTCGGGGTTTCCAGGGCCACCCGGAACGGTCGCCCGTCCCGCTCCAGCGCGGCCAGGGCGGCGTCGCGAAAGCGGCAGGGCGACTCCAGGATGGCGACCGGCAGGACGTCGCTCTCGGCCAGGGCGGCGTCGCCGTGCCAGGCCATGGGAACCACGCGCGCGGCGCGCGGATCGTCCGCCGCGCCCATGCACAGGACGACATCCAGCCGATCGGCCTCCAGCAGGCCCAGCAACTCAGGCGATCCGGCCACCCGCACCTGCAGCTGGGTGTCCGGATTGAGTTGGGCGAACCGCGCCAGGACCCCGGACAGCAGGGTCTCGGCGAAGTCCTGTACAAGGCCGACGCGGGCCGGGCCGGCCAGGGCGTCGCCGGTCAGGGCCACCACGGCGCGATCGTTCAGCGCCAGGATCTCCCTTGCCCTCGGCAGCAGCGTCTGGCCCGCCGGCGTCAGCACCAGGCGGCGCCCCTCCCGATGGAAAAGCGGCGTCAGCACCGTCTCCTCCAGGCGCTTCATCTGCAGGCTCAGCGCCGACTGGGTGACGAACACCCGCTCGGTCGCCCGCAGCATCGAACCGGAGTCGACGATCGCCACGAAGCTCCGCAGCAGTTCGGTCGGCAGGTTGGTCACCATGGGCAGCCCCTTGAGAAATGCTAATAAGACCCGTGAGGATAAGTCTATTGATCAAGTAGGAATTCAACGTCCTTCTTTCTGGACCCACGGCGCTTGCGTCGCAACGGTTTCCGACGAGAGAGGACCGCAGTGTCTCTGGCGACTACCTACAGAATTTCTGAACCTCGACCGTGGCGCTGGCCAAGCCTGGCCCGCGCCCGGTGGCTCTCTCCCGTTCTGTTGCTGGCCTTGTGGGAGCTGGGCGCGCGCACCGGCGTGATCCCGCCGCGGGTGCTGGCCGCGCCCTCCACGGTGCTCGAGACCTTCTGGGCCCTGACCACCTCCGGCGAACTGCCCCGCAACCTTCTGATCTCGCTAGCCCGCGCCGGCGCCGGGCTCGGCGTCGCCCTGGTCCTGGCCACGACGTTGGGCCTGATCTCGGGCCTGTCGCGCTGGGGCGAGACGCTGGTCGACCCGCTGATGCAGATCAAGCGGACCATCCCCGTCCTGGCCCTGACGCCGCTGTTCATCGTCTGGTTCGGCATCGGCGAGACGCCGAAGATCCTGCTGATCACCGTCTCGGCGACCTTTCCGCTCTATCTGAACCTGTTCGCGGGCATCCGCGGCGTCGACGTGCGCCTGGTCGAGGCCGCCCGCAGCTTCGGCCTTACGGGCTGGAGCCTGGTGCGCGAGGTGATCCTGCCCGGCGCCCTGCCCTCGTTCTTCGTCGGCCTGCGCTACGCCCTGGGCGTGGCGGTGCTGGTGCTGGTGATCTCCGAGCAGATCAACGCCCAGGCCGGGCTCGGCTACCTGGTCAACAACGCCCGCGACTTCATGCGGACCGACATCATCGTGGTCTGCCTGGTCGTCTACGCCCTGCTCGGCCTCGGCGCCGACGCCCTCGTCCGCACGCTGGAGCGCAAGGCGCTGGCGTGGCGCCCCAGCCTTGTGGAGCAATGATCATGGCCGTCTCGCAACCGCGCCTCCGCCGCCCCGCCGTCGCCGGCCCGCTCCAGCAGGCCGCCGAACCCGCCGTACGGCTCTCGAACTTCGTCCGCCGTTTCGGCGACAACACCGTCATCGACGGCCTGGACCTCTCGATCGCCCCGGGCGAGTTCGTCGCCCTGCTGGGCGCCAGCGGCTCGGGCAAGACCACCCTGCTGCGCACCCTGGCCGGCCTCGATCCTGCCGGGGGGCAGGACGTGAAGACCCCCGACGCGCGGGCGGTCGTGTTCCAGGACGCGCGCCTGCTGCCGTGGAAGAAGGTCTGGCGCAATGTCGCCCTCGGCCTTTCCAGCGGTGACGCCCGGGCCCGTGCGGAGACGGCGTTGAAGGAGGTGGGTCTGGGCCACCGCCTCGACGCATGGCCCGGCACCCTTTCGGGCGGCGAGGCCCAGCGCGCGGCCCTGGCCCGGGCCCTGGTGCGCGAGCCAGGCCTGCTGCTGCTGGACGAACCGTTCGCGGCGCTGGACGCCCTGACCCGCCTGAAGATGCACGAGCTGGTGCTCTCGCTATGGCGTGAACACAGCCCGGCCGTGCTGTTGGTCACCCACGACGTGGATGAAGCCATCGCCCTGGCCGACCGCGTGCTGGTGCTGGACAAGGGGCGCATCGCCGCCGAGGAGCGCATCGCCCTGGAACGCCCGCGCGCGCCCGACCTCCGCTTCCAGGCCATTCGTCGTCGGCTGCTGGGTCATCTCGGCGTCGAGGCCCAATCTCCTCATCAAGACGGCGCCCACGGCGAAGGCCACCTGGTCGCCTTTCCGACCGGCGAGGTCGTGCTGTGAACGCCCCCGTGCGTCGCTTCCAGGCTCAGGCCCGACTTCCTGATCTCGATGCGATCCTACCACGCCTGACCCGGGCCTTCGCCGAGACCGCCGCCCAGCACGACCGCGAGGCCAGCTTCCCGGCCGAGAACTTCCGGCGGCTGCACGAGGCGGGCTTGCTGGCCCTGACCGCGCCGGCTCGCCTGGGCGGGCTCGAAGCCGACTTGCCGACCGCGCTGAAGGTGGTCTCGGCCGTCGCGCGCGGCGAGCCGGCGACGGCGCTCGTCCTGGTCATGCAGTACCTGTTCCATGCTTCGGTCGAAGGCCGGTCCGGCTGGCCCGAACACCTCCGAACGCGGGTCATCGGCGAGGCGATCGAGCATGGCGCCCTGATCAACGCCCTGCGGGTCGAGCCGGACCTCGGCACGCCCGCCCGCGGCGGCCTGCCCGCCACCATCGCCCGCCGCACCCCCGAAGGTTGGCGGATCAGCGGCCGCAAGATCTACTCCACCGGTTCAACCAACCTGACCTGGTTCGTGGTCTGGGCCCGCAGCGACGACGCCGAACCCCTGGTCGGCGGCTGGCTGGTTCGCGCCGACACTCCCGGGATCTCGATCGAGGAGACCTGGGACCACCTGGGCCTGCGCGCCTCCGCCAGCCATGACGTGGTCTTAGAGGACGTACTGGTTCCGCTGGACCACGCCCTGGGTCCCCAGCCCGTCGGCGCGCCGCCGCCCTATCCCGCCAGCTTCGCCACCTGGTCGGCGGTGCTGACCTCGGCCATCTACGACGCCGTCGCCCGCGCGGCGCGGGACTGGCTGGTCGGGTTCCTGGCCAACCGCAAGCCGGCCAATCTGGGCGCGGCTCTGTCGACCCTGCCCCGCTTCCAGGAAGCCGTGGGCGAGATCGACGGCCTGCTGCTGTCCAACCGCATCCTGCTCGACAGCGCCGCGCGGGGCGAGGTCGACGGCGTGGAGGCCAGCCTGGTCAAGCACCTGGTCACCGAGAACGCCATCGCCGCGGTCGAAAAGGCCCTGAAGCTGACCGGCAACCCGGGCCTGACCCGGGCCAATCCGCTGGAGCGCCACCATCGCGACGTCCTCTGCGGCCGGGTCCACACCCCGCAGGCGGACGTCGTCCTGACCAGCGCCGGCCGCGCCGCCTTCGCGGGGCTGAACCCATGAGCCGCCTCATCGTCGCCAGCCAGCTGCCCGAGGTGTTCAACAGCGTCTTCGCCCAGCATGTCGCCGACGCCGAGATCGTCGCCGTCCCGCCGGGCTTGACCGCGCCCCTGCCGCCCCAGGCCACGGTCCTGGTCGCCGCGCCGTTCCGCAAGGCCGGAGGGGTTCTGCCCAACCGTCCGCCGCCCGGCTGGCCGTTCGACGTGCGCTGGGTGCAGCTTGTTTCGGTCGGCATCGACTTCTATCCCGACTGGCTGTTCGACGGTCCGGTCGTCACCTCGGCGCGCGGCTCGTCGGCCGTGGCCCTCGCCGAATTCGCCCTGGCCGCCATCCTGGCCGAGGCCAAGCGCCTGCCGGAGATCTGGATCGACCAGGCCTCCCGCTGGGCGCCGCAGCAGCTTAAGCTGGTCGCCGGCTCGACCCTGGGCCTGGTCGGCTTCGGCGCCATCGGCGAGGCCCTGGCCCCGCGCGCCCAGGCCCTGGGGATCAACGTCCTGGCGGTCCGCCGTTCGGACGCCCCGATCCCCGTCCCGGGCGTCGAGCGGGTCGCCGATCTGAAGAGCCTGTTCGAGCGCTGCGACCACGTCGTCCTGGCCGCGCCGGCGACGCCGCAGACCGAACGGATCATCAACCGCGACCTGCTGCTGCACGCCAAGCCCGGCCTGCACCTGATCAACATCGCCCGCGGCGCCCTGATCGACGACGAGGCCCTGCTCGCGGCGCTGGACGAGGGTCAGGTCGGCCGCGCCAGCCTCGACGTCACCTTCCCCGAGCCCCTGCCGGACGGCCATCCGTTCTACGGCCACCCCAAGGTTCGCCTGTCGCCACACACCTCGGTGCACACGCCCGACACCCGCATCAACCTGGCGACCCAGTTCGCCGAGAACCTGGCCCGCTTCCGGTCCGGCGCGCCCCTGGCCGGCGTCGTCGACCTGTCGCGCGGCTACTGAGAGATCATCGACATGACCGCCATTCCCGCGCCGAGAACCTTTACGCCCGCCGCGCCGCATCCCGCCAAGATCGAGACCGTCCTGCCCGAGTTCGGGACCCGCGAGATCCCGCGCCAGCCGACGATCGAGGCCGAACGGCTCTATCGCAAACAGCGCCTGGCCGCCTCGTATCGCCTGTTCGGCCGCTATGGCTTCGACATGGGCGGCGCGGGTCACATCACCGCCCGGGATCCGGAACTGACCGACCACTTCTGGGTCAATCCGCTCGGCGTCCATTTCAGCCGGATCAAGGTCTCGGACCTGATGCTGGTCAGCCACGACGGCCGGATCGTCGAGCCGCCGGCCAAGGTCCCCGCCCGCTTGAACCGTGCGGCCTTCGCCATCCATTCGCAGCTTCACGAGGCGCGCCCCGACGTGGTCGCCGCCGCCCACTCGCACTCGCTTTACGGCAAGGCCTGGTCGGCCCTGGGTCGCCTGCTCGATCCGCTGACCCAAGACTCGGCGGCCTTCTATGACGACCACGCCCTGTTCGAGGAATTCTCCGGCGTGGTGCTCGACACCAGCGAGGGTCAGAAGATCGCCCGGGCGTTGGGCTCGAAGAAGGCCGTGATCCTGCAGAACCACGGCATCCTGACCGTCGGTCAATCCGTCGAGGCGGCGGTCTGGCGCTACCTGGCGCTGGAGAACGCCTGCCAGACCCAGCTGCTTGCCGAGGCCGCCGGTCCGACCAAGCCCATGCCGCCCGAGGTGGCCAGGCACACTGCCGGACAGGTCGGCGGCGAGGCTGGCGGCCTCTGGGCCTTCCAGCCCTACTGGCACGTCGTCACCGAAGAAGAACCGGACCTGTTCGACTGATGGCCGGTTTCTCGATGTCCAGGCGCGACCTGATGGTCGGCGGCCTGTCGATCGCCAGCCTTTCCATGGCCAGCTTGGCGGCCTGCTCGCCCAAATCCGGCGCCAAAACCGGCGACCTGACCCTGCGGGTGGCCACCTATCGCGGCAATCCCGAGAGCTTCTTCGCCGAAGCCGGAATCGCCGAACCGCCCTACAAGCTGGCCCGCACCCAGTTCGCCGGCGGCAACCTGATCACCGAAGCGATCAACGCCCGGGCTCTCGACTTCGGCGGGATGAGCGAGATCCCGCCGATCTTCGTGGCCGATCATCCGGGCAACCAGGTCCGCATCGTCGGGGTGCTGCAAGGCGACGTGAACAATCAGGTCGTGCTCGTGCCCAAGGGCTCGCCCGCCCGGGACTTCAAGGCTCTGAAAGGCAAGCGGGTCGGCTATGTGAAGGCCACGACCTCGCACTACATCCTGCTGCGGCTGCTGGAAAAAGCCGGCCTGACCTGGGCCGACATCACCCCGGTGGCGCTGTCGCCGCAGGACGGCCTGGCCGCCTTCCAGAGCGGAGCGCTGGACGCCTGGATCATCTATGGCGTCATCGTCTACCAGGCCCGCGAGGCCGGCGCCCGGGTGCTGACGACGGCCCAGGGGATCCTGTCGGGCAACTATCTGATCGCCGCCGCCCAGGAGGCGCTGGACGATCCGGAGCGGCTGAAGGCCCTCGGCGACTACGTCCGGCGCTACCGTCAGGTGTTCGACTGGATCAACGCCGACGGCGTCCGCTGGGCCAAGGCCCGCGCCGCGGCCACGGGGGTCAAGCAGGCCTATTACGAGCAGGAATTCCGCGAGCGCAGCGCGCCCTCGATCCTGGGCCCGATCAGCGAAGCGGCGATCGCGTCGCAACAGGCCGTAGCCGATGCGTTCGCCGCCGCCAAGGTCATACCGGGCTCTGTTCAGGTCAAGCCGTTGTGGGATGACCGACTGACGCCGTTTCTACAGTGAGTTTAAAGGCACAAATATAGAATTGAAGCATCCTTGATATAAGCAAATCTATCGATTTCCGGATTTTATATTCGTTGAGAACAGATCGCGCGAATGGCAAATCCCTACAAAATAAATCGGGGATAGATTGAATGCCTAAATTTCGCTCGCGCGATCTTCTACTCTTCAGTTCCAGCCTGGCGATAGCCGGCGCGGCCCAGGCCGCCGAACCGGCCGTCGGCGCCGATGGCGCGCCCGCGGTCGAGCAGGTCATCGTCACCGCCGAGCGACGCGCCACCGACCTCCAGAAGACCGCCATCGCCATCTCGGCCTTCGGTCAGCAACTCCTGGCCGACCGCAAGATCGACAACATCCGCGACCTGTCGGGCCAGATCCCCAACCTCAGCATTAGCCGGGTCACGATCAGCCACACCACCCAGACCTACGCCCTGCGCGGCGTCGGCGAGGCCGACCCGATCCAGGAGCCGGTGCTGGCCGTCTATGTCGACGACGTCTACATCCCGCGCCAGATCGGCTCGATGGTCGAGTTCAACGACCTGGAGCGCATCGAGGTGCTGCGCGGGCCGCAAGGCACGCTGTACGGCCGCAACTCCAGCGCCGGCGCCCTGCGGATCATCACCCGCGACCCCGGCCAGAGCCTGCGCGCCAAGGCCGAAGTCGGGTTGGGGAACTATGGCGCGGTTGACGTCCGCGCCCTGATCGAAGGCCCCCTGGTCGCCGACAAGCTGTCGGGCAGCCTCTCGTACATCCATCACGAGCGCGACGGCGTCACCTTCGACCCGACGCTGAATCACGACGTCAACCGCATCGACCTGGACGCGTTCCGCGCCAAGCTGCGCTGGACGCCGACCGAGCGCCTGGACGCCCAGCTGACCATCAACGCCCTGCGCGACCGCAGCGACACGCGCAGCTACATCCCAGTGAACCAGCCGGGCGGGACCTTCCGTAACGACCGCTCCTATTCCGAGGTTGAGCCCGTCCAGAACCTGGACCAGGTCAGCGGCTCCCTACGCGTCCAGTACGAGCTTTCCGAACACCTGAAGCTGAAGTCGATCACCGCCTATGGCGGCTTCAACCTCAATCCCGTCGCCTACGACAACGACGGCGAGGCGGCGCTGATCCAGAAAAATCTGATCCACTACAACGACCAGTACGCCACCCAGGAAGTCCAGTTGAACGGCGACTTCGGCGACCTCACCTTCACCAGCGGCCTTTTCTATCTGCACGAGCGGTTCTTCGTGCAGCGCGACGGCTACAGCCGCCGCAACGCCCAGAACACCGACCCGGTGACGACGCCCGGCAACTACGGCTTCGCCCGGGCCCACAACATCACCAATACCGACGCCTACGCCGTGTTCGGCGAAGCGACCTGGAAGGCGACCGATCGCCTCTCCCTGACCGGCGGTCTGCGCTGGACCAACGAGGAGAAGGACTTCGTCTTCGACAACAAGGTGCTGAACCTGGCGGGCCAAGTGGTCGGCCAATCGATCGCGGGCCAGGCCGACAAGACCTTCTCGGCGATCACGCCCAAGGTCTCGGTCCAGTACCAGTGGACCAACGATGTCCTGCAGTACGCGACCTGGTCGAAGGGCTTCAAGTCGGGCGGATTCGACAACCGCGCCACGCGGCTGGATCTCGCCACCCGCCCCTTCGCCCCCGAAAACGTCGACAGCTACGAGACCGGCCTGAAGACCGAGCTGTTCGACCGCCGCGCGCGGTTGAACTTCGCAGCGTTCTATAACGACTACAAGGACCTGCAGGTCAGCTACAGCGACCCGGCCTATCCGGGTAATTCGATCCGCGGCAACGCCGGCAAGGCCCATACCTACGGCGTCGAGGTCGAGGGCGACCTGCGCCCGACCGAACGGCTCGGCCTCCAGGCGTCGGCCGGCTACCTCTTCGCCGTCTACGACAGGTACCGCAACGCCGGCGGGCTGGGCGTCAACGCCGACGGCCACCGCCTGTTGAACTCGCCGCGCTGGAGTCTCTCGGGCGGCCTGACCTACGACGTGCCGGTCGAGATTCCGGGTTCCCTGCGTCTTGGCTTGAACGCCCAGTGGCAGAGCAAGGCCTATTTCAACGCGCTCCAACGTCCGCAGGACGAAGCCCCGGCCCAGGGCTTCCTGAACGGATCGATCACCTGGACCACGCCGGATCCGCGATGGGCCGTGCAGCTGTCGGGCCGCAACCTGCTGAACGCCGACAAGCCGGTCAGCTCCACCTACACGCCGTCCACCGGGGTCTACTACCGCAACTATCCGGACCCGCGGACCTTCCTCCTCACCCTCAAATACGCGCTGTGACCCCATGAGCCAGCACCGCCTCTCGGACTTCGTGGCCGACTTTTCCAACCTGCTGGACCGGACCGGCGAGGAAGCCGTGATCCTGCGCGAGGGGGGCGACCTGCTGGCGCAGCTGGTCGCCGTCGACGACTGGCTGCCCGAAGCCCAGAGCCGGCCGGATCCGGCGCGCTACCAGCAACACCTGTTGCACCGCGACCCGGCCGGCCGCTTCTCGGTCGTCAGCTTCGTCTGGGGGCCGGGTCAGGCGACCCCCGTTCATGACCATACCGTCTGGGGCTTGGTCGGCGTCTTGAGGGGAGCTGAGCTGTCCCAATCCTACGAACGGCGCGGCGACGCCCTGGTCGCGACAGGCCAGGTTCATCGCCTGGAAGCCGGCCAGGTCGAAGCGGTCTCGCCCACGATCGGCGACATCCACCGCGTCGCCAACGCCTTCGAAGACCGGGCCTCGATCAGCATCCACGTCTACGGCGCCGACATCGGGACGGTGCGGCGCTCGATCTACGGCGCCGACGGCCGGCCCAGGCCCTTCGTGTCCGGCTACACCGACATTCCCCCGCCCCTCCTGTTCGACCGCGCCAGCGCCCTGGCCTACGGAGCCGCCGAATGACCCTGTCCGTCGTCAAGCCGCAAGAGGTCCGCCGCGACCTGATCGCTCGGCGGGAGATCGCCCTGCTGGACCTGCGCGAGGAAGACCCGTTCGCCAAGGGGCACCCGCTGTTCGCCTCGCAACTGCCGCTGAGCCGGCTGGAGGTGGAGATCCTCGACCGCGTCCCACGCCAGGGCGCCAAGATCGTCCTCTACGACGACGGCGAGGGCCTGGTCGCGCCCGCCGCGGAACGGTTGGCCGCCCTGGGCTATGCGAACGTCCACGCGCTCGCCGGCGGCCTCGCCGGGTGGCGCGCGGCCGGCTACGAGCTGTTCCAGGACGTCAACTCCTACAGCAAGGCGTTCGGCGAACTGGTCGAGGCGCGCCGCCACACGCCGTCCCTGCCGGCCCAGGAAGTCCAGGCCCGCATCGACGCCCAGGCCGACCAGGTGATCCTGGACGCCCGCCGGTTCGAGGAATATGCGGTCATGAGCATTCCCGGCGGGATCAGCACGCCGGGCGCCGAGCTGGTGCTGCGCGCCCGCGAACTGGCGCCCGATCCCTCGACCACGATCATCGTCAACTGCGCCGGCCGCACCCGCAGCCTGATCGGCGCCCAGTCGCTGGTCAACGCCGGCCTTCCCAACCCTGTCTTCGCCCTGCGCAACGGTACGATCGGCTGGACCCTGGCCCAGCAGATGCTGGAACATGGCCAGGACCGCAGGTTTCCCGAGGTTCGGGGCCAGACCCTGGCCGAGGCCCGGAGCCGCGCCCGGGACGTCGCCTATCGCGCCGGCGTCCGTCACGTGGACGCGGCGGGCCTGGCCGACCTCGGCGCGGACCGCGACCGCACCCTCTACCGTTTCGACGTCCGCACGCCCGAGGAATACGCGGCTGGCCACATCCCGGGCTTCCGCTCGGCTCCCGGCGGGCAACTGGTGCAGGAGACCGACGTCTTCGCCCCGGTGCGCGGCGGCCGCATCGTGCTGGCCGACGACCTGGGGCCCCGCGCCGACATGACCGCTTCGTGGCTGGCTCAGCTGGGCTGGGAGGTCTACGTGCTGGACAGCAACTTCAAGGGCGGGCTGGAAACTGGCGCCTGGGCGCCGCGCCTGCCCGCCCTGCCGGCGGTCGAGGCGCTGTCGCCCGACGACCTGGCCCAGGCCATCGCCGATGAAGCCGTGGTGGTGATCGACCTCGCCCCCAGCCCGCGCCATCGCAAGGCTCACCTGCCCGGCGCCTGGTTCGCCATCCGAGCCCAGTTGCCCGAGGCGCTGGACAGGCTGCCCAAGGACAAGGCCTTCGTCCTGACCTCCACCGACGGCGTCCTGGCCGCCCTGGCGGCGCCGGAACTGGAAGACCTGACAGACCGCTCCGTCCGCGTCCTGGCCGGTGGGACCGAGGCCTGGATCGCCGCCGGCCGCGCCGTCGAGAGCGGCCTGACCCGCGCCGCCAACGCCCCGACCGACATCTACAAGCGCCCCTATGAAGGCACGGACAACGCCGCCGAGGCCATGCAGGCCTATCTCGACTGGGAATTCGGCCTGGTCGACCAGTTGGCCCGCGACGGCACGCACGGCTTCTACGTGATCTGAACCATGACCCTGCAGCTCTATTTCGCGCCCGGTTCCTCGTCCCTCGCCCCGCTCGTGGCGCTGGAGGAGATCAACCTTCCCTACGGCGCCCGCCGCCTGGACCTCGCCGCCGGCGACCAGCACAAGCCCGACTACCTGAAGGTCAATCCGCGCGGCCGCGTCCCGACCTTGTTGGTCGACGGCCAGCCGGTGACGGAGGTCCTGGCCATCCTGACCTATCTGGCCCACCGCTATCCGCACAGCGAGCTTCTGCCCCTGGCCGACCCGCTGAGGCTGGCCAAGGCCTACGAGGTGATGAGCTGGTTCGCCAGCACGGTGCACGTGGCCTTCGCCCAGATCGCGCGGCCGGAGCGCTACGCCGACGACGAGGCGGTGAAGGCCGCCCTGGCCACGCCCGGCGAGGCCCGCTTCGCCCGCACCCTCACCGACATCGAGCGTCTGGCCCAGGCCCCGGGCCCATGGCTGCTGGGCGAGAGCTTCAGCGTCGTCGACGCCTACGCCTTGGTGATCTGGCGCTGGGCCGAGCGGCGCCAGATCGACAGCGGACGCTATCCCGCCTGGAGCGCCAAGGCCGTCCGCGCCTTGGCTCGCCCCTCGGTCGTCCGCGCCCTGCGCAGGGAGGCCGCGCCCGTAACCGCCTGATGAGCCGCCCGCATAACGCGGTTGAAAACTCCTCGCTCATCGTCGGGCGAGGCCGTCCCTAGGATCGAACCCACAAACTGGAGCCCGCCATGAGCGTTGAATTCATCGGTTTCATCGGCACGCAGCACGCGTCCGAAATCCACCCGCCGTCCGGTCCCGCGATCGACGTCGCCTATGTCGAGAAGACCGCCCGCGTGCATGAGGACGGCGGCTTCGACCGCGCCCTGGTCGCCTTCCATTCGACCGGCCCGGAAAGCCAGCTGGTGGTCGCCCATGCGGCCTCGGTGACCCAGAAGCTGAACTTCATGATCGCTCACCGGCCGGGCTTCACCCAACCCACCCTGGCCGCCCGACAGTTGGCGACCCTGGACCACTTCACCGGCGGTCGCGTCGCCGTTCACATCATCACCGGCGGCTCGGACGAGGAACTGGCCAAGGACGGCGACCACCTGACCAAGGACGAGCGCTACGCCCGCACCAGCGAGTACCTGGACATCGTTCGCGCCGAATGGACCGGCGACAAGCCGTTCGACTACGCGGGCAAGTACTACAAGGTCGACCAGGGCTTCGGCGCGGTGAAGCCGTTGCAGGCTCCGCACATCCCGGTCTATTTCGGCGGCTCGTCCGACGCGGCCATTCCGGTGGCGGGCAAGCACGCCGATATCTACGCCCTGTGGGGCGAAACCCAGGCCCAGGTGCGCGAGACCATCGCCCGTGTCCGCGCCGCCGCCGCCAAGCACGGCCGCCAGGTGCGGTTCTCCCTGTCGCTGCGCCCGGTGATCGCCGACACCGAGGAAGCCGCCTGGGCCCGCGCTGACGACATCGTCGCCCGCGCCAAGGCCTTGCGCGAGGCCGCCGGACTGCCGACCACGGGCCACCGCCCGCCCAACGCCGGCTCGCAGCGCCTGCTGGACGCGGCGGCGCAAGGCTCTCGCCTCGACAAGCGGTTGTGGACAGGGGTGGCCGCCGTCACCGGCGCGCAGGGCAATTCCACGGGACTTGTGGGCACGCCCGAACAGGTGGCCGAAAGCCTGCTCGACTACTATGACCTCGGCGTCTCGACCTTCCTGATCCGCGGCTTCGATCCGGTCGAGGACGCCATCGCCTATGGTCGCGACCTGATCCCGCTGGTTCGCCAACGGGTCGCCGAGCGCGACCTTCGCCTGGCGCGGGCCGCGAGCTGATCGTGGCTCCCGACGACGTCGTCTCGCCCCCGCCGACGAACGCGACCTCCACGGTCGCGTTCAAGGAGGTGCTGGCGCATCTGGCGAGCGGCGTCGCCATCATCTCCTGCTGGGACGGCCGGACGCCGCGCGGTCTGCTGGTCAGCTCGATCACCGGCCTGTCCGTCGAGCCGCCCCGCTTCCTGTTCTGCGTGCGCAAGGCGGCCGGCAGCCACGATGCGCTTGTGGCGTCGAGCGAGTGCGGCGTCGCCCTACTGGGCCTGTCCGACCAGGATGAGGCGTTGCGCTTCGCCAGTTCTTCACGCGCGGCCGAGCGCTTCGCGCCCGATCGATGGCGATTGACGGGGTTGGCGCCCCCCGCCTATCGCGGCGGCCTCGCCAGCATTCGCTGCAACCTCGAGAAGGTCACCGACGCCGACAGCCATTCCATCATTATCGTGTCGGCGACCGACAGCCTCCTGACGCCCGGTCCGCCCCTGGTCGCCTGGAACCGAGGGTTTCTCCGCGTGAACCTTGACGGACTGTCCTCGGCGCAAGCCCTGGCATGAGCTCCGGGGGACTGTCCCCCCAAGCCTTCACCCCTTTCGCGCCACCAGCCCCGCCATCGGCGGCAGTGCGCCCTGTCCAGCCAGGTTGACGCCGTCGACGATCCGCCAGCCGGCCGGTAGGTCCCAGGCCACGGCCTCGAAGCCCAGGTTGAAGACGCACAGCACCTGATCGGCGCCCTCGCCGCGCAGGAAGATCAGTAGCGGTTCGGGCGCCTCGACCAGGGTCATGGCGCCGGTCCTCAGGCCCGGCAGCTGGCGGCGCAGAGCCACGACCCGCCGAGCGACGTTCAGCGTGGAGTCGACGTCGCGCTCCTGGCGGTCGACGGCCAGGTCGATGTGCGACGGATCGATCGGCAGCCACGGCTCGACCTTCGAGAAACCCGCATGGGCGGCCACGGCGACCCAGGGCATGGGCGTGCGGGCCCCGTCGCGCCCCAGGGTCTCGGGCCAGTTGGCGATCGCCTCGGGATCGCGCAATCGGTCGTAGGGCACCTCGGCCTGGGGCAGGCCCAATTCCTCGCCCTGGTAGAGGAAGACGTTGCCGCGCAGAGACACCAGCAGCAGCAGCAACATCTCGGCGAAGGCCTTGGGATCCCGGCCCCGGGCCCAGCGCGACACCGCTCGCGGCGCGTCGTGGTTCGAGAACGTCCAAGAGGGCCAACCCTGCCCCTCCCCGCCCGGCCACATGGCCGCGCCCTGCCGGACCAGGGCGGGCGCCAGGGCGTCGGCGTAGAGATAGAGAAACCCATAGGCGCTATGCAGGCGGTCGGCCCCCTGGGTGTACAGCTTCATCTCGCTGTCGGCCCGCTCGCCCCCGACCTCGGCCACCATGAAACGGCCGCCGTACGACTCGCCCAGCTGGCGCAATCGGGTCAGGAAGGCTGGGATGTCGTCGTGCGACTGGTTGTGGAAGTGGTGCTGGAAGTCGAACGGCCGGGTGCGCTTGCCGCCGCCGTCCAGGTTCGGCGGATTATCGGTCAGGGCCTGGTCGTGCATGGCGAAGTTGATCGCGTCGAAGCGGAAGCCGTCGACCCCGCGCTCCAGCCAGAACCGTGACGTGGCGACCAGAGCCTCCTGCACCTGGGGATTGTGGACGTTGAGGTCGGGCTGGGCCGAAAGGAAATTGTGCAGGTAGTACTGCCGTCGGCGCGCGTCCCAAGTCCAGGACGGCCCGCCGAACACCGACTGCCAGTTGCTGGGGGGCGAGCCGTCCGGCTTGGCGTCGGCCCAGACGTACCAGTCGGCCTTGGGGTTGGTGCGGTCCTGGCGGCTGGCCTTGAACCACGGGTGCTCGTCGGAGGTGTGCGAGAACACCTGGTCGATGATCACCCTCAGGCCCAGGGCGTGGGCCTTCTCGATCAGGCGATCGAAGTCAGCCAGGGTCCCGAAGATGGGATCCACGTCCTCGTAGTTGGAGACGTCGTAGCCGAAGTCCTTCATCGGCGAGGTGAAGAACGGCGACAGCCAGATGGCGTCCACGCCCAGGGAGGCCACATGCTCCAGATGGGCGGTGACGCCCGGCAGGTCGCCCACCCCGTCGCCGTTGGAGTCGGCGAAGCTGCGCGGATAGATCTGGTAGATCACCGCGCCGCGCCACCAGTCGCGGTCGTGGGCCCGGTCGGCGGACGGCTTTGAAAGGGTCTCGACCGTCACTGGCCAACCTCCGAAACGCAAATCGTGTAATCGAGCGGGCCGATCTCGACCCGATAGCTGCCGGGCGCCGTGGCGGCGCCCGCGCAGGACCCATGGGCGGATCGCCAGGTCCGGGAGGTCGTGTCGACCTCGACCTGGGCGGCGATCGGCGTCGGGCCGGTGTTGAACGCCACCAGCACCTCGCCGGCCTCCGTCATTCGCGACACCGCGAACAGGCCCGGCTTGTCGCCGGCGGCCCGCACCACCTGGCGGCCGTCGCGCAGGGCCGGCTCGGCGGCCCGCAGCCGCGCCATGGCCGAGATCGCCTTGTAGAGCGCCCCGTCGGTTCGGAAGTGATCGCCGCCAGCCGATCCGCCATCGATCAGCCGATCGGCGGCGTAGCTGGCGACCCTGGTCGCGAACATGTCCTGGCGGGCGTCCTTGTCGCCGCCTTCGCCGGCCAATCCCTGCTCGTCGCCGTAATAGAGGACCGGGACGCCGCGGGTGAACATCAGCAAGGCGTGGGCCAGGGCTACGCGCCGGGCGATCTCCTCGTCCGAGGCGCCCGGATGGGCGGCGCGGACGAAATGGCCGATCCGGCCCATGTCGTGATTGCCCAGGAACGTGGGCAGCCGCAGCGCCGCCGCCTCTCCCCCCTCGTACAGCGCGTCCTGCGCGAACAGGTGCGCCAGGACATCGGTCCCGGCCTTGCCGTTGACGACGTCGGCCGCGGCGCGCTGGAAGGCGAAATCGAGCACGGCGGGATAGCCGTCCACCCGCGTGAACCGGGCCAGCATGCCGGGCTCGGTTTCCGCGACCTCGCCGAAGATGTGGAAGTTCGGGATTCCTCGCGCCTTGGCCCGGGCCAGCATCGCCGGCACGAAGGCTCGCCAGAACTCGGGGTTCACGTGGCGGGCGGTATCGATCCGGTAGCCGTCGATCGCGAAGTCGTCGATCCACTGGCCGTAGATCTCGATGAAACCCTGCACCACGCGCGGATTCTCGGTGGCCAGGTCATCCAGACCGGCGAAGTCGCCATAGGTCGAGCTTTCACCGGCGAACCGGCTGTTTCCGCGGTTGTGGTACCAGATCGGATCGTTCAGCCAGGCTGGTTTCTTGGCCGCGGCCTCGGCCTTGGGAACGGAAAGCGCGTAGGCGAAGTCGGGCCGGGTCAGCCGTGCGAAGTTCTCGACCGTCTGTCGGGCCGCATCGTCGCCCAGGAAGCCGTCATTGATCGCCGCGCCGCCGACGCCGCCCTGGCGGACAAAGGGGTAGTCGGCCTTGGAGCGGTAGTCACAGCCGGTCGCCGGGCAGTCGCGATACCGGATGACGTCGGCGGTGTGGTTGGCGACGATGTCCAGATAGACCTTGAGGCCGCGTGCATGGGCGGCGTCGACGAAGGCCTTCAACTGGGCCCGCGTGCCGAAGTGCGGATCCACGTCGGTGAAGTCGGTGATCCAATAGCCGTGGTAGCCGGCGGACTCCTGGCCTGGGGGGCCCTGAACCACCTTGTTGCGGAAGATCGGGCCCAGCCAGATGGTCGTCGCGCCCAGCCCCTGGATGTAGTCGAGCCGCTCGGTCAGGCCGACCAGGTCGCCGCCGTGGTAGAAACCCTTGTCGGCCGGGTCGAAGCCGGTCTTCAGCCGGTCGCCGGAAAGCCCCCCTCGGTCGTTGGCCGGGTCGCCGTTGGCGAAGCGATCGGGCAAGACGAAGTAGATCACCTCGTCCTGAGGCGGGCGGTCGAGATAGGCGGCGCCAGCCGACGGCGCGGCCCTGGCGAAGCCGGCGCTCATGGTCGCCGCGGCGGCGAGCGCGGCCCATGCCGATCGACTCGCCCATGCCCTCCGAAATCCCAAGCGCCTACCCCTCTAACCCGCATCAGATCGGTCGGTTTCAGCGCCGATCATTTGATTTGCAATAATTTGCAGAAACCCTCCAAGCCTGTCAATCACCCTCATGACGCAACCGGTGGCATTGTTTCTAAGAGAAAATCGCGAAACACCCGCGCCAACCTCCCTTGAATGCGCCGCGCGTGGCACCTCGATCATTTTTCCAGTTGCAATTGAGAGCATTTGTTTGCAGTAATTTGCACAACGAAGCTGGATCACCGCGGCGAAACCGCGGGAGCCGATTGGGAGGGAGCCTCTGATGACGACCAATTCCACGCCGCGCCGAACGCGACTGATGAGCGGAGCCGCCACGGGCCTGGCCCTGCTGCTGACCGCCGCCGGCGCCGCTCACGCCCAGGACGCCGCCGCGCCGGCCCCCGACGCCGTCGAGGAAATCACCGTCACCGGCATCCGCGCGGGCATCGAGAACGCCATCGCGCTGAAGAAGTCCTCCAGCTCGATCGTCGAGGCCGTGTCGGCCGAGGACATCGGCAAGCTGCCCGACACCTCGATCGCCGAATCCCTGGCCCGCCTGCCCGGCCTGACCGCCCAGCGCCTGGACGGCCGCGCCCAGTCGATTTCGATCCGAGGGCTGGGCCCCGACTACAACACCGTGCTGCTGAACGGCCGCGAGCAGGTCTCGACCGGCGACAACCGCGGCGTCGAGTTCGATCAGTATCCCTCGGAAATCCTCAGCGGCGTGCTGGTCTACAAGACCCCCGACGCGGCCCTGATCGGCCAGGGCCTGGCCGGCACCGCCGACCTGCGGACCATCCGTCCGCTGAAGTACGGCAAGAAGGTCCTCTCGGCCAACGCCCGCTATGAATTCAACAGCGAGGACAAGCTGAATCCGGACGGCAAGGACAGCGGCCATCGCCTCAGCGCCACCTTCGTCGATCAGTTCCTGAACGACACCCTGGGCGTGGCCGTCGCGGTCTCGGACATCTCGAGCCCGACCCAGAGCCGCCGCTTCAACGCATGGGGCTACCCGACCACAGCTTCCGGCGATCTGGTCATCGGCGGGGCCAAGCCGTACGTGCAGTCCAACAATCTGAAGCGAACGGGTGTCATCGGCGTGCTGGAATACAGCCCGACCGACAAGTTCCGGACCTCGCTCGACCTCTATTATTCAAAGTTCCGCGAGAAGCAGATCCTGCGCGGCATCGAGCTGCCGCTGTTCTGGGGCTCGGCCACGCTGCAGCCGGGCTATACCGCCCAGGACGGCCTGATCACGCAAGGAACCTATACCGGCGTGAAGGGGGTCATGCGCAATGATCTCAACACCCGCCACACCACCCTGAAGTCGGCGGGCTGGAACATCGCCTACGACACCGACAACGGCTGGGCGCTGGCGGCCGATCTCAGTCACTCGGACGCTAAGCGCCGCGACGTGATCTTCGAATCCTACGCGGGCACGGGTCCCGCCGGCGTCGGGGCGACCGACACCATGACCTTCAACACCACGCCGGGCGCGGGCACCACCTTCACCTCGGTGCTGGACTATACGAACTCGACGCTGTTCGTGCTGACCGACCCCAATGGCTGGGGCGCCGGGGCCAATGGCGGGGCCGCCACGGGCGGCGCGGTGACCCAGGCAGGCTTCTACAACACGCCGGCGATCAAGGACGAGCTGAACGCCGTCCGCCTAAGCGCCAAGCGCGACCTGGCGTGGGGCCCGATCAAGAAGGTCGAGGTCGGCTACAACGCCAGCCGTCGCGAGAAGTCCAAGGAAGTGCACGAAAGCTTCCTGACCCTTGGCGGCACGATCGCCCAGGGCGCGCCGCTGACCCGCCCCATTCCCAAGGAAGCGCTGATCGGCACGGTCAGCCTGAACCTGATCGGCATCAAGGCGATGCTGGCCTATGACCCGACCTATCTGCTCGACAACGGCGTCTACACGCTGGTCGCCGACCGGAGCCCGGGGGTCCAGACCCGCAACTGGGCCGTCCAGGAGGACGTGCAGGTCGCCTACGCCAAGTTCGACATCGACAGCACGGTCGGCTCCATCCCGGTCACCGGCAACACCGGCGTGCAGGTGGTCTATACCGATCAGTCTTCGACCGGCACGCGGGTCAATCCGGCCGACACCGCCCATCCGACCAGCAACGATGGCGGCGACAAGTACACCTATGTCCTGCCAAGCCTGAACCTGACGTTCGACCTGAGCAACGAGACCTTCCTGCGGTTCGGCGCGGCCCGCACCCTCGCCCGAGCCCGAATGGACGAACTGCGCGCCAGCCAGTCGTTCAACCAGAACCTGTCCAACCTCACCTCGACCGACCCCAACACGTCCTACTTCAGCACCGAAGGCGGCAACCCGCAGCTGCGGCCCTACATCGCCGACGGCGTCGACGTGTCGCTGGAAAAGTACTTCGGCCGCTCGGCCTATGTCTCGGCCGCCGCCTATTACAAGAAACTGTCGAACTTCGTGAACTCCGGCGCCTCGACGATCGAGGACTTCTCGCCCTTCCTGTCGCTGCTGACGCCAGCCCAGCAGGCGCAACTGGGCACCCCGAGGGGTCTGGCGAAGGCGCCGCAGAACGGCAAGGGCGGCTATATCCGCGGCATCGAACTGTCGGCGTCGATCCAGGGCGACATCTTCTTCGAGCCGCTGCGCAACTTCGGCCTGATCATCAGCGGCTCGTACACCGACAGCTCGGTCAAGCTGGAGGACGACACCGCGCCCATCGACATGCCCGGCCTGTCGAAGACGGTGATCAACACCACGTTCTACTACGAGAACAATGGCTTCAACGCCCGGATCAGCAACCGCTATCGCAGCAAGTTCCTGGGCGAGGTCGCCGGCCTCAGCGCGGCGCGGATCTACCGGACCGTCGACACCGAATCCGTGCTCGACGCCCAGATCGGCTACGAGTTCCGCCAAGGCCCGCTCGACGGCCTGTCGATCCTGCTGCAGGCCAACAACATCACCGACGAGCCGTTCAAGACCTACCAGAACGGCGATCCGCGGCAGACCATCGACTACCAGAAGTACGGAACCACCTACATGGTCGGCGTTTCGTACCGCTTCTAGAAATCCCCTCCCTGCAACCCCGCCGGCTCGCTCCGGCGGGGTTTTTCTTTTCCGACCGCACCAAGGGCACGACGGCGGCGCGTAGAACACCGGCCGAACACCGCTCCATGAACGTCGCTTGCCATAATGATAGTTATAACTACTATCTCCTGACAAAGCAGTGACGGGGGTATGGAATGCGAAAGCTCCAGGTGCTCGCGGGGGTCGCCGGCGCGGCGATGGTGGCGGCGGCGGGACAGGCCGAAGCTCAGGAAGCGACCGCGCTCGACGAGATCGTCGTCACCGCCCAGAAACGATCGGAAAACCTCCAGGACGTGCCGGTTTCGGTGACCGCCCTGACCGCCGACCAGCTCAAGGACCAACGGGTGGGCGACGTGCTGGCCCTGTCGGGCCTGTCGCCGGGCTTGCAGATCAAGACCGACGACAACGCCGCCAACCCGCGCATCTTCATCCGCGGCATCGGGGTCAACGACTTCAACCCCAGCACGGCCAGCGCGGTCGGGGTCTATGTCGACGGGGTTTATGTCGCCTCGCCCCTGGCCCAGATGGCCGGTTTCTACGACCTGCAGCAGGTGGAGGTGCTGCGCGGGCCGCAGGGCACGCTCTATGGCCGCAACACCACCGGCGGCGCGATCAACGTCACCACGAAAAAACCCAGCGCCACGCCCGAGGGCGACCTGGCCATCGACTACGGCCGGTTCAATGCGCTGAACGTCCAGGGCGGCTTTGGCGGTCCGATCGCCGACACCCTCGCCTTCCGCATCGCCGGCCTCTACGACAAGAGCGACGGCTACACGCTCAACCGCCTGACCGGGAACAAGGGCAACGACGCCGATCGCAAGGCCGTGCGCGGCGCCCTGCGCTGGACACCCGACGACAAGCTGACCGTCGACGTCTCGGCCAGCTACAGCAAGTCGAGCGGCGGCTCGATCCTGACCTACAACCGTTCGCTGGTGGCCCAGACGGCCGAGGCGGCCAGCACGGCCGATCCCGACCCGACCTTCGGCTACATCTTCTGCAAGCCGGCCTACTACACCTCGGGCCAATGCACGAACGTCGCCGGCTACGCCAACACCAGCAGCAACAAGTACGAGGGCGACTACCGCTTCGAGGGCAAGGACATCGTCAAGCTGTTCGGGGCGACCAGCGCCGTCAGCTACGACTTCGGCGGCGTGACGCTGTATTCGATCACCGGCTACCAGCGGGCCAAGCGCGACGACTACGAAGAGACCGACGCCAACCCGATCTCGATCTTCGACGCCCGCTACATCGCCGAGCAGGACACCACCAGCCAGGAGCTTCGCCTGCAATCGAACGGCGCGACCGCCCTGCGCTGGGTCGCCGGCGTCTATGCGGCCCGCGACAACCTGGACAACGACAGCCACTACAACGTCCTAGAAATCCTGCGCGTCCCCGACCCGGTCAACAACCCCACCGGCATGGATCCGGCCAACAGCGTCGGCGTGTTTGGCTGGCCCCTGCATCAGAAGACCACTAGCTACGCCGCCTTCGGACAGGTCGACTACGATCTCACCCCGAAGCTGACCCTGACCGGCGGCCTGCGCTGGTCGCAGGACAAGAAGACCTTCCACTATGTCAGCGACGTCGACTACGGCCTGCTGACCCTGTTCGAATACGACAACCAGAAGACCTTCAGCTCGATCTCGGGCCGGGTGGGCCTGCGCTATGCGATCAGCGACGACGCCAACGTCTACGCCACCTACAATCGCGGGACCAAGAGCGGCGGCTTCTTCAGCGGCCAGACTACCGATCCGGCGGACCTGGGCCCCTATCGCGACGAGACCGTCAACGCCTACGAGGTGGGCGCCAAGAGCGAGTTCCTGGACCGCCGCCTGCGGGTGAACGTCTCGGCCTTCTACTATGACTACAAGGACCTGCAGGTCTACACGGTGATCCAGCGCAACGGCCTGCCGGTGCAGCTGTTCACCAACGCCTCCAAGGCCCGGGTCTATGGCGGCGAGGCCGAGATCGAGGCGCGGCCGATGACCGGCCTGTCCCTGACCCTGGGCGCGTCGCTGCTCAGCGCCGAGTACAAGGATTTCCAGTCGCTGGGCGATGACTATTCGGGCAACACCCTGCCCTCGGCCCCCAAGGCCAGCCTGAACGGCGCGGCGCGCTACGAGCACCCGGTGGGGCCCGGCAAGCTGATCAGCCAGCTGGACTTCACCTATCGCGGCAAGGTCTATTACGACACGGCCAACACCGAGCGGCTCAGCGACAAGGCCCGCGCCTATGTCAACGGCCAGCTGGGCTGGGCCTTCGCCGACGGGCGCTACGAACTGGGCGTGTGGGGCAAGAACCTGGCCGACACCACCAACATCTCCGACATCACCCCGATCGCCGCCTTCGGCTTCGACGTGTTCAGCATGGGCCCGCCGCGCACCTACGGCGTCTACCTCCGGGCCCGCTATTGAGCGTGGCCGAGGTTCCCGCCGCCGTCGCCCCGTCTCCCGTCGTCGCGGGCGCCTGGATCGGCCCGCCGCCCAGCCTGGCCCAGCGCCTGACGGTGTTCTGGATCGGCCTTGTCGGGGTGCTGTTTCCCGGGGTCGGCCCGTTGCTGCTGGGCGGACTGGAGGGCGCTGGCCGCCTGACCGCCAACCAGCTGGGCCTGGCCGGCATGGGCGAGCTGGTGGCGATGGGCATCGGGGCCGCCGTGCTGGGCCCGTTGTTCGGCGAGCGCCGGCTGCGGCTGGCGGCCCTGACCGGCGCCCTGGCCCTGGCGGCCCTGGACCTGGCCACGACCCGCGTCTCGGGCGACCTGCTGATCCTGGTGCGCGCCGTCGCGGGCCTGCCGGCCGGGGTGATGATCTGGCTGATCACCGGCATGATCGTCCGCGCGCCGCGCCCCGAACGGTGGGCGGGGCTCTACCTGACCATCCAGACCCTGCTGCAGCTGGGCGTGGTCAGCGCGATCGGCGCCTTTGTCGTCGGGCCCTTCGGACCGGACGGCGGCTTCGCGGTGCTGGCCGCCCTCACCGTCTCCGCCGCCGTGGCCGGCCTGGCCATACCGGGCGCCTACGCGCCCCTGGTCGAGACCGAGGACAATCCCAAGGGTCTGCCCAGCGCGCGCGGCTGGATCGCCCTGGCGGCCGTCTTCTGCTTCCAGGCCTTCATCCTGGCCGTCTGGATCTATGCCGAGCCCTTGTCGCGCCAGGCCGGACATCCGGCCAGCGTCGCCAGCGCCGCCTTCGCAGTGTCGCTGGCCGCCCAGGTGGCGGGCGGCGCGGCGGCCACGGCCCTGGCTGGGCGGCTGTCGTGGTTCTGGTCGCTGGCGGTCGCCGTGGCCTTGGCGATCGGCGCCCTGTTCGTGATGGCCAGCCTGCCGTCGGCGGCGGTGTTCCTGGTCGCCGCCGGCGTGTTCGGCTTCGTCTGGCTGTTCGCTTCGCCCTATCTGACGCCGCTGGCCATCGAGGCCGATCCCAGCCGCCGGGCCGCCCTGCTGGGGCCCGGCGCCAGCCTGCTGGGCTGCGGCGCGGGCCCCTTGCTGGCCTCGTTCGTGGTCAGCGGCGCCGACGTGCGGCCGGCGGTCTGGTTGGGCGTCGGCCTGGCCCTGGTCACCCTGGCGGTCATCGCCTTCCTGCATCTCACAAGATCACGCTAAGACGGCGAAGCGATTGGTTTTTTCCTCGAAGCGTTCTAGTCCAGAACGGACCTGAAGGAGAGACCGCATGCCGAAGGCGACGGCCCGGAAGACCGCCAGCCCCGACATCGCGCTGGACGCCAAGCTGCAGCCCACCCAGGCTCGCGGGCAGGACACCTACGAGGTCGTGCTGGCCACGGCCGGCGAGATGCTGGGCGAGATCGGCTTCGAACAGCTGACCACCAACGCCATCTGCAAGCGCGCCGGCCTGACCCCGCCGGCCCTCTACCGCTACTTCCCCAATAAGTACGCGATCCTCAAGGAGCTGGGCGACAGGCTGATGAAGGCCCAGGACGACATGGTCTTCGCCTGGATCGAGGCCGGCGGTCTGGAGGGGGACACCGCCGCCAAGCGCATCGAGAAGAACGTGGCGATGCTGACCGAGATGATCGAGATGACCCGCCGGTTTCCCGGCGGCGCGGCGATCGGCCGGGCCCTGCGCGCCGTGCCCATGCTGCAGCAGCTGCGCTTCGCCTCGCGCGACATGGTGGCCGGCCAGTTCGCCGAGATCCTCAAGGCCCGTTATCCGGACGCGCCGGATGGACGAGTCCGGCTGGCCATGCGGATGATGGTCGAGCTGACCTATTCGGCCACCGAAATGGCTGTCGAGGAGCCGGACCAGGACGCCTTGGCCCTCAGCCGCGAGGTCTGCCTGCTGTTCGAGCGGTATTTCGACACCTTCGGCGATCCGTCGCTGGTTCCGTGGAACGGCGCCTTGCAAGAACAGTAGTTTTTACTATCATACCTGCATCGCAGACGGAGAGATGCGGATGACGGGGTGGAGCAACTGGTCGGGCAGCGTCGCGGCCTCCCCTCGCCTAATCGCCAGACCGCGTGACGCCGGCGAGCTGGCGTCGCTGGTGGGACAGGCCGGCAAGGTCCGTGTCGTCGGGGCCGGCCACTCGTTCATGCCGCTGTGCGAAACCGACGACCTCTTGCTGAACCTGTCTGACTATGAAGGCGCGATCGAGATCGCGGCCGACCGCAAGACCGCCTGGGCCCCTGCCGGCTGGAGTCTCAAGCGCCTGACGGCGGCCCTGTGGGACCAGGGCCTGTCGTTGATCAACCAGGGTGACATCAATCCCCAATCCCTGGCCGGCGCCATCTCGACCGGCACCCACGGCACCGGCGCGGAGCTGGGCAGCCTGTCGACCCAGGCCTGCGGCTTCCGGCTGATGACCGCCGACGGCGCGATCGTCGAATGCGGTCTCGACCAGAACCCCGAACTCTACCAGGCCCAGCGCCTGTCCCTGGGCCTGCTGGGCGTCGCGGTCGCGATCCGGATCCATGTCGTCCCCGCCTATCACCTGGAGGAGCGGGTCGAGCGCCGCCCCCTGGCCGAGGTCGCCGAGCGGCTGGACGAGCTGGCCGCCGCCACTCGGCACATGGAGTTCTTCGTCTTCCCGTACTCGGACGAGGTGATCTTCAAGACCCTGCATCCCGTCGAGGCCGAGGCGTCCGACCGACCAGCCCGGGAGATCGGGGAAGACAGCGAGGCGACCTTCAAGACCATCTGCGACATCTGCGCCGCCGCGCCGTTCCTCACCCCCGCCCTGCAGCGCCTGATGATGCGCATGATGGGCAAGGCCAGCCGCCGCGTCGGCCCCGCCTACGCGATCTTCCCGTCCGAGCGGAACATCCGCTTCGAGGAGATGGAGTACGAGCTGCCGCGGGCCGCCGGCCTGCCGACCCTGAAGGCGGCCATGGCTCACATCCGCAAGCGCCGCCTGCCGATCACCTTCCCGTTCGAGTTTCGCCTGGCGGCCGGCGACGACATCTGGATGAGCCCGTTCAACGCCGGCCCCGGCGCCTCGATCTCGTTCCACCAGTACGCCAGGATGCCCTGGCGGCCGGCCTTCGCCGAGATGGAGGCGGTGCTGCGCGACGGCGCGGGCCGTCCGCACTGGGCCAAGCGCCACACCCTGACCACGGCCGACGTTCACCGGCTCTATCCGCGGGCCGGCGACTTCGTGGCGGCCTGCAAGGCCTGGGACCCGGCCGGCAAGTTCGCCAATCCCCACCTGACCCAGCTCTTCGGCCTCTGACAGGACCCGCCATGACCGACCAAGACCTGCACGCCGGCCTGATCGGCGCCCAAGGCTCACGCCGCGCCCTCAACACCCCGGTGCTGGTGATCGACCGTCCGGCCCTGGAACGCAACATCGCCCGCATGGCGCAGTTCGCGGCCAGCCAGGGCGTCAAGCTGCGGCCCCACGCTAAGACCCACAAGAGCGTCGACATCGCCAAGCTGCAGATCGCCGCCGGAGCCGTTGGCCTGTGCTGCGCCAAGATCGGCGAGGCCGAGGTCCTGGCCGAGGGCGGGGTGACGACCGGCCTGCTGATCACCTCGCCGGTGGTCTCGGCGCCGGCCGTCGCCCGGCTGATCGCCCTGAACGGCAAGACCACCGATCTGATGGCCGTGGTCGACCATCCGGCCAATGTCGCCGCCCTCGGCGCGGCCGCCGAGGCGACCGGCAAGGCGCTGAAGGTGGTCATCGACCTGGATCCCGGCATCCACCGCACCGGCGTCGCCTCGCCCGAGGCGGCGGTCGCGCTGCTCCAGGCGATCCAGGCTCAGCCGGGCCTGACCTATGCCGGCCTGCAGTGCTACTGCGGCATGCAGCAGCACATCGAGGGCTTCGCCGACCGCAAGGCCAATCTGGAGGATCGCGGCGCCTATATCCGCTCGGTGATCGACGCCCTGACCGCCGCCGGCGGGCCGCCGCCGATCGTCTCGGGCTCGGGCACCGGTTCGCACCGGATCGACGCCGAGCTGGGGATCTTCACCGAGTTCCAGGTCGGCTCCTACGTGTTCATGGACGGCCAGTATCTGGTCTGCGACATCGCCGGCGACGGGGCGGACAACAGCCCGTACGAGCCCGCGCTGCTGATTGACGCCCGGGTAGTCAGCGCCAACACCCCCGGCCTGGTCACGGTCGACGCCGGCTTCAAGGCCCTATCGACCGACGCCGATCCGCCCCAGGTGCTGGGCGGCGCGCCGGAGGGATCGCGCTACTTCTTCATGGGCGACGAGCACGGGGCGATCCTGCCGCCGCCCGGAACCACGCCGCCCGGCCTCGACGACCGGGTGATCCTGGGCGCGCCGCACTGCGACCCGACCGTGAACCTCTACGACACCTACCACGTGGTCGACGGCGACACCCTGGTGGCGCTCTGGCCCGTTTCGGCCCGGGGGCGCTCGCGCTAGGCCCCGTCGGGGCGGAACATCTGGAACTTCTCCGCCTCGTCGATGCCGAAATAGTCGCCTGCCCCGCCGCCCCGAAGGATCGGCTGGGCGGCCACGGTGTCGTAGACGCCGTCGACCAGCAGCGCCTGGTCGATATGGACCATCACCACCTCGCCCAGGGTCAGCCAGGCGTCGACCGGCGCCTGCTCCACGTCGTTTAGGCGGATCATCTGGGTCAGGCGGCATTCGAACGCCACCGGGCTCTCGGCGACGCGGGGCGCGACGACCCGGCGCGACGGCGCGGCCGTCAGGCCGGCCAGGGCGAACTCGTCGACATGGTCGGGGACGACCGCCGAGCTGGCGTTCACCGCCTGGGCCAGAGGCCGGGTCGCCAGGTTCCAGACGAATTCCCCGGTCTCCTCGATGTTGCGCACCGAGTCCTTCCAGCCGGTGCTGCAGAAGCCGATGATCGGCGGCTTGTAGTTGAAGAGGTTGAAGAAGCTGTAGGGCGCCAGGTTGCGGACACCTCCCGCGCTGACCGTCGAGATCCAGCCGATCGGCCGCGGCGCGACGATGGCGTTCAGCGGATCATGGCGCAGGCTATGGCCCATCTTGGGATCGTAGGAATGGATCGCGGTCATCGACGCCTCGTTTTGATCGAGGCTCGTCTTAGGGCGACCTGTCGTGATCCGCCAGCCGTCGCTCAGCCGGCGCGCGCCTCGGACCGGGTCGACAGTTCGGCCAGGATCAGATGAGCCGCCAGCGAGGCGGGTTCGGTGTCGCAGTCCACCTCGCCGTGGTCCAGAAGCAAGACCAGCCTGGCGCGCGCGCGACAGACCCGGCTCTTCATCGTGCCCTCGGGCACGTCGCACATTTCGGCGGCCTCGCGATGGGAGAAGCCACCGGCCCCGACCAGGATCATCGCCTCGCGTTGCTCGTCGCTCAGGGCGTTGAGGGCGTTGCGCAGATCGTTGAGCATCAGCGACTGGACCTGGGCGCCGCCGACGCCCGGAATCTGGGCGCTGGCGGCGAGATCCAGGGGCGTCTCCCGCCATCTGCGCCGGCGTTCCGAATAGAAGTGGTTGCGCGCGATCTTCAGCAGCCAGCCCTTGAGGTTGGTGCCCGGCGTGAACTGCGCCCGGTGTCGCCAGGCCTTGAGCAGGGTGTCCTGCGCCAGGTCATCTCCCATCGTCGCGTCTCCGCAAAGGCCGCGCGCGAAGGACCGAAGGACCGGGATGCTGGCCACCACCTGCCGCCTGAAATCGCCTTCCTCGAGCGCCGTCGGATCGTCCGACGGAGACACGAAGCTGCGCGCTTCGTTCGAGCGCCCAGTCTCTACTCCGCTCCAGCGGACGGAGGTCTCGAGAAGTTTCGCGGTCGGGCTGATGTCCGTCATGGGAACTCCGAGGGTCAGGCGCAGGCGGCGTTCGGACTTTCCGCCGGGCGCGTGCTGACCTCAATCGGGTGAAACCCTGACCATAAGGGCGCATCGCGGAATTCGGCGAAGCTTGACGCGGATCCGATGCAAAGAGCTGGATCGAAAAGGCCTTCTGGGTCGTCGTAGCGCGATGGTCTCGTCCCATGGCGCGCAGGTATTGGAGAGAGTAACCATAAGTGTTTAGACCAAACACTCTCAACCTCGCGCGGAAAAATTCAGCAAGCCTTTCCCTGAAAAACAGACAATCATGTCGCTCGCCGCCTCCGAAGCGAGAATCGAAGATGCCCTTGCCTGCCGCGCCCACCATTCTGCTCGCCGACGATCATTCGATCGTGCGGGCAGGACTGCGCGAGGCGCTGGAATCCCAGCCGGGCTGGACCATCTGTGGCGAGGCGTCCAACGGCCGCGACGCGATTCGGCTGGCCAAGGAGCTGGTTCCGGACGTGATGATCCTCGACATCAGCATGCCCGACCTGAGCGGCGTGATCGTCGCCCGCGACGTGCGCAAGCTGAAGACCCACACCGAGCTGCTGATCTTCACCATGCACGACAGCGAACAGCTGGTGCGCGAGGTGTTCAGCGCCGGCGCGCGAGGCTTCGTGCTGAAGTCGGCCTCGACCGACCACATCATCGCCGCCGTCACCTCGCTGCTGAACCACAAGCCCTACTTCTGCCCCGGCATCACCGACGCCGTGTTGCGCGGCTACCTCTCGCCGGGCGTTCACGGCCTGAGCGACGTGATCGAGGGGGCGGAAACCCTGACCACGCGCGAGCTGCTGATCGTCCAGCTGCTGGCAGAGTCCCGCAGCAACAAGGTCATCGCCTCGATGCTCGACATCAGCGTCAAGACCGTCGAGAGCCATCGCGGCAACATTATGCGTAAGCTTGGAGCCCATTCGCTGGCCGACATCGTGCGGTACGCCATCCGCAACAAGCTTATCGAGGCCTGACGGATGGGAGGAGAGCCGGCCCGGCGCATGCGTCGGGACATGGGGGCCGGCTCTCGGCCCACGACCAGCGCGCGCTCTGGGGGATGAGCGCGCGGTGGCTTGCCAAGGGAAATCGGGGGTGACGCCTTGGCGAGCGGGCGACGCCACATTGAGGCCGCAACCGCTCGAGCACCATCAGGTCAAACCCTAGATCGATAGGAGAAAACCCTATGGTCCGGCGTCAGACTAAGTGGATCGAACTCTTGATCGGGTCGGAAGCAGCCTGCTTCTGACGGGCGCGCTCGATGGCCTCGTCCAGCAGTTTCAGGAACTCGGTCTGCATCTGGATCGACTCGAGATCCGTCGCCCTCACCCCATCCAGGGTCGACCGCCGGATTTCCTCGAGCTGCTGGAGCGACAGCGCCGCGCACAGGCGCAGGCTGAGGAACTGGAGCGCGGCCACTCGGATCTCAAGATTTGTCATCGGCATGTCGCTGCGAGAACACGGTGCGAGGCGATACGGACGGGGCGCGGCCGTCGGATATCGGCGACGGGATGACCATATCCATCGCGTTCAAGCGGCGCCATGGCGGACTCCCCGCAGGCGAATCCCACGGCGGCGTCAGACTAGAACGGACGAAACCCTGTTTAGCCCGCTTTCAATTGTTAACTAGTGCAAATGAAGGGCTTGAAATGACGCGACAGCCGGCGTTTCGCCGGTCCGATATCGGAGAAAAGACCTAAGCGACGGGTGGATTCATGTCTGGCGGGCCCAGCCCGGCGCCGGGCCGTTTCGGGATGATGGAAAAGCGTCGAAGCTATTGGCGCGCGATCGCGCTATGATGGTCGCGCCGGTGACCGCCCCGCGCCACGCGGGATCGCCGGCCTGAAAGGACCTCATGTCCGACCGACCGGATGCGCGTCAGGCCACGCGCTGGACCGCCCTGCTCGACCGTGTCGGCATCCACCAGATCACGGCGCAGGAAATTCGCGCCGAGACTCTGTTCCTCGGGAATCGCCACCAAGGGCGAATTGTCGAGGGCGCCCGCCTGGAGCTCAGGTCGCCCGAACTCTCCGCTCATCGCGCCGCCTTGTTGCGAGCCGTGATCCGCGCGGCCCCGGCCGCCGTGGGAGATGACCAGTGACGGACGAGGAGGCCCAAACCCTGCGGCGCGAGAACGACTATCTCAAGCGACGCAACGCCCAGCTGCAGGACGACGTCACCGACTTGTCCGGCCAACTCCTGCGCTTGCAGCAGGAACTGGAGCGCTTGAGCGGCCGCCGGGCGACGATGCCGCCAGATCCCCTGTCGGGCGGCCAGTAGAATGGCGCTTTCCCCGGGCCAACTCGTCGCCTTGCGAAACCTCGCCCGCAAGAAGGCGGGCAAGGCCGTCGACTGGATCAACATCGCCGATGCGCGCGGCCTGACCGACCTGGGCCTGGCGGAGCGCAACGGCGGCGGCTGGGCGATCACCGCCGACGGCGTCGCCGCCCTGGCGGACCGGGACGTCAAGGACTCAGACTAGTCCAATAGACCTCTGAAATTCCAAGGCTATCGTTTTGGAATTTCGTTCAGTTCATCAGTCGCCGATGAAGCGGTAACCGATCCCCGGCTCGGTCAGGATCATCGTCGGGGTCGATGGGTCGTCCTCCAGCTTCTGGCGCAACTGACCGACGAACACCCGCAGGTACTGGGTGTCGTGGGCATGGGCCGGACCCCAGACCGCGGTCAGCAGGTCCTTGTGGGTCAACACCTTGCCCCGGGCCTGGGCCAGGCGGGCCAGGACATCGTATTCGCGCGGCGAGACCTTCACCACGGCGCCGCCACGGGTCACCAGGTGTTTTTCCAGGTCGATCTGGACGGCCCCAGCCTGGATGGGGACCAGGGGCCCCTGGGCCTGGCCTCGCTGGCGCAGCGCCACGCGAAGACGCGCCAGCAACTCCCCGACTCCGAACGGTTTTTCCACATAGTCATTGGCGCCCAGGTCCAGGGCTTGGATCTTTTCGGCCTCGCGGTCGCGGGCCGACAGGATGACGATCGGACCTTCGTAGAAGGCGCGGGCCTTCTCCAGCACCGCCTTGCCGTCCATGTCCGGCAAGCCCAGGTCCAGCACCACGGCGTCGGGCGACCACAGGGCGATGCCCCGCAGCCCCTCCTGGCCGCTGTCGGCGCGCAGGGGCTCGTAACCCGCGGCGTCCAGGGCTGGGCCGAGGAACCGATGGATCTGCGGCTCGTCGTCGATGATCAGGATACGTTGGCGAACGGCGCTCATGGACCGGTCATAGCAGATGATGGGGAGTCGCGATCGCCTTGGGCAGGCTGATCAGGATCCGCGTGCCCTTGCCGTCGTGGATCGGACTGGCGGCGGCGATCCGGCCGCCCATGGCGTCGACGAAGCCCTTGGAGATCGACAGGCCCAGGCCCGCGCCCTGGTGGCGGTCGGTGGGCTCCTCCATCCGGCGGAACTTCTCGAACACCTGCTCCAGCTCGGCGGTCGGTATGCCCCTGCCCTCGTCCTCGATGCTGATCACCACGTTGGACCGGTCCTCGTAGGCGGCCATCTCGATCCGGGCGCCGTCCTGGCTGTAGGCGATGGCGTTCTCCAGGATATTGACCACGGCCTGTTCCAGCAGGCTGGAATCGGCGCGCACCAGGCTGAGCTCGACCGGGAAGTCGCGGGCCAGGATCCGGTTCTCCAGGCGGCGCGAGACCCGGTCGGCCGCCGCGCCCAGCACGTCGCGCACGTCGGTCCAGTCGGTGCGCAGCCGGAGCGCTCCGCCTTCCAGCCGGGTCATGTCCAGCAGGTTGCCGACGTAGCGGTTCAGCCGCTCCGCCTCCTCGCGGATGCTGAGCAGCAGGTCGTCGCGCACCGCCGGCGTCATGCCCTTGCCGTAGTCCAGCAAGGTGCTGGAGGCGCCGAGCACGGTGGACAGCGGCGTGCGCAGGTCGTGGCTGATCGAGTTCAGCAAGGCCGTGCGGAAGCGGTCGGCGCGGCGCAGGGTCTCGGTCTCGACGGCTTCGGTGGCCAGTTCGGCCCGCTCCAGGGCCACGGCTCCCTGCTCCAGCAGCGCCAGCAGCAGCCGTTCGCCCTCGGAGCCCGCGACCATCGCCCCCGCCTCCACGCCCGCCACCCCCGCCCGCGAGCGCACGCCCTCCAGCGGCCAGAAGGTCCAGCGGGTCTGCGGCAGGGTGCCCGTGCCAAACCCCGCCGCCTCGCCCTTCTCCCAGGCCCAGCGGGCGGCGGCCATCGGCGCCGCGTCCAGGTCTTCCAGCGCCGGCGCGCCGGCGGCGGGTTGGAGTTCGCCATGGACCGGAAGCAGCACCACCGCCTTGGCGCCGACCGCCGCGGCCGTCTGCTCGGCCAGGGCCTTGGCCGCCGCCTCGCGCCCCGCGGCCGCCGAGAAGGTCCGGCTGGCCGCCAGCAGCGCCGAGACGGCCGAGGCGCGGCGCTGGGCGTCGCGTCCCTGGTCCCGCACACGGCCCGCCAGCCCGCCCGCCGCCAGGGCCACGGCCCAGAAGACGACCAGGGTCAGAAAGTCGGTCGGCGTGCCGATCGCGAACGAGTGGCGCGGCTCCAGGAACATGTAGTTGTAAACCAGGAACGCCGCCGTCGCGGCCGCCAGGGCCGGCCGCAGCCCGCGCAGCACCGCGGCCGCCAGCACGGCGGCCAGGAAGATCATGCCCAGGTCCACGCGGTCGAACGCCACGTCCAAACCCCAGGCCACCACCGTCGCGGCGGCCACGCAGCCGGAGGCCAGCAGATAGGCGGTCCAGTCCACCACGCGCCGGCGGACGGGCGCCTCGACGATCGTCTCGTGCGTGGCTTCGGTGACCACGTGGATCGCCGCCCCGCGCGCCTCGCGCAGCAGGGCCGCGGCCAGGGACCGGCCCAGCAGCTCGCGCCAGCGGCTGTCGGCCGACTTGCCGATGACGATCTGCGTGACGTTGTTGCGCCGGGCGTAGGCCATCACCGTGGCGACGATGTCCGCCCCGCTGAGCACCACCGTCGAGCCGCCCAGCTGCTCGGCCAGCTTCAGGGCGTCCCGCAGCCGGGCCGCGGCCGCCGGCCCCTTGGACGGCTGGTCCAGGCGGTCGACATGGGCCGCCGTCCAGGGGGCGTCCATCATCATGTCCGACAACCGCCGGCCGGCCCGCACCAGGCCCGAGGCCATGGCGTCGCCGCTGATCAGCACCAGGATCCGCTCGCCCGCCGCCCAGGGGCCCTCGACCCCTTTCTCGCGCATGGCGGCGACCAACTGGTCGTCGACCGTCTGGGCCGCGCGGCGCAGGGCCAGTTCGCGCAAGGCCGTCAAGTTCTCGACCTTGAAGAAGTTCTCCGAGGCCAGGCGCGCGGTCTCGGGCACATAGACCTTGCCCTCGACCAGTCGCTCGCGCAGCTCGTCGGGGGTGATGTCGATCAGTTCGATGGCGTCGGCCCGCGACAGGGCGCTGTCGGGCACCGTCTCGCGCTGGCGTGCGCCGGTGATGCGCTGGATGACGTCGACCAGGCTCTCCAGGTGCTGGACGTTCAGGGTGGTCCAGACGTCGATCCCCGCCGCCAGCAGTTCCTCGACGTCCTGCCAACGCTTGGGATGGCGCGAGCCCGGGGCGTTGGAATGGGCGTATTCGTCAACCAGCAGCAGGGCCGGCTTGCGAGCCAGGGCCGTGTCCAGGTCGAACTCCATCATCACGTGGCCGCGATGGTCGATCGGCTTGCGCGGCAGCACGTCCATGCCGCGCAGCAGGCTTTCCGTCTCGCGCCGCCCGTGGGTCTCGACCAGGCCGATCAGCACGTCCTGGCCGTCGGCCTTGCGGCGGCGGGCGGCGCGCAGCATCTCGTAGGTCTTGCCCACGCCTGGGGCCATGCCCAGGAACACCTTCAGGCGCCCCCGCCCCGCCTTAACGGCGGCGGCCAGGAGCGCCTCGGGATCGGGACGTTTCGGATCGTCAGCCGGCAATCGCTAGCCGCCTTTCGGGAAGCGGGCGTCCAGCGCCCGGTTGACCGCCAGCACATTGACCCGCGGCTGGCCGACGAAACCGAACAGCCGCCCTTGGACCTGGCGGTCGATCACCGCCTGGACGGCGGCGACCGGAGCCCCCCGCGCCCTGGCGATACGGGGCGCCTGGAACCGGGCGTACTCCGGCGAAATGTCCGGGTCCAGGCCCGAGCCCGAGGTGGTCACCGCGTCGGCGGGAATGGCGGCGCCCGGGTGCTCGGCGCGCAGAGCGTCGGCCTCAGCCTTGACCCGCTGGGCCAGGGCCGGGTTCAGCGGGCCCAGGTTCGAGCCGCTGGAGGCCGAGGCGTCGTAGCCGTTGGCGCCGGCGGCCGAAGGGCGCGGATGCAGGTAGCCGGGCTGGGCGAAGGCCTGGCCGATCAGGGCCGAGCCGACGACCGCGCCCTTGGCGTCGCGCACCAGGCTGCCATTGGCCTGGCTCGGAAACGCCGCCTGGGCGACGCCGGTGACGGCCAGCGGATAGGCCAGGCCCAGCAGGACGGTGAACAGGCCCATCGAAACCAGGGCCGGGCGAAGGTGGGAGAGCATGAGCTTTAAGTCTCCGAGAATTGCAGCTTAGGCCAAGCCGAGGCCGGATACGATCAGATCGATCAGCTTGATGCCGACGAACGGGGCGACCAGGCCGCCCAGGCCGTAGATCGTCAGGTTGCGCGACAGGAGCTTTCCTGCCCCGACGGCCCGATACTTCACGCCCTTCAGCGCCAGCGGGATCAGGGCGACGATCACCAGGGCGTTGAAGATCACCGCCGACAGGATGGCGCTCTGCGGGCTGTGCAGATGCATGACGTTCAGCGCGCCCAGGGCCGGCAGGGCGACCACGAACATCGCCGGGATGATGGCGAAGTACTTGGCCACGTCGTTGGCGATCGAGAAGGTCGTCAGGGCGCCGCGGGTGATCAGCATCTGCTTGCCCACCTCGACGATCTCGATGACCTTGGTCGGGTCGCTGTCCAGGTCGACCATGTTGCCGGCCTCGCGGGCGGCCTGGGCGCCGGTCTGCATGGCCACGCCGACGTCGGCCTGGGCCAGGGCGGGCGCGTCGTTGGCGCCGTCGCCGCACATGGCCACCAGCCGGCCCCTGCCCTGCTCCTCGCGGATCAGCCGCAGCTTGTCCTCGGGCGTGGCCTCGGCCAGGAAGTCGTCAACCCCGGCTTCGGAGGCGATGGCCGCGGCGGTCACCGGGTTGTCGCCAGTAATCATCACGGTGCGCAGGCCCATGCGCCGCAGGTCGGCGAAGCGTTCCTTGACGTTCGGCTTGACCACGTCCTTGAGGTGGATGACGCCGACCAGGACGCCGTTCTCGCTGACCGCCAGGGGCGTGCCGCCCGAGCGGGCGATGCGGTCGACGGCGGCCGTCACCTCGACGGGGACCAGCTTTGGGTCGAGCGCGAGGGAGCGGTACACGGCGTCGACCGCTCCCTTGCGCCAGGACATGCCGCCGGCGTCCAGGCCTGACTGTCGCGTCGAGGCGCTGAAGGCGATCGAGGTCGCGCCTTCGGGAGCCTCGATGACGATTCCGGCGTTGCGGCCCAGCTCGACGATGGAGCGGCCTTCCGGGGTCTCGTCGGCCAGGGAGGCGCTGACGGCGGCCCGCAGGGCGGCGTCGGGGCGCACGCCCGGCGCGGCGATCACCTCGGTGGCCATGCGGTTGCCGAAGGTGATGGTGCCGGTCTTGTCCAGCAGCAGGGTGTCGACGTCGCCGGCCGCCTCCACGGCCCGGCCGGAGGTGGCCAGGACGTTGTGCTTCATCAGCCGGTCCATGCCGGCGATGCCGACGGCCGAAAGCAGCCCGCCGATCGTCGTGGGGATGAGCGTGATGAACAGCGCCCCCAGCACCAGCGGGTCCAGCGCCACGCCCGAGAACCGGCCCAGGCCCAGCAGGGTGACGACCGCGATCAGGAAGATCAGGGTCAGGCCGGCCAGGAGCACGGCCAGGGCGATCTCGTTGGGCGTCTTGCGACGGTCAGCGCCCTCGACCATGGCGATCATGCGGTCCAGGAACGTGCTGCCCGGCGAGGCCGTGACCCGCACCTTGATCCAGTCCGACACCACCGTGGTGCCGCCCGTGACCGCCGAGCGGTCGCCGCCGCTCTCGCGGATGACCGGGGCGCTCTCGCCGGTGATGGCCGCCTCGTTGACGCTGGCCAGGCCCTCGATGATCTCGCCGTCGGTGGGGATCACGTCGCCGGCCTCGACCAGGATCACCTCGCCCGGGACCAGCTTGTGGGCGGCCGTCGGGATGATGGTGCCGGTCTTGTCGTCGATGATCAGCTTGGCGTTGGTGGTCACGCGCGTGGCGCGCAGGCTGTCGGCGGCGGCCTTGCCCCGCCCCTCGGCCACGCTTTCGGCCAGGTTGGCGAACAGCACCGTGGCCCAGAGCCAGGCCGCGACCTGGATGGCGAAGCCGGCCGCCTGATGGTCGACCACGGCCGCCACGGCCGAGACCGTCGACAGCAGGGCCACGATCCAGGTGGCGAAGATCACCGGATTGCCGGTCAGCTTGCGCGGGTCCAGCTTGACGAAGGCGTCCTTGGCGGCGCGGCCCAGAATGGTCGCGGACAGGCCGCCGGTCAGGGCGCTGGCCTTGCGGCGCCCTTCCCCGGCATGGGTTTCTAGGGTCGTCATCTTCAAATCGCCTTTGCGATCAGTGCAGGCTGGCGACCGCGGCGAGCACCTGGAAGTGCTCAACGATCGGTCCCAGCGCCAATGCGGGGAAGAACTGCAGGCCGCCCAGGATCAGGATCACCCCGATCAGCAGGCCGATGAACAGGCCGCCGTCGGTGGGCAGGGTCCCGGCGGACGGGGCCAGCTTGGGCTTGGCGGCCAGCGAACCGGCCATGGCCAGCACCGCGATGATCGGCAGGAACCGCCCCAGGGCCATGGCCACGCCCAGGGTGGCGTCCCACCAGGCGGCGTTGGCGGTCAGGCCGGCGAAGGCCGAGCCGTTGTTGGCCGTGGCCGAGGTGTAGGCGTAGAGGATCTCCGACAGGCCGTGCGGCCCCGAATGCATCAGGCCCTTCAACGCCTCGGGCAGCACGGCCGCGACGGCCGAGAAGCCCAGGGTGGAGACCGGGATGGCCACCACGGCCAGGATCGACAACTGCACCTCGCGGGCCTCGATCTTCTTGCCGAGGTATTCCGGGGTTCGGCCCACCATCAGGCCGGCCACGAACACCGACAGCACGGCCATGACGACCATGATCGCGATGCCCGAGCCGATGCCGCCGGGCAGGATCTCGCCCAGGTGCATCAGGAACATCGCCATGCCGCCGCCCAGGGGCATCAGGCTGGAATGCATGCCGTTGACCGAGCCGTTGGAGGCGCCGGTGGTCATGGCGGCCCAGGCGGCCGTGGCCGGGGCGCCAAAGCGGGTCTCCTTGCCTTCCATGTTGACCGAGGCGTCGACATGGGCGGCCGCCAGGGCCGGGGCCGGCTGGGTTTCGGTGACGTAGATCGTCGCCGCGCCGGCCGACAGCAGGACCATGCCCGCGACGACCAGGGCCCGGATATCCTTGCGCGCCAGGACGCTACGGCCGAAGGCGAAGAAGGCCGCCCAGCCCAGCACGTTGATCGACACGGCGGTGATCAGGTTGGTCAGCGGCGTGGGGTTCTCGAACGGATGGGCCGAGTTGGCGTTGAAGATCCCGCCGCCGTTGATGCCCAGCATCTTGATGGCCTCCTGCGAGGCCGTGGCGTAGAGCGAGATCTTCTGGTCGGCGCCCTCCAGGGTGTGGGCGGTGACGCCGGCGGCCAGGGTCTGGGGCAGGCCCAGGGCGACCAGGACCACGGCCAGGACGAACGACAGCGGCAGCAGCACGTAGAGCGTGGTGCGCACCAGGTCGGCCCAGAAGTTGCCGACGCCCTCGCCGCGATTGGCGACGAACGCGCGGGCCAAGGCCGCGGCGATGGTCGCGCCGGTGGCGGCCGAGACGAAGTTCTGGGTCGTCAGCACCAGCATCTGGCTCAGCGTCGACATCGTGGTCTCGCCGGCATAGCTCTGCCAGTTGGTGTTGGTCACGAAGCTGATCGCGGTGTTGAACGACAGGTGCCCGGAAAGCCCGGGGAAGCCCTGCGGGTTCAGCGGCAGCACGCCCTGCAGGCGCAGCACCGCGTAGACCAGAAGGAAGCCGACCAGGTTGAAGGCCAGCAGGGCGCCAGCATAACCGTACCAGCTCTGGCTCTTCTCGGGATCGACGCCGCAGGCCTTGTAGAAGGCGCCCTCGACGGGACGCAGTACGGGATCCAGCCACGTGCGCTCGCCGTTCCAGACCCGCGACATGTACGAGCCCAGCGGCCAGCCGATCGCGACCGCCAGGCCCAGCGTCAGGGCGATTTCCGCCCAGCCTTGCCAATTCATGGAATGAGTTCCGTCAGAACTTGTCGGGTCGCAGCAAGGCCACGACCATGTACGCCGCGACGACGAGCGCCCCGGCTGCCCACAGCACATTCACCAGCATGGTCACACGCGCCTCAGGGCGACGGCGAACACGGCGAAGACCGCGAACAGCCCGACGCCCGACGCCACGAAGATGAGATCAGCCATCCAAGGCCTCCTGCTAACTTGGCCGGCAAGGGACCACGGAGGCGCGTAAGGGCTCCATGCGGGATGGCGCAGGTCGGTGTAAGGGGAGCGTAAAGGTGGGGAACTGGAGGCTTGGCGCCCGACCGTTGTCATCCCGGACAAGCACGTAGCGCGCCGATCCGGGACCGACGCGTGAACTCGGTGCTTCCTGTGCAGTCCCGGATCTTCGCTTCGCTACGTCCGGGATGACAACTATAGTGGTGGGCGCCTCAAACCTCGAAGGTCATCCCGTCATAGGCCGGCTCGACCCCGGCCGGAAGTTTCGCCGCCAGGGCGTTGAAATCCAGGTCGATATGCAGGTTGGTCAGGATGGCCCGGCGCGGCTTGGCGCGGGCGATCCACTCCAGAGCAAGGCCGACATGGGCGTGGGTCGGATGCGGCGTCCAGCGCAGGGCGTCCACCACCCAGACGTCGAGGTCGGCCAGCGCCGCCCAGCTCTCCTCGGGAAAACCGATGGCGTCGGGGGTGTAGGCGACGTTTCCGAAGCGGTAGCCGACGGCGCGGATCTCGCCGTGATCGACGTCGAAGGTGGTCACCGGGATCGCGCCGCTGGGGCCATCCACCGTCCAGGATTGGCCGTGTGGCGGGATGGGATGGGCGTCGCAGATGGCCGGATAGCCGCCCTGACTCTTGAAGATGTACTCGAACCGCCGCTCCAGGCTCTGTGTCGTATAGGCGTCCATGTAGGTCGGCACGCGCCGGCGATGGTTCAGGAAGAACGGCCGCAGGTCATCGATGCCATGGGCCTGGTCGGCATGGTCGTGGGTGAACAGGCAGGCGTCGACCCGCTTGACCCCCGCCCTCACCGCCTGCAGCCGGAAGTCCGGGGCGGTGTCGACCACGACCGTGGTCTCGGTCGCGGGATCGACCCCCGGCCGGCGCACCAGCATCGAGCAGCGGGTGCGCAGGTTCTTCGGTTCGGCCGGATCGCAATCGCCCCAGTTGCCGTCGGCGCGCGGCACGCCGCCCGACGAACCGGAGCCCAGGATCGTGAACTCCAGCTTGCCGGCCATCAGCGCGGGATCCGGTCGAACAGGGCGAAGAAGGCGTCCTCGGTGCGCGCCTCGGCCTCCGCCCGGGTCCAGCCGCGAACTTCGGCCAGCTTGTCCAGCACGTGCGGCAGATAGGCCGGCTCGTTGCGGCGGCCGCGCATCGGCACGGGGGCCAGGTAGGGGCAGTCGGTCTCCAGGATGATCCGGTCGGCCGGCATGTCGGCGATGATGTCGCGTACGTCCTGGGCCTGCTTGAAGGTGGCGATGCCCGAGACCGAGAACCAGGCGCCCAGCGCCGCCATCCGCTTGGCCAGCTCCGCGCCGCTGGTGTAGCAGTGCATCAGGATCTTGAACGGCCCCTTGGCGTGTTCCGCCTCGAGGATGTCGCCCATCACCGCGTCGGCCTCGCGGGTGTGGACCACCAGCGGCAGGCCGGTCTGGCGCGCCGCCGCCACGTGGGCCCGGAACACGTTGGCCTGCACGTCGCGCGGGCTGAGGTCGTAGTGGAAGTCCAGGCCGGTCTCGCCGATGCCAATCACCTTGGGCCGGCCGGCCAGTTCGACCAGGCGTTCGGTCGTCAGCTCGACATGGTCCTTGGCCTCGTGCGGATGGGCGCCGACCGTGCACCAGATGTCGTCATGCGCCATGGCGATGGCGTGGACGGCCTCGAAAGACGGGATCTTGTCGCAGATGGTGACCATCAGTTCGATGCCGGCCTCGCGAGCGCGGTCGATCACCGCCTGGCGGTCCTCGTCGTACTGATGGGCGTGCAGGTTTACGTGGCTGTCGATGAGCATGCGGTCACATGGCCGCCCGCGCGGCGGCGCGCAAGTCCATGATCGCGGTCCAGAACACGTCGGCGCGGTCCAGGTTCACGGCCTCGGCCTCGCCCGGCGCGCGGACGATCTTCTCCCAGGCCGCCACCCAGCGGTCCAGGCCGGCCGGCGTGCGCTCGCCGGCCATGCCGGTGGCCATGGCGTGGATCTGGTCGCCCAGGCGGTCGAACAGCAGCTCGAAGCGCGCGACGCCCTCGGCCCCCTTGAACGTGTCGGCCATGGCCAGCAGCGCGCCCTCGTCCAGGTCAGGCAGCTTGCGCAGGATCTCGCCGGCCGCGTCGTCGGCCTCCAGCGCCCCGGCGGCGGCCAGTTGCAGCGCGCGGCCCGGCGCGCCCTTGGCCATCCGCGCCAGGCGATCGGCCTCGTGGGCCGAGACCCCGGCCCTCTGCTCGACCATGGCCGCGGCCTTGGAGAGGTCCGGCGCGGGCACCGCCAGCCGGCGGCAGCGCGAGCGGATGGTCGGCAGCAGGCGGCCCGGCGAATGGCTGATCAGCAGGATCACCCCGCGCGGCGGCGGCTCCTCGAGGGTCTTCAGCACCGCGTTGGCCGCGTTGACGTTCAGGTCGTCGGCCGCGTCGATGATCGCCACCCGATAGGGCGAGACGGCGGGCGAATTGGCGAAGAAGGCCGGCAGCAGGCGGGCCTCGTCCACCGGGATCGACTTGCGGGCCTTGCCATCGTCGGTGGCCCGCTCCAGCACCATCAGGTCGGGGTGCGAGCGCGCGGCGACCTGGCGGCTGACGAAATCGGTCGGCGCCGAGCCCAGGACGCCGAACGCCGGATCGGGCCGCGCGCCCAGCAGGCGGCGGGCCATGCGGTAGGCCAGGGTCGCCTTGCCCACCCCCTCCGGGCCCGTCAGCAGCCAGGCGTGGTGCAGCCGCCCGCGATCCAGGGCGTCCAGGAACGCCAGCTCGGCGGCCTCGACGCCGTCGATGGCGAACACGTCGCGCGGATGGGGCGGCGCGTCCATGGCCTACAGGCCCAGCCGGGTGGACACCGCGTCCCAGACGTCGGCCCAGACCGCGTCGATCGCGTCGTCGGCCTCGATGACCACGCAGCGTTCGGGTTCGCGGCGGGCGATCTCCAGGAAGGCCTCGCCCAGCCGTTGGTGGAAGGCCAGTCCCTTGGACTCGAAGCGCGCCTCGCCACCCCGGGCCAGGGCTCGCTTGAGCCCCACCTCGGCCGGAATGTCGAAGATCAGGGTCAGGTCCGGCGTCGTGCCGCCCAGGACCTGCTCCTCCAGCGCCTTGATCAGGCCGATCGGCGCCTCGCCGGCGGCGCCTTGGTAGGCCCGGGTGCTGTCGGCGAAGCGGTCGCACAGCACGATGGCCCCGCGGTCCAGGGCCGGCCGGATCACCCGCTCGATATGGTCGCGGCGCGCGGCGTACATCAGCAGGGTCTCGGTGACCGGCGACCAGCGGTCGGCGTCGCCGTTGAGGATCAGGTCGCGGATCTGCTCGGCGCCGGGGCTGCCGCCCGGTTCGCGAGTCAGCACCACGTCGGCGCCTTCCGCCTTCAGGCGTTCGGCCAGGCGGCGGATCTGGGTCGACTTTCCAGCCCCCTCGCCGCCCTCGAAACTGATGAAGGTTCCACGCGTCACGGGCTTCAAATCGACCGTAACGCCCCTCTTGTCCAGAGGCGATCGCGGCTCAGCCTAGGGCCGCAGCACCGTGGCGTCGGAAAAGCCCAGGGCGACGACGCGATCGCGCACGCCGAAGGCTTCGGCCTCGTCCGGACCAGCCTGGACCACCACGCGATAGAGCACGCCCTGGGCGCGCTGGATCGGCTCGATCGAGGTCTCGCCGGCCTCGCCCAGCTGGGCCATGGCGCGCTCGGCGTTGCCGCGACTGGCGAACGAGCCCGCCTGGACGCGATAGGCGCTCCCGGCGCCGCCGCCGACGGTCTCGGCGCTGGCCAGAACCGGCGCGGGTTCGGCCGCGACAACGGGCGCCGCCGGCGCGGACGGGACATAGTCAGGGTCGGCGGCCTTGGGCGGCGGTGGCGCGGCGTAGGCGGCCTGGGCCGGCGGCAGGCCCGAATTGTAGACACGAGTCCTGGCCGGCGGGGCATAGCGCGCCAGGGATCGCGGCTCGGCGGGCGGCGGCGCCGCGGCGATCATCCGCGGCTGGTCGAACAGGGTCTTGCCGGCCGGGCCGACATAGCGGACGCGGACATGGGCCACGCCCGCCCGGCCATAGCCCAGTTGCTCGGCGGCGGCCTTGGACAGGTCGATGATGCGGCCGTCGACGAATGGCCCGCGATCATTGACCCGCACCTGCAGCTTGCGGCCGTTGTCCAGGTTGGTGACCTCGACGATGCTGGGCAGCGGCAGGGTCTTGTGGGCCGCCGACGGCACGTCCATGTCGAAGATCTCGCCATTGGCCGTGCGGCGGTTGTGGAACTGCTCGCCGTACCAGGAGCCGATCCCCTTCTCGTCATAGTCGCGATCGGCCTTGGGATAGTACCAGATCCCCTTGATCTGGTAGGGCTTCTCGGTGCCGCGCAGGCCCGCGGTCGAGCCCGGGGCGGGCGGGCCGGAATAGGGCCTGGCGGTCGATTGGGACGAGGCCGTCGGCGGCAGTCGGGTGGGCATCGGCGTGGCGCAGGCGGCCAGGCCGGCGCAGCCGAGCGCGACGGCCGCCAGTCCGCGCAGCGGACGCCCCGCGCCCCGCGTTTCGCATGCCTGGTTCAAACGCCCGCTCCCGATCACTCTAATCTGGAGCGAAAGGGTCGTTCAGGAGACTTGAAGTCTGGTTAATGAAAGGTGCGACCGAAACGCGCTGGAAACGACTGGAGCGGGCGGGCGACGGCTGATATAGGCCCCTGCTCCGGGCAGGTGGCCGAGTGGTTTAAGGCAGCGGTCTTGAAAACCGCCGTGGGTGAAAGTCCACCGTGGGTTCGAATCCCACCCTGCCCGCCAGGCGATCCCAGTCCGCTTCCAGGGCATGCTTTCGGAGCGTCTTGCCGCTATCGGGCCGATCGCGCTTTGATGGGCGCCATGAGGCCGATCCACGAGATTCTGTCGGACAAGCAGTTGGAGCGGGCCGCGGGGCCCGGCGCCTTCGCCCGGGGGGCGGCCTATCACGCGCAGGGCCGCGTGGACCTGCTGTCGCTCGACGGCGATCAGGCCGTCGCGCGAGTCAGGGGTACGGAAATCTATCGGGTGAAGCTGCGCTGGCGCGGCGGCGTCGCAACGGGAGCCTGCGATTGCCCGGCGTTTGATTCCACCGATTTCTGCAAGCACATGGTGGCCGTGGCCATGACCGCCCGCGAGCGGGCCGACGACGGGGCGACGATCGACCGGCGCGCGCGGCTGGTCGATTATCTGCGCCAACAGGGCCTGGACGCGGCGATCGCTCGCCTCCTGTCCCAGGCCGAGCGGGATCCGAACCTGTGGGCCGAGATCGAGGCCGACGCCCTGGACGCCCTCGAAGACGACCCGGCGCTTGTTCGCCGATACCGGGCCGAGATCGACGCCGCCTGCCATGTCTCTGGAGATGTCGGCTATTACGCCGTCGGAACCTATGCCGATGGCCTGTCCACCCTGCTCGATCGGGTGGAGCGCTTGAACGTCAGCGGCCGGCCGATCGTCGTCGCGACGCTGATGGCGCACTTCCTTGACGCCATGCAGGATGTCTTCGAGGCCATCGACGACTCCGAGGGCGAGGTGAGTTCCGCCGTTCAGCGGGCCCTGAAGATCCATCTGGCCGCCTGCGAGAAGACCGAGCCCGACCCCTTGGATCTGGCCCAATGGCTGTTTCAGCATGAGGTGGGCGGCCAATGGCCCGCGTTCGAGGCCCTGCGCATCGACTATGCCGAGGTGCTGGGCAAGACCGGCATGGCCGAGTACCGCCGGTTGGCGGAAGAGGCCTGGGCGGCGACCGCGGCCAAGGATCGGGCGGAACGCTACGCCCTGCGCGAGATCCTCGACCAGTTCGCGCGTCAAGACGGCGATCTCGACGCGCGGATCGCGCTTCGCAGCGCGAACCTTACCGGCCAGTACGCCTATCTGGAGATCATCAAGATCTGCCTGGAGGCCGAGCGTCAGGACCTCGCCCTGAAATGGGCGCGAGACGCCGTCTGGGTCTTCGAGGACGCTCCCAATGTAAACCTGGTCAGCCTGGCGGCTCGACTCGAGGCCCAGGCCGGCCGGAACGACGAGGCCTTGTCGCTTCTCTGGCGCGCCTTTGAGCGGGCGCCCCATCTGGCCCTTGTGAACGACCTGAAGCGCCTCTCGCCGGCCGAGGTCGTCGATCGCGCCGCCGAGATCCTGACCGCCAAAGGCCTCTCGGCGATGCTGTTCGAACTGCAGTTGGCGGAGGGGCGGCTCGACGCCGCCTGGGAGATCGCCAATCGGCACGCGCTCGACGACTGGCGGCTGAAGGCGCTCGCCGAGGCCAGCCACCAGACCCATCGCTCGCAGGCCCTCGCCGCCTACGAGCGCCTGGCGGAATCCAGCGTGGGTCTCGGCAACGCCGGCGCCTACGACACCGCGATCAAATTCATTCGCCTACGGGGGCAGCTCTGCGACGACCCCGCCTCCCAGGCCGCCTACATCGCCGACCTGGCTATGCGCCATAAGGCCAAGCGCACCTTCATTCAGCGCCTGGACGCGCTCCGCTGACCGCCGTGGCGTCCCGTTCGAGCGTCGCCAGCAGCCGTTGTTCGACGTCGTCGGGAGCCGTCAGCCGGCGCTTGACGGCTGGCCAGAGCTCGATTGGCGGCGCGAGGATGAGGGACTGGTCCAGGGTGATCTCATGGAGATCGTCCTTGAGCCGGCGCCCGGATCCGCATTGCCGTCCCTCGCACGCCGCGCGCGGTTGGCATTCGCGAAAACCGCAAACCCGACCCAGATAGCGACCATCCCTGTCGCACAGAAAGATGTCGGCGCCGAGGTTGACCGCGCCGGCGCGGCCCTTCAGCCGCCGCGCCGCCCGCGCCAACGACGTCAGGTCGGTGTGCTCGACCAGGGTGACGAGGAGGTCGACGTCCTTCGGGATCGGCTTGTCCGTCGAGAGCGAGCCGACGAGCGCGATGCGCAGCACGTCGGGGCAGCACCGGACGTCGCGAACGAAGTCCAGCGCGGCCGCCAGCAGCACCGGTCGAGGATCGGCGACGCTGGGCCGCGGCGCATGGATGTCGGGACGATGCCGAGCCATGCCCGCAGCTTCGCCCGGCGGGGCGGCCAGATCAATCCTCGCCCGCCAGCACGTACAAGCGATCGGCTTGTCGCCGGCGCGCCGCGAAACTTGATAAGACGGCGCGAAGGTCTACTGAAGCCGCCTGTTCCTTGCCGCCGAGATTCAACCTGATGCCTGATGCTCCCCGCGCCGCCGCCTATGGCTTTCCGCCCTTCGACGTGGTCGAGGTTCCTGGCGACGCCGTGCAGGTGTCGCCCCTGGTCGTCGGCGCGACGGACCTGGCCGACCTGGCCGAAGGTTCGCTGGACGAGATCGTGATCCAGGCCCCCGCCGGGGTCGCCGAGCGGCGCTACGTCCTGGCCCAGGCCCTGCGGGCGCTCAAGATCGAGGGCCGCCTTACCGCCCTCGCCCCCAAGGATCGCGGCGGGCTGCGGATGAACAAGGAACTGGTCGCGTTCGGTTGCGCCGTCGGCGAAAGCGCCAAGCGCCACCAGCGGATCTGCATCGCCCTCAAGCCGGCCAACGCCGCCGGCCTGGACGCCGCGATCGCCGAGGGCGCGCCGCGCCGCCTGGACGGCGACGGCCTGTGGACCCAGCCGGGCGTGTTCAGCTGGGACCGCCTGGATCCCGGCTCGGCCCTGTTGCTGAAGTCGCTGCCGCCGCTGAGCGGGGCCGGCGTCGACCTGGGCTGCGGCATCGGTATCCTGGCCCATGCCGTCCTGACGTCACCCAAGGTCACCAAGCTGACCCTGGTCGACCTGGATCGCCGGGCGGTCGAGGCGGCCAGGCGCAATGTCGACGATCCCCGCGTCGAGGTCGTCCAGGCCGACGCCCGGCGCGGCGCGGAACTGGCGACGGGTCTGGACTTCGTGGTCACCAATCCGCCGTTTCATGACACCGGCAACGAGGACAAGGGCCTGGGCCAGGCCTTCATCACCGCGGCGGCCGGCATGCTGCGCAAGGGCGGCGTGCTGTGGATCGTCGCCAACCGCCACCTGCCCTACGAGGCGGTGCTGAGCGCCCACTTCAAGACCGTGCGGCCCGTGGCCGACGCCGGCGGCTTCAAGGTCTACGAGGCCCGCAAGTGACGAAAGCGCTGATGGCGCGTCTGGACCGGCTGCTGGCCAATCTCGGCTATGGCAGCCGTCGCGACGTCCAGGCCCTGGTCTCGGCGGGCAAGGTCACGCTGGATGGCGTCGCCATCAAGGACGCCGGCCTGAAGATCGCCGTCACCGCCGACCTGCCCCTGCACCTGAAGATCCGCGGCGTCCCGGTCGATCCGCCGGCGCCGCTGGTGCTGATCCTGCACAAGCCGCTGGGCGTGGTCTGCTCGCACCGCGAGGACGGCGAACGGATCTACGACCTGCTGCCCAGGCGTTGGCAGATCCGCGACCCGGCCCTGTCGAGCGTCGGGCGGCTGGACAAGGACACCTCGGGCCTGATCCTGATCACCGACGACGGCGACTTCCTGCACCGGGTGATCTCGCCCAAGCGCCACGTGCCCAAGGTCTATCGCGCCACGCTGGACCGGCCGCTGGCCGGAACGGAAGGCGCGGCCTTCGCCAGCGGGACCTTGATGCTGGAGGGCGAGGAAAAGCCCCTGCTGCCGGCGACGCTGGAGGTGCTGGGCGAGCGCGAGGCGCGGCTGACCATCACCGAGGGCCGCTATCACCAGGTGCGCCGGATGTTCGCCGCGGTGGGCAACCATGTGGTCGCCCTGCTTCGCGAGCGGATCGGCGGCCTGGCCCTGCCCGACGACCTGGCGCCGGGCGAGCATCGCATCCTGACAGCCGCCCAGGCCGAGGCCGTGTTCGATGTCTGAGGCCAAGCCCGAAGAACGCCTGATGGACGCCCGCGGCCACCGCTGCCCCGTCCCCACCCTGCGCCTGCGCCGGGCCCTGGAGGAAGCGCCGGCCGGCGGCCTGGTGCGCCTGCTGGCCGACGACCCGCTGGCCCGCATCGACGTGCCGCATTTCGCCGCCAGCGCCGGGGCGACCGTGCTCGAGATCGTCGACGCCCCGGACGGCGCGATCAGCTTTCTGGTGGCGAAGGCGCCTTGAGCGGGATCGGCTTGGGGCCCTCCAGCAGGGCCCTGGGCCGCTCGTCCAGGGCGATTTCCATCTCGGTGGCCAGGGCGCCGCCGAAGAACACCGCGTTGACGCTCCACGACAGCCAGATCAGGAAGATGATCACCGCCGAGATCGAGCCGTAGGTCGCGCCCAGATGGGCCACCTGCTCGACATAGAAGGCGCTGGCCCAGGACATGAACACGCACATCACCGCCGCCGCGAAGCCGCCGGCGATCGAGGCGCGCCAGCCGACCGGGGCGCGGGACATGGCGTAGCGGTAGATCAGGGTCATGCCGACCAGCAGGCCCAGGCTGGCCCAGGTCCACTCGCTCTGGATCCATGACACCCCGGCCAGGGGGCGAAGGTTCAGGGTGCTGGCCAGCAGGCGGAAGGTCAGGAACACGCCCGACATCACGAACAGCAGCGCGAAGGCGGCGACCAGCACCACCAGCGCCATGAAGTTGAAGCCGAAGAAGCCGCGCTGGTCCTCCTCGTCATGGATGAAGGACAGGCCCGCCAGCAGGGCCTTGAAGCCGCGATGGGCGGCGTAGAGGCCGATGACCAGCACCACGGCGCTCTGGGCGGAGATGGCCTTTTCGGGGGCGTGGGCTAGGCGGGCCAGCTCGCTCTGGAAGATCGGCCGGGCGCCCGACGGCATCAGGAACGACAGCTTGTCGGCCTGGTAGGCGGCCTGTTCGGGGGTCAGCAGCACGCTGAACAGGCCGATCAGGATCGCCAGGCCGGGGAACACCGCCAGCAGGATGAAGAACGACACGCCGCCGACGTACAGCATGACGTCGCGGCCCCACAGGCGCTGCAGGGCCAGGCCCAGGACGCGCAGGATCTCCCGCACCCAATGGATCGGATCGAGATCGAGGTCTCGAAAGCGAATACGGTCCTGGGGGGAATTCATGCGGCGGAAACTGGCCTCGGCGCCGCTTCGACGCAAGCGCGCCGCCAAAAAAACATTGGATCGGAGATACAAAGACCCGCCGCTTCAGGGAAAGCGGCGGGTCTCCGCAGGACGAACCTGAACCGGTCGCCGCATCGAGGGACGGGTGGCGCGACGGCCGGTTACAGGATCAGGTTTAGACCTTCGCGGCTGAACCGGACCTGAATGATCTCTTCAGGAGACGGAGACTACAGCGCGCCCCCGGCCTTCAGCGCCGCGATCGCCTCGGCCGGGAAGCCCCAGTCCGCCAGGGCAGCGTCGTTGTCGGCCCCGATCTTCGGCGGCGGCCCCTGGATCGCGCCGGGCGTGGCCGAAAAGCGCGGGGCCGGCGCGGGCTGGGTGACGCCGGCCACCTCGACGAAGGTCTGGCGGGCGAGGTTGTGGGCATGGGCCGGGGCCTCGTCCATCGTCAGGACCGGGGCGAAGCAGACATCGGTTCCGTCCATCAGGGCGCACCAGTCGTCGCGGGTCCTGGTCACGATCACCGCCGCCAGCTTTTCCCGCAATTCCGGCCACGCCTGGCGGCTCATCTGGCGCTGGAACTGGGGATCGGTGATCCCCGTCTTCTCAAGCAGAAGCTGGTAGAACTGCGGCTCGATCGCGCCGATCGAAATCCACCGGCCGCAGGCGCACCGGTAGGTGTCGTAGAAGTGCGCCCCGCCGTCCAGCAGGTTGGACCGCCGCCCCTCGGCCCACAGCCCGGCGGCCTTGAAGCCGTAGAACATGGCCATCAGCGAGGCCGCGCCGTCGCTCATCGCGCAGTCGATCACCTGGCCCTGGCCCGTCGCCCGGGCGTGGATCACCCCGGCCAGCAGGCCGAAGGCCAGGTAGAGCGCGCCGCCGCCGAAGTCGCCGACCAGGTTCAGCGGCGGCACAGGCTTGTCCTCGGTGCCGATCGCCGCCAGGGCGCCGCTGATGGCGATGTAGTTCATGTCGTGGCCGGCGGCCTTGGCGTAGGGACCGGTCTGCCCCCAGCCGGTCATGCGGCCGTAGACCAGCCTGGGATTGCGGGCCAGGGCGATGTCGGGCCCCAACCCCAGCCGCTCCATGACGCCGGGGCGGAACCCCTCGATCAGGCCGTCGGCGCCTTCCATCAGCGTCAGGCAGGCCTCGACCGCGGCCGGCGACTTCAGGTCCAGGGCCACCGACCTTCGCCCCCGGGCGGTGACCTCAGCGGGCGAGTCGCGGCCCGAGCCCTTGCGGTCGATGCGGACGACGTCGGCCCCCAGATCCGACAGCAGCATGCCGCAGAACGGCGCGGGACCGAGCCCGGCGAATTCCAGCACCTTCAGGCCGGACAGCGGTCCCTGGGCCATCGCGTTCCTCCCGGCCGACTCTCGCGGCGCTCGTCCACGCGTACTAGAACGGCCCTGCCCTTCGGTCAGGCAAGAGGCTTTGTCCGTTCACAGCCTGCGGCGATCCGGACCTATGAGGGGGCTACGCCTCTGCTATGGTGCGGCGTCGAATCTCGACGGCGCCGCGTCGTCGGGCGACGCCGGTGTCCGGGGCGGAGGCTTGAGTTGGCGGTGAACGCCCGAATCCTGATCGTGGCGCGCGACGATGCTCGCGCCGGGCCGCTGTCCGAAGGGCTCGACAAGCTCGGCTGGCGGACCATCACCGCGCGCGGCCCCTACGCCGCCCTGGCCGCCCTGGGCGACCTGAACATTGAGGCGGTGATCGTCGACCTGGAAAGCGCCGGCCCCGACGCCCATTCCCTGTCCCGCCGCCTGAAGGCCGCCGTGGCCCCGCGCCGCCTGCCGGTCATCGCCATCGGCGAGCCGGGGACGGAGTCCAACACCCAGGCCTTCGACCTGACCCTGTCGCCGCCCCTGCACCCCAGCCAGGCCGTGCTGCGCCTGGAGTCCCTGGTCCGCACCGCCATCGCCGAGGAGGAGTTCGAGCTTCGCCTGGCCACCTTCGGCGATCGCGGCCGCCGGCTGGACCTGCCCGAGCCCCAGGCCGAGCCGTTCCGCATCCTGGCGATCGGCGAGCCGGCCCCGCAGTTCCTGGCCCTGTCCAACGCCCTGGCCCGCAGCGGGGCCGACGTGGTCGGCGCCTTCACCGCCTATACGGCCTTCGACTACCTGCACGAGCGGGCCTTCGACGCCGTGGTGCTGTGGGCCGGCGACAACCAGCAGGAGGCGTTGTCGATCGCGGCCGGCATGCGCCGCAACACCCGCCTCTTCCACATCCCGGCCCTGCTCTATCTGAAGGCCGAGAGCTACGTGACCATGTCGGAGGCCTTCCATCGCGGGGTGTCCGACGTCGCCTCGCCCGAGACGGCCGAGATCGAGACCGCCAAGCGGGTCATCGAGCTGGCCCGCAACTATCGCCGCGGCGAGGCCATTCGCGGGGCGCTGGAAAAGGCCCGCAGCTCGGGCTTGATGGACGCCGCCACCGGCCTGTTCACCCGTGACCTGTTCGCCGCCCACCTGGTCCGCCTGGCGACCGCCGCGCGGGAGCGGGCCCGGCCGCTGTCGATCTGCGTGCTGCGGGTCGCCGACAGGCCCGACACCGTCTGGGCCCGCAAGAACGGCTGGCTGGACCGCGCCATCCCGCAGATCGGCTCGATGGTCGGTCGCCTGGTGCGGGTCGAGGACACCGCCGCCCGCCTGGCGCCCGAGGTCTTCGCCCTGGCCCTGCCCGCCACCAACCAGGCCGCCGGCCGCGCCGCCGCCGAGCGGATCGCCGCGGTGATCGGCTGCACGGCCTTCGACGCCGGCGACGACCGCCCGCCGTTCGTCTGCGAATTCGACATCGGGGTGGCCCAGATCGAGGCCGGCGAAAGCGCCGTCCACGCCCTGGAACGCGCGGCGGCCCAGGCTTTGCAGCGGCATTCGGCCTAGCGGGCTTGCCGCGGCGACGCGAGCGTCCTACGTCCCGGCGGACCTAGCCAGGAGACCGCCATGGGCCAACCGCTGCTGATCGACCTCGTCGCCGACGTCGTCTGTCCCTGGTGCTATCTGGGCTGGCGGCGGGTGAAGTCGGCCCTGGCCCTGCGGCCGGACGTCGAGCCCCTGGTCGTCTGGCGGCCCTACCAGCTGGACCCGACCCTTCCCGAGGAGGGCGTCGACCGCAAGGCCTATATGGCCGGCAAGTTCAAGGACGCCCTGAAGCTGAAGGCGGTGCACACGGCGCTGGTCGAGGCCGGGGCGGAGGAAGACATCGTCTTCGACTTCGACGCCATCGAGCGCTCGCCCAACACCAGCGCCGCCCATCGCCTGATCCGCTGGGCCCAGGGCGCGGGCAAGCAGGACGCCGTGGTCGAGGCCCTGTTCGCCGCCTATTTCACCCATGGCCGCGACGTCGGCGAGCCCGCGGTGCTGGCGGACATCGGCGCGGCGGCCGGCATGGACCCGGCGGTGATCCTGCGCCTGCTGTCCGAGGGCGCGGACAAGGACGTCGTCGCCCGCGAGCACGCCATGGCCGTCCAGGCCGGCGTCACCGGCGTGCCGTTCGCCATCTTCGGCGGCAAGCTGGCGGTCGTCGGGGCCGAGAGCCCGGAAAACATCGCCCAGGCCATCGACAAGGCGCTTGAACAGGCGGCCTGAGCCGCCGACGCCGCAGGGCCCCCTCCGGCCCTTCGGGCCACCTCCCCCAGAGGGGGAGGATCTGGTCGGCCGCCGCACCGTATAGCTGCTCCCCCTCTGGGGGGAGCTGTCGGCGAAGCCGACTGAGGGGGTCTTCGCACGCACGATCTCTCGTCCTCAAGCGGAACCCGCTGAGCGGATGGGAAGGGTGCGAAGCGCCCGGGCCTCGCCCGGAGTAGCTTTGAGTTTTGTACCGTTTCGACGAAGTTCGAGCGCTTCGCGTGGAGCCGTTATCCAGAAGCCTTCGGGTCGCGGATTCTTAACCCGCTCCGATGGAGGCCCCCGACGGGCAGGACGTTGGCGCGTCCTGGACCGCCCGGGCGATTTCAGCCCGGGCCTGCCGCGTCCGCCGATCCCTCGCCGCCTGGGCTTCGTCCCGACTGAGGGGAACCTGCCCAGAACCGCCGCGAAGGCTGTCCCTTAAGACTACCGGCGAGCGCTTCCCGCTCGTCCACCCCTAAAAGCCGCATCGGTCGCCGTACGTGCGCCCTCCCCGTGCCTTCAGGTGCAAGCATTATCAGGGTGATCTGAAGGGGTGAGGACCAAATCGGGTCGAGAAAAATTAGAGCGTTGAAATCACTGAATTTCATTCGCTGATCGCCGAGCATAGGCGCCCAGCCGGGGACATGCTCTCATGGCAAAGCCCCACCGGATCGTCCCCGAGGCCAGGGTGAGTGCGTGTCCCCATCGTCACCCGGGGCGCCGAACAGTGATCCTGATTCAGCGGACGACTTTGGGGACACGCACTCACACGAAACCCGCTGCAAGCCGGCCGGCGCGTCGCCGTGAGTGCGCGTCCCCGGCCGGGCGCTTCACCCCTCCCCCTCCAGCGTCGCCTTTATCGCCGCGCACCCCAGGTCCATGAAGCCGGCGACCCGTTCGGCGGCGTCGTGCGGCAGGAGGTCGGCGGTCCAGACGATGCGGCTGCCCGGTCCGGCCTCCAGCACCTGCATCGCGCCGTTGTGGTGGGTCAGCAGCGCGCTGCCGACCACCGACCAGACCAGGCGGCGGGCCGCGTCGTCGACCGCGACGATCAGCTCGCGGGCGACCAGGCCATTGGCGAAGGTGACGGTCCGCGCGCCCTCCTCCACCCGGCACTCGGTCAGGACCCCGGGACAGAGCCGCTGGTGGACATGGCCCCAGTCGCGCACGGCGTCCCAGACCTGGTCGGGCGCCCGGGCGACCTCGACGGACTTGGTGATCGTGGCCATGGAAACTCTCCTTTCGAGGTTTCCCCGATCCTGGCCGACCCGCGCCGCCCTGGCTGGCGGGATCCGGACCCGGTCATCGCAGCCGCGAGCGGGCCGTGGGCTCCAGGCGCAGGCGCTGGATCACGCCGCGCTTCGACCTGAGGCCAAAGCCGTCGCCCAGGCCCGCCCGCTCGGCGCGGACCAGGTGCCCGGCATAGGCCTGCTCGTCGGCGAAGCGGCCGATCCAGGCCAGCACCTGTTCGCCCTCGCGCACCGGCAGCCGGGGAAAGGTGTTTTCCGCCGTCTCGGTGACCATCCAGCCCAGAACCGCCGCGCCGGCCGCCTCGAGGGCGGGCCGCACCTCGTCCTCGAACCGGGCGGCGAAGTCGGTGGGCGGCGGACCGTCCAGGGCCTGGATCGTCAGCCCGATCAGGGACGCCGGCCCCAGGTCGGTCCCGTCCGGCCGCCGCGCCGGCAGGTCGAGGCGCGCCGCGGCGACCGGCGGCTTCAGCAGCAGGACGTCGTCATTGTCGTCCAGCGTGGCGTTGGCGGCCTCGCGGTGCGCCCGCCAGACCGGGCCGCCGTAGAAGCCTTCCAGCGCCGCCTTGCGAGTCGCCATGCTCTCGAAGCCGCGCATCCAGACGAAGTGGCCGGGCGCGTCGAGGTCGCGGAACTGGCCCAGCAGGCTCATGCCGCAGGCTTCCTGGCTTTCGACGAACGCCCGCTCGAACAGGGCGATCAGCTCGTCGCGACGGCCCGGCTTCATCCGGTACTGGCGCAGTTCGATCACGGTCTGGGCGGTCATGGGAATCCTCGTCGCTGCAACGGCCAGGATCTAAGGACAGCCTGCTGACACCGCCTGTCAGCTACCGCCCCTTCGGCTCATGCCACCTTGGCCAGCCGGGCCAGCTGCGACAGGATCTTCTCGGCCGCGTCCAGCCGCTGGGCCGGGGTGTCCCATTCGCCCTTGACCACCACCTTCTGGTCGGGACGCACCTTCCAGACGACGTTGTTCTTGGCCACGAACTGGACCAGGGCCAGGGGATTGGCGAATTCGTCGTTGCGGAAGCTGGCCACCGCGCCCTTGGGGCCGACGTCGATCTTGGCGACATTGGCCTCGCGGCACAGGCCCTTGATGGCCACCACCTTCAGCAGGCTGTCGGTTTCGGGCGGCAGCGGGCCGAAGCGGTCGATCAGCTCGGCGGCCAGGGCCTCGCGGTCGGCGGCCTTCTCGGCCTCGGACAGGCGGCGATAGAGCGACAGCCGCACGTTCAGGTCCGGCACGTAGTCGTCAGGGATCATCACGGCCGCGCCGGTGTTGATCTGCGGCGACCAGCCCCGGTCCTCCAGCAGGGCCTCGGCCCCCTGGCGCTCGCGCAGCTCGGCGACGGCGTCCTCCAGCATCTGCTGGTAGAGCTCGACGCCGATCTCCTTGATGTGGCCGCTCTGCTCGTCGCCCAGCAGGTTGCCGCCGCCGCGCTGGTCCAGGTCGTGGCTGGCCAGCTGGAAGCCGGCGCCCAGGCTGTCCAGCGACTGCAGCACCTTCAGGCGCTTCTCGGCCGACAGGGTGATCTGCTTCTCGGCCGGCGTGGTCAGATAGGCGTAGGCCCGGGCCTTGGACCGGCCGACCCGGCCGCGGATCTGGTAGAGCTGGGCCAGGCCGAACATGTCGGCGCGGTGGACGATCAGGGTGTTGGCGCTGGGGATGTCCAGCCCGCTCTCGACGATCGTCGTCGCCAGAAGCACATCGTACTGGCCCTCGTAGAAGGCCGTCATCACGTCTTCCAGCTGGGTCGGGGCCATCTGGCCGTGGCCGACCACGTACTTGATCTCCGGCACCTGGGTGCGGAGGAACTTCTCGATGTCCTCCAGGTCCTTGATGCGCGGCACCACGTAATAGGCCTGGCCGCCGCGGTACTTCTCGCGCAGCAGGGCCTCGCGCAGGGTGACCGGGTCGAACGGGCTGATGTAGGTGCGCACCGCCAGGCGGTCGACGGGCGGGGTGGCGATGATCGACATCTCGCGGATGCCGCTCAGCGCCATCTGCAGGGTGCGCGGGATCGGCGTGGCGGTCAGGGTCAGCATGTGCACGTCGGCGCGAAGCTCCTTGAGCTTCTCCTTGTGCTTGACCCCGAAGTGCTGCTCCTCGTCGACGATCACCAGGCCCAGGTCCTTGAACGACACCTGCTTGGACAGGATGGCGTGGGTGCCGACCACGATCTCGAACTGGCCGTTGGCCAGGCCCTCGCGGGTGTCGGCGGCCTCCTTGCCGGTGACCAGGCGCGACAGGCGCGTGACCTTGACCGGCCAGCCCTGGAAGCGGTCCTTGAAGGTCTTGTAGTGCTGGCGAGCCAGAAGCGTGGTCGGGCAGACCACGGCCACCTGCTTGCCGCTCATCGCCACCACGAAGGCGGCGCGCAGGGCCACCTCGGTCTTGCCGAAGCCGACGTCGCCGCAGATCAGCCGGTCCATCGGCTTGCCGGACGACAGGTCCTCCAGCACGTCGGCGATGGCCGACAGCTGGTCGTCGGTCTCCTCGTAGGGGAAGCGGGCGCAGAACTCGTCGAACACCCCGTGCGGCGGGTCGGTCTCCTCCACCGACTTCAGCTGGCGGGCGGCGGCGATCTGGATCAGGCCCTCGGCCATGACCCGCAGGCGTTCCTTGGCCTTGGCCTTGCGCCCCTGCCAGGCCGCGCCGCCCAGCTTGTCCAGCTGGACGTTCTCGGCGTCGGTCCCGTAGCGGGTCAAAAGGTCGATGTTCTCGACCGGCAGGTAGAGCTTGGCCTCACCGCCGTACAGCAGGTCCAGGCAGTCGTGCGGCGCGCCCTGGACGTCCAGGGTCTTGAGGCCCTCGTAGCGGCCGATGCCGTGGTCGATGTGGACGACCAGGTCGCCCGGGGTCAGGGCGCTGGCCTCGGCCAGGAAGTTGGCGGCGCGGCGCTTCTTGCGCGGCCGGGCCAGGCGGTCGCCCAGGATGTCGGTCTCGGAGATCACCGCCAGGTTTTCGGTCTCGAAGCCGTTGTCCAGCGGCAGGACCACCCGCTGCGGGGTCTTGGGGTCGTTGGCCTTGGCCGCCTGCCAGTAGGCGGCGTAGGGGATCTTCTTCAGGCCGTGGTCGGCCAGCATGGTCCCCAGGCGTTCGGACGAGCCCTCCGACCACGAGGCGAACAGGACGCGTTTGCCCTCCCCGGCCAGCTTGCGGGCATGGTCGGCGGTGGCCTCGAACAGGTTGACGCTGTCCTGGGCCCGCTCGGCGGCGAAGGCGCGGCCCAGCTTGGCGCCCAGGTCGACGACGTCCAGGCCCTGGGGCTGGAACGGCGTGAACTTGCGGTTGGGACGATCCTCGACGGCCCGGTCCCACTCCTGGGCGGTCAGGTAGAGGGCGTCGGGCGCCAGGGGCCGGTAGGCCGACTTGCGGTCGGCCGAGGCGCGGGCGTCATAGGCGTCGGCGATCATCGCCAGCCGTTCGTCGCGGCTCTCCGTGACCTGGTGGTCGACGCCGATCAGGGCGCCGTCCGGCAAGTAGTCGAACAGGGTCGCCATCCGCTCGTAGAACAGCGGCAGCCAATGCTCCAGCCCGGCGCGGCGGCCGCCCTCGCTGACCGTGGCGTACAGCGGATCGTCGCCCGGCGCGCCGAACGCGCGGATGTAGCCGGCCCGGAAGCGCGAGACGCCGTCCTTGTCGAGCAGAGCCTCGCTGACCGGCAGCAGCTGGATCTCGCGCAGCTGCTTGGTGGAGCGCTGGGTCTCCGGATCGAAGGCGCGGATGCTCTCCAGCGTGTCGCCGAACAGGTCCAGGCGCACCGGCTCCTCGGCGGCCGGCGGATAGACGTCGATGACGCCGCCGCGGATGGCGAACTCCCCGCGCTCGGACACGGTCGAGGCGCGGCTGTAGCCGTTGATCGCGAAATAGCGCTCCAGGTCGGCGACATCGACGCTGTTGCCGACCTTGGCCGAATAGCTGGCGCGCAGCAGCACCGACTTTTCCGGCACGCGCTGCAGCAGGGCCGGCGCGGCGGTGACCAGCATGGCCGGCTTGGTCTTGCCCAGCCCCTCGGCCAGGCGATGCAGGGTGGCCATGCGCACGGCGGCCACCCCGGCCGAGGGTCCGATGCGGTCGTAGGGCAGGCAGTCCCAGGACGGGAACAGCACCGCCTCGATCTCGGGGGCGAAGAACTTCAGGGCGTCGATGAAGGCGCTGGCCCGGGCGGTGTCGCGGGCCACGAAGGCGGTCAGGCCGCCGCGGGCCCGGGCGATGTCGGCCATGACCAGGGCGTCGAAGCCTTCCGGCGCGCCGGCCAGGGTCAGGCCTCCCGAGGCCTTGGCGATCTGTTTGGCGTCGTAGGCCATGGAGACTCTTCAAAGACTGATCGGCGACGACGTCGCCGGTGATGATGCTGTCGCCAGGGCCAGACCCTGGACTCTCAAACTCCGCTCATCCCGGCGAATGCCGGGACCCAGATGGAATGGCCGAGCGCTTCCGCCATAAGCTCCGAGCTCATCCCATCAGCCTCCCCGCCTCTGGATCTGGGTCCCGGCATTCGCCGGGATGAGCGGTTCATAGGGTAAGCGCTAGGCCCCATCCCCGATCGGCCGCGACGCATGAGCTTCGTAGCGGAAGGTCTTGATCAGGGTCAGGACATCGGTGTCGAACCTGGCCGGCGTCGGCTCCTGGCCGACGATCCAGGCGTAGATCTCGCGATCGGACTCCTCCATCAGCGCTTCGAACGTGTCCAGCTGCTCGGGAGTAAGGTTGGGGCCATGGGTGTCCGCGAACGGCCCCAGAATGAGGTCCGCTTCCCGAAAACCGCGATGCCAGGCCCGGAACTTCAGCCGCCGGAGGCGGGAGTCGTGATCGATGGTCATGTGACCGGGGATATAGAGCGCTCCCGGCCCTTGCGCCAGCCGTGCATTGACCCTGATCGGCGCGCCCTGTAGGCGCGGGCCATGGCCTCGCTGATGATCCCTTCTTTGATGCTTCAGGGCTGCGGTTCGGACGTGGGCAAGTCGACCCTGGTGGCCGGCCTGTGCCGGCTGTTCGCCAATCGCGGCCTGGTCGTGCGGCCGTTCAAGCCGCAGAACATGTCCAACAACGCCGCGGTCACCGAGGACGGCGGCGAGATCGGCCGGGCCCAGGCGCTGCAGGCGATCGCCTGCCGCACCCCGCCGACCGTCCACATGAACCCGGTGCTGCTCAAGCCCCAGAGCGACGTCGGGGCCCAGGTGGTGGTGAGGGGCAAGGTGGTCGGCGCCTACAGGGCCCGGGCCTTCCAGGGGCTGAAGCCCGACTTGCTGGCCACGACGGTCGAGAGCTATCGCCTGCTGGCCGCCGAGGCGGACCTGGTGCTAGTCGAGGGCGCGGGCAGCCCGGCCGAGACCAACCTGCGGGCGGGCGACATCGCCAACATGGGCTTCGCCCACGCCGCCGACGTGCCCGTGGCCCTGGTCGGCGACATCGACCGGGGTCACGTGATCGCCGCCCTGGCCGGGGCCCACCTGGTGCTGGACGCCGCCGACCGCGACCGCATCAAGGGCTTCATCATCAACAAGTTCCGCGGCGACCCTTCGCTGTTCGACGACGGCCGCCGCGAGATCGTCGAGCGCACCGGCTGGCCGGACCTGGGCATGGCGCCGTGGCTGGCTCCGGCCCGCGCCCTGCCCGCCGAGGACGCCGTGGTGCTGGAGCGCCTCGTCCGCGCCGACGGTGACCGGCGCGCGCGGATCGTGGTCCCGATGCTGTCGCGGATCGCCAATTTCGACGAGTTCGACCCGCTGCGGGCCGATCCCGCCATCGACTTCGCCTTCCTGCCGCCCGGGACGCCCGTACCCGGCGACGCCGACCTGGTGATCCTGCCGGGAACCAAGGCCACCCTGGCCGACCTGGCCTTCCTGCGCGTCCAGGGCTGGGACATCGACATCCTGGCCCATGCCCGGCGAGGCGGCCGGGTGCTGGGGATCTGCGGCGGCTACCAGATGCTGGGCCGCAGCGTGTCCGACCCCGAGGGCGTCGAGGGCGTGCCTGGCTCAGCCTCAGGCCTGGGTCTGCTGGACGTCGAGACCGTGCTGCGGGGCGACAAGGTGCTGCGCGCCGTGTCGGGGCGGCTGCTGGACGGCGGCGCGGCCTTTTCGGGCTACGAGATGCATGTCGGCCGCACGACCGGTCCGGGCGCGGCGCGGCCGATGCTGGCGATGGACGGCGGCGCCACCGACGGGGCGGTGTCCGCCGACGGCCGGATCGCCGGGGCCTATGTCCATGGCCTGTTCGAGCGCGGCGAGGCCCGGGCGGCCCTGCTGGCGCCGCTGGGCGTGACGGCCTCCCCCGGCGACCACGCCGCCCGGGTGGACGCGGCGCTGGACGAGATCGCGGCGATGCTGGAGCGGTCGCTGGACATCGCGGCCATCGCGCGGATCGCGGGGCTGTAGGGCGGCGTGCGTCCTTCGCTTCGACCGGGATGACAAGCTAGGGTAGCCGTCGACGATTCCCCGCGAGGCCCGCCCATGACGACCGCTCGCCCGCTTTCCGCCCTGCGCGCCTTCCTCCAGAGCGAGTCGGCCGGCGGCCTCTTGCTGATGGGCTCGGCGGCCCTGGCGCTGATCGTGGCCAATTCGCCGCTGGCCGGCGACTACTTCCATGTCCTGCACGCCTATGTGGCGGGCCTGAGCGTCGCCCACTGGGTCAATGACGGGCTGATGGCGGTGTTCTTCCTGCTGGTCGGGCTGGAGATCAAGCGCGAGGTGGTCGACGGCGAGCTGTCGACCTGGTCGCGGCGGGTGCTGCCCGGCGTGGCGGCCCTGGGCGGCATGGTGGTCCCGGCCCTGATCTATGTGGCGCTCAATCTCCACCCCCCGGCCAACCTGCGCGGCTGGGCGATTCCGGCCGCCACCGACATCGCCTTCGCCCTGGGGGTGCTGTCGCTGCTGGGATCGCGCGTCCCGGGCTCGCTGAAGATCTTCCTGGCCGCCCTGGCGATCATCGACGACCTGGGCGCGATCCTGATCATCGCCGTCTTCTACACCGACAACCTGACCCTCTGGGCGCTGGGCGGCGCGGCCGCCACCCTGGCCGCCCTGGTGGCGATGAACCGGCTGAAGGTGATGAAACTCTGGCCCTATCTCCTTGTCGGCGCTGGACTTTGGTTCTTCTTCCTGAAGTCCGGCGTGCACGCCACCCTGGCGGGGGTGATCCTGGCCATGACCATCCCGATCACCAAGTCTCCCAGCCACCTGGACGACGCCCATTCGCCGCTGCACCGGCTGGAGCACGGGCTCAATCCGTGGGTGGCCTATCTGGTGGTGCCGGTGTTCGGCTTCGCCAACGCCGGCGTCGCCCTGGGCCAGGTCGGCCTGGCCGAGCTGACGGCGCCCGCCACCCTGGGCGCGTCCCTGGGCCTGTTCCTGGGCAAGCCGGTCGGGGTGGGGCTGTTCTGCCTGGCGGCGATCCGGCTGGGCTGGGCCCAGCGGCCCAGCGGCGCCTCCTGGACCCAGCTGTTCGGCGTCTCGGCCCTGTGCGGCATCGGTTTCACCATGAGCCTGTTCATCAACAACCTGGCCTTCAAGTCCGCCGTCCTGCAGGACGAGACCAAGATCGGCGTCCTGGCCGGCTCGCTGCTGTCGGCCCTGCTGGGCTGGGCGGTCTTCAGCCTGGCGTCGCGCCCGCGCGACCCCCACATTTCAAGCCAAGCCTGATCCGGGAGCCCACCATGCGCCTCGCCCTCGTCTCCGCCGTCTTCCTGCTGGGCGCGGCCCAGCCCGCCCTCGCCGCCCCCGCCGTCTCGGAGGTCAAGGTCTCCATCGGTCCGAAACTGGCCGAGAAGGTCGACGACCTGGGCCAGCGCGAGTTCGACATCCTGGCCAGCCAGCTGCAGCGCGCGGTCGAACGCCGGCTGCCGCCCCGCCCCGGCGGCGGGACCCTGGACCTGGTGATCGAGGACGCCAAACCCAACCGCCCGACGCCGCAGCAGATGGGCAAGACGCCGGGCCTGTCCTACCAGAGCTTCGGGGTCGGCGGGGCCCAGATCAGCGGCCGCTACGTCGATGCGGCCGGCCGCAGCACGCCGATCGCCTACGGCTGGTGGGAATCCGACATCCGCTGGGCGCGGTACGGCTCGACCTGGCACGACGCCGAGGACGCCTTCGACCGCCTGGCCGACCGGCTGGCCAAAGACCAGTTCAGCGACGGCTCCAAGCCTCGACGCTGAAACCTGCGTTTCGCGGAGCCCTTGCCAGGCGCCCCGACACGGCGTCTGATCCCTGTTCATGAAGGCGGGGCCACCCGCTGTCGGCGAGGAACGCATGACCGGACGGCGCTCATCCTGGACCCTGGCGGCCTTCGCCGCGCCTTGCCTGCCGCTGGCGGGCCTGGGCCTGCCGCTGGTGGTCTACCTGCCGGAATACTATGTCAGCGACCTGGGGCTTTCCCTGTCGGTGGTCGGGGCGGCCTTCCTGCTGGTGCGGCTGGCCGACATCGTCCTGGACCCGATCCTGGGCGGGATCATGGACCGCACCCGGACCCGGCTGGGCCGGTTCCGGCCCTGGCTGGCGGCCGCCGCTCCGGTGCTGATGATCGCCGCCTACGCCCTGTTCATGGCCAAGCCCGGCGTCGGGGCCTTCTATCTGTGGGCTTGGCTGGTCGTGTGCTACGTCGGTTATTCGATGGCGGTGCTGTCGCAGACGGCCTGGGGCTCGGTGCTGTCGCCCGACTACCAGCAGCGTTCGCGGATCTATGGCTGGTGGCAGGCCGGCAACGTGGTCGGCATGATCCTGGTGCTGCTGCTGCCGCCGATCCTGTCGGTGATCTTCAAGGGCGACCACGCCGCCGGCGTCCAGGCCATGGGCTGGTTCATCATCATCCTGTTGCCCCTGACCTTCCTGCTGGCCATCGGCGTGGTCGGCGAGACCAATGTGCCGCCGGTCAGGCACGAGGCCGGTCTCAGGCAGTATCTGGGCCTGCTCAAGCGGCCGTCGGTGCGCATGCTTCTGATCGCCGACCTGCTGATGGGCCTGGCGCCGGGCATCGCCGGGGCGCTGTTCTTCTTCTTCTTCGAGCGCATCAAGGGCTTCGACAAGGGCGCCGCCGGCATCCTGCTGCTGGTCTATTTCGTCGCCGCCCTGCTGGGTTCGCCGATCTGGCCGGCCCTGGCCCGCAAGATGGGCAAGCATCGCGCCCTGGCCGTCGCCTCGGTGGTCTACGCCGTGGTCCAGGTGGCCTCGGTCTTCACGCCGGCCAACCAGGGCGGCTTCGCCTTCAACGCCCCGACCCTGATCGGCATGGCCATACTGGTGCTGGCCGGCCTGCCCTATTCGGCCGCTCCGCTGCTGGTGCGCTCGATGATGGCCGACATCGGCGACGAGGAGCGGCTGGCCAGCGGCGTCGACCGCACCGGCCTGCTGTACGCCATCGTCAACGGCACGGTGAAGCTGGGCTACGCCCTGGCGATCGGCGTCTTCCTGCTGCTGTCCTGGCTGGGGTTCGACCCCAAGGTCCCCAGCGCCCAGGGCGACACCGCCCTGATCGCCATGTACGCCGTGGCCCCGGCGGTGCTGGGCCTGCTGGTGTGCGCGGTCATCCTGCGCTATCCGCTGGACGCGACCGCCCACGCCGAGATCCGCCGTCAGCTCGACGAACGGGACGCGGCCGAGTCCCTTCCCAGCCCGACCCCGGAACCGCATGTCGCCCCCCTCGCCGCTCCCAACCCCGCCGCTGAATGATCCTCGTGAGCCAAATAAGCTTGAGGGGAATCAGCATCCGCTCTTCACCCTGATCGACATCATGGCCCGGCTGCGCGATCCCGACGGCGGCTGTCCGTGGGACCTGGAGCAGACCTTCGCCACCGTCGCGCCCTACACCGTCGAGGAGGCCTACGAGGTCGCCGACGCCATCGAACGGAACGACCTGCCGGACCTGAAGGAGGAGCTGGGCGACCTGTTGCTGCAGGTGGTGTTCCATTCCCGCATGGCCGAGGAACAGGGCGCGTTCGACCTGGCCGGCGTGGCCCGGGCGATCAACGACAAGATGGTGCGCCGTCACCCGCACGTGTTCGGCGACCACGCCTATGAGAACCAGGACGCCCAGACGGCCGGCTGGGAAGCGCTGAAGGCCCAGGAGCGCCAGGCCAAGAAGAAGGGCGGCGTGCTCGACGACGTCCCCGCCGGCCTTCCGGCCATGACCCGCGCCGTCAAGCTGACCAAGCGCGCCGCCCGGGTCGGCTTCGACTGGCCCTCGACCGACGAGGTGCTGGACAAGCTGGCCGAGGAGGTCGCCGAACTGAAGGTCGAGATCGCCGCCGGCGACAAGGCCAAGGCCCGCGAGGAGTTGGGCGACCTGCTGTTCGTGGTCGCCAACCTGGCCCGCAAGCTGGATGTCGAGCCCGAGGACGCCTTGCGCGCCACCAACGCCAAGTTCGCGCGGCGCTTCGCCTTCATCGAGGCCGAACTGGCCAAGGACGGCCGCACGCCCGACCAGTCGGACCTGGCCGAGATGGACGGGCTGTGGAACGCGGCCAAGGCGGCCGAGAAGGCCGGCTAGAGCGCCTCGACCAGGGCCCTCACCTTGGCGGCGTCTTCCGCCGTCGCCGGATTGTAGACGATCATTCCCAGGTCGGGCCGCCCATCGACCGCGAAGGCCGAATATTCGAACGCCAGGGTCCCGGCCGTGGGATGGCGCAGGCGCTTGAGGCCCTCGCCGTAGTGGCTGACATCGTTGTGGGCCCACAGGCGCGCGAACTCGGGACTGCGGGCCCGCAGTTCCTCAACCAGGGCCGCGACCGCCGGGTCGCCGTCGGCGCCGGCCCGGGCCACGTCGGCGCGGAAGGCCGCCGTCACGAAGCGCGCAACGCCGTCCCAGTCCGCGTTCGCGGCGCGCACCGCCGGATCCAGGAAGATCCGCCGCAGGATGTTTCGTTCCTCCAGCGGCAAGGCGGCGTAGTCGGTCAGCACCACCGTGGCCGCGCGATTCCAGGCCACCACGTCCCAGGTGGCGGTCTTGACCATGGCGGGGATCGGGTCGAGCGCGTCCAGCACCCGCTGCAGCCGGGGCGTCACGCCCTCGGACCGGCGATAGCGCACCTCGGGCGGCCGTCCCAGGCCCAGCAGGAAGAGGTGTTCACGCTCGACGTCGGTAAGCAGCAGGGCCCGGGCGATGCGGTCCAGGACGTCCGCCGACGGCGCCCCGCCGCGCCCCTGCTCCAGCCAGGTGTACCAGGTGGCGCTGATATTGGCCCGCTGGGCCACCTCCTCGCGGCGCAGGCCGGGCGTGCGGCGACGCGCGCCCGCAAAGCCGAGCGCCGACGAGTCCAGCCGGGCGCGGCGGTCACGAAGGTAGGCGCCGAGACGGGCCTCGGCGGGCGGCGTGAGGGAGGTAAGCATTATACCCGTATAAGATCCCGTCTTTAACAGGATGAACTTAGGCGCTGGAATGGCCCGGTCAAAGCCCCGGAGTGTTTTCCATGCGTGTTTTCGTTACCGGCGCGACCGGCTTCGTCGGCTCAGCCGTCGTCCAGGAGCTCGTCGCCCACGGCCATCAGGTGCTGGGACTGGCGCGCTCGCAGAGCGGCGCCCAGGCGCTGGAGGCGGTCGGCGTCCAGGCCGTGCACGGCGATCTGGAGGACCCGGACGGCCTGGCCCGCGCCGCCGCCTCGGCCGACGCCGTGATCCACACCGCCTTCAACCACGACTTCTCGCGCTTCGCCGAGAACTGCGACCTGGACCGCCGCGCCATCGAGGCCCTGGGCGCGGGCCTGGAAGGTTCGGGCAAGCCTTTGCTGGTCACCTCGGGCACGGCGCGGCTGGCCTCGGGGCGGCTGGCGCTCGAGACCGACCTGCCTCGGGAGGGAACGGACGGTTATCCTCGGGTCTCCGAGGCCGCGGCCGCCGCCCTGCTGGCCAAGGACGTCCACGCCTCGGTGGTGCGCCTGGCGCCGTCCACCCACGGCGCGGGCGACCATGGCTTCGTGCCGCTGCTGATCGACATCGCCCGCCGCACCGGCGTGTCGGCCTATCCGGGCGACGGACAGAACCGCTGGTCGGGCGTCCATCGTCGCGACGCCGCCAGGGTCTACCGCCTGGCCATCGAGCGAGGGGCCGGCGGCGAGCGCTACCACGCCGTCGCGGAGGAAGGCGTTCTGTTCCGGGAGATCGCCGCCGCCATCGGCCGCGGGCTGGGCGTGCCGGTCGAAAGCCGGCCGCCCGAACACTTCGGCTGGTTCGCGATGTTCGCCAGCATGGACGCCGCCACCTCCAGCGCCTGGACGCGCCAGACCCTTGGATGGAAGCCCAGCGAGGCCGGCCTGATCGCCGATATCGAAGCGGCCGGCTATTTCGCGCCGCCGGTCGAGGCCTAGAGCGCCGGCCAGTCGGTCAGGTCGTCGATCTCGCGCCAGGCCCGGACGCAGGCGTTGACCGGGTCCTTGCCCTGGAAGATCGCCGCCTCGGCCCAGCGGCGGCGCAGCAGGCCGACCAGCGGCTTGCCGTTCTGGTTGATCCAGCGGCGCATCTCGTCGGGCACGGCCGCCTTCTCGCCGGCGTTCAGCTTGCGCAGCATCGTCGAGGTGCGCAGCGCCCCGTCGCCCAGATTGTAGGTCCAGGAGATCAGCGCGGCGGCCTCGTAGACCAGCAGCGGCGTCCGCACTCGGGTGTGCACGTCCTGGGCGGCGCGCTTCATGTCGCGCAGCAGCAGCTTGACGGCCTGGGCCTCGGTGATCGCCGGGGTCGAGGGCGTGACGGGCTTGCCGGCCGCGTCGCGGATCGTGCCGTAGCCGATGGTCCAGGTGCCGCCCGGCAGCGCGCCGTTGTCGTCATAGGGCTGGGCGAAGAAGCCCTCCACCCGCTTGACGACGGTGGTGGCGGCGGCCGGCACCGTGGCGCCGTCCCAGAGATCGTTGGCCATGCTCGCGCTCCGAATGCGAGATCGGAGTGTTCACCCGCAAGGCGAGCGCGGCAAGCCGGAACGATCAGTCCCCCGTCGCCATCACCCAGACGTCGGGAAACTGCCGCTCGAACCGTCCCAGGGCCTGGGCGTCCAGGCGGGCGATCAGGCGCACGCCGCCCTCGTTCTCGTCCTCGCGGCTCTCGACCCGGCCGTTGCGATAGATCCAGGCCAGCGCCTCGCCGTCCTTGGCCGCCAGGCGCACGGCGACCGGCGGGGTGTCGTCGATCAGGCCGCCGACCCGCTTGAGCAGTTCGGCGCAGCCCTCGCCGGTGACCGCCGAGACCGCCGAGGCGCCCAGGCGGCGGGCCTGGCCCTCGAGGATCTCGCGGGCCTCGCCGTCGACCAGGTCGATCTTGTTCCAGACCTCGATCAGGGTCTTGCCGCCCTCGGCCTCGCCGTCGTCGCCCAGCACCTTCAGCTCGGCCAGCACCTTCTGGACGTCGCGGGCCTGGGCGTCGGTGTCGGGATTGGCCACGTCGCGCACATGCAGCACCACGTCGGCCTCCTGCACCTCCTCCAGGGTGGCGCGGAAGGCCTCGACCAGTTCGTGCGGCAGGTCGGAGATGAAGCCGACGGTGTCGGACAGGATCGCCGGCCGCCCGTCGGGCAGCTTCACTGTGCGCAGGGTCGGGTCCAGGGTGGCGAACAGCATGTCCTGGGCCACGACCGTGGCGTTGGTCAGGCGGTTGAACAGGGTCGACTTGCCCGCGTTGGTGTAGCCTACCAGGGCCACGGTCGGGTACGGGACCTTCTTGCGGGCGCTGCGGTGCAGGGTGCGGGTGCGCCGCACCTCCTCCAGCTCGCGCTTGAGCTTGCCGATCGTGCCGGCGATCAGGCGGCGGTCCAGCTCGATCTGGGTTTCGCCGGGTCCGCCGGTATTGCCGGTGCCGCCGCGCTGGCGCTCCAGGTGGGTCCAGGTGCGGACCAGGCGCGAGCGCTCGTAGTCCAGCCGCGCCAGTTCGACCTGCAGCTTGCCCTCGCGGGTGCGGGCCCGGCGGGCGAAAATCTCCAGGATCAGGCCCGTGCGGTCGACGACCTTCACGTTCAGGGCCTTTTCCAGGTTGCGCTGCTGGACCGGGGTCAGCTGGTCGTCGAACACCGCGACGTCGATCTTCTCGACCTCGCAGATCGCGGCGAACTCCTCGATCTTGCCCTTGCCGAACAGGGTGGCGGGCGTGACCGCGCGCAGGGGCGCGATCGTGGTCTCGACGACCTCCAGGTCGAGGGCGACGGCCAGGCCGACCGCCTCCTCGAGCCGCGCATTGGGATCACGCGCCTCGAGGGCCGACTGGCCGCGCGTCGGCCGCACGGGATGGATCACGAACGCCCGGAAGATCGGCGCCGCGTGGTCGATCATCCCGTTTGGGGATTTCGAAGTGGTTTTGGTCAAACGCTAGGAATCAATCGTCTTGATCAGCGCTCGGCTCGTACAGCTGCACGGGCTGGGCCGGCATGATCGTCGAAATGGCGTGCTTGTAGACCAGCTGGGACTGGCCGTCGCGGCGGAGCAAAACGCAGAAATTGTCGAACCAGCTGACGACGCCCTGCAGCTTCACGCCGTTCACCAGGAAGATGGTCAGCGGCGTCTTCGACTTGCGCACGCTGTTCAGGAAGGTGTCCTGAAGGTTTTGTTTTTTCTCGGTCGACATGGGGGTTCCCCTCTTATTGCTTCGGAGGGCCACACGCCCCCCACACAAACAAGTTCAGACTAAAGCATTTTTCGCCGGTTGGTATGACCAATCGGCAAAGAAACTGCGCCAATCCTCCGAAAACGGGTCTTGCAACCTAGATCGCGGCGGCCTTGGCGCGCTCGATATAGAGACGCCGAAGCCGCGTCGCCACCGGTCCGGGCTGGCCATCGCCGATTTTCACCCCGTCGACGCTGACGATCGGCAGCACCAGCGTGCCGGCGCCGGTGATGAAGGCCTCCTTGGCGGCCTTGGCCTCGTCCACCGTGAACGGCTGCTCGGCCACGGGAAGTCCGGCCTCGGCGATCACCTCCAGCAGGCTCGAGCGCGTGATCCCGCGCAGGATGTTGGCCTGGGTGTCGCGGGTGCGCAGGCGCCCCTCGGCGTCGACGATCCAGGCGTTGGACGAGGCGCCTTCGGTGACCAGGCCCATCTCGTCGACAAACCAGGCCTCGACCGCGCCGCGCTCGCGGGCCGCCTGCTTGGCCAGGGCGTTGGGCAGCAGGCCGATCGACTTGATGTCGCAGCGGCCCCAGCGGTTTTCCGGGACGGTGACCACCGACTGGCCCTTGGCCGCCTTGGCCTCGGCGACCGCGCGGTCGACGCGCTTGGCGGTGATCACCACGGCCGGCGGTACGGCGGGATTGGGAAAGGCGTGGTCGCGCGGGGCGACGCCGCGGGTCACCTGCAGATAGACCATGCCCTCGAGCACCTTGTTGCGGCGGATGGCCTCGCGCAGCACCACGGTCAGGGCCTTCTCGCTCATCGGATGGGCGATCTTCAGTTCGTCCAGGCTGCGCCACAGCCGCGCGAAGTGCCCCGCCGCGTCGGCCAGCTTGCCGCCGAACACCGCCCACACCTCGTAGACGCCGTCGGCCAGCTGGTAGCCGCGATCCTCGATATGCACGGCGGCCTCGCCGTGGCGGACAAAGCGGCCGTTGACGTAGGCGAAACGCGACATGTCTCAGTTCCTCTGCGCGGTTCCTCGCGCGTCTATCTGGATCCGCTCATCCCGGCGAACGCCGGGACCCAGATCCCATGGCGGTGTTGCTGATTGGAAGGGCTCGGAGCCTTTGGCGTCAGCCTCAAAGCCATTCCAGCTGGGTCCCGGCCTTCGCCGGGATGAGCGGAGGTTGGTTATTCTTCTTCTTCGACCCGGGCGCCCGCGACGCCCAGCGATTTCAATTTTCGGTGCAGGGCCGAGCGCTCCATGCCGATGAAGTTGGCAGTGCGCGAGATGTTGCCGCCGAACCGCAGGATCTGGGCGTTGAGGTACTCCCGCTCGAACAGCTCCCGGGCCTCGCGCAGCGGCAGGGCGATGATCCGCTCGGCCCCGATCGCCCCGGCGTTGCCGCCGGTCGGCTGCTCGTTGGCGTTGAGCATCTCGGCGGTGATCAGGTCGCCCGGCTCGCCCGAGGCCAGGATCAGCATCCGCTCGACATTGTTGCGCAGCTGGCGGACGTTGCCGGGCCAGGCCTGGACCTGCAGCGTCGCCAGGGCGTCCTCGCCCAGCCGCCGGCGCTGCAGGCCCGTGGCCTCGCAGATGCGGTCGATGAAGTAGCTGATCAGTTCGGGAATGTCCTCGCGCCGCTCCGACAGGCCCGGCACGCGGACGGGCACCACGTTGAGGCGGTGGAACAGGTCCTCGCGGAACCGGCCGGCGGCGATCTCGTCGCGCAGTTCGCGCGAGGTGGACGAGATCACCCGTACGTCGACCTGGACGTCGTTGTCGCCGCCCACCCGGCGGAAGCGCTGCTCGACCAGGACCCGCAGGATGCGGCTCTGGGTCTCGCGCGGCATGTCGGCCACCTCGTCGAGATAGAGGGTGCCGCCGTGGGCCCGCTCGAACACGCCGATCTTGCGCGGGCGACCGCCCTCGCCTTCCTCGCCGAACAGCTCGACGTCCAGGCGCTCGGGCGCCATGCCCGCGGCGCTGACCGCCACGAACTCGTTGCGCGAGCGGGCGCTGGAGCCGTGGATCAGCCGGGCCACCAGCTCCTTGCCCGAGCCGGGCGGACCCGAGACCAGCACCCGGCTGTTGGCCGGGGCGACCTTGGCGATCAGCTGGCGCAGGGCCTGGGCGGCCGCCGACTTGCCCATCAGCCCGTCGGAGCTGAAGCTCTGCACCCGCAGGCGACGGTTCTCGCGCTTGAGGTTGGCCGCTTCCAGCGCCCGCTCGACCACCAGCAGCAGGCGGTCGGACTTGAACGGCTTTTCCAGGAACTCGTAGGCGCCGCGCTTGATGGCGCTGACGGCGGTCTCGATGTTGCCGTGGCCCGAGATCATGATCACCGGCAGGTCGGGGTCCAGGGCCTTGACCATGTCGAGCAGTTCCAGCCCGTCCATGCCCCCGCCCTGCATCCAGATGTCCAGCACCAGCAGCGCGGGCTTGCGGGCCCGTAACGCGGCCAGCGCCTGGTCGGAGTCGGCCGCCACCCGCACCGCGTAGCCTTCATCCTCCAGGATGCCGGCCACCAGTTCGCGGATGTCGATCTCGTCGTCGACCACAAGCACGTCAGCGCTCATATCATCTCCTCTACGCCGCTCTGGGCGTTGGCGGCGGCGAGCCGCGCGGTCGTGGGGAACTTCAGGATGACCCGGGCGCCGGTTCCGTTCAGCGCGTCGGTCAGGACCAGTTCGCCTTCATGGTCCTCCATGATCCGCTTGACGATCGCCAGCCCGAGGCCGGTGCCCTTCTCGCGGGTCGTGACATAGGGTTCGGTCAGCCGGTCGCGGTCCTTGGCGGGCAGACCCACGCCGTTGTCCTCGACCACCAGGCACAGGTGCTCGTCGTCCGAGACCAGGCTGGCGACGATGCGGCCCGGCGGCTCCGGCGAGACGTGACGGCGCGCGGCGACCGCCTCGCCGGCGTTCTTGAGGATGTTGGTCAGGGCCTGGCCGACCATCCGCGCGTCGCAGCTGATCCACACCTCCTCGCCGGGCTCTTCCAGCGCCACCTCGGTCTCGGTGTCGACAAAGCGCTGGGCGAACACCGCCTGGCGCAGCATCTCGGCCAGGTCGGCGGGCGCGAAGCGCGGGGCGGGCATGCGGGCGAAGGCCGAGAACTCGTCGACCATCCGGCCGATGTCGCCGACCTGGCGGATGATGGTCTCGGTGCAGCGGTCGAAGGTGTCCAGGTCGCTGGTGATGTCCTTGCGGTACTTGCGACGGATCCGTTCGGCCGACAGCTGGATCGGGGTCAGGGGGTTCTTGATCTCGTGGGCGATGCGCCGGGCCACGTCCTTCCAGGCGGCGTTGCGCTGGGCGGCCATCAGGCGGGTGATGTCGTCGAACGTCAGCACCAGGGTCTCGGCCGCCTGGCCGGCGCCGCGGAACCTCAGCCGCCGGGTCTCCCCGCCGCGCATCACGTCGATCTCGACCTCAGCGTTGGGACGCCCCCCGCTGATCTCCTGGATAACGGTCTCCAGTTCGGGCGCGGCCTCGACCAGGGGCTTGCCGACGGCGCTTTCGTCCAGGGCCAGCAGGTCGCCGGCCCGGCGGTTGAGGGCGGTGATCCGGCCCGCGGCGTCCAGGCCCACCACGCCGGCGCTGACGCCCGACAGCACGGTCTCGATGAACTGGCGGCGCGATTCGGCGTCCAGGCTGGCCACCCGCAGGGCGGCCTGCTGGGCCTGCAGGTCGGTGGTCATCATGTTGAAGGCCACCGACAGGGCGCGGATCTCCTCTGGGCCGGTCTCGACATCGACCCGGGCGTCCAGGTCGCCGGCCGACACCCGGCCCGCCGCCTGCACCAGGCCCGACACGGGGCCCGCGATCGAGTTGGCGGCGGCGATGCCCACCCAGACGGCGGCGACCAGCACCAGCAGCGCGGTCTCGATGTAGCTGAGACCGAAGATCACCTGGATCCGGTCGCGGTTCGTGGCGGCCTCGCGATACGAGATCAGCGATTCCTCCGACTCGATCAGGTGGGCCAGAATGCCCTTGTCGATCGGTCGGGCCACGTAGAGATAGGCGTCCGGAAAGGCCTTCAGCCGATAGAGGGCCCGGAACAGGTCCTCGTCGACGAAGCGCTGCGAGGTGATGTCGCCGTCGTCGGTCCGGCGGAAGCTCGATGGCGGCGGGGCCAGGAACGGCGGCGCCGTTTCACTCTCGGCCCGGGCCAGGATACGGCCGTCGCGATCCAGCACATAGGCCGCGGAGAAGCCGTTCTCCTCCATGTGCTCCTTCATGTAGTGCCCGAAGGCGACCGGCGATTCGGCCAGGGTCGGGGCGGCCAGGTTCAGCACGCCGGCCATCGGTCCGACGTGCTGGCTGATATATTCGGTCTGCTCGCTGACATAGGAGCGCGCCACGGTCGCCGAGTTCTCGACCACGGTGCGGACGCGTTCGCTGAACCAGGCGTCGACGCCGCGGCTGACCAGCACCCCGAAGAACAGGGCCACGATCACCGCGGGCGCCACGGCGGCCACCGAGAACAGACCCACGAACCGCAGGTGCAGGCGCGCGCCGGCGTCGCTGGCCCGCGCGTCGACCAGGTCCAGCAACCGCCAGCCCACGATGCCGGCGATGCAGAGAATCAGGGCGAGGTTGAAGCCCAGGACGCCGAGGATGATCGTGGTCGCCGGCCCGATCGGCCCGGTGGCGGGCGGCGACGAGGCCAGGAAGACCGCCGTGGCCGTCAGGGCGATGGCCAGGCCGTAGGCGCCGCCCAGGGTGAAGCGCGACCGCAGCAGTTCGCGCCACCAGGCCCGGCTGAAGCGGGGCGGCGGTCCTTCAAGCTCCAGCACGGATGGAACAGACGCCATTGACCAAGTTTAAGGGGCGCTGTGCCCTAAACTCAACAGGTATGTGCCAATTAAGCGTCAGCGCACGGGCAACAGCGCCGTGATCAGCGCCGGCCGCGCGTCATCTCCACGCCCAGGTCCTGGATCTTCTTGCGCAGGGTGTTGCGGTTGAGTCCCAGGATCTCGGCGGCCCGCACCTGATTGCCGCGGGTGGCCGACAGGGTCAGCTGGATCAGCGGACGCTCGACCTCCTGAAGCACCCGGTCATAGAGGCCGGCGGCCGGCACGCCGTCGGGCTGGTCGGCGAAGTGCGACGACAGGTGGCGCTCGACCAGGCTGGCCAGGGTGACCGGCCCCTCGTCGGCATGGGCGGCCGGCGTGTGGTCCTGCAGCTCGCGATCGACGATCCGCGCGGTGATCAGCTCCTCGGCGTAGAGGGCGCACATCCGCCGGATCAGGTTTTCCAGCTCGCGCACATTGCCCGGCCAGGCGTGGCTCTTCATGCGGTCCAGGGCGCTCTGGTCGATGGTCTTGGCCGGCAGGCCCTCGCGGTTGGCGCGCAGCAGGAAGGTGCGGGCCAGGTCCGGAATGTCCTCGGTGCGGTCGCGCAGCGGCGGCAGGCGCACCGGCGCGACATTGAGGCGGAAGAACAGGTCCTCGCGGAACAGCCCCTGCTGGATCAGGCCGCGCAGGTCGCGGTTGGTGGCGGCGATGATCCGCACGTTGGGGCGGCGGCCGGTCTTGGGGTTGAGCACAGGCTCGGTGCCGTCGATCACCCGCAGCAGGCGCGTCTGGGCGTCCAGCGGCATGTCGCCGATCTCGTCCAGGAACAGGGTGCCGCCGTCGGCCTCGATCAGGCGCCCCAGGTCGCCCTCCCCGCGCCCGAACAGCTCGGTCTCGACCCGCTCGCGCGGCACGGCGGCCAGGTTGATGACCACGAACTTGCCGTCGCGACGGCGGCCCAGCTCGTGCAGGGCGCGGGCCACCAGCTCCTTGCCGGTGCCGCTTTCGCCGAGGATCAGCACGGTCAGGTCGGCGCCGACCAGGCGGGCGATCGTGCGATAGACCTCCTGCATCGGGGCCGAGCGGCCGATCAGCGGCAGGCGCTCGTCGCGCATGGCCCGGGCCTGGGCCTTGGAGGCCTCGGCGTCGGCCGGACGCGACAGGGCCCGTCGCGCGGCGGCGGTGACGTCGTCGAGGTCGAACGGCTTGGACACGTACTCGAACGCCCCCGCGTCGGCGGCGTTGACGGCCGTCAGCAGGGTGTTCTGGGCGCTCATCACGATGATCGGCAGCTTGGGCCGTTCCTTGCGGATGCGCGGCAGCACGTCGAAGACGTTCTCGTCGGGCATCATCACGTCGGTGACGATCAGGTCGCCCTCGCCGTCCGTCACCCATTTCAGCAGGGTGGTGGCGTTGCCGGTCGCCCGGACCTGATACCCCAGGCGGGTGAAGGCCTGGCTGAGCACCAGCCGCACCGAGCTGTCGTCGTCGGCGATCAGGATCTTCTTGCTGGCGGCGTTCATGCGTGGGCGTCTCCAGTGGAGGGGGCAAGCTTTCCGGTGGCCATCGGCAGCAGCACGCGGAACACCGTGCGGCCAGGTTCGGAGTCGAAGTCGATCAGGCCGCCGTGGCTGGTCACCAACTTGGTGACCAGGGCCAGGCCGAGGCCCGTGCCGTTGGCCTTGGTGGTGACGAACGGCTGGAACAGGTGGTCGCGCAGGCTGGGCGGCACGCCCGGACCGTTGTCCTGCACGCGGATCTCGATCGGCGCGCCGGCCGTGGCCTTGCCGTCGGCGCCGCGCACGCGGACGCCGGGACGCCAGGCGGTGTGGATCGACAGGATGCCCTGGCCGTCGCCGCGCATGTGGGCGGCCTCGGCGGCGTTCTTGACCAGGTTCAGGAACACCTGGATCAGGTGGTCCTCATCGCCCCAGACGTCCGGCAGCGACGGGTCGTAGTGCTCCTGCAGGGCCAGGCCGTCGGCCACGCCGTTGACCACCAGGGCCCGGACCCGGTCCAGCACCTGGTGGATGTTGACCGCCTCGCGCGGTCCGGGGACCTCGTCGGAGAAGGCTTCCATGCGGTCGACCAGGCGGCGGATGCGGTCGGTCTCGTCGACGATCAGCTGGGCCAGGGGCTGGTCGGCGGCGCTGGCGCCGGTCTTCAGCAGTTGGGCCGCGCCGCGGATGCCGGCCAGCGGGTTCTTGATCTCGTGGGCCAGCATGCGGCCCAGCCCCACCACCGAGCGCAGGCCGGCGGCGTCCGAGGCCCGCTCGACGCCCAGAACGCCCTTGACGTGCAGGCTCAGCAGCACCGAGCCGTCGCCCAAGGGAGCCGCCGCGCCGTCGGCCTCGAACGGCGGCTGGCCGAACAGGTTGACCTCGACCCCGTGCTCGCGGACCAGGGCCCCCTCGAACAGGGCGCGGTCCATCATCGAGACCAGCACCGAACCCGGCGGCAGGGCGGCGCGGAACCGGCCGCGGGCCAGCAGCGACAGACCCTGGCCGAACAGGGCCTCGGCCGCCTCGTTGACCGCCACCAGCGCGCCGTCGCGGTCGACCACCAGGGCCGGCTCGGGGCTGAGGTCGAACGCCGCGATCTTCAGGCTGTCGGCGATCTTGGCCGAAGGAATGCGAGCGTGGTCGCTCATGCGGCCAGCCTCCTGTCGTCCAGCCACAGGGCGGCCAGGCCCTCCTCGATCGCCGCGGGATCCTCCAGCCGGCAGAGGGCGGCGCGGGCCTCGCGGCGCGCCGCCTCGCTTTCGGGCCACGGCGCGGCCTCGATGTAGGACGCCAGGTGCTTGCGGAACATCTTCAGGCCCAGCTTGCAGCCGTAGAAGTCCAGGCTGCGGCGGAAATGGGTGACGGCGATGGCCAGGCGTTCCTCGGCGTCGGGCTCGCGGAAGCCCTCGCCCCGCAGCGCCGCCTCGATGGCCTGGGCGATCCAGGGACGGCCGTAGACGCCGCGCCCGATCATCACCCCGTCGGCGCCGGACTGGTCCAGGGCGGTGCGGGCGGTGTCGCCGTCGACGATGTCGCCATTGACCAGCACCGGCACGCCGACCGCGGCCTTGACCGCCGCCACGGCCTCCCAGTCGGCCTGGCCCTTGTAGAACTGGC
>Ga0209257_1000352_pt1 | contig 94530 bp, 92 predicted proteins | sample AraplaCvi_mCL_r2_FD_184277 | JGI IMG/M metagenome (GOLD analysis project Ga0209257, IMG submission 184277) | Arabidopsis root microbial communities from North Carolina, USA - plate scrape MF_Cvi_mCL_r2 (SPAdes) (version 2) | ecosystem: Host-associated > Plants > Roots > Endosphere | place: USA...
CTGCACCTCCAAGAAGTTCTCGGAGGTGCAGCGCGAGTTTGACCTCTATTCCTGGCAGATGTTCCTGGCGCTGAACTGGCCCACCAACAGCCAGGGCCAGGCCGCGCCCAAGCTGACCGACACCCGTTTCGGCCAGCCGCACTGGACGCTGTGGCACAATTCCAGCGCGATCTTCCAGACCGACGGCGCTCGGCCGGCCGCCTGCGGCCTGTCGCCAAAGGCCCGGACTCTGGTGCTGTTCCGCGGCGACCTGGCCAAGCCGGTCAGCCGGGGGCTGGCGCCGTTCTCGGCCCAGGCCACGGCGAACACCGACCCCCGCGCCACCCGCTTCCTGGGCGTGCTGTCGGCGGTGGGCGAACTGAACGCGGCCAATCTCGGCGACGACATCGACCAGGCCTTTTCCGGCCCGATGCTCGATCAGAACGGCGAGTTCGTCTATTACGAGATCATGATCGACCCCAACGAGGTCGGCTATCTCTGCGACAACAGCCTCTACAACATCAACGGCCAGGTCGCCTTCACCAAGGCCGGCGGCAAGGTGGCCATGCCGATCGGAACGCCTGGCCAGGACTGGAGCGGGTCGTTCGAGCTGAAGTTCGCCTGGCGGATCCTCAAGCCCGGCAAGGACGACTTCACCCGCTTCTACACGAGCCCCGCTGTGGTCATGGACCCGGGACCCGACGGCAAACCGTTGGAACGCAAGGTGACGGTCGGCCTGGTCGGCATGCACATCGGCCACAAGACCAAGACCTCGCCGCAATGGATCTGGTCCACCTTCGAGCAGGTCGACAACCTGGATGTCGATGCGGTGGCCCACCCCAAGCTGAGCCCGTCGTTCGTCGACCCCAACTGCCCGATGTGCGCGGTCAACCAGCTGCCGCAGAAGGTGAAGGGCGTCTATCCGCGCGTCCCGACCCAGGCCTGGCGCGGCATTCCCATCCCCGGCGACAAGGTGGCCCTCAACCGCCAGGCTCAGGCGGCGCTGAAGGCCCAGGGCTCGGTCTGGCAGTACTACCAGCTGATCGACACCCAGTGGCCGACCGACCCGTCCGCCCCGCCCGCGCCGTGGAACGGCGGCCTGCCCAACGCCATCGGCAACAAGCCGGGGGGCTCCCCCACGCCGGTGTTCCTGACCAACATCACCATGGAAACCTATTTCCAGAAGGGCAACCAGGTCGCTTGCAATGGCGAGGAGCTGCCCAGCGGCCAGGACTGCCCGGCCTCGGGCCCCGCCCAGCCGCCGGTCTGGAACTCGGTGCTCAACAACCAGAACAAGCCAGTCACGCCGGGGATCAACACCCTGACCTTCCAGACCGAAAGCTGCATGGGCTGCCATTCGTCGGCCGGGGTCTGGACGTCCTACGACCCCAAGACCGGCAAGGGAAAACAGTCGGGCCAGCTGACGGCCGACTTCTCCTGGCTGCTCAGCCAGAAGGCCAGCTACGAGAAGTAGATCTCAGACCGTTGTCATCCCGGACAAGCGCGGCGCGCGTTCCGGGGTGACAACTTTCGAAGCGGCTACGGCGCCTTGCCCGTCTCGACATAGGCCTTCAGGCGGTCGAACTGCTCGCCCAGCACCCGGTCGACGACCGGCGCGATCTTGTCGAGCCCGCCGGTCATGTAGCCGCCGGCGTCGTAGGTCTGGGTCAGGGTGGTCTTGCCGTCCTTCTCCACCAGGGACCATCCCAGGTGGCCGGTCGCCCCGGACATCTGCAGCGGCCCGAGGCCTCCGAACAGGCGCAGGCCCTGGCCCGGCTGGGCGTAGACCACGGTCATGTGCAGGACGGAGCCGCCGTTCGGCAGCTTCTCGCAGAAACAGCCGCCGGCCATCGGGGCCAGGGACAGGTTGGCCGAGGACCCCGACCAGGTGTGGTCCTTGTTCCACCACTGCGACGGCTGGGCCAGCGCCGCGTAGACTTTGTCGGCCGGGGCGTTCAGCACCGCCGTGCGCTTGACCTCGAAGCCGTTGGCCTGGGCGTCGACGACCTCGGCGCGAACAGCGGTGGCGGTGAGCGCGACCGCGGCGGTGATCAGCAACAGGTGTTTCATCGAGGCCCCTCCCGGTTGGAGGACCGTCCGTCGAGGGGCGCGCCCCGTCAAGGTCCCCCTCCTGTGGGCCAACGCCCAAGACGGGGAAGCGCCTAAGCCGCCTCGAACCTCAGCGGGCCGCCCCAAAAGCTCTCCACCAGGGCGTTCTGCGGGCCGGGCTTGCCCGTGGTCAGGAAGCGGCGCGAGCCGTCGGTCCCGGGTTCGAACTCCGGATGGCGGCGCAGGTACAGCTCCAGGGCGTCGGCCGTCGAGGCCGGCTGATGAATGACCGGCGTGCCCGCCGGCAGGGCGGCGCGGAAGATGTCGGCGATGATCTCGTAATGGGTGCAGCCCAGCACCGCCCGGTCGGGATAGCGGCCGATGCGGGTCTTCAGCGCCTGGACATAGCCCTCCACCGCTTTGGCCAGGTCCACGGCCCCGGCGTCGGCCTCGATCATCGGCACCAGGTCCGGGCAGGCCTGCGAGAACACCGCGATGTCCTGCTTGCGCTTGTCGATCTCGATCTCGTAGACGCGCGAATTCGTCGTGCCCTGGGTCGAGAACACCCCCAGCACGTCCAGCTGCTCGACCTTGTCGCCGCGCCGCTCGGCCTCATGCTCCCAGGGCAGGCCGGTGGCCGCCTCGATGGTCGGGACGATGATGCCCAAGACGTTGATCGGCCGGCCCAGCGCCTTGCGATAGCCGGGCAGCCAGGTCTGCTGCAGGCGGCGCAGGGCGATGGCCGAGGCCGTGTTGCAGGCCAGGACCACCAGGCTGGCGCCGGTGTCGAACAGGCGCTCGCAGCCGGTCCGGGTCAGGTCGACGATCTCCTCGCCCGGCCGCCCGCCATAGGGGGCGTTGGCCTGATCGGCGAGGTAGACGAAGTCCGCCTGGGGCAGACGGTTCACGAGGGCGCGGTGGACCGTGAGGCCGCCCACGCCGGAGTCGAAGACGCCGATGGACATGAATCTGGCTTACCTCGCCGTTGTCGAACCGTCCACGCGCGGCGTCCGAGATTCTCGTGTGGTTTCCGTGCAGACGTCGGTCTTTTCGCATGAACCCGCCTCGGCTCGCCGGCCGCCGCGGGAATTCTGTCGCAAAATTCACGTTTGACGGGACGAATCCCGCTCGAAAGCGCTTACTTCCCAGCCATCTTGCGCTCTAGGGTCGAGCTTCGTTCCCTCGGAGACCCGCCGTGAAGCGCCGTTCCTTCCTCGCCGCCGCCAGCGCGACCGCCCTGATGCCCATGATCGCCAAAGCCGCCACCCCCGCCGCCGCTCCGTCCGGCAATCCCCTGGTCGCCCCCTGGACCGGCCCGCACGGCGGCCTGCCACCGCTGGACAAGGTCAAGCCCGACCTGTTCGCCTCGGCCTTCGAGGCGGCCATGGCCGAGCAGCGGCGGGAGATCTTCGCCCTGACCGCCAAGCGCTCGGCGCCAACCTTCGAGGGGATCATCGCGGCCTATCAGGACTCCGGCCGGACCTTGAACCGGGTCAGCGCGCTGTTCGGGGTGTTCACCTCGACCATGAACGACGCGGCCATGCAGAAGGTCGAGGCCGAGACCACGCCCAAGCTGGCGGCGTTCGGTGACGAGATCGTCCAGAACGAACAGCTGTTCGCCCGCATCAAGGCCGTCTACGACGCCCGCGAGACCTCGAACCTGACGCCCGAGCAGAAGCGCCTGACCTGGGTGATCTACAACTACTTCGCCCGTCAGGGGGCGGCGTTGGACGCGACCAAGAAGGCCCGACTGGGCCAGATCAACCAGGCCCTGGCCAGCCTCTACACCAAGTTCAGCCAGAACGAGCTGGCCGACGAGGAGGGCTACACCCTGGAACTCTCCGAGGGCGATCTGGCCGGCCTGCCGGATTCGGTGAAGGCCGGGGCGGCCGCCGCTGCCGAGGAAAAGGGCCTGAAGGGCAAGTGGCTGATCACCAACACCCGCTCGTCGATGGAGCCGTTCCTGGTCTATTCCGACCGTCGCGACCTGCGTGAGAAGGGCTGGAGGCTGTGGGTGTCGCGCGGCGACAACAACGACGCCCACGACAACAAGGCGGTGATCACCGAGATCCTCAAGCTGCGGGCCGAGAAGGCCCAGCTGCTGGGCTTCGAAACCTACGCCCACTGGATCACCGACGACCAGATGGCCAAGACCCCCGACGCCGCCATGGGTCTGATGATGCAGGTCTGGAAGCCGGCCGTGGCCCGCGTTCACGAGGAGGTCGCCGACATGCAGAAAGTGGCCGACGCGGAAGGCGCGACCTTCAAGATCGCCCCCTGGGACTATCGCCACTACGCCGAGAAGGTGCGCAAGGCGCGCTATGATCTCGACCAGAACGTGGTCAAGCCCTACCTGCAGCTGGAGAAGCTGCGCGAGGCCATCCACTGGGCGGCCGGCCAGCTGTACGGCTTCACCTTCACCCAGATCACCGACGTGCCGGTCTGCCATCCGGACGTGCGCGTCTGGGAGGTGACCAAGGGCGCCCAGCGCGTGGGCCTGTGGTACTTCGACCCCTACGCCCGGGCCGGCAAGCAGTCGGGCGCCTGGATGAGCGAGTACCGCACCCAGGAGAAGTTCAAGGGCGTGGTCACGCCGATCGTCTCCAACAACTGCAACTTCGTGAAGGGCAAGCCCGGCGAGCCGGTGCTGATCTCGTGGGACGACGCCGTCACCATGTTCCACGAGTTCGGTCACGCCTTGCACGGCCTCAATTCGGACGTGACCTATCCCGCCCTCGCTGGCACCAATGTCGCTCGCGACTTCGTCGAATTCCCCAGCCAGCTGAACGAGCACTGGCTGCCGACCAAGCCGGTGCTGAGCCGGTTCGCCGTGCACTACCAGACCGGCCAGCCGATCCCCGACGAGTTGGTCGCCAAGATCGAGAAGGCCAAGACCTTCAACCAGGGTTTCTCGACGGTCGAATACCTGGCCGCGGCGATCTACGACATGAAGATCCACCTCGCCGCCAAAGGACAGGCCATCGACCCGGCCGCCTTCGAAAAGTCGGCCATGGACGAGATCGGCCTGCCGCCGCAGATCGTCATGCGTCACCGCCCCACCCAGTTCGGGCACATCTTCGCCGGCGAGGGCTATTCGGCCGGCTATTACGACTACATCTGGGCCGACACCCTGACGGCGGACGCCGCCGAGGCGTTCGAGGAGGCGCCGGGCGGATTCTACGACAAGGCCGTGGCCAAGCGCCTGCACGACGACATCATGAGCGTGGGCAACACCATCGACGCGGGCGAAGCCTTCCGCCGGTTCCGGGGCCGCGACGTCAAGATCGGTGCCCTGATGCGCAACCGCGGCTTCCCGGTCCCGCCGGGAGCGTAGGGGCGGCGCAATGATTGGGGACAGGCGCATCGCGCCTGTCCCCATCCGCGACACGATCCTTTTCAGATATATCGAAAAACACTCTTGACGTCTGGTCAATCCGATATATCTGTATCTTCGATATAACGAAACAGGATCTAAAACCCACATGTTTGGACGTCATCCCCACCATCACGGCCGCCATGGCGGTCATCACGGCGCCCCCTTCGGCCGCCATCCGTTCGGCTTCCACGGTCATGAAGGCCACCATCGCCGCGGCGGCCGGATGGGCCGGTTCTTCGATCACGGCGACCTGCGCCTGGTCGTGCTGAAGCTGATCGCCGACAAGCCCAGTCATGGCTACGAGCTGATCAAGGCCGTCGAGACCGCCGCCGGCGGCGCCTATACGCCCAGCCCCGGCGTGATCTATCCCACATTGACCTTGCTGGAAGAGCTGGGCTACGTCACCGCGGCCGACGCCGGCGGCGGCAAGAAGCTCTACACGATCACCGACGAGGGCCAGGCCTTCCTCGAGGCCAACAGCCAGCCGGTCCACGGCCTGTTCACCCGCATGGCCGAAGCCGCCGCCCAGAGCGCGGCCTTCTCGCCGCAGATCATGCGGGCCCGCGAGAACCTCAAGACCGCCCTACGTCTGAAGCTGACCTCCGGCTCGCTGACCCCCGAACAGGTCGCGGCGATCGCCAAGGTCATGGACGACGCCGCCGCGGCCATCGAAGGAGTCTAGCCCTCATGCAGAGCCACGCCCGCCTGAACACCGACCGCGGCGCGCGCTACATGATCCAGCTGGCCAAGCATTGGGGTCATCGGTTCGAGGCGACGTACGACGACGTCTCGGCCCTGATCCCGCTGCCGCTGGGAACCTGCAGCATGCTGGCTGATCCCGAGGGCCTGGACGTGACCATCGAGGCCGTCGACCTGGAGGCCCTGGCGCGGCTGGAGGACGTCGTCGCCGAACACCTGCTGCGCTTCGCCTTCCGCGAACCGGTCAAGCGTCTGGCCTGGACGCGGGCCTGGGAGGCGGGCTGCATCGATCCGCCCGCCCTGCGGATCAACCGCGTCTCGTCCTAGAGCCGTTCCAAGGTCGCGCTTTCCCGACTCCTCTGGGACACGCAGTCAAACTGGCTTGCACGCGTCCCGGAACAGGCGCTTTATTCCACTCAAGCTCCAGTAGAGGGCTTTGGGAGGAAGACCATGGATCCGGTGGTCCGCGACGCGGCTGGTCGGATGCGCCGGAGCGGCCGTTCGAGCCGCTGCGGCTGGTTTATGCTGGTCGTCGCCGTCAATCTCGTCCTTTGGATCGGCCTGATCGCGCTCATCGTCCGCGCGATCTGACGAACCTCAACGCAGGCCGCGGAGCAGGTCGAGCCGGCGCATCGCCTTGCCGGGCAGGGCCGACATGGGCCCGAGCGGCAGGGCCTCGGCCATCTCGCGCAGGCCGTAGACCGCCGTGCGGGTCAAGGTCGAGACCGACGGGGCGCCCAGGAACCCGAACATCACGCCCTGCTGGCGGTTCGATAGCTCGCGCTTGAAGCGATAGTCGCCGGCGCCGAGGTCGAGGCGCTTGTAAGGGCCTCCGTCCAGGCTCTTGAGAATGTCCTGGAACAGGAGCAGGCCCGGGGAATAGCGTTCGAACTTCGGATCGTGGGCGATCATCCAGCCGTGGATCGTGCCGCCGCCGCGCAGATGGAAGTGCACTGCCGCCAGTTCGTCGCCCAGGTGCAGGGTGTAGAGCCCGCCGCCGAAGGCCGGGTCGCGGGTCTCCAGCAGGTCTTCCATCAGCCGCATGACCCAGGCGGTCTTGAACAGGTCAGTCTGGCCGGTGGCCGCCAGCTGGGCGCGCTTCCAGGCGACCAGCCGCTCGAAGTCGGGGCGGGAGTCCGACAGGGCGGTGAACCGGGTCGGGCCGACCTCGCGCTCGACCTTGCGGCGCTTCTTGTCGATGTCCTTCAGCGCGCCGACACCGGCCGCCTTGCGCTCGGCCTCGTAGGCGGCGTAGCCGTCGGCGACCTCGATCACCCAGGAGACGCAATGGCCGCGGGCGTGCCCCTGGAAGGCCGGGTCCTGCGCCTGCATGTGGCAGAAGTCGTAGCGCGAGACGCCCAGCGCCTGGAGCATGGCCCGCGCGTCGGCCCGGAAGCCGTCGCGGGTCACCAGGGCCTGGTAGTCGCTCATCGGGGCGCCAACCGGCATGGCGGTCGAGCCGCGCTTGCGCACAGCCAGGAAGGCCGCCGGATCGCCGGCGCCGTCGTACTGGACCGCGACCTTCGTGCTGTTGGCGGGGCCGCGCGCGCGCGCCACGGCCTGGGCCCACAGCGGCGACAGGAACGGGCTGTCGAAACGCGTCTCGCCGGCCTGGGCGGCCGACCAGGCCGCGGCGACCTCCGCGGGCAGTTCCAGGGCGGGGAAGACGTCGATCTTCAAGGCAACCTCGATCCGGCTCGAGCCGAACGTGCGGCCGGATATTCGGCGCCACCTTGACGCGGATAGATTGAACGAGGGTTTACGCCCCGGAGATCTGCGTTCTCCGAGGCGCAAGGCGCGTCAATCCATCAGCTTCCTTGAGAGGTAGACATATTCCAGGGCCTGGCGGCGCGCGGTCTCGGCCAAGTTGGCGCTGGCCGCGTGGCCGCCGTCGATGTTCTCGTAGTAGAGCACCGGATAGCCCAGTTCCTCCAGCCGCGCGGCCGCCTTGCGGGCATGGGCCGGGTGGACGCGGTCGTCCTTGGTCGAGGTCTCGATGAACACCTCGGGATATTTCCGACCGGCCTTGAGGTTGGAATAGGGATCGTACTTCTCGATCACCGCCCGCTCGGAGGGGATGGTCGGGTCGCCGTACTCGCCCACCCACGAGGCGCCGGCCCCGATCTGGCTGTAGCGGATCATGTCGAACAGCGGCACCTGCACGACGACGGCGTTGTAGAGCTCGGGCCGCTGGGTCAGGGCCACGCCCATCAGCAGGCCGCCGTTGCTGCCGCCCATGATCCCCAGACGCCGCGGCGAGGTGATCTTGCGGTCGATCAGGTCGTGGGAGACGGCGAAGAAGTCGTCATAGGCCTTCTGGCGGTTGGCCTTCAGGGCCGCGTCGTGCCAGGCCGGGCCGAACTCGCCGCCGCCACGGATATTGGCCACCACATAGGTCCCGCCGCGCTCCAGCCACAGCTTGCCCATCACCCCCGAATAGGCCGGGGTCATCGACACCTGGAAGCCGCCATAGGCGTAGAGCAGGGTCGGGGCCGACCCGTCGTATTTCACACCCCGGGGCCGCACGACGAAGTAGGGGATCCTGGTCCCGTCGCGGCTTGTGGCCTCGAACTGCTCGACCACGTGGGTCGAGGCGTCGAACCGGGCGGGCGAGGCCTTGACCTGCTCCAGCTTCAGCGCGCCGGCGTCGGCCAGCCAGTAGGTCGAGGGCGTCAGATAGCCGGTGACGCTGACGAACAGCCGGTCGTCCTTCTGCGAGGCCGAGCCCAGGCCGATCGTCGAATTGGCCGGCAGGGCCAGCTTGCGGTGCGTCCAGCCCTCGGGGCCGTGGGCGTAGACCAGGGCCGCGCCCGTGACGTTGTCCAGCAGGCCGACCACCAGCCGGTCGCGGGTGGTGGTGACGCTTTCGACCGACTGCCTGGCGGTGGGGCGCAGGACCAGGGTCGCGACGGCCTTGGCCGGGTTGGCCTTGAAGGCGGCCAAGTCGAAGCTGATCAGGTCGCCGGTCTTGAAGCCCCGCTCGGGCCAGTCCTGCTCTAGCGACATCACCATCTGGCCGGCGACATAGGCCTGGATCGAATGCTTCAGCGGCAAAGGCAGCTTCACCGGGCCGGCTTCGGTCAGCAGGTAGCTCTCGGATTCGAAGAAGCTGATCGCGCGGTTGGCCAGGACGGCCACGACCTTTCCGTCGGCGTCGGTCAGGGTGTAGGCCGAGGCCGAGACGTCATCGGGCGTTCCCCGGAACAGCTCCTTGGCCGAGGCCAGGGGCGTGCCGCGCTTCCACGCCTTAACCACATAGGGATAGCTAGACTTGGTCACCTGGCCCGGCTCCCATTCGCGGGCCACCAGCAGGGTGTCCGTGTCCAGCCAGCCGACGCTCTGCTTGCCTTCGGGCAGGACGAACCCGCCCTCGACGAACGTCCGGGTGGCCGTGTCGAACTCGCGGATCGTCACCGCGTCCTTGCCGCCGTCCGACAGGGTCAGCAGGCAGCGGGTCTCGTCGGGCGGCAGGCAGCTGGCGCCCTTGAACACCCAGTTGGCGTCCTCGGCCTTGGACAGGGCGTCGATGTCGAGGATCGTCTCCCACTGGGGATCGGCCGTGCGGTAGCTGTCCAGCGTGGTCCTGCGCCAGATCCCGCGCACGTGGTCGGCGTCCTGCCAGAAGTTGCGCAAGGATCCGTCGCCGGCGAACGACACGCCGGGCACCCGGTCCTTGGCGTTGAGGATGGCCAGGGCCTGGCTTTCCAGCCCGGCATAGCGCGCGTCGCCCTGCAGGACGGCCAGGCTGCGGGCGTTCTCGGCCTTGGCCCAGGCCAGCGGCCGCTCGCCCTCGATCTCCTCCATCCACTTGTAGGGATCGTCCTTGCCCAGGTCGGCCAGCGGCGTGCGGGCTTCCTCGTTCGTGATCGGGGTGTCGGCGGGCGGAACGGGATCGGCGGCTTGGGCTGTGGTCATGAGGCTCGTGGTGGCGAGGAGGGCGAGAAGCAGACTGCGCATCTAGGGATCCGGCGGCGATCGTGACAGGTGGCCCGCCTTCGTCGAGAAGCGGGGCCTTCAAGCGGAACGGTATCGGAAATCCCGGGCCGCGCCAGTGCGCCCGGTTCCGCGTCGGGAAACTCGCGCTCAAAATCGCCGCAGTTGGGCTCGACCTCTGACTCGGCCGAGGTTTTCCACTATATAGCCCGGACCATGAGCCGCACCTTTCTCAAGATGAACGGCCTCGGCAACGACTTCGTCGTGATCGAGACCCTGACCCAGCCCTTCCATCCGACGGCTGAGGACGTCCGCGCCATCGCCAAGCGGGGCGAGGGCGGGATCGGCTGCGACCAGGTGATCGCCATCGACCCGCCGCGCGCCGAGGGCGCCAGCGCCTATGTGCGGTTCTGGAATTCGGACGGCGAGGAGACCGGGGCCTGCGGCAACGGCACCCGCTGCGTGGCCTGGCTGCTGATGCAGTCCGGAAAGAAGGACTCGGTGGCGTTCGACACCGTGGCCGGGCGCCTGTCGGGCGTGATGGCGGGCGACAAGCTCGTCACCGTCGACATGGGCCAGCCGGGCCTGGCCTGGAACCAGATCCCCCTGGCTGAAGAGATGGACACGGTCGGGATCGAGCTGCAGGTCGGCCCGATCGACGCCCCGCTGGTCCACACCCCCGGCTGCGTCTCGATGGGCAATCCGCACGTGGTGTTCTTCGTCGACGCCCCGGTCAGCGACGCGTTCGCCACCGGCACGGGCAGCCTGGTCGAGCACCATCCGCTGTTCCCCGAGGGCGTCAATGTCGGCTTCGCCCACGTAGCCGCCCGCGACCATATCCAACTGAAGGTCTGGGAACGCGGCGCGGGCCTGACGGCCGCCTGCGGCACCGGCGCCTGCGCGGCCCAGGTGGCGGCCGTGCGTCGCGGCCTGACCGACCGGACGGCCAAGGTCGAGTTCGAGAGCGGCGCCCTCATCATCGAATGGCGCGAGAGCGACGGCCACGTGATCATGACCGGTCCCGTGACCATGGAGTTCGTCGGCAAGCTGCCGGAGAAGGTCGCGGCATGACGATCCATCCCGCCATCGGGCCGGGCAAGACGGCGGTCGTCACCGGCGCGGCCGACGGCATCGGCCTGGCCGCCGCCCAGGCCTTCGCGGCCCTGGGCATGAACGTGGTCATGGCCGACATCATGGGCCGGGCCCTGAAGAAGGCGGCCGACGCCATCGGCGACAAGGCCCTGGCCGTGCCGACCGACGTCGCCGACCGCGCCGCCGTCCAGGCCCTGCGCGACGCCGCCGTCGAGCGGTTCGGCACCGTGGACGTGCTGATGAACAATGCCGGGGTCGGCGGCGGGGGCGACGCCTTCTCGGGCGAGGATCCCTGGAAGCGCGTGCTGGACGTCAACCTGTGGGGCGTGATCAACGGCGTCCAGCTGATCGGCGAGGAAATGGCCGCCAGCGGCCGTCCGGGGCTGATCATCAACACCGGCTCCAAGCAGGGGATCACCCAGCCGCCGGGCAACACGGCCTACAATGTCAGCAAGTCGGCGGTGAAGGCCCTGACCGAAGGCCTGGCCCACACCCTGCGCGAGATCGTCGACTGCCAGGTCGACGCCCGCCTGCTGATCCCCGGCTATGTCTTCACCGGCATGACTCGTCGCGGGACCGACAAGCCGCCCGGCGCCTGGACGCCCGAGCAGACCGTCCAGTTCATGCTGGACAGCATCGCCCGCGGCGACTTCTACATCCTGTGCCCGGACAACGACGTGCCGCGGGCGCTGGACGAGAAGCGCATGGCCTGGGCCATGGGCGACGTCATCGACAACCGCCCCGCCCTGTCGCGCTGGCACCCCGACTGGAAGGACGCCTTCGCGGCGTTCGTGGACCAGCCGTGACGACCTACACCCTCATCTCGCGTCCGCCGACGCCCAAGCCCGCCATCGGTGATGAAGGCGGGCCGGCGACGACGATGTCGGGGCCGGACGGCGTCGACGTCGTCACCTTCGGCTGCCGGCTGAACGCCTACGAGTCCGAGGCCATCCGGGCCCGGGCCAGCGCCGACGGCCTGGCCGACGCGGTGGTGTTCAACACCTGCGCGGTGACCAACGAGGCGGTGCGCCAGGCGCGCCAGGCGATCCGCAAGGCCCGCCGCGAGCGGCCGGACGCCCGGCTGATCGTCACCGGCTGCGCCGCCCAGATCGACCCCGCCGCCTTCGCCGCCATGCCCGAGGTCGACCTGGTGCTGGGCAACGCCGAGAAGGCCGCGCCGGGCGCCCTGCTCGACACCTCCACCCGCGTGCGAGTCAACGACATCATGTCGATCAGGGAGACCGCCGGTCACCTGATCGCCGGGCTCAAGGACCGGGCTCGGGCCTATGTCGAGGTGCAAAACGGCTGCGACCACCGCTGCACCTTCTGCATCATCCCCTATGGCCGGGGCAATTCGCGCTCGGCTCCGGCCGGCGAAGTGGTCGAGCAGGTCCGCCGCCTGTCGGCCGAGGGCTATAACGAGGTGGTGCTGACCGGGGTCGACGTCACCTCCTGGGGCGCCGACCTGCCCGGCCAGCCGACCCTGGGCCAGCTGGTCGCCCGGATCCTGAAGCTGGTTCCCGACCTGCCGCGCCTGCGCCTGTCGTCGATCGACGCGGCCGAGATCGATCCGGACCTGTTCAAGCTGCTGGAGACCGAGCCGCGGCTGATGCCCTACCTGCATCTTTCGCTGCAGGCCGGCGACAACCTGATCCTCAAGCGCATGAAGCGTCGCCACAGTCGCGAGGACGCCCTGAAGCTGGTGTCCGAGGTCCGCCGCGTGCGTCCCGACACCGCCTTCGGCGCCGATCTGATCGCCGGTTTCCCGACCGAGAGCGACGAGGCCTTCGAGAACACCCTGAAGCTGGTCGAGGAGGCGGGCCTGGCCTTCCTGCACGTCTTCCCCTACAGCGCCCGCCCCGGCACGCCGGCCGCGCGGATGCCGCCGGTCAAGGGTCCGGTGATCAAGGACCGCGCCCGTCGCCTGCGCGAGGCGGGCCAGGCGGGACTGGAACGCCACCTCGAGCGCCAGGTCGGCCGCACCCTGTCGGGCCTGGTCGAGCGCGAGGGCGTGGCTCGGGCCGAGGACTTCACCGAAATCGCCTTCGATCCCGGCTTGGGGGGCGTCGCGCCGCAGGGCCAGATCGCCGCCTTCCGGGTGGTCGGGCATGACGGGACGCGGGTGATCGCCGAGCTCGCCGCCTGAGCATGGTCCGCCGTCTCGTCCTGACCGCCGTCGTCGCCGCGACCCTGTCGTTCGGCGTCTCGGCCCGTGCCCAGGAGGCCGCGCCGCTTCAGGAGCCCAAGACCGAGGACACGCCGCCCGCCGCCTTCCATCCGGTCGGACCGATGCAGCCGGTCGAGCTCAGCGTCATGACCTACAATGTCGAGGGCCTGCCCTGGCCGGTGCGGTTCGGCAGGGGCTCGAAGCTGAAGGCCATCGGCCGGCAGCTGGCGGCCTTGCGCGAGAAGGGTCTGCAGCCGGATGTCGTCCTCTTGCAGGAAGGCTTTCGCGAGGAGGTCCGCGACCTGATCGCGCTCAGCGGCTACGCCCATGTCGCCCGGGGTCCGCGGAAAAGGCAGCGCGACGCCAATCCGTTCAGCAAGGACGATCGGCCGCCCTACAAGCGCGTGAAGTACCGGCGCAAGGGCGAGGGCTGGGGCAAGTGGGGCTCCAGCGGCCTGTGGGTGCTGAGCGACTATCCGATCAACTGGGTCAAGTCGCACGCCTATCGCTACTGCGCGGGCCTGGACTGCCTGGCCAACAAGGGCGTGATGCTGGTCAGCCTCGACGTGCCAGGCCTGCCCACCCCGGTCGAGATCGCCGACACCCATCTCAATTCCAAGGGCGCCTCGGGCGTGCCGCGCAATCGCAACCGCATGGCCCACCACCTGCAGGCCGAGGAGCTGGGCCATTTCATGGAGAGCGACCGCACGCCGGGCGCGCCCCTGATCGTCGGCGGCGACTTCAACGTCATGCACGCGCCGGACCGCTATGACTATGTGATGCAGCGCTATCCGTTCGAGGTGGTCAGCCAGGTCTGTTTCCAGGAGCCGCAGAGCTGCGACGCCAAGATCTCGGCCGACGGCGACGCCCCGTGGCTCGACACCCAGGACCTGATCGGCTTCAAGCCCGGCGACAAGGTGGCGATCCGTCCGGTCCAGGTCGAGGCCCGGTTCGACGGCTCGGCCACCGGCGGGCCGGTGCTGTCCGACCACGACGCCTATGAAGTCACCTTCCGCCTGACGCCGATCCCCGTCCTGCCGGTCCCCCCGCACCAGCCTTGAGGTCCTGCGATGTCCGACACGCCTGTTCTGACCGGCGGCTGCCAGTGCGGCGCCGTGCGTTTCCGGGTCGAGGGTGAAACGGGCCGCGCCTCGATCTGCCATTGTCGCATGTGCCAGAAGGCCTTCGCCGGCCCGTTCGGGGCGCTGGTCACCGTCAAGGTCGCCGACCTGACCTGGACCCGTGGCGAGCGCTCGACCTTCCAGAGTTCGGAGGCGGTGAAGCGCGGCTTCTGCGCGGCCTGCGGCACGCCCCTGAGCTTCGAATGGAGCGCCGACCAGATCGACCTGGCGGTGTTCGCCTTCGACGATCCGTCGCGGGTCGAGCCCGTGGTGCAGCTGGCCGTCGAGGGGCGTCCGGCGTGGATGGATCACCTGGCCGACATGCCGGTGCGCCCGCCGCTGGGACCGTCGGGGCCCGTTGTCAGCCGGCAGCATCCAGATCGCGAGACCTGAATCCGCTCTAGTTGCCGCCCTCGATCGCGCCGTTCTGGCGCAGGAGGTCGCCGACGCCCGCGCCGTTCAGCCGGCACCGGGCCACCACCCGATCATAGGACTGCCGCCCGGCCCGGCAGACCAGGTATTGGCCATAGGTCAGGGCCTTGAGCATGGCCTTGGCCCGCGGCCCCGCCGATTCGCGCAGCTCGGGGGCCGAGAAATCGCCGAGGCGCACCTCGATCCAGGTCCGGGGGTCGGAGGTCATGCTGACGCAAAGGCTGTCGCCGTCGCCGACATAGCGGACGATGCCGCTGAAGGTGGTCGAGGGGCGGGGCAGGGGCGCGACGCAGGGATCGGCGAGGGCGCTGACGGGCAGGGCGAGCAGGAGGCTCGCCAGGACGAGACGGGACGGCATCATGATCTCCCAGGCTGTGCCGGGAGAACCGTACCATTACCTTAACCGGTTGAATTTTCTCAAGAATTACTACCATATCGGGACTAATGCGTATGCGCTAACGCGGGGCGCGCATCAAGGCCGGACCTCCTCGTCGCGCCCGTGGTCAGCCGACAACATCCGGGCCACGAGACGCCCTTTGCCGCAAGTCTTCCAGGCGCTCGATCAGATCGGACGGAACCCAGCCGGTATTGCCCAGATGCAGCGCCCCGATATTGACCCGTCGAGTGGTCAGCGGCGACTCGGTCGCCCAGATCCGCCGCCTCAGGTCGAAGGTGAGCTTGTAGGGCCGCCTCCAGCCGCTCTCGCGGATGCGGCGGACCTTGGACCAGGGAAGGGGCTCGCGGCATAGGGTGGGATCAAACCGCAGCCCGTCGAGGTTCGCGACCAGCATCGGCCGACGGTCCAGCGCCCGCAGCAGCGCCCCAAAGCCTCGGGCGCTGAGCCAGGTCGTCAGACCCACCGTGGCGACGGTCACCAGTAGGGCTTGGGAGGCGATGGGCGATAGGAACGGGATCATCGGGGCCGAAGGCGGCCCCATGGCGTCCGGAAAGATCAGGAGGTAAAGACCAAAGCCCAGCACCACCACGGCTGACGGCAGCGCGCTGACGAGCGTCAAGATGTTGGTGGCCGTGTTGGCCGGAACGACGATTTCCGTCTCCTTGCTCAAGTCGCCTCCTCGTCGCCGCCCGCGAAGCCCGGCAGGCTCCAGCCGAACTTGAGCGCGCAGGCCCGCAGGCCGAAGGCGGCCGCGAAGCCGGCGATCCCGGCCGGCCAGAACCCCACGTGCAGCTGGTGCAGGCCTGCGAACACCGCCGCGCCCAGCAGGGCGGCGGTGATGTAGATCTCGCGGCGCAGCAGCAGGTTGGGCTCCTCGGCAAGCACGTCGCGGATCACCCCGCCGAAGGCGGTGGTCAGCACGCCCATGACCACGGCGGTGAACGGGTGGACGCCTAGGCTCAGCGCCTTGGCCGTGCCGACCACGGCGTAGGCGGCCATGCCCAGGGCGTCCAGCCACAGCAGGGCCCGGAACCGCCAGCCGCGCTTGCCCAGCAGCCAGACCGCGACCGCCGCGGCCAGGCAGACCATGACGTAGCCGGGCCTCTGGACCCAGAACACCGGGGCGCCGATCAGCAGGTCGCGCAACGTGCCGCCTCCCACCCCGGTGATGGCGGCGAAGAAGCCGAAGGTGATGATGTCGTGCTTGCGACGGGCGGCCGCCAGCGCCCCGGTCGCCCCGAACACGGCGACGGCGGCGTAGTCCAGCCAGAAGAGCGTGGTCGAAAGCGCGTCCATGGGCGTTTCATGCCACGCCCGATGGAGCCTGTCCCGGGCTTCACCTCTATAAAATTGGCGCGTGGCGGGCGTCGAAACCGCTCACACTTTCGCCTGCCACGCTCTAAAGGAACGCCATGAGCGAAAAGCCCGAGCAGAAAAAAGGCTGGTTCCAGCGCCTGACGTCCGGCCTGGCCCGGTCGTCCCAGGCGATGACCGAGCAGGTCACCGGCGCCTTCACCAAGAAGCCGCTGGACCAGGAGCAGCTGGACCAGCTGGAAGAGATGCTGATCGAGGCCGACCTGGGCCCCCAGATCGCCGCCCGCATCACCGACGCCTTCGGCAAGGCCCGGTTCGGCAAGTCGTCGACCGAGACCGAGGTCAAGGAAGCCCTGGCCGAGCTGGTCGCCGCCGAGCTGTCCGACCGCGAGGGCGTGTTCGACCCGCTGTCGGGGCCCCGGCCCTATGTGGTGCTGTTCATCGGGGTCAACGGCTCGGGCAAGACCACGACCCTGGGCAAGATCGCCTCGGACCTGACCGGCCGGAAGGCCAAGGTGCTGATCGCCGCCGGCGACACCTTCCGCGCCGCCGCCGTCGAGCAGCTGAAGGTCTGGGCCGACCGGGCCGGGGCGGACTTCATGTCCAGGCCCCCCGGCGCCGACGCGGCCGCCCTGGCCTACGAGGCCGTCGAGCGCGCCAAGCTGGAAGGCCACGACGTGGTGCTGATCGACACCGCCGGCCGACTGCAGAACAAGCAGGGCCTGATGGACGAGCTCCTGAAGGTCATCCGCGTGCTCAAGAAGGTCGATCCCGACGCCCCGCACGAGACCCTGCTGGTGCTGGACGCCACGGTCGGCCGCAACGCCCTGGCCCAGGAGAAGATCTTCGGCAACCAGGTCGGGGTGTCCGGCATCGTGATGACCAAGCTGGACGGCACGGCGCGCGGCGGGGTGCTGGTGCCGGTGGCGCGCGCCTCCGACAGCCCGATCAAGCTGATCGGCGTCGGCGAGGGCGTCGACGACCTGCAGCCGTTCGACGCGCGGGCCTTCTCCCGGTCGCTGGTCGGTCTGGAGGACTAGGCGATGAGCACGCCCGAAACGCCCGCCCCGAAATCCGCCGCCGCCAAGCGGTCCGCCTGGATCCGCCATGCCGTCGACTACGGGCCGTTGCTGACCTTCCTGGTCAGCTTCCTGATCACCCGCAGCATCACGACCGCGACCTGGGTGCTGGTGGCCGCCTCGGCGGTCGCCCTGGCGCTCGGCTTCGCGGTCGAGCGCCGGCTGGCGCCGATGCCGCTGATCGCCGGCCTGGGCGCCCTGGTGTTCGGCGGCCTGGCCCTGATCTTCCACGATCCCCGGCTGCTGAAGATCAAGCCCACCGTGCTCAACATCGCCTACGCCGCCTTCCTGTTCGGCGGCGTGGCGTTGCGCAAGAACCCCCTGAAGGTGCTGCTGGGTGAGGCGATGCACCTGTCCGACGCCGCCTGGCGGACGCTGACGATCCGCTATGGCGGCTGTTTCCTGATCCTGGCCGGCGTCAACGAGGCGGTCTGGCGGACCCAGTCCGACGCGGTGTGGGTGTGGTTCAAGTTCCCGGGCCTGGCCGTCCTGATGATCCTGTTCTCGCTGACCCAGGTGCCGTTCATGATGAAGCACATGCATGACGGCGACCCGGCCAAGGCGCCCGAGGAGCCCGGCGCGGGACCTGGAGCCGGATAACCCGCCGCCCACGGACCATCTGTCGTCAAAACGACGTCTAAGCGTGGTACTGAAAGGTCCGTCGGCGGAAAAGAGGGACGACGGACCATGGCCAAGACCAAGGGCGATACGAAGGGCGATCACGGCGGGGCCCTGTCCCGCTCGCCCAGCCACCTGCTGCACCGCGTCCTGCAACTGGCTCTCGACATCTATGCCGAGGAGAGCGGTAACGGCGGGATCACCCAGCGCCAGTACGCGGTCCTGGCCGCCGTGGCCGAGAACGAGGGTGTCACCCAGACGGGCCTGGTCCGCGCCACCGGCATCGACCGCTCCACCCTGGCCGACATGGTCGCCCGGATGATCACCAAGGGCCACCTGGAGCGCCAGCGCTCCGACCAGGACGCCCGCGCCAACACCGTCAGCCTGACTCCGGCCGGCGCCGCCGTGCTGGAAGAGAGCCGACCCAAAGTGGCCATGGCCGACGCCCGCATCCTGGCCCTGCTCAAGCCCAGCAAGCGCGAGGGCTTCCTGGAGCTGCTGGCCGACATGGCCGTCTCCGACGTCCACGCCGAGCCCGAGGCCAAGGCCAAGAAGCTCAAGGCTCCCAAGGCGGAGAAGGCCGGCCACGGCAAGAAGGACAAGAAGCCCAAGAAGGAAAAGGCGGCCAAGAAGGCGGCCTAGGTCCTGAAACCGGCGAAGGCTCCGCTCGCCGCGAGCCCCCTCCGGCCCTTCGGGCCACCTCCCCCAGAGGGGGAGGATCTACGCTGTACGAGTTGCTCCCCCGTTGGGGGAGCTGTCGGCGAAGCCGACTGAGGGGGCCTTTCGCAGGCACGGCTTCTCATTCTCACGCGGAAACCGCTGAGCGGATGGAAAGGGTCGCGGAGCGCCGGACATCGTCCGGAGTGTTTGAAGAATAACCGTTTCGACGAAGCCCGATCGCTCCGCGCGGTCGTTATCCGGAAGCCTGCGACGCTGAGCCCTGTTGGGGCCTCGCCGCCTTGAAGCCTCCGACGGGCGGGCCAGGTCAACGACACCCGGTCCCGGACCGCGAGCCTGTCAAAGCTCGCCTGCTGCTCCGTCGGCCCTCACGTCACGTCGTATCTGTATAACAGGCCCGACCGGCACCAGAGACGCAAGGTTTGACAAGACCCCTACACACGCGAGCCTCGGCCGAAGGAGCTACCCGCTCGATCGCCCCCGCCGCCGCATCGGTCGCTGGCCATGCGCCCTTTCCCCGCGACGAGGTGAGTAAAGGATAAGGGCGGTCTGAAGGGGTGAGGACAGAAACGGGTCGAGAAAGTTCAGGACATTGAAATCCCTGAACTTCGTCGGCTATCCGCCGAGCATAAGCGTCAACGGGGACACGCCGTTGCGGCGCATCCCCAGCCTCGCCCGGGCCTAGCGCATGACGCCCGGAGACTCGAAACCCTTAGACCCCCACCCGGCGACGCTCTAGGATCGCGCCACGCCGAGAGGGCGGCTCGGCCCGCTGGATCTCCCGGCGCGCGAGCGTCCCGGCAGGAGCCGCCCCATGGCCAAGGGTCAGAAGAAGTCCAACAAGGAAGTCCGCAAACCGAAGGCGGACAAGAAGGCGGCGCCGGTCTCGGTCTCGCCGTTCATCGTCACGCCGGCGAAGAAATAGCCGGAGCCGGCCCGGGCGATCTCGAACCCCGGCCGACCGGCCGAGCCTCCGCCGCCGCGAACCGGCCGTTCGCCCGCGATAGCGCCTGCGATGACGATTGTCGTCGTCCTGATCAACGCAACCGCCCGCCTCGCGTCGGCGAGGCGGGCGGCTGAACGCTGGAGATCAGGGAAGGTTTAGGCGGGCTGGTGCACGCCGGCTTCGTTCAGCCATTCCAGGATCTTGGCCTTGGGCATGGCGCCGACCTTCATCGAGGCCATCTGGCCGCCCCGGAACAGCATCATGGTCGGGATGCCTCGCACGCCGTAGCGCGAGGGGGTGGTGGGGCTGTCCTCGATATTGACCTTGGCCACGGTGACGTGGTCGGCCAGTTCCTCGGAGATCTGCTCCAGGGCCGGGGCGATCTGCTTGCACGGGCCGCACCACTCGGCCCAGAAGTCGACCAGGACCGGCTTGTCGGCCTGCAGGACGTCCTTCTCGAAGGACTCGTCGGTCACCGTCACGGTGCTCATCGCTTGGCTCCATCTGCGCCCGGCGGAATGGGGCGCGCTTAAAACTGTCATCATCGGGGATTCGCGCCCCGTCTTGCGTCAAGATTTAGGGACCCGCGCCCGCCTCGGCAATGATCTAGAACAGCCGGGCCAGGGCCGCGGCCATCACCTTTTCTGGAACCGCCATGAGTTTGGGACCGTCCGTCCAGACGATGGCGGCCTCGATCGGGCGGTCGGGAAACACCTCGGCCAGCACGGCGGCATAGACGGCCATCTGCGACAGATAGGCCGGATCGGCCTGCTCGATGCGGTCGGGCGAGGGGCGGTTGGTCTTGTAGTCGACCACCAGCACGCGGTCGGGCGTGACCACCAGCCGGTCGACCCGGCCGGCGATCTTCAGCTCGGCGGGCAGGCCGCGCGCGCCGCCGGCCACCGAGACCTCGGGCCGCGAGCCGGGGCCGAACACCGCCGCGAACCGCACGTCCTCCAGCACGCCGAAGGCGGCGGACGCCATTTCCGCGCGCTGGTCGTCGGTCAGGTCGCGCTCGGCGCCCAGCAGGCGGCCGGCGGCGGTTCTGCGTTCCTCCGGCTCCAAGTCGGGGAGAAGCTGCAGCAGCCGGTGGATGATCTCGCCGCGCCGGTAGCGGCCAAGGCCCGCCACCGCCGCCAGGGGCGAGGGCGCGCTGCCCCGGGCCTCGCCCTCCAGGGTCGAGGGAGCGGCGTAGCGGGCGGCCGGCGTCTCCGGCGCGGCCGGGGCCAGGGTCCAGGCGGGCGTCGGGACCGGGGCGGGCGCCGCACGCGGGGCCAGGGCCTGCGCCCGCATCGGGTCGGGCCCGAAGCGCCTGCGGCCGTCGTCGCCGATCTCGCGGACGCCGGGCGCGACGTCCTCGTGGGCGAAGGCGGCCTGGGCGGCGGCGTACCAGCCGCCGACGTTCTCGTCCTTGGTCCGCGCGTCGATCCGCCCGCACAGGATCAATCGGTCCCGCGCCCGGGTCAGGGCCACGTAGTAGAGCCGCAAGGCCTCTTCGGCGTCCTTCTTCTCGCGCCGCTCGCGCGCGGCGGCGCTGGCCTCGCAGTCGTTGGCCTTGCTGGCGCACCACAGGAAGCCGCCGGCCTCGGTGCGCATCAGCGGCGAGCCGCGCGCCCCGCCCTTCATCGTGGTCTCAGGCAGGAAGACGATCGGCGCCTCCAGGCCCTTGGAGCCGTGGGCGGTCATCACCCGCACCTCGTGGCGCGCCCCCTCCATCTCGCGCTTGACGACGATGTCCAGGCTGGCGAAGTCGGCGACCAGGGCCTCCAGGTCGCGCACTCCGCGCTGCTCGGCGGCCAGGACCTGGGCCAGGAACTCGTCCAGGGCCTCGGCGGCCTCCTCCCCCAGGCGGGTCAGGACCTTGGCGCGGTTGGAGCGCACGCTGTCGTCCACCCGGCCCAGCATCAGGGCGTAGAACTCGAACGGCTGCCGGCGGCGGCTCTCGGCCAGGGCCCAGCGCAGCAGGTCGCGGGCGGCGGCCCATCGAGGCTGCTCGGCCGCGCGGTCGTTCACGGCCCGCCACAGCGCGCCCGGCCGGCCCTTGGCCAGGGCGTAGAGGTCGTCGTCCGACAGGCCGCAGAACGGGCTCTTGAGCAGGGCCGCCAGGATCAGGTCGTCGTCGGGAAACAGGCAGAACCGCCCCAGGGCCAGCAGGTCGTCGAACACGATGTGAGCCGACAGGCTCAGGCGGTCGGCCCCGGCCACCGGCACGCCGCGCCGTTTCAGGGCGCGCAGGATCTCCTCGAACAACGCCTTGCGGCGGCGGACCAGCACCAGGACGTCGCCGGGATGGGCCGGCCGCCACTGACGGGTTTCTTTGTCGAACACCGCGTCGCCGCGGGCGATCAGGGCCTGGATCTCGGCGGCGATCTTCTCGGCCAGGCGGCGGTTGGCGCCCTGCTCGGTCTCGGCGTCCAGCGGCGCGTCCCAGGCCTCGCGCTCCTCGCCGGGCAGCTCGCGCTCCAGCGGCCACAGGTCGACGCAGCCCTTGTGGTCGATCCGGAACGGCTGGTGCCGCACCAGGTCCTCGCCGGCCGGGGCCGGCACGCCCGAGCGGGTCTCGGGGGCCGAGAACAGGGCGTCGACGAAGCTCAGCACCTCCACCGTCGAGCGGTAGGACATGGTCAGGGGCACGGCCTTGCCGACCCGGTCGGCGGCGGTGATCTGGGCGATGTAGCCCTGGGTCTCGGCCAGCAGGCGCTGGGGGTCGGCGCCCTGGAACGAATAGATCGACTGCTTCTCGTCCCCGACCACGAACAGGGTGCGGACGTCCTCTCCCGGATGCTGGGTCCGCCAGCGAACCGCGCCTTCGCCGGCGAAGAAGTCCGAGGTCAGGGCCCGCAGGATCGCCCACTGTTCGGGGGCGGTGTCCTGGGCCTCGTCCAGCAGGATGTGGTCGACGCCGCCGTCCAGCTTGTACAGCACCCAGGCCGCATCGACCTTTTCCGTCAGCAGCACCCGGGTGCGGTCGATCAGGTCGGCGAAGTCCAGGGCGCCGCGGGCGTCCTTCTCGATCTGGTGCGAGGTGATGTAGAGGGCGGCCAGGCGCAGGGCGTCGGCGCTGTCCTCGGCCACCCGGGCGGCGCGCAGCCACTCGCGGGCCTCCTCCAGCCGCTCCTGCTCGGCCAGCAGGCGGACGCGGAGGTCCTCGCGCGCCTTCAGGCCCGAGGTCTTGGCCGGCCAGGTCATGGGCGTGCCGGCGCCCTTCTCGGTGAACAGCGCCGCCAGGGCCTGGTCGAGGCCGGCGCCCGGATCGCTCGCCACCGCCAGCATCTGGCCGGCGCACTTGATGTCGGTCTTGGTCCCGTTCAGCAGCACGTCGGCGACCGCGCGCCACAGGTCGCGGTCGAGCTCGGCCATCGCCTCGGCCCCGACCGCTTCGACGCCGCGGGGGCCGTCATGGAAGCCGCAGACCCGCCGGACGTCCTCGACCGCGCCCTGCAGGCCGCCGGCCCGGGCCAGATACTCGCCGATCGCCCCGCGCTGGGCCTCGAAGGTGGCGAACATCGCCTCGAAGCTGGCGAAGTCCAGGGCCACCGAGAACCGGGCATAGGCCTGGGCGAAGGCGTCGTCATGGTCGGTGACATAGGCCGCCACCTGCCGCAGCGCGCCCTGGGCGATGGCGGCCGAGGCGCTGTCGTCCATCACCTGGAAGCCGGGCGAGACCCCGGCCTCCAGCGGGAACCGCCGCAGCAGCTTCTCGCAGAAGGCGTGGATGGTCTGGATCTTCAGCCCGCCGGGCGTCTCCAGCGCCTTGGCGAACAGGCCCCGGGCCTTGGACAGCGCGCGGGGGTCGAAGCCCGCCGGGTCGCGCCCTTCCAGTGCGCCCAGCTGCTCGCGCAGCTTGACGTCGGGGGTGACGCACCATTCGCCCAGCCGCTCGAACAGCCGGCGCTGCATCTCGGCGGCGGCGGCCTTGGTGTAGGTGACGCACAGGATCGCCTCGGGCTCGGCGCCGGCCAGCAGCAGGCGCGCGACCCGGTCGATCAGGGTCTTGGTCTTGCCCGACCCGGCGTTGGCCGTGACGAAGGCCGAGATCGCCGGGTCGGCGGCGACGCGCTGGGGGTCTGGGGGCGGAGCGTCGGACATCACGAAGATCCTCCCCCTCTGGGGGAGGTGTCGCGAAGCGACGGAGGGGGCCTTGCGGAGTCGGCGGGTGAAACCCCCTCCGGCCCTTCGGGCCACCTCCCCCAGAGGGGGAGGATCCGCGCTTGTGGGCGGCTCACTCCGAACCCTCCCCATCGTCGCCGCTGGTCGACCACTCGAACACCCGGGCCAGGTGGCCGTAGTCACCCGCATGATCGTGCACGAACTGGGGGGCCACCCGCGACAGGTACGGCTGGCTGGGATTGTCGTAGCGCTCGATCAGCGCCCGCAGGCCGTCCAGCGCCTTGGCCGCCGCGTCCGTCGCCTCGGCGCCGGCGGCGGCGCGCACCTCCTCGACGCCGGCCGGCTTGCGGCCGGTGACGCGCAGATAGGTCAGGTCGCCCGGCTCGCGCGGACCGATGTCCGGAAAGCCGCCCGCGCGCAGGATGGCGGCGGTCAGGGTCAGCTGGGGCGAAAAACCGGTCTCGACCTGCTTCTTCGACGGCGCGGCGCCGGTCTTGTAGTCGAGGATGTGGGCCAGGCCGTCGGGCGTCGGCTCGATCCGGTCGGCCTTGGCGGTGACGGTGAACGGCCGGCCGCCGATGTCGAAGGTCAGTTCGCCGGCCGCCTCGACGACGATCCGCTCGGCGTTCGCGCGGCGACGCGTCTCCAGCTCGGCGACCCACAGGGCCGCCTCGCGGGCCAGGGCGCGTTCGCGGGCCAGGGCGGCGGCCGGCATGCCGGCCTTTTCCAGCTCGCCCAGATAGAGGCCGGCGAAGATCTCGGCGGCGTCGGCCGGCACGGGGCCGGGATGCTCGAGGGCGAAGGTCTCGAACGCCGCGTGGATCGCCGTGCCGCGCGCCCGGGCCTCGACCGGCTCGTCGGGACGGTCCAGCGGATAGAGCCTGAGGATGTCGCGGGCCCAGACGGCGTAGGGGTCGCGGGTCAGGGCCTCGACCCGGGTGACGGCCATCCGGCGCGGCCGGTCGGCGACCGGCGGGGTCGGCGCCGGACGCTTGATGGGCTCGTAAGGGCCGGGCGCGTCCAGGTCGCGGGCCCAGGACAGCACGTCGGGCCGCTCGGTCAGGCGCAGGCCGGCTCCGCGCGCCAGGGTCTTCAGCCGCCACAGCCAGCGGCTCTCGACGGCCGGCGCCCCGCCGCGGCGTTCGCTGTGGACCAGGACCACGTCCGGCGCGCAGGCGGCCTGGGCGAAGTCATGGGCAGTCAGGCCGATGCGGCGCTCGGGCGGCGGCAGGCCCAGCCGGGTTCGCATGGGTCGTGACAGGAACGGGTCGATCGGCGCGCCGCGCGGCCAGATTCCTTCCTCCAGGCCGGCCAGGATCAGCCGGTCGGCCCGCACCATCCGCGCCTCGATGGCCCCGAAGATCCGCAGGCGCGGATGGGTGGCGCCGCCGGTGCGCAGGGTCTCCTCGTTGACCAGCCGGTCCAGCAGGTCGGCGAAGCCCTGGGCCGAGGCCGGCGGCAGGGCGACCCCGTCGGTGATCAGCGATGACAAGAGGCCCGCCAGGCCCTCGCCGGCCGAACCGGCCCACAGGTCGGTGGGATCGGCCAGGGCCTCCAGCGCCTCGACCAGGGCCCGGGCGGCGGCGGCCGGAGCGCCCGCCTTGGGATCGGCGACATAGGGCGCGGCGACCCGATGGGCGGCGGCCAGCACGCGCTCGATCAGGGCCTTGGCGTCGGAATGGTCCGCGAGCCGTTCCAGCAGCTGGGCGGCGTCGCGCGGGGCCGGGCCGCGCAGGCCCTTCAGCTCCAGGTCGCGCGCGGCCTGGGCGTCGGCCCGCAGCAGCGGATGCTTGGCCACGGCCAGCAGGCGGACGGGGGCCAGCGGCTCCACGGCCAGGCCGGCGACATGCTGGGCCAGGATCGCCGCGGGGCTGGCGGCCAGGGGCGCGCCGGCCGAGCTGTCGGGGACCACGCCCCAGCGCATCAGGCGGGCGTTGACCCGCCGGGCCAGTTCCTGGTCGGGCGTGACCAGGGCGGCGGTCAGGCCGGGGGTCTCCAGGGCCTCGCGCAGCAGCAGGGCGCAGGCCACCGCGGCCTCCTCCTCGGTGCGGGCGCTGACCAGGGACAGGCCCTTCAGCCCCTCCTCGATCGGGTCCAGGCCCGGCGCCTCGGCCCGCAGCCGGTCGATCTGGGCCAGCCAGTCGGCGGTGGCCTCGGCCGGGCGCAGGGCCTCGTTGATCAGGCGGCGGCGCCAGCGCCCTCGGCTGTCGGCCTCGGGCCACCAGGGCCGGACGTCGGCCCGGGTCGCCCCCGCCCCGACCAGCAGGCGCTTCATCGCTCCCTGCGGATGCTGCTCGCCCGGCAGGCCCTCGATCTTGTCCCAGGCGTCGTCGGCCAGGCCATCGTCCAGGCCGGGCAGCACGACCGCGCCCCGCGGCAGGCCGGCGATCACCCGCAGCAGGCGGGCGGTGGCCGGCGCGGTGCCGGTCGAGCCGGCGGCGACCAGCACCCCTTGGGGCGGATGGGCTTCCCACTGGTCCGCCAGCGCGTTGAGCAGCCGCACCCGCCGGTCGCTGACGTCGATCAGCCCCAGCTCGTCCAGGCGCTTGGGCCAGGCCGTCAGCACCGCCTTCAGGAACCGGGCCGAGACCTGCCAGTGCTGGGCGAGGTCGCCCTCGGCCAGGCCGTCCAGGCGACCGTCGTCGGTGGTCACCTCCTCGATCTGGCAGCTGTCGAGGAACTCGGCCAGGGCCTTGGCCATCTCCAGCGCCTGGCTCGCCTGCGGCTGGAACGACAGCAGGCAGGCGTGGTCGGCCACCAGCCGGGCCAGCTCGAACCGGCGACGACGCGAGGAGACGGCCGGCGGCAGGTCCAGGCTCAGGTCGCCGGGCTCGAACGGCGGCTCGCCCTCGTCCAGGTCGCCCAGCGGCCGGATCTGCGGCAGCAGCAGGGCCTTGCCGCCGCCCGCCGCCACGAAGGCGTCGGCCAGGGCGCGGGCCCCGCGACGGGTGGGGGTCAGGACGGTGGCGGCGGGCAAGGCCTCGGGCCCCAGCGGCGCCAAGGCCTGCAGCAGTCCGCGCGCCAGGTCCTCGACGAAGGGCCGGTGGGCGGGGATCGAGAACCAGCGCGGCCCCGGGCTGTCGAAGGGGCCGACCATGGTCAGGCGCTTCCGGCCAGCCGGGCCTCGGCGATGTCCCGCGCTGCAGGATCGCCGACGTGCATCCACACCCCGGACGGCGCGACGCCGTGCACTCGACCCTCCGTGGCCAGGGCCTTCCAGATCGGCGTCAGCGAGAACGGGCCCTCGGGACCGTCGGCCACCACCCGCGGCTTGCAGATGTGGACGCCGACATAGACCAAGGGCGCGATCTCGCCGGCGGCCTTGAAGCGCACCAACCCGTCGTCGGCCAGGAACACATCGCCGCTGTCGTGGAAGCCCAGCGAGTCCGTGGTCGAGGCCAGCATCAGGCAGACGTCCATCCGCTCCGGATCCCAGGCGCGGGCCACGGCCTCGATGGCCGAGGCGTCCTCGATCCAGACAGAGTCGATATTGGCCACCCAGATCGGGTCGGCGCCCAGCAGCGGCAGGGCGTGCTTGACGCCGCCGCCGGTCTCCAGGGCCTGGGGGCGCTCGTCGGAAATGACGATGCGGGGCAGCGGATGGGTCTCGGCGCGGCGGACGAGATGGGCCTCCAGCCGGTCGGCGAAATAGTGGACATTGACCACGGCGGTCTCCACCCCGGCGGCGGCCAGGCGGTCCAGTATGTGGTCGATCAGGGCCTTGCCGCCCACCTCGACCAGGGCCTTGGGCCGGTCGTCGGTCAGGGGCCGCATGCGGGTGCCCAGGCCCGCGGCCAGGACCATGGCGACTTTGGGAGCTTGTCGGGGCGCGGCGTTCATCGGCGTGACTCCACCGGCACGTGGGCGTCGAACCAGGCTTTCAGCCCCGCCAGGGCTGGATTGGCGAAGCAGACGTCGAGATAGGTCCAGAGCCGGGGAATGAAGTCGGCGTAGCGGGGTTTGCCGTCGCGGGTGATCAGCCGGGCGAAGATGCCCAGGATGCGCACGATATTGAGCGCGCCCAGGGCATGGTAATCGGCCAGGAAGGCGGTGCGGTCGAGGTCTGGCCGGCCGGCGAGATAGCGCTCCAGGCTGGCGGCCTCGCGTTCGGGCGAGACGGTGCGGCGGGCGTCGTGCAGCAGCATCGACAGGTCCCAGGCCGGATGGGCCACCACAGCGTCCTGAAAGTCCAGCAGCCCAACCCTGGCCGCGCCGTCGCGGTCGGGCAGCCAGATCAGGTTCTCGGCATGATAGTCGCGATGGCAGAAGACGGTGGCCCCGGCCTCGCCCCGGGCCCGGATCGGCGCCCACAGGCCTTCCCATTCGGCCAGGGCGGCGGCGTCGAAGGTCAAGGCGCGGAACTTCGGCTGCCATTCGACGAAGATGTCGTGAGCCGTCTTCAGCGCCAGGTCGTCATAGGTCAGCAGCGGCCAGGTCGAGCCGTCGAAATCGAGGACGCCCGGCGTCGGCGCGGCGTGGATCGCCAGCAGGCCGTCCATGGCCGCGTCGTACAGCGGGGTCTCGTCGGTCCCGCTCTCGATCAGCCGGGCATAGAGGTCGTCGCCCAGGTCTTCCAGCACCGCCAGGCCGGCGCCCGCGTCGGCGGCCAGCACCTTGGGAGCCGACAGGCCCTGCGCCCTCAGCCAGCCGGCGCAGGCCACGAAGGCGTCCACCCGGCCGGCGGCCAGGCGGGCCAGGGCGTTGTAGCCCAGGGCGGCGCGCTCTTCCGGCGTCGCATCGGGCGGACAGGGCGCGGTCTCCGCCGACGGCGGCTGGTCCATGAAGATGAAGCTTGCCTCGCCCCGGTGCAGGCGCTCGTAGGCGCGGGTCGAGGCGTCGCCGCCCAGCGGTTCGCGGCGGGCGTCGCCGAAACCGGTCCGGGCCAGGAAGGCCGCCTTGAGGGTTTCGCGATCAGAGCTCAAGCGTTCGTCCTTCGAAGGTTCCGTGCGGCGTGAGGACGGCGCGGCGCGCCGATCCGTCCTCGCCCATGGGGGTGATGTCTACAGCGAGTCGGTCGGCCGGCAGGCGGCCTTGCAGGCGCTGGGGCCACTCGATCAGCACCGCGCCATCCTCCAGCGCCTCTTCCAGCCCGATCTCGTAGGCCTCGTCCGGGTCGGTCAGGCGGTAGAGGTCGAAATGGGCGACCGGAAAGTCGGGGCCATCATAGAACTGCACCAGGGTGAAGGTCGGGCTGGGCACCTCCTCGTCGGGGGAGGTCAGGGCCCGGACCAGGGCGCGGGCCAGGGTCGACTTGCCCGCCCCCAGGGGGCCGGTCAGGCAGACGGCGTCGCCGGGCCGCAGGGCCAAGGCCAGCTTTTCGCCCAGGCGTTTGGTGGCGGCCTCGTCGGGCAGGGAAATCTCGATCATCAGGGCGCCGCGTCGGGATGGGTGGGCAGAACGCGCTCGACGAAATGCTTCAGCGCCCCGGCGGCCATGGCCGCGTCGGGGTCCAGCGCCCCGGCGGGGATCGGCTTGCCGACGATCAGGGAGAAGCGCCGCCCGCGCTTGTTGAGCATCTCGTGGAACAGAGTGATGTCGCGCAGCTCCTGGAACCGGCCGTCGAACAGGTGGAACAGGGTGGACCAGGGGCCGGTCAGGTGCATGGGGACGATCGGGGCGCCGCTCCAGCGAGCGATCGACACGGCCGAGGCCTGCCAGGGCTTGTCCGTGAGCCGCCCCCGGACCTTGGTCGCCAAGCGCCCGGCGGGAAAGATCACCAGGGCCTGGCCGGCCTTGAGCGCCGCGCGGGTGCGCTCCAGCACGCCGCGCGTCTGGGCCAGGGTGCGCTTGGCCTCGACCCATTCGACCGGGATCAGCGCCTCGCCCAGGCGCGGACAGACCCGCAGGGCGTCGGCGTTGGCGTAGAAGAGGATGTCGGGCCGCCGGGCCTTCAGGGCGTCATAGACCGCCACCCCGTCGGCGATGCCGGTCGGGTGGTTGCAGACGACCAGGGCCGCGCCCTTGGCCGGCAGGTTGTCCAGGCCCTGGACGTCGACGGACAGGCCGAGCAGGCCGGACACGTAGTCCAGCGCCTCGCGGCCGCCCATCGGGGCGACGGCCTCGGCCAGGGCGCGGGCCTTGCCGTAGCTGAGCAGGGCGTGCAGCGGCCCGCGCGCCAGCGGCCAGGCCGGCGAGCCGCACAGCTTGGGCGCCCGCTCGGCGATCAGGGTGTCGATGATGTGGGGGCCGGCCGAGATCGCGGCCTGCGGCATGGTCATCCCCCGAGTCTAGAGAAGCCGCCGCGCGGTTCCAAGGGCGGGCGGACATTTGACGGGCGGGCCGCGACATCGGAGGTTGGGCCGGAAGAGGGGAGTTTCCTGGCATGAAGCGTTTTGGCCGCTGGCTCGTCGCCATCGTCGTGATCGCCGCCGTCGCGGCGGGAGCGTGGACCTACTGGAACGTCGAGCTGCGCTGGCGGCCCAAGACCATCACCAGGAACCAGGCGGAGATCGCCAGGATCCTGGAGACCGCCGGCTGGGTGTCGCCGGGCCTGAAGGGGCAGAAGCTCTACATGGTCAGCTTCCGCACCTGCCCCGACTGCGTGCGGTTCAAGCATGAGGAATATCCGGGCCTGCACAAGGCCGGGGTCGACACCCGGCTGATCGAGATCGCCCGCGCCGATCGCAACGGCGTGCCCAAGTCCACCCCGGCCGAGCGGGCGACCGTCGCCGAGTTGTGGGTCAACCGCAGCTGGGCCCTGTCGGAGAAGTGGGACGCCACCCCGGTCGAGGCCTGGACGGCCAAGGGGATCGCCCCCGCCGACGGCGACGTCGCCCGCACCGCCGTGATCGAGGCCGGCCGCAAGACGGTCGAGGACCTGCGGCCGCTGCTCAAGGCCAATGGCGTCAACTTCGCCTATCCGCTGCTGGTCTGGTGGACCCCGGACGGCCAGATGAAGGCCTGCGCCTGCGAGCGGCGCGAGACGTACCGGTTCGTGCGGAAGGACCTGGGGATCTGAACACAACGCCGTCCCTTCCCCCTGTGGGCAGGGCTATCGCATATGGATTTGCTCTGAAAAAATCTGTCATCCCGGACAAGCTCGGCGAAGCCGAGCGCCGATCCGGGACCGCCGCAAACGCCAGCGTTCACGCCCCGGTCCCGGATCTTCGCGCTGCGCGCTCGTCCGGGATGACAACCGTTTTGAGGCATATGCGATAGCCCTCCCCGCGAGGGGGAGGGAAGAATCCGTCGATCACACCGGCCGGTTGCTGATCTCGGCCTTGCGGGCCTGGCGGGTCTTGGTTCCGGGGCGGTGGTCGAGGTCCCCGTCACGGGGCGCGGCGCCGGCGTCGAGGTCCAGGTTGTCGGCGTCGTCGTAGAGCGCCGCCGTCGCGCCTTCGGGCGCGAGGTCCGAGGGAATCGCGCGGTCTTCGGGCTGGGCCATGTCGGTCTCCTTCTGACGTGTCAGGGAAGCTAACGACCTCGCCCCCGGCCACGTTTCATGACGGGTTCGCGACCTTCGCGCGCCTTTGGGGACTTTCCCCGCCGCCCCCGCCGCGCTAACCCCCTGCGCGATGCCCACGTCCGTCCGCACCGCCTACCGAGAACGCCTGGCCCAGGGCGAGATCAAGCCCGACGTCGCCCAGGCCGCCGCGGTCGACGCCCTGTCGCGGCTGGAGGCCGACCTCGACAACGCCGGCGAGCCCGGCTTCTCGCTGTTCGGCCGCAAGCCCAAGGGCCAGAGGGGGGTCTATCTGTGGGGACCGGTCGGGCGCGGCAAGTCCATGCTGATGGACCTGTTCTTCGACAGCGCCCCGGTGACCAGGAAGCGCCGCGTGCACTTCCACGTGTTCATGGCGGAGGTGCATGAGCATATCAACGCCTGGCGCAAGGGCGACGCGGGCGAGCGCAAGGCGCGCTTCGGCCAGCACAAGGGCGACGATCCGATCGCCCCGACCGCCGACCTGATCGCCGCCGACGCCCGCCTGCTGTGCTTCGACGAGTTGCAGGTCACCGATATCGCGGACGCGATGATCCTGGGCCGGCTGTTCGAGGCCCTGTTCGCCCAGGGCGTGACCCTGGTGGCCACCTCCAACCGCCCGCCCGACGACCTCTACAAGGACGGCCTCAACCGCCAGCTCTTCGCGCCGTTCATCGAGATGCTGAAGGAGAGGCTGGAGGTCGTGGCCGTGCGCGGGCCGGTGGACTTCCGGCTGGACCGCCTGCGCGCCGCCCGCACCTGGCTGGCGCCCGACGACAAGGCCAACGCCGCGGAATTCGACCGCCTGTGGACCGACATGCTGGACGGGGCCGAGGAGACCGGCGCCAAGCTGGAGGTGCTGGGCCGCAAGATGCATTTCCCCCGCGCCGCCGGCGGCCTGCTGCGCGCCTCGTTCGCCAGCCTGTGCCAGCAGGCCCTGGGGCCGCAGGACTATCTGGCGATCGCCGAGCGCTTCCACACCCTGTTCCTCGAGGACGTGCCGCTGCTGACTCCCGAGCGGCGCGACGCGGCCAAGCGGTTCAACACCCTGGTCGACGCCCTCTACGAGGCTGACGCCAAGCTGGTGGCCCTGGCCCACGGCGAACCGGAGGCGCTGTATCCGGCCGGCGACGGGGCGTTCGAGTTCGAGCGGACGGTGTCGCGCCTGCAGGAGATGCGCTCGGCCAACTATGTGGCCCGGGTGCGGGACTAGGAGAAGATGATGAGCGTCAAGGACCGCGTCCGCGTCCACGAAACCCGGCTGCTGTCGGACAACTGGTACGTTCTGAAGACGGCCACCTTCGACTGGAAGCGCCGCGACGGGACCTGGCAGACCCAGTCCCGCGAGGTCTACGACCGCGGCAACGGGGCGGTGCTGCTGCCCTACGACCTGGTCCGCCGCACCGTGCTACTGGTGCGGCAGTTCCGCTATCCGGCCTTCGTCAACGGTTATGACGACCTGCTGGTCGAGGCCGCCGCCGGCCTGCTGGACGACGCCGAGCCGGAAACGCGCGTCCGCGCCGAGGTCGAGGAGGAGCTGGGCTATCGTCTGGGCGAGGTCCAGCCGGTGTTCCAGGCCTTCATGAGCCCGGGCTCGGTGACCGAGATCCTGCACTTCTTCGTCGCCCCGTACGACGCGACGATGCGGATCGGCGACGGCGGCGGCCACCCGGACGAGGGCGAGGACATCGAGGTGCTCGAGCTGGCCATCGACGAGGCCCTGGCCATGATCGCCGACGGCCGCATCCGCGACGCCAAGACGATCATGCTGCTGCAGCACGCGGCGCTCAATTTGTTCAGGGCCTAGGTCCGGAGTCCGTAATCGTCCAAGCGTGGATTTTCTCGAGCACCTGAACCGTCGGACAACGCCCTGCCGATGAAGCGCTGAGAACGTTTCTCAACAAGGGCGGCCGCGTTGACACCCCCGGCGTCGCGCTTAAAAGCATCCCGCAACGCACAAAGCCAAAGGTTGGACGCAACCATGACCGACACCCGCGGGGGCCTTCCCGACCGCCCCCTGTCGCCGCACCTGCAGGTCTGGCGCTGGCACATCACCATGGCCTGCTCGATCCTGCACCGGGCCTGCGTGTTCGCGCTGTATGTCGGCGTCCTGCTGCTGGCCGGCTGGGCCGTCGCCCTGGCCTCGGGCCCCGAGGCCTACGCCTGCTATACCGGGGCCCTGGGCTCGCCGCTCGGCAAGCTGGTGCTGTTCGGCCTGACCGTCGCCGTGCTCTACAACATCGCCTACACCGTGCGTCAGACCTTCTGGGACGCCGGCAAGGGCTTCACGCCGAAGACCGCCGACATGACCGGCGCCGGGGCCATCGCCTTCGCGGTGGTCGGCGCGATCGTCGTCTGGGTCATCGCCGCCCAAACCGGAGCGCTCTGATCATGGCCGGTCCTTCCTCCTCCGCCCGCTTCCGCACGCCGATGTCCCGGGCCCGCGGCCTGGGCGCCTCGCACCACGGCGTCGGCCATTTCGTCACCGAGCGCGTCTCGGGCATCGCCCTGATCCCGCTGGCCCTGTGGGGCCTGTTCGCCGGCCTGCGCCTGGCGGGCCTGGGCTTCGACGGGGCCGCCGAATGGGTGGCCATCCCGCACAACACCGTCCTGCTCAGCCTGCTGATCGTCGTCGCCCTGATCCACCTGAAGGGCGCGGTGCAGGTGGTGATCGAGGACTACATCCCGGACTTCACGACCAAGACCGTGCTGGTCCTCGCCAATCTTTTCGTCTGCGTCCTCGGCGGCGCTCTTGGGGTCGTGGCGATCCTCAAGGTCGCCTTCACCGGAGCCCTCTGATGTCGGCCTACAAGTTCATCGACCACAAGTTCGACGTCGTCGTCGTCGGCGCCGGCGGCTCGGGCCTGCGCGCCGCGCTGGGCTGCGCCCAGGCAGGGCTGAAGACCGCCTGCGTCACCAAGGTGTTCCCGACCCGCAGCCACACGGTCGCCGCCCAGGGCGGGATCTCGGCCTCGCTGGGCAACATGGGCCAGGACGACTGGCGCTGGCACATGTTCGACACCGTCAAGGGCTCGGACTGGCTGGGCGACCAGGACGCCATCGAATACCTGACCCGCAACGCCCCGGCGGCGGTGTACGAGCTGGAGCACTGGGGCGTGCCGTTCTCGCGCACCGTGGATGGCAAGATCTACCAGCGCGCCTTCGGCGGCATGACCAAGAACTTCGGCGAAGGCCCGATCCAGCGCACCTGCGCGGCGGCCGACCGCACCGGTCACGCCATGCTGCACACGATGTACGGCCAGTCCCTGGCCCACGACACCGAGTTCTTCATCGAGTACTTCGCCCTCGACCTGATCATGGAAGACGGCGTCTGCCGGGGCGTCACCGCCTGGAAGCTGGACGACGGCACCCTGCACCGGTTCCAGGCCCAGATGGTCATCCTGGCCACCGGCGGCTACGGCCGCGCCTACTTCTCGGCCACCTCGGCCCACACCTGCACGGGCGACGGCAACGCCATGGCCCTGCGCGCCGGCCTGCCGCTGCAGGACATGGAATTCGTGCAGTTCCACCCCACCGGCATCTACGGCGCCGGCTGCCTGATCACCGAGGGCGCCCGCGGCGAGGGCGGCTACCTGACCAATTCGGAAGGCGAGCGCTTCATGGAGCGCTACGCCCCGTCGGTGAAGGACCTGGCCCCGCGCGACATGGTCAGCCGGGCCATGACCATCGAGATCCGCGAAGGCCGCGGCGTGGGCCCCAACAAGGACCACATCTTCCTGCACCTGGACCACCTGGACCCGAAGATCCTGCACGAGCGCCTGCCCGGCATCTCCGAGACCGCCAAGGTGTTCGCCGGCGTCGACGTGACCAAGGCCCCGATCCCGGTCCTGCCGACCGTCCACTACAACATGGGCGGCATCCCGACGAACTATCACGGCGAGGTCGTCACCAAGTCGGGCGATAATCCCGACCAGGTGATCCCGGGCCTGATGGCCGTGGGCGAGGCCGCCTGCGTCTCGGTGCACGGCGCCAACCGCCTGGGCTCCAACAGCCTGATCGACCTGGTGGTGTTCGGCCGCGCCGCGGCCCTGCGCTGCGCCGAGATCCTCAAGCCGATGGCCACCCAGCCCGAGCTGAAGGACAGCATGACCGACGCGCACGTGGCGCGCTTCGACCGCTTCCGCAACGCCAACGGCGGCACGCCGACGGCGGCTCTGCGCCTGGAGATGCAGAAGGCCATGCAGGAGGACGCCGCGGTGTTCCGCACCGGCGAGAGCCTGGAAAGCGGCGTCAAGCGCCTGCAGGCGGTCTGGGACAAGGCCCGGGACATTAAGGTCAGCGACCGCGGGCTGGTGTGGAACACCGACCTGATGGAGACCCTGGAGTTCGACAACCTGATCGGCCAGGCGGTGGTGACGGTGGCCGGGGCGGTCAACCGCACCGAAAGCCGCGGCGCCCACGCCCGCGAGGACTTCTCCACGCGCGACGACGCCAACTGGATGAAGCACACCCTGGCCTGGCTCGACCAGGGCACGGGCCAGGTGAAGATCGATTTCCGGCCGGTGCACAGCTACACCATGTCGAAAGACATCGACTACATCCCGCCCAAGCAGCGCGTGTACTGAGGGTACGATCGATGGTTCAGCTCACCCTCCCGAAGAACTCCACCGTCCAGAACGGCAAGCACTGGCCCGCCCCGGCCGGCGCCAAGAACACGCGGTCGTTCAAGATCTACCGCTACGACCCGGAAGACGGCCGCAACCCGCGCTGGGACACCTACGAGGTGGACGTCGACGCCTGCGGCCCGATGGTCCTGGACGCCCTGCTCTACATCAAGAACACCATCGACCCGACGCTGGCCTTCCGCCGCTCGTGCCGCGAGGGCGTCTGCGGCTCGTGCGCGATGAACATCGGCGGCCGCAACACCCTGGCCTGCACCCACGGCCACGCCGACACCCCCGGCAAGGCCGTGCAGATCAGCCCGCTGCCTTCGCAGCCGGTGGTCAAGGACCTGATCCCCGACCTGACGCTGTTCTACGCCCAGTACGCCTCGATCGAGCCCTGGCTGCACACCGTCACGCCCGAGCCGCAGACCGAGTGGAAGCAGTCGCCGGAAGACCGCTCCAAGCTGGACGGCCTCTACGAGTGCATCCTCTGCGCCTGCTGCTCGACCTCGTGCCCCAGCTACTGGTGGAACGGCGACAAGTACCTGGGCCCGGCCACCCTGCTGCACGCCTATCGCTGGCTGATCGACAGCCGCGACGAAGCCACGGGCGACCGCCTCGACAACCTCGAGGACCCGTTCAAGCTCTATCGCTGCCACACGATCATGAACTGCGCCCAGGTCTGCCCCAAGGGCCTGAACCCGGCCAAGGCGATCGCCGAGATCAAGAAGATGCTGGTCGAGCGCGTGGTCTAGCACGGCGCGCTCTTCGCCTCGTCCTTCGACGGGCTCGGGACGAGGCTCATCCAATCGCCGTAGAAGGCGGGTCCGCCACGCACTAGGACCGGCCTTCGAGCCCAAGGCCGGTCGGCTTGCAAAAAGGTGACGCTGTCGTCATCTTTGCTCGAACGGGAGGACGATGGCGTTGAGTGAAGCGGGTTCCGGCGATCTGAACAGCCGTGTCGTCATCGTCGGGGCCGGCCATGCCGGCGGCTCGGCGGCGGCGTTTCTTCGCCAATACGGCCACACGGGCCCGATCGTGCTGATCGGCGACGAGCCCCTGCTGCCCTACCAGCGCCCGCCGCTCAGCAAGGCCTGGCTGAAGGGCGAGGCCGACGCCGACAGCCTGCAACTCAAGCCCAGCAGCTGGTATGAGGAGGCGGGGATCTCCCTGCGCCTGGGCGGGGTGGCGGTGTCGATCAACCGCGGCGCCAAGACCGTGACCCTGGCCTCGGGCGAGTCCCTGCCCTACGACTACCTGATCCTGGCCACCGGGGCCCGCGCCCGCGCCCTGCCCCTCCCCGGCGCCGACCTGACCGGCGTCCTGGCCCTGCGCACGGCGGCCGACGCCGAGGCCCTGAAGGGCGCCCTGGGGCCCGGCAAGCGGCTGGCCGTGGTCGGCGGCGGCTATGTGGGCCTGGAGGCGGCGGCCTCGGCCATGGCCTTGGGCGGCCACGCCACGATCCTCGAGCGCGAGCCGCGCGTCCTGGCGCGGGTGGCCTGCGAGACCCTGTCGACCTTCTTCCAGGACTATCACGGCGCGCGCGGCGTGACCTTCGTGCTCGACGCCAAGGTGGCGGGCTTCGACGGTCAGGATGGCCACGTGACCGGCGTACGGCTGGCGGACGGCTCGGTGATCGCCTGCGACGTCGCCCTGGTCGGGGTGGGGGCGATCCCCAACGAGGAACTGGCCCGCGACGCCGGGCTGGACTGCACTAACGGCGTGGTGGTCGACATCGAGTCCCGCACGGCCGACCCGTTCGTGTTCGCGATCGGCGACCTGACCCATCGGCCGCTGCCGATCTACGAGCGCCAGTTCCGCCTGGAGAGCGTGCCCAACGCCCTGGAACAGGCCAAGCAGGCCGCCGCCGCCATCGCCGGCCGGCCGATGCCGCCGCACGAGATCCCGTGGTTCTGGTCCGACCAGTACGACTTGAAACTGCAGATCGCCGGCCTGCCCTTCGACGCCGACCGCCAGGTGGTGCGCGGCGACGTGGCCGCCGCCAAGTTCGCCGTCTTCCATCTGAAGGGCGATCTCGTCCAGGCCGTCGAAGCCGTCAACGCGCCGCCCGAGTTCATGGCCGGCAAGCAGTTGATCGCCCGACGCACGCCCGTCGATATCGCCAGGTTGATGGATCCGACGATTTCCATGAAAGACGTTGCGGCGTAAAACGACCGTTCAAAACCAGTCCAGGGGACCCATGGCCAAGATCACCTATATCGAGCACGACGGCACGGATCACGTCATCGACGTCAAGCCGGGCCTGACGGTCATGGAAGGCGCGGTGAAGAACAACGTGCCGGGCATCGACGCCGACTGCGGCGGCGCCTGCGCCTGCGCCACGTGCCACGTCTATGTGGACGACGCCTGGCTGTCCAAGACCGGCGACAAGTCGGCCATGGAGGAGTCGATGCTGGACTTCGCCGAGAACGTCGAGCCGAACTCGCGCCTGTCGTGCCAGATCAAGGTCAGCGACGCCCTGGACGGGCTGGTGGTGCGCCTGCCGGAAAGCCAGCACTAGGGGCGCGAGAAGCCCCCTCAGTCGCTCCGCGACAGCTCCCCCAGAGGGGGAGCATCCAGAAGGTGCGGCCGCCAGCAAAGATCCTCCCCCTCTGGGGGAGGTGGCCCGAAGGGCCGGAGGGGGTCTTCCCCGGTCCCTAGAACCCGAACTCCGGCTGGGCCGCGCCCGGCTGCTGCGTCTCGGGCAGGTGGCAGGTGAAGGTCGAGCCCGCGCCCGGCTCGCTCTCCAGCGCCACCCAGCCGCCGTGCAGCTCGACCAGCGCCTTGACCAGGGCCAGGCCCAGGCCCGGGCCGCCACGGTCGCGGCCCACGAAGCGGTCGAAGATGTGGGCCTGGACGTGGAACGGCACGCCGCGGCCGGTGTCCGACACGTCCAGCCGCACCTCGCCCAGCGCCCGCCGCGCCGACAGGGTGACCACGCCGTCCGGCGGGGTCTGGCGCAGGGCGTTCTCGATCAGGTGGTCCAGGATCTGCGAGAGCCGCTTGTGGTCGCCACGGATCAGGCCGACGTCCTTGTCGCACTCCACCGACAGCGTCACCCCGCCCAGCTGGGCCGCCTTCAGCGAGCGCTCCTGGGCGTCGGCCAGCAGGCCGGCCACCCGGATGTCCTCGATCTCCAGCGCCATCTCGCCGGCGTCGATCTGGGCCATGTCCAGGACGTCGTCGATCGAGCGGGCCAGCTGGGTGGCGGCGGCGCGCACCGAGACCACGTGGCCCCGACTGCGCTCCGAGAGGCCGTCGGCCCGCTCCAGTAGCTCCGAATAGCCGATGATCGTCGTCAGCGGCGTGCGCAGCTCGTAGGAGACGTTGCCGACGAAGTCGCGCTTGAGCCGCTCGGCCTCGGTCAGGGCGGCCGAGCGGTCGTCCAGGGCGTTCTGCAGGGCGCGGGTGTCGGTGACGTCGGCGAAGGCGATCAGCGTCGCGCCGTCGGGCAGCGGGCGGCTCTGGTAGACGACGATCCGGTTGTCCGAGGTGCGAGTCTCGCCCGAGGTCGGGGCGCGCATCTGCGGGTCGGGATCGGCCACCCGGCCCTTCAGCTCGCGCCAGAAGCTCAGGTCGTGCAGGCGCGGCACGCACAGCTCGACCACGCCCTCGAAGTCGACCGCCGCCTCCAGGGCCTGGGCCGAGACGTTCCAGAAGGTCTCGAAGGCCTCGTTGTGCAGCCGCAGGCGGCCGTCCGAGCCGAACACCGCCACCGCGTCGTTCAGCTTGTCCAGCGTGGCCTGCTGCACCTGGATCAGGGCGTTGTACTGGGCCTTCAGCCGCAGCTCGCCGGTGATGTCGGAATAGAGCAGCAGCATGCCGCCCAGCGGGTGGGGCTGGCGCACGACGCGCAGGGTGCGGCCGTCGGGCAGGTCCCACATCTCGTCGGCCTGGGGGCCCAGGTCCTCGTAGCGCGCCAGCTCGGCGGCCTTCCACCGCGCATAATCAACCGTTTCGGGGAGCCGGCGGCGCTGGCGCAGGCGGTCCAGGACCTCGCCATGGGTCGGGCGCTCGGCCAGCCAGGCCGGCTCCAGGCCCCACAGCTCGGCGAAGGCGGTGTTGTGGAAGGCCAGGCGGCGGCCGGCGCTGAAGATCGCCACGCCGTCGGCGATGTGGTTCAGGGTCTCGTCGTGGGCGGCGACGTGCTTCTTCAGCGCGTCACGCATGTCCTCGACCTCGGTGACGTCGCTGCTGAACACCCCGACCCCGCCGCCGTCCAGCGGCTGGGCCGAGAAGCGCAGGGCCCGACGGCGGCCGTCCAGCGGCACCCAGCGCACCAGCTCGCGCAGTTCGCCGGCCTTGGCGGACTCGACGGCCAGGGCGTCGGCGGCCCGGTCGAGGGACTTGTTGTCGCGCGCCGCGTCGGCGGCGGTCTCCACCCCGACCACGCGCAGATAGGCCGCGTTGCCCCAGACCGGCGCGCCGTCGGCGCTGGCGATCCAGGCCGGCTCGACCAGGCCGTCCATGAAGGCGGCGAAGCGGCGGGCGTCAGGCAGGCCGGTCTCGTCGGCGGCGGCCGCGGCCAGCCGCAGCCAGGCCCGGGTCCCGGCCGCCCGGCCCTCGACCAGCACCCCGCCCCGCGCGCTGCGCACCTCGAAGGCGCAGGCCTCGCCCTGTTCGAACAGGGCCTTCAGCTTGTGGGCGTGGGACGGATCGGCGTCGGTCAGGGCCACGACCACGGCCTGAGCGTCGGCGGCGACGTCGAGGATCGCGGCGCAGGCCGCCAGGGCGTCCTCGCCGGAGACCAGGTCCACGCCGTCGTCGTGCAGGACGACCACCGCGGTCTCGAAGGCCTCGGCGGCGCCCTGGGCGTCCATCAGCCGCGTCTCCAGCGCCCGGGCGCGGGTGTTCAGGCGAGCGAGGCGATCCTCGAACCGTCGTCGCTGCGACATGGCCCACAGGGTGGCGCAGAGGGCCAGGCAGACCGCGCCGGCCGTCGCGGCCAGGATCAAGTCGGACGAGGTCATCAGGCTTGTCGTCGGCCCCCGGGCTGCGGACGTGGTTAGCGAATCAGATTCACAGATTAGGCCGTGCATGGCCAGAGCGCGATGAGCGCCGCCGTCATGGCCCGTCGCGCCTCGCCGGCCCGACCTTTCCCGCGCGGTCGCGCCGGCCTATGTACCGACCATGACCTGGACCGACCGCTTCGCCCCGTCGCTGGACGACTTCGCCGCCCTGGCGCGCAAGGCGTTCGACGACCTGCCCGCCGATTTCCGCCGCCAGACCGGCGACGTGGTGTTCCGCATCGATGATTTCGCCGCCGACGAGGTGCTGGACGACCTGGGCATCGAGGACCCGTTCGGGCTGACGGGCCTCTACCAGGGTGTCGACCTGGGCCGCCGCTCGATCCTCGACCCTTCGCCGCAACCGTCGATGGTGTTCCTGTACCGCCGGCCGATCCTGGACGAATGGTGCGAACGCGGCGACGTCACCCTGGGCGAGCTGATCGCCCACGTGCTGGTCCACGAGATCGGCCACCATTTCGGCCTGTCGGACGACGACATCCACCGCATCGAGGACGACGCATGAGCCCTTCCGACCGCCTGTTCGACGCCGACGCCTGGCGCGGCCGCATGGACGAGCGCTGGTTCGAGAGCGGCGCGGCCATGGCCGAGGCCGGCGCCGTCGACCTGGTGGCGATCGAGGACGACGCCGTCACCGGCCACGTGACCGGCAGCGCCGGCGACCTCTATGTCGTCACCCTGCGCGCGCCGGACGGCGACGGCGCCTGCACCTGCCCCGGCTTCGAGAAGTTCGGGGCCTGCAAGCACCAGGCGGCCGTGGTGGCGGCGGCCAACCTGCTGGACGCCACGGGCCGGGGCTATGTCCGCGACCGCCTGGCCCGCCTGCGCGACGGCCTGTCGCTCGAGAGCAAGGACGCCCTGATCGAGCGGATCGTCGAGCTGGCGAAGAAGAACCCCAAGGTGCTGGCGGGACTGGAGGGGTAGCGCGCCCTATCCGCCCAGCACCTCGTCCACCCAGGCCGGCACCACCTCCGTCGCCGGGCCGTAGCGGCGCTCGTCGAAGATGCGGGCGTTGTCGGAGGGTTGCAGGTTCAGTTCGCAGGTCCGGATCCCCAGCCGCCGGGCCTGGGCCACCAGACCCGCGGCCGGATAGACCGCGCCCGAGGTGCCGATCGCGGCGAACAGGTCGCTCTCTTCCAGGGCGTCGTCGATGCCGTGCATGAACAGCGGCGTCTCGCCGAACCACACCACGTGCGGCCGAGCCGTTCCGGTCGCCTGGCAGCGCGGGCAGGCGGTGTCCGCGCTCAGCGGTTCCAGGTCCGGCCAGGTCGCCTGGCAGGCGTGGCAGCGGGTGACCCGCAGCTGGCCGTGCATGTGGACCACGTCGGTGCAACCGCCCTGCTCGTGCAGGTCGTCGACGTTCTGGGTGCACAGGAACAGTCGCCCGCCCCGCGCCGCCAGATCCTTCTGCAGCCGGGCCAGGGCCGCGTGCGCCGCGTTGGGCGCCGCGTCCGCCAGATTGGCCCGGCGGGCGTTGTAGAAGGCCCGCACCTTGGCCGGATCGCGCGCGAAACCCTCTGGAGTGGCCACCTCCGACAGGTCGTATTGCGTCCAGATCCCGCTGGCGTCGCGGAACGTGCCCAGGCCGCTCTCGGCCGAGATCCCGGCGCCGGTCAGGACGAAGACGTTCAGGCCCATGGTTGGTTTTCTCCCGGAGCGATGCGGCTTTGCAAACCTGACGCGGCCGTCATTTTTAATTTGACCCCGCCGGTTCTTTGAGTGGACAGTGTTCAGATAGGCAAGAGACCCGCGCTAGACGGATCCTGTCCAGACCCATTGGCGAGGAACTTCCCGTGACGGACAAGAACATCACCAAGGACGCCATGTACGACGCGGTGGCGCCGGACGATTTCGAGTCGATGCTCGAACTGGACCGCTACAACAACCGCTCGACCGCCTTCGACAAGATCATCTCCGCGACCCACGACCACTTCTGGGACCCGCTGGACAAGGCCTATATCGACTATGACGAGCCGTTCGACATGGAGAACCAGGCGCTGGTTCCCGAGGACCTGGTGATCGCCCTGTCGACCGACTACGTCTCCGACCACCTCAGCGACCCCAAGCAGCGCATCCGCTTCATCAACCAGTCGGTGCTGCGCAGCTTCTCGTCGATCCTGCACGGCGAGCAGGGAGCGCTGAACCTGTCGGCCTCGCTCTGCCACGTGCTCAAGGACCAGGGCGCCCAGGAATACGCCGCCAACCAGACCCGCGAGGAGGCCCGCCACGTCACGGCCTTCGCCAAGTACATCAAGGCCCGCTGGGGCAGGCCGGTCGAGTGCGGCCCCGCCCTGAAGACCCTGCTGGTCGAGATCATCGGCGCGCCCGAGGTCTACAAGAAGATCATCGGCATGCAGATGCTGGTCGAGGGCCTGGCCATGGGCGCCTTCGCCACCTTCTACACCCAGATCCATGACCCCCTGGCCAAGAAGATGCTGCAGCTGGTGATGACCGACGAGGCCTTCCACCACAAGTTCGGGAAGATCTGGGCCGACCGCACGGTGCCCAAGCTGACCCCCGAGGAGCACGCGATCATCGAGGACTGGGCGGCGCACTGCTTCCAGACCCTGCTGTTCAACCTGGTCTCGCCGCATCAGCAGCTGGACCTCTACGCCGAGTTCGGCCTGGATCCCGACAGGGTGGTCGAGGAGTACGGGAAGATCATGACCGACGACCTGCGTCGGGAGAACATGAAGGAGCAGACCAACATCTTCCGGGTGCTGGTCAAGACGCTGTTGAACGCCGGCATCATCACCGAGCGCACCAAGGCCTTCTACGCGATGTATGTCGACATCGAGGAGCTGAGGGGCGAGGGCGAGCGGATGGTCGGCGACGACATCGCCGAGGAGGGCATCCGCCACCTGCAGGCCATCAACTTCAAGGACCGCGCCACGCCGGTGACCATCGCCGCCGAATAGGCCTGGCCGCGCGGCCTCCGAGCGCCTCGTCGGAACTTCGGCGGGGCGCTTTGCGTTTCTGGCGTCCCTTGGGGCAAGATGGGCGTCATGCGCAGACTTACGATCCTGATCGCCGCGAGCCTGCTCGCGGCCCCGATGTCGGCGAACGCCGCCGCCAAGCCGCCGGCCAGGCCGATCGCCGCCAGCTTTTATACCGGCAAGTGGTACGAGATCGCCCGCACGCCCAACGCCGGCCAGCGCGACTGCGAAGCCCCGACCACCGAGTTCACCGGCAAGGGCGCCGACGGCTTTTCCGTGCACCAGGTCTGCCGCAAGGGCTCGGCCGGCGGCGCGGCCAAGGTGTTCGACACCACCGGCAAGATCATCGCCAATACCCAGAACACCCGCTTCACCATGAGCTTCCTGGGCGGGCTGAAGAAGCAGGAATACTGGGTGCTGGACTGCGCCGACGACCATTCCTGGGCGATCATGGCCACCCCCGGCGGCAACTTCGTCTGGCTGCTGTCGCGCAAGGCGGTGATGGACCCGGCCGCCAAGGCCCAGGCCCTGGCCCGCGTGAAGTCGCTGGGCTACGCCAAGCTGGAATACCCGCAGCAGCCGCCGGCGTAGGGCGGCCAGCGGGCTTGAATTGTACGGAAATCCGTACATATCGTAGACTCCCGGAGAGCCCTACGATGGATGTGATCAGCTATTCCGAGACTCGCGCCAACCTGAAAGAGGTCATGGATCGCGTGGTCGAAGATCGGACGCCGGTTCTGGTCACGCGCCAGAAGGCCGAGTCCGTCGTAATGGTCTCGCTGTCGGACTGGCATGCCATGGAGGAAACGCTCCATCTCCTGTCGTCGCCGACCAACGCCGACCGCCTGCGCAAGTCGATCGCTGAGCTGGACGCCGGCCAGGGCGCCGAGCGGGTCCTGACCGAGCCGTGAAGCTGGTCTTCTCCCAGCAGGCCTGGGAAGACTATCTGCACTGGCAGGCCAGCGATCCGGCCGTGCTCGACCGGGTGAACGCCCTGATCAAGGAATGCCAGCGCACGCCGTTTCAAGGCACCGGCAAGCCCGAACCGCTGAAGGGCGACCTGAAGGGCTGGTGGTCGCGGCGCATCACCTTGCAAGACCGGCTGCTCTATCGCGTCGCCGGGTCGGGCGACGAGCAACGGCTGGAAGTGGCGCAATGCCGTTACCACTATTGACCTCTTGATCCGCGAACAAAGCTGGAACATGGTTCCGGCATGGACGTCGTCATCGATCTTCGGCCCTCTCGGCCCGAGACCACCGGCCTGGTGACCCGCGGGGCCGGGCGGTTCCTGGTCTCGCTGGGCTATGCGCCCCTGGCCGAGGTGACCCTGCCCAACGGTCGCCGGGCCGACCTGATGGCCCTGGGCCCCAGGGGGGACATCCTGATCGTCGAGGTGAAGTCGGGGCTGGAGGACTTCCGGGTCGATCGCAAGTGGCCTGAATACGCGCCCTATTGCGACGCCTTCTATTTCGCGGTGTCGCCGGACTTTCCCGAGGGGATCCTGCCCGAAGAGCCGGGGCTGATCGTCGCCGACGGCTTCGGCGGCGCGGTCGTGCGCGAGGCGCCGGTCGCCCCGCTGGCCCCGGCGCGGCGCAAGGCCCTGACCCTGGCCTTCGCCCGGATGGCCGCCCTGCGGGCCGCCGGCGTCACCGCCGAGCGGCTGTCACTGTAGGGCTAACGGTCGAAGTTGCGGGCCAGCAGGAAGCCGAACACCAGGCCGGCCACGAAGGTCCCGACCGCCAGGGCCACGGGATGCTCCTCGGCCTGCTGGTGGGCGACCTGGGCCTTTTCGGCCGTCCAGGCCTTGCCGACGTCGGCCTTCTCGGCGGCGTAGGCGCGGGCGACCTCGGTCTTCTCGGCCACGGTCTCCACCGCCTTCTCGACGGCGGCCTTGGCGCGCTTGACGCCGGCCTGGGCCTTCGTCTTGGTGGAGGCCTTGGGGGCCGGGGTCTTGATCGTGAAGTCGGTCATGCGAAATCCCGTGGAATGAGGCGCCAACAGCCTAACACGTCGCGCCGCGAAACGTTTCCCTGTCCGGCGCGACTTAGTTGTCGCGCACCACCTTCAGCACGGCCTCGCCATAGCGGTCCAGCTTGCCCTGGCCGACGCCGCCAGCCTTGGCCAGGGCCGCGAGCGTCCCGGGACGGGCGGCGGCGATCTCGGCCAGGGTGGCGTCGTGGAAGATCACATAGGGCGGCACGTGCTGCAGCGCCGCCTCCTCGCGCCGCCAGCTCCGCAACGCCTCGAACAGCGCCTGGTCCTCCAGCGGCACGGTCAGGGCCTGGCGCTTGCGGGCGGTCTTGCCCGCCCCTGAACGTCCCGGGCTGTCGGCCGTGGCCGGCTGCTGGCGCAGCGAGACCAGCCGCTCGCCGCGATAGACCTGGCGCACGCCCTCGCCGTCGCCCAGGCCGATCAGCGGCCGGCCGTCGTTGGGGTCCTCGCGCAGCAGGCCCTCGAACACCAGGGTGTCGATCAGGTCGCGCCAGCCCTGGGGGCTGAACTCCCTGCCGATGCCGAAGGTCGACATCTGGGCCTCGGCGGGCGTGACGTCCTTGGTCTTGCCCAGCAGGTGGTCGACCAGACGGCCGCGCCCGAACCGCCCGCCCATCCGGTGGGCGGCCGACAGGGCCTTCTGGGCGGCCTGGGTGGCGTCGACCCCGGTCGGCGGCGCGACGCAGATGTCGCAGACCCCGCAGCGCTCGACCCCCTCCTCGCCGAAATAGCGGCGGACGGCGGCGGCGCGGCAGGTGACGCCCTCCAGCATGGCGTAGAACTGGCGCAGCTTGCGCAACTGCACGGCCTTGACCTCGTCGGGCGCGCTCTGGGCCTCGATGCGGCGCACGGCCCAGGCCAGGTCGGCGGAGCTGTAGAGCGTGATGCCCTCGGCCGGCTGGCGGTCGCGGCCGGCCCGGCCGATCTCCTGCCAATAGGCCTCGATCGCGGCCGGCGGGTCGGCGTGGATCACGAAGCGGACGTCGGGCTTGTCGACCCCCATGCCGAAGGCGATGGTCGCGACCATCACCGCCTCGTCGGCCTCCAGGAACTCCTCCAGCCGCCGGGCCCGCACGGCCTTGTCCAGGCCGGCGTGGTAGGCCAGGGCCGGGATCCCCTCGGCGATCAGCTTCTCGGCCAGCTTCTCGGTGGAGTCGCGGCTGCCGGCATAGACAACGCCGGCGCGGTTGGGACGCTCGGTGACCAGTTCGATGACCCGGTCGTGGCCCTTGCCCTTCTTGCGCTCGGCGTTCAGGGCCAGTTCGTGGCGGGCGAAGCTGTCGACGAACTCGGCCGCGCCCTGCAGGCGCAGCTCGGACCGGATGTCGTCGCGGGTGCGGGCGTCGGCCGTGGCGGTGACGGCCAGGCGCGGGGCGTGCGGGAACACCTCGGCCAGCCGCCCCAGCATGCGGTATTCGGGCCGGAAGTCGTGGCCCCACTGACTGACGCAGTGGGCCTCGTCGACGGCGACCAGCGACAGGGGCAGGCGCGACAGCCGCTCCAGCATCGACGGCTGCATCAGGCCTTCGGGCGACAGGTACAGCAGGTCCAGCACCCCGGCGTCGATCCGCCGCCAGATCTCGGCCCGTTCGCCCGGCAGGGTGTTGCTGTCCAGGCGCTCGGCCGCCACCCCCGCCTGCTGCAGGCCCGCGACCTGGTCGGCCATCAGGGCGATCAGCGGCGACACCACCAGGCCCAGGCCCGGACGGACCAGGGCGGGGATCTGGTAGCACAGGCTCTTGCCGCCGCCGGTGGGCAGCACGGCCAGGGCGCTGCGCCCGGCCAGCAGCTCGCCGATCACCCCGGCCTGCAGGCCCCGGAAGTCCGAATGGCCGAAGGTGCGGCGCAGCACCTCGCGCGCCGCGTCGAGCGAGGCGGCCGGCCCTGGAGCGGGGGACCCGTATGCGGAATCAGGATGGTCGTACACGGGCGTCTTTTGACAGCGCGCGGAGGCCAGGCCAAGCGCGGCGCCATGATCCGGCCGCCAAAATCGGCTTGAAGGCTGACATCGGCTTCAACGGCCCTGCACGGAAGGTCGCCAGCATCCTCGCGCCGCGACCGGAAGGCGAAACGAACCATGAACACGCCCGGGGTGCAAGGGGGCGCGCAAGGCGGGTTAAGATGCGTTCATCTCTCGTCAATCTTGTCGCGCCTTCTGTGAGCTTCGGCTAAACGAAGTGCGGCGCGACCCCCGGGGCGACCGCGCGTTTGCGGGATTAAGGACGACATGGCCAACGGTACCTTCGGCGGGAACAAGCCGGCGAAGCCGCAGCGCACGCCCCTGCAGGCGCTGCTCTACTGGACGGTCGTGCTGGGCGTCTGGGGCCTGATCTTCGTCGTCGCCTTCTTCGCGGTGTTCGCCAGCGACCTGCCCGACACCTCCAAGCTGTACGACGTCAAGCGCCAGCCCTCGATCAACTATCTCGACCGCTCGGGCGCCCTGCTGGCCGTGCGCGGCAGCCAGTATGCGCCGCCGGTCGACCTGGACGCCCTGCCCGACTACGTGCCGGCCGCCTTCGTCGCTATCGAGGACCGCCAGTTCTACCACCATATCGGCTTCAACCCCTGGGGCATCGCCCGCTCGCTGGTCTGGAACCTGAGCCACGAGGGCGGCCCGCAGCGCGGCGGCTCGACCATCACCCAGCAGTTGGCCAAGAACCTGTTCCTGAGCCCGGCCCAGAACTATCGCCGCAAGGCCCAGGAGCTGATCCTGGCCGTCTGGCTGGAGCTGAAGTTCAGCAAGAAGCAGATCCTGGCCCTCTACATGAACCGGGTCTATTTCGGGGCCGGCGCCTACGGCATCGAGGCCGCCTCGCAGCGCTACTTCAACAAGCCCGCCTCGCAGCTGACCGTCGGCGAGGCCGCCCTGCTGGCCGGCCTGATGAAGGCCCCCGCCCGCTATTCGCCGGTCTCGGCCAGCGACCGCGCCGCCCGCCGCGCCACCATCGTGCTGGACGAGATGGTGCGGATGAAGGCCATCACCCCCGCGCAGCGCGACCAGGCCTTCGCCGAGCCGGTCCGCGTCTCGGCCACCCTGGCCAACCAGCGCGCCCAGTACTTCACCGACTATGTCGACGCCCAGGTGCGCTCGCTGGTCGGCGAACCGACCGAGGACCTGGTGGTCGAGACCACCCTGGACCTGCCGATCCAGGTGGCCGCCGAGCGTTCGGTGCAGACCGGGGTCGAGGGCCACAAGGGCCAGGGCGTGCAGCAGGCGGCCCTGGTGGCCATCGACGGCGAGGGCCGCATCCGGGCCTATGTCGGCGGGGCCGACTACAGCGACAGCCAGTTCGACCGCGCCACCAGCGCCCGCCGCCAGGCCGGCTCGGCCTTCAAGCCGTTCGTCTACCTGACCGCCATGGACCAGGGCCGCAATCCCAGCGTCATGGTGGTCGACGAGCCGGTGAAGATCGGCAACTGGGAGCCCAAGAACTACACCAACAAGTACCTGGGCCCGATGACCCTGCAGACGGCCCTGGCCCAGTCGATCAACACGGTCGCCGCGCGCCTGGCCAGCGAGGTGGGCACCAGCAACGTCGCCGCCACCGCCCGCCGCCTGGGCATCACCAGCAAGATCCAGCTGGACCCGTCGATGGCCCTGGGCGCGGTCGAGGTCTCGCCGATGGAGATGGCCCAGGCCTACGCCCCGTTCTCGAACGGCGGCTTCCTGGCCAAGGGCTACGGCATCGAGCGGATCCGCACCACCAGCGGCAAGGTCCTGTACGACCACGGCGTCGACAAGGCCCCGCGCGCCCAGGTGATCGCCTCGCCCTCGCTGCAGTACATGAATCAGATGATGCGCCAGGTCGTGGCCGGCGGCACCGGCACGCGGGCCAAGGTCGAGGGCTACGACATCGCCGGCAAGACCGGCACCACCAGCGACTACCGCGACGCCTGGTTCGTCGGCTACACGGGGGGCTTCGTCACCGCGGTGTGGACCGGCAAGGACGACAACACCTCAATGAAGCGGGTAACCGGCGGCGGGGCTCCGGCCGAGATCTGGCATAATTTCATGGCCGCGACCCTGCCGCGGCTGAAGGCCACGCCCATTCCCGGCGGGGTGATCGAGCCGCCGCCCCCGGCCGGGGACGACCCGATCGGCGATATCCTGAACCCGGCCGCCGCCCCCGAAGGCCCGGCCGCCGAAACCCCGCCCGCCGGGACGCCGGCGCCGGAACAACTGCCCTATTGACATCGATCCTCCTCCCGTAACCCCCTCCGGCCCTTCGGGCCACCTCCCCCAGAGGGGGGAGGATCTACGTTGTGCAGATGCTCCCCCTCTGGGGGAGCTGTCGGCGAAGCCGACTGAGGGGGCCTTTCGCAGGCACGATCTCTCCCCAAGCATAAATCGCCGGGGACTCTCACGGCCAGCGTCCTGCAACCCGGCCGGCGTCCTGCCGTGAGAGCATGTCCCCGGCGTCCTAAGCCGAGATCGCGTGCAGCTCGGCCGCATGGGTGCGCAGCCAACGGCGGTGCGGCGCCGGGTCGCCGGCCAGTTGCTCGCACAGGGCCCAGAACCGCGGGCCGTGGTTGGCCTCGACCAGGTGGGCGCATTCGTGGGCGACGACATAGTCGGCCACCGCGAACGGGGCCAGCACCAGCCGCCAGCTGTAGCGGATCGCCGCCGGATGGCCGGGCCGCGCGGGACGGCACGAGCCCCAGCGGGCCTTGGGGTCGGCGATGGCCACCGAGGGCATGGGACGGCCCAGGGCCGCGGCGTGGTGGGCGGTGCGCTCGGTCAGGCGGACCAGGGCCTCGCGCTTGGCCAGGCGCAGGACGCGCAGGCCCCAGGCGCTGTCGTCGGGAGCGATCAGGGCCTCGTCGGTCATCCTCGGCCGGCCAGGGCCGACCTCCAGCCGATAGGGCTGGCCCAGCAGCCGCAGGATCCCGCCGGGCGCGATGACCTGGCGGTTTGGCAGGGCCGCCAGCTGGCCGGCGATCCAGTCGGCCTTCTCGTGGGCGAAGGCCACGGCCTCCGCCAGCCGGCGCGGGGTGGGGGCCAGGGCCACCACCTCGGACTTGGCCCGGTCGACCCGCAGCGAGATCCGCCGGGCCCGGCCGTCGACCTTCAGCCGCACCGCGCAGCCGCGCACGTCCAACCGGTCACCGTCGGCGTAGCGCTGCGGGCGGAAGAGGTTCATGTCCCCTAGATCGCGCCGTGTCTGTCGAGGTGCAAGGGGCTTGGCGCTAGAGACCAGGGATCAGCGACCGGTTCAGAGCCCAGGCCACCGCCTGCATCTCGATCACGATGGCCGCGATGGCGTAGAACAGTGAAACGAGGGGCCGTCGACGCGCCAGGGCGACGACACCGGCGATCGCATCGCCGAAGAGGGGGCGAGGTCGCATCGACAGCCATTGCGCCGGCAGGGCCAGTCCCCAGGCGACGAGCAGCGCCGAGGCGAACCAGATGCGCAGGACGAACGCGCCGAACGCCTCGGACAGGGCGAACATGGCCAGCATGTAGACCACCGAGATGACGAACAGCTTGGTCCTGAAGGCCAAGCCCGCCAGGCGGTCGATCAGCGAAACACGGTCATCGGGCATGGCCAAGCTTCGCAGACTTCACCGGTGAAGCTCAAGCCTTGCTCTGGAAGTTCGGGTCGCTCTTGAGGATGAAGTCGCGCACCCGCGGATAGATCTCCTCGCGGAACCGGCGGCCGTTGAACACCCCGTAGTGGCCCACGTCCGGCTGGACGTAGTCCGTCTTCATCGACTCGGGCAGGGAGGAGCACAGGCCGTGGGCGGCCTGGGTCTGGCCGATGCCGGAGATGTCGTCGTTCTCGCCCTCGACCGTCATCAGGCCGATGTCGGTGATCGCCGTGGGGTTCACCAGCCGGCCGCGATGGGTCAGCTCGCCCTTGGGCAGCAAGTGCTGCTGGAAGACGATGTCGATGGTCTGCAGGTAGAACTCCTCGGTCAGGTCCAGCACCGACAGGTACTCGTCGTAGAACTCCAGGTGCTTGTCGGCGCTGTCGCCGTCGCCCTTGACCAGGTCGTTGAAGTAGCGGCGGTGGGCTTCCTGGTGCTTCTCGGCGTTCATGCTCATGAAGCTGGCCAGCTGGACGAAGCCCGGATAGACGCGCCGGCCCATGCCCGGATAGGGCGGAGGCACGGTGTAGATCATGTTCGACTGGAACCAGGTGAACGGCTTTTCCTCGGCCAGCTGGTTGGTCACGGTCGGCGACAGCCGCGCGTCGATCGGCGAGCCCATGAAGGTCATGCTGGCGGGGCGCGAGGGATCGTTGTCCTCGGCCATCAGGGCGGCGGCGGCCAGGACGGGCGGGCCGGGCTGGCAGACGGCCACGACATTGGGGCGCGGCCCCAGGGCCGTCAGCATCTGGCGGATATGGTCGATATAGTCGTGGAAGTCGAAGCGACCCTGCAGGACCGAGACCTCGCGGGCGTTGACCCAGTCGACGATGAACACCGCGTGGTCGGGCAGGAAAGCCTCGACCGTGCCGCGCAACAGCGTCGCGTAGTGGCCGGAAAGGGGCGCGACGATCAGCACGGCGGGGTCCAGCTGGAACTTGCCGGCCCGGCGCATGTCGGCCATGTCGCGGTCGAACTGGATCAGCCGCGCCCAGGGACTCTCCCAGACCACGGTGGGACGCACGCGCACGTCGACCTGGCCGACCTTGACGGTGTCGATGCGCCAGTCCGGCTTGCCGTAGCGGCGGGTGACGTTCGAAAACAGGTCCGCGCCGGCGTGGAGGCGGCGGCCAAGATCGCTCTCGGCCGCCGGATTCAAGGGCGAACCCCAGAAGTCACGGGCCGCGCGGGCCGCGAGCCGCAGGGGCGTGGAGGCGTAGAAACTGGCCTCGTGGAGGGCGTAGAGCATGGCGCATCCAGAATGTTGCGATGCAACATAACACGCCAAGGCGGGGGAAAGTACAGTCTTCCGGTAGCGGTACAGCGTCGCGGAATCGCCAGGCGCTAGCTGCGCCCCTCCATGGCGTCCTTGATCTGCCGCGCGATCTCCTCGGGCGGCAGGTTGTAGGGGATCACTTTGACGAACCGGCCCTTGGGATCCATCAGATAGACCGCCGTGGAGTGGTCGACGCTGTAGTCGGGCCCGTCGCCGGCCTTCTTGTAATAGACGCGATAGGCCTTGGCCGCGGCGGCGATCTGCTCGGGCGTGCCGGTCAGGCCGAGAATATTTTTCGGCAGGGTCGGGCCCGACAGGAAGTCCTTGATCGCCTGCGGCTTGTCGCGGGCCGGGTCGACCGAGATGAAGACGATCTTCAGGTCCTTGGCCTTGGGGCCCAGCTGGTCGCTGGCGGCGGCCAGGGCCTGCAGGGTGCCGGGGCAGACGTCCGGGCAGTAGGTGAAGCCGAAGAACACCGCGTTCCACTGGCCCTTCAGCGCCGCCTCGGTGGTCGGCTTGCCGTTCTGGTCGACCAGCTGGAACGGGCCGCCGACCAGGGACGGGGGCGGAGCCTTGTCCAGGACGCCCGTCCTGAGGATCAGCGCGCCAGCCGCCAGAACGGCCAGCAGCCCCGCCAGAATCGCAAGCAACCGATGACGCGGCATGGGCTTTGAACCTTTCGCTCTCGCCAGACGAGAATTTCTGGCCTTATGGTGCGACATGGCAGACGCGTCTCTCAAGAATGCGCCGCATGGTTCGCCTCGGTCGGGGCTCGATAAGCCCGACGTCGAGGCGGCGCAAGACGAGGACTGGTCCTGGGCGGGACCAGGGCTGCGTCGTGGACGCCTGAGGGTCCGCACCCTGATCGCCCAGCGCTGGCTGATGGTGATCGGCCAGACCACCGCCGTGCTGGTGGCCGGCCTGGTCCTGGACCTGAAGATTCCCTTCGCGCTGTGCTTTTCCCTGATCGCCCTGTCGGCCTGGCTGAACATACTGATCGGCCTGGCGTTCGGCGGGCAGCGGATGGCCCGCGAGGGCGAGGCGACCGCCCAGATCGCCTTCGACACCCTGCAGCTGGCGGGGATGCTTTACCTGACCGGCGGGATCGTCAACCCGTTCTCCCTGCTGCTGATCGCGCCCGTCACCCTGGCCGCCGCCACCCTGCCGGCCCGGTTCGCCGTGGCGATCGGGGCCCTGGCGGTGGCGGCCTGCCTGGTGCTGACCTTCGTCTACCTGCCCTCGCCCTATCCGCCGTCGGCGGGCCCTGGACCCGTGCCCGGCGGCCTGACCCTGATGACCATCGTGCTGGCGCGGATCCTGGGGATCGCCCTGACCGGGGCCTATGCCTGGCAGGCGGCGACGGAGTCGGCGCGGATGGAGCTGGCGCTGAACGTCACCGAGACGGTGCTGGCCCGCGAGCAGCGGCTCTCGGCCCTGGGCGCTCTGGCCGCCGCCGCCGCCCACGAGCTGGGCACGCCCCTGGCCACCATCTCGGTCGTGGCCCGCGAGATGATCCGCAACGCCCCGGACGAGCAGACCCGCGAGGACGCCGAGCTGATGATCGGCCAGGCCGCCCGCTGCCGCGAGATCCTGGCCCGCCTGACCGAGATGCCCGAGGCCAAGGACGCGGTGCACGAGCGCATCAGCCTCACCCAGCTGGTGCACGAGGTGATCGAGCCGCACATGATCCACGGCATCCGGGTCGAGGCGGTGGTCAACGGTCCGCCGGGCGATTCGGCGCCCGACATCTGGCGCCGGGCCGAGATCCTCCACGCCCTGACGACGATCGTCGAGAACGCGGTCGACTTCGCCCGGGCCGAGGTCATCGTCGTGGCCCGCTTCGACGCCCGGGCGGTGGTGATCGAGGTGCGCGACGACGGGCCGGGCTTCTCGCCGGAGATCCTGGCCAAGCTGGGCGAACCCTATGTCACCTCGCGTCCCGGCGCGGAGGGCTCCAGGACCGGCCACATCGGCATGGGCCTGGGTTTCTTCATCGCCAAGACGCTGCTGGAACGAACCGGGGCCAGCGTGGATTTCAAGAATGGTCGGCGCGGCGGCGCGGTGGTCGCCGCGCGCTGGCCGAGGTCGGCGCTCGAGGCGCCGGCGATCATCGGAGCGAGCGAGCTGTAATGAAACACTTGCGACACTCGCGAATTGGGCAACAAGATGGCTCGCTCGTGGCCTGGTTGAGTGTCGGCGTTGGGAGGCGCTGAAGTTCATGGCGGATATCGGTGAAATGGTCGCGGCTCTGCCCGACAAGTCCCTGCTGCTCCTCGACGACGACGCGCCCTTGCGGACGCGGCTGGGTCGCGCGCTCGAACAGCGCGGGTTCGCGGTGACCCTCTGCGCCTCGGTGGCCGAGGCGATGAGCGCCCTGCGCAGCCAGGCGCCGGCCCACGCCGTGCTCGACATGCGGCTGGAGGACGGCACGGGCCTGAAGGTGGTCGAGGCCGTGCGCGACGTTCGGCCGGACGCCAAGGTCATCATGCTGACCGGCTACGGCAACATCGCCACCGCCGTGGCGGCCGTGAAGGCCGGGGTGATCGACTACCTGTCCAAGCCGGCCGACGCCGACGACGTGGCCCGCGCCCTGCTGGCCGCCAAGGACGCCGCCCCCGCCCCGCCGGAGAACCCGATGAGCGCCGACCGCGTGCGCTGGGAGCATATCCAGCGGGTCTACGAGATGTGCGGCCACAACGTGTCGGAGACCGCCCGGCGGCTGAACATGCACCGGCGGACCCTGCAGCGGATCCTGGCCAAGCGGGCGCCGCGGTAAGGTCCTACGACACCCCTTCGCCCGCCGTCGCCCCCAGGGCGCTGGTGCGCCGGTGGGCCAGAGCCTCGGCCACGTGCACCCGACGCACGCCGGCCGCGCCCTCAAGGTCGGCGATGGTGCGGGCCAGGCGCAGCACGCGGGTCCAGCCGCGGGCGCTGATCTGTCCGGCCTCGGCGGCGCGGGCCAGCAGGCCGCGCCCGGCCTCGTCGAGGTCGGCGATGGCTTCCAGATAACGTCCCTCGGCCCGGCCGTTCAGCGCCTCGGCGCCCGAGGGCGCGTTGGGGATGGCCTCGGCCCGCTCCAGCTGCAGCCGCCGAGCCCGGGCGACCCGCGCGGCGGCCTCGGCCGTGCCTTCGGACGGCGGCGGCAGGGCCAGGTCGGCGGCGGTGACGGCGGGCATGTCGACGGCCAGGTCGATGCGATCCATCAGCGGTCCGCTGACCCGGCCCTGATAGTCGCGCAGGCAGCGCGGAGCCTTGCCGCACGCCCCGCGCCCGGTCCCGCCGTGGCCGCAGCGGCAGGGGTTCATCGCCGCCACCAGCTGCACCCGGGCCGGATAGCGGACATGGGCGTTGGCCCGGGCCACCATCACCTCGCCGGTTTCCAGCGGCCCTCGCAGGCTGTCGAGGGCCTGGACCCCGAATTCGGGCAGTTCATCCAGGAACAGCACGCCGTTGTGGGCCAGCGACACCTCCCCCGGCTTGGCCTTCAGCCCGCCGCCGGTCAGGGCGGCCATCGAGGCGCTGTGGTGCGGAGCGCGGTAGGGCCGGGCCCGGGTCAGGGCTCCCTTGGCGATCAGCCCCGCCACCGAATGGACCATCGAGGTCTCCAGCAGCTCGTGCGAGCTCAGGGGCGGCAGCAGCCCCGGCAGGCGCTGGGCCAGCATCGACTTGCCCGAGCCTGGCGGACCGCAGAACAGCAGGTTGTGCGACCCGGCGGCGGCGATCTCCAGGGCCCGCTTGGCGTGCTCCTGGCCCTTGACGTCGCGTAGGTCCTTGGCCGCCTCGCCCTCGACCACCGGACCCGGCGACGGGGCCGACAGCAGCTGGCCGCCGCGGAAGTGGTTGATCAGCGCCACCAGCGAGCGCGGCGCCAGGATCCGCGTGCCGCCCGCCCAGGCCGCCTCCGGCCCGCAGGCCTCGGGGCAGATCAGGCCCAGGTCCATGGCGCCGGCCGCCACGGCCGCCGGCAGGGCCCCGGCGCAGGCCACGATCCGTCCGTCCAGGGACAGTTCGCCCATCGCCGCCCAGCCGTCCAGCGCGTCGATCGGGATCACGCCCATGGCCGCCATCACCGCCAGGGCGATCGGCAGGTCGTAGTGGCTGCCCTCCTTGGGCATGTCGGCCGGCGCCAGGTTGGCGACGATGCGCTTGGGCGGCAGGGCCAGGCCCAGGCCGGCGAAGGCGCCGCGCACCCGCTCCTTGCTCTCGGCCACGGCCTTGTCGCCCAGGCCCACCACGACCATGACCTGAGCGCCGCCCGTCAGCTGCACCTCGACGTCGACCCGGCGCGCCTCCACGCCCTCGAACGCCACCGTGACGACCTTTGCCGCCATTGGCCTTCCGCCCCCTTGCCCACCGATTTATCCACAAGCCAAGCATGGTCGCCGGAGCGGAGCAAGAACGAAAAACGAACGTTTCAGGAAAGTGTGACGATTCAGTCGTCTATGCGACGTTCCTAATCCTCAGGTGGAGCTCAGCTCGGTGATCCGATCCCAGAGGATCGCGGCGGCGTCGGCGCCGCCGAACCGCTTGAGCTGCTGGGCCCCGGTGGGGGAGGTGACGTTGATCTCGGTCAGGTATTCTCCGATCACGTCGATGCCCACGAACAGCAGGCCGCGCTTCTTCAGTTCCGGGCCGATGATCGCGCAGAGCTCCAGGTCGCGCGGGGTCAGGTCCACCGCCTCGGCCCGGCCGCCGACCCGCAGGTTGGACCGCACCTGGCCGGCGGCCGGCACGCGGTTGACCGCGCCCACCGGCTCGCCGTGCACCAGCAGGATGCGCTTGTCGCCCTTGCTGACGGCCGGGACGAACTTCTGGGCGATCACCTGCTCGCGGCCGATCATGGCGTGCAGTTCGAGCAGGGCGTCCAGGTTGGGGTCGTCGGCCAGCAGCCGCGCCACGCCCGAGCCGCCGCCGCCGTACAGCGGCTTGAGCACGATGTCGCCGTGCCGGGCCCGGAAGTCGTAGATCGCCTCGTGGTCGCTGGTGATCAGGGTCGGCGGCTGGACGCCCGGGAAGTCGGTGACGAACAGCTTCTCCGGCGCGTTGCGCACCTCGGCGGGGTTGTTGACCACCAGGGTGTGCGGATGAACCTTCTCCAGGAAGTGGGTGGCGGTGATGTAGGCCATGTCGAACGGCGGGTCCTGGCGCATCAGCACCACGTCGATGTCGTCCTTCATGTCCAGGACCACGGTCTGGCCCAGTTCGGCATGGGCGCCCTGGGTCTTGGTCAGGGTCAGCGGCTGGGCGCGGGCGAACACCCGGCCGTCCTCCATCGACAGCTTGTCGGGGGTGTAGAACCACAGCCGGTGGCCGCGCTGCTGGGCTTCCCACATCATCAGGAAGGTGGTGTCGGTTTCGATGTTGATCCCCAGGACGGGATCCATCTGGACGGCGACTCTCAGCGACATGGGGGCTCCGGATCGGCTTGGGCGGGCGTACGGATCCCGCGCTGCGACTGCCTAGTTAAGGCGGCCAAGGCGCGAATGCGAGGGGCGAACGCCCGCCCGAGGCGCGCGCGGGGGCCGACCTGCGCCCCGGCGCGAAAAACCGCCTCCACCTCGACCGCGATGGAGACGGAATTATAGGCGCCGGGACGCTCTAACAATCCGCGGGCGGGCGCAGTTGCGCGGATACGGATGCCACGGAGACCTATGAGCGGCCGTTGGCGATCCAGGCGGACCGAGCGAACGTCGGAAAGGGGAAGCGTGGTTGGTGGCGCGCCCTCACCCGCACCGACCACGCGTTGGCCGAACTCCACTGTGAAGCCGTTGCGAACGCGCGTCCGCACGACTATGCGTTGATCTCCGTAAGGTGTTGGAGGGCTGCGGAATGTTCAGTGTCGCCCCCATGCGGATTTCGGGCGTTGGCGCCTACCAACCCCGAGAAAACATCACCTCGGAAACGCTGGACCGCGCTTACGAGCGTAGAGCTTGATCCATCGGTGAGCGAGGACGCTGCAGTCGCGGCCGTGGTCGTGGAGAGCGAGCAAAGCACGGAGGACTTCGTGCTCAAGCACCTCGTCCGCGAGTTCAAAGACCATGCGCTCGAACACTTTGTCGCGCATCTGTTGGAAGCCTCTGCCGACCACTGATCAGCCTGTCCAACTGGCTGACAACTCTTCGGCCTGCCTCAGCACGGTTTGTACGGCCGCGTCTTGCAGATCGGGCGGGAAACCATGCTTTCGCAAAATCCGCTTAACCAGGACCCGCATTCTAGCGCGGGCGCTTTCGCGGCGGGACCAGTCGACTGAAACGCTGCCTTTGAGGCTCACCAAGAGTTCGTGGGCAATCATAGGCGATTTCGCCCGTCTTCTTATCGACCCTGGCCCGGAAGCCATACTGGCTGCGGTGCGCCTCGTCGGCGATCACCACGATGTTCCGGCGATCCGACAGCATCGGGTAGATCGACTCGCCACCCGCCGGCGAAAACTTCTGGATCGTCGTAAAGATCACGCCGCCCGACGCGCGGTTGAGGGCTGATTGCAGATCCTCCCGACTATCCGCCTGGATCGGCGTCTGACGGATCAGATCGCGGCACATCACGAACGTAGCAAACAGCTGATCGTCGAGATCATTGCGATCGGTGATCACGACAATGGTCGGGTTCTCCATCGCGGGATGGCGCACCAACTGCCCCGCATAGAAGGCCATCAGCAGGCTCTTGCCCGAGCCCTGCGTGTGCCAGATCACGCCGATGCGCTTGTCGCCGCGCGGATAGCTCAGGACACCCGGCAGGCCATAGGTCGCCGGCTCTTCATGGAAGCCGCCTGGTGCATCTGGCGTAGCAACCTGCCCCGCATTGAGGGCCAGGGCGCGCAAGGTGGAGGCTACAGCGCGCTTTACCGCGTGAAACTGGTGGTAGCCCGCGATGATCTTGGCGAGGCCCGAGTGGGAGCAGCTGGACCGGGCCCTTCAAGCTTTTGATTCGTGAACCAAACACATTTTGGATCGCCTCGGCAAAAACATCCGCCCCCATGCGGTCGAGTAATAGTTGAGCAGCTTCCTCATATTGATTAGCTGCCAAGTGCGCACGAACCTGACCAGCAACCGCTGGGAAGTCTCCTGTTAACCCTTCGAGAAAGGCGCCCCACAAGGGAAAGCCCGTCGGCCGGGAAAGACCTGCACCAACGAGGGGAACCACGCTCTGCCTATTAAGCTGCATATGCAACCGATTGAAGCGCTCAAGGCAGCCAAAGCGTTCAAGGAATTCGCGTGCGCGGTCTTTTGCACTCTGCTTCTGACTTTCCACCCAATCTAGAAAATGCGTCTCATAGTCATGGGGTGCCATTGTCTGAAGGACGTCAGCCGGCGGCCATTCAAACGTCCGGACGGTGATCCGCCTACAACATCGACTTCCTGCCCGATGGTTGAGTTGACCCACCCTTCCGGCTTGCCTTCCTCGTCGAGGCGGTCGGGGAAGAGCGACCATATGCCATCCGCGAGGTAGGGCGTGCGGCCTCCCATCTTCGCGCGGGTCGGGCCGAAATCAATGAGCCAATCCTTGAAGATCGCACGCGCTATTGCCTCCAGAGTTTGGGGCGTTGAGGCTTCAGCGTCGCGACGAGCGGCGCAGCGGCTTCTGCATCAAGACCGACAAGAGCAAGAGAGCCGCCGCGCCCTCTGCCAGCGGCGACAATGCCCTCGGCAAGCAATTCGCGCTTGACGCCTTCGTAAGTCGCCTGGTCCCAGCCGAGCGCCTCTCGCAGTCGACCATTGCCCGCCGTTCCGCCCAATTCCGCCAGCTTCGCTTTAAGCGAGTCCTTTTGGATCTGATCCGCCATGCAGCACCCTTAAACCAGCAGTCGAGTCGAGCCTTCAGATAGAAGAATTCGTCTGCCTTGTGGGGGTAAAATGCACGCCCGACGAAGTCATGTCGCTGCATCGGGGCGAGGAGCCGGCGTCACCGAGGATGGCCGGTCCGTCCGAGTCGTTAGGCGGTCAGGCGATAGGCGCGACGTTTAGGGCGAATTTCGGCGCCCACTACTGCCCCACAAGACGCCAACAAGGGCGCTCGCCGTCAGGCGGATGCTTGTTAAAGTGCTGGCTTTATTGAATTTTTTGGCGCACCCGACACGATTCGAACGTGTGACCTTTGCCTTCGGAGGGCAACGCTCTATCCAGCTGAGCTACGGGTGCTTCCGCCTTGCGGAAGCGCGGTCTTAGCCGAAAGGCCGCGCCGGCGCAAACGGGTCTTTGCGAGGCGGCGTCACCCCTTCGCCAGATAGATGAAGCGGATCACGAACAGCGCCGCCAGGACCAGCAGCAGCCAGTCGGCCTTGGTGATCTTGCCGGTCAGCAGGCGCAGGACCGCGTAGCTGGTGATGCCGAAGGCCAGGCCGTTGGCGATCGAGAAGGTCAGCGGAATGGTGATCAGGGTCAGGAAGGCCGGGATCGCCACGGTCGGGTCGGCCCAGTCGACCTCGACCAGCGCACCGACCATCAGCGCTCCGACCAGGATCAGGGCCGGGGCGGTGGCGGCGGCCGGGATCGCCTGGACCAGCGGCGCGAAGAACAGGGTGACCAGGAACAGCAGGCCCACGACCACCGCCGTCAGGCCGGTGCGGCCGCCCGCCGTCACCCCCGCCGCGCTTTCGATATAGCTGGTCACGGTCGAGGTTCCGGCCACGGCGCCGACCATGGTCGCAGCCGAATCGGCCAGCAGGATGCGGTTCAGGCGCGGGATCGAGCCGTCGGGCGCCTGCAGGCCGGCTTTCTTGGTCACCGCCACCAGGGTGCCGACATTGTCGAACAGGTCGACGAACAGGAAGACGAAGACGATCTCCAGCATGGCCACGGCCATGCCGCCCTTCAGGTGGAACGCCCCGGCCACGTCCAGCTTGAAGGCGGTGGCGGTCAGGTCGGCGAGGCTGGAGGTCCCCGGCGCGATCTTGGCCAGGCCCAGGGCCCAGCCGGCGGCGGCGGCCAGCAGGATGCCGATCAGGATCGCGCCCTTGACCCGCCAGGCCTGCAGCACGGCGATCAGCACCAGGCCCAGGATCGCCACGGCGGCGGTCGGGGTGGTCAGGTCGCCCAGGGCCACGGTGGTGGCGGGGCTGGCGACGATGATCCCGGCCTCCTTCAGGCCGATGAAGGCGATGAACAGCCCCACACCGGCCGCCACCGCCGAGAACAGCGGCTTGGGAATGGCCGCGACGATCATCTGCCGCACCCCCACCAGGGTCAGGACCAGGAAGGCCACGCCCGACAGGAAGACGCAGCCCAGGGCCACCTCCCACGGCACGCCCATGCCCTTGACCACGGTGTAGGTGAAGTAGGCGTTCAGCCCCATGCCGGGGGCCAGGGCCAGCGGATAGTTGGCGATCAGCCCCATCAGGATCGAGCCGAAGCCGGCCGCCAGGCAGGTGGCGGCGGCCACGGCGGCCACCGGCATGCCGGCCTCGCCCAGGATCGTCGGATTGACCACGACGATATAGGCCATGGTCATGAAGGTGGTGACGCCGGCCAGCACCTCGGTGCGGACGTCGGTTCCCTGGGCCTTGAGGCCGAAGAGGCGTTCGAGCATGGCTTAGCGGCTCCGGCCGGCCGGGGTGGCGATGGGGGCGGTGGTGGGAATCTCGGAGGCGTAGCGGTCCCAGTGGGCGACCAGCTCGCGGACCACGACCCCGCCGACCTTGAAGGTGGCGTCGAACCCGGCCTTCAGCCCCTCGCCGTGGAAGACGTGCGGCAGGCTGATCTGGCCCTGGGGCCCGCGGGAATAGTTGCTGGCCGTGCGCAGGACCAGGATCCGCCGGCGGTCGATCTTTCCGGACGCGGCGTAGGCGTCGAGCACGTCGAGGATCCCCTGGTCTTCGCAGTCGGTCATGGTGAAGGTTCCGGCCCCGTCGGTCCAGAGCTTGACCCAGTCTTCCGCCCACCGGGTGCGGCGGGCGCCGTGCCAGAAGCGCACCGTGCCCAGGGCGTCACCCTGCAGCACGAACGGCGGCCGCTGGCCTTCGGGGTCGCCTTCGTACGGCGCCCGCAGGGCCTGCAGCCCCGGTGAGTCCGGCAGCTTGACGTCGCGGGTCAGGCCGTAGGCCCAGTCGACCAGGCCCTTGTCCAGCGTCCAGACCATGGCGCTGGAACCCTCGGCCTTGCCCTTGACGTTCGGGCGCTCGGTGTCGTTGGCGTAGAGGCCGTAGGGCCAGTCGGCCGGTATGTCGCGCTCGTCGACCTCGTAGATCGGGTCGGCGTCGACCACATGGCGGGCCCAGGCGGCGCTGCCGACGGAGGCGACGGCGGGATCGACCCCGGCGATGCCGCTGACGATCCAATAGGCCTTGGACAGGTCGAACTGGTCCGACAGGACCAGGGCCGCCACGCTTTCGCGGGCCCGGCCGCGCATGTCGCTGACGATCGCCAGCACCCCGTCGTCGGAATAGCGGGCCACGTGGCGGACGCCGGGGATGACGATCTCGCGCTTCAGCGGCCAGCCCTCGACCCAGGGCTGGAACTCGCCGGCCATGTCGCCGGTGTCGGCCCCGATCTCGAAGGTGGTGACGATCACGACCTTGACCGGCAGGCGGGCCGCCGCCTGGGCGCTGGCCAGGCCGAGGCCGAGCGCGACGCTCAGCGCCAGGACGATCCGAAACCACAAAGCGCGCATGCAAGCCCCCACCCGAATCCGGCGCCGAACCTCCACCGATGCGGCCCGCGACGCAATCGGGGGATCGCCGCGCGGGTCGGAACCGCCTTGCCCTGCGCATCGACGAGGCGTCGGCGCCCGATCCCGGGCTGAGTGGTGATGGAGGCCTCGCCTCGCGGCCGCGACGGCGGCTAGGGTGCCGGCGAATCGCTCCCTTGCCGAAAGCCGCCCATGCGCCTCCTCCTGACGCTGCTGATCCTGGCCAGCGCTCCGATCTCCGCTCACGCCGCCGACCTGCTGGACTCCACCCCACGCACGGCGGTGATCAGCGCCTTCCCGCCGGAGCTGGCGGCGCTGGAGGCGGCGACCGGCGACAAGCACGCCTACGCCGCCGCCGGGGCGCGGTTCGTCACCGGGACGCTGGAGGGCAAGCCGGTGGTGCTGTTCCTCAGCGGGATCAGCATGGTCAACGCCGCCATGACCACCCAGAGCGCCCTGGACCGGTTCAGGATCGAGCGGATCGTCTTTTCCGGCGTGGCCGGCGGCGCCGATCCCGCCTTGGAGGTCGGCGACGTGGTGGCGCCCGAACGCTGGGTGCAGTCGTCGGAGATGGCCTATGCCCGCGAGGTCCCCGGCGGCTTCGCCCCCACCCCGGGCCTGACCGACGGCCGGACCAACTTCGGCATGATGTATCCGCGCGCCGTGACCGTGACCCGCGACTCCGGGGAGACCGAGGATCGCAAGGACTTCCCGGCCGATCCGGCCCTCCTGGACCTGGCCCGCCGCAGCGTCGCGGGCCTGACCCTGAAGCGCTGCGCCGCCGACCAGTGCCTGGCCAAGCCGCCCAAGGTGGTGGTCGGCGGGGTGGGCGGCTCGGGGCCGGTGTTCGTCGACAACGCCGCCTTCCGCCAATACGCCCACGACGTATTCGGAGCCCGCGTGCTGGACATGGAAAGCGCCGCCGTCGCCCAGGTGGCCTATGTCAACAAGACGCCGTTCATCGCTTTCCGCAGCCTCTCGGACCTGGCCGGCGGCGACCCGGCCGGCAACCAATTCCCGGTGTTCCTGAAGTTCGCGGCGGAGAACTCGGCGACGGTGGTCCGGGCGTTCGTCAAGGCGCTGCCTTAGATTCGAGTTGAGGACAGGCCCATGGGCCTGTCCCCGTCCGTGAAACTCAGGTCTTCAGCGGATCCTTGGCGTTCGGATCGCCATAGGTCAGCGACACGAAGACGTCCTCCAGGTCCGGGTCCTCGGTGGCGATGTCCTTGATCTTCAGGCCCTCGGCGCGAACCGCGGCCAGCACCTGCTCGACGCTGGACTGGCCGGTGCGGTACGAGACCGAGAAGGCCCCGGCGCCGCGCAGCTTGGTCTCGAAGCCCGGCAGCAGGGGCGCGACCGTCACCGGCTCCTCGGGCGTGACCACCACGTTGCGGCTGTCCATGCGGCGCAGCAGGGTCGCGGTGGGCTCGCAGACCACCACCTCGCCGCGGTTGACGATGGCGATCTGGTCGCACAGCTCCTGGGCTTCCTCCAGGTAGTGGGTGGTGAGCACGATGGTCACGCCCAGCTGATTCAGGCCCGTCACATATTGCCAGAGCTGGCGGCGCAGCTCGACGTCGACCCCGGCCGTGGGCTCGTCCAGGATCAGCACCGGCGGCTGGTGGACCATGGCTTTGGCCACCATCAGCCGGCGCTTCATGCCGCCCGACAGCTGGCGGACATAGGCGTTGGCCTTGTCGCCCAGGCCCAGGGCGTTGAGCAGCTCGTCGGTGCGGCGCTCGTTCTTGGGCACGCCGTAGAAGCCGGCCTGCACCTCCAGCGACTCGCGCGGGGTGAAGAAGACGTCGGCGGCCAGCTCCTGGGGCACCACCCCGATGGCGGCGCGGGCGTCGCGCGGGCGCTCGTCGATGTCGCGGCCCCAGATCCGCACCTTGCCCGAGCTCTTGCGGGTCAGGCCGGCCAGGATGTTGATGAAGGTCGACTTGCCCGCCCCGTTCGGCCCCAGCAGCCCGAAGATCGAGCCGCGCGGCACCTTCAGGTCGATGCCGTTCAAGGCGCGCTTCTCGGGCGCGGTCTTGGTGGCGGGATAGGTCTTGAACAGGCCTTCGGCTTCGATCGCGTAGGCGGGCAGGTCCATGGAACGTCCAGATGCGCCGCTTTGCAGCGGTTGTTGGGAAACGAAGCGGCGCGCCGTGAATTGACGACGGCCGGACGGGTCGCATAGGTATGCCTGCAACGCCGCCACGCCAAGGCCGCGTCTGATTTTCAAGGGTTTCACGAACATGGCGCGCAAGGCCAAGTCCACCGCTCCCACCGCCATGGAGCCGACCGTCGTCGAGGTCGGCGCCGGTCCCGCGCCCGAAACCGTGATGGTCCGCTCGCACCGCATCGCCTGCGACGGCGTCGGCGGGGCCCTGGGCCATCCGCGGGTCTGGCTGGAGATGGGCGCGGCCGGCTTCGTCGACTGCCCCTATTGCGACCGCCGCTTCGTGGCCTCCACCGCCGCCGGCCACGACGAGGACGAGCAGCTGGCCCCGGGGGTCTATGAGGGCTCGGGCGGGCACTGACCATGTCCGACCTCCAGTCGCCGCAACAGCGCGCCGAGAGCCTGGCCAAGGCCTGGGAGGCGGCCGAGTGGCCGCGCGAGGCCCCGGTGCTGCGGGCCATCGCCATGCCGTCCGACACCAATCCCGAGGGCGACATCTTCGGCGGCTGGCTGCTGTCGCAAATGGACCTCGCGGCGGCTTCGATCGCCTTCCACCGCGCGGCCGGCCGCTGCGCCACCATCGCCGTCGACGGCATGACCTTCCTCAGCCCGGTGTTCGTCGGCGACGAGGTCAGCCTGTTCGCCAAGGTCGTGCACGTGGGCCGCACCTCGCTGAAGGTCGAGGTCGAGGCCTGGCGCCGCCGCCGCGACGGCGAACAGGCCCACAAGGTGACGCAGGGCGTGTTCACCTTCGTGGCCATCGGCGAGGACCGCAAGCCCCGGCCGCTGCCTTAGGGCTCCGCTCGCACCGCCCGCCGACCGCCTCTGGACACCACCGCCCCGCAAGCGCCATATCCGCCCATGCGCGACCACGACGCCGACGTCATCATCGCCGGAGCCGGCATGGCCGGAACCACCCTGGCGCTCGCCCTGGCCTCGGCCGGGGTCAAGGCCCTGCTGGTCGATCCCCAGCCGTTCGACGCCCAGCTGGCGCCGACCTTCGACGGCCGCTCGTCGGCCATCGCCTATTCGTCGTTCCGCCAGTGGCGGGCGATCGGGGCTGGCGAGGCCCTGGCGCCCCACGCCCAGCGGATCGAGCAGATCCTGGTCACCGACGGCAAGACGCCGGGCGCGGCCTCGCGCGGCCCCTCGCCGTTCTTCCTGCGCTTCGACAGCGGCGAGATCGCCGACCGGTCGGAGGGCGAGCCCCTGGGCTATCTGATCGAGAACCGCCAGATCCGCGCCGCCCTGGCCCGGACCGTGGTCGACAAGGGAATCCCGGTGCTGGCCCCGGCCGCCGCTCGGGCCCTGGAGGTCGGCCCGGCCGGCGCGACCCTGACCCTGACCGACGGCCGGAGCCTGTCCGCCCCGCTGGTGGTCAGCGCCGAGGGCCGCAACGGCGTGCTGCGCCAGGCCGCGGGCATCGGCGACATCGGCTGGAGCTACGGCCAGAGCGGCGTGGTGGCCACCGTGCGGATGCAGCACCCGCACCAGGGCGTGGCCCACGAATATTTCCTGCCGAGCGGCCCGTTCGCCATTCTTCCGCTCACGGACAATCGCGCCAGCCTGGTCTGGACCGAGGGCACGCAGCGGGCCGAAGCCTTGCGCAACGCTTCGCCGGAGGCCTTCCACGCCCATCTGATGCGGCGGTTCGGCGAGTTCCTGGGAACGGTCGAGATGGCCGGCCCGACCTTCGTCTATCCGCTGTCGCTGTCGCTGGCCGAGCGCCTGGTCGCCCCGCGCCTGGCCCTGATCGGCGACGCCGCCCACGGCGTCCACCCGATCGCCGGGCAGGGCTTGAACCTGGGCCTGAAGGACGCCGCCGCCCTGGCCGAGGTGGTGGCCGAGGCCCTGCGCCATGGCGAGGACATCGGCGCCGAGGCGACGCTCGAGCGCTACGCCCGCTGGCGGCGGTTCGACAACGTGTCCAACGCCCTGGCCTTCGACGGCTTCGTGCGGCTGTTCTCCAACGACAACCCGCTGCTGCGCCTGGCGCGCGGCGTCGGCATGGCGGCCGTCAACCGCATCGCCCCGGCGCGGCGGTTCTTCATGCACGAGGCCGGCGGCGGGGTGGGCGACCTGCCCAGGCTGCTGCGGGGCGTGGCGCTCTGAGCCGGTCTCTTGCGGACGCTCGCGCCCTCAAAACATCCGTCATTCCGGGCCCTGTGCCCGGAACCCCTGGTTCAGCTTGCGAGTGAAGCGCCTTGGCGCGCTGGCGCGCCACACTCTCGCACCTGCGGTGGATAAAGGGGTTCCGGGCACAGGGCCCGGAATGACGGCTGAAAGGCGGGCTCGAAGAAAGGCGGACCAGCGCCAAGGCGACTAACGGTTCCTAGTCTTCCAGGCTGCGGGCTTCCTCGGGCAGCATGATCGGCACGCCGTCGCGGATCGGATAGGCCAGCTTGGCGGCGTTGCTGATCAGCTCGCCCCGGGCGCGGTCGTAGAACAGCGGCGCGCGGGTGACGGGGCAGACCAGCACCTCCAGCAGGCGCGGGTCGAGATCGGCAGGCGGGGGCGGCGGCTGGTTGGTCATGGGGAGATTCTAGGGCCTGGCCACGCGGGCGACTACTCTAAATTCGTCATCCCCCGACTTGTTCGGGGGACCCAATCCGCGCTGGCAAGGGATCATCGGTAACGCCGCTTGGGTCCCCCGCATGAAGCGGGGGATGACGATTCGTTTGAGCTACTGCAGCATCGTCGGGTCTTCGTCGTCCCCCGCCGCCGCGTCGATCTCCAGCAGGGCCACCAGGGTGTCGCGGCGCTCGGCCAGAGTCGGGGCCTCCAGCAGGGCCTGCTTCTCGACGGGCTCGAACGGCAGGGCCATGGCCAGGCTGTTGATCAGGGCGTCCGACGGCGCGGCCTCGGCGCTGCTCCAGTCGATGGCCAGGCCGCGATGGTCGAGATAGCGGCGCAGGGCGTCCAGCAGGGACGAAGGGTCGCCGGTGGTGGCGCTGTCGGGCGTCCCCTCGCGCAGGTCGGTCTCGAACGCCGCGAAGTCGGCGCGGACCTGGCGATAGGGTCCGCGGGCCGGCAGCTCGTCGCCGACCCGGAAGCGGCAGACCCCGGTCAGGGTGACCAGATAGCGGCCGTCGCTGGTCTCGGCGAAGCTGGTCACCCGGCCGGCGCAGCCCACCGGCGCCAGGTTGGGCCGTTCGACGTCGCCGCCCGGGCGGGTCTGGACCATGCCGATGATCCGTTCGCCCGACATGGCGTCGTCGAACATGTTCAGATAGCGCGGCTCGAAGATGTTCAGCGGCAGATGGCCGCCGGGCAGCAGCAGAGCGCCGTCCAGCGGGAACACCGGGATCACCAGCGGCAGGTCGTCCGCCCTTCGATAGGATCCTGGCATGCGACGCTCCCTTATTCGACCGACCCGGCCTAACTGAACAGGATCGATGACAACCGCTTGCGGCCGGCCTTGGCCACCTCCGACGCATAGCCGGCGGCCTCGAAGACGGTCAGCAGCTGCTTGCGCGCCGCCTCGTCGTTCCAGGCACGGTCGCGTTCGATGATGGTCAGAAGATGGTCGGACGCAGCCTGAAGATGGCCGGCGCCGGCTAGGGCCTTGGCCAGCTCGAAGCGGGCCTCGTGGTCGTCGGCGTTCGCGGCCAGACGCTTTTCGAACGGAGCGGTCTCGGACGGCGCGTCCTCGGCCAGGGCCAGGGCGGCGCGGACGCTTTCCAGGTCCGGGTCCTTGGCGCCGGCGGGGGCCGTGGCCGCCACCTCGCGTGCGCCATCCAGGTCACCGCCGGCCAGGTAGCAGCGGGCCAGGCCGCCGATGGCCTTCACATTGGCCGGATCCATCTGCAGCACCTGGGCGAAGGCCTGGGCCGCACCGCCCAGGTCGCCGAGGTCCAGCGACTCCTTGGCCATGGCCAGCAGGGCGTCGACGTCGCTCTCGGCCGGCGGTCCGGCCAGGCGGTCGATGAACGCCTTGACCTGGCTCTCGGGCAGGGCGCCCTGGAAACCGTCGACCGGCTGGCCGTTGACGAAGGCGTAGACGGTGGGGATCGACTGCACGCGCAGCTGGCCCGAATAGCCGGGGTTCTTGTCGACGTCGATCTTGACCAGCTTGACCGCGCCGCCGGCGGCGTTGACCGCCTTTTCCAGGGCCGGGGTCAGCTGGCGGCAGGGACCGCACCAGGTGGCCCAGAAGTCGACGATCACCGGCTGGGTCTTGGAGGCCTCGATCACGTCGGCCATGAAGCTGGCGTCCGTGCCGTCCTTGATGTGCGCGCTCTTGGTCCCTCCTTGCCCATTGGGGCCGCCGGCTTGGATGGGAGCGGGTTTGTCGCCGATCAGGGCCATCGGGTCTCTCGTACTGGATAGGAAACGCTTAGGTCGCCAAGATGGTCCTTAGAGTGTCCCCACGCAATCGTCGGCGGGGCGACTCGTGAGCGACGCGGCGTTAGAGGATGACGGTCGGCTTCTTTGGGGAACGGGATGAGACGCTTGCTGACGGCGACTGCGGGAATCGCCCTGGTCATCGCCGGCGGTGCGCCCCGCGCCGAAACACCTATGGACCGCCCGGGCTTCTGCAAGGCGCTGGACAGGTTCGGCTCGGCGCCGCCCCATGATCGCTCGGCGGTGTTCTTTTGGCCGCTCCCAAGCGGCGACATGATCGATATGCGCGCGGCGATGGGGGCCAAGCCGATGGATGCGCCGGCGCACGGGCTCTATGCCGCCTACAGCCAGGAGACCCACTACGTCCCCCTGGCCAAGCTCAAGGCCCGCCTGGACCAGTGTTCGACGGTCAAACTTGGCCGGGTTCGCCTCGAAGCGTCAGAGGCGGCCTGCGACGGCTATGGGTCGGACCAGCCGTGCCTGAGCATCCGCAGGGTCGCTCCGCGCTGATCCTAGGCGACCACCGTCATCGCCGCGAAATCGACGATTATCGGCGTAATCCCCAGCGCGGCCAGGAACTGCCGGAAGCCGGCCTGCGACACCGCCGTGGTGGCGTCATTGGCCAGGGGGTGGAAGTTGACCGGGTCGGCCTGGGCCAGGGCGGCGTCGAGGACGAAGCGCACGCGATGCTCGACGTCGTTGATCAGGCCGAAGGCGGTAACCGAGCCCGGCGTCACGCCCAGGGTCTGGGCCATCAGCTCCGCGTTGCCGAACGACAGCCGGGCCGAGCCGATCACCGTGTGCAGGCGCTTGAGGTCGATGGCCGTCTCGCCCAGGGCCGAGATTAGCCACAGCTGGCCCTTGGCGTCCTTGAGGAACAGGTTCTTGGTGTGGCCGCCGGGCAGGGCCGCCTTGATCTCCAGCCCATCCTCCACGCGGAACACCGGCGGATGGTCGAGCGTCGAATGTGCGACGCCGTGGGCGTCGAGAAAGGCGAACAGGTCGGCCCGGCTCTTGGTCGTGGTCTGCATGGGGGACTTCCTAGCCGAGCCCGCGCCCGCTAGACCAGACGCAAGACCAGCTAGGGAAGAAGAGAACCGGCATGGAACTGGAGTGCTATCCCACCGAGGCCCGCCCGCCGGAGATCGTGCCGGGACGGCCCCAGCGGGCCTGGATGGACCATTTCGCCGACCGGCACCCCTATCGCTGCCTGCCCCTGACCATGGCCAACACCACCGGCTGGGAGATCCTGTGCCCGGTCGGCTTCACGGCCACCTGGGACGGCGGGGCGCACCAGAACTGCATCACCTTCCGGGCCGACCATCCGCATCCGGGCTTCGACGACTTCGTCAAATCGCACTTCTCGCGCGGCACGATCACCTTCCACACCGGCTACCTGTTCCGAACCCCGCCCGGCTGGTCGATCTGGACCATGGGCCCGCCCAACCACATCAAGGACGGCGTCCAGCCGCTGGCCGGCCTGGTCGAGACCGACTGGCTACCCTTCCCCTTCACGATGAACTGGATCTTCACCCGCCCCGGCACGATCCGCTTCGAGAAGGGCGAGCCGTTCTGCTTCTTCATGATGATCCAGGACAAGCCGCTGGAGCAGGTGCAGCCGGTGATCCGGTCGATGAACGCCAATCCCGACCTGCGCAAGCAGTACGACACCTGGGCGGCCAAGCGCGGCGAGTTCAACGCCCGGATCTTCAAGCGCGAGCCCGAGGCGATGAAGGAGGCGTGGCAGCGCTTCTACTTCAAGGGCGAATATCCCGAGGAGGTCGAGGCCCCGGCCCCCGCGGCCCACGTCAACAAGCGGCGGCTCAAGGCGCCGAAGCTGGGGTGAAGGCAGCCGGAGACACGCCCTCGCGGCAAATCCCCGACGACGGCCCTGTTCGACGAGCCGCAGGGTTCGCGCGCCCGTAATCCAACCCGCCGTCGCGAGGCGATGCGCAGAACACTCTGCTTGACAGAGTGTTCGTCTGTGATAACTCTGCATGACAGAGCGCTCTGGGCGCGAACTTCAAAGGAGGGTGCGATGGGCATTTCCAAGACCGAGGCGGCGTCCGCGCTGGCCGATATCGAGAGCACGGCCGGCCGCGGCCGGCTGCTGAAGGGCTACCAGGTCGGCGGGCCGATCCTGATGGTCTGGGGCGTCGTGTGGGCCCTGGGCTATTCCGGCATGGGCCTGCTGCCTCCCGAACGCTGGGGCCTGACCTGGCTGGCGCTGGACGCGGTCGGCATCGCGGCGACCGTCCTGCTCGGCCGCCGCGCCAGGGGCGCCCCTCAGGGCGCCGCCAAAGGCGCGCACGGCTGGAAGGCGATGGCCGGCGCCTTCGCGATCCTGGCCTTCATCGCCGCGACCTTCACGGTGTTCCGGCCGACCTCTCTCGACCCGGCCATCGCGTTTCCGGGCCTGGTGGTGGGCCTGGTCTACGCCGGCGTCGGCATCGCCTTCGCGCCCCGCTATCTGTGGATCGGCGCGAGCGTGTTCGCCGCCACCCTGGTCGGCTGGTTCTTCTTCCAGCCCTGGCTGGCCTTCTGGATGGCGGCGGTCGGCGGCGGCGGGCTATTCGTGGGCGGCCTGTGGATGCGGAGGGCGTGAGCGTGGCCGAGTTGGACGAACTGATCCATCAGCCCCTCAGGCTAAAGATCATGGCCGCGCTGCACGCCGAGCGCGACGCCGACCCGGTGGAGTTCTCGCGCCTCAAGGCCGTCACCCAGGCGACCGACGGCAATCTGGGCAGCCACCTGAACACCCTGGAAAAGGCCGGCTATGTCGAGATCGCCAAGGACTTCGTCGGCAAGAAGCCTCGCACCCGCGTCGCCCTGACCCAGGCCGGCCGCAAGGCCTTCCGCCGCCACGTCGACTATCTGCGCGCCGTGGTCGAGGGGGTGGACGGCGACTAGCGTTCACCTCCGCCGCGCTTCCGCGCGACGGCGTCACAGGACATCCATCATGACCTTGAAGCCTTTCCTGGCGCCGGTCGGCGCCATGATCGCGGCCGCCTGCCTCGCGAATTCGGCGGCCGCCCAGAACGCCCCCCAGACCTTCTGGGGAACCGAGACCGCCGAGGCCGGGGCCCTGGACCGTCTGTATGCGCCCAAGCGCGGAACGATGGGTCGGACCTCGAAAGTGATGGTCGCCGCCTGCCACGACCGCTCGGTCGAGATCGGGTTGGAGGTTCTACGGCGCGGCGGATCCGCGGCTGACGCCTTCGTCGCCGTCACCTTCGCCGACTATGTCCTGACGCCCGGCGCCAGCAGCCTGGGCGGACCGATGGGCGCCCTGGTCTACGACGTCCGCGCCGGCCAGGTCGAGAGCCTGGGCGCGCCGCTGAGGACGGTGGCCAGTCCCACCGGCCAGTGGGGCGTCGGCGAGACGGCGATCGGCAAGCAGGTTCTGGTTCCCGGCGCGGTGGCGGGGCTGGAGGCCCTGCATCGACGCCACGGCGTCCTGCCCTGGTCCGAACTGGTGAGGCCGGCCGCCCGGTTGGCCCGCGAGGGTTTCGCGGTCACGCCGCTCTATTCGGCCATCCTCACGGCCTATGGCGACGGGATCAGAAGGTCCGACTACGGACGAAAGACCTTCTTCCACCCCGATGGCGCGCCGCTGAAGCCGGGCGAGACCCTGAAACTTCCGGCCATGGCCGACACCCTGGACGGCGTCGCGCGGCATGGCGCGGCCTATGTCCAGACCGGCCCCTGGGCGCGGCGGGCGGTCGCGGCGATCCGCGCCCAGGGCGGCGAGATGACGGCCGCCGACCTGGCGGACTATCGGCCCGAATGGAATCCCCCGCTGTCGATCGCCTATCGTGGCCGGACGATCCACGCGCTCTCCGGCCACGACAGCGGCGGGGCGCGACTCCTGCTGGCCCTCAAGGCCCTGGAGCACGGCGACATGGCGGCCCTCGGCCATCCCTCCCAATCCCTGGACGGGCTGGAGACCATGGTCCGGATCAGCCGCGCGGTCGGCGAGGAACCGGGGCTGAACAGCCACCCCTTCTTCGAGAACGCGGCCGGGCCGCGCGCCTTGCTGGCCGGCTCGCGTCCCGGCCAGATCTGGGCCGAGGTCGCCGCTCGGCTGCCCCACGCCCCCGGACCGACGCCGGGCAGCCACAGCTACGCCGTGGCGGTGGTCGACGCCAAGGGGAACGCCGTGGCCGGGACCCACACCATCGAGTCGCTGCCCTTCGGCTCCAACGGCCTTTTCGTCGGCGGCGTGCCGCTGAACAACACCGGCATGCAGCACCCCTACGATCCGACCTCGTCCTACGCCACGCCGCCGGGACATTATCTGGTCGAGCCGCTGTCGGCCGTCATGGCGTTCGAACGCGGTCGCCTTGTGCTGGCGGGGAGCACCTTCTCGACCTCGCTGTGGCCAGGCGATTTCCAGATGGTGTCCAGCGCGCTCGACTTCGGCTGGGATCCTGAACGGATTGCGCTGACGCCTCGCTTCGGCGGGTACGGCCTGGATCTGGCGAAAATGACCGCGGACGTCTCCGTCAACGTGATCGACAAGCGCTATCGCGCCGAGACGATCGCGGCGATGAAGGCGCGCGGGGTCGCCCTGACCCAGGCTGGATTCGTCGACACCGGCATGCTTGTGCTGATCGAACGCGATCCCAAGACGGGCGCGATGACGGGCTTCACGCCCGAAGCCCTGACCGAGGGCCGCGCGGCCGGCTGGTGAGGCTACGTAACCCCCCTTAGGGAGCGTCCGTTAGGGAGCGCCCCCGAATTTCGCGCTGTGCGGGCGGGGCGTATCACATTCCCATGAACGGCCCGAAACGGGCCGGACCGGGGATAACGACCATGACCAGCCCAGCCATCGACCTGACCGTCCACCACAAGCCCGCCGGCGCCTCGGACCGCGTCGCTTACGGCTTCGTCAAGCTGCTGCGCTTTTTCGCCGACACCTTCTTCGCCAAGCGCTACGGCCACCGGGCCGTGGTCCTGGAGACCGTGGCGGCAGTGCCCGGCATGGTCGGCGCGACGCTGAACCACCTGAAGTGCCTGCGCCGGATGGAGGACGACCGGGGCTGGATCAAGACCCTGATGGACGAGGCCGAGAACGAGCGGATGCACCTGATGACCTTCATCCAGGTGGCCAGGCCGACAATGTTCGAACGCTTCGTCGTCGTCGCCGCCCAGTGGGTGTTCTACCTGTTCTTCTTCGGCCTCTACCTCGTCTCCTCCCGCACCGCCCACCGCGTGGTCGGCTATTTCGAGGAGGAGGCGGTGATCAGCTACACCCACTATCTGGCCGAGATCGACGAAGGCCGGTCCGAGAACGTTCCGGCGCCCCGGATCGCGCTGGACTACTGGAACCTGCCGGCGGGCGCGACCCTGCGCGACGTGGTCGAGGTGGTGCGGGCCGACGAAGCCCACCACCGCGACGTCAACCACGGCTTCGCCAACGAACTGCGCGGCCTGCCGCACGGCCAGATCGCGCCCTGCCCGCCGCACGTGGTGCTGGAGCCGAACTGGAAGACGGCGGCCTGACGCCGTCGGCCAGCTCAGGCCCCGCGCGCGCCCCGAGGGTTCACCCCTCGGGGCGTTGTGGCGCGCCCGCCGGGCTCGGCTAGATCGCCGGACCCATGCCGTAGTAGGCCGCGATGTCGTCGCGCCAGTCGGGACCGGCGCCCAGCGTCTCCAGGTCCTCACGGGTCAGCGCCGGCGCGGCCTTGAGCTCTTCCTTGCTCAGCGACACGACGTAGCCGCCCTTTTCGGGCTGGTATTCCAGGCGGTCCCACGGCAACGGATGCAGCTTGTCGCCGATGCCGAGGAACCCGCCGAACGACAGGATGGCGTGGGCCACCCGGCCCGAAACCTTGTCGATCGACAGGTTGTCGATATGGCCGATGTGCTCGCCCTCAGGGTTGAACACCGGCGTGCTGGTGACCCGATTGGCCATGATCAGGGGATGGCCGGTCGTGGCGGGTGAAGTCGAGCCGTCCATGGGGAAACTCCCTTGGGGTTATTCCTCTTGAACGGTTGAGGCGGCTGCGCCGTTGCGCCGCGTCAGACCGCCTTCACGGCCGAGACGATCGACCTGACCACCTTCTTGACCAGGGCCGGGTCGTCGCCCTCGGCCATGATGCGGATCAGGGGCTCGGTGCCTGACGGGCGGACGACGATGCGGCCCGCGCCGTTCAGCTGGGCCTCGCCGTCGGCGATGGCCTCCTTGACGGTCTTGTGCTCCAGCGGCTTGCCGCCGGCGAAGCGGACGTTTTCCAGCAGCTGCGGCACCGGCTCGAACTGGCGGCCCAGGGCGCTCATCGGCTGGCCGCTTTCGATCAGCACCGCCATCACCTGCAGGGCCGCGATCAGGCCGTCGCCGGTGGTCGAGAAGTCCGACAGGATCACGTGGCCCGACTGCTCGCCGCCGATGTTGAAGCCGCCCTCGCGCATGCGGGCCATCACGTAGCGGTCGCCGACGCTGGTGCGTTCCAGCTTCAGGCCGTTGTCGGTCATCAGCCGCTCGAGGCCGAGGTTGGACATCACCGTGGCCACCACGCCACCCGACTTCAGCTTGCCGGCCTTGGCCAGGGCCAGGGCGATGATGGCCATGATCTGGTCGCCGTCGACCACCACGCCCTTCTCGTCGCAGATCACCAGCCGGTCGGCGTCGCCGTCCAAGGCCACGCCGATGTCGGCGCGGTACTCGCGCACCAGCTTGGCCATGGCTTCGGGATGGGTCGAGCCGCACTCGGCGTTGATGTTGGTCCCGTCGGGCGAGACCCCGACCTCGATCACCTCCGCGCCCAGCTCGTACAGCGCCGTCGGGGCCACGCGATAGGCCGCGCCATGGGCGCAGTCGATCACCACCCGCAGGCCCGACAGCGACAGGTGGCGCGGGAAGGTGGCCTTGACGATCTCCACATAGCGGGCCTGGGCGTCGTCGATGCGCTTGACCCGGCCCAGGCCGCGCGGCGGGGCCAGGCCTTCCTGCAGGCCCTCGTCCATCAGGGCCTCGATCTTCAGCTCCTGCTCGTCCGACAGCTTGTAGCCGTCGGGGCCGAACAGCTTGATGCCGTTGTCGGCGAAGTCGTTGTGGCTGGCGCTGATCATCACGCCCAGGTCGGCGCGCATCGAGCGGGTCATCATCGCCACGGCCGGGGTGGGCAGCGGGCCGAACAATCGCACGTCCATGCCGACGCTGGCGAAGCCGGCGACCAGGGCCGGCTCGATCATGTAGCCCGACAGCCGGGTGTCCTTGCCGATCACCACCAGGTGGCGGCGATCGTCCTGCGAGCGGAACAGCTTGCCGGCCGCCAGGCCGACCCGCAGGGCGACCTCGGCGGTCATCGGATGCTTGTTGGCCTGGCCGCGGATGCCGTCGGTGCCGAAATAGGCGCGTTTGGTCATGGTGATCTGGTCTCGCCCGAGCGTGACGGCGTCACGCCCAAATTGTTGGTATGGATCATTCCTGCGGAACGACCCCGGGGTCTAGATCGGACAGCGTAATGATCCGAAATGCAGATTTATGAGGGCTGGATCTGCACGAATGCTAAAGGCCCAGCGCGAAATAGCCGTGTCACAGCCATAGTCCCTGGCGCGGCGTTCTACAAAGGATCATGGCCCATGTGCGGCATCATCGGCATCGTCGGAAAAGAACCCGTCGCCGGGCGCCTGGTCGACAGCCTCAAGCGCCTGGAATATCGCGGCTACGACTCGGCCGGCGTCGCCGCCGTGGTGGACGGCAAGGTCGAGCGCCGCCGGGCCCAGGGCAAGATCAAGAACCTCGAAACCGTGCTGGCCGAACAGCCGCTGGTCGCCCGCAACGGCATCGGCCATGTCCGCTGGGCCACCCACGGCGCGCCCAACGTCACCAACGCCCACCCCCACACCGCCGGCCGGGTGACCCTGGTGCACAACGGCATCATCGAGAACTTCGCCGAGTTGAAGGCCGAACTGAAGGCCGCCGGTCGGACGTTCGAGAGCGACACCGACACCGAGGTCATCGCCCAGCTGATCGACGCCGAGCTGGCCACCGGCCTGGCGCCGCTGGAGGCGTTCAAGGCCACGCTGGACCGCCTGACCGGGGCCTACGCTCTGGCGGTGCTGGTCGAGGGCGCCGACGACCTGATCCTGGGCGCCCGACGCGGCAGCCCGCTGGTGGTGGGCGAGGGCCAGGGCGAGATGTTCCTCGGCTCGGACGCCCTGGCCGTCGGCCCGTTCACCAACCGGGTGATCTATCTCGAAGAGGGCGACTACGTGGCCATCGACCACGACAGCGCCCGGATCTTCGACGCCGCGGGCGCGCCCGTGACCCGGCCCGTCAAGGTGGTTCCCGCCTCGGCGGTGATGATGGAAAAGGGCAACTACCGGCACTTCATGGAAAAGGAGATCCATGATCAACCCGAAGGCTGCCAGCGCACGATCTCGGCCTATGTCGACGCCCTGACCGCCCGCACCGCCATGCCGGGCGACATCGACTTCAAGGCCCTGGAGCGCATCCAGATCGTCGCCTGCGGCACCTCCTACATCGCCGGGGTGATCGGCAAGTACCTGATCGAGCAGTTGGCCGACCTGCCGGTCGACGTCGAGATCGCCTCGGAGTTCCGCTACCGCCAGCCCGCCCTGCGGCCCGGCTCGCTGGTCATCGCCATGTCGCAGTCGGGCGAGACCGCCGACACCCTGGCCGCCCTGCGCTACTGCAAGGCCAAGGGCATGAAGAGCGCCGTGGTGGTCAACGCCCAGGAGTCGACCATGGCCCGCGAGGTCGACGTGGTCTGGCCGATCCATTGCGGACCCGAGATCGGTGTCGCCTCGACCAAGGCCTTCACCGCCCAGGTCAGCGTGATGATCGCCCTGGCGGTCGCCGCCGCCAAGGCGCGCGGCATGATCGACGCGGCCGAGGAACGGCGGATGGTCCGGCTGATGTTGGAGGCCCCGCGCCTGATCGCCGAGGCCATCGGCCTGGAGGACGCCCTCAAGGAGATCGCCGTCGACATCGCCAAGGCCCGCGACGTGCTGTTCCTGGGCCGTGGCCCGATGTCGGCCCTGGCCCTGGAAGGCGCGCTGAAGCTGAAGGAGATCAGCTACATCCACGCCGAGGGCTACGCCGCCGGCGAGCTGAAGCACGGCCCGATCGCCCTGGTCGACGACCAGACCCCGATCATCATCCTGGCCCCCTATGACAGCTATTTCGAGAAGTCGGCCTCGAACATGAGCGAGGTGATGGCGCGCGGCGGCCAGGTGGTGTTCATCACCGACCCGGAAGGCGCCAAGCACGCCCCGGCCGGGGCCCGCGTGGTGGTCACCGCCCCGGCCAGCGACCCGCTGGTCTCGACCCTGGTGATGTCGGCCCCGATCCAGCTGCTGGCCTACCACGTCGCCGTGGTGAAGGGCGCTGACGTCGACCAGCCGCGGAATTTGGCCAAGTCGGTGACGGTGGAGTGACCCTTTGTCCGCTCATCCCACTTTCGCCGAGATGAGCGGATCTAGATCGGGGAAAGGGGCGAGATTCGTCAGGCCAGCTTCGAGTTGCGCGCCGAATAGCCGAAATAGACCCCGCACGCCCCCGCCACCCAGACCGCGAACAGGATCCAGGTGTCCAGCGGCAGGCCATAGATCAGGTAGCCGCAGAACGCCACGCTGAGCAGCGGCACGACCGGATAGAGCGGCGCGCGATAGCCGCGCGGCAGGTCCGGCTGGGTCCGGCGCAGGATGATCACCCCCAGCGAGACGATGGCGAAGGCGATCAGCGTGCCCATGCTGGTCAGGTTGACCAGGGTGTCGAGCGGCACGAAGGCGGCCAGGGTCGCGATGAAGGCCGCGACGATCCAGGTGTTGAGGTCCGGGCTCTGGGTCCTGGGGTTCACCCGCTGGAACACGCGCGGCAGCAGGCCGTCGCGGCTCATGGCGTAGAGGATGCGGGTCTGGCCGTACATGACGACCAGGGTGATCGAGAAGATCGAGACGATGGCGCCGACGCAGAGGATCAGCGAGGTCCAGGCCTGGCCCGTCAGGTTGCGCAGGATCACCGCCAGCCCGGCCTCCTGGCCGGCGAAGGCGGTCCACGGCTGGGCCCCGACCGCCGCCAGGGCCACCAGGATATAGACGCCGGTGACGATCAGCAGGCTGAGGATGATGCCCAGCGGCAGGGTGCGGCGCGGATCCTTGACCTCGTCCCCGGCCGTCGAGACGGCGTCGATGCCGATATAGGAGAAGAAGATCGACGAGGCCGCCGCGCCCACCCCGGCCACGCCCATCGGCATGAACGGCGTCAGGTTGCCGGCGTGGAAGCCGCTGAAGGCGATCACGACGAAGAACAGCAGCACCAGCAGTTTCAGCACCACCAGCACGGCGTTGACCGTCACCGACTCCTTGACGCCCCGCAGCAGCAGGACCAGGCAGGCGCCGACCAGCACCACGGCGGGCAGGTTGAACACCCCGCCAGCGCCCGGCGCCTTGGCGATGGCGTCGGGCATGCGCCAGCCGATCAGGTCGGAGAACATCTCGTTCAGGTACTGGCCCCAGCCCACGGCGATGGCCGAGGCCGAAACGGCGTATTCCAGCAGCAGGCAGGCGCCGACGATGAAGGCGACGAACTCCCCCAGGGTGGCGTAGGCGTAGCTGTAGGACGAGCCCGACACCGGAATGGTCGAGGCCAGCTCGGCGTAGCACAGGGCCGTCAGGGCCGCGGTGATCCCGGCGATCACGAACGAGACGACCACGGCGGGCCCGGCGGCCGGCACCGCGGTGGTCAGGGCCACGAAGATGCCGGTGCCGATCGTGGCCCCGACGCCCAGCATGGTCAGCTGGAACAGGCCGATCGTGCGGTGCAGGCCCTCCGGGGCGTGATCTTCGGGCAGATGCTCGCCGCCCTCGGCGACGACCCGGCCCACGGGCTTGCGGCGAAGAAGGTCGGCCGCGCGAAACTGGCCCATGGACGTCCTCGGTGTCTGGTCGGCGGTGACGATCCTCCCCGTGGGGGAGGTGTCGGCGAAGCCGACGGAGGGGGAGTGCTCGGGCGCTGGTCGCACAGGTTCAACCGTCCGACAACTCCCCCCACCAATCGCTATGCGACCGCCTCTCCCACAGGGGGAGGCGCGAGTTCTATCGCTCGCCCTCGAACATGTAGTCGCGGGTGATCGGCAGGGCCCCGACCTTCCGGGCGACCTGAATCTGGAAGACCATATGGCCGCCGTAGCGGAAGCCCAGCTCGGCCCCGCACAGGTAGAACTCCCACATCCGCCGGAACCGCTCGTCGAACATCACCGGGATGTCGGGATCGGCCAGGAAGCGCATACGCCAGTGCTTGCAGGTCTCGGCGTAGTGCAGGCGCAGGATCTCGATGTCGGTGATCCACAGGCCCGCCGCCTCGACCGCCTTGACGATCTCCGACAGGCCCGGGATGTAGCCGCCGGGGAAGATGTACTTGGCCGTGAAGGCGTTGGTCGCGCCGGGCCCGCTCATGCGGCCGATCGCGTGGATCACCGCGCTGCCGTCGTCGGCCAGCAGCCGCTTGACCGTCTCGAAATAGGTCCGGAAGTTCGGAGCGCCGACGTGCTCGAGCATGCCGACCGAGACGATGCGGTCGAAGGTCTCGTCCAGGTCGCGATAGTCGGTCAGCCGGAACTCGACCTGGTCGGACAGGCCGGCCTTCTCGGCGCGCTCCCGGGCCAGGGCCAGTTGTTCGGTCGACAGGGTGACCCCGGTCATCCGGGCCCCGTGGTCGGCGGCCAGGGTCAGGGACAGGCCGCCCCAGCCCGAGCCGATGTCCAGCACCTTCATGCCGGGAGTGATGTTCAGCTTGGCGCCGATATGGGCCTTCTTGGCGGCCTGGGCCTCCTCCAGGGTCATGTCCGGCCGCGCGAAATAGGCGCAGCTGTACTGCATGTCCGCGTCGAGGAAGCGTTTGTAGAGCGCGTTGCCCACGTCGTAGTGGTGGGCGACGTTGCGGCGCGAGGCGATGCGGTCGTTGACCGACTGCACCGTGCGCTTGAGCGCCTTCCGGGCGCGGGTCAGAGGCGTGCCGCGCTTGGGCGTGCGCCCGCCGCTCCTGCCGACGATCTCCAGCAGGTCCCACAGGGTTCCCTGCTCGATCTTCAGGTCGCCTTCCATATAGGCCTCGCCCAGGCCCAGGCTGGGATTGGCCACCAGGCGGCGCAGGCCGCGCGCGTTGACGCGCATGGTCACGGGCGGGCCGGAGCCGTCGCCGGCCTTCTTCACCGAGCCGTTGGGAAGGTGGACGGTCAGGTCGCCGACCTTGACCATCTTGTTCAGCAGCGCTTCGATCATGGCGGCGACCCTAGCGCGAGCGCCGCCGGAGAAAAGACGGAAATTTTCATCCGCCTCCCCTTGCAAAACGACGTCTGCGAACCAGGCGGCGTCCGTCGTCGCGGCGAGGCGGGCCCCGTTCGACGCCGGCGCTAGGCAGCCCGGCCCTGCGTGCGATAATCCGTTCGTCGCCACACTACCCGCTCGGAAAGTCGCACAATGGCCCAGCCCGACCTGGCCGATCTCGACGCCTTCACCGCCGTGGCCCGGGCCAGGAGCTTCCGCGGAGCGGCGGCCCAGCGCGGGGTCTCGGCCTCGTCGCTGTCGGAAGCCCTGCGCCGGCTGGAGGCGGCCCTGGGCGTGCGTCTGCTCAACCGCACCACCCGCAGCGTCACCCCCACCGAGGCCGGCGAGCGGCTGCTGGCCCGCCTGACCCCGGCCCTCGCCGACGTGACCCTGGCCCTGGACGAGGTCAACGCCTTCCGCGACAGCCCGATCGGCGTCCTGAAGCTGAACGTGCCGATCGCCGTGGCTCGCATCGTCTTCCCCGACCTGATCCCGCGCTTCCTGGCCGCCCATCCCGGCGTCCGGCTGGAGATCACCGCCGAGGACAGCTTCGTCGACGTGCTGGCGGCCGGCTTCGACGCCGGGGTGCGTTATGACGAGCGGCTGGAGAAGGACATGATCGCCGTGCCCCTGGCCGGGCCGCAGCGCTTCGTGGTGGTGGGCTCGCCCGACTACTTCGCCCGGCGCGGCCGGCCGACCCATCCGCGCGAGGTGCTGGGCCATCCCTGCATCCGCCACCGTTTCGCCAGCGGCGCCAGCTACGCCTGGGAATTCGAGAAGGACGGCGAGGTGATCCGCGTCCAGCCCGACGGCCCGCTGATCACCTCCAGCGGCGAGCTGGAGCTGGCCGCGGCCGAGGCTGGCGTGGGCCTGCTGGCCACGTTCGAAGGCTTCTGCGCCGACCGCATCGCCGCCGGTCGCCTTGAGACCGTGCTCGACGACTGGCTGCCGCCGTTCAGCGGGCCGTATCTCTACTATCCCAGCCGCCGTCACATGCCCGCGCCGCTGCGGGCGTTCGTGGACTTCGTGAAGGCGGAGCGAGCGGGACGATGATGGGGATGCACGCTCGCCCCTCCGCTCCGGGCGATTTGCAGCCGCCTCGCAGCGAGTGTGTGTCCCAGACCGCTTTCGGGTGAAATCTTGCCACAACACCCTCCGCTAAGCGTCGCATTAGAAAGGCTGTCCTTGCTTCCGCGCCTTGCGGGGCGTAACGGGTCCGCTCCCGCCGTCGATGGCGGGCTCAAGAGACGAATTGGAGGCTGCGATGGGTTACCGGGTCGCCGTGGTCGGCGCCACGGGCAATGTGGGCCGTGAAATGTTCAACATCCTCGAGGAAGTGAAATTCCCCGTGGACAAGATGCATGCCATCGCCTCGCGTAAATCCATCGGCGTGGAAGTCTCGTTCGGCAGCCAGATCCTGCACTGCGAGGACCTGGAAACCTTCGACTTCTCCAAGGTCGACATCGTGCTGATGAGCGCCGGCGGCGCCATCTCCAAGGCCTGGGGCGAGAAGATCGGCGCGGCCGGTCCGATCGTCATCGACAATTCCAGCCACTTCCGGATGGACCCGGACGTGCCGCTGGTGGTGCCGGAAGTGAACCCGGACGCGGTCGACAAGCTGCCCAAGAACATCATCGCCAACCCCAACTGCTCCACGGCCCAGCTGGTGGTGGTGCTCAAGCCCCTGCACGACGAGGCCAGGATCAAGCGGGTGGTCGTCTCGACCTACCAGTCGGTCTCGGGCGCGGGCAAGGAAGGCATGGACGAGCTGTGGGAGCAGACCAAGGGCGTCTTCGTCCTGGGCGCCCCGGCCCCCAAGAAGTTCACCAAGCAGATCGCCTTCAACGTCATCCCCCACATCGACGTCTTCATGGAAGACGGCTTCACCAAGGAAGAGTGGAAGATGATGATGGAGACCAAGAAGATCCTGGACCCCGCCATCAAGCTGACCGCCACCTGCGTGCGGGTGCCGGTCATGGTCGGCCACGCCGAGTCGGTGAACATCGAGTTCGAGACCCCGCTGGACGAGGACGACGTGCGCGAGATCCTGCGCGACGCCGACGGCGTGCAGGTGGTCGATAAGCGCGAGGACGGCGGCTACATGACGCCCAAGGAATCGGCCGGCGAGTTCCCGGTCTATGTCTCGCGCATCCGCACCGACCCCACCGTCGAGAACGGCATCGCGCTCTGGTGCGTGGCCGACAACCTGCGCAAGGGCGCGGCGCTGAACGCCGTGCAGATCGCGCAGCTGCTGCATGAGAAGGGTCTCATCAAGCAGAAACTCCCGGCCTAAGCCGCCCTCCGCGACAAGCGGGTGGACGATTTCAGGGGCTCCCGGGACTTTAGGTCCCGGGAGCCCTTTTTCATTTGTGATTCCAGCTTGAGACTCGAGGGAAACGACCCGATGTCGGCCGACCTGACCAAGACCCCGGACGAAGCCCGGACGGCGCTGATCGCCGGGGTGGGCTGCTACCTGCTGTGGGGCGTCCTGCCGCTCTATTTCCACCTGCTGTCCCTGCTGGGCGTCGGCGCGTGGGAGATGGTCGCCCACCGCACCCTGTGGGCCGCCCCCTGGGCCTTCCTGGCCGTGCTGATGGCCCGCCAGGGCGGGCAGGTGGCGGCGGTGCTGCGCCAGCCCCGCACCCTGGGGATCCTGGCCCTGAGCACGGCCGCGATCTTCATCAACTGGTCGATCTACGTGTTCGCGGTCACCGCCGGCCACGTGATCGAAGCCAGCCTGGGCTATTACATCAACCCGCTGATGAACATGGCGGCCGGCGCCCTGCTGTTCCGCGAGCGGATCAGCCGCGAGGGGGCGATCGCCATCGGCCTGGCGGTGATCGGCGTGGCGATCCAGACGGCCGCGCTGGGCCACCTGCCGATCATTTCGCTGGGGGTGGCGCTGAGCTTCTGCCTCTACGCCATCCTGCGCAAGCAGGTGAGGGCCGACGCCCAGACCGGCCTGTTCATCGAATGCGTCTACCTGGCCGCGCCAGGCCTGGCCTATGTGCTGCACCTGCAGGCGACCGGCGCCGGCCACTTCGCCACCGGCGCCGGGGTCACCACCCTGCTGCTGCTGGCCGGACCGGCCACGGTGGTGCCCCTGGCCCTGTTCGCCTGGTCGGCCCGCCGCATGCCGCTCAGCGCCATGGGCTTCATGCAGTTCATCGCCCCGACCCTGCAGTTCCTGATCGGCGTGGCGCTGGGCGAGGCCTTCACCCCGATGCGGGCCCTGTCGTTCGTGTTCATCTGGCTGGGCGTGGCGGTGTTCGCCTACGGGGCGTGGAAGCGGACGCGGACGATCGCCGGGGACTAGGCTTCGGGACAGGTGGCGCGGCGGGGGAACCCGTCGTAGCCTCCGCCCATGACCGGACCGGTGCATCCCCCGTGCGATGAAGGCGCCATTCGCGCGCGCGTCGCCGCCGGCCCGCCCACAAAACGCAAGCGCCTGGCCCTGGCCGCCACGGTGCTGGGCTCGAGCATGGCCTTTATCGACGGCTCGGTGGTCAATGTCGCCCTGCCGGCCATGCGGACCGCGCTGAAGGCCGACGCGGCCCAGGTGCAGTGGATCGTCAACGCCTACCTGCTGCTGCTGGGCGCCCTGGTGCTGATCGGCGGCTCGGCCGGCGACCGCTATGGGCGGCGGCGGATCTTCGTCCTCGGCGTGGCGCTGTTCGCGGCCGCCTCCCTGGGCTGCGCCCTGGCCCCGGACGCCGGCTGGCTGATCGCCGCCCGCGCCGTCCAGGGGATCGCCGCGGCCCTGCTGGTCCCCGCCAGCCTGGCCATCCTGGGCTCGACCTTCAACGACAAGGAGCGCGGCGCGGCGATCGGCGCCTGGGCCGGATTCGGGGCGGTGACCACGGCCGTCGGCCCGGTGCTGGGCGGCTGGCTGGTCGACCACGTCTCGTGGCGGGCCATCTTCCTGATCAACCTGCCCCTGGCCGCCGCCACGGTCTGGCTGGCCCTGGCCGCCGTGCGCGAGAGCCGCGATCCCGAGGTCCAGCGGCTGGACTGGCGCGGCTCGGCCCTGGCCGCCGCCGGCCTGGGCGCCGTGACCTGGGGCCTGACCGCCGTGGGCCAGCGCGGCTGGGCCAGCGGCGCGGTCTGGACCGCTCTGGCGGCTGGCGCGGTCCTGCTGGCCGGCTTCGTGCTCAGCCAGGCCCGCGAGACACACCCGATGATGCCGCTGGCCCTCTATCGCTCCCGGACCTTCAGCGGCACCAACCTGCTGACCCTGGCGCTGTATTTCGGCCTGACCGGCGCCCTGTTCTTCCTGCCGTTCGAGCTGATCGCCCGGCACGGCTATTCGGCCGCCGGGGCCGGGGCCACCCTGCTGCCGTTCTCGGTGATCATGGGCGGCCTGTCGGGGACCGCGGGCCGGCTGGCCGACCGGTTCGGGGCCCGGCCGATGCTGACGGCCGGGCCGATCCTGGCCGGCGTCGGCTTCGGCCTGCTGGGCGCGCCCTGGATCGGTTCGGGCTACTGGACCGGCGTGCTGCCCGGCCTGCTGGTCGTCGCCCTGGGCATGACCATCGCGGTCGCCCCCCTGACCAACACCGTGATGAGCGCCGTGGCCGCCAGCCACGCCGGCGTCGCCTCGGGGATCAACAACGCCGTCGCCCGGATCGCCGGCCTGCTGGCGGTGGCGGTGCTGGGCCTGGTCTATTTCGCCCCCGGCCCCCAGGGCTATCCGCAGGTGATGGGGATCAGCGCCGTCGCGGCGGTCGCGGCGGGGGTCGTGGGGTGGCTGATGATCGAGGGCAAGCCGAAGCCCTAGAACCGCTTGGCCACGCCTACCGCCAGTTCGAGATCGGGCGTGTCGCGGTTCAGCCCGACATAGGCCGAAGCGTCCAACTGCAGGTCCTTGACCGAAGCCGGGGTCCAGGCCGCCGTCAGGTCGAAGCTGGCGGAGGTGACATGGCCGGACGGATCCTCGTCGCGGTCGGCCCACAGCTCGACGCCCAGGGCCACCGGGCCGAACGACCGCCCCACCCCGACCGCGCCGCCGAACCCGGCGTGGCGGCCCGAGCCGTCGGCGTCGGCCCGCACATCCAGCTCCGGCGACAGGGCCAGGGACCAGTGGGCGTTCAGCGGCAGCGAGATCGGCGCGATCACCCCGCCCTGCCAGGCGTCGCCGCCGGTCCCTTCGGCCCCCGTCGGCGCGGTGACGAAGGGCTGCAGGGCGACCGAAACGCCGTCGCCGGCCGGGTTCCTCAGCGACCAGCGCAGGGCGAAACCGAGGTCGCCGACCCCATCGACGGTCGAGGTCGCGTCCGAGGCCCGGTCCTTCTGGCGGATCCGCTCGTGCGCCGTCCAGCTGACCTGGCCTTCGACGGTCGAGGTCAGGCCCAGCCGCAGCTCGACGGCCCCGAAGGCGGTGTCGTCGGTCGAGACGCCGCCGCCCCGGCTCCAGGCGCCGTCGGCCACGCCTAGCTCGGCCTGGAAGCGGCCGGCGTCCAGCACGCAGGGCGGCGAACCCTTGCCCGGCCGGTCCGCGCAGAAGTCACGGGCGGCGTCCTGGGCGCGGGCCGCGGACACCCAGGCCAGGACGGCCAGGCCCACGATGGTCGAGATCCCGGTCGTCCTCATGCCCGCCTCCCCGATCGTCCCTAGAGCGCCGAATAGGCCGCCTGGACCAGCCTCACCGCGCGGGGGTCGCCGATCAGCTCGGTCCCCTGCTTGTTCATCACATAGGCCCCGGACACGCCGCGCGACGGATCGGCGAAGGCGCAGGAACCGCCCCAGCCGCTGTGGCCGAAAGCGCCGGCCGTCGGGCCGTAGAAGAAGTTCGGCGTGTTGCGCATGAAGCCCGCGCCCCAGCTGATCACATAGGGCAGGACCAGGTCCTGGCCGACGATCCGCTCGGCGCTGGCCTGGGCGATCACGGCCGGCGACAGCACCGGGACGCCGTCCAGCTCGCCGCCCGAGGCCAGGGCCCCCATCAGCCGCGCCAGGGCCGGAGCGGTGGCGTGGCCGTTCGCCGACGGGATCTCGGCCCGCCGCCAGTCGGCCGTGCCGCGCCCGCCCGGGGCGGCCCACTTGGTCATGAAGGCGGCCTTCACGGCCTCGTTCATCGCCCCGAACTTGGGCAGGGCGGTCGGCCGCATCAGCTCGGCGCAGCGGGCGTGCTCGCTGTCGGGCAGGCCGATCCAGATGTCCAGGCCCAGCGGCTCGGCCAGATCCTCACGCAGGGCCGCGCCCATGGTCCGGCCGTCGACCCGGCGGAAGATCTCGCCGGCTGTGAAGCCGAAGGTGACGGGATGGTAGCCGCTGGCCGAGCCGATCGGCCACAGCGGCGCCATGGCGGCCAGCTTGGCGGTCGTCGCCTCCCAGTCGAACCAGATGGCCGGATCGGTCTCGTCGGGAAAGCCCGACAGGCCGTCCTGGTGCGACATCACCTGGCCGACCGTGACGTCCTGCTTGCCGGCCTGGGCGAACTCGGGCCAGACCGAGGCCACCGTCTGGTCGTAGGCGAGACGACCCTGGTCCACCAGCCGCGCGATCAGCAGGGCGGCGACCGCCTTGGTGGTCGAGAACAGCGGCGTCAGGGTGTCGGGCCCGAAGGCGACCTCGCGCTTGCGGTCGGCGAAACCGCCCATCAGGTCGACGACCACCTCGCCATGGATCGCCAGCGAGAACCGCGCGCCCAGTTCGCCGCCATCCTCGAAATTGGCGGCGAAGGCGTCGCGGACGGCGGAGAAGCGGTCGGGGCAGAAGCCGGTGATGTCGACGGTCATGGCTAGGATCTAGCCCGACGGCCCAGAGCTGTCATCCCGGAGAAGCCGCTAGGCCAGCCGCTCGATCCGCACGCTGGGCGAAGTCTGCTTGATCCGCGCGGCCATGGCCACGATCGGCAGTTCGGGGGCGTTCCAGATGTTGGCGGCGGTCACCGTCTCGGCCACGCCGCCGACGGCCCGGGCCAGGCCGTAGGACAGGGTCTGGCCTTCCAGGATCGAGGCGGCGAACAGGGCGGTCAGCAGGTCGCCCGTGCCGTTGGGCGCGCGCGCCGCCCTGGCGTGGGTCGCCAGCCAGGCTTCCTGGTGGTCGACATAGACCACGCCGATCTCGTCTCCCTTCTGCACGGACGACGCCAGGGTCGGCTTGCCCAGCCGCCGGCCGGCCAGCACCGCCGCCTGCGGGTCGGCGGCGTCCATGCCGGTCAGGCGCTGAAGCTCCCAGGCGTTGCAGGCGACGAGGTCGGCGCGCGGGACCAGGTCGGCGGCGATGGCCTCGGCGACCTCGGCGGGCACGTACAGACCCTTGCCGGCGTCGCCCATGGTCGGGTCAACGATCACCGTCGGCTCACGCGCGAAGGCTTTGGCGGGCGGACTTCCGCGCGGCGCGGCGCGTACGGCGTCGATGGCCCGGGCCGCGGCGCGCACCTGGGCGGCGCTGGCGAAATAGCCGGTGATCACCAGGTCGGTCAGGCCCAGCAGGCCATTGGCCTGGACGCCCTCGATCATGCCCTCCACCACCTCGATCGGCGTCGGCGCCCCGCCCGGAGCACCCCAGCCCGGATGACGGCCATAGAGCACGGTCGGCACGACCATCGCGTCGATGCGGAACTGCGCCAGCGCCGCGGCCTGGGCCGAACCGCCGACCTGGCTGCCCGCGACATGGCTGGAGAGGATCAGGGCCAACGGCATGACCAGCGGCTTAGCCGAGCCTTGGGGACTTGAATAGGGCGAGCGCCGCCGGCCGGCTTCCAGATCCGCCCGCGCCTGTCCGCCGGGCTCCGGCGCCCAATGAAAAGGCCCGCCGCGTCTCCGCGGCGGGCCCATCGGTTCGCGTGAAGCGAAGCCTAGTAGCGGTAGTGGTCCGGCTTGAACGGGCCCTTTTCCGGCACGCCGATATAGTCGGCCTGGTCCTTGCGCAGGGTCGACAGCTTGGCGCCCAGCTTCTCCAGGTGGAGGAAGGCGACCTTTTCGTCGAGGTGCTTGGGCAGGGTGTAGACTTCGTTCTGGTAGGCGGCCTTGTTGGTCCACAGCTCGATCTGGGCCAGGGTCTGGTTGGTGAACGAGGCCGACATCACGAAGCTGGGGTGGCCGGTGGCGTTGCCCAGGTTCACCAGGCGGCCCTCCGACAGCACGATGATCTTCTTGCCGTCCGGGAATTCCACGTGGTGGACCTGCGGCTTGATCTCGTCCCACTTGAAGTTACGCAGGCCGGCGATCTGGATCTCGGAATCGAAGTGGCCGATGTTGCAGACGATGGCGTTGTTCTTCATCCGGCGCATGTCGTCGACCGTGATGACGTCCTTGTTGCCCGTCGCCGTGACGAAGATGTCGGCCTTGTCGGCGACGTCCTGCAGGGTCTGGACCTCATAGCCTTCCATCGCCGCCTGCAGGGCGCAGATCGGGTCGATCTCGGTGACGATCACCCGGGCGCCGCCCTGGCGCAGCGAGGCGGCCGAGCCCTTGCCCACGTCGCCGTAGCCGCAGACCACCGCCACCTTGCCCGACAGCATCACATCGGTGCCGCGGCGGATGGCGTCGACCAGCGATTCCCGGCAGCCGTACAGGTTGTCGAACTTGCTCTTGGTGACGCTGTCGTTGACGTTGATGGCGGGGAACGGCAGTTCGCCCTTCTGGGCCATCTGGTACAGGCGGTGCACGCCCGTGGTCGTCTCTTCCGACACGCCGCCGATGGCGTCGCGAATCGCCGAGTAGAAGCCCGGCTTTTCGGCCAGGTAGCGCTTCATCACGGTGTAGAGCGCTTCTTCTTCCTCGTTTTGCGGATTGTTGAGGATCGAGGGATCCTTCTCGGCCTTGGGGCCCAGCACGCAGAGCAGGGTGGCGTCGCCGCCGTCGTCGAGGATCAGGTTCGGATAGCCGCCGTCGGCCCATTCGAAGATCTTGTGGGCGTATTCCCAGTACTCGACCAGGTTCTCGCCCTTGAAGGCGAACACCGGCACGCCCGCGGCGGCGATGGCGGCGGCGGCGTGGTCCTGGGTCGAGAAGATGTTGCACGAGGCCCAGCGGACGTCGGCGCCCAGCGCCGTCAGGGTCTCGATCAGCACGGCGGTCTGGATGGTCATGTGCAGGCTGCCGGCGATGCGGGCGCCCTTCAGGACCTGGGCCGGGCCGTATTCGGCGCGGGTGGCCATCAGGCCGGGCATTTCGGTCTCGGCGATGGCGATTTCCTTGCGGCCGAAATCGGCGAGCGAGATGTCCTTGACGATGTAGTCGGCCACGGTCGGCTCCTGCGGTCGGGGGATGGTCTTGGGCGGTCTATACCGCGCCCGGCCCCTTCTCGCAATTAAGGCATAAGGATTTCTTTATATGCCCGGCTAGCGAACCTCGGCGCGGAACACGACGGGCCAGTCGTAGCCGTAGCCTCGGCAGACCGGCATGACCGTGGCCTGGGACAGGGCGAAGGCGTCGCCGGTCCATACCCACGCGCTGGACTCCCCGCAGTCGCCGATGCCCCGCCCCTTGCCGTAGGCCGTCAGGGTCCGGGTCTTGGGATCGTAGTCGGCGTTGGTGGCCAGGCCGTCGCCGGCGCCCTCCAGCGGCGCCAGGGCGGCGCGGCCGGCCTTGTCGACCACCACGAACAGCCCGCTGAAATTATAGGCCCCGCCGCCGCAGGGAATTTGCCACAGCGTCTTGTCGGCCGACAGCCGCCAGGCCTGGGGCTCGCCTTGCGACCCTGGCTCGGTGTCGCATTCCGCCTTGCGGCCCAGGGCCAGGGCCGCCGCCGGCGGCTTGGACGGCAGTCCGGCCTGGGCGACGGCCGGCGCGGCGTGGAGCACCGGCGCGGCCGGCGGCGCGGGAACGCTGGCGGCCGGCGCCGCGCCCTTGGCCACCATGGCCGTCACCGTGCCGGCCCGCTTCTGCTGGTCGTCGGCGTAGCGCAGGGCCGCGACCATGCCGGCCAGCGACACCCGGCCCACGTCCTTTTCGCCGGCGCGGATCGTCAGCAGCGTCCCGTTCCGCGCCGCGCCCAGCAGCGGTCCGACCTGGCCGTCGTCGAGCACGATGGTGAAACCGCCGGCTTCGCTGGTGCGCTTGGCCCGCGCGGTCAGCACGACCCGATCGTCGACCCTCAGGGTCGGGGGCTTGCCCTCGAGATCGACCTCGGCGTCTATCAGGTCGATCTCGACCTTGGCGGGCGCGCCCGCCGCGCCTCCGCGGCTCAGGCGCAGCACCGCCGGAAGCTCGCTGTCGTCGGACGAAAAGCCGGCGACCTGGCAGGTCCGCAGGTTGTCGCAGACCACGGTCCAGTCCTTGAAGCTGTTGGCGTCGGCGGCGGCCGGGGCCGGCGCCAGCATGACGGCCGCCGCCAGGGTCAGGATCGAGATCTCGGTTTTCATGTCGCGCCCCTCCGGAGAGGGGACGTTACCAGAACCGCCGGGCTTCGGCGAAGGTGACGTAGGCGCCCTGGGCCTCGGCCAGCAGTTCGGGTTCGCGGTCGACCCCGCCGGCGGTCAGGCGACCGGCGGCGAAGGCGGCCACGGGGTCGTCGCAGGACAGCGCCACCTCCCGCGCCAGGGCTTCGCGCCCGGCCTGGTCATTGAGCAGGCCCAGGGCGTCCTGCAGGTCCCTGGCCGCCGCCACGAACCGCGCCCGGCGCTTGGGATGATCCGGAAACAGCCCGCCCAGGTCCTCGACGGCGTAGCGCAACTTCTTGCCGCGGATGCGCAGATGGTGGCGATCCTCGGGGCTGAGGGCGGCCAGGTCGCGGCCGTGCTTGCGGATCCTGCGGCGAGCCTTGTCCAGCGCCTTGGCGGCGAAATCGACGGCGGGCTGGGCGCGGCGCTTTTCCAGGCGCTTGTCGGTGGTCCAGGCGCCGGCCTCCAGCCAGGCGGCGGCGTCGATGGCCAGGGCGCGGAAGCGGGCGCTGTCCACCGCCTCGCCGGCCCTGGCGTAGGCGTCGGTCTGGGCGGCCAGCAGCGCCTTGCCGAACGCCGCGAGGGCCCGGGCCTCGTCCTGGGTTTCGGCCTCGAGCGGATCCGGCCCCGGAGCGCTGTGGTCCGCCGCCGGTGCGCTTTCGACGGCCGGCCGCCAGACGTCGGCGATGAACACGTCCAGGTTCCGCGCCGCGCCCAGGGCGTCGGCCAGCCACTTCAGCTCGGCCTTCACATGCCGGGCGTCGGCACCGTCGGCCAGGGTCTTGAAGGTCGACAGCAGGGCCCTGAACCGCCGCGCCGCCACCCGCAGCTTGTGCACCCGCTCCGGACCCGGGCGGGTTCGCAGGGCCTCGGCGGCGGCGCACAGCCGATCCAGGGCCGCGCGGCCCAGGGCCTGCAGGGCCTCGCCGGTGGAGATTCCGGCCGTCAGCGCCGCCTCGACGCCGGACCGATCCGCCTCGCCCAAGGCCAGGGCGTAGCCGCGCTCGGCCTTGCTGACCAGGGACAGCCGCAGCGGGGCATGGGCGGCGAGGTCGCGGGCCAGGTCGAACAGCACGCGCGGCGCGCCGGTCTTCAGCTCCAGCTCCAGCTCACTGACCTCGGCGCGCCGATCGTCCGCCCGCAGCTCGCCCTGGTCGAAAGCCGCCTCGATGGTCGCGCCATCGCGCTCGACCAGCCGGGTCACGCGCTTGACGTTGGTGGTGAACACCGGAACCAGAGTGTCGCCGTTGACCGCCTTGGCGGCGGGCGTGGCGGCCAGCAGGTCACGGTCGGGTTCGGGCCCGTCGACCGCGCTCTCCCATTCGCCGCGGGCGAAGACGCCGCCCGACGAGGCCGATTTCAGGGTCTGCTTGCGGCCGTTCTCGCCGTCGCGGATGCGCAGGCCGAAGCCCGCCTTGCGCAGGGCGTGGTCGACCGTGTCGAAATAGGTGGCGTCCAGTTGCCGGACCGCCTCCCGTCCCTCGAGCCGGGCCAGGATCCCGTCCGAAGCCTCCGGGGCGATCAGGAACTTCAGCTCGATTTCGTGATCCATGCGACCCTTATAACCGGACGGACCGGCTTTGGCTCCCTCGGCCCTCGGCGACGACGCACGCGGGACGTGCTTGCCAATCAAACTGGCGGAGTCCAAACCTGCGCGCCATGAGCCAGATCAACCTCGCCCACCCCCGCCACGATTGGACCCTCGACGAGGTCGAGGCCCTGTTCGACCTGCCGTTCATGGAGCTGGTGTTCCAGGCGGCTGTCGTGCACCGGGCCGGGTTCGACCCCAGCGAGGTGCAGCTGTCGCAGCTGCTGTCGGTCAAGACCGGCGGCTGCGCCGAGAACTGCGGCTATTGCAGCCAGAGCGCCCACTTCAAGACCGGGCTGAAGGCCGAGAAGCTGATGGACGCCGAGGCG